>Ga0102588_1000012_pt1 | contig 681026 bp, 602 predicted proteins | sample AraplaMF_Col_mMS_FD_76854 | JGI IMG/M metagenome (GOLD analysis project Ga0102588, IMG submission 76854) | Arabidopsis root microbial communities from the University of North Carolina, USA - plate scrape MF_Col_mMS (SPADES assembly) (version 2) | ecosystem: Host-associated > Plants > Roots >...
CAGCGGCAGTAGAACGTTTGTTGCCGTTGATGGTCTGGCCGGTAGTCTGCGCTGTTGCACCGGTCGCATTGTACAGGTTGTAGGAGTCAGACTTGGTCAGGCTGATGGAGATAGTTTCGCTATCTTTCGCGCCAACCTGGAAGCTGTAGCTGCTTGAACCGGTACCGGTGTTCAGCACTTTGATGCCGTTGAAGTCGGTCTGTGTGGTCACGCGGTTCACTTCTTCCATACGCTGGTTAACTTCAGCCTGGATGGAGTCGATGTCAGATGCGGAGTTGGAGCTGTTCTGCGCCTGAACGGTCAGGTCACGGATACGCTGCAGGTTGTTGTTAATTTCGCTCAGCGCGCCTTCAGCGGTCTGTGCCAGAGAGATACCGTCGTTGGCGTTACGGGCAGCAACGGTCAGGCCATTGATGTTAGAAGTAAAGCGGTTGGCAATTGCCTGGCCCGCGGCATCATCTTTAGCACTGTTAATACGCAGGCCGGAAGACAGGCGCTCAATAGATGTACCCAGAGAAGACTGAGATTTAGTCAGGTTGTTCTGAGTCATCAGCGACAGGGTGTTAGTATTAATAACAGCCATGATGTAATTCCTTCATAAAAATAGTTATCAGATTCAGGCATCTGCCTACGGCTTTCTCACCGTTAACCTGATTATCGACAGCCTGAAAACAACCTTTAGAAAAAAAGATCATTTTTTTAAAGCGACAAACTGCCCCTGATTCACCCTCTTTATTTAGCCATTGCTTTAAAAAAAAGCTTCTAATCTTTTCATCATCGCTGCCGATACTCTCCACAGTGATTGTCTAAAACTGAAGGATGAAGAAATGGCAACTATTAGTTCACTCGGCGCAGGCACCAGCCTGGATCTCAATACGTTGTATGACAATTTGCAGACGGCTGAACAGACCAAGCTGACGCCAATTGCGTCTCAGCAGTCCTCTTACAAAGCCAAGCTGACGGCCTGGGGCGTGGTGCAAACCTCCCTCAACAAACTGCAAACGGCGGCGGATGCACTGAAAAATACCTCGGCGATCGCAGGGACGAAAGTGTCGAGCACTAACACCGCGTTTACTGCCACGCTTGCTAACACAGCGTCGGCGGGGACGTACTCTATTGAAGTATCCGCGCTGGCGGCGTCACAGTCTCTGCTGAGCCCGAAAGTGGCCAGTAAAGATACCGATTTAGGCGACCAGAGCCTCGATTCGCGCACGATTACCATCACGCAGCCGGGTCAAAAAGATCCGCTGACGGTAACACTGGATAAAGATAAAACCAGCCTCGCGGACATGCGTGATGCGATTAACGCCAAACAGGGCAGCGTCACCGCCAGTATCATCAAAGCGGACGATAACAGTTACTACCTGGCGCTGACCTCACGCGACAGTGGCACCACCAACCAGATGACCATCACCACCAATGATGCGGAACTGGCGAAGTACGTTAGCTATGATTCAACCAACACCGGCAGTGCCAGCAATGTGATGACGCAGCAGGTGGCGGCAAGCGATGCGAAAGTCAAAATTAACGGTATCGATATCACCCGTAGCAGCAACAAGATCACCGATGCGCCGGAAGGCGTAACGCTGACGCTGAATAAGCTGACTACCGGTACGCCGGAAACGCTGTCGGTAACGAAAGATAACGCACCGATGACCGCAGCGATCCAGGCGTATGTTGATGCGTATAACTCGCTGCAAACCACCATTGGTAACCAGACCAAATACACGGCGGTAGATCAGGGCAGTGACAAACAGAACACCTCAAACGGCGATCTGCTGGGTGACGGTACGCTGCGTAACATTCAGACGCGTCTGCGCTCTCAGCTCTCTACATCGCAGGCGGGGAATGACAGTTTTTCTGTATTGTCGCAGTTGGGGATTACCCAGGATGTGAGCGGTAAGCTGACCGTGGACAGCACCAAGCTTGAAAAAGCAATGAATGAAAAATCCGCCGATGTGGTGACCTTCCTCTCCGGCGATGGCAAAACCACAGGCTTTGCGACTCAGGCGAGCAACCTGCTGAAAGATATTCTGGGCAGTAAAGGTAGCATCCAGAATGCGACCGACGGCATTAACAAAACCCTGAAGCGCCTGGATACGCAATACAAAGCGGTGAGTGACCAGATTACGGCCACCATGGCACGCTACAAAGCGCAGTTCACCAGTTTGAGCCAGTTAGTCTCCTCCATGACATCAACAGGGAACTATCTGACACAACAGTTTAATGCAATGAGTTAATAAACCATTAGTTGAGGTTGGACATGTATACGAAATCGGGAATTCAGGCTTATGCTCAGGTCGGCGTCGAAAGCGCCGTGATGAGCGCGAGCCCGCATCAACTCGTGGTATTGCTTTTTGATGGCGCGTTAAGCGCCATGAAAAAAGCCGCGATCCTGATTGAGCAGGGAGATATCCCCGGTAAAGGACAGGCGCTTACAAAGGCAATTAATATCATTAACAACGGATTGCGTGCGGGTCTCGACCATGAAGTCGGTGGCGATCTCACGGCAAACCTGGACAGTCTTTATGACTACATGACACGACGTCTTTTACAGGCAAATCTCCATAATGACCTCGCCGCTATTGATGAAGTCACCCTGTTGCTGAGCAATATTGCTGATGCCTGGAAAGAGATTGGCCCCACTCATCAAAACGCGCGGGACACTTACTAATGGAAGCAAATCTCGGGTTGGTCCACCACTATCAGCAACTGTTGGCCACCAGCCGTACCATGCTCAACCTTGCTAAGGAAGGGCATTGGGACGAACTTATCAACTACGAACTGGGGTACGTTACCTCAGTTGAGAAGTTGACACAGTTCCAGGACTCGAGCGAAGCAGCGCCTCATGTGCAGGCGCAAATTCGCCCGATGCTTAAGCAAATCCTGGATAATGAAGTGTTATTGAAAACATTGTTACACCAGCGAATGGACGAGCTGAGGACATTGGTTGGTCAATCCTCCCGACAACATAACCTGAATTCGACATATGGACGTCTTTCCGGAAATATTCTCTTCCCCAATGAGATGTAAATCTCATTAGCGGCGGGTGCTGCGGTTTCCCCCTCACCCGCCACGCTTTCCTCTTTTCGCACGACCTAGCGGTTAATATCCAGACCCGCTTTCTCCAGCGCCTGCTGGCACTCCACGGTCGGTTTATCGGTGCGCGACAGCGTCAGCCCATCAAACTCCAGCGTATTGCCTTCCTGATTTAAACGATAGACATCCAGCTTCTGCGTGACGTTATAGAATTTATCGCCATCCAGCATCAGTTTGCCAGGAACCGCGATTACGCGCTGCCACTGGCGGCAATCAAGAGTATCGCCCTGCGGCGTCACAATCAGGCTGGCAATCGCCTCCGGGCTGACCAGGCTGCTCTGCGGCCCCGTTGATTGCCAGTAACCCGCTAATCCTGCGGGCGCCGGGTGTTTCACCACCGCCTGATAGTTATCCACCTGCACGCAGCCGCTCAGCAGCAGCATCGCGCCGAGAATCATACGCTTTTTCATTCTTCATCCTGCTCGTGAAAAAAAGCGATTGTGGCATTAAAGGCCGCGCCTCGCCACCCTTTCACCGCGCGAGAACAACTTTGATCTACGCCAGGTTTTTGCCCTATTGTGCAGCGGTTCAGGCGTGAAGACGTGTATCATCCCGCTTCTTTTGTACGACTTTTCTGTACGTCCCCATACCTTCTGAGTTCAGAGGCTTTTTACTATGTCATGGCAACACTTCAAAGACCGCTTCCTTATTAAGTTCTGGTCTCCTGTTCCGGCGGTGATCGCGGCCGGTATTCTCTCTACCTACTATTTCGGCATTACCGGCACCTTCTGGGCGGTGACCGGCGAGTTTACCCGCTGGGGCGGTCAGTTATTGCAACTGGCCGGAGTGCACACCGAAGAGTGGGGCTACTTCAAAATAATTCACCTCGAGGGCACGCCGTTGACGCGCATCGACGGCATGATGATTATCGGCATGTTCGGCGGCTGTTTTGCCGCTGCGCTGTGGGCCAATAATGTGAAACTGCGTATGCCGCAGAACCGCATCCGCATCGCGCAGGCGATTGTTGGCGGCATTATTGCCGGCTTTGGCGCGCGCCTGGCGATGGGCTGTAACCTTGCGGCCTTCTTTACCGGCATCCCACAGTTCTCCCTGCACGCCTGGTTTTTTGCCATCGCCACGGCAATTGGCTCCTGGTTCGGCGCGCGCTTTACCCTGCTGCCGCTGTTCCGCATTCCGGTGAAGATGCAGAAAGTCACTGCCGCCTCGCCGCTCACCCAGAAGCCCGATCAGGCGAAGCGCCGTTTTCGTCTTGGTATGCTGGTGTTTATTGGCATGCTCGGCTGGGCGCTGTTAACGGCGATGAATCAGCCGAAGCTGGGGCTGGCAATGCTGTTCGGCGTGGGCTTTGGTCTGCTGATTGAGCGAGCGCAAATCTGCTTTACCTCGGCGTTCCGCGATATGTGGATCACCGGGCGCACGATGATGGCGAAGGCGATCATCTTTGGCATGGCGGCGAGCGCCATCGGCATTTTCAGCTATGTGCAGCTGGGGCTGGAAGCGAAAATCATGTGGGCCGGCCCCAATGCGGTGCTCGGCGGTCTGCTGTTCGGTTTTGGTATTGTGCTCGCGGGCGGGTGTGAAACGGGCTGGATGTACCGCGCCGTCGAAGGCCAGGTGCACTACTGGTGGGTCGGGCTGGGCAACGTGATTGGCTCAACCATCCTGGCGTATTTCTGGGACGATCTCGCGCCGACGCTTGCCACCAGCTGGGACAAAATCAACCTGCTTAACACCTTCGGGCCGCTCGGCGGTCTGCTGGTCACCTATCTTCTGTTACTGGCCGCGTTTCTCTTTGTGGTCGGCTGGGAGAAACAGTTCTTCCGCCGCCAGAAACCTGCCGCCAACCCTGCCAAGGAGCCTGCATGAGCATTGTGCCTGATTACCGTCTCGATATGAGCGGCGAACCCTGCCCCTACCCGGCGGTCGCCACCCTTGAAGCGATGCCGCAGTTGAAAAAAGGGGAAATTCTTGAAGTGGTCAGCGACTGCCCGCAGTCGATTAACAACATTCCGCTTGATGCGCGCAACCACGGCTACACGGTGCTGGATATCCAGCAGGATGGGCCAACCATCCGTTATCTGATACAGAAGTAGCCCACTTTTGCGCCGCAGCGGGCGGCGCAAGGTATAAAAAAACCAGGCGGGAGTGCTCCGGCCTGGTTTTTTTTATCTCTGCGTCTGTGAACTACAGCTGCATATTCATGATGTCCTGGTAAGCAGAAACCAGTTTGTTACGCACCTGGATGCCCATCTGCAGCGAGATCGATGATTTCTGCAAATCGGTCATCACGTCATTCAGCGCCACGCCCGGCTCGCCAAGCGTAAATTTCTCCGCCTGTACACGTGCGGCGTTCTGCGTGTCGCTGATGCGATCCAGCGCCGCGTGCAGTTGCCCGGCGAAGCTGATAGACGGTTCGCTCTCCACGCTCTGAGCACGCGCAACACCTGCAGTTGCCTGCAGCTGACTGACAACGCTCTCAATGCCCTGTATAGCCATTATTATTCCCCGGATGGATTGATACCTGACAAGGCTAACAGTTTGTCAATGAGATGATGGCGGTAAATAGCGTCAAAAAACCAGGTTATTTGAGGCATAGAAAAATCCATTTCATCAAATAATGACATCGCCATCTTAATGGTCATTTGTCGAGTTTGCCGACCCGGGAGTCCGATTTGTTTCTCAACTCACATAACAACATCCACCCAGAGTCACGAGGTGCACAATGAGTGCGACTGCAACAACTGCACCGCAGAATAAATCTCTTGAGTGGATCAACCGCTTACGCGCGAACCCAAAAATTCCGTTGATGGTGGCCGCGGCAGCAGCCTGCGCCATCATTGTCGCTATGGTGCTGTGGGCGAAATCGCCGGATTACCGCACCCTTTATAGCAACCTGTCCGATCAGGACGGCGGTGCCATCGTTACCCAGTTAACGCAGATGAATATCCCCTACCGCTTTGCTGACGGCAGCGGCGCGATTGAAGTGCCCGCTGACAAGGTGCACGAGCTGCGCCTGCGTCTCGCCCAGCAAGGTCTACCGAAAGGCGGCGCGGCGGGTTTTGAACTGCTGGATCAAGAAAAGTTCGGCATCAGCCAGTTCAGCGAGCAGGTTAACTACCAGCGCGCGCTGGAAGGCGAACTGGCCCGCACTATCGAAACGCTCGGTCCGGTAAAAGGCGCACGTATTCACCTGGCGATGCCAAAACCGTCGCTGTTTGTGCGTGAGCAGAAATCCCCGTCCGCGTCGGTCACGGTCAATTTACAACCGGGTCGTGCGCTGGATGATGGTCAGATCAGCGCTATCGTTCACCTGGTCTCCAGCGCCGTTGCTGGCCTGCCGCCGGGCAACGTGACCGTTGTCGATCAGAGCGGTCGCCTGCTGACACAGTCTGGCGTTGCCGGTCGCGATCTGAATGACGCGCAGCTGAAATACACCGCCGATGTCGAAAGCCGTGTGCAGCGTCGTATCGAAGCGATCCTCGGCCCGATCGTCGGTAACGGTAATGTTCACGCTCAGGTGACTGCCCAGCTGGATTTCGCCAGCAAAGAGCAGACTGAAGAGCAGTATGCGCCGAACGGCGGTGACCCGGCACAAGCAGTGCTGCGTTCACGCCAGGTTAACAGCAGCGAGCAGATTGGTGGTCAGTATCCGGGCGGCGTGCCTGGCGCACTCTCCAACCAGCCAGCTCCGGCTAACTCTGCGCCGATTACTACGCCGCAGAATGGTCAGAACGGCCAGCAGAATGCGCAGGGCCAGCAGCAGGGTCAGCAGACGACCTCGACCAATACCGCCTCAAGCGGCCCGCGTAACACTACGCATAATGAAACGAACAACTACGAAGTTGATCGCACCATTCGTCACACCAAGATGAATGTTGGCGATGTGCAGCGCCTCTCCGTCGCCGTGGTGGTGAACTACCGCACGCTGGCAGATGGCAAAACTGCCGCACTGACCGCCGATCAGCTGAAACAGATTGAAGATTTAACCCGCGAAGCGATGGGTTACACCGAGAAACGCGGTGACACGCTGAACGTCGTGAACTCGCCGTTCAACATGACCGAAGATGTCGGTGGTGAGCTTCCGTTCTGGCAACAGCAGTCGTTTATCGACCAGCTGATGACCGCAGGTCGCTGGTTACTGGTACTGATTGTCGCCTTCATCCTGTGGCGTAAAGCGGTCCGTCCGCAGCTGGTTCGCCGCCAGGAAGAAGCGAAAGCAGTGCAGGAAGCGGCACAAACGCGTAACGAAATTGAAGAGTCCGTGGAAGTACGCCTCAGCAAAGATGAGCAACAGCAGCAGCGCCGCAGTAATCAGCGTCTGAGCGCCGAGGTCATGAGCCAGCGTATTCGCGAAATGTCAGATAACGATCCGCGCGTCGTGGCGCTGGTCATTCGCCAGTGGATGAGTAATGAACATGAGCAATAATCTTACCGGAACGGACAAGAGCGTCATTCTGCTGATGACCATTGGTGAAGATCGCGCGGCTGAGGTGTTTAAGCACCTCTCCGCCCGCGAAGTCCAGCACTTAAGTACCGCGATGGCCAGCGTACGTCAGATCTCTAACAAACAGCTGATGGACGTACTGCAGGAGTTTGAGAACGAAGCGGAACAGTTCGCGGCGCTGAACGTCAACGCCAACGACTACCTGCGCTCCGTCCTGGTAAAAGCGCTCGGCGAAGAGCGCGCCTCCAGCCTGCTGGAAGATATTCTCGAAACGCGCGATACCACCAGCGGCATCGAAACGCTCAACTTTATGGAGCCGCAGAGCGCCGCCGACCTTATCCGCGACGAGCACCCGCAGATTATCGCCACCATCCTTGTGCACCTCAAACGGTCGCAGGCGGCGGATATTCTGGCCCTGTTTGATGAGCGTATGCGTCACGATGTGATGCTGCGTATCGCCACCTTCGGCGGCGTACAGCCTGCCGCGCTGGCAGAACTGACCGAAGTGCTGAACAACCTGCTCGACGGCCAGAACCTCAAGCGCAGCAAAATGGGCGGCGTGAGAACCGCAGCGGAAATCATCAACCTGATGAAGACGCAGCAGGAAGAAGCGGTTATTACCGCAGTGCGCGAATTCGACGGCGAGCTGGCACAGAAGATCATCGACGAGATGTTCCTGTTCGAAAACCTGGTGGATGTCGACGACCGCTCTATCCAGCGCCTGCTGCAGGAAGTGGATTCCGAATCGCTGCTTATCGCCCTCAAAGGCGCCGAGCCGCCGTTGCGCGAGAAGTTCCTGCGCAATATGTCGCAGCGTGCGGCAGATATCCTGCGCGACGACCTGGCCAACCGCGGCCCGGTTCGCCTCTCGCAGGTGGAAAACGAACAGAAAGCTATCCTGCTCATCGTTCGCCGTCTGGCGGAAACCGGCGAGATGGTAATTGGCAGCGGCGAGGATACCTATGTCTAATGAATTGCCGTGGAAACGCTGGACGCCAGATGATCTGGCGTTCCCGCAGGCAGCCGAATTCGCCCCCCTGCTGAAGCAGGAAAAAACCGCCTCGCCCTATGAGAGCGAAGAGACAGAGCAGGACGAACTGAGCGCCGAGCAGCTGCAACAGCAGCAGCTGGCGCAGATCCAGATGCAGGCGCACGAAAGCGGCTACAACGCCGGTCTCGCCGAAGGACGCAAAGCGGGTTATGACGCAGCGTTTCAGGAAGGCCTTGCTCAGGGTATGGAGCAGGGTCTTAACCAGGCTCGCCAGCAGCAGGCCCCGATCCACGCCCGTATGCAGCAACTGGTGAGTGAATTCCAGTACACGCTGGATGCTCTCGATAGCGTAATCGCCTCCCGCCTGATGCAGATGGCGCTGGAAGCGGCGCGCCAGGTGCTTGGTCATGCGCCGGTGGTGGACAACAGCGCGCTGATCAAACAGATCCAACTACTATTACAGCAGGAGCCGCTGTTTAGCGGCAAACCGCAGCTGCGCGTCCACCCGGACGATCTGCAGCGCGTTGAAGAGATGCTTGGCGCAACGCTCAGCCTGCACGGCTGGCGTCTGCGCGGCGACCCGACCCTGCATCAGGGCGGCTGCAAAGTCTCCGCCGATGAGGGCGATTTAGATGCCAGCGTCGCCACACGCTGGCAGGAACTGTGCCGTCTGGCGGCACCCGGAGTCGTGTAATGACCGCACGTTTAACCCGCTGGCTGACCACGCTGGATAATTTCGAACACAAAATGACGCAGCTCCCGTCGGTGCGTCGTTACGGTCGGCTGACCCGCGCCACCGGTCTGGTGCTGGAAGCAACCGGGTTACAGCTGCCGCTCGGCGCGACGTGCATTATTGAACGTCAGGATGGTCTGGAGACCCGTGAAGTCGAGAGCGAAGTGGTCGGCTTTAACGGTCAGCGCCTGTTTCTGATGCCGTTAGAAGAGGTGGAAGGCATTCTGCCCGGTGCGCGTGTCTATGCCCGCAGCGCATTAGGCGATGGTTTACAAAGCAGCAAACAGCTGCCGCTCGGCCCTGCCCTGCTCGGCCGCGTACTCGACGGTGCCGGAAAACCTCTCGACAGCCTGCCCGCACCTGATACCGGTGAAACCGGTGCCCTGATCACGCAACCTTTTAACCCGCTGCAACGTACGCCGATTGAACATGTGCTTGATACCGGCGTGCGCGCCATCAATGCGCTGTTAACGGTCGGGCGCGGCCAGCGTATGGGGCTGTTCGCAGGCTCCGGCGTTGGTAAAAGCGTGCTGTTAGGCATGATGGCCCGTTACACCCAGGCGGACGTGATTGTCGTCGGCCTTATTGGTGAACGTGGTCGTGAAGTAAAAGACTTTATCGAGAACATCCTCGGCGCTGAAGGCCGTGCGCGTTCCGTGGTGATCGCCGCGCCTGCGGATGTCTCTCCTTTATTACGTATGCAGGGCGCGGCGTACGCCACGCGTATTGCGGAAGACTTCCGCGACCGCGGTCAGCATGTGTTGCTGATCATGGACTCCCTGACCCGTTATGCAATGGCGCAGCGTGAGATCGCGCTGGCAATTGGTGAGCCACCGGCGACTAAAGGCTACCCGCCTTCAGTATTTGCCAAACTGCCGGCGCTGGTAGAGCGCGCGGGTAACGGTATTCACGGCGGCGGTTCCATCACCGCGTTTTACACCGTGCTTACCGAAGGGGATGACCAGCAGGATCCGATCGCCGACTCCGCGCGCGCCATCCTCGATGGTCACATTGTGTTATCCCGCCGACTGGCGGAAGCCGGACACTATCCGGCGATTGATATCGAAGCGTCCATCAGCCGTGCGATGACCGCCTTGATCTCTGAGCAACATTACGCGCGCGTGCGCAACTTTAAACAGTTGCTGTCAAGCTTCCAGCGTAACCGCGATCTGGTGAGCGTCGGCGCTTACGCGCGCGGCAGCGATCCGATGCTGGATAAAGCCATTTCACTATGGCCGCAGCTGGAAGCGTTTCTGCAACAGGGCATTTTCGAACGTGCCGGGTGGGAAGATTCAATGCAGGCTTTAGAGCTTATCTTCCCGGGTGTCTGAGGTAGTGGAGAGCTGACTTTATGACGCAAAACAGCGCATTAACGACGCTAAAGGATCTGGCGGAAAAAGAGGTCGACGACGCCGCACTGAAACTGGGTGAGATGCGACGCGCCTGCCAGCAGGCTGAAGAGCAGTTAAAGATGTTGATAGATTATCAGCATGAATACCGCAACAGCCTGAACAACACCATGAGCCAGGGGATCGATAACCAGCGCTGGCAGAACTACCAGCAGTTTATCCAGACGCTGGAGAAAGCCATTGAACAACATCGTCTGCAACTGAAGCACTGGAACGAGAAAGTCGATTTCGCGCTCGGCTGCTGGCGCGAGAAGAAACAGCGTTTACAAGCCTGGCAAACCCTGCAGGATCGTCAGAGCGCCGCGGCGTTGCTGGCGGAAAACCGCCTTGATCAGAAAAAAATGGATGAGTTTGCACAACGAGCGTCATCGAGGAAAATAGAATGATCACTCTGCCAAAACTGGTAGTTACTCAAACCGATGATGTCGCAACCGGCGCATCAGCGGGTAAAGCAGGCGCTGATGGCGCACAAGATTTTCTCGGTCTGCTGACCGGCGCGCTCTCCGGCGTGCAACGCCCGGGTAGCGATGCCCCGGTGACGCTGGCCGATCTGCAGGCGGCCGCCCTGAGCGGCAAGCTGGCAAAAGGTGCAATCAACGGTGCTGCTGTCGCGGCGGCTGGCGGTGACGCACGCGCGCAAACCCCGGCGCAGAAGCTGGCGGATCTGCTGGCACGTCAGGATGCGAAAGCGGATATCGTTGCCAGCGCCCAGAGCGATGAAGAGATTGCGAAACTCTTCTCCGGCCTGTCGCCTGCGGCGAAAACCGATGTCCTTGCCGCGCTAAGCAAAACGGCGAAAGCCAGCGATGTCAAAGCCGACAGCGACACCCCGAATGAAGATTTAGCCGGGCTGAGCGCCCTGATGGCGATGCTGCCGCATCAACAAGCAGCGCAGCTCAGCTCAGAGGCGAAACCGACGTCTACGACCGCCGCCATTGATGCTGGCGCAAGTGCGAAAACCGCGCTTGCAGGCCGCACGCTGAGCGACGCCGTGGATAGCGATCAGCCGCGCGGCAATGGGAAAGCGGATACCGCTGCGAACGGCGTACCGTTTAAAGCGGCAGACGATGGTCAGCAAAATGCGCCGATCGCCTCACCCTTCGCCGTTAAACGCGAGCATGAAACGGCTGCGCTGCAGACCACCAACACCACCGCCAGCATGGCACCGGTGTCGAGCGCCGTCAGCGGTGCGCAGGCCAGCGCCCCGGTGGCCGCGTCGGTTATCAGCGCCCCGCTTGGCAGCCATGAGTGGCAGCAGAATATTAGCCAGCACGTGACGCTCTTTACCCGACAGGGCCAGCAGAGCGCCGAGCTGCATCTGCATCCGGAAGATCTGGGCCAGGTGCAAATCTCGATTAAGCTTGAAGATAACCAGGCGCAGCTGCAGATGGTTTCCGCCCACAGCCATGTGCGTCAGGCGCTGGAAGCGGCGCTGCCGATGCTGCGTACCTCCCTTGCGGAGAACGGCATCCAGCTTGGCCAGAGCTATATCAGCAGCGAAAGCTTCGCAGGCCAGCAACAGCAGGCCTCTCAGCAGCAACAGCAGCCTTCGCGTACCGGTAATAATGGCACGTTTAGCGGCGAAGAAGATGAAGCCATCGTTGCGCCGGCCAGCCTGCAATCCGCCGCTCGCGGCACTGGCGCAGTCGATATCTTCGCCTAAACGGCAGAGGTAGCATGATTATCCCCGTCTTTTCCACCCTTTGACCGGAGCAGGACACGGGATAATCATCGCATAAGCTGTTAACAGGAAGCCCGTATCAGATGACTGACTCCGCTATCACAAAAAAACGCAAGCGCTCTATCTGGATCCCGCTGCTGGTTTTAATCACACTCGCGGCATGCGCCGCGGCTGGCTATAGTTACTGGCGTATGCAGCAAAAACCTGCGGCTGATGCCAAGGTAGAAGCGCCACCGCCGCCAGCGCCGGTCTTTTTCGCACTCGACACCTTTACGGTGAACCTGGGCGATGCTGATCGCGTGCTTTACGTCGGCATTACGCTGCGTCTGAAAGATGACGCCACGCGTGCACGACTGAGCGAATATCTGCCGGAAGTACGTAGCCGCCTGCTGATGCTCTTCTCACGTCAGGATGCCGCACAACTTGCGACCAATGAAGGCAAGCAGAACCTTGCTAACGCGATTAAAGAGACAATCGCAACGCCACTAGTGCCAGGACAACCGAAGCAGGAAGTCACTGACGTTCTTTATACAGCTTTCATTTTGCGGTAAAGACATGGGCGATAGTATTCTTTCTCAGGCAGAAATCGATGCGCTACTCAACGGCGACAGCGATAACAGCGATGATCCGAAACCGGGTAAAACGGGCGATAGCGATATTCGCCCCTATGACCCGAATACCCAGCGCCGCGTCGTTCGTGAACGTCTGCAGGCGCTGGAGATCATCAACGAACGTTTCGCGCGCCAGTTCCGTATGGGGTTGTTCAACCTGCTGCGTCGTAGCCCGGACATCACCGTCGGCGCGATCCGCATTCAGCCCTATCATGAGTTTGCGCGTAACTTACCCGTACCGACTAACCTTAACTTGATCCACTTAAAACCCCTGCGCGGTACCGGCCTGTTTGTTTTCTCGCCGAGCCTGGTGTTTATCGCAGTGGATAACTTGTTTGGCGGCGACGGGCGTTTTCCGACTAAGGTAGAAGGCCGCGAATTTACGCACACCGAACAGCGCGTGATCAACCGCATGCTGAAGCTGGCGCTTGAAGGCTACAGCGACGCGTGGAAAGCGATTCACCCGCTGGATGTCGAGTATGTGCGTTCTGAGATGCAGGTGAAGTTTACCAACATCACCACGTCGCCCAACGATATCGTTGTGAATACGCCGTTCCATGTTGAGATCGGTAACCTGACAGGTGAGTTTAATATCTGTCTGCCGTTCAGCATGATTGAACCGCTGCGCGAAACGCTGGTGAACCCGCCGCTGGAGAACTCACGTAATGAGGACCAGAACTGGCGTGACAACCTGGTGCGCCAGGTTCAGCACTCTGAGCTGAATTTAATTGCCAATTTCGCCGACATTCCCCTGCGCCTGTCGCAGATACTTAAGCTCAAACCCGGCGATGTGCTGCCGATTGATAAACCCGATCGCATTATCGCTCATGTGGACGGCGTACCGGTGCTTACCAGCCAGTACGGCACGGTCAACGGACAATATGCGTTACGTGTAGAGCACTTGATAAACCCGATTTTGAATTCGCTGAATGAGGAACAGCCCAAATGAGTGATATGAACAATCCGTCCGATGACAACAACGGAGCACTGGACGATCTGTGGGCTGACGCGTTGAACGAACAAAAGAACCCGCCGGCAACCAAGAGCGCGGCCGATGCCGTGTTCCAGCAGCTGGGCGGTGGCGAAGTGGGCGGCAATCTGCAGGATATCGATCTGATTATGGATATCCCGGTGAAGCTGACCGTCGAACTGGGCCGTACCCGGATGACCATCAAAGAGCTGCTGCGCCTGACGCAGGGTTCGGTGGTTGCCCTTGACGGTCTGGCGGGCGAGCCGCTGGATATCCTGATCAACGGTTATTTGATTGCACAGGGTGAAGTGGTGGTGGTCGCCGATAAATATGGCGTGCGCATTACCGATATCATCACCCCGTCCGAGCGTATGCGTCGTTTGAGCCGCTGAGGCACGTATGAAGACACAGGCCACGGTTTCGCAACCGTCCGCCGTTTCCGGTTCGCCACTTATTCAGGTGAGTGGCGCACTGTTTGGCATCATCGCCGTGATTTTACTCGTGGCGTGGCTGGCCAAACGCTTCGGCTTTGGCGGCAAGACCGCCAGCAGCCGGGGATTAAAAGTCACCGCCAGCGCCGCGGTCGGCACGCGTGAGCGCGTGGTGATCGTCGATGTTGAAGATGCACGTCTGGTTCTGGGCGTAACGCCCACCCACATCAATTTGTTGCACAAACTTCCTCCCGCCCCCGTCGACAGTGACGCTGTGAACGAGAAAAACGTCGATTTTCAGGCCGTGATGAAGAATCTGCTTAAGCGTTCCGGGAGATCGTGATGCGCCGTTTGTTATCTATCGCCGCCGCCGGGTTGTGGCTGGCGGCGCCTGCCGCCTTTGCCCAGTTACCGGGCCTGATCAGCCAGCCGATGGCGGGTGGCGGTCAATCCTGGTCGCTGCCGGTGCAGACGCTGGTGTTTATCACCTCGCTCACCTTCCTGCCCGCCATTCTGCTGATGATGACCAGTTTTACCCGCATCATCATCGTGTTTGGCCTGCTGCGTAACGCCCTCGGCACGCCCTCCGCGCCGCCGAACCAGGTGCTGCTCGGGCTGGCGCTGTTTCTGACCTTTTTTATTATGTCGCCGGTGATTGATAAGATTTATGCCGACGCCTATCAGCCGTTCAGCGAGAACAAAATCTCCGTGGATGTCGCGCTGGAGCGTGGTGCACAACCGCTGCGCGAGTTTATGCTGCGCCAGACCCGTCAGGCTGACCTGGCCCTCTTTGCCCGTCTCGCTAACAGCGCGCCGATCGAAGGCCCGGAAGCGGTACCGATGCGTATCCTGCTGCCGGCGTACGTCACCAGCGAGCTGAAGACCGCATTCCAGATTGGCTTTACCATCTTTATTCCGTTTTTGATTATCGACCTGGTGATCGCAAGCGTGCTGATGGCACTGGGGATGATGATGGTACCGCCCGCGACCATTGCGCTGCCGTTTAAATTAATGCTGTTTGTACTGGTGGATGGCTGGCAGTTGCTGGTCGGTTCACTGGCGCAAAGCTTTTACAGTTAGGAGCGGCAATGACACCAGAATCGGTCATGATGATGGGCACCGAGGCGATGAAAGTCGCCCTTGCCCTCGCCTCTCCGCTGCTGCTGATTGCCCTGATCACCGGTCTGGTGATCAGCATTTTGCAGGCGGCGACGCAGATCAACGAAATGACGCTGTCGTTTATTCCGAAGATCATCGCCGTGTTTGTCACCATCGTAGTAGCCGGGCCGTGGATGCTGAATCTGCTGCTTGATTACATGCGTACCCTGTTCAACAACATTCCTTACATCATCGGGTAATCCGGCCTATGTTGAACGTCACCAGCGACCAGTGGCTGCACTGGATCAGTATGTACTTCTGGCCGCTGCTGCGCGTGATGGCGCTGATCATGACCGCGCCGATCCTGAGCGAATCGCGCATTCCCCGCCGCATTAAAGTCGGTCTGGGAATTGTCATTACCATCGTTATCGCCCCGACGCTGCCGGATACGCCCGATATCGGTATCTTTGCGCCCGCAGCGCTGTGGGTGGGGATGCAACAAATTCTGATCGGCATTGCGCTCGGCTTCACCATGCAGTTCGCCTTTGCCACCATTCGTCTCGCCGGTGAGCTGATTGGCCTGCAGATGGGGCTGTCGTTTGCCACCTTTGTCGACCCGACCAGCCACCTAAACATGCCGGTGCTGGCGCGCATTCTCGATATGCTGGCACTGCTGCTGTTTATGACTTTTAACGGCCATCTGTGGCTGATTTCGATGCTGGTCGACACCTTTCACACCCTGCCGATCGGCGGTAACCCGGTCAACAGTAATGCGTATCTGGCGCTGACGCGCGCGGCGGGGATGATTTTTATCAATGGCTTAATGCTGGCGCTGCCGATTATTACCCTGTTACTGACCATCAACCTCTCCCTTGGTTTGCTGAACCGTATGGCACCGCAGCTGTCGGTGTTTGTTATCGGTTTCCCTGTCACATTGAGCGTCGGTATTCTGCTCATCTCGGCAATGATGCCGCTGATCGCGCCCTTCTGCGAACGTCTCTTCAGTGAGATCTTCGATCTGCTGGCAGATATCGTCAGCGAACTGCCGCAGAGATAGTACCCCTCTGCTTTGCAGTGTCATCCTGAGGATAATCCTAAAGTGAAATTTTAAAAACAGTCACCAGGATAACCCTGGCGCGGCTTATTTGTTTTTAGCATTCTCACAGAACGCAACATTTACTTTACTTTAAGATGATTCCTGGCAAATTATACGTAACTTTACGGGATAGTGGATTCGCCTGAGGTCTTCCCATGCACTTCAGTAATATATTCCTGTATGGCTTCTGAAGCTTCTGGCGGGTGGTGAATTATCGTTACGCATTGAGTGAGGGTATGCCATGTCAACGATTATTATGGATTTATGCAGTTATACCCGGTTGGGATTAACAGGGTATCTGACAAGCCGGGGAGTAAAAAAACGAGATATCAACGACGTGCAATCTGTTGATGAACTCGAATTAGCTTGCGCCACATTTCAACCTTCCGTGGTGTTTATTAATGAAGACTGCTTTATCCATGATCCAAGCAGCAGTCAGCATATAAAGCAGGTCATTAATCAGCATCCCCGTACACTGTTTATCGTGTTTATGGCCATCGCCAATATCCATTTTGATGAGTACCTGTTAGTCCGTAAGAACTTGTTAATTAGCTCAAAATCGATAAAACCTGAGTCTCTGGACAATATTTTGGGCGATTATTTGAGCAAAGAGAAAAAAAGTATCGGTACTATCAATCTGCCAACACTTTCACTGAGTCGGACAGAATCCAGCATGTTAAAAATGTGGATGTCAGGACAAGATACTATTCAAATATCCGATCAGATGAATATTAAAGCTAAAACGGTATCGTCACATAAAGGAAATATTAAAAGGAAGATTAAAACGCACAATAAACAAGTTATCTATCATGTAGTGCGGCTAACAGATAATGTTACTAACGGTATATTTGTGAATATGCGGTAAGACAAAATTCTTATATCTACCCTCCGCAACGGAGGGCGATAAATTATTCTGCCAGCTCGACGAAAACCCCATCCGGGTGATCTTTTTCATTAAAGAACCAGATACCGAGCGGGTAATCTTCAAGAGAAACCAGGTACATCGTACCTTCATTGAACGCTTCAACAGCCAGCACAACACCCGGACGGCGTGGACCTCCGTCCGTTTTGACCGTAACCCGATCGTTAACCTTCATAATCACTCCTCCAGTCACATTTACGCCAGTGTAGATCAAAACGCGCAGGCTGGCAGCCCGTGACATAAGCGTCACCTTTTTTCTGGCGTCTATACTTAAGCTCAGCACGCAACCATGAGGTGATAGCATGAAAACGGTGAGAGAGTACGACGAGACGGCCAAGCGTGACGTGCAGGTAGATATCGATGCACTGCTGGCGGCCATTAATGAGATCAGCGAAAGCGAAGTCCAGCGCATTGACGACGATGAGGGGCAGCGCGTCAGCGTCGACGGGCGTGAGTATCATACATGGCGGGAGCTGGCAGAGGCCTTTGAGCTGGATGTGCATGACTTTAGCATTACGGAAGCGAACCGCTAAAGAAATACCCCGGCCGGTTAACGACCGGGGAAACTTGCTTACGCAAGAAGCACTTACAAAATTCGCACATCAGGGGAATCTGATGTAGAGCCCACTCTATCGGCTATTATTTGCGCTGACAAGATATATCGATAAAACAGGCATTTAGCCCCAGAGCCCTCCCCTTTATAACGTATGCAGTGCCCTATTGATTCCAAGGAGCCAACGATGCCGAGCCTGGACGATCCGTTACTGATTTTTACCGACGTGGATGGCACCCTGATGGATAGCCATACCGGTGAATGGCAGGCCGCCGCAGGCTGGCTGAGCCGTCTGCGTGAGCAGGGTATTCCGGTTATTTTATGCAGCAGTAAAACCGCCGCCGAGATGGCTGCCCTGCAAAAGATATTGAGCCTGGAGGGTTTGCCGTTTATTGCGGAAAACGGGGCGGTAGTTCAGCTTGATGACTCCTGGCATGATGATGAGCACTACCCGCGTCTGATGAGCGGCGCGCCCCATGAAGAGATTGCCCGCGTGCTGAACGAGTTGCGTAATACGCACGGGTGGAAATTTACCTCCTTTTCCGATCTCGACGAGAGCGTACTGGCGGAAGTGACCGGCCTGCCGCCTGCCCAGGCGGCGCTGGCAAAGTTACAGGAAGCTTCTGAAACTCTTATCTGGCGCGACAGCGATTCCGAAATGGCGGCGTTTGACGATGCTTTATCGCAGCTCGGTTTGCGTTTCGTGCAGGGGGCGCGTTTCTGGCACGTACTGGATGAGCGCGGCGGTAAAGATCAGGCGGTGAACTGGCTGACGCGGCAATATCACCATTACACCGGGAAAAGCTTTACCACCGTCGGGCTGGGTGATGGCCCGAACGATGCGCCGCTGCTCGACAGCGTCGATTACGCGATTGTCGTCCGTGGCCTGAACCGTGAAGGTGTAACAGTGCGCCGCGATACGCCTGAGCGGGTCTACCACACCGAGCTTGAGGGCGCAGCGGGCTGGCGCGAGGGGCTTAATCAGCTGTTCGGCATCTCATCGTCGGCGCAAACCTGATTACGCCCCTGATGCTTCGCCCGGTAGAGACGCCGGTCGGCAACGGATTGCAGGTGTTCAAAATCGTAGTTCCCCTCTTCCAGCGCATCGCTAACCCCCAGCGATGCGCTAATGCGAATGGTCGTATGCTTATGGATGAGGATCTCCTTGCTGGCGATACGCAGGCGAATACGCTCGCCTATCGCGGCGGCCTCAGCCCGCGTGCAGCCCGGTAGAAGAATACAGAACTCCTCGCCGCCCACGCGCCCGGCAACCTGCTTATCGTCAAGGCTACTGCTGATTAACCCGGCGGTATGCGACAGCACCAAATCCCCGGCCTGGTGACCAAAGCGGTCATTAACCTCTTTGAAGTGATCGAGATCGAGCTGGATCACCGCGAAGGGCTGCTTTTGCGTGCGCGCCTGTTGTGAGAGGATTTTTGCCCGCTCAAACAGCACGCCGCGATTACAGAGCCTTGTTAACGGATCGTACCAGGCCTGCCACTGCAGCGTATTCTGCATGGCGTACATATTCTTCACCATCCGGCGAATCACCCCCAGGCCACCAGCAGCATGGTCATAAACAGCAGCCACAGAATGGCCATCGCAATGCTGATACGGCCAAAATCGCCGGTGATCCCTTCGCGCAAGGTGTGGATACGCACCAGCACGCCATCGAAATGTTTCAGTTTTTGCCAGCTGATGTAGCGTGCGCCGAGGCGCAGGCCGCCCACGGTATCTTTCGCCATCTCCGCACTGAGCCGCGCGCGCTCTTCAGGGTTAAAGGCGGGCTTCACGTTGCCGTCGAGCGAGGTGGTAGTGAGTAGCTTAAAGTGGCTGTCATAGAGCAGATAGTTGCCCTTCTCATCGCTTTCGCCACCGGGACTGGCGTGCATCAGCAGCGCGTGAATGGCATCAACGGAGAAACTGACTCCCAGCGCCCCCAGCCAGTTACCCTGATAATCGAGCGGTACGCTGGCCGTGACATCCCCATGATGTTCACTGCCCGGCGTCAGGTCGCTGAACCAGCGTACGCCACGTCCGTGGTTCTCCTGCCTCTGCTGGCCGATAAACCACGGCCGCATCAGCAGACGGTAATAGGTAGGCACAATGGTCTCTTCGCTGGCCTGAGTATCCGTAGTAATGAAGAATCCGGCGCGGGAGATATACCAGGCGCGACGCGGTAGCATCTGCGCATGAGTTGAAAGACGAAACAGGTAGCCCAGCTCCATCGCTGCGGTCAGTTCATTGTGCAGGTTCGGGTTGTCGCGGGTCAGCAGCGCCGTTTGTTCAACAAAGTAGTCCGAGACGCCATATACCGGCAGCGTGCGCTGGTTATCGCGACCGATCTGCCACTGCGGCAACACGCGTTTGCTGTCAAACTCTCCGTGGCGCTTTCGCAGGACATTAAGATCGAGCGGCGTTTGCAGCGCCGCCTCCATGGTGTGGCGGAAAAAGAGCAGCCGTTCAACGCCGACCTGCATCTGCATATCCAGCGCATTGCTGACATTCTCCAGCGCGCTACGCTGGCTCGTGGCATACGCGTTCTCCAGCACCAGCACTTCGCGCCAGGTGAGCACGGTCGAGCAGACCATCACGATCACAAAACAGAGGTTAACCACCCAGGTGGGATCGAAATAGCGTCCGGCGTTGTTACTTTGTCCGGGCAGATGATTAAAGGTGGAGTGGCGCACAGAGGCTCCCTGAAAAGTCTGGTTAACTGCTTTTGTCGCGCGCCGGTTGCCAAGAAAAACGCCCAGCAGAGCCGGGCGTTTGGTTGGTTATGCTTCTTCGTGAATGCGCTGCCCTTCGCCGGGCATTAGCTCATCTTCACGAAAGGCTTCCCGTTTGACCCCATAGCCGTCATACCACCGACACTCCACCATACCGCTGGCGTAACCGGTGACAATCATGCGCGGACCACCCTTTTTAGCCTGAACCTCATCACTGACCACAAAGACCATACCTGCCTCCTGAATCAGAGTGAAACGTTTTCACCATAGACGAAGTTTTTATGTTTTGCGTAATAGGACCGGCTTATTTCGCGCCACGCAGGCGGTTGATGCCGTTTACTACCGCGATAACCACCGCGCCGATAGCAAAACCGATAACCAGATTCGCCGCCATCGGCACCACTGCCTGCACCAGCGCGTTTTGCGTGCTGGCGAAGTGCTCAATCGCGTGGTGCAGCGCCGGAATACCGTGAACCACAATGCCGCCGCCGACAAGGAACATCGCCAGCGTGCCCACCACCGACAGGATCTTCATCAGCCACGGCGCGACAAACAGCAGCCCTTTGCCCAGCCCCTGCGCCAGCATGCCCCTCTTCTCCACCAGCCAGTAGCCCATATCATCCAGCTTGACGATAATCCCCACCAGGCCATAAACACCGATGGTGACTAAAAACGCAATACCGGAGAGGATCAGCACCTGGTTGAGCAGCGGCGCTTCCGCAACAATCCCCAGCGTGATGGCGACGATTTCCGCCGAGAGGATAAAGTCAGTGCGCACGGCACCTTTAATTTTATCTTTTTCAAACTGCTGCGGGTTTTGCGCCGCCAGCGCTTCCAGCCGCTGCTGCCGCGCTTCCGGGCTCTCTTTATGTTTTCTCGCTTCGAAGGTATGCAGCACTTTCTCTACCCCTTCGAAACATAAATAGGCCCCGCCCAGCATCAGTAATGGCGTGATGGCCCACGGTATAAAGGCGCTGATCAACAGCGCCAGCGGCACCAGGATCACTTTATTGAGCAGTGAGCCGCGCGCCACGCCCCAGACGACCGGCAACTCACGATTAGCGCGCACACCGGTAACCTGTTGTGCGTTAAGAGAGAGATCGTCCCCCAGCACGCCCGCGGTCTTCTTCGCCGCCAGTTTTCCCATTACCGAAATGTCATCCAGCAAGGTGGCGATATCATCGAGAAGGGTTAATAGACTACTTCCTGCCAAAATGTCTTCCTTTTTAATTAAGCTGCGCAAACCGCCCAGCGAGTATTGAACGCGTAACAGTATGCGGTAAAAGATAGCAGGCGAAAATAACCTTGGTGAATGAGCGAACATAATGTCAACAAATATTTAACACCAGAGGTGTGATTAACCCCTCGCCATAGAAATACTTTTATCGTTAACTATAAGCCTCTTATCCTTTCCCGTGGTGGGTTATGCGTTTCAGGCAGGTTTTACCGCTGATTGGCGCGCTTTTTGCGCTCTACATTATCTGGGGTTCCACATATTTTGTTATCCGCATCGGCGTTGAGAGCTGGCCGCCGTTTATGCTGGCCGGGACGCGCTTTTTCTGCGCCGGCACGCTGTTAACCGTAGTGCTGCTGCTGACCGGCCACAAGCTGCCGCCGCTGCGCCCAATGCTTAACGCGGCGCTGATTGGCGTGCTGCTGCTGGCGGTCGGCAATGGTTTTGTGACCGTTGCTGAACACCAGAATGTCCCGTCCGGCATCGCGGCGGTGGTGGTGGCGACGGTGCCGCTCTTCACCCTCTGCTTTAGCCGCTTTTTTGGTATTGCCACGCGCAAGCTGGAGTGGCTGGGCATCGCCATTGGCCTTGTTGGCATCGTGCTGCTTAACAGCGGCGGCAACTTGAGCGGCAATCCGTGGGGTGCCGGGCTGATTTTGATTGGCTCGCTCAGTTGGGCGTTTGGCTCCGTCTACGGATCGCGCATTGAACTGCCGGTCGGCATGATGGCTGGTGCAATTGAGATGCTGGCCGCCGGGATTGTACTGCTCGCGGCCTCCGCGCTCAGCGGCGAGCGTCTGACCGCCGTGCCGCCCATTGAGGGCTTCTTCGCCGTCGGCTATCTGGCGCTGTTCGGCTCAATTATCGCCATCAATGCCTACATGTACCTGATCCGCAACGTCACGCCCGCCGTTGCCACCAGTTATGCCTACGTCAACCCGGTGGTCGCGGTGCTGCTCGGCACCACCTTTGCGGGTGAACATCTCTCCACAATCGAGTGGCTGGCACTGGGGGTGATTATTTTTGCAGTGGTGCTGGTTACCCTTGGCAAGTATCTTTTGCCTGCGCCCCCGGTGGTTAAGCGCTGCGAGATTGAGCAATAACCCCCTTCTCATCGTCGCCATAAAAAAGGAAGTATTACCGGGCTAAAAGAGGGTAATACTTCCTGCCTTCACGACAACCATTCTGTAATCCTGTGAGCAGCCTACTTGTCAATAAATTGTATTATTAGCTCCACGCCGAACCGGCTTGCGCCTAATACATCACAACTCAGTGAAACGTATCCGTCAAAATCAATCTCTTCATGGTTATACAGAAGGTTTAGCCCAACCTTCATAATCAACAATCCATTAGTAAAGTTAGGCATACCATCTAAAAAATCATCTATTGAAATCTTGCCGCGGACATAATCCGCCACTTTAAGTAAAAGTTCTTTAAGGTCATTGCTCATCTCCATGCTCTCCGTTGCACCTTTGTCGCCGAACAGTGAGCGTGTATGTTGCCAAAATTCATGACTCCGACTTTGCTGGTTAGCCAGTAGAGCGAGTTCATCTGCAGATAAATCCTCGGGTAAAAAACTCTTCGCTTCCGACAGTAAAGCCTCTTTGCCCTGTAATTTAGGGCTATAAAATACCGGGTAAGCCGTCACCTTTTTATTCAGGAGCCAGGCCAGCGCCTTACCGACGGGTAGCCTGCCAAATGCACCAAAGTGACTGTAAAATTTAATTTCACTGATGCGGGATAGATCAACGGCAAAATTTTCGCTTCTTGCTAAACCACGGATAGTATCTGCCAGCTCCTGCGCATCCATACTATTAACCGCGCCGGGACCACCCATGGCTTTAATAGACAGCGTGCTCCCTTCTACAGAAAAAGCTCCCCCCTCGCCCAGTAACGCCGACACGCGCATTTTTTTCAGGGCAATTCCACCGGCAGAAATCACGTTATAGCGCCATACTTCAGCAGGGATATCCCTGGCGTGAATAATGGTACTTTTATCGGCTAATGAAGCATCAAGCTTTGCAGGGTTGATGATAATAAACTCACCGTTGCCCAGGCTGTACATCACATGGCCGGCATTGGATTTACCCATGCGCATAAAGGTCACAAGGTGTCCCTGCGGCACAGCCATCATCTCCGCCTCTTTTTTAATACGCACGGGTGAAGTGAGCACATCCTCAATGGCGCCCATTTGGCCATAAACAGGAGCCGGATTGTTAATCACTGGCTGAAGCGCTCGCGCTAATCCCTGGGCCTGCTCGGGCGACAATTTACCGCACTGTGCCAGTAAATCGGTCAAACCGCTGATGCTATCCGTGTCCGCAGGAAGAGTGCTGGCTAAGTCGCGTAATGCCGGTTTGTCCGCGAGAAGAAGTCCTGTCGGCCTGGCCGCAAAGATCTGCATTTTTTCTCCGTCTGCATTACGTTTGGCCTGAGTGCCTGTAAAGTCGCCAAGCTGTTCAGCCAGTAGAATGCGGGGGTCATTGCTGAGCGCCTGATCAAGAGTGTTGTTATTTATGCCGGCAAAACGCCCGTTACCGACGCTGACCATAACGTGAACAGGATGTGTCGAAGTGGCCTGCACCGCTGCATTCGTCCTGAAGAAGAACAGCATTTCCCCTTTATCCACGCACAGCAGATCGTCCTGAGAGGTAATCAGCCGTGGCGTGTCGAGTAAGCCCGTGGCTTCGGTAATCGCCTTTCCTCCCTCTTCGACATGCTTTATGCACTGGCGCAGTAAATTCGCCGTTTCTTTATTCAGTAATTCACTGTTTTCGAGCAGATCTACAGCGTAATCTGCAGCATTGTCAGTGGTAACCGTTCTCCTCTGGCTACGGCGCACCGATGACATGAGTTCATTTCCTGCACCGTGCCAGAGCGCCGCAGTTGTCACTACCTCAGCACTGTTATCTGCCGCTACCGAATCGGGGTAATACCATTCAGGGCGCCTGAGCACTTTCGCATTGGGAATAACAGCCTGAGGCCCATGGTGGGTATATTCACTGTAAGCACCAAATATCTCATCTGCTTTTACGCGAGATTTATAATCAGCGTATTTAATCAGGCTGGTACCGTTGATATTTGCATATTTTTGCGCCCACAACTCTTCAGGAAGAATAACAGGACCATTGAATTCATCATATTTTCTGGAGAACGCTCCCGCCGAGAGATCAAAAACATAGTCGCGATTGTTTTTAGCACCGATAACGACAAAGTGATTTGCCGGCATTTGATCCACAGAGTCTACAAAAACAGCCATACCGCGATAGCGGATGTTTTCGAAGCCTTTTTCGATCATGTAATTTCCGACTGAAGCCATTACATATTTGCTTCGTTCTGCAGGATTAGTCATCGCGAGTTTGATTGAATTACGTCTGTAAAGCTCCTCAAGTAAAGCCTGCGCATCCACCCCTTCGGTTTCTTTTGCATGCTGGGTATTAAAGGGGATTTTTTCATCAGGTAAATTAGTACGTAACCTCTGTATACCCATCTCAGGTTGAATACTGGTACCTTTCGCAACTGAGGTAACGACCCATTTGTTCTTTTCAGGATGCATAATCTGACCGGGATTTGATGGGTCTTTGGGATCAACAGTACGCCATGCTTTAGTTGTCGGGCTCCAACGCACTTCAGCGATACCGTTTGCAGTTTCTATATAATAAACGCGCAACCTGGTTTTCGGAGAGATGCTTACATAAACCTCACCGCCGCGCAAAGTCTGCTTATGCATATCTTTCAACGTTACATCCAGACGAATAAACTCTTTACCCACTGTTGCAGCGGCAGATTTTCCAGGAACAATATTATGAAAGATCATGTCAGCGCGAATTTTAGACATGATATAGCTGGAGAGATCGCGTAGCATTAATGCATCAACTAAATCGAATATCGCGCTGGCACTTATTTTCCCCAGTTCAATAGCGTTGATAACCCCCTGTTCCCCCATCTCACGAATCATATATTTATACAAGCTTTTACCTGTTAAACCTCTCGCGACCCCTTCGCGTGCGATAGTTGCGATCCCTTTCGCATTATTTATCAGCGCGCCTATTTTTGCCCCTAACTGCGCCGCAACACACACTACCGCAAAAATATCGGCAATGAGAGCAAAACCATCGGGTTGATATTCACCATCAGTCACAGATCCGTATATATCGGAATAAAATGGGATGAAAATACATGCAATACGATGCAGCGCAGATGGCTTATAAAGATCGGATTTAAGTTTATTGGCCGAACGATCGAGTGCATTTTTCATACTGATGTTCAGCGTAACGATAAGACTATGGTGTAATTGCTCCTCATGCTTATAAACACTGTATTCGGTGCCACCATAGTGAGCGTGTGCAAAGGGGTTAGGATATTCCGTTTCACCCTCATTCTTATAAAGGATGTTATTGATAAAGGCCTCTTTTTCTTTCGCTGCACGTCGCGTGCCATCCCAATAAATTTTTTCATTTGCGTGACCGAACTGCTTTTTAAAAAAGGCCTCGGTAAATACACTCTCCAGACCATGGCTATGAACTCTCTGGGGCACAAGATTGGCAATGGCGTTCAGCCACGGGTTGCTGTGCATTTGCGCTTCAGTAAAGCGTCGACTAAAGGTTGCATTTGGAAAAATGGAAAAAAAGACCCAATTATTGTCTTTAAGTTGAATAAATAATAGCTCTCCGGCATGAACATTTTTGACATTATTTTTCTTTCTGACATCGAGCCGGATGCTTTTTTTAACAGGTGCTGTCATTTCATCGACCGAAAGACCTGAAACAATCAGCAACTCCTTAACCCGCTCGCTTGCTTCATAACTACTGTACTTTCTTTTGTACTCAATAAATTGCTGGTTGTAATACCATTTACTCGAAAAATATTCTCTACCCAACATTGTAGATAAGGAGGTGTATCCTTCTGGAATATCTTTTTCAATCATTAAGGGGTTTAATTCATGACGGCTTTTTGCATAAGTATCAATGATCTCCTGCGCACGAAGATTTTTTAGATGTGAAACACTCTTTTTATTCTTCTGCAACCAGTGCAGCATAGCGGGAAGAAGATCGCGTGCTGCAGCGTTTTCTTCCCCGGCAAAGATTTTTGGGTATATCTCATCAGTAACGTTGTTCGCCCAAACAATATCAGCATAACTCTCCCTGGCTGCGGGTATTGTAATATTTGTCGTTTCCAGAGTTTCGACCAGATCGATATATGTTTGTTGTTGCACCAGTATTGTTCTTACGGTTGCCCGGGCGATACGAAGCGTATCAATCTGTTCGCTATCCCATTCGCCGTCACCGAAGCGAAGGCTTTGTCGGAGTTTAACCTCCTTCAGCGCCAACTCTGCAACGGCTTTTTTTGCGGCGGTAATAATATCTGATGTATCATGCTGCAATCTCAGGCGTTGGGTAAAAACTTTATCGCCAAGCGCCATTCCCTCCTCATATCTCTGGTATTTTTCCTTATACGCCTGAATAAGTTGTCTGTAGCTATCTCTTTTTTTCTGCACTCTGTTAACGATGGATTGAACAACGCTTCTTTCACCCTCTTTTTTCTTCAACTCGGTGGTGAAATCTTGGCTATATCTTACATAGAAAGCCATAGCAAGAGAGGCACTAATATATTCGCGTGGATTGTTTTCCGCCTCCCATATCTTATTTTTCAAGTCAGCGATGCTAGCGTTAATTTTCGCCAATCGTTTCTTTTCTTTCTCGAAGAATTTCTTATTAAGCTTATTATATTTAGCCAGCGCGTCATCGGCGAGGATGCGCGCATAGCGCGCGGTGGCTAATATACTGACATCGGTAATATCAACATTGAATGCTTCCCAATAGTGAGACAGCAATTGCTGATTCCAGAATAAATTCGTACTCTCATATGCTCTGCCTTTAAGGATCCCGTCCGCCACACTCTGGGTGTCGAGAATCATTTTTCTGAGCATCATAATTGCGATAAGATTTTCATTCTCTGGATGCAAATAAAGATTATAAAACTCTCTGTTGATGATATTAATTATCCGTTTAATTAAGCCACCCCAGGAGATAAAGTTATCCGCAGAAAGAGACGCATCAATCCCTTTTTTCGCTGCAGAGTCCAGATTAGATTCTGCAATGTTTTTTTGGATAGCTAAAAAGGCGTTAAACTTTTCAACATCGGTCTGATCTGCGTAATCCCAGTAACCATTAACATCACTGATAATTACGACTTTTTTCATACCCCACGCGCTAACAAACACGCCGTATAGATCGGCACTCAATTTTTTGCAGGGCCAGAAGCGGCCGGCAAGATAAATATATAAATGCCCATCGTCAGCATGGTAAATACCTCCCTCACGGGGTACACCAGTGAGGGCAAGATTATAAGCGCCCCGTACGTTCCAGCCCCTGACATCAGATAATAAAGCAGCCGTTGCACCTTTATTACCCGGCTCCTCTTTTACTTCACTCTCATGCTGTAAATCAGGTGCCGTTTCCCGTTCGGTCGCAGGATTAAAACCTTTCTCGGAGCGTTCCTGAGGATACCCGGCTGCGCGTTTTTTCCGCCGTGGCGGTAAATTTTCATCTGTTTCTGCGAAGGGTGCTGCGGGTTTCGCCGCCAGCTCACGTTGTATAGCCGCTTCGGCCATAAATTTCTCGACTTCCCGCACAAGTGCCTGCTCAATACAACGCCTCAGCGCAGTATTAACCCCTGCCCCCGTTCCGACAAACCCTGCCGTCCAGGCCAGCGCCTGCGGCAACGAAACGATCTGTTTTGTTATCTCACCCTGCTGTTTATAGAGAGGCGTGCCCGCGACGCCAATATCTCGCGTTGGTGACAGTGACATGGTTAAACGAAACGCGATTGGCGATAACGCTTTATTGATAATGCGATCGCGACGAGAACTATTCACCCCCGTTTGCCCTTCCCTTAGCACGACGCGCACGGGTAGAGAACATGGTCCGGTTGTCAGAATAAATTCTTCCCGGAGTATCGCTGACAATGCGCCACCGATTACCTTGCTCTCAGCCCAGCGCTGGAGATCCTCCGGCAGGCTACGAGATCCGGCCAGGATCGCCTCCGGCGTAGGTGGGTAAGCCGTGGTAACTTCTGCTGCAAGCTGAAGCGCGAGCTTTAGCCTGCTTATGAAACCTTCAGCCTGCGGATCGGATTTCTTCGCCCAGTGACTGCGGCTATCGTTAATGAGTTCCAGCACCGTTCGGTCAAATAAGATGGCTGCTTCGGTTTTGTTTTGCGGGTGGACGTCACGTAAGTACTCCTGACGTAACGCTGTCGCCCAATCGCTTATGCCGCGTACCAACATTCCACGGTGAGAGAAACTGCCCAGCGCGCGGCCCGTTATCTCAACGACACTATTTTTGACCCCGGCTTTCATCCGCTTTAACGCCACTAACCACTGCGCAATATGGTGATTAAGTTCAATCCTGCCGCTGTGACCGCGTTTCGCCAGGCGAACCACTGCGCTTTGCATTTGCAGCGCCAGCTGGCTTAGCTCCTCTGCGGTTTGACGGAGGATTTTATCGAGTTTTTCGATCTCTTCTCCTCTGCCCGCATCGCGAACCGCTTCAAATTGAGCGCTGCGGAATAAGTCTGCCCACTCATCTTCTGTGCGTTTAGCCAGGGGATCAATAAGCGCTTCCAGCTGCTGCTGCGCGTGATGTGCGACAGAGTGCCAGCGCGTTGCCTCAGCCTCCACCTCTTGAGTGAGCAGATGATTGAGCGCCGGTAACAGCTCATCACCCGCGTGAGATTCGGTCATTTGCAGATACTGCTCAACTGCGTCTGCGACTCTCCCTGCGGCGGCAGGGATCTGTTTGATTCGCCGTTCTGTCTGTTGAATTGCGTCAAGCAGAAGCAATGCGCTATCTCTTACCGCACGGTTGAGAGCTTCGCTGTAGGTTGGCTGACGCAAAGGCTTTTCCCTTGCGCTCACTCTGGTAAGGGTATTGTGCGGGCCAGCGCCGGCCTGCTTTGCAAATTGGGTGAGATTTCTGACCCGGCACCCTGCGCGATGCCACAGTTTATCCGCCGCTTTTTTCTCATCGTCAGGCGCGACACGCTTTTGTACCTGCTTCAGCCTCGCAGCCAGGCTTCCAAACATCTTGCCAATGTGCAGAATATGACGAACCAGCCGGATATCATCGGGCTCATGATCCTCCCCTGCTTTGCGCTCCCTGACCTGCGGATTACCTTGCAGCGCACCATCAACTCCGGGCATCGGGTACGCGAAGACCAGATACTCCTGCATCCAGTCTGCCAGTTGCTCAGCACTCCCCAACGCCGCTCGATCCCCTTGCCTGAGTAACATCTTCATCGCGAATAGCCGCGCATCACGGGCATTACTCTGTATGACGTTGGCCTGCTGTTGCAGGTATTCTGCCAGACGCTGGCGGGTCAGCCGGGTTTCAGCCATAAGCGACTGTTTCAGCTGAGCGAATCGCTGATACTCCACACATGACGCATTGCTTGCGGACAGAAGTAACTCCTCAGCCTGTTGAGGCTGGGTGAGTTCCTGTGGGAGTGCGGCAATCAAGTTATGTCGATACGCATCCGCCGTTGCGGCAACCTGCGCGTCCCACTCCAGATGCTCGACTTTTTCGGCGGCGGTGACAGCATCCAGCGCATCGGAGATCGCGTACATTAAATCGAAGGCGTAAGGGTCTATTTCATTCGCGGCGGGATGGTGGCTTTGTTGCAGCGATAACAGGGTGTCGAGAAAATGGTGAGCGGGGGCGAGAAGCGTTTCCGGCACAGTTGTACTCTGAACGGCCCGTAGCTTTTCCTGTATCCGCTGAATGTCGGCCGCATCAGGCTTATGCCTGTTGTATCCCCGATGTCGCTTTTCGATGAGGTGCGGCATCTTGCGGCTCAGGGTCTCAAGAAGGCGCGCTTTCAGGTGTTGTGCCTCTTCTGTTTGCCGCGATAAGCATTCGCTGCTCACCCCATGGAGATCCCGCGGCGGAATATCTATCGCAACGTCAATCATCTCCTCGCAGAATAACGCCTCACCATCTTCAGCCTTTTTTACTGCAGACGAAAAAGATGCCTTTTCATCATCAGTAAATAGAATATGAACTGTTTTAGATAAAGCCTCGTGAGATGACATAAAACCTCCACAATAAAAAGAGTGATCTATTTCAATCTATTGGGGGCCGTCTTATTCAGACGACAACGACCCTGTAGCTCATCAGTAAATACAACATGTATTGGTTTTAATAAAAGCGAGTCAGATGGCGTGCGTCCCACACAACAAAACAGGAATTTTATTCAATCCGATAATTAAGCAGCGATGGGCTTCAGTGTTTATAAGCAACAAAAGAGCGTTGCCTTTTTTACGGCAGTAATTTATGAAATTAGAGAGGTGATTTTAATTTACTTATCAGGAATCAGGGTCTTACTTATCCTTATTTACCAGAGAAGTTATTTTCGCTATGGCAAATTAAAACGCGCCATGAATTCCCTGAGTGTCGATCTGTGCGGTCTGTTGACCCTCGCAGATCCACTCCTCCAGGCGAACGCTGAGCGCCTCGTCGCTGAGTTTCAGTTTTCCGCGCAGCGCACACTCCCAGACGACTAACACCCGCCAGCCCTGCTCCAGCAGCAGTGCGCAATCGCGGGCGTCGCGCGCCACGTTTTTGCCAATCTTCTCTAACCAGAAATCGGTGCGTGTGGCGGGGACTTTAAACAGATAGCAGTTGTGATGGTGCCAGAAACAGCCGTGGGTGAAGATAACGCAGCGGTAGGCATCAACGATAAAATCGGGGCGTCCGGGCAGAGTGGCGTCCTGCACGCGAAAGTCCAGCCCCAGCGCCTCCAGGCAACCGGCCAGCCGTTTCTCAATGGCGGTATCGCGCGTGGCGATGGCGCGCATATTCTTGCTGCGCGTCGCTTTGTCATGCACATCTGCCATCGTTCCCTCTCCTCAGGATGGGCGCGCGCTGTAGCGGCGCAGCACCTCGTCATCAAGACGCTGAAAATCGCCCTGCAGTTCGGCGCTCAGTTTTGCCATAAAGTGTACCAGGAAATCGGCGTTATGCTCGGCCAGTGCGCGGCCTTTGGCGGTCTGCATGGTCGCAGGCAGTTTTAGCAGCTTGCAGCGAAAGTGGTCGAGGGCAAAGCGTTTGTCGTCCAGTTCGCGGCGGGCAGCAAAAGGATCGTCGCCGTCAAACAGCGCGCCCCCCATGCTGCCGGAGACGGCGAAGACCCGTGCCAGACCAATCGCGCCAAGGGACTCCAGCCGGTCAGCATCCTGCACGATTTTAGCTTCAGGGGTTTGTGGGATAATGGCGGCGCTGAAGCTGTGCGCCTCAATGGCATGGCGCACCGCAGGAATGGCGCTTTCGGGAAAGTCAGGAAAGTCGGTAGTAAGGATCGCGGCGGCTTTTTCTGCCGCCCGCTGCGACGAGGTGTGACGCAGCGGATGATTTTTGGCAAAGCTGACAATGTCGTGGAAGTAGCAGGCGGTAAGCACCACCAGCGCGTCAGCCTGTTCGCCTTCCATCAAGGTTTGCGCCGTTTGCCATACGCGGCGAAAGTGCGCGAGATCGTGAGCGGCATCGGCGTGGGTAAAGTGCTGCGTCATCCAGCTGTCAAAGCGCTGCTGCCAGTCGAAGAGAGACATGCATCATCCTGTGAAACGGTGGAGCCCTACGTCACGCTTGCATATCACGTGGACGTGTATACCAGGCAATGGCGCCCAGTATCGCACCTACCGCACTTAATGCAACGATGCCAGACACCGTGTTTAACCCGCTTTCGACAGATCGCGCCGCGCCGCTGGCGAAGCCTGAGACGATATCAGCCGGGCCGGCAAGCCAGAGATTGCTCGCCAGAGACCAGCAAAAATAGAGGCAGAAAATCCAGAAGACCCATAGCGCGAGCTTTCCACCTGCGCTACGAACTGCGAAATCGTCCATAATCTCGTTTTCCTTTTGTGGTCGGGGATTGTTAATAAGATACGTTCTCACTATTCAGAGTTCTCCGACATCATATCGTCAGAAAATATGAATTAAAGATATATCAACAATTTTGATACTTTTAAGGCATAACACCGGAATAATTCGCATCGATTGCAGCGTTAAGCACTCGCTAAGCCATTGATAAATAAAGTAATTATAAAAACATTTATGAATATATGGTATTAGCAAAGCCGAAAAAGGAATAAGCATGCACGCGCAGGATTCAGAAGGTCTGCCGGATGTTGGGTCTGTTAATAAAGGATAAGAAAGTTGATTGATAAGAATGAACCCTTCTGGAACCGAATGGTTCCAGAACTGACTGTAACAGACTTTACAGCCTCCCTGCACTTCTATGTAGACGTGCTTGGCTTTAACATCATGATCAAGCGCAAAGATCCTGATTTTGCTTATATCTCTCTTGGTGAAGCACAACTGATGCTTGAGCAGTATCATCCGGGCGGCTGGAATACGGGCGAACTCACCAGGCCATTTGGACGGGGCATTAATTTTCAGATAGAAGTGGACGATATTGAACAGATCCTCGCCCGGGTGCATGCACATGGCGTAACGCTTTATCGGGATCTCCACGAAAGCCATTACAGTACCGGACAAACGTCCGCCTGCCAGAGAGAGTTCCTCGTGCAGGATCCCGATGGTTATCTTTTACGCTTTAGCCAGTACATTGAATGAAATATCAATGTCTGTTTCTGATACAAAGCCGACAACTTAACAGAACTGAAGGTCTGCTTTGAGCGAGAAGCGGGCATCGCGACTCGAACAGGATTTCTGACAAGATAAGGTATTGATGAAAAAGCATTCAATTTCCAGCGTTTGGCAAAGACAATGATAGGGAGTCGTAATGTTCACCCCGGAGTTTATAAATGAAGAACGCGGCGAGTTTGTACTTGTGGCCAACCACAGTCTGGCATCACCGGAATCGATAAGTCTCAGTATTGCATACAATATTGCCAGAATAAGCTGGGGACTATCGCAGCTTCCACCGCACATTCAAACTTGCCGGGTCGTCTATGACATCAGAGGACAATCTATCCCTGATCAGGCTCAGGCTTTGGTCAGGCAAGCGCTTGAGCAGGTAGCGATTGTGGAGTTTAGAAGCTGATGGGACTCCAGTTAATTATTAAAGCAGAACGTACCAAGATAGAGAAAGCATTGGGAGCGCTGACATCAGAATGTGAAATATTTCCGGTCGGTGAAGGCCTTTTCGGTATTTCTATTTCGGAGCGAAGTCTCTTATCCGCGGGTGAAGTTGCCGTGCTAAAAAAACTCGAACCACTCACACGTTTTGACCTGTGGCACGGAGCCTGGCAAGAACCCAAGCGACGTTGGCTTTGGTGAGTTTCAGCGCTGAGCGAGGTAAGGAAGTCGCATTGCATGTCGGGCGCAGATTCTCTGTTTTCATTAGCAAAGCGGCTAAGTTCTCAATATTAAAATATGAATATCCGCTTCTGGCACGGAGCGGACAGCCTGACACTGTGAGGTCTGCTACGAGCGAGGATCGGAAGTTAGCAACTACAACCACTACAACCACTACAAGACTAACATTGAGTTGTCTTACCCAACGGGGTGCAGGTCAGGTTTACTGTATCGGCTGAAAGCCTATGGTAAATTTGGAGTAAAAACTGCCATGCAGATTTGGTAGAACAAAAATAGATACTCAGGAGCCTATAGAATGCTAAACAGGCAAGTCAGGCAAATCTATCCTCGACAGGATAAAGATACCCAAACGGCGTTATTTAGTGATTATTCTCACTGTCCGAACATTGTTCTGCTTGGTGATCCTGGTGCTGGAAAAACGCACCTCTTCAAACAGTTTGCGGCATTACAAGAGGCAAAATATCTGACAGTACGTCATTTCTTAAGTGGCGTACCGATTGATAATCAGAAAACGTTATTCATCGATGCATTAGATGAGAAGAGGAGTGCCAGTAACAGTAGTGATGTTGTAGATGACATCGTCCGTAGGCTTTTTTCCCAAACGCCACAAAATGTCAGAATTTCTTGTCGCTCTCAAGATTGGTTAGGCGAATCAGACTTGTCAGCATTTTTACCCTATTTTGAGCAGACAGGAGGCTATGTTGTTTTACATTTGCAGTCGCTCTCAAAAGAAGAGCAGACTGTGATTCTACAAGCTAATGGTGTAGAACACCCTGAAGCGTTTCTGGCTGAAGCAGAAAAACATGCCGCCAGCGAATTTCTTTACAACCCACAAAATCTGCTAATGCTGGCTGAAGCAGTTAAAGAAGGAAATTGGCCCCGTACAAGGTCTGAACTTTTCCACTCTGCGACACAGTTCCTTTTAACTGAACATAGCCAAGAGCATACGCGGCTAACTTCAGGAATTTATACCTGCGACGAATTAGAGTATCCTGCTGGATCAATTTGCGCGTTGTGCATATTGAGTGATGTTTCCGGGGTTTCTCTGCTTCCGAACGATATCCGACCAGAATACCCCAGTTACAGAACCATCTCGTTCTTCTCACATGAAATAATTAGAGCGGCGTTATCGAGGCGGGTTTTTTCTGCCGGAGATGAGCTTGAGACTGTTGGGTACAGCCACAGGACAATTGCTGAGTTTTTAGCGGCAAAATGGTTAGCCGGGCTCGTTGACAAAGGGCTACCCATGGGACGTTTGAGAAGTATGCTGGGATTTGAGGGATATCCGTCTTCAGAATTGAGAGGTTTACACGCATGGCTAGCGGTCTTTTTACCGCAATACGCCCAAGTCTTCATTGAAGCTGATCCTTACGGCGTTCTGACCTATGGCGATGCAGCTTCATTACCGACAGTGGAAAAACAAAATTTACTGGTGGCGTTGTCAAAACTTTCAGAACGTGATCCCTGGTTTAGAAATCACGGTCTCAATTCATATCTGAATGGCTTCGTGACAGTAGAAATGGAAACTCTGTTGCGACAGATAGTCCGCGATCCTCATTCGTCATTTTCTCTGCGCATGATCGTTTTGGAATCCTTATCGGTTACAACACCGATAGTCGCACTGAGTGATGACTTAATTAATATTGCAAAATCGAAGGATTCTTCGTATGCGGAAAAAGAGGAAGCAATAACGGCATTAATCCATTTTGGTGTGTCTGGTCAGAAAATGTCGGTACGTTTTTTTGCGGAATTAAAAGACAAAAATCACGATAACATCCGGTTGCGTAACCATATTATTCAGTTGCTCTATCAAGATTACTTTGTACCGCAGGATATAGCAAAATTGCTGGTTGATACATTAAATATAACCAACGAACGATTACCGATAGGATCATTATGGCGACTGAATGATATTGTACCGACAGCTGATCTGCTCGCTATCTTTGAGCATCTCGATCGGTACCACACCGCTCACAGTAATGACTGGTATTCTTCAGCTAAAAATCACTCTGAGATTGTGCATTTTCTGGAAGCTGGATTATTGCAGATACTAAGCGAGAAGAGTGGTTACAGCGCATCTCAGATATGGTTGTGCCTAAAAGTGTTCTATAGCTACTCCCATAATCACCACTACCGCAGTTATGACAATGTGCAGAAATCTATCGTTCAGGAGATAAAAAATCGTAGCTGGCAATATAAAGATATTATAGACGCCGCCATTATCTCATTTACACGCTATGATACTCGATACTTGTTCTTACATGAATTTTCTGAAAGCACCTTCTATCTTGTCCCTGATGAGCTTTTGCTGGCTCGTTTTATCCACTATTTATCCCATGCCCAAAGTGATTCAGAAAAAATCGAATGTATTTATCGACTGGCATTTGCAACTCTTTATCGTTGTGACACGCCTCCCCAAGATACGTTTGATTTTCTTACTGCGTATTGCCATTCAAATGAGCAGTTACTTACTGTGTTTGACACTTCCATCATCTGCGAAATTGACGATTGGCGAATAAAACAGAACCGCAGCCGAATAGAAAATAAGAAAAAACAGGAAGAGGCTCGTTGTGAAGATAGACTCAATTTTGAGTTATGTCGTCAAGAAATTGTGTCGGGCCAACATTTGGAGTGGCTTAAACATATTTCCTATATTTACTATTCAAAATACAGCGATGTTGATGACAAATTGACGCCAGTGCAGCGCTGTGCAGACATATTAGGTGCCGAAAACGTCACTGATGCGATATCCGGTCTTTTAGCGATTTTAAATCGTTCAGATCTGCCCACAATTGACGAGGTGAATTGTGCTTTGTTGAAGAGGGAGTATTACAAATGGTGGTATGCGGTACTGGCAGGAAGCGATGAGTTATTTAAAAAACATCCTGATGTTACACAATGGAACGAAGATTTGTTAACAACGCTATTGGCGCTGGATGTGATATTAGCACTTCACACCAAAGACAATAATGTTGTAAGTGATTATTCATTACCGTGGAAAAGGGATGTGATACTTAACAAAACAGCATTTTTCATCGAAACCTATTACTACATTATCAATTTCTGTATTAATAATCAGTTGCACGATATCCGTGCACTTAACTATCTGTTAAATGATACCTACATTCCAATCGACTATGCCGTTCCTTTAGTTATGAGACTAGCTAAAGAACACCCTGACGGTGTTCTTCATTTACAAAACCTGATGGGGTGGTTGTTAGCGCATCCTGAGAGTCATGCAGAGTTGTTGCAGTTATCTGAGTTGATGATAGCGCAACCCTCAAAACTTAAAAAGCCAACTTATCAAATTTGGCTGGTATGTGCTTATTTATTCGCTCCAGACAAGTGTCAGGATCTATTTTTATCTGAAGCAAAATCCACGGCGGAAATGATAGAGCTTATTCGTCAACTATCTGGTAAGGCGAAAAGAGGCCGTGGGAGTAGTGAGCAGCGTTTATCACTAACACAATTGGAAGCGATCATCACTGTCTCTGCTACTCATTTTCCTAATACAGATCGAGTTGCAAGTAACGACTCTAACTCAGCAAACAATTGGGAGTATGCTGATTTTATCAAAAGATTGATTGATGACGTTTCTTCTTTTTCCTCACACGATGCCGGTGAAGTATTTGAACGTTTATTATTACTGCCAGAATGTACAAGTTATCGGGATTATCTCTTGCACGCCCAAAGCAACCAGAAGGTGCGTTATCGGGAATCACAGTTTCAACACACTAACTGGAAGCAAGCGTTGAATACGCTGAAAAATCAGACCCCAGCTAATGTAATGGATCTCTATGCGTTATTGTTAGATCATTTGCGGGATATTGCTAATCGAATTACTTATGAAAATACCGATATTTATAAACAGTTCTGGAATGAGAATGGCAATGGTCAAATTTTAGTGCCTAAGCCTGAAGAAAGCTGTCGGAATTTTTTTCTGGAACTGCTTAGAGCACGACTCCATCCGTTACAAATAACCTGTGAGCCAGAAGGCCACATGGTTTCGGGTAAAAGGGCTGATATCATCATTTCACTTCCAGGAATAAAGATCCCCATTGAGATAAAGCGTGATTATCACCGGGACGTCTGGAGCGCGCTTAACGAGCAACTGGAACAACTTTATACTACCAATCCCGATGCCGCAGGCTACGGCATTTATCTGGTCTTCTGGTTTGGTGCTTCTCGACCAAACGCTATCCCTCGCCCGGCGAAAGCCACGCCACCCCCAGTAAACGCCACGACAATGGAGGGCATTCTTAATGAAGCTGTGCCAATGGTTAAGCGAGACCGCCTGTCTGCGATAGTAATTGACGTATCAGGTGAGGCTAATTCGACTGTTGAAACGCAAAAATCATCTAAGTAAGGAAAGTGAATCATGATTACAAAAGAACTTGTAGATGAAAGTCTCAATATTCACCGATTAGTTGATTGTGGTGATTTTGACCTGGCATACCAGCAATCCGTTGTATTCCTGGAAAAACTGGAAAAAATAACGGTCAAGGGTGAAAATTATTTTATAGTGCTGGGAAATGTGGCTGGCGGTCTTGTTGATATTGGGCAAATGAGCAACCATAAAAATGCAGCAGAGCTTGGTTTTAAGCTGATGACTGATAACAAGGAAGCATTAGCGCATGTACAAGGAGAGAGCCACTTTTATTATAATTATGGTAATGCCTTGTCTAATAAGATAAGTGTCGATAATCCTCACGAACACACATTCCAGTCAATAGAAGAACTTGTTTCTTTAAAAAACATCTACTGGCGAGCCTTTAGATTCTCATCACAAGAGAGCGAAGAGTTTCAGGCGGAACTGTCCGTTAATCTGGCCAATACGCTAAGAAGCCAATTTAGGCTGAGTGAGGCACTGAGATATTATGATCTCACTAATCGCAAGGGATTAGATATACCACAGTCTTGGGTCAATCGTTCTGCCGCGCTCATTGAGCTAAACCTTGTTTCATCTTCATACTCCATTAAGCAATTGAAGGAGATACGAAAAGGTTATATTAATGCATCTGTTTCCAAAAAAATTTCTCCACAATGGGAATCGTTTTATCTTGGTCGTATAGCACAAACGAACGATAAAATAGAAAAATGTATATTAGCAGACGGCGAAACGGACGAGCATGATGACATGCTCACGCAACAGGAGTTTGACGCATTGAGTGCATACAGGCAATTCTGCCTAATAAATTATCTGACGCTGTCCGAGCACGGTCTTTATTGCCCCTGTGTGGGGAGTGCCACCGATAACCTTGTCATCTCTTCTTCTGGTGTACCCGGTGGTTTTATTATTCCAATGGAGATGGCATTAAACCGATTTAAATCGGAGTTTTCACTTGCCCGCCATCTCTATTTTGAATACCTTTATCCTCAGGATACGGATGAAATTAAAGAAGAATGCCATTTTCTGGAGTTACATAATGACGAGATCTTAGGCATTGATATTGAGAAGATCAGAACAGCATTTCGTCTGTGTTTTGGTATTCTAGATAAGATTGCGGTATGTATCTGTGAACTTCACAAAGTTTATCCACCTGCAAAGAATGGCGGGTTACAGAAAAATATCTATTTTCAAAGCTTCTGGCAGTTAGACGTTGATAACAGAAGACAACGGTTTGAGGATATAAAGTCACCTGGACTTTTAGCATTATACAGTATTGCTACAGACCTGAATAAAAATAAAGGTGGCGAATTGGCTTTTTATAAAGAGTGGCGCAATGGTCTAGAACATAAATTTTTGGTGGTACACAAAAGTGATAAAGCAGAAGATCTTTACCAGTCTTATAAATTGATTAAAGATATTCTTTTTATCAAAGAGGATGAGTTTATTCACCATTTCGGTCAGTTGATTCAGATTACCCGTTCAGCAATATTTTCATTTGCCTTTATGGTTAGATATGAAGGTGAGAAACAAAAAAAAGAGAATATTCCTTATATTACCAATGAACTGCACATGAAGAAGTATTCGTCAGAACCAAAGTAAAAGGCAGCAAGCGAAGCACCATTGTAAACCCCGTAGCAAAACTACCTATCCACTATTAGAGAGTCTTTGGCACTCCAGCTTCCGCTTCTGGCACGAAGCGGTCCTCAAGGCTCTCCGACTATCTTCTGACGAGCAACCACGTCTGCCCGTAATAAAGCTGCGAAAGGCGGCGAAGTCATCTTTGTCAGCCAGCAGCTCTGAGCGGAAAGCGGATTGCAGGAATATCGAATTCGTAATGTGAGTCTCTTTCAGTCTTGCATCCGCACCCTATTTTGAAGATGGCTGCGGCAGATTTTTTGCGGTCGACTCTTTTGTGAGAGCATCATTGTTAACTGCGCCCAACAGGACATCAAGGAGACCGGGAAAGCGCGCATCGAGATCTTCCCGACGTAGCGACAATAAGTTTTCTCGCCCGAAGGGGCGCTGCCAGATCACACCACTGTCGCGCAATACACGCCAGTGGTGAGTCAGCGTCGATTTGGGAATACCACTCAGCACCGCACTACACGCATGTTCGCCGCCACCAGCAAGTACACGTACCACTGTCAGGCGTAATGGATTTCCCAAAGCGGCCAGCACGTTCTCAAGACGAAGTTGTTCTCTGTCAGGGTGGTTTGCAAGCATCCGTTTTTCCATAAGGGAGTTAACATCTCCCTATCCTACTTTAAGTTTTATCAGTTGACTAATGTACGAGTACATACATACATTAAATGTACGTATGTACTCGTACATTGGTTTTCTTAAAATTATACGGAGATTGTTCTATGCCCACATCCATAATGGATTCAGGTGCCCGACGTTTACAACACTGGAGCCTTGCGCTACTGGCGTTCGCCCAGCTCATTTACTCTCTGGATATAAATATTGTATTTGTGGCGCTGCCGGAAATTGGTGCCGGACTGGGGTTTTCTGAGCAGACTCTGCAGTGGGTCGTGAGTGCATATACGGTATGTTGCGGAGGTTTTTTACTTTTCGGCGGGCGGGCTGCCGATCTGCTGGGGCAACGTCGCGTATTTATTTGCGCATTATGGCTATATGCCTTTTCTTCGCTTGCAGGTGGTTTAGCGTGGGAGCCTGGCGTTATCGTCATTGCGCGAGCCCTGCAAGGCATAGGCGCTGCATTACTTTTTCCGTCCACGCTGTCACTTATAAACCGACTGTTTGAAGAAGGACCTGCACGAAACCGGGCTCTGGCTGTCTGGGGCGGCGCAGGCGCAAGTGGTCTCACCCTGGGATCGCTTGCCGGAGGAGTACTTACCAGTGCGTATGGCTGGCCGTCAGTATTTTTCGTCAACGTTTTACTGTCAGCCATCGCGATTTGTGCTGCTTTTTATGTCTTACCGAAAGACAGCCTCAGGAAGACGCGCCGCAGTTTTGATTTTCCAGGCGCGGTAACGGTGACAGTAGGCGCCACCCTGCTGGTATACGCTCTGGTTCAGGGGCCTGAAGATGGCTGGCTGTCAGGACATATTCTTTTCTCTCTGAGTCTGGCCGCTATATCTCTGCTGCTGTTTGTCACTATTGAGGCCCGTAGCCAGGATCCACTGATGCCGTTACGGTTATTCAGAAACCGCAGTCTGGTTACAGGCATGGCGATGACGTCCATTTATATGGGGACATTCGGCGCTCTGCCTTATTTCCTGACGATTCTGTTTCAGAGTGTTATGGGGTACAGCGCTTTACAGACGGGTCTGGCATTTATTATTCCTTCGCTGGCAATCTTTGCCGGAACGCAGCTCGGTGCCCGGCTCGCAAACCGTCTGCCGGTGCGCACAACATTACTTATTGGTTTTTTAATGGGGATTACCGGTACGCTGGCTCTGGCACCGGCAGCATTTTCTGGTGCATCTTATGCGAACATAATGCCGGGGCTGGTCATTTCAGGAGCAGGACAGGGTATTGTATGGACGGCAATGTGGATAGCTTCAGGCTCAGGCATTCCGCATAACGAGCAGGGGATCGCTTCAGGTATGGCTTCTACAACGCTGAATGTGGGTAATGCGATTGGTATAGCTGTGCTGATAGCGCTATCCGGGAGCGGGAGTGAGAGCCTGCAACGGGAAACCTCTGTGAGCAGTCTTGAGAATACCTTACAGCTGGCTTTTTACCTTGCTGCGGCCGGACAGGTTGCGGGGCTTTTTGTTTCCCGTCTGTTACCTCGTAAAGCGGCAAAGGGTCTATCAACAGCCTCCGCGTAACGGGTGATCAAACCTCTTCTGCACCTGCTTATGCACCTAAAATAAGCGCTTCACAGACCCGCTATCAGGCGGGTCTTTCTGAAAATAATCCTCAGCGTCGCTGACTTACGCCCGCAGGTGCGCGAGAAATTCAACGGCTGCAATAACAGCCTGTATATGAATGTCTGCTCTGGCACGAAGCTGACTGAGCTGAAGGTCTGCTTTGAGCAAGGAGCGGACATCCACTATTGTTCTGCAGCAAATGGAGATTTTGCTAATGTCGTCGCTTGTAAAACAGTGGTCAGTGTTACCTGACCACGACAATCTAGCTAAAGTAACGCAATGAACTGCTGTCGTTAAGCATGTGATGTTGCATATAGTCCATGTCATCCTTACTGAAATTTTTATCTGTATCTTGCCCGAGATTGACTTCCTGTTTAGCTATATCTACAGAAAGTGATGAATGGGATGTGGATACATGTATGTTCTCGTCATCAAGATCAAGAAAGTCATACTGGGATTTGAGACTATTTTGAAGCTTTTCCAGTCTCAGCTGCTGGTCACTCGCGACGTTTTTATCTTCATCAAGCGTGGTGGTAAGAGTCAGTTTCATTTCAGACTCAAAGTGGTCATCAAAGGCATGCCGAACATTACGGGCAAAATCACTGATGTCGGCCTCGGGCTGAAGATGGGCAAGTAACCCACTGACCTCTCCGTTGTTTGATCGGTAAGTAATTCCCACGCCAATACAGGGACCACACCCTCCTGTTTCCATCCTGGTGTTTTTGCCTTTTAAAAGTGCAGCCTGCCCCATCCCCAGTAATCCTTTTTTCAGGTTTTCAGGAGCCTCAGAACCCCGCATAGCTGGAGCGCCAGCGTGCAGGCCGCTTAAAGGCCCTTTCAGGGAGACGCTTTCTTGAGATGACGGCTGACCAGCTTCGGCTTGAGCGTGGTGCGTTAATGGAGTTGAGCGATTTACTTGCATTATGACCTCCTTTTTTCCTGGAAACTCATTAACCGATATTGTGTGGGTTTGCCCCAGGAATAGTTCCGCAAGAAAATGATGCAGGTATATGCCTTGCTCCCGATTGAATGACACAAGCACGCAAGTTCAGGCTGCCGCCAGGCCTGTTTTACGTAACCGGCTCACGCTTAACACCACTGATGCCGCAGAAGCGACGACAGCAATCCACAGAGCATAATGGACAGCCTGCAGTTCATTTATTGCCAACAGCACTCCCATAACAGCAGCGCCGAGACATTGACCGAACGTCCGCACGATAGACAATACGCCTGATGCGTAGCTGGCATAGTCGCGGGATACGTTAGAGAGCATCTCCCGGTTGTTAGGACTCTGAAAACAACCAAATCCGATGCCGCACCACAGGCTACGTAAACAGATATCCCATGCCGCAGGGCTGGCGGGCAGCGTGGCCAGCAAAATCAACCCCACCACAAAAAGCGCTAACCCAACGGTAGAAATCAGCGGCGCTGAAAATGTGTCGGCCCACCGGCCCGCATGAGGCGCTATCAACACAATGCCGATCGGCCATGGCGTAAAAAGTAACGCCGACATTACGGGGCTGTAGCCATACACGCTCTGAAACAGAAATGGCAGCGCAATAAAGGTAATTCCCTGGCTCACAAAACAGGCCAGCGAAGTTAAAGCCGCAAGGGTAAAGCGTCCATTTTTGAACATTACGGGTGGTAATAAAGGATGCTTTGCCCGGCGGATGTGCCAGATAAATGTGATGGCGCTGAACATCGCGAGCAGACTCCAGCTGATAGCCCCGACGCTGATGTGATGGTCTGAGGAGAAGCTGTTTGCCGCCATCACCATTGAGCCTAAAAGTAGTGCAGACAGCACAGCGCCTGGCGTATCGAACGGCGTTCTATCGGACGCCGGTTTTGGTGGCAGCGACCTGAATACCAGCAACAGGGAAACGGCGCCAGGGAGCACGTTTATGGCGAATAACCATTTCCAGCTCAGTATGCCCAGCACTGTGCCGCCAAGTACAGGCGCTATGGCCGAGCTTGAAGCAATAAGCAGGGCATGTAGCCCAAGAATACGGCCAAGCAGTCGCCCGGGGAAAACAGAACGCAGTATCGCCGGGGCAATGCTCAGGGTAGCTGCGCCGCCGATGCCCTGCATAATGCGCATTCCGATGAGCATCTCCGGCGTACTGGCCAGCGTGCAACCCAGTGAAGTGAGCGTAAAAACGGTAAGGCCTGAAAGAAACACGGGGCGGTAACCGACGCGTACTGCCAGCGCAGCGAAGATAGCCAACGTCATGGCGGCGGAGAGCAGGTAGCCGTTAGCGAACCAGACCGCGACATTCGCCGGTACCTGCATCGCTTTTGCCATGGATGGCAGGGCAATGTTAATCATCGTGCCGTCAAACACGCCCATCAACGTCGTGGTCATCACGGCGGCCATCACGCGTGCACGCTCTTGGCCCGGCAGGCCTTCATCGCCCGGCTGATTTGAAAATAACGTTGTCATCTTTAATGCCTGTGAAAGGAAGGATGCGAAAACTATAATCAGCGGCGAGTCAGGGCGGAAGACGCAGCATTTGCACTCTATAATTGCATTCGACGCCATATCTGAATTCTCACCAGGAACCACTATGTCCGATCCTGATTTTAACTTGCTGGTTGCGCTCGACTTTTTGCTGGCAGAAGCCAGTGTTGCGGGGGCGGCTCGACGCTTAAACCTGAGTACCTCAGCGATGAGCCGCACACTCAGCAGGCTACGTGAAGTGACAGGGGATCCCATCCTGGTGCGAGCAGGACGTAACATGGTGCTCACCCCCTGGGCTGAAGCAACCCGGGACCGTGCCAGAAGCGCGGTCTATGAGGCGAGAGCGGTACTTCAGCCCTCATCCGGGGCACTCAAGGTGGAAAACCTCGAACGGCTGTTCACCATCAGGGCCAATGATGGTTTTGTGGTGGCATTTGGCCCACTGCTTATTGCCGCCGTGGCCGAAGCGGCCCCGGGTATTTGCATACACTTTGCGCCGAAACCTGAAAAAACGTCTCGTTATCTTCGGGAGGGTTTGGTTGACCTGGAGATTGGTGTTCAGAGCAATATGGGGCCAGAAATTCGGGTGCAGAGACTCTTTCAGGATCGCTTTATTGGGGCGGTGCGCAAGGAGCATCCGCTGGCCTCACGGCCGGAAATAAGCGTTGAAGATTATATTGCCTGGGGACATGTGGTGGCGTCACCCGACGGGGTGCTACATGGTTTTGTCGATGATGCCCTGGCGGCGTTAGGCGTCACGCGCAAAGTAGTGAGCGTGGTTCCAGGCTTTCCCACTGCGTTATCCGTCGCCCTGGCCTCTGACCTTATCGCCATGGTTCCCGCACTGTACTTGCGCAACCAACGAATGACAGACAATTTACATCTCTTTGAATTGCCATTCAAAACCCGCAACATTGTGGTGTCGCAGATGTGGCACCCAAGAATGGAAAAGGATCCCGGTCACCGCTGGCTTCGAGAGAAAATTTTAGAAGTGTGTCGAGAACGTTAACGTATTCCGTCCCATATCAACTAAGTAGTTTCAAAAGCGCCCCCTACTTTTTATGTGATACAGTGCTGCATCCGTGTCATGAGAGTAAATTTCCGATGTAAAGATTCTGTCTTTTAACAGTTTTTACTTTCCGCATTGCCTGTTGGCTTTGTGGAATTCTGTTATTCAAGATGAGAATCTTTCGATGAATACATTGCTATTTGCGCTCGTTCGCGCACTGCGTAGTCACGATTGGCTGCGCTTCCTTGGTTTTGCCTATATCCTTTCATCATTGGGCAACGGACTTACTCAGGTGATTGTTTTTGGACAACTTTTACACTGGAAAGCCTCTCCCGCGACTCTGACCATTGTTTATATGCTGTCAATGCTGCCCAGCTTTTTAGGGAGTATCTGGGGCGAAACGCTGTGTAAAAGAGTTTCGCCACTCCGGGTCCTGATTTTTACCGAGCTGCTCGGCCTAATTGCACTTGTTTTTCCGTTGTATGGCTTGCTGCATCATAACGTTCCGGCTTTGCTTGCGGTCCAGTGTTCGGAATCGCTATTCAGCGGCATGAGTTATCCGGCGCTGACTCTGTTGTTTAAACGCGGATTACGACATGATGAATTACCTGCAGCAACAGCAATGGAAACGATAATTTTTGCCTCACAGGTATTACTCGGAACCGGATTGGGCGTTTTATTATTCGACCTGGTCTCTCCTTTAAGTCTCCTCGCTATTGATGCCCTAAGCTTTGTCGCTTCCACCATCTTACTTTTGATGTCAGCCTCTATTATGCAGATAAAAAAACTGCAATCTGAAAAAGCTGTGGCTGTCGCACCCAAACCATTCTGGCAATGTTTATCCCCATTGCAAAAAAGAAGTGTGATGCTATTACCTGCTCTTGCAGCTGTAGGGTCTCCAGCAATGGCGCTTTTACCTGCTCTTGCGCAGGAAATAAGGCCTGGAGATTCCGCTGCGCTTGCATTACCGCTTCTTTTTGCGCGCAGCCTCGGGCAACTTTGCGGCCCGCTCATGCTTGATGTCGGTAAATTACCGCACTATTCCGCCAATAACAGGCTGTTGCTGATATGCCTGGGCGGATATATCGGAAGCTATTTTTTATTACCGCTCTCTGCCGGCTTTCCCTTCACAGGGCTTGCTATGATATTCGGTGCACACATGGCCTCGAATATTGTATTTGCTATTGGAACTTTCGGGGTGCTTAAAAACTTCGCAGAAGATCAGGTTGCCAAAGCCAGTGCAATTGCATGGCGCGGCCAGGTACTGACCGCCGCGATATCTACCGGGATAGCCAGCGTGTTTGCGCAGATCTTTGGTTCATTTACTGCGCTTTACAGCCTTTCTCTGTTCAGTCTGGGAGGAGTGGGGATCTTGCTCTGGTTAAACAGAGCGGGCAGAAAAAAATAAAACGCTGCTATACGTAGGATGGAAAATAAAGATAAAGCCCGCTTTGTAGAGCGGGCTTTTATTATCAGGCTGCGCTTTTATATTCGGTAGTCTGCAGCAGCGTTTTACTCCCTTTCAGGGTAAAGAGGGAGGCGATAGTAAAGCTCAGCGTAATGCTGCCAAGAATGAGATAAGCCTGGTGGAAGCCGACGGTGTCATACATCCTTCCGACCCATGCGGAGAGTACAACACCTGAAAGCTGTTTCGATAAGTTAAAACCAATCAGGAACAGCGTTGCTGATAGTTTCGGGTTAAAGGCAGATGATATGTATTTGAAGGTGCCCACCAGCAAGAACGGGAGTTCAAACATATGCAGCATTTTTAAGATCACCACTTCGATAGCTGAAGAGGCAAAAGAAGAACCCAGAATACGCGCTGACATAATAATACCGGCAGTGATCAGAGCATTTTTCGCGCCAATCCGGTTCACGATGGCAGGGGCAAAGAACATAATCAACGCGTTAAGTAATTCCCCTCCGGTGGTGACGAAGCCGAATACTTCTGTTCCGCGTTGCGGACTGGAGAAAAAGCCTTTAAAGAAGTTGGCAAACTGTTGATCAAATACGTCATATACGCTGGCGACGCCAACTACGTAGACAATAAATCCCCAGAAGCGTGGCATACGTAATAGTTCCGCTGCGGTGCGCATCGAGAAGGCCTTACGGTTGGCTCCCAGCGCGTCGATTACCAGTTCACTGTTGCTCCCTTCCGGACGTGACATCCACAGCAGTACTCCCAGCACCAGCGCAAAACCTGAGGCAATCCAGAAGGTGATATTGGGATCGATGCCAAACAAAATACCGGTGATGGATGCGCACAGTGCCCAGCCAATACAGCCGGAAACGCGCACTTTTCCGTATTCAAAACGGTTCGCACGGCTGACGCGTTCAATATAGGCCTCTACCGCCCCGGAACCGCTGGAGAAGACCACCCCCAGATAAATACCGCCCGCTAGCGCACCGGCGAAAATATTCAGCTGCAATAACGGCGACAGCACAAAAATAAAGAACGGCGCAAACATGATCAGCAAGATCGTAATGGTCCACAGCAGGTGTTTGCGTAACCCCAGCTTGTCAGATATCAGGCCAAATATCGGCTGAAATATTATCGCGAACAGCGAGATTGAGGAGAAAACGATCCCCGTTTCTGTTTTGGTTAGATGATTAACTTCCGCCAGCCAGACCGGGAAAAAGGGAAAGTAGGCCGACATAATGAAGTAGTAGAAGAAAAAGAACAGCATAAAGTAGATGAAGTTATGCCGTTCTCTTGGCGCGAGTTCAGAGAGTTTCATTGTCTATATTCCATCCTGTGTACGCGTCATTATTAAAGCCGCTTTTTTGGTGGTTTCGCACTTTCACCCCGCTCAGAGCGTTATCGCCATCGAAGATAACCTGCTTCAGGCCACCAGCCCGCCAGTTTTGCTCGATGCTGAACGTCAGTGAGTCGCAGCCTGTCGGGTTTCGCCACTCCTCTCGTGCCAGCACGTCATGAAACAGGTGGCCCGGAGACGTCCGGGGATCGTGATGTTGCATAGGTATATTCGCCTGATAAATGAGAATGTCGTTCGCTAGACAAGATGGGTGAGTTATCAGATATTTTGTTTAAAGCCACAATACTGGCGAAAGTGAAACTCATACACGATCACGAAATACCGCGGAAATGGTGTTATTTTGTCGTCTTTAAGACATAAAATGTTAGCGAACGACATTGTTACGAACGTGTACAGGAGTGGTTTATGCAGCGCCGTACGGCAACGTTAGAAGATGTAGCTCGCAAGGCCGGGGTGTCGCAGCAGACGGTTTCGCGTGTACTGAATAAACCCGGGGTTGTGTCTGAACGCACCCGCGACAAGGTTATCAGCGCGATGCAGGCGTTGCTCTATGTTCCTAACCGTTCGGCGCAATTGCTGGCGGGGAAGTCTGCGCCGTCGATTGGTTTGATTACCGCGTCGTTGACCCTGCATGCGCCCTCACAAATCGCCGCGGCAATAAAAAGTCACGCCAGCGCACGCCAGCTTGAGGTCGCTATTGCAATGCCCGCGATCGTGGATTACGCCTCACTTCAGGCACGGCTAAATGAGTTTCGCGCGCAGAATATCCGTGGTGCAATTATTAATCTGCCGCTGGAAGGCAGTGTTGCCGAAAAGCTGGTAAGTGAGAATCCGGATATTTGCTGTCTGTTTTTGGATATTTCGCCGGAGACCGATGTCTGCTGCGTGCGCTTTGACCATCTTGATGGTTGTAGCGCTTGCATCCGTCATCTCTGGGAGCTGGGGCACCGGGATTTTGGTCTCCTTGCCGGACCTGAAAGTTCGGTTTCAGCGCGCATGCGCTTGAGCAGCTGGCGCGAGACGTTGCATCGACTTGGGGTAAGTAATGCTGTGACGGTTTTTGGCGACTGGAGCGCGGCCAGCGGCTGGCACAATGCTTTCAAACTGTTACATCAGTACCCGAAGATAAGTGCAATCGTGGTGGCGAACGATCAGATGGCACTCGGCGTGTTGAGCGCCCTGGCGCAGCTCAATCACAACGGGAGCCAGGCGGTCTCCGTCACGGGTTATGACGATACGGCAGATAGCCTTTACTTCCAGCCGCCGCTGACGACCGTGGCACAGGATTTCGATAAACTCGGTAAGCGGGCCGTGGAGATGCTTATCCAACTCGTGGCCGACCCGCAAATCAGGATCCGTGAGCTGCTGCCTACACGTCTGGTTATTCGTCAGTCCACATGGCCTGTAGCCAGTCACCCCGGGGATGACAACGCGCAGCTAATTACGCAATTAAAAACACTGGTGAAAAAGCTGTAAGATCTACAGATTCTGCCCGTGGAGCGCCCCATCTTATTAATCAACGTTCACTCCTGGCACAAAGCGGACATTAAGTTCTTTTAACTGCGTTTAAGGCCTTGAGCACAGCCAAACACCTACGACTGGTTTCACCTGCCACAACGGCTATCACTCTGTCGACGTCAACGCGCCCTGTCGGGCAAGCGCAATCTTCTCAATCTCGCTCATGTGCGCACTTCCCCATGCGCACAGTGGGGCAAGGCTATTGGCAAGGCTGACGCCAAATTCGGTAAGCGAGTATTCGACTTTGGGCGGAATAGTCTGGTAGTCGATGCGCTGCACCACGCCATCGGCCTGCAACTCCTTCAGCTGCTGAATAAGCATTTTGTCACTGACGCCAGCAACCGCGCGTTTCAGCTCACCATAGCGGCGGGTGTCATGCGCCAGGTGGAACAGGATCAAAGGCTTCCACTTACCGCCAATCACAGCCAGCGCTGCGTCCAGACCACATGTAAATGAGGGTGTCATCGGGTTTCCTTGGGTACTTACCAAAAGGTGCATACTATACCAAAAGTAATTTCCCGTCTAAAGTGCAGCAGTCAGCAAATCACTTAAGGAGACGCTTATGTCCAGACTCACAGGCAAGACAGCATTGATTACAGGTGGAAGCACGGGGATCGGCCTTGCAAGCGCCATACGCTTCGCAGCAGAAGGCGCCCGCGTCTATATCGCAGGACGTCGCCAGGCCGAGATTGACAAGGCAATAGCCAAAATTGGTCATGGCGCGACGGGAATCCGTTGTGATGTCTCCAGCCTGGCGGATCTCGACCATCTCTACGCGCAGATCAAGAGCGAAGCAGGTCAACTCGATATCCTGTTCGCTAACGCTGGCTTAGGAACGTTCGCTCCGCTGGGCGAGATCAGTGAAGCGGACTTCGACCACATGTTCGGCGTCAATGTGAAGGGGACGCTGTTTACGGTTCAGAAGGCGCTTCCGCTCATGCGCGCTGGCGGCTCGATCATCCTGACCGGGTCAACCACAGGTTCAATGGGAACGCCCGCTTTCAGCATCTACAGCGCGACGAAGGCGGCAATCAGAAACTTCGCCAGAAGCTGGGCCCTCGATATGAAGGGAACCGGTATTCGCATCAATGTGCTCTCACCCGGCGGTACAGAAACCCCAGGGTTGCACGACCTGTTCGGGGCCAGTGGACAGTCGGAAGCGTTGCTCGCGGGCCTTGCCGCACAAACGCCGCTTGGCCGCATCGGCCGCCCGGAAGAGACGGCTGCCGTTGCCTTGTTCCTGGCAAGCGATGAGAGCAGCTTTATGACGGGCAGCGAAGTCTTCGTCGATGGCGGTATGGCTCAGGTGTGAACAATTCAGGCGCTCCGATAAGGGCCGGGGCGCCTGTAAGCATAAATAGCTGGTATGGGTTTACGGCAGAGAGGTGAAAGTGAGCCCGACGTTGAACCAAAAAACGTGAACTTTTAGATCCGCATTTTTCTTAAAGGATTTTCTCATTGGGATCTGGATCGTTGAAAGCCAGGCGGGTAAGTGCTTGAATAATGGCGGAGAGAGGGGGATTTGAACCCCCGGTAGAGTTGCCCCTACTCCGGTTTTCGAGACCGGTCCGTTCAGCCGCTCCGGCATCTCTCCGTTCAGATAGTTGCCATCATGCCAGGAAATTTGGCATTTTAACAGACCCAGTCCCGTTGATTTGGTTCAAGTGGCGAGTTTGCGAGCAAAACGATGATTAAGTGGCCCTGGAAAATCCGGGAGACTGCCGATGAAGCAGCTCTTCCCTGGCAAGATGCGTTAAAAGTCCCCGTGTTGGCGAATTTATCGCCCGACGAGCAAAGCAAACTGGTTCAGCTGGCCGACCGTTTTTTGCAGCAAAAGCGCCTGGTGGCGCTGCAGGGATTCGATTTGGACGCGCTGAAAAGCGCGCGCATCAGCCTGCTGTTTTGCCTGCCGGTGCTGGAGCTGGGCCTCGAATGGCTGGATGGCTTTCACGAAGTGCTGATCTACCCTGCCCCTTTTATCGTCGATGATGAGTGGGAGGACGATTTTGGCCTTGTGCATAATCAGCGCATGGTCCACTCCGGGCAGAGCTGGCAGCAGGGTCCTATCGTGCTTAACTGGCTCGATATTCAGGACTCCTTCGATGCCTCCGGTTACAACCTGATTATTCATGAAGTGGCGCACAAGCTTGATATGCGCAACGGCGATCGCGCCAGCGGCATTCCGCTGATCCCGCTGCGCGATGTGGCGGGCTGGGAGCACGATCTGCGTGCCGCCATGGAGAATATTCAGGATGAGATCGATCTCGTCGGCGAAAGCGCCGCCAGCATTGATGCCTATGCCGCTACCGATCCCGCCGAGTGTTTCGCGGTGCTGTCAGAGTATTTCTTTAGCGCGCCAGAGCTGTTTGCCCCGCGTTTCCCTGCCCTGTGGCAGCGCTTCTGCCACTTCTATCAGCAGGATCCCTTAAGCCGCCTGCGCGGTCAGCCAGGAAGCTATGGCGAAGAGACGAATCCGGTGCACTAATTACAGGCCTGGATGTTAATTAGCCAATTGAATCAGCACGTTAAATTTAGTGTTGACACTAAAGTACGGGGTCAGTAGTATTCGCCCCGTTCACACGATTCCTCTGTAGTTCAGTCGGTAGAACGGCGGACTGTTAATCCGTATGTCACTGGTTCGAGTCCAGTCAGAGGAGCCAAATTTAAGAAGCCCGCTTTTTAGCGGGCTTTTTGCTTTTTATTCTTTACCCTCCCCCAGCCAAACACGACTTATTAAGCCGCTGTGCCTCAAACGTTATAAATTTGTAACAAAAGTTTTTTAGACTGCTCTCCATTGCGACGCAAGCCTATGGAAATCACAGGAAAACGATATGAGCAGACCCCTTAAATCGGTGTTCAAGTAAGAGCACAGCGATGAGATCAGTAACCCAAGCCAAAACGCCGCGTTTTCAGAGGTCGTCAGCGCGTTTATGTCACGCCGCCGCTTTCTGCAAATGGGAATGGTCGTCGGCGCTGCGGCCTCATTCCCCTCTTTACTGATGCCAGAAAACGCCTTCGCGGCGATGCCGAAACCGTCCGCCTTAGCGAAAGCGATGTCGCTCGGCTTCACCAGCATTCCCGTCTCGACCGCCGATAACGTCACGGTGCCGGAAGGCTATATCGCCCGCCCCTTCTATCGCTGGGGCGACGCCGTGGGCTTAAAGGGCAATCTGCCGGAGTTTAAATTCGACGCCAGCAATACCACCGATGAGCAGGCGGCGCAGGCCGGTATGCACCATGACGGTATGGCGTGGTTTAGCCTGCCGCAGGGCGAAGAGAACCCGGCGCACGGTCTGCTGGCGCTCAACCATGAGTACATTGATAACGGCATGCTGTTTAAAGACGGTACCGCCAACTGGGATCTTGATAAGGCGCGTAAAGGGCAAAACGCGATGGGCGTGTCGGTTATCGAGGTGAAAAAAGGGGACGCCGGCTGGCAGGTGGTTCGCCCCTCCAGCTTTGCCCGCCGCATTACCGTCAATACGCCGATGCAGCTGAGCGGCCCGGCGCGTCACCAGCCGCTGATGAAAACCGCGGCCGATCCGCAGGGTGAAAAGGTGCTGGGCACCATGCAAAACTGCGCCAATGGCCGAACTCCCTGGGGCACCTATCTCACCTGCGAAGAGAACTGGTCAGATATTTTTGTCAAAAAAGCGCCGCTCAATGCGCTGGAGAAGCGCTACGGCATCAGCGACAGCGATGAGTCCTACCGCTGGAACGAAGTGGATGAGCGCTTTAGCGTCGACAAAACCCCCAACGAGCCAAACCGCTTTGGCTGGGTGGTGGAAATTGACCCTTACGATCCGACCTCGACGCCGCGCAAACATACCGCTTTAGGCCGCTTCAAGCATGAAGGCGCTGCGGTGACGCTGGCGGCGGATAACCGCGTGGTGGTCTATATGGGCGACGACCAGAAGTTTGAATACATCTATAAATTCATCTCTGAGAACAAATATGACCAGAGCGATCGCAAAGCGAATATGAATCTTCTGGAATCGGGCACGCTCTACGTCGCCAAATTTAATGATGATGGCTCCGGCGACTGGCTGCCGCTGATCTTCGGCGAAAACGGGCTTGATCAAAGCAACGGCTTCGACAACCAGGGCGATCTGCTGATCAAAACCCGCCTTGCTGCCGATAAGGTCGGCGCAACCAAAATGGATCGCCCGGAGTGGATCGCGGTCGATACCCACGCGAAAGGCAGCGTCTACTGCACGCTAACCAACAACTCCGATCGCGGTAAAGAGGGCAAAGCGCCGGTGGATGCGGCCAACCCGCGCGCCAATAACCAGTTCGGCCATATCATGCACTGGCGCGAAGAGAACGCCGATCCGGCATCGGCGAAATTCAAATGGGATATCCTGGTGCTCGCCGGGCGCACGGACAGTGACGACCCGAAAGTGAAAGGCTCAATGCTGGGTGCGGAGTTTGGCAGCCCGGACGGGCTCTCCTTCGATCATCGTGGCGTACTCTGGATCCAGACCGATGTCTCCTCCAGCACCATCAATAAAAAAGCCTATGAAGGGATGGGCAATAACCAGATGGTCGCAACCATTCCGGGGAGCAATGATTATCGTCGCTTCCTGACCGGGCCGCGCGGGTGTGAAATTACCGGTATTGCCTTTACACCGGACAACCGCACGCTGTTTATCAATATCCAGCATCCCGGTGAAGGCGGTGATGACATCACCGATCCCAATAATCCGCACGCCATCTCCAACTGGCCGGATTTCAAAGCCGAGGGACGACCGCGCTCCTCCACGGTGGTGATCACCAAATCCGACGGCGGCATTATCGGTACCTGATACCGTTAAAAAAAAAGCCCGCATTGTGCGGGCTTTTTGCATTTCTGTGCAGTGAAAAGCGCGGATAATGCCGCGTTATTCGTTGCCCCACTCATTGAGGAAGTTAGCGATCTCATCAATGCGGCTCTCTTTGAGGCCGGCTTCGCGGGCCATCTCTTGCTGCGCCTCTTCGCTGATCTCTTCATTGTTGGACAAGCGGGTCAGCAGCAGCTGGAAGTAGTGCGCCACCGCGTCACGCTCGGACTCGCTCACCGGCGTCGCGGACTCCGTCGAATACTCATCGGCGATGTCATAAAACTTCAGCGGGATTTCGTGGTTCATAAGGGATCCTTAAAAGCAGCAGATAACGTCAAACTTTAAGCAGTTTCACCGTCGCGTCGATATCGATCTCATCTTCCGTAAAGATAAGCGTTGAGCCCTGGAAGGTGGTGATCGCCAGCTTTTTCAGCGTACGCATCTCCCCTGGCTTGATATCAGATTTTGGCCGGATGCTGCTCATCAGCACCCCGACCGAGAGCACCGAGCTCTCTTTATCGATACGGGTATCAGCCGGCACTTCTTCGTTGAAGACAACATAAGATTTGATCGAGGTGAGCTTCAGGCGCTCGCCGGCGATAAAAATATACTTGCTGTCCGGCACCACTTTTACCGCATAGGCCGAGAGGCCTTTATTGTTGGTGGTGGGTTCAAACGTCACCGCCGCATCTTTTTTAATCAGCTCTGGGTTGGCGACCTTGATCACATGGAAATAGCGGTTCTCACCGTTCTCATCTTTGATAAATCCAAAACCTTTCTCTTTAAACCAGGTTGTGATTTTTCCGTTCATCGCCTTACCGCCTGTTGACTCGTTGTTCTGTGCTATTTTTGCCGCGCGCAGTGTAAAGCACATTGCCCGCGCAGACCACGCTTTTGGCCCGATATTCTTCTGCGCGCCTTACCACATCAGATCGTCAGGCACTTTGAAGTCGGCATAGGGATCGTCTTCATCCTGCGCTTCCTGGCTCAGTGCGCTGTTGAGCACAATGCTGTCGGCATCGCGCTGGGCGATTTTATCAGCCACGCTTGCGGGAATAATTGCGTACTCCGGCTCGCTGCGGTTTTCCGTCATCAGACGGGCAATTGCCAGCCGGCCGCTAATCAGCTGCGCCTGCGTTACCTTATCGACGACGATTTTTTTGATCAGGTTGTTATCGGTGAAGTTGAAGTTGATATCGCCTCTGCTGATGGTGATGCGGTTCATCTCAATCAGCTGCTTCACCTGCGCTTTGTACTCTTTAGCGAGCGCCGCCTGCTTCTGCTGCTCGTTAAGCTGCTTATCGCGCTCAAGCTGCGCCTTTTTGTTCTCTTCTACCGCTTCTCTCGCCTCGCGCGCCTGCACGCGGGACTTCTTCGCCGTGCGCTGCACTTTGGCCATCTTTTTGCTGTTGACCAGCCCTGCCTGCAGGAGCTGCTCTTGTAAGGTAAGTTTTGCCATTTTCGCTTCTGAATCCGTTAACAAATTTCCCGGATTATAGCGGGAATTGTTAAGGATATACCAGGCGCAGGATCAGACCGCTTAACGCTGTCAGGTACGACATCTGTGTAAAAGGGTTTTCTCACGCGGGCTGTCGCTGTAGTCTCAAGGGCGGCCTTAATTTTGCCGCATACAATGTGAGTAATCCTTTCCCTGGTTTTAATAATAAAAAATTGCAAGATGTAAGGAACAGACAGGACAGCTATGGACTCCACACTCATTCCCCCCCGACCCGATGAGCAGACCCCATCCTCCCACCGCGCACGCCGCGCTGCATGGGGCAGCTTTGCGGGCGCCGTGGTCGACTGGTTCGATTTTTTACTCTACGGCATCACCGCCGCACTGGTGTTTAACAGCGAATTTTTCCCGCAGATCGACCCGGCAATGGGCACGCTTGCCGCGTTTGCCACCTTTGGCGTCGGCTTTCTGTTTCGCCCGCTCGGCGGCATCGTCTTTGGCCATTTCGGCGACCGCTTAGGACGTAAGCGGATGTTGATGATGACCGTCTGGATGATGGGCATTGCCACCGCCTGCATTGGCATTCTCCCCTCTTTCGCCACCATTGGCTGGTGGGCACCGGTATTGCTGGTAACTCTGCGCGCCATTCAGGGCTTCGCCGTTGGCGGCGAATGGGGTGGCGCGGCGCTGCTGGCAGTGGAGAGCGCCCCGGCTGGTAAAAAAGCCTTTTACAGTAGCGGCATTCAGGTGGGCTATGGCGTCGGCTTGCTGCTCTCTACCGGGCTGGTTTCGCTGATCAGCACGCTGACCACTGATGAGCAGTTCCTGAGCTGGGGCTGGCGTCTGCCGTTCCTGTTCAGCATTGTGCTGGTGCTTGGCGCGCTGTGGGTACGTAATGGCATGGAAGAGTCCGTCGAGTTCGAACGCGCGCAGGCAGACAAGCCCACTGAGGCGAAAACCCGCCCGCCAGTGTTTGAAGCGCTGGTTCGCCATCCGGGCGCGTTTCTTAAGATTATCGCCCTGCGGCTGTGCGAACTGCTGACCATGTATATCGTCACCGCCTTTGCGCTTAACTACTCCACGCAAAACCTGGGCATGCCGCGCGAGCTATTTCTCAATATCGGGCTGCTGGTGGGCGGCGTCAGCTGCTTTACTATCCCGCTCTTCGCCTGGATGGCAGATCGCTTCGGGCGTCGGCGTATCTATATTACCGGCGCGCTGCTCGGCGCCATGAGCGCATTCCCCTTCTTTATGGCGCTGGAAGCACGCTCTATTCTTGGCGTAGTTATCTTCTCCATTTTGCTGGCGAATATCGCCCACGATATGGTGGTCTGCGTTCAGCAACCGATGTTTACTGAGATGTTTGGCGCAGGTTACCGCTACAGCGGCGCGGGCGTCGGGTATCAGGTCGCAAGCGTGGTCGGCGGTGGCTTTACACCGTTTATCGCCGCCGCGCTTTTAACCTTCTCCGGCGGCGAGTGGCACAGCGTGGCGATCTACCTGATGGCGGGTTGTTTGCTCTCGGCGGTGACAGCGATATTTATCAGGCCGCAGCCACACTAAGCTGATAAAAAAGCCTGCATCTGCGCAGGCTTTTTTTGGCATTAAATCTGGTAATCAATCGCCGCTTCATCCGGCTCCATCACCTGGCGTTTGATCTCATCGACCGACAACCCGGCATTACAGAGTTCGATAAAACGCCAGACATAGTTGCGCTGCAACTGACCGCGCTTTAACCCCAGCCAGACCGTATTGGCATCGAACAGGTGCCGGGTATCGAGGCGCACCAGTTTCCCCGTTTCATGCTCACCGCTGGACTGCTCCGCCACCAGCCCGACGCCGAGACCCAGCTCGACATAGGTTTTGATCACATCGGAGTCCTGCGCGCTCAGCACCACGTCGGGAATTAACCCTTTGCGGGCAAACGCTTCATCAATGCGCGAGCGCCCGGTGATGCCCTGACGATAGGTGATAAGCGGCCAGCGGCAGATCTCTTCCAGCGTCAGCGGTGAGGCCTGCGCCAGCGGATGATCCTGCGGCACCAGCAGACTGTGATGCCAGCGGAACCAGGGAAACGCCACCAGCGCGCTGTCATTGCTTAAGCGCTCGCTGGCGATACCGATATCTGCGCCGCCATTATGCAGCAGGGTTTCGATCTCCTGCGGCGTCCCCTGGATAAGCTCAAGGCGAACCTCAGGAAAGAGCGCGCGGAAGGATTTGATTACCGACGGCAGGCTGTAGCGCGCCTGCGTATGGGTAGTCGCGATGGTCAGAACGCCGGAGGTGTCATTGGTGAAGAGGTCGGCGAGCCTGCGGACGTTGCTCGCCTCGTTAAGAATGCGCTCGGCAATCACCAGCAGCGCTTTGCCCGGCTCGGTCATGCCCAGTAACCGCTTGCCGCGGCGAATGAAGATCTCAATCCCCAGCTCCTCTTCAAGCTCGCGGATATGTCGACTCACGCCGGACTGCGACGTATACAGCATGTTGGCGACTTCCGTCAGGTTGTAATCCCGCCGCGCCGCCTCACGGATAATTTTAAGTTGCTGGAAGTTCACCCTTCGCTCCTGGCCCATCAATCATGACGTTATTGTTAAAGTCTGCGGCCAGGCAGAACAAATAATAAAAACCAGCAACTTATACTTTTAAGGAATAAAGACTAGCTTGCCAGCTGCAGCTCGCGGTTCTCCATCGTCGGACGGCTGACCAGCGACAGCAGAATGTCTTTCACCGCCTGCGCCTGTGGCGACATGCTGCCGCGTGCCGAGACATTCAGTGACAATGGCAGGCTCATTGATGGCGTGGTGATGCGCGCCATCCAGCCGTTCGTGGCGCTACAGAGCGAGCGCGCGGCGGATTCCGGCAGCACCGTCACCCCCATTCCGCTGGCGATCGCCGCCGTCAGGGTGGCAATCGACTCGATCTCGCCAATGATTTTTGCCGTCAGGCGGCGCAGAGAGAAGGCTTCATCCACCCGCAAACGCACGGCGCTGTAGTCGCGCGGCAGGAAGAGATTGAGTTCAGCAACCGCCGCCAGATCGACGCTCTGCCCCGGGCAATCCCGCGTGCCGACGAGGTAGAGGTCCTCTTTCAGCAGCGGCAGGCTATTAATCCCGGCACCCGGCGCGCGCTCGTAGAGCACTGCCATATCGAGCTGGCCGTTTAACAATTTGTCGTTAAGCATCGTGCCGCTGTTTTCATGCAGATAAACGGTCACTTCCGGTAACTCGGCGCGCACGGCCTGCAGCAGCGGCATCGTTACGGAGGATGCCGCCGTGCCGGGCGCGAGGCCAATCGATACCTGGCCGCGCAGCGTCTGGCCGACGTTATGCACCGCCAGCTGCGCTTGTTCACACTGGCGCAGAATGGTGCGCGCATGGGTATAGAGGATCTTGCCCGCTTCCGTCGGCGTGACGCCGCGCTTGGTGCGGATCAGCAACTGTTGATCCATCTCGCCTTCCAGCGTTGCGACCTGCTGGCTCAGCGCAGGCTGCGCAATATGTAACACTTCAGCGGCCTGCGTCAGGCTGCCAATATCGACGATTTTTACGAAGTACTTCAGGCGTCTTAAGTTCATTTTGCCTCCTGTAAGGATTACCCATGCCAACGCTAAGAGTGATGATGTTGGAGGAGTTGCAATATGCTTGCCACATTTCCTGAGATGAATAAAAGGAGAGTTAAGCGGCTGGATAATAAGCCTTTCTAATCGTTACGGGATAAATAGAGCATGAAACAGCGGTTTGCTTATGCCCCATAAGGGGTAATTTGCACCACCGCGGTGCAAAACGGCGTATAAAGCAGCGCAAATGGGCGTGGGATGAACAGATTGCCCAATTTGTCAGCAAACGGTCATCTCATTGCAATCCACCCTTTGACAAGCCCCATGGTCATCGATAATATGCGCCCCGTTCACACGATTCCTCTGTAGTTCAGTCGGTAGAACGGCGGACTGTTAATCCGTATGTCACTGGTTCGAGTCCAGTCAGAGGAGCCAGATTTAGAAAAGCCCGCTTTTAAGCGGGCTTTTTGCTTTTCTGAATTTCCCTCATTTGCTCAAGTGGCTTCAGGCCTGGCAGTCCCTTCATTTGCGGTATCATCAGAATGAGTTCAGTTGAGTTGTTTGAACACAAAATCCTCTCAGTCAAACAATGAAATTCATTCGCTGCGGTAATTAATATTATATATCCACAAAATCCACCTCCATTGGCAGGGTTATAATATTTACCTCTGTGTTATCCTCTGACCATTAAATTCAGGGAGATAATCAGGTTAAGGCTCGTATAGCATGATGCAAAAGTCGTCTAAAGATATCCTTTCAGCGTGGCATGATTATGTGAAATTCAGTGGCGCAGAAAAAAGTAAAATACCGGCCAGCAAGGTGCATGAGCACCAACAACTGATGCTCAGTGCAAGTAACTGTAAAGAAAACCAGAGCGGAGTAATACTCCGTGTTACACCTGAAATGCGCGATAACTGGCGCAGGCGTTTCGTCAAATATGGCGAAAAGGGTGAAATTATCCATATTGAGCCTGTGAACCTTCTATTTCCGGTACTGCGCTGTATCGAAAATGAGCGAGGAAAGGCCAATGTAAAATATCTTCCGCTGTTCTCTTTCCCGCTCCCGAAATCATTTTTCGAACAGAACGAAAACACCCTTCTAGTTCCCGTCAAAGATGGACAACTTGTTAGCGCATTCCCCTTCGCTTTTCGCGAAATGTTTGGTATTCAGCTGAATGAACTCGGTGAAAACCGCCATATGATGAGTATCGTCAGCGCCCTCACTGGATGTAAATATGAGACGTTCCTTGATGCGTTCAGGGCGCTTCAGGAATGGGTCGATCAGCAATCAAATAGTAAATATCAGGGCCTTGAAACCGCGTTTAACGCCCTGATGGCTCCACTGCATAATGAGGATTACAACCTCAAACGTGATGCGGAAGATTTCACCTGGCTTTGTGATAATGCGGTGGGTGACTTCCCTTTGCTGGAGCAGTATCTCAGCCATATTCATAGTGACGAGAATGCCCCAGATATTTACGAGGTGGTGACTGGCGGTTTGTTTGAAACGCAATATCCTCTGGGCCATGGACAGATGGCGGCAATACAGGCGATTAATCAGGATGAGCGCCTGATTGCCGTACAAGGTGCGCCGGGTACGGGTAAAACTACGCTGTTCAAATCACTCATCGCACAACAACTGGTTGCCAGAGCACTGGCGATTGCTGATGGAAAGGACCAGAATTTCGGCATGCTGGTCACGTCTACCGCAATAAAAGCGGTGGAGAATATCATTGACGATCTGCGCAGTGACCCTGCCACACAGGATCTAGACTGGTTATGGTTTCATAGTGGCTCGAACGAACAGGTTCAGCATGAGCTTAACCGACTTGAGCAACTGATCGGTCGTTGGCGACAGGAAAGCTATGACCAACAGAAGCAGGACGATTTTTTAGCGGTTTTACTCAAGCATCGCGACGAGATGAACTCTTGTTACCGGGCGTATCTGAATGAAAAGGCAGGCGCGATACAATCCGTGATGGATTGTGGTCTGGACACCCACCAGGCAAAAGAGCTACCGGCTCGTTTCATGGAAAAAATCCCCGCGCTCGCCGCTAAGGCACAGGCACTCGGCATTAATGTTTCGCTTCATCACCCCGACGACCTGAACACCTTAGCCTGTCAGTCAGAACAGCGCCTGCAAGAATTTAACGAGCTAAAAGCGCAGCGTCTGCAGGCTGGCAGAATTTACCAGACGTTGCAGGCGACGTGGCCGCAGCAGCATAGTCTGGAGCAGATACTGAATTGGATGGATTCACCGCTACGCCCGGCCCTGGAGCTGCATTACCGCGACTATCCGCGTGAAGGAATCAAGCGTTATCTGGCCCGTTTTTTCGAGAAAAAATATCCAGCAAGGTTGCAAAAAATGAGACTTGCTGCACCGGACGACTTTCACAACTTCGCTCTTTCCTCCCTTTCCCATCGCCAACTAGCTGCTCTGGCTGATGCCGGGGAAAAGCTTTCACAGCAGGAAGAGAGCTTAGCGCTACTGGGGCTGCTCCTGCATGCGGAACCCGAAGCTCATGAGGAAGTTGACCTGCTGGCCCTGAATACTGAAGTAGCACAGTTGCAGGCACAATGGCGTCGGGTCATCCTGGCGCAACAGTTAACGGCACAGTATCAACAGCGTTATCCGGAAGGTAACTGGTGCGACATTTTGCGTAAACGCTTTATCAGGCAACACCGGGAAATGTTCGAAGCCGCTATCGGCTACCTCTGGCAAGAGCAACTGAAGCGGAAAATTGAGCTGGAAGAGGTTCTGACTCACTGGCGGGCGTTAATGAGTAAGCGCCGCAGTGCGGGCTACTATCTCTGGCTGGATAAGCTTGATGATTTCTATCGCGCACTGTCTCTTGTCTATCCGGTAATGGCGACCACGCTGGTTTCCGCGTGGAAAGTTGCTGGTTATCGTAAGCTCGATGAACTGAAGGGGCATAAACCATGGCATCTGGCACTGTGCGACGAAGCGGGCATGATGTCGCTTGAATCCCTGGTGCCGCTGTTAAGTCGCAGCGAAAAAGCGATGATTGTTGGCGATCCTCTGCAAATCGAACCCATCAGAAATTTGTCAGAAAATCTACAAACACGGCTGCGTGAGCGTCATTTCGCCAGCAACAATACGTTATATGAACGTGTCTCGCCTGCGAGCGTCACCGCCTGGCACCGTGCCGCTGGTACGCTTTCCGGCAAGGTAGACGATACGGGTAATGGCATCATCCTTGATGAGCATCGCCGGTGCCAGCAACCTATTGCCGACCTTTTCATCCGACTGGCGGGCTATCATGGCGTCAGCGTGGAAACGGCTCCCCCTTCCAGTCGTATTGCCAGCGCGTTTAAGAAATCAGGTGGACATCATTTGATGTTCTACAGCGTCGAAGGCCAGAAAGGCGAGATGGTTAACACTAATCTGGATGAAGTTGATGCTATTGAGCTGTTGCTGAACAAGCTGGAAGAAGCCGGTTACGATTTGACTACTGATGTTGGCATCGTCACTCCCTACAGCAATCAGAAGTCATTGCTGATTAAACGTCTTGCGCAACGAATGAATCACTGGCAGAAAAACTGTATTGGTACCGTGCATCAGTTTCAGGGCGTAGGCTTTGAGGTCATCATTTATAGTCCGGTAATTTTTCATCCTCTTGATAATCCGAGTTTTCAAAACGACGCCCCAAACATGCTGAATGTTGTGGTTTCACGCGCAAAGCAGCAATTTATCGTCGTGGGCAACCATCATCGGTTACGGCAGGCAGGTGGATACCTGAAAATTCTTGCAGATAGCGTTGCCGAAAGCTTCCTTCTTGAACAAGGCAGCCAGCATCCGAATTTTGCCAGCCTAAGCCAGACACCCCGCTTGCAGCGTTATTATCGCGATTGTGAACATATTGCTGCATTTAGCGCGCTGGCCAGCCAGTGTGAAAAGGAGTTAGTTATCATTGCTCCGTGGATCCGCCGGACAGGTAAACAGTATCAGAGGCCGGAGCTGGCGCAGCTGGTAGCGACACAGCAGCGGGGCATCAGGGTTAAAGTTTATTACGGCTACTACCATCAGGACCTGGATCGTGCGGATGATAATGACGAGACTCTGGTTGCCGAGTACCGTGAACAACTAGGAAAAGAGAATATTATCCGGTTGACGGAGGGGACACATGAAAAGGTGATGATGATCGATGGCCGTTACATCGTTCTCGGGAGCTGGAACTGGCTGTCTCATGGTTATCATCATAGTTGCGAGCGCAGTGAACAGTTCACTAATGCGATTCGTCATGAGATTAGTGCACAACTGGATGATGCGTCACTGGTGAAGGAACTCAGGGATAGGCTGAGGCTGGATTAAGATCAGAATTCCTCGTTTGACATGCTTATTAGCCAGTTCAGTTACTGGCAGAGCCGATCCTGGTCAGAGGAGCCAGATTTAGAAAAGCCCGCTTTTAAGCGGGCTTTTTGCTTTTCTGCATCAGCCTCCCTGCTCCATCGGCAGGTTCTGTCGGCTTCTGCTCCATGCCTTATAGCGCGCCGGGGACATACCGGTCACCGCGCTGAACGCCCGTCTGAAGACCGTCTCATCCTGATATCCGCAGGCAAAGGCCACCTGGCTGACGTTGTTGCCGGGCATCTCAAGCAGCGTAATCGCGCTCTCAATGCGCACACGGGTGATGAAACTTTTCGGGCTCTCCTGCAGCAGGTCGCGCATTTTCCGGTGCAGCGTGCGCGGCGTCATATTGAGCGCGGCGGCAAGTTGCTCAACGGTGATGGCCGGGTTCTGGTAGCGCACCAGATTTTCGGCTTTGGTTAATAGCGGATCGACGGAGTTGAGAAAGCCTTTGGGTGCATAGAGCTGCTGGGAGAGTGGCTGGCTGTCGGCAACGGCCATATCCGCCATCAGGCGGGCGATCTCTTTTCCGGCGTGGTTAGCGACAATATGCAGCGTTAAATCTACCCACGACAGCGGTCCGCCGGTGGTGATGACATTGCGATCCTCGGCCAGCGCTTTTCCCCACACCGGTTTTGCCCGCGGATAACGTTTACGAAACGTATGAAACAGCCACCAGGTGGTGGTGCAGATCCTGTCGGTCAACAACCCCGCCTCGCCAAGCACAAAGCCGCCCGCACAGGCACCCGCCACCACGCTTCCTTTTGCATGGCAGCCTTGAACCCACTGCGCGGCGTGCTTAACTGCCTCTGCATCAACGGGGTGCTTATCCTCATTGAGCTTCATGCCGCTGGCGATAATCAGATCCGGGCGCTGATCAAACGCGCCATCGCTCTCAATCATTCGCCCCTGCGCATCCGGCACGGCTGTGCCCTCTGCCGTCACGATCTGCGTTTCAAAACGCGCCGTGGCGGGATGATTTTGCCCGATAACCTGGTTTGCCAGCCAGAACATATCCGTTAACCCCGCCAGTGCTGAACGCATACTGCCGGGTAATGCCAGAAGCGCAACGCGCATACCTCACCTCATCACTCTGTCCGATTTTGCATTATAGATGTCAAATAAGACACTACTCGCCAGCCGCAGATTCTTTCACACTCTTCCCAACTTCTCCTCCACTGATTAAGGGCTGGCAATGTGGCGCAACTTCACGCTGTTAACCATGCGGGTTTTTACCCTGCTGCTGATGACCGTTTTTTCCGCCCAGGCAAAGGAACAGACCATGCCTGATATCGTTCTGGTACACGGCGCGTTTACGGATGGCTCCAGCTGGTCGGCGGTGATGGCCCGGCTACAGGCGATGGGCTACCACGTGACGGCCGTGCAAAACCCCCTCACCTCGCTGCAGGATGATGTTAACGCCACGCGCGCAGTTATTGCCCGCCAGCCTGGTGATGTTTTGCTGGTCGGCCACTCGTGGGGTGGTGCGGTGATCACAGACGCGGGTAACGATCCGCGCGTCAAAGGGCTGGTTTATCTCTCGGCGCTGGTGCCGGACAGCCACGAGTCTGTCGCGGGCTTGCTGACGCGTTTACACGCGCCGATGACGGGCTTATCCGCCGACGAACAGGGGCTGATCTGGCTCGACGACCCGGCACTGTTTCATAAGGTGATGGCAAACGACCTCTCCCGCCAGCGGGCGCAGCTGCTGGCCGCCGCACAGCAGCCAATTGCCGCACGTGCCTTTACCGACACCCTCACCCATGCTGCCTGGCACGATAAACCGTCATGGTATCTGGTGACCGAAAATGACGCCGCCCTCAACCCAACCGTGCAAAACGCACTGGCAAAGGCGATCGGCGCGACGCGCGTTTCACTCTACTCCAGCCATCTGTCGATGATCTCCCATGCCGATCGCGTGGCTGAGTTTATCGATCGGGCTGCCCGTACTCTTCCCTGAACCAGAGGCTATTGGTATGAACATCCTGCACATTGATTCGAGCTTTAATCACGCGCACTCCGTCTCGCGCCTGCTCTCCCGGGAGATTGTCGACCGGCTGATGCAAAGCGGGCGCTATGACGAGGTGGTTTATCGTGATGTTGTTGACGACGAGATAAGCCATCTGACCGCACCCATCGCCGCTGGCTTCCGGCCGGTGGCAGAGCCCGATCTCGCGGCCGATGTCGCCGTCGAGCACCGTCTCTCCGAGGTGCTGGTCGCGGAGTTTCTGGCAAGCGATCTGATTGTTATCGGTGCGCCGATGTACAACTTTTCCATTCCGAGCCAGCTGAAAGCGTGGCTTGATCGCCTTGCCCAGCCGGGCAAAACCTTCAGCTACACCGCGCAGGGCCCGGTTGGGCTTGCCGGTGATAAGCGGGTGATTATCGCCTCTTCGCGCGGCGGCTTTTACCACGATACGCCACTGGCGGAGATGGATTTCCAGGAGCGCTACCTCAATGCCTTTTTTGGTTTCCTCGGCATCACCAACGTCACATTTGTGCGCGCGGAAGGGATCTCGAAAGGAGATGCAGTGAAAGAGCGTGAAATTCAGCGTGCTATCGCCTCAGTGGCAGATGTCATTAACCCGTAAGGAGCCGCAGATGTTATACGCAGTGACATTACGCTGGATAACCTCGCCTGAGCGGCTGGAGCCGTGGCGCGAGGGGCATAAAACATGGCTGGTGGAAGGGCTTCAGCAAGGGATGGTGATTGTCGCCGGCCCGCTGAGCGACAACTCCGGCGGCTTTATCCTTCTGCAGGCGCAAGATGAGAAACAGATTGAGGCTTATCTCCAGCGCGATCCCTTTATTATCAACGCCCTCGTCTCGGTAGAGCGGGTAGCGGTTGAGCCGGGGCTGCGCTCACTGGATTTTCCCGCGCAGTGGGCAGCCGCAGCGAAGGCGGTATAGCGGGCAGGTTTAGCGTAAAGTTTTGCGCCACTTTGCCGATAACTCAGTGCGGCGTTTATTTCGCCGTGCTGAGCGATGTTGCTCGACAACAAAAGGATGATCGACATGGATCCAATTCAGATCGCATCATTAGCCAGCAGCCTTGATTCTTATCAGCTCGATAACCAGGTGAACACCCTGGTGCTGAAAAAGGCGCTGGATACGCAACAAACTATTGCAACGGATTTGATCAAACAGATCCCGCAGTTGCCTTCTAATCCGGCTATCGGTCGTACCATTAATACGACTGCCTGACGGAGTTGCCCGCCTTGTGCGGGCATTTTTCTCTCCCCTCCTCCCTTGCCTCTTCTCCCCGTCCGGCGTAGGCTTAAGCCAATTAAAACCAATCGGTCTAAATTATGGATGGCGATAATACATTGACGCAAAAGCCGCGTCGTGGCCGCCCGCCGCAAAAGGCACGCGACTTTACCGACACCCGCCAGGCGCTGATCCGCTCGGGTCTGGAGGTGCTGACAGAAACCGGCTATCTCGCCGCCGGGATCGATGCGGTAATCAAAAATATCGCCGTGCCTAAGGGATCGTTTTACCACTGCTTTAAGAGCAAAGAGGCGTTTGGTATGGCGGTGCTTGAGGCCTACGGTGCCTTCTTCGCCCATAAACTCGACACTTTTCTGCTCGATACGTCACGTACGCCTCTTCAACGGCTGGACGCCTTTGTCCATCACGCCGGTGAAGGAATGGCGAAGTATGATTTCCGCCGCGGGTGCCTTGTCGGCAACCTGTTGCAAGAGACGCCGCTGCTACCCGATGCCTTTCCGAAGCAGCTGAAAACCATTCTGAGCGACTGGGAGCGCCGCGTGGCAGCATGTCTGCGCGAGGCGCAAGCTTGCGGCGAACTGCCGCAACAGGCGTCGCCCGAGGCGCTGGCCAGCCTCTTCTGGTCCGGCTGGGAGGGCGCGGTGATGCGCGCCAAACTCTTTCGCAGCGCAGAGCCGCTCGACCACTTCTGGGCCTTCTTCCGCCAACATATTCAAATAACACCTGCAGAGCCGGCATTACGCCGAAATCCACCCCTCATGACGAGGAAAACGCAGTTATGAAAGCATTAGTTCTGGAACAACATGAGAAACAGACCCTCGCCGCGGTGCAAGAGATCGCCCTGCCGGATCTTGCCGAGGGCGAGGTGAAAGTCGATATCGACTGGTCCTGCCTCAACTACAAAGATGCGCTGGCCATCACCGGCAAAGGCAAAATCGTGCGTCAGTTCCCGATGGTGCCGGGCATCGATTTCGCCGGTCGCGTCAGTGAAAGCCGCGATGCGCGCTACACGCCAGGCCAGGCGGTGATCCTCACCGGCTGGGGCGTGGGGGAAAACCACTGGGGGGGCCTGGCAACCCAGGCCTGCGTGAAGGGCGACTGGCTGGTGCCGCTGCCGCAGAGCCTGAGCGCGCGCAATGCGATGATCATCGGCACCGCCGGTTTTACCGCCATGCTCTGCGTTAACGCCCTGCAAGAGGCGGGCGTAAAACCGCAGGATGGCACGGTGCTGGTTACCGGTGCCAGCGGTGGCGTCGGCAGCACGGCGGTTGTCTTGCTGAAAACGCTGGGCTACCGCGTTGCGGCGGTGACGGGTCGCGAATCGACTCATGCGTTTCTGCGCCAGCTGGGCGCGGATCAGATCCTGCCAAGAAGTGAGTTTGACGAGACGCGCCCGCTGGAGAAGCAGCTCTGGGCAGGCGCGGTCGATACGGTTGGCAGCAAGGTGCTGGCAAAAGTGCTGGCGCAGACCAATTATGGCGGCTGCGTGGCGGCCTGCGGTCTGGCGGGCGGCTTCGATCTGCCGACCAGCGTAATGCCGTTTATTCTGCGCAATGTGCGTCTGCAAGGAGTTGATTCTGTGATGGTGCCAGCTGAAAAGCGCAGCGCCGTCTGGGAGAAGCTGGCGAGCACGCTGCCGGAGAGCTATTACCAGCAGGCCGCAACAGAGATCGCGCTCGAACAGGTCCCTGCCACCGCCGCCGAATTCCTCAACAACAATATTCATGGCCGTACGCTGGTCAACATCCACGCGTAACCCGCTTCCGGCGTGCGCTGGCGCGCCGGATCTTTTCTCCCCCCGTTTCTTCCGAATCACTGTCCGGCAACTTTCGTTTCACAAAGTCGTGACATATTATCGGTAGAGCCGTAACGCAGATAAGGAGATAAAAATGACCAACGAGGGTGCAAATCTGACCCCGGAACAGGCGCTGGATCAGCTGGAAGCGCTGTATGACCGCTCCGTCAATGCCCTTCGCGAGGCGATTGGTGTCTATATTGAGAAAGGTGAGCTTCCTGACGTTGAAGCGCGTGAAAAAGGGCTGTTCGTCTACCCGCAGTTGTCGGTGAGCTGGAACGGCAGCGCAAGCAAGCCGTCGAAAACCCGCGCTTATGCACGCTTTACCCATGCGGGCCGCTACTCCACCACGATTACCCGCCCGTCGCTGTTTCGCGCCTATCTTATCGAGCAGCTCACGCTGCTGTGCCAGGATTATGGCGCGCAGATCGAGGTTGGCCTGTCGGCCCACGAGATCCCTTATCCTTATGTGATAGACGGTTCAGAGCTGACGCTGGATCGCTCAATGAGCGCTGGCCTGACGCGCTTTTTCCCGACTACCGAACTGGCGCAGATTGGCGATGAGACGGCAGATGGCCTGTTCCATCCGACCGAACTCTACCCGCTGTCGCACTTCGACGCCCGCCGCGTCGACTTCTCGCTGGCGCGCCTGCGCCACTACACCGGTACACAGGTTGAACACTTCCAGCCGTTTGTGCTGTTTACCAACTACACCCGCTATGTGGATGAGTTTGTGCGCTGGGGTTGCAGCCAGATCCTCGATCCCGATAGCCCCTATATCGCCCTCTCCTGCGCGGGCGGACACTGGATCACCGCCGATACCGAAGCGCCGGAGCAGGCAATCTCCGATCTAGCGTGGAAGAAGCACCAAATGCCCGCCTGGCACTTAGTCACGGCAGACGGCCAGGGCATTACGCTTATCAATATTGGCGTTGGCCCGTCGAATGCGAAAACCATCTGCGATCACCTGGCGGTGCTGCGCCCGGATGTCTGGCTGATGATTGGTCACTGCGGCGGCCTGCGCGAAAGCCAGCAGATTGGCGATTATGTGCTGGCGCACGCCTACCTGCGTGATGATCATGTCCTTGATGCAGTCCTGCCGCCGGACATCCCGATTCCGAGCATCGCCGAAGTGCAGCGCGCGCTGTATGACGCCACCAAAGAGGTGAGCGAGATGCCTGGCGAAGAGGTGAAACAGCGGCTGCGCACCGGCACGGTGGTCACCACCGACGATCGTAACTGGGAGCTGCGCTACTCCGCTTCAGCGCTGCGCTTTAACCTGAGCCGCGCGGTAGCAATTGATATGGAGAGCGCCACCATCGCCGCGCAGGGTTATCGCTTCCGTGTGCCTTACGGTACGCTGCTCTGCGTCTCGGACAAGCCGCTGCACGGCGAGATCAAGCTGCCCGGCCAGGCGAACCGCTTCTATGAAGGGGCGATTTCCGAGCATCTGCAAATCGGTATTCGCGCCATCGACCTGCTGCGCGCCGAAGGCGATCGCCTCCATTCGCGTAAGCTGCGCACCTTTAACGAACCCCCTTTCCGATAAACCTGCCCCTCTCACCGCCAGTTTCGGCTGGCGGTGAATAGCTCGTTTGTGAGAATACACAAGCCATTCGCCCGTGCGGAGCGCGACAAAAGGTTATATCGACAGTAAACCTATAAAGCGGGTTGTGATTGGTGAAGGGCAAAAACTGAGACGGCGAGATGACCGAAATATGAAAAGCAAAAAGCCTGCTCGTAAGCAGGCTTCTTAAATTTGGCTCCTCTGACTGGACTCGAACCAGTGACATACGGATTAACAGTCCGCCGTTCTACCGACTGAACTACAGAGGAATCGTGTGAACGGGGCGAATATTAGCGGTGCCCCTGCGCCATGTCAAAGCCTGATTTCACATTTTGGCGCGTTTGCCGAATTATTCTCCATTTTGCGCAGAAATGGCCCGTTCCGTCGGCGTTTTCTGCGGCTTCGGATACTTCCACAGCCAGCGGCCGCTGACCATTCGCCAGTAGAAAAGCGCACCGCGCACCGCCCAGTCAAGGAACATCCCCAGCCAGACACCGACCACGCCCATACCTAACACGATACCGAGCGTATAACCTGCCACGACGCGACAGCCCCACATGCCGAGCATCGACACCCACATCGCGAAACGCGCATCGCGCGCGCCTTTCAGCCCGGCGGGCAGTACCCACGAGGCCGCCCAGATTGGCATAAATGCGGCGTTAAGCCATAAAAGCACCTTAACGACCTCTTTTACATCCTCTTCGTGGGTATAAAACGCGGCGAACCACCCGGCAAACGGCGCGGTTCCCCAGGCAATCGCTGTCAGTAACAGCGTCGAGAGCCAGAATACATGGCGCAGCTGGCGTTCGGCCTGAGCTATCTGCCCTTTGCCAAGCCGTTTACCGGTAATAATCGTCGAGGCCGAGCCGAGCGCGTTACCGGGCAGGTTAATCAACGCCGCCACGGAGAAAGCGATAAAGTTCCCGGCAATCACGTTGGTGCCCATCCCGGCGACGAACATTTGCGTCAACAGTTTACCGCCGTTAAACAGTACCGATTCGATACTGGCGGGAATGCCGATGCCCATCACTTCCCAGATAATGTTGAAGTTCAGCTTCTCGAAATAGCTTTTGAGCGGAATGCGTAGCGACGGGTTAAAGCCAATCATCAGTACCCAGATAATCGCCACCGCGCCGATATAACGCGAAATGGTCAACCCGAGCCCCGCACCCGCAAAGCCCATTCCCTGCCAGCCAAAAGCACCGTAGATCAGCGCGCTACTGATGATGATATTGAGAATATTCATGCCGCCGTTAATCAGCAGCGGGATTTTCGTGTTCCCTGCGCCACGCAGCGCGCCGCTGCCAATCAGCGCAATCGCCGCCGCCGGATAGCTCAGCACCGTTAACTCAAGGTAGGTAAGCGCCAGATCTTTCACCGGTTGGGTTGCCGCTCCGGCAATAACATCAATAATTTCACGGCCGAAGTAGTGGATCACCGCTGCCAGCACGATGGCGAACAGCGTCATGATCATCAGCGATTGCCGCGTTGCTGACCTCGCCCGCTCGGCGTCGAGTTTGCCAAGGCTGAAGGCCACCACCACAGTGGTACCGAGATCGATAGCGGCAAAAAAGGCCATCACCACCATGTTAAAGCTGTCGGCAAGGCCTACGCCCGCCATCGCCTCTTTGCCCAACCAGCTCACGAGGAAAGTGCTGAGCACGCCCATCATCAGCACACAGGTATTTTCGAGGAAGATCGGCACCGCAAGCGGGGTGATTTCCCGCCAGAAGAGCACACGATAGCTTTTACGCTTTCTATACCAGGGGGTACGCATGACGGCCTGGCGAAGGGGGGTGACGACGTTCAAAATAGTCCTTGCCGTAAAAGATGAAATTACATTTCAAATGATGGGGGAGAAATGGTGATCCTGCAAAGCAATTCAGCATAAATTGGTGTCAATACATGCAAATCGCTGATGGAATCAGCAGTTGACTCCCCTCCCCTGAAATGGGGTTTGACAAAAGATTTTTCGCCGCTAAGATAAGCCTCCACACGATTCCTCTGTAGTTCAGTCGGTAGAACGGCGGACTGTTAATCCGTATGTCACTGGTTCGAGTCCAGTCAGAGGAGCCACATTTAAGAAGCCCGCTCAGGTAAACCCGAGCGGGCTTTTTGCATTCTGCGCAGTCAGGTTAACGCAGGTGCCCATCTATATCGCCGAGCGCCGCAATCTGATCTTCGCGGTAGCCCGCATCGCGCAGCGGTTGCAGCACATCAGCCATCAGATCCGGCACATAACCGATTAGCACATCTCCCGCACCATGCAGAGTGACCTCATCCAGCGCCGCGGGCAGCAGCAGCGATGCCGCCCTGCCAACCGGTATGCTGACGCCGTTTGCCTCAACGGTAAGTGGCGCACCGAGGTTAGTGAGAATACGCGCGCTATTGAAATGAAAACGTTGCGTCTGGCTGAACGACCAGCGCTCCAGCGCAAAATAGGGCCCGGCGCAGCAGAAGAGCCGCTTCAGGTCTGGCGCTTCAAGCACAAGGCCTGGCTGCGGCTCACAGCGCAGTTCCGGGCGCAGCTCCTGTAACAGCGCATCAATATTGCGCTCCCACTCCTGCTGGCTCAGGCGCGAGCCATCCTCCATCCGCCACGGCATGGCGTGCTGCTGGATATCCGAGGTCTGCTCGATTTCATAAATCAGCGTATCGGGGCCGAAACTATGCAGCATACCGCCGGGCACGTAAAAGGTATCACCCGTTTTCACCGGCACGCGGTGCATCACCGCATCGTAATCCTCGGCCAGCAGTGCCGCTTTCAGCCGCGCATTATCAACGCCCTCGCGCACGCCGAGGAGACAGGTCGCGTCTTCCGCCGCCCAAAGAATGTACCAGGCTTCGGTTTTGCCATTGGGCTGCTGCTCAAGGGCCTGCGCGACTTTATCGTTGGCATGCAGGTGCACCGGCAGCATCCCGCTGCCGTCGATGAATTTGCTCAGCAGCGGGAAGTACGGCCCGCGCCAACCGGGCGCTACCATCTCATCGGGATAGCGCTCCACCAGCTCACGCAGGCTGCAACCTGCATATTCACCGTTAACCACCGAGGCGATCATGCCGTCAACGTCGCTGATCTCCCAGGTTTCCGCGATGCGTGATTCGGGCAGATCCGCTTTGCCCAACTGCTGCTTAATGCGTTGCCCGCCGAAGATATGGGTGGCAACAGGCACACTGAGCGCCAGGGGATAAGCCTTCATCACGTCTCCTTGCCCGTCAGATAACTGCAACGCCACCGGTAACAGCAATGGTCGCACCAGAGATATAGCTCGCTTCGTCGCTGGCTAACATCACGTAGGATGAGGCGAGTTCAGCGGGCTGCCCCATTCGCTCAAGCGGGACTTCACTACCAAAGCTTTCAACCTGCTCAGGTGGCATGGTCGCCGGGATAAGCGGCGTCCAGATAGGGCCAGGCGCAACGGCGTTTGAACGAATGCCTTTTTCAGCCAGCAGCGCAGCGAGGCTGCCGGAGAAGTTGATAATCGCCGCTTTGGTCGCCGAGTAAGCAATCAGTTTCGGCTTCGGCTGATCGGCATTCACCGAGGCCGTGTTGATGATCGACCCACCCGCCGGCATATGCGGTACCGCCGACTTGCAGATATAGAACATGGCGTAAAGGTTGGTTTTCATGGTGCGGTCGAATTCATCGTCGCTGATCTCATCAAGCGACTCGCGCGTCATCTGGTAGGCAGCATTATTCACCACAATGTCGATCTTGCCGAATTGCTCCACCGTCTTCGCCACAATATTGCGGCAATGTTCAGCATTCGTGATATCCCCCGCAATCAAGACGGCTTTCTGCCCTGCCTTTTCAACCCACTGTGCGGTGTCTTTCGCATCATCATGCTCATCAAGATAGGAGATCACCACGTCTGCGCCTTCGCGGGCATAGGCGATGGCAACAGCCCGGCCAATACCAGAGTCACCGCCGGTGATAATGGCGGTTTTGCCTTTCAGGCGACCCGAGCCCTGATAATCCGCTTCACCGTGATCGGGTTTCGGTTCCATCTTTAAAAAACTGCCGGGCCACCGTTGTTGTTGCGCGTGTTGAGGATTTTGTGGACGGTCTGTCATATCTTATCTCCTTGTGTGGGGGCGAAATCGCCTGCAAAAACGAAGCGTTTCACCGCGCGGAAATGACGTTATGTCGTTACCGTTAACGCCAATAAGTGTAGCAGCCGTCACAAAATCGCAAGGGAGATAACTCTGAGTAACAGTTTGAGTGGAAAGGATTTCAAGCGAAGCGAGGAGGAATATGGCGTCTTACCGGCGACAAATCGCGTAATACGCTGCTTTTTAACTGGCAGGAAAAGCGAGGAGCGGATAAAGGTGATATTTTTATTAAAATCAACGTACTGTAAAAAAACTTACCGCTTCCTGTCTTTCGAACACACGGTAAAAAAACGCCCTGCCGGCGCGCGCGGCAGGGCGTCCTGATTAGCTGCGCCAGCCCATTGCGGGCGCAACGTGTTTCAAAATTGATTCAATAACGTGGGCGTTGTAGTCAACGCCAAGCTGGTTCGGCACCGTCAGTAACAGCGTGTCCGCTTCGGCAATCGCTTCGTCTCGCTTGAGTTGTTCAATCAATTTGTCCGGCTCTGCGGCATAGCTGCGACCGAAAATCGCCCGCGTCTTCTCATCAAGAAAACCAATTTTGTCATCGTCGTCGCGGCTGCCGCCAAAGTAGGCGCGGTCGCGATCGTTCATCAGGGCAAAGATGCTACGGCTAACGGAGACGCGCGGTGTGCGCGTATGACCGGCGGCTTTCCACGCCTCCCGGTAGGCGCGGATCTGCTGCGCCTGTTGAATGTGGAACGGCTCGCCCGTTTCGTCATCTTTCAGCGTCGAACTTTGCAGATTCATCCCCAGTTTCGCCGCCCATACCGCTGTGGCATTGGAGCCCGCGCCCCACCAGATGCGCTCGCGCAAACCCTCTGCGTAAGGCTCGAGGCGCAGCAAACCCGGCGGATTGGGGAACATCGGTTGCGGGTTGGGCTTAGCAAACCCTTCACCGCGCAGCGCATCGAGCAGCACTTCGGTGTGACGTCGCGCCATATCGGACTCGTTTTCGCCCTCGGCGGGCTGGTAGCCGAAATAGCGCCAGCCATCAATCACCTGCTCCGGCGAGCCGCGGCTGATGCCAAGCTGCAAACGACCACCGGAAATGAGATCCGCCGCGCTGGCGCTCTCGGCCATATAGAGCGGGTTTTCATAACGCATATCGATCACGCCAGTACCAATCTCAATGCGGCTGGTTTTGGCGCCAACGGCGGCGAGCAGCGGGAACGGCGAGGCGAGCTGGCGGGCGAAATGGTGCACCCGGAAGTAAGCGCCATCTGCACCCAGCTCTTCTGCGGCGACCGCCAGATCGATAGATTGCAGCAGCGCGTCAGCCGCGGAGCGGGTGCCGGACTGCGGCGAGGGGGTCCAGTGACCAAATGATAAAAAGCCGATCTTCTTCATGGCGTCGTCCTTCGTTCAGCAAATCGTAAGTGCCCCTACTCTACGCTTTACGCCATAAGAAGAAATAACATTGATTTAACAATAACATTCAAATTAATTGAGCAATTGCGCTGCCCGCTTTTACATCCGCTCAATACCTCGCATTTCGCTGTTTTTCACAGCTGGCACGCCGATTTTTACCGGCATCCCTGAACGTCTCTCCAGCGCCATCGCCACCTGGCCTGCGTCCGCGCCCGCCTCTTTTACGATTCTGTTGAGTACCGGCGTGGCGGGGAGCGGCACTTTTGCTGTCGATTCAAACTCTGCGCGGTTGCGCGACAGCGGCTCGTGCACTTCGACCCAGCTGCTGCCGTCCGGCTCGCGGCTCACTTTCACCGGCTCATCGATAATCTGCACGCGGGTGCCGACCGGCACGTTATCAAACAGATACTTAATATCCTGATTGCGCAGGCGGATGCACCCCTGGCTAACGCGCAGGCCGATGCCGAAATCCGCATTGGTGCCATGAATGGCATACAGCTTTCCAATATAGATGGCGTACAGCCCCATCGGGTTATCTGGCCCGGCTGGCACAAAGGCTGGCAGGGTTTTGCCCTCATCGGCGTAGGCTTTGCGGGTGTTGGCCGTCGGTGTCCAGGTAGGACCCGCCTGTTTGCGCTCAACGGCAGTCACCCAGTTACGCGGCGTTTCGCGGCCGGCCTGGCCGATACCAATCGGCAGGATCTCAACGGTATTGCTCTCTTTTGGGTAGTAATAGAGCCGCATTTCCGCGACGTTAACAACAATGCCTTCCCGCACAGTCGCAGGGAGGATGATCTGCTGCGGGATGACCAGCTGTGTACCGGCTTTTGGCAGATAGGGGTCTGCATCGGGATTGGCTTCCAGCATATTGCTCAAACCCTGCCCATATTTTGCGGCAAAGGCTTCCAGCGGAAAGGTATTGCCCTGCGGCACGGTGATGGTTTGCGGGCTACCCACCAGCCGGCTGCCTTCCGGCGGCAGCGGGTAAGTAACCGCCAGCGCAGGCTGGGCCGAGAGTGACAGCAGAGAAGCGCAAAGCAGTGTGACAGGACGCAACATAACCTTTCCTCAGGCGAAGCGGATGTCTGCTAATGATAGTCGGCTTCCAGGGATCTGCTGTCAGAGCGCGAAACCATAATGGGAGCCGTCGGGCAACTCGATATCGATCCGCAGCTTGCTGCCCGTTGCCTCGACGTAGCGTTTCAGCGTCGATAACTTAATATCTCTCCCTTGCTTCTCCATCACGGCCACGGTGGGCTGCTTAAGCCCCAGCTCCTGCGCCATTTCGTTCTGCGTTTTTTGCACGCGCTCGCGCAGCTCAGCAAGGTGAATATTAAGCAGCATCTCCTGCGCCAGGGTTTGCGCCTTCGCGACAACCTCAGGTGTCTGTTCGGCAATTAATTGCTCGAGTGTTTTACTCATTGCATTTACTCCTTTTGTCGATCTTCTGCAGATGCAGCCTGGAAGCGCGCTTCCACACTTTCGATGAAAAACAGCAGAGTGGAAAAAAGGTTGCGAAGCCGCTCAATGAATAACAGCGCTGGACAACAATTGAGCGTAAAAAACCCCGCCGAAGCGGGGTTTGAAGTGACGAGTTAAACTCTATCCTTTACTGCGGCTGGCGATAATCTCCTCGGCCACATTGCGCGGCGCTTCCGCGTAGTGATGGAACTCCATGCTGTAGGTTGCACGCCCCTGCGACATTGAACGCAGCGTGGTGGCATAGCCAAACATCTCCGCCAGCGGCACGTCGGCGCGGATAATCTGGCTACCGAAGCGCTCTTCCATCCCCTGCACCATGCCGCGACGCGAAGAGAGATCGCCCATAATATTCCCGGCGTACTCCTCCGGCGTCTCTACTTCGACATGCATCACCGGTTCAAGGATCGCCGGATCCGCGCGGCGCGCGCCCTCTTTAAAGCCAAAGATCGCCGCCATGCGGAAGGCCATCTCCGAAGAGTCGACATCGTGATAGGAGCCGAAGGTCAGGGTCGCTTTCACATCCACCACCGGATAACCCGCCAGCACGCCGCTGTTCATTGCTTCGCGCACCCCTTTCTCAACGGAGGGGATATACTCGCGCGGCACCACGCCACCTTTGGTCGCATCTTCAAACACAAAGCCGCTTCCCGCCGCCAGTGGCTCCAGCGTCAGCACAACATGGCCATACTGCCCTTTACCGCCGGACTGGCGCACAAACTTGCCTTCAATCTCTTTAACGGTTTTGCGCAGCGTTTCGCGATAAGTAACCTGCGGGCGACCGATATTCGCTTCCACGCCAAATTCGCGCTTCATGCGATCAACGATAATCTCCAGATGCAGCTCCCCCATTCCGGAGATGATGGTTTGCCCGGACTCTTCATCCGTATGCAGACGGAATGAAGGATCTTCCGCCGCCAGCCGCTGTAGCGCGATGCCCATCTTCTCCTGGTCCGCTTTAGTCTTCGGCTCGATGGCGAGCGAGATCACCGGCTCCGGGAACTCCATGCGCTCAAGCGTAATCACCTTGTCCGGATCGCTCAGCGTGTCGCCAGTGGTGACATCTTTCAACCCAACACAGGCAGCGATATCGCCCGCGCGCAGCTCATCCACTTCGTGACGATCGTTGGCATGCATCTGCACAATACGCCCGATGCGCTCTTTTTTGCCTTTCACCGGGTTGTAGACCGCATCGCCTTTTTTCAGCACGCCCGAGTAGACGCGGATAAACGTCAGCTGGCCGACATAGGGGTCGGTCATCAGTTTGAAGGCGAGCGCCGAGAAGGGTTCGTCATCATTCGCATGACGTTCCGCCGGCTGGCCTCTTTCGTCCACACCCTGAATCGCCGGAATATCCAGCGGCGAGGGCATCAGTTCCACCACTGCGTCGAGCATGCGCTGCACGCCTTTATTTTTGAAGGCGCTGCCGCACAGCATCGGCTGGATTTCACCGGCGATGGTGCGCTGGCGCAGACCGGCAATAATTTCAGCTTCGTCCAGCTCGCCGGTTTCGAGGTATTTATCCATCAATGTCTCGTTCGCTTCCGCTGCCGCAGAGACCATTTTTTCGCGCCATTCTTGCGCAGTTTCCAGTAACTCTTCAGGCACAGGCGCATAGCTAAAGGACATCCCCTGCGTGGCATCATCCCAGATGATTTCGCGCATTTTGATCAGGTCGATAACGCCCGTGAAGTGCTCTTCAGCACCAATCGGGATGACAATCGGCACCGGGTTGGCTTTCAGGCGGTCGATCATCATCTGTACCACGCGGAAGAAGTCTGCGCCGGGGCGGTCCATTTTGTTCACGAATGCGAGGCGCGGAACGTGATACTTATTGGCCTGCCGCCAGACGGTTTCTGACTGCGGCTGCACGCCGCCCACCGAGTCGTAAACCATGACCGCGCCGTCCAGCACGCGCATAGAGCGCTCCACTTCGATGGTGAAATCGACGTGCCCTGGGGTATCGATAATGTTGATACGGTGCGGTTCAAAATTGCGATCCATACCGGGCCAGAAGCAGCTTACCGCCGCGGAGGTAATGGTAATGCCGCGCTCCTGCTCCTGCGCCATCCAGTCGGTGGTTGCCGCGCCATCGTGTACTTCCCCCAGCTTATGGCTCATCCCAGTGTAAAACAGGATGCGCTCGGTGGTGGTGGTTTTACCGGCATCGATATGCGCGGAGATACCGATGTTGCGATAACGTTCGAGAGGAATGGGTCGGGGCATGATGCGTCCTTAGTCTGTTGACTGTCAGTTGGCGGCCCGAATAAGCCGCAGAGGTTTAACGGCGTTTAGCATAGTACAACTGTACGTATATATTCGAACTATTTTTACTATTCCTTTGATTGGCGAATCCGGGGTAGCGGTCGTGGTGTTAAGCAGGCAGTTTGCGTATAGTAGCGCCGCTGAGTCAGCCGCAGCCCCATCGTTAATACAGGAAAAGTATGATCGCTAACCACCCTGAACGTGAGCAGTTTCGCCTGGAAAATGTGCTTTTTGCGCTCGGCAACCCGCTGCGCCTGGCCATCATCAAGCGCCTGGCCGACGGCAGTGAAATGAGCTGCAACACGCTGCGTCCACAGGAGGTGGCGAAATCGACCATGACCCATCACTGGCGCGTGCTGCGCGACAGCGGCGTGGTGTGGCAACGCCCGCAGGGGCGGGAGAATATGATTTCACTGCGCCGTGAAGATCTGGATATCTGTTTTCCCGGCTTGCTGGATACGCTGTTGCAGGTAATGCAGCAGGCCGAGTAAGCGTTTTGCCGGATGGCGCTGCGCTTATCCGGCCTACAAAACAGCATGCATTCGGTTTGCGTAGGCCGGATAAGGCGTTAGCCGCCATCCGGCAACCCTCACTGCACCGGCGGCAACACAATATTACTGCCCGCCAGCGTACCCATCTGGTTGTAAATTGCACAGGCGGCGTCGACCAACGGCATTGCCAGCGCCGCACCGCTCCCCTCACCTAAACGCATCTCCATCGACAGATAGGGTTCAAGCCCGAGCGCCGCAAGGGCGATACGCGCCCCTTTTTCCGCGGAGAGATGCGAGGGGATCAAATAGGGTTTCACCTGCGGGGCTATCCGGCACGCCGCCAGCGCCGAGGCATAAGAGAGAAAACCATCCAGCATCACCGGCAGCCCGCAGGAGGCTGCACCGAGCATTACGCCGGTCATCCCCAGCAGATCGTAGCCGCCCACTTTTGCCAGCACGTCCAGCCCGTCTGCCGCATCCGGTTGATTGACGGCAAGCGCCCTGCTCACCACCTGCACTTTATGATCGAGTCGCGATTCCGGCAGATTGGCACCGAGGCCGACCACCGCCTCCGGCGCACTGCCCGTCAATACGCTGACCACCGCCGCAGCGGGCGTAGTGTTCGCCATTCCCAGTTCGCCGACGCCAAACAGCTTCACCCCTTGCGCAGCAAGCTGACGGGTATAACGCACTGTCGAGAACAACACCGCTTCCGCCTGCTCGCCACTCATTGCCGGACCCGTCGCAATATTCCCGCTACCGCGCGCGACTTTCATATTGATAAGCCCGTGGATCGGCTCGGCGTCAATCCCCACATCCAGCACATGAACTTTCGCCCCAGCCTGCGCCGCCAGCACACATACGCCAGTGTTAGCCTGCACCATGTTCGCCGCCTGAATAGCGGTCACCGCTTTCGGCGAGACCGTCACGCCTTCCTGCCAGACACCGTGATCGGCGCACAGCACAATGAGCGCTTTCTCATCTACCCGCAGCTCGCCCTGAAGGCCGGGCATCCCGGCCAGTTGCACCGCCAGCGACTCGAGCCGCCCGAGGCTGCCAACCGGTTTGAGTAACCCATTTAAGTGCTGCTGCGCGCGTCGCATCGCCCCTTCGTCGGGAGCCGGAATGGCGGCTAATATCCTCGCTAATGTCTGCATCAGGTCTCTCGTTAAGGGATCAGAGTAGTGCGAACAGGAAGATAACCTCGCCAAGCTCAATCGCCGCGCCGAGAGTGTCGCCGGTCTGCCCGCCGAGGGTGCGCTTGAGCAACCAGCCGAGCAGGTAAATCGCCACCATAGTGACCAGCAGCGCCAGCACGCCCTGCGCGCCAAGCAGCGCCACGGTTATCAGTGCAGTGATGATTAAGGTGACAAAGGTATCCCTGCCGGAAACTTTGCCAATAAACAGATTGCCCAGCCCTTCGTCGCGGGCGTAGCGGTGACCGAACATCAGTAACACCGAGCAGCCGCGCCCGGCAGCACAGGCCGCCGCCAGCGCCGCTATCATCGGCGTATCGCGCAGTTGTAGCTCGCTGAGCAAGAGGATTTTTGCCACCAGCACAAACACCAGCGCCAGCCCGCCATGGGTGCCGAGCCTGCTATCGCGCATAATCTCCAGCATGCGCTCGCGTCGGCGGGCCGAGAAAACGCCATCGCAGGTATCTGCCAGACCATCGAGATGGAAACCGCCGGTCAGCAGCGCCAGCGCCAGCACGCTCAACAGTGCCGCCAGCGGTGCACCGCACCAGGTGTGCAAGACCATGAAAAGTAGCCCGCTCAGGCCGCCGAGCAGCAGGCCGACCAGCGGAAAAGTGGTGATCCCACGCACATAGTCCGCGCCATCCAGCCCCTGTACCCAGCGGCCCGGCACCGGAATGCGGCTGATAAACGACAATGTGGCGAAGAACAACTTGATCATTTTATTTTCACTCCAATTCCCGATACCACCAGCCAGACCTCATCGGCGGCCTGTGCAAGCCGCTGATTAACGCGCCCGGCAATATCACGAAAATGCCGCGCCAGACGGTTTTCCGGCACGATCCCCATTCCAACTTCATTGGTTACCATCACCACCGGCGAGGGACAGGCGTTGCAGGCAGCGATCAGTGCGTCGATCTCCTGCTGCACCTGCGCCTCCAGCGCGGCGTAATCCCAGCCTTCAGCATCGTCGCTGCCGCCAAAGGCGAAGAGCAGATTAGTCACCAGTGTGGTGATGCACTCCAGCACAATCGCTTCATCCGCATCGCTGTGCGCAGTGATGATATTGCTTATCTGCTGCCAGCGCACCTCCGTGCGCCAGTGTGCCGGGCGGCCCTGGCGATGATGATCAATGCGCGCGGCCATCTCTTCATCAAAAATTTGCGCGGTGGCGATATATAACACTCGCGGCGCGTGGCTGACTAACGATTCGGCGTGACGGCTTTTGCCGCTGCGCGCGCCGCCGGTGACAAGCGTTAACATGCGGGCTCCTGATGATGTTTAAACGTCCTGATGTGCTTTCTGCGCGGCGCATTTTACCACTCTGCAAACAGAGAAAGGCCTGGTTTTTATGGGTGATAAAGAAAAAAGGAGGAAGAAAAGTGGAAAGGGATGGAGAAAAGAGAAGACGGTGAGAGACGAGGCTCTCACCGCGCAGGCGCTTACTCGGCTTTGTTTTCAACCGACTTCAGTTCGCCCATGGTTTTCAGTTTTTTAGAGATTTCGCGGCGCTCTTTCGACAGCTCGGCGTTTTTGATGATGTAGTCATCAACGCGATCTTCGTAGTCGGTACGCATGCTGGCGATAATGCCCTGAATGGCTTCAACGCTCATGCCCGGCTTGATGTAGTCGCTGAGGTTGTCCAGCAGCAGAACGCGTTTCTGGTTATCACGGATCTTTTTCTCAACGTCCTGAATTTCGCGCTGCAGTTTGTTTTTGCGACGGAACAGACGCACAAATTCCAGAACGTCCTGGAATGAAGGCTTGGTTGTTTCCATTTTGACACCCCTGATTAATTGAGATTCGGATTCGTTAAGGCCATCACCTGAGAGGCAAACCTACCCAAAGCAGTGGCATATGACAATAAGTTTTCCTGCTGGCTATCATAACCGCAAATATAGCTGAATCGAAACAACCTGGCAGCCCGAGGGTGTTATTAGCCGTTTATTTGCGCAGTGCCCGGCAGATCAAATGCGACAACAACTCCAGCTGGCGCGCCAGCTCCATACTGAGCCAGACATAGCCGTGAATGGAGGTTTCCGTCACCGCATCACCCTGATGTTCGCCAATCAACTGCCTTAGCTCGGCGACGATATCGTTAAGCTTTTCCGTGTTCGCCAGGATCGGCTGCGGGTTGCCCTCATAGAGCGCGTGAGCGATGGTGAGCAGCGTCTGCTGGGTCATTTGCTGCGTCTCTTGCAGCGTGCTGGCATTAATCATCACGAAGTGGCTGGCGCGTGAGCTCCAGTGGGCGTTGATTTGCAGCTCCAGCATGCAGACCATATTGCGGCTGACGGTCTGGATAGCTTCGAAGATCGCTTTCTGAATATGGGTCTCTTTGCAGGCGGGGGTAATCAGCCCGCGCATCTTCACCACGTCATTAAGGATTTTTTGCAGATGCTTCTCCAGCCGTGGCCGCTCAACCAGGTTGCGTGAGAAACCGCCCTGATAGACGCGGTTAAAGGCCGTGACGTAGTTCGCCATCTGAATGCGCCAGTGCAAAAAGGCGCGCTGCGGCCAGATGCCGGTAAAGAGCATGGCGAGCAGCGAACCGATAATCACATCGCCACCGCGCCACAGCGCCGTATGCATATCGCCGCTTGGCCCACCCACGACGACCGCAAGGGTGATGCCAATCAGCAGCGCCTGGTAAGGCTTTTTGCCGAGCGCCAGCCAGCCGCAGAGAAACATGGCGGCGGCGCACCATAAAAGCATCAGCGGCAGAGAGTAAAGCTCCAGCTTTAACGCCACCAGCCCCAGCACCGCGCCGAAAATGGTACCGCCGATGCGCTCAAAGGCGCGCGGCACCACGTTGCCCCAGAAGGAGATCGGCCCCATCAGCACCACCAGGGTAATCAATGGCCAGGTACCCTCCGGGACATTGAGCAGGCGGATAAGCAAAAAGGTGAGGATAAACGCCAGCGCAATGCGCACGCCGTGCACCACGCGGTAGTGGCGATAAAGTCGAATTTCAAACGGGCTGAGGGATTTGTCGCGACGCACAGCCAGGCTCCGGGTCAAAAAGAAAGGCGCAATTGTAGCGGTATTTTTTCCTGCCAATGCCCTGTCAGGACAAAAAAAGAGGCCGCCAGCATCACTCTCGCGGCCTTTTTTGCCCTGCCCGGCTTTAGTGGGCGTTCGGCTCGACGGGGATATACATTTCGATATCCCAGAAACCGTCGCCCTTACCGTCGTTCTGGTAGATCTCAAAACAGGGGCCGGCACCAATCTGCACCGAGGTGTCACCCAACAGCTCGTCGAAAAAGAGATTCCAGCTACCTTCAAAATCTTCGTTGTAGACCCGTGCGCTCATCACCGCGTAGTGGCCGCCGGGAATGTCGGTGGTGATAACGCCTGCGCTGTTAACAGGCACCTGGAAGTCGCGCTCGACTGTGATGGCGACATCACAGCGCAGCTTCTCCGGCGGCACTTCATCGGGGTTATCGTAATAGACGCTGACCCACTCCAGCGGCTGGATCTGGTTATGCTCGACCCACAGCAGTAACTGCTGGAAGCCCTGCTTCACCTTCTCTTCCCACGGCCCCACCAGATGAAACCCGGCGATACGGCGCTGCTCTGATTGCTTAACGTTGTAGCCCATCGTGACCTCCTGCGCGTTACTGTTTGTCTGTACAGTATATCTACCCGGCGACCATCAGGCTTGCCGCACGCGTCAATTATGCGAGCAGACTCGCAAGCCTGCCACTCTGCCCGCACGATGGTCACCCTTTGTGGTGCAGGTAGTCGCTCAGTCGGGAGAAGAGCCCGCCTTTGCCAACGCTCTCCAGCGTCACCAGCGGCATTTTGGCAATCACTTTATCGCGGTCATAAAGCTGGATTTCACCGACGCGCTGATGGGCGGCAAGCGGCGCTTCCAGCTCTTTGCTGTCCAGCACATATTTGGCTTTGATGTTTTGCAGCTCCGCTTTTGGCAGCACCAGCCAGCGATCCTCATTGGTGCCGACAGCAATCTGCTCTTTATCGCCATACCAGACGCGCTCGCTGCCCACTTTTTTGCCGTTACGCAGGATCTCAACCGTATCAAAGTTCTGCTGACCCCAGTGCAGCAGCTTGCGCGCCTGCTCTTCGCGCCCTTTCGGGCTGTCCGCGCCCATGATCACCGCGATCAAACGGCGTTGGCCATCAACGCTTGAGGCAATCAGGTTAAAGCCCGCGCCGGAGGTGTGCCCGGTCTTCAGTCCATCGACGTTCAGGCTTTTATCCCACAGCAGCCCGTTGCGGTTCTGCTGCGTGATGCCGTTCCACGTCAGGCTCTTTTCGCTGTACATATGATAGAAGTCCGGCTCGCCGTGGATAATGGCGCGCGATAACACCGCCAGATCGTAGGCTGAGCTGTGCTGCCCCGGCGCATCCAGGCCATGTACCGTTTCAAAATGGGTATCACGCAGATTCAGCTTCTGCACATAGTCGTTCATCATCGCCACGAATTGCGGCTGCCCACCGGCGACGTGATCCGCCAGCGCTACGCAGGCGTCGTTCCCGGAATCAACAATCAGCCCACGGCTCAGATCGCGCACCGTCAGGCGATCGCCCGGCTTAAGGAACATCAGTGACGATCCGGCAAACACCGGGTTGCCCTGCGCCCAGGCATCTTTGCCAACCGTAACTACGTCGTCCGCACTGATGCGATGGCTATCAATGGCGCGGTCGACGACATAGCCGGTCATCAATTTGGTGAGACTCGCCGGATTACGCTGCTGATGCTCATGCCCCGCAGTTAAGACTTGCCCGGTCGTGTAGTCCATCAAGACCCATGATCCGGCCTGCACTGCCGGGGGTTGAGGGGCAAATGGGAGGTCGTCGGCCTGAGCGCAATGGACGCTCACCGCCAACAATGAAGCAGCAAACAAACGGCGTTTCAATGAAATATCCTCAATACATCGGAAAGGGGCGTCCTTTGTACGGAACTTCGTGTGTCGTTACCTGGCAAAATTGCAAAGAAATGTGACATAAATCATTTTTAAGCCCCTGTTTTTGCGAGTTGCGCCGTAAGCTGGCACGGTTTTTCTTCGGCACACGGGCGACGATGGTTTACCATAGTCGGCATACTTTCTGACAGGATGAGCTTCTGGTGTCTGATTCCCCGGCAACCCCGACATTTCTTTTTCATGATTACGAGACCTTCGGAACCAGCCCCGCGCTGGATCGCCCGGCGCAGTTCGCCGCACTGCGCACCGACGCCGATTTCACGACCATCGGCGAGCCGGAAGTCTTCTACTGCAAACCCGCCGATGACTATCTTCCCCAGCCTGAAGCGGTGCTGATCACCGGCATTACCCCGCAGGTGGCGCGCGCCAAAGGTGAAAATGAAGCGGCGTTTGCTAAACGCATTCACGACCTCTTCACCGTGCCGAATACCTGTGTAGTGGGTTACAACAACGTCCGTTTTGATGATGAAGTGACGCGCAATATTTTTTACCGCAACTTCTACGATCCCTACGCCTGGAGCTGGCAAAACCACAACTCCCGCTGGGATCTGCTGGATGTGATGCGCGCCTGCTATGCCCTGCGCCCGGAGGGGATCAACTGGCCGGAGAATGAAGAGGGTCTGCCGAGTTTCCGCCTTGAGCACCTGACCAAAGCGAACGGCATTGAGCACAGCAACGCCCACGACGCGATGGCGGATGTCTATGCCACCATCGCCATGGCACAGCTGGTGAAAGCGAAGCAGCCGAAGCTGTTTGCCTATCTCTATAGCCATCGCAGCAAGCAGAAGCTGGCGACCTTGATTGATGTGCCACAGATGAAGCCGCTGGTGCATGTCTCTGGCATGTTTGGCGCGGCGCGCGGCAACACCAGCTGGGTTGCGCCGCTGGCCTGGCACCCGGAAAACCGCAACGCGGTGATTATGGTCGATCTGGCGGGCGATATGTCGCCGCTGCTGGAGCTGGATGCCGATGCTTTGCGTGAACGCCTCTATACGCCGAAGAGCGATCTGGGCGATGACGCGGCGGTGCCGGTCAAGCTGGTGCATCTGAACAAGTGCCCGGTGCTGGCGCAGGCCAACACGCTGCGGCCAGAGGATGCCGAGCGGCTCGGTATCGATCGCCAGCGCTGTCTCGATAATTTACAGATCCTGCGCGACCATCCGCAGGTACGCGAAAAAGTGCTGGCGATCTTCGCCGAAGCGGAGCCGTTTGTGCCGTCAGAGAATGTCGACGCGCAGATCTACAACGGCTTTTTCAGCGATGCCGACCGCGCCGCCATGAAAATCCTGCTTGAGACCGAGCCGCGCAACTTACCGGCGCTCGATATCACGTTTGCCGATGCGCGCATTGAGAAACTGCTGTTTAACTACCGGGCGCGCAACTTCCCCGGCACGCTCGATGAAGAGGAGCAGCAGCGCTGGCTGGCGCATCGCCGCGAGATCTTTACCCCGGAGTTTTTACAACGCTATGCCGAAGAGTTGCAGGCGCTGTTCCAGCAGTATGATGGGGACAGTGAGAAACAGGCGCTGTTGAAAGCGCTGTGGCAGTACGCCGAAGAGATTGTCTGAAAGTCGCCCTCCCGCGCGCGGGAGGGCCTGCGGCTTACGCCTTCTGGACGGTGATGCTCCAGGCAGCATCACCTACCTGCTGGTAATCCGTAATGGTGTGCCCCTCTTCTGCCGCCCACTGAGGAATCGCTTCCGTCGCCTGGGTGCAGTCGAACTCAATCACCAGTTCATCGCCGCTGTGCATCTCTGCCAGCGCCGCTTTTGCTTCAATCAGTGGGAACGGGCATACCTGCGTTACCACATCGAGTTTTTTAACTGCCATAACAGCTCCTGTTTATTTAGGCCACAGCCGCGGCAAGCTTCGCTTTGCGCTGTGGACGAACATATAAAAACCATGACGCGGTCCATACGCCAAGGATCATAAATACCAGACCGATCCAGCCCTGCCAGGTCATCATCGCCGTCATCACCAGACCGTTACCGATAGAGCAGCCGCCCGCCATACTGGCACCGACGCCCATCAACAGCCCGCCAAAGCCGCTGCGCAGCGTAGTTTGCGCATCGGCGGCGCGCACGCGGAACTCGCGGCTGGCTTTCGCGGCAATCAGCGATCCCAGGAAGATCCCCAACACGAGGAAGACGCCCCAGTTCAGCACTTTGCTCTGGCCTGCCACCAAAAATTGCAGAATATTGGCGGTCGGCGAAGTGATGCCAAGACCAAACATGCGCCCGGTGGCTTCGCTCAGCGGCCACGCCAGCAGCGCAATCAGGCCGATCAGCACGGCGGTGACAAACGGATGCCAGCGCTTCTCAAACAGAATGTGTGCAAGACCGGTTCTGCGCGGCGGCAGTGAGGCGACTTTCAGCTTCGGTTTGCGCAGCTCTTTGGCAACCACCCACAGCGTCACCGCCACCAGCAGCACAATCAGCGGCCAGACGGAGAAGCCAAAGGTCTCGGCAATTGAGTTGTGCTCGGTGCTGTAGGTTTTCAACAGCTGGTTGAGGCCCGCGGCGTTCGGCGAGCGCATTACCGCGCTCATCACCATATAGGTAAAGAGCGCAATCCAGCTGCCGATCAACCCTTCCCCGGCGCGATACCAGGTCCCGGTCGCACAGCCGCCTGCGTAAACGATGCCAAGCCCAAAAATATAGCCGCCCACCACGGTGCCAAGCCACGGGAAAGCGCCAGCGTCATACTGCACCACACCCGCCTGAATCAGGGCGAAAACGCCCACGCTCTGGATCGCAATCGCGATCAGCAGGGCATAAAACATGCGGTTATTTTTCGCGATATACATGTCGCGAAAGCCGCCGGTGAGGCAAAAACGGCCCCGCTGCATCACAAAGCCGAGCAGCGCGCCGCAGATCAATCCACTTACAATCATTGAGAACATAACGGTAATAGCGTCCGGAAAAACAAGATCGCAAATTATTCACAAGCAGCCGGGCGGGAACCAATAACAAAATGGTCTAGCATAGGGTGTTTTGTTATTAGCGGCGGGTGGAAGAGCGAAGGCGAAAAAAAACCGGAGGCGTGGCCTCCGGTTTTATTATCTGTCTGAGCAGATCTTACTGAGTGATATCTTCGTACTGCGGCACCGGGTTACGGAAGCTGCGGGTCACGCAGGCCAGGTAAACCAGACCAATTGCGCCCCAGATAAGGCCCAGTACCATCGAGCTCTCTTCAAGGTTAACCCACAGCGCACCGACCGTCAGCGCGCCGCAGACCGGCAGCACCAGGTAGTTGAAGTGGTCTTTCAGCGTTTTGTTGCGCTTCTCGCGGATCCAGAACTGGGAGATCACCGACAGGTTAACGAAGGTGAAGGCCACCAGCGCACCGAAGTTGATCAGCGCCGTAGCGGTGACCAGATCGAAGTTAATCGCCAGCAGCGCAATCGCGCCTACCAGCAGCACGTTCCATGCCGGAGTACGCCATTTCGGGTGTACGTAGCCGAAGAAACGGGTCGGGAAGACGCCGTCGCGGCCCATCACGTACATCAGACGGGAAACGCCCGCGTGTGCCGCCATACCGGAGGCCAGTACGGTGACGCTTGAGAAAATCAGCACGCCCCACTGGAAGGTTTTACCCGCAACGTAGAGCATGATTTCCGGCTGCGACGCGTCCGGATCTTTAAAGCGCGAGATATCCGGGAAGTAGAGCTGCAGGAAGTAAGAGGCCACGATAAAGACCACGCCGCCCAGCAGTGCGGTGAGGAAAATCGCGCGCGGAATGACGCGCTCAGCGTCTTTGGTCTCTTCAGAAAGCGAGGAGATGCCGTCGAAGCCGAGGAACGAGAAGCAGAGGATCGTCGCACCGGTGATCATCGGCACCACATGCGCGCCTTCAGACCAGAACGGACGGGTGCTGGTCAGCGTGCCTGCGCCTTCGCCGTGCGACACACCATAGATAATAAGCCCGACAATGACGGCAACGATGCCCATCTGCAGGATCACGATCAGGGTGTTGAAGTTGGCCACGGTCTTAATGCTGCGCAGGTTGGAGATGGTCATAAAGGCCACCAGCGCCACCACGAACAGCCACGACGGAATAGAAGGCACCAGCGCTTCAAAGTAAATTTTCGCCAGCAGAATGTTGATCATCGGCATGAACAGGTAGTCCAGCAGCGATGACCAGCCCACCATAAAGCCCACGGCCGGGGAGATGGATTTCTGCGCATAGGTATAGGCGGAGCCTGCCGACGGGAAGCGGCGCACCAGTTTACCGTAGCTTAGGGCAGTAAAGAGAATAGCGACCAGGGCAAACGCGTAGGCGGTTGCCACATGACCATCGGTCAGGCCGGAGACGATACCGAACGTATCGAACAGCGTCATCGGCTGCATATAGGCAAGGCCCATCATTACAACCGGAATCAGCGTAAGGGTCTTACGCAATTCCACGCGAGAGGTTTTTGGAGTAACGTTATGCGACATGGCTTTCCCCCAGAACGGCGGCGGCCGTCGCAAATGCAAAATATTGCCCCATTTGTGTTCTTTCCTCAGCGACAACGACTGTCGGTTTTTAAATGTGTATCTATCCGGTACGAAGCCCGGCCTCTTTTATTGAATGACGTTTTGCTTGCAAAAAAATAACCGACGCGTTGAACGTCGGTTAATCTTCTCTATTTTTTGCAGCGGCATATTCTGCACCAGGTTGAAGCACAATGACAATACAATGCAGGCCGCTATAGAAATTAATGATGTCTAACCGTTTGATTTTTAAACGCCAGCTCGATCATTAATCCTGCTAATCGCATTTTTTGCTAAAAAACCCTACTCCAGAGGCATCTGCATCGGATCGGGGTAGAGATATTCAAAGCCTAGTTCAGAACAGATGCGGCTGCCATCTACCACTTTGCCGCGCTTTTCCGCGGGCGAATCGGTAAAGGTTGGCGCTGGCAGACCCAGCTTACGCGCCATTGCCGGATAGAAGGTTTCGCGCGTCGGATGCGCAGGGGCGCAGATATTATAAATGTGCCCCCCTTTCGGCGACTGCAGCAACAGCGTAATAGCGGCAACCACATCTTCAAGATGCACGAGGTTAACGCCAAGCTGACCGTCCGGCGCGGTTTTACCGGCGAAGAAGCGCCCCGGATGGCGGGATGGTCCGACTAATCCTGCCAGACGCAGAATATCGACCTGGGTACCCGGTAAATTGTGCAGCCAGTCCTCAAGCTCCTTCAGCACCCGCCCGCTGGCCGTCACCGGCTGGCGCGGCGTGGTCTCTTTAACGGTGCCTGGCGCATCGCCGTAGACCGAGGTTGAGCTGGTAAAGAGGATGCGTGGAATGCGGTGCGCCAGTGCGCTGTCGACAATCTCCTGCATCGCCTGCAGATAGAACTCCTCGCCGGGGCCGCTGCGCCGGGCGGGTAGCGTGATAACCAGCGCGTCGACATTCATTAGTGCATCAAGATCGTCCGGGTCACAAACCAGTTCAGGTTCGAGCTTAAGCAGATAGCTTTCGATACCGCACATGCGCGCCGCCTCGACGCCATCTTCCGTGGTCTTACTGCCGGTCACGTGCCAGCCCCGCGCAGTTAATGAGAGCGCCAGCGGCATCCCCAACCAGCCTAATCCGACAATTGCGACTTTTTTCATGCCTCTCCCCTGCTTACAACCTGCGAATACCATTAGGCTACGCCAGCGCTCTGTCAGTGACAATTCACAGAACGTATATGAAATGATTTAATCATAAAAAAAAGCCCTTGCCTTCAACGACCAACCTGGTTTACGGTAATTGCCAACATATGAATAAGCATTCATCGAGAATTTTATGAACCGCGTTCCATTTAAACACCACCATCATCACCATCACCCTGACTAGTCTTTCAGGCGATGTGTGCTGGAAGAGAGTCAGATCTTCCAGTGGTGCATGAACGCAAAGAGAGCCCCCGGAAGATCATCTTCCGGGGGCTTTTTTTTGGACAATTTTTAGCAGGATTACAGAGGACAACAGAATGTTAGATAACTCGCGTTTACGCATAGCTATTCAGAAATCCGGCCGTCTTAGTGACGATTCACGCGAATTGCTGGCCCGCTGCGGGATCAAGATCAACCTGCACACCCAGCGCTTAATCGCCCTCGCGGAAAATATGCCGATCGATATTCTGCGTGTACGCGATGACGATATTCCAGGCCTGGTAATGGATGGCGTGGTCGACCTCGGCATTATTGGCGAAAACGTTTTAGAAGAAGAGCTGCTGACCCGCCGCGCACAGGGTGAAGATCCGCGCTACTTCACTTTGCGCCGCCTCGATTTCGGCGGCTGTCGACTGTCGCTGGCAACGGCGGTGGATGAAGCCTGGGACGGCCCGCTGTCGCTCAATGGCAAACGCATCGCTACCTCCTACCCTCACCTGCTGAAACGCTACCTCGATCAGAAAGGCGTGTCGTTTAAATCCTGTCTGCTGAATGGCTCGGTTGAAGTCGCCCCGCGTGCCGGTCTGGCGGATGCGATTTGCGATCTCGTCTCAACCGGCGCAACGCTGGAAGCGAACGGCCTGCGCGAAGTCGAAGTGATTTACCGCTCGAAAGCCTGCCTGATCCAGCGCGATGGCGAGATGCCAGAGGCCAAACAGCAGTTGATCGACAAACTGCTGACCCGTATTCAGGGTGTGATTCAGGCGCGCGAGTCGAAATACATCATGATGCATGCGCCGAGCGAGCGCCTGGACGAGGTGATCGCCCTGCTGCCAGGCGCTGAGCGCCCGACCATTCTGCCGCTGGCAGGCGATCAGCAGCGCGTGGCGATGCACATGGTCAGCAGCGAAACGCTCTTCTGGGAAACCATGGAGAAGCTGAAAGCGCTGGGCGCCAGCTCCATTCTGGTGCTGCCGATTGAGAAGATGATGGAGTAAGGCCTCGCTGTGTGCGGCCTGCGGTCCCGTTTGCCAGATAAGGAAAAAGAGTATGAGCTTTAACACCATCATCGACTGGAACAGCTGTAGTGAAGAGGAGCAGCGCGCCCTCTTGCTGCGCCCGGCGATCTCCGCCTCCGAAAGCATTACCCGTACGGTCGCAGAGATTATTGAAGAAGTCCGCGCGCGCGGCGATGACGCCCTGCGCGCCTTTAGCGCCAAGTTCGACAAAACCCAGGTCGACGCGCTGAAAGTGACCGCGCAACAGATTGAAGACGCAAGCGCCCGCCTGGGTGACGAGATCAAACAGGCAATGGCGGTGGCGGTGAAGAACATCGACACCTTCCACACTGCGCAAATTCTGCCAACCGTGGATGTGGAAACCCTGCCTGGCGTGCGCTGCCAGCAGGTAACCCGCCCGATTGACTCGGTGGGGCTCTATATTCCCGGCGGCTCCGCGCCGCTCTTCTCGACGGTGTTAATGCTGGCGACCCCGGCGCGTATCGCAGGCTGCCGCAAAGTGGTGCTCTGCTCACCGCCACCTATCGCTGATGAAATTCTCTACGCCGCGCAGCTGTGTGGCGTACAGACGGTTTATCAGGTCGGCGGCGCGCAGGCGATTGCCGCCCTCGCCCTCGGCACCGAATCAGTGCCAAAGGTGGATAAAATTTTTGGCCCAGGCAACGCCTTCGTCACCGAAGCTAAACGCCAGGTGAGCCAGCGCCTCGATGGCGCGGCAATCGATATGCCGGCCGGTCCCTCCGAAGTGCTGGTGATTGCTGACAGCGGTGCAACACCCGATTTTGTCGCCTCAGATCTGCTGTCGCAGGCGGAGCACGGCCCTGATTCGCAGGTGATCCTGCTGACCCCCGATAGCGAAATGGCATCACGCGTGGCGCAGGCCGTTGAGCGCCAGCTCGCCGACCTGCCGCGCGCGGAGACGGCACGCCAGGCGCTTGCCGCCAGCCGGCTGATTGTGGCGCGCGATCTGGCGCAGTGCGTGGCTATTTCAAACCAGTACGGCCCGGAGCACCTGATTATTCAGACCCGCGACGCGCGGTCGCTGGTAGAGAGCATTACCAGCGCCGGTTCGGTGTTCCTCGGTGACTGGTCGCCGGAGTCAGCGGGTGATTACGCCTCCGGCACTAACCACGTGCTGCCGACCTATGGCTACACCGCGACCTGCTCCAGCCTCGGGCTGGCAGATTTCCAGAAACGCATGACGGTGCAGGAGCTTTCGCGCGAAGGGTTTGCGCAGCTTGCCAGCACCATCGAAACGCTGGCGGCGGCTGAACGCCTGACCGCGCACAAAAACGCCGTTACCCTGCGCGTCAAGGCGCTTAAGGAGCAAGCATGAGCATTGAAGAGCTGGCGCGTAAAAATGTCCGCGAACTGACCCCTTACCAGTCGGCGCGCCGCCTTGGCGGCAAAGGTGATGTCTGGCTGAACGCCAACGAGTTCCCGACCGCAGTGCCGTTCGATTTGTCGCAAAACGCGCTCAACCGCTATCCGGAGTGCCAGCCGAAAGCGGTGATCGATAACTACGCCCAGTATGCGGGCGTGAAGCCGGAGCAGGTGCTGGTAAGCCGCGGCGCTGATGAGGGGATTGAGTTGCTGATCCGCGCCTTCTGCGAGCCGGGTCAGGATGCGGTGCTCTTCTGCCCGCCGACCTATGGCATGTACAGCGTCAGCGCGGAAACCTTCGGCGTCGAGTATCGCACCGTGCTGGCCCGTGAAAACTGGCAGCTGGATTTACAGGGCATCGCCGATAAACTGGACGGCGTGAAGCTGGTCTATGTGTGCAGCCCCAACAACCCGACCGGGCAGATTATCAACCCGCAGGATCTGCGCAGCCTGCTGGAGATGACCCGCGGTAAAGCGCTGGTTATCGCCGATGAAGCCTATATTGAGTTCTGCCCGCAGGCGACGCTCGCCGGCTGGCTGAACGAGTATCCGCACCTGGTTATTTTGCGCACCTTATCCAAAGCCTTTGCGCTGGCGGGGCTGCGCTGCGGCTTTACCCTCGCCAATGAAGAGGTGATCGCCCTGCTGATGAAAGTGATTGCCCCCTACCCGCTCTCCACGCCGGTGGCCGATATCGCCGCGCAGGCGCTCACCCCGCAGGGTGTGGCGGCGATGCGTGAGCGCGTGGCGCAGATCGTCGCCGAGCGGGCCTACTTAATGAATGCATTGCGCGATATTCCCTGCGTTGAGCAGGTGTTCGACTCCGAAACCAACTATATTCTTGTGCGCATGACCGCCTCGAGCGCGGTGTTTAAATCGCTGTGGGATCAGGGCATTATCCTGAGAGACCAGAACAAGCAACCCTCTTTAAGCGGCTGTCTGCGTATCACTATTGGTACCCGTGAAGAGAGCCAGCGCGTCATTGACGCTTTACGTGCGGAGCAAGTATGAGCCAGAAGTACCTGTTTATTGATCGTGACGGAACACTGATTTCCGAGCCGCCCACCGATTTTCAGGTGGACCGATTTGACAAGCTCGCCTTTGAGCCGCAGGCGATCCCGGTGCTGCTCAAGCTGCAGGCGGCGGGCTATAAACTGGTGATGATCACCAATCAGGATGGTCTGGGCACCAGCAGCTTGCCGCAGGCGGATTTTGACGGCCCGCACAACCTGATGATGCAGATTTTCCAGTCCCAGGGCGTGGAGTTCGAAGAGGTGCTGATCTGCCCGCACCTGCCGGCCGATAACTGCGACTGCCGCAAACCGAAAGTGAAACTGGTCGAGCGCTGGCTGGAAGAAGGCGCGCTGGATCGCGCCAACAGCTACGTGATTGGCGATCGCGCCACCGACATCGAGCTGGCGGACAACATGGCGATTGGTGGCCTGCGCTACAACCGTGAAACCCTGAACTGGGCGATGATTGGCGAGCAGCTGACCCGCCGCGACCGCTACGCCCACGTTGTGCGTAACACCAAAGAGACGCAGATCGAGGTCAAGGTGTGGCTCGACCGCGAAGGCGGCAGCAAGATCAACACCGGCGTCGGCTTCTTCGACCATATGCTCGATCAGATCGCCACCCACGGCGGTTTTCGCATGGAGATTGCGGTGAAAGGCGATCTCTATATCGACGATCACCACACCGTTGAAGATACCGGCCTGGCGCTGGGTGAAGCGCTGAAGCTGGCGCTTGGCGACAAACGCGGCATTAACCGTTTCGGCTTTGTGCTGCCGATGGATGAGTGCCTGGCCCGCTGCGCGATGGATATCTCCGGCCGCCCGCATCTGGAATATAAAGCGGAGTTCACCTATCAGCGCGTCGGCGATCTGAGCACCGAAATGGTAGAGCACTTCTTCCGCTCGCTCTCCTACACCATGGCGCTAACCCTGCACCTGAAGACCAAGGGCAAAAACGATCACCACCGCGTCGAAAGCCTGTTTAAAGCCTTTGGCCGTACGCTGCGCCAGGCGATCCGCGTTGAGGGCGATACCCTTCCCTCTTCAAAAGGAGTGCTGTGATGAATGTGGTGATCCTCGATACCGGCTGCGCCAACCTTCACTCGGTGCAGTCTGCCATTATGCGCCACGGCTATGAGCCGCTGGTCAGCCGCGATCCCGATGTGGTGCTGCGCGCTGACAAGCTGTTTCTGCCGGGCGTCGGCACCGCGCAGGCGGCAATGGATCAGCTTCGCGAGCGCGAGCTGATTGAGTTGGTCAAAGCCTGCACCCAGCCGGTGCTGGGCATCTGCCTCGGTATGCAGCTGCTCGGACGTTTCAGCGAAGAGAACGGCGGCGTCGACCTGCTGGGCATTATTGATGAAGCGGTACCGAAAATGAACGATGTCGGGCTGCCGCTGCCGCATATGGGCTGGAACCAGGTCTACCCGAAAGCGGGCCATCGCCTGTTCCAGGGCATTGAGGATGGCGCCTACTTCTACTTTGTTCACAGCTATGCAATGCCGGTGAATGCCAGCACCATCGCTCGCTGTGATTATGGCGAGCCGTTTACCGCCGCCGTACAGAGCGACAACTTCTACGGCGTGCAGTTTCACCCGGAGCGCTCCGGGCGCGCGGGCGCGCAGCTGCTGAAAAACTTCCTGGAGATGTGATGATCATTCCCGCTTTAGATTTGATTGATGGCAGCGTGGTGCGTCTGCATCAGGGCGATTACGCCCAGCAGCGCGACTATGGCAGCGATCCGCTGCCGCGCTTGCAGGAGTATGCCGCTCAGGGCGCGCAGCTGTTACACCTCGTCGATTTAACCGGTGCGAAAGATCCGGCGCGTCGCCAGATCCCCTTGCTGAAAACGCTGGTGGCGGGCGTCACTGTGCCGGTGCAGGTTGGCGGTGGCGTGCGCAGCGAAGAGGATGTTGCCGCCCTGCTCGACGCGGGTGTGGCGCGAGTGGTGATTGGCTCGACGGCGGTGAAATCCCCCGAGATGGTCAAAGGCTGGTTCACCCGTTTCGGCGCCGACAAGCTGGTGCTGGCGCTGGATGTGCGCATTGATGAGCAAGGCACAAAACAGGTTGCCATCAGCGGCTGGCAGGAGAACTCCGGTGTGACGCTGGAAGCGCTGGTTGAGACCTATCTTGCCGTTGGTCTGCGTCATGTTCTGTGCACGGATATCTCCCGCGACGGCACGCTGGCAGGCTCGAATGTGTCGCTGTATGAAGAGATCTGCGCCCGCTGGCCGCAGGTGGCGTTTCAATCCTCCGGCGGCATTGGCGACATTAATGATATCGCCGCGCTGCGCGGCACAGGCGTGGGCGGCGTGATTGTTGGCCGCGCGCTGCTGGAAGGTAAATTTACGGTGAAGGAGGCCATTCAATGCTGGCAAAACGGATAATCCCTTGTCTCGATGTGCGTGATGGCCAGGTGGTGAAAGGCGTGCAGTTTCGCAACCATGAGATCATCGGCGACATTGTGCCGCTGGCAAAACGCTACGCCGAGGAAGGCGCAGATGAGCTGGTGTTTTACGATATCACCGCCTCCAGCGATGGCCGCGTGGTGGATAAAAGCTGGGTGACGCGCGTGGCGGAGGTGATTGATATCCCCTTCTGCGTGGCGGGCGGCATCAAATCGATTGAGGATGCGGCGCAGATCCTCTCCTTTGGCGCGGACAAGATCTCAATTAACTCACCGGCATTGGCAGATCCTGAGCTGATTACCCGGCTGGCGGACCGCTTTGGCGTGCAGTGCATTGTGGTCGGGATTGATACCTGGTTCGATGCCGCAACCGGCAAGTATCACGTGAATCAATATACCGGCGATGAGAGCCGCACGCGTGTGACGCAGTGGGAAACCCTCGATTGGGTGCAAGAGGTGCAGAAGCGCGGCGCCGGTGAAATTGTGCTGAATATGATGAACCAGGATGGCGTGCGTAATGGTTACGACCTGGAACAACTGAAAAAAGTGCGTGAGGTATGCAACGTGCCGCTGATCGCCTCCGGCGGGGCCGGCACGATGGAACACTTCCTTGAAGCCTTCCGCGATGCGGATGTCGATGGCGCGCTGGCGGCCTCGGTGTTCCACAAACAGATTATCAATATTGGTGAATTAAAAGCGTACCTGGCAGGCCAGGGCGTGGAGATCAGGGTATGTTAACAGAGCAACAACTCTCCCAACTGGACTGGGAAAAAACCGACGGACTGCTGCCCGCCGTGGTGCAACACGCGGTCTCCGGCGAAGTGCTGATGCTGGGTTATATGAACAAAGAGGCGCTGGCAAAAACGCTGGAGAGCGGCAAAGTGACCTTCTTCTCGCGCACCAAAGGCCGCCTGTGGACCAAAGGCGAAACCTCCGGGCACTTCCTCAATGTGGTGAAGATTGCCCCTGATTGCGACAACGATACGCTGCTGGTGCTGGTAAACCCGATTGGCCCCACCTGCCATAAAGGCACTTCAAGCTGCTTTGGCGACATCAGCCACCAGTGGCTGTTCCTCTATCAGCTGGAAACGCTGCTGGCTGAGCGTAAGAGCGCCGATCCGGCCAGCTCCTACACCGCCAAACTCTATGCCAGCGGTACGAAGCGTATTGCGCAGAAGGTTGGTGAAGAAGGCGTAGAGACGGCACTGGCGGCAACGGTGAACGACCGCGAAGAGCTGACCAACGAGGCATCGGATCTGATGTATCACCTGCTGGTGCTGCTACAGGATCAAAATCTCGATTTAACCACTGTGATTGAGAACCTGCGCGCGCGGCATCAGTAAACGGCGGGCATAAAAAAACCGGGCAGTGCCCGGTTTTTCTTTTTTACGCTTTCGGTTGGTAGCTTCGCACCGCGTTTCTAATCAGAACGAATGCTGAGCCAATGATACCGCCGAGAAGCACAGCCAGAATCATTGTCAGCGAGCGCCGCGGGCTGTCACGATGAATCGGCAAAGTGGGTTTCATCACATAGCGATAGCTATGAATCGTGCCCGGTTTGATCTCGATTGTCTTCAGATCAAGCAGGTTTTGCCGGGTTTTATAGTAGTCGTCAGAGAACACTAGCGGACGTGAAGACTCATTTTTAATCATCGACTCCAGCGCGGCGCTACCGAGCAGAAACATCGTATCCTGCGACACATTTTCCGTTTGCTGCACCAGCGGCGAGCGAACTTCCGCCTCTTTAGCTACAGAGAGCGCCTGCATAATCTGTTTGATACGCAGATCTTTTTGCTCCTGCGCCACTTTTTCCTGAGTAGTCAAGGATTCAACGAGATCGTCGGTGCGTGACTTAATGTTGATCTCAAGATCATCAACCAGCTCTTTCGCGATAAGCTCGTCGACTTGTTGGATATACTCTGCCAGTTTCTGCTGGGATTCTCTCGCACTAGAACCCTGATAAGTCACTTTAAGCGGCAGCGGTTGCCCCTGCACTGCGGTACTTATAGATAATTTTTCAGGGATATCTTGATTATCCAGGGTTTCAGAAAGAGCGGCAAACGCCGAGTTAAATCGACCAATTACGCGTTGCTGTATGCCACTGATATCGAAATGATCGTCATTGGTTAGGATACTCATGGCGCTGGTGTAATCAACAATCTGACCGGCATCTGGTGAACTGATAACCGCAACAGAGGTCCATTTCTCTTTTGCGAAGTTCAGGTAAGCAGCTGCAATAATTAAGCTGAGTACTATAGTGGCAAAAACAACCCATTTCCCACGCCAGATCTGCATCAGCACATCAATCAAATCAATCTGTCCAGCCTCACCACTCTCTATTGAGGAGTGATTATTCTTTTCGTCTGTCATAGCTACCCTAAATTAGAAGCGCTAAAAAATAGAGTGATAAAGCGCGAGTTTAGCGGTTCGCTCTTTTTTTGCTATAGGATTACGTGTAAATAAATGTTAGCGAACACTATTTAGGCACATCCGCAGATTTAGCACTCAAACTCCTGGTAATTGCACAATACGAATGTAAACCAGAATAACAACAAACGGCCCATTTGGGCCGTTTGATTTGTTTAGGCTCGCGCTTAATCGTAGTTGAATAAGTCTCTGGTATAGACCTTATCTGCAACGTCTTGCAGCTCACTAGCCATGCGGTTAGAGACAATCACATCCGACTCTTGTTTAAACGCTTCAAGATCGCGCACCACTCGCGAGTGGAAGAACTCATCTTCCTGCATCACTGGCTCATAGACGATTACCTGCACGCCCTTCGCTTTAATGCGCTTCATGATGCCCTGAATCGACGACGCGCGGAAGTTGTCCGAACCGCTCTTCATCACCAGGCGATAAATACCGACAACTTTCGGTTTGCGCGCCAGGATGGAGTCAGCAATAAAGTCTTTGCGCGTACGGTTAGCATCAACAATCGCCGAAATAATGTTGTTCGGCACCGACTGATAGTTCGCCAGCAGCTGCTTGGTATCTTTCGGCAGGCAGTAGCCGCCGTAACCAAATGAGGGGTTGTTATAGTGGTTGCCGATGCGCGGATCGAGGCAGACGCCCTCAATAATTTGACGAGTGTTCAGGCCAAGGCTCTCGGCATAGCTGTCCAGCTCGTTAAAGTAGGCAACGCGCATTGCCAGATAAGTGTTGGCAAACAGCTTGATCGCTTCTGCTTCGGTAGAGTCCGTAAACAGCACCGGAATATTTTCTTTGATAGCGCCTTCCTGCAGCAGCGCCGCAAAGCGCTCGGCCCGTTCCGAGCGCTCGCCAATCACGATACGTGAAGGGTGCAGGTTGTCGTACAGCGCTCTGCCTTCGCGCAGGAATTCTGGCGAGAAAATGACATTATCAATGCCCAGCTTCTCTTTAATCGACTGGGTGAAGCCCACCGGGATGGTCGATTTGATAATCATCACCGCCTGGGGATTGATGGCGTGAACATCGCGGATCACCGACTCTACGCTGCTGGTATTGAAGTAGTTGGATTTAGGATCATAATCGGTCGGCGTGGCGATAATCACGTAATCCGCGTTGCGGTAGGCGTCATGCTTATCCGTGGTTGCGCGGAAATTGAGTGGCTTAGTCTGTAAATACTCCTCAATCTCTTTATCCACGATCGGAGAAATTTTCTCATTAAGCATATCCACTTTGGACTGCACAATATCGAGCGCGACGACTTCATGGTTCTGCGCGATAAGGATCCCGTTTGATAACCCAACGTAACCTGTTCCGGAGATTGTTATTTTCATTCGATAAGCAACTTTTGTCAGTGTATGAAACCGGAGGTGGCGATCCCATCGCCACCGCTTTATATCAATAACTGTTGGGGTTTTTACCTCTTCCGTTGAGAGGGTGTCAATAAGACAAACAGCGACTGCGAAGCGCGCCCTGCCTGACTTTACCTGGCTTTATTCCTAAAAATAAATGCCCGTTCCCCGTAATTATCGCGGTTTCGATGAAAAAAAGCCCGGTTGCAACAACCGGGCTTGTATAAAACGGACGAATGATTATCAGATTAATCCAGCCATTCCGTATGGAATACGCCGTCTTTATCAGTGCGCTTGTAAGTGTGCGCGCCGAAGTAGTCACGCTGCGCCTGAATCAGGTTCGCCGGCAGCACCGCAGAGCGGTAGCTGTCATAGTAAGCGACGGCAGCGGAGAAAGTCGGTACCGGAATGCCGTTCTGAACCGCATAGGCGACAACATCACGCAGCGCCTGCTGGTAATCATCAGCGATCTGCTTGAAGTAAGGGGCCAGCAGCAGGTTAGCGATAGCCGGGTTTTCTGCATAGGCATCGGTGATTTTCTGCAGGAACTGCGCGCGAATGATGCAGCCCGCGCGGAAGATCTTCGCGATTTCGCCGTAGTTAAGATCCCAATTGTGCTCGTCAGAGGCGGCACGCAGCTGAGAGAAGCCCTGTGCGTAGGAGACGATTTTGCCCAGATAGAGGGCGCGACGCACTTTCTCAATGAACTCCGCTTTATCGCCAGCCGGTTTAGACTGCGGGCCAGAAAGCACTTTGGAAGCCGCAACGCGCTGCTCTTTCAACGAGGAGATGTAACGAGCGAATACTGATTCGGTGATCAGCGACAGCGGTTCGCCGAGATCCAGCGAGCTCTGGCTGGTCCATTTACCGGTACCTTTGTTAGCCGCTTCATCAAGGATCACGTCAACCAGGTAAGTGCCCTCTTCATCTTTCTTAGTGAAGATATCTTTGGTGATGTCGATCAGATAGCTGCTCAGCTCGCCCGCATTCCACTCGCTAAAGGTTTTCGCCAGCTCGTCGTTAGAGAGGTTCAGGCCGCCTTTCAGCAGAGCGTAGGCTTCTGCGATAAGCTGCATATCGCCATATTCGATACCGTTGTGCACCATTTTGACATAGTGACCGGCACCGTCAGGACCGATATAGGTGACGCACGGTTCGCCATCTTCAGCTACCGCAGCAATCTTGGTCAGAATCGGCGCAACCAGCTCGTAAGCTTCTTTCTGGCCGCCAGGCATGATAGAAGGCCCTTTCAGCGCGCCCTCTTCACCACCGGATACGCCGGTGCCGATAAAGTTGAAGCCTTCCGCAGAGAGTTCACGGTTACGGCGGATGGTGTCGTGGAAGAAGGTGTTACCGCCATCAATGATGATGTCGCCTTTATCCAGGTAAGGTTTCAGGGAGTCAATCGCGGCATCGGTACCCGCGCCGGCTTTCACCATCAGCAGAATGCGGCGGGGAGTTTCCAGAGATTCGACAAATTCTTGTACGGTGTAGTAAGGAACCAGCTTTTTGCCTGGGTTCTCGGCAACAACTTCTTCGGTTTTTTCGCGCGAGCGGTTGAAGATAGATACGGTATAGCCACGGCTTTCGATGTTCAGCGCCAGGTTGCGCCCCATCACGGCCATACCAACAACGCCGATTTGTTGCTTGGACATTACATACTCCTGTCAGGTGTGGTCACCGCGCCACGTATGCGCGGCTTGAAATGTGTCAGAGATGTTAACTCATGAGTTATTTAGAAGGATAGCATTTTGAGCCATCGTGCGTTGTAGATTCATGCTTTATGTTTCAGCAACGCACGTCCTATATAAAAAACAAAGTAATAACTGCTTTTAAAAAGATTAAACTCAAGATACTCACGATAAAAAGACCACTGTGAGCGTAATATTTTAACCTTGTTTGAAGATAAGCTTGCGTGCCCTTCCCGATAATAGGCGAGGACGCTATTTAAGCACCAGGCATAATCAATATTTTTGAGGATGTTTAACCATGTTGCCATATCCTGACGTTTTCTTATCGTTGGCATGTAAACCGTTCCTAATACAGAGCGGTCGTACATTGCTGTCAGGCAACCGATAACATTGGATTTCAGCAGTTCATGATAATTAACTTTCTCAGGAGGTGTAATTATCTTCCCAGCCTCGCCCTGGGTGTCTATTTTTTGATAAGCAGTATAGGAGAGAGCAACATTTTTTTCTTTCATGAAATTGACCTGTTCAGCCAGTTTCTTTTCATCCCATAAATCATCACTATCAAGAAAGGCTATATATCGGCCTTTACTTTTAGCGATAGAATTGTTGCGGGAAACGCCGGCACCAGAATTGTGATCGTTGATAAACAGAACTATCCTCGGATCTTCACTCGCTTTTCTCTTTATAATATCGATTGTTTCATCGGTTGAGCAATCATCTGTAATCAACAGTTCCCAGTTTTTGTACGTCTGCCGTTGCACAGAGTTAATACTCTCCTCAATGGTCGCCGACGAATTAAAGCTGGGCATGATCACAGAAACAAGATCATTGGCAGAGAAGTTATTATTAGTCATTTTATTTATCCAATATTTCTAAAAGACGCTTGCAAATTATATCTTTATTGTATTTCGAAGCGACTTGTTCTATCAAAACATGCTGGTTATATATGGTTTCAGAAACTATCTCTTTTTCAATGACAGTACGCAATTGCTGAATAGATGTATCCTCATTAATAGAGGGATCGGCGAAGCCGAGATGTTGAAGATCGCAGAAATTGTCATTGATGATTTCACGCGGCCCAAAATCGCAACGTGAATAAATAACCTTTTTCCCTAATGCCAGGCTTTCAAGCACTACCATCCCAAAGCCTTCAGCGTATGAAGGAACAACTATACATTTTGAATTATTGATAAGGGGGTATGGATTTTTCCTGGCACCCAGCATAGTGACTATATCGGAGAGTTGCAATTCATTGATAAGTTCTTCGATAAGCGTTCGTTCTGGGCCATCACCAACGATAGCCACTTTGACATTATATGTTTCTAACTGCTGTTTGATGAGACCAAGGGACTTAATAAAGATGTGACATCCTTTTACCTTTGAAAGTCGTCCAACAAAGGTGAAGTCATAATATCTGGACTGTTGTTCTTGATGCGCTAAGGCTGTAATTTCTGTTACGTCAACAAAATTAGGCAACACATGAAGGTTTTTGATTCCGTACAATTTATTTAGATCGGACGCCACGCCTTTACAAACGCAGATAACGTTCGTGTCTAACATTCGAAGCAAGTGATACGTAAACGCAATAGCTATACGATTTTTTAGGCTACGCATCTTGAAACCAACCGCTGGCGCAGTGTGGACAGTTGCATAGTGCTTAACTTTCGCAATCCGACAGGCAATAGCGGCAGTTAAATTAGCGCGCTCCATGTAGCTAATACAGCGATCTGGAGCGATCTCTTTAATTCCCTTGCATACATCCTTGATACTGCCCAGCCCCTGATGAATTTTTATATTATCAGGAATTTCAAGATCAATACGGCGGGTCATGACAATGAAATGAATTTCATTCCCTAAATTAGCCAAAGTAATTGCAGTATTAAGTGCGACCTTCTCTGCTCCGCCAATAGTTAACGTTGGGATAATTATCGCAATTTTCATGCTTAATACCCTGAACGCATAATATTTTCAAAATAAACTTTCTCAACACCACTTTTAGTAAAAGCAGCTTTGATCGTCTTAAGGGTGAAAGAAAGGTTTTGTATTGGAGAAAGCTTGTATATTTTGTGCAAATTTAAGACCATTTTAGCAACTGCCGGTATCAACCATAAATACCAGATAAAACCTAAATGGCTCTTCATATTTATAAACCGGTTAACATAGTGGATGAATGCTTTACGGGTCAGCTTATTCATATCACCTGCCAGGCTCGAACCTACTTTATGATAAATAATTGAGCACGGAACACATGCTACCTTCGCCTGTTGTTTCTTTAGTCGCAGAGCATAATCGATATCTTCTTCCCCGAAAAAAAACTTTTCGGTAAACATTCCGCTATTGATGTAGAACTTCGTTTTCATCAACATGCAGCAGCCGGTTGCAAAGGAGACAGGAAACGGATGTGTGGGTAAATTTATATCTGCAACTTTTTTATTGGCGAAGTAGTAAGTGCGTTTACCGTATTGACTTATCGAGCCGCCGCAATTCCATATCACGTCATTTTTGTCATAGTAACGAATTTGCGGAATAACAAGATCAAAAGAAGATTCAGCGTTAAATAATGCCTTTAAGAAGTCCTTTTCAACAACAGTGTCATTATTAAGGAATAAAATATGCGAGTATTCTGAATTCTCAGCGAATAATGCACCAAAATTACAACCACGAGCAAATCCATGGTTGATGCACGACCGAGCAAGAATAAGCTGCGAATTCTCAGTGAGAGGATAAGACACCAGAGATGACACGGCATATTCGTTCAAGAGATCTGTCACTTTTGACTTACTGCAGTAGTGAGATTGAGTCTGATAGCGGCTTAGCAAGCCCTCTTCAAGCATAGCGAAATCACTCTGCTCAGAGCAATTGTCGATGACAAGCACATCAAATGAAGTACTCTCAATCTTCGCCAGGCTCTCACAGCACTCTAATGTCAAACCACTGCCGTTCCAGTTCAAAAGCACTATCAATGTACGAATGTCGTGAGTATGGGTGCTCATATTAAAATTAAATACCTTTGCGTTTTATAAACAAGGAACTTATTCCGGTAATCAAAGCAAACAAAACGAACATCATTAATGTTCTAAAAACAAAATCTTTGCCATACAGAAAGTAAGTAAACGACTGATTAATACGTAACTCTGGGATTAGATATATAGAGTATGGAATGAAGAATAATGGACTAAAGCCTATTAATAAATCCAGACATTTAACAAAAGTAAACATCGCAGCAGCGACTATAAAAGGAGAAATGAGTAGTCCACCATAGCCAAGCATTGACCATGCTTCACCGAGATAGTAACTGTTGACATTGACAATATCCAGGCCCGCTACATAGTTCAAATAGGGAATAACGTCTACGTCAGCCCGTGCTGGTTGAATACCAAGGCGTTCAACAAAATAAAAATTCGTAAACCAGTATTTCGAATCAGGAATAATGCTATTGATAATATGATAAAAACCTTGATTTTGTCCTAGTAGAAATCTATCTGCAGCGCTATTAAAACCCTCTTCTAATCCCGATCCACTCACTATCGCCTGCAATAAAATCACAACAAAAGCTACACCAGCAACAGGTATAGCTATCTTCATGATCGCATTTTTTCGTAAGTAAACAATAAATAACGCACCGAACATCAGAAATATTATTGGGGCTTTTTGTGTTTCATAGAGACATTCAGTAGCTGCTATGCAAAATGAAAGCATAACAAACAAAATCATTTTCCAGTTTTTTCTATCAGCAAAGATATAAAAATAAAAAACAAAATAAAACTGAAAAATTAAAAGTAAAGAGATAAGATTACTGAAATACGGTATATAATAAAGTTGCGGATTGGTCTGTATGTCAACACGGGCAGCATAAGCACCTGAAAAATCGCCTTCAAGTAAAAAGAAAATTGGAGCCTTTTTAGAAAAAAACAATTTAATAGCTAAAAGCAGTATTGAGAGAAATAGCGCAACCTTGATATGAATAATATTATTGCTATACCGAAGAGGCTCTCCGGCATATTTACTATAGTTTTTAAACTTAAAACATCCTGCAAGAATAAAAAATGTCAAAAAATACATTACCAAAGAATAGACATACCACAGACCAACAGTCAGTCTATTTGCATCAGAAATACCATAGTATCGCGCTGAGCTATATCCTAGAAAAGATATGATAATAACACCCGGCAATGAAAAAATACAAAACTGAATGATTACTGAAAGCGCAAACGGGTGCGTTTTTTCACCTGACAGATTAATACCAATTTTCTTGTATGACGCTGCCAGAACAAGGAAAAATATAAACGATATACACAATGCAATGATTAATTCCAAGATTTACCTCTGTACTCTAGTATTCTTTAATAACCACGCAATAGTTTTTTTAACAACAAAGACCAGATTGACTGATGCTGAAGCATGATGCATTGCAAATTTTGTGACGATATTGCTTAACGGGAAATCTCGAGGAATCGTATTGAACGATGAAATAACATCGTACCTTATATTACCCGTCCAGGGGATATGTTTTTCGCACAAGTTTTCAGCAATCTCTTCACCATAAAGTGCATTGCGGAACCTTGCACTTACCGCTTCGGTACTATGAACATCAACTAACATCCCGATAAGGCCGGACTCAGCTTCCTGATTTTCACATGCGGTAACCTGGTGAATATCTTTCTTTTTTAATAGCTCAACGGGTGTATAACCCTGAAAAGGGCTAGTTAAGCCAATACACCTTTTACCGCGAATATATTGTTCAACAAATGCAGTGCCGCCGGGTATAGGATGGCTATCGATACAGATATTAGTTTTTATTGCTAAGGCCATGTATTTTTCGTAAGGAATACGTTCCAATACTTTAACCCGGCCAGGAAAACGTAGTAATAAAGGCCACCACCAATAATCTTTTTTGATGTTCGGTCCGATAGCATAAAGAGTAGCGCTACGCTCTTTTTTCAGCAGCATATTCAGCAGTGGAAAAATAGAATAACCATTAACAGGTTTGTATTTCTCAGCAGAACCTGCTGTCATATATACAGATTTGCTCACTACACTTTTATCACCCTGGGGATGTAAATCTTGTGATTTACCGACCGGTATGCCTAAAAAAGTGACCTGGCCCTTCAAACCCCGCAGTCTATCAATTTTGGCACCATAGGCACTGATCTGAAACCAGTAGTCTGCAATGGACGCACCATAATTAAACACATGGTCGGCATGGTTAACAAAAAAGAATTTGGTGTCTTGTGAATATTTTTTTGCCAGACCGCAAGCGATGACGGTAACAATATCATCAGGATGAATGTTTAAAACCACCTGTTGGTAAGCTACAATTTGCTGCGCAATCGCTACAACCTTTCTTTTTATAGCTTCATCAGCATTTATAATAACAATAGCGTTAAAATAGTTTCCTAACCTTTGCAATATATCCGGGCGAGCTGATCGTGTAACTAACAGATTGGGTTTATCCAGTAGCCCTTCAGCCAGACGCTCCATTAATCTTGTGTGCCCCCCCGTCATAAATGGTTCAGACACTACAAAAAGGGTCGATTCTGTCTTAGCCGCAGGTTGACTTATTTCCCCACTCTGCATGCTATTGGCAAATGCCTCGATGAGATCTTTTTCAAACTCCACCAACGAGTAAATGCCCATATGATTGTGCCAGAGCAGTCGCCCCAAATATTCTGCGCTTTTAATCGTTTCAGACAAATCATCGTGCAACATTTTACCGAGCAAGTCTTTTAAATCAGTATCAAGACTCATTTTTTATTTTCTCATTAGATATAGCACGTAAATAAAAGCACATAAAAATCAGGTAAAAAACATATGAAGCAAGATATGCATAATTGGCGCCATTAACGCCAAAAGAAGGAATAAATAAAAGCGAACTTACAACAAAGAACAAGCAAAAAAGAATTTCTGAGGAAATGTACCATTTAATATCTCCACGGGCCAACATAGGATAGGAAATTAGCCAGCTTGCAATCTTAATGACATCTCCGCATAATTGAACGAGAAAAAGGTCTCTTGCTTGATAAAACTGTATTGTAAACAGAACATGGATAATGAAGTCTCGGAGCAAGAATACCAGCACAGCAAGAAAGACACATAATGGAAGTATTATTTTTAAAGTTGTTAATACTTCTCTCTTTAAAGCTAGTGTATCTTTAATAGCAGATAATTTAGGAAGATAATATGTTCCGAGAGCTATAGTGATTACGGCGAGATAAGTTTCGGATATTTTCCAGACAGCTTGCCACTGCCCTGCAGCATCCCAACCCACATATTTTATCAATATGTTTCTGACGAGTATTAACGCAACAGGCAACGTTATCGCTGTTGTGATGGCCATTAACATATAATTGAAAATGCCCTTCATATGCTTTCGATCTATGGTTCCCAGGAAGTTTTCCTTTGCGAACCATCTTTCTCTAAAACAGCAGAAAACAATAATTAAACCGATCAGACCATTCTGAATAGAAACCGCGAACAATGCACCATGCAAATGTCCCATTAATATGCAAGTAAGCATCAATGCTGTCGTTATGACAACCGAAAACATACCGATACCGATATATTTTTTAAATCTTTTTTGGCCATTTACAATGGAATTTAATAAAGTCCCAGTGGCTGTAAATGGCAAAAGAAGTGCCATAATGATTAAATAAAAATAATATTGGTCATTATTGAATATAAAGTTTGAAATAGATAACGAGAGCATGCAAATCAAAGGGATGAGGAAAGCCGTTATTATTACAACCCAACGTAAACCTGCACGCCACCAATTTGCACACTCATTTCTATCCTGTTCATTATACTCTGCAGTATATCGAACAATACCACTGCTTACTGGCGCATTGACTATACCCGCAAGGGAAGAAGCGATACTTTGCAACTGCCCTAACATAGCGAGCCCTGATGGGCCAGCATAGACAGCGATGACTTTAGCAACTATAAAACCCGATCCCATACGTAATAATGTCAGTAACCCCGAAAAGAAGGTTACTGATAAGAGACGTTTCATACAGTAAATCCATTCAACGTTGAGATCACATAACTGACCTCATCATCTGTCAATGTTGGTCCCATAGGAATAGACAACACTTTTTTATGGATTTCTTCTGTCACAGGAAGAGAAATATGATTGTACTCAGGATAAGCTTCTTGCTTATGCGGAGGAATCGGGTAATGAATCAAAGTCTGAATACCATTTGCGCTGAGATATTCGCGCAATGATTCCCGGTAATCGGTTTGAATCACAAATAAGTGCCAAACATGCGCATCATCATTATCTACTTGCGGTAATTGAATTTTGTCGTTTTTGATTTCTGCCAAATATTTCGCCGCAATCTTTCTTCTTGTTTGCGTATCTGCCTGCAAATATTTTAGTTTAACACGCAGCATCGCTGCCTGAATTTCATCAAGGCGACTATTCACACCAGTATAGATATTTTTGTATTTTTCATTAGATCCATAGTTGCGTAGAGCGTGTAACGTTTTCGCTAATTCAGGATCTTTTGTTGCGATTGCACCTGCATCACCAATAGCTCCAAGATTCTTGCCTGGATAAAAGCTAAAGCCAGCTGCATCACCCCATGCACCTGCTTTCACCCCGTTAAGCTCTGCACCATGCGATTGGGCGGCATCTTCAAGCACCAACAAATTATGTTCACGAGCGATGGCCATGATTTCATCCATGGGACATATTTGCCCATAGAGATGTACCGGCAGAATTAATTTTGTTTGAGGCGTAATGGCCTTTTTGACAGAGGCAGCATCCAGATTGAAACTTTTATTATTCGGCTCGACAAAAATGGGCACTAAATTATTTTCTGTAATAGCCAGTACTGAAGCAATGTAGGTATTTGCCGGGACAATAACTTCCTCCCTATCCTTCAATTTGCCAAGGATTTTCCAGGCACGAATAGTAAGAATGAGGGCATCGAGACCATTTGCCACACCAATAATATGTGGCACACCGCAGTATTCTGCGAATTCTTTTTCAAAATTATCCAGTTCACTGCCTGCGATGTACCAGCCTGAGTCAATGACCCGTGAGCATGCATCTTTTAATTCATTATTAAAACGCGCATTTACATCTTTAAGGCTAAGGAAATCGATATTCATATTAATTTGCACCCATTATTTTTGCTGGATTTCCATACACAATGGCATTATCCGGTACATCTTTGGTGACAACAGAGCCAGCGCCAACCATACTTTTCTCTCCAATGGTGACGCCAGGTAATATCGTAGCGTTGGCACCAATTGACGCCCCCTTTTTGACAAGGATGCTTTCAAACTCTTTGTCATGCACTCTAGAGCGAGGATATTTATCATTGGTAAATGTCACGCACGGGCCAACAAAAACATCATCTTCTATAATCGTGTTATCCCAAATATAGACGCCAGATTTTATAGTGACGCGATCACCAATCTTAACCTTACCTTCGATTAAGGTATGCGCACATATATTGCAGTCACTACCGATTATTGCGCCTGGTAATATAACTGAAAATTGCCATATCCGGGTGTTATTTCCGATGTTATCCGTTTTAACATCACTTAATGGATGGATTTGCGTCATTTTCGATCGTTTCCAGGAATTTGCCATAGTCACGGATATAATCGTTCTCATCATAATGACTATCAGCGAGAACCATTAAAACGCAATCTTCCGAAAAGTCATACATCTCACGCCATAAGCATGAATCAATAAGCAAGCCTTGAGCTGGGTTATCCAGTACCACTTCAATACGTTCACGACCATCATCTAATACAAATCTGCATGAACCGCGCACCGCAATCGCAACCTGTTTTAATCTACGATGGGCATGTAATCCGCGTCTGACGTCATTCTTCGTATTAAACATGTAATAAACCCGTTTAATTTCGAATGGAATATTGTTTTCTTCTTCCAGTGAAATTAACGAACCTCGATCATCGCCATGTGCCTGCAAAGGTATTATTTTAATATTCATGGTTTCATCTCGAAAATTTTTGCATCGTGGAAATACGGTGCCATCTTATCTTTTTCAGATACCATCACAGGTGGCATCGGCCAATCTATTGCGATAGTTTCATCATCCCAACGAATCGACTGCTCGTAATCCTTTGCATAGTAGTTGTTGGTTTTATATAAAATCTCAGTTCCATCCTGCAGTGCAATAAAACCGTGAGCGAATCCCTCAGGGATCCAGATCTGTTTTTTATTTTCGCCGCTTAAGATGATCCCAAACCACTTGCCAAAAGTAGGAGAATCTCTGCGGATATCAACCGCAACATCGAAGATTTCACCCGCTACGCAGCGTACAAGTTTACCCTGTGCAAAAGGATTAAGCTGATAATGCAAACCACGCAGCACGCCTTTTGCCGACCTGGAATGATTGTCCTGTAGAAATTCAACCTTTCTTCCCACAGCTCTTTCAAAAGTTTGTTGACTAAAGCTTTCGAAGAAAAATCCTCGCTCATCTCCAAAAACCTTAGGCTCGAAGATGAGAACGCCAGGAATATCGGTCTTAATAACATTCATGCTTAATAACCTTTAACCATTTTAAGCAGGTATTGGCCATAGGCATTTTTTTTCAATGGCTCTGCCAGTTTTTTCACCTGCTCAACGTCAATAAACCCTTTGCGAAAAGCGATCTCTTCCGGGCACGATACTTTTAAACCCTGACGCTCTTCAATGGTGGCAATAAAGTTACTTGCCTCAATCAGGCTCTGATGTGTTCCCGTGTCCAGCCAGGCATAACCACGCCCCATTATCGCAACAGAAAGATTACTTTGCTCGAGATATAAACGGTTAATATCCGTAATTTCCAGTTCACCACGGGAAGAAGGTTCCAGGCTTTTCGCCATCTCAACCACACGGTTGTCATAGAAGTAGAGGCCAGTTACAGCATAATTACTTTTTGGCTCAAGCGGTTTTTCTTCAAGGCTAATAGCCGTGCCCTGCTTATCAAACTCAACGACGCCATAACGCTCAGGATCGTTAACATGATAAGCAAATACCGTTGCACCGCCCTGTTGATTGACCGCGTCATCAAGCAATTTCGGCAAATCATGGCCGTAGAAAATGTTATCGCCGAGAACCAGCGCACAATCGTCACTACCAATGAACTCTTCACCAATAATAAACGCCTGTGCCAGTCCATCCGGACTTGGCTGCACTTTATAGTGCAGGTTAAGCCCCCACTGACTGCCATCGCCAAGCAGTTGCTCAAAACGCGGAGTATCCTGCGGCGTACTGATGATCAAAATATCGCGAATACCCGCCAGCATTAGCGTAGATAACGGATAGTAGATCATCGGCTTGTCGAAAATAGGCAGTAGCTGTTTACTGACGGCCATCGTCACCGGATAGAGACGCGTACCAGAGCCACCAGCAAGAATAATCCCTTTACGTGTTTTCATTTCGTTCTCTCACGCTAAAAACGCCTCCCAGAGGCATTTCAAATTAGTTAAAGCGGGCCTATCGCAAATAACTCTGCCAGCATACGTTTCACCCCACTCTCCCAATGTGGAAGTATGAGGTTAAATTCACGGGAAAATTTTTCTGTATTGAGTCGTGAATTATGCGGGCGTTTTGCTGGCGTCGGATAAGCTTCTGTCGCGATGGCATTCACATTTTGTACTGCCAGCGTAATGCCGGCAGCGCGCGCCTCGGCAAACACCAATTCGGCAAAAGCATGCCAGTTGGTGGTGCCGGAAGCGACGAGATGATAAAGCCCGGCGACGTCCGGTTTGCGCAGAGCCGTACAAATAGCATGCGCCGTACAGTCGGCCAGCAGCTCTGCCCCTGTCGGCGCACCAAACTGGTCGCCGATAACAGAGAGCGTTTCGCGCTCTTTCGCCAGTTTGAGCATCGTTTTAGCGAAGTTATTTCCCTTCGCAGCAAAGACCCAACTGGTGCGGAAAATCAGATGCTTCGGGCAATGTTGCTGAATAGCCTTTTCACCCGCCAATTTGGTTTCACCATAGACGTTGAGCGGCGAAGGCTCGTCGGTTTCGCGCCACGGCGTTTCACCGCTGCCCGGGAAAACATAATCTGTTGAGTAGTGCACCAGCCAGGCATCTATCGCTGCCGCTTCGCGCGCAATGGCTTCAACGCTGGTCGCATTGAGCAACTGTGCAAAGTCACGTTCCGTCTCTGCTTTATCAACCGCCGTGTGCGCAGCGGCATTGACGATAACGTCGGGACGTACGCGACGCACCGTTTCTGCCACGCCCTCGGGATTGCTGAAATCGCCACAGTAATCCGTCGAGTGGACATCGACAGCGACCACATCTCCTAACGGTGCCAGTGCACGCTGCAGTTCCCAGCCTACCTGCCCGGTTTTACCGAACAACAGAATATTCATCATTAACGCTTCTCGTAATTTTGCTCGATCCAGGTCTTGTAAGCACCGCTCTTAACGTTCTCAACCCAGCGCTGATTATCCAGATACCACTGCACGGTTTTACGAATGCCGGACTCGAACGTCTCTTGCGGTTTCCAGCCCAGCTCGCGGCTAATTTTATCAGCATCAATGGCATAGCGGCGATCGTGGCCTGGGCGGTCAGTCACGTAGGTGATTTGATCGCGGTAGGAGCCCGTTTTCGGCACGATTTCATCAAGCAGATCGCAAATGGTGTGCACAACATCGAGGTTTTGTTTCTCGTTATGGCCACCAATGTTATAGGTTTCACCAGCCACGCCTTGCGTCACAACGGTGTAAAGCGCGCGAGCGTGATCTTCAACATAGAGCCAGTCACGGATTTGATCGCCTTTGCCATAAATAGGCAGCGGTTTACCTTCAAGCGCATTGAGGATTACCAGCGGAATCAATTTTTCCGGGAAATGATAAGGGCCGTAATTGTTGGAGCAATTGGTCACAAGAGTCGGCATGCCGTAGGTGCGCAGCCAGGCGCGAACCAGATGATCGCTCGACGCTTTTGACGCTGAATAAGGGCTGCTAGGGGCATAAGCGGTGTTTTCGGTGAAGAGTGGAAGCGGCTCACCGGGTTGCGCTTCATCCGGATGCGGCAGATCGCCATAGACTTCATCCGTTGAGATATGGTGGAAGCGAAACGCCTGTTTGGCAGGTTGATCAAGCGCGGACCAATAAGCGCGCGCCGCTTCAAGTAACACATAAGTACCGACGATATTGGTTTCAATAAATGCAGCTGGCCCGGTGATTGAACGGTCAACGTGGCTTTCAGCTGCCAGGTGCATTACTGCGTCCGGTTTATGCTCGGCGAAAATACGCGCCATCGCAGCAGCGTCACAGATATCAGCCTGTTCGAAAAAATAACGTTGGCTTTCGCTGACATCGCTAAGAGACTCAAGATTTCCTGCATAGGTTAATTTATCAACGTTAACCACAGAATCCTGGGTGTTATTAATGATATGACGTACAACTGCAGAGCCAATAAAGCCTGCACCACCGGTGACCAGTATTTTCACGTGAATTATCCGTACTTACTTTGCAATGTTTAGAACGCGATGAGCGTGTAGAGAGAAAATGATGATTCGTGCAATAGGCACGCTACCGCCCCAGGCTTTCAGCTACCCGCGCGCTGTGTGAGACATTTGACAGATATGTAGTTAGCGCCCGGCTATAGTCGATGCTCAGCCTGCCAGGGGCATAAAATGCTAAGCGCTATTCTCCGCTGAAACAGCCCCGGAGACAAGGGAAAATCCTACGACCCAAAGCTCAAAAAATCATCATAACTACTTTTTTTTATTATCAATTTTCTTATTCAAAAGACAAAGGGCAGTAAGAATAACCTGAGAGCGTAAACGCTCCAGGTCACACTTAACTGCCCTTTCAACAGGTATCAAATACCTTGTATGTTCGTCGTCTTACTCCGCCAGCAACTTCTGAATGCTGTCACGGAATTTCTGACCTTCTTTCAGGTTACGCAGGCCATAGTTCACAAACGCCTGCATGTAACCCATTTTCTTACCGCAGTCGTAGCTGTCGCCGGTCATCAGCATGGCATCAACGGACTGTTTCTCCGCCAGACGCGCGATAGCATCAGTCAGCTGAATACGTCCCCAGGCACCCGGCTCGGTGTTTTCCAGCTCTGCCCAGATATCCGCAGAGAGTACATAGCGCCCTACTGCCATCAGATCGGAATCCAGCGTCTGCGGCTGATCCGGTTTCTCAATAAACTGCACGATGCGGCTTACTTTACCTTCGCTGTCCAGCGGCTCTTTGGTCTGGATAACCGAGTACTCAGAGAGATCGCCCTTCATACGTTTTGCCAGCACCTGGCTGCGGCCGGTTTCGCCAAAGCGCGCCACCATTGCGGCAAGGTTATAACGCAGCGGATCGGCGGTTGCCGTGTCCAGCACGATATCTGGCAGGACAACGATAAACGGATTGTCACCCACAATCGGGCGCGCGCAGAGGATGGAGTGTCCCAGGCCCAGCGGTTGCGCCTGACGTACGTTCATGATGGTAACGCCCGGCGGGCAGATGGACTGCACTTCCGCCAGCAACTGGCGCTTAACGCGCTGTTCAAGCAGCGCCTCGAGCTCGTAGGAGGTGTCGAAGTGGTTTTCCACTGCGTTTTTTGACGAGTGGGTCACCAGAACGATTTCTTTGATCCCTGCAGCGACAATCTCGTCGACGATGTACTGAATCATCGGCTTGTCGACGATCGGTAGCATCTCTTTTGGAATAGCTTTAGTCGCGGGAAGCATATGCATCCCAAGACCGGCTACCGGAATAACTGCTTTCAAATTAACCATTATTTCTTCCACCTGTAATGATTGATGAAGTATAGGCCTACATCAGTTGATCGCCAGGACTCATATTCTTATCAACAAGGTGCTTGCGTATCTTAGCAAGCACGAAAGAAGACATTTAACTACCTTGTCAGCGCATTTGGTGTCAGAGGAATCGGAAACCTGCGCTCACAGAGTTGCTTTCTTCCATCAACGTAAAAAACTATTCGGTAACAAAAGTAATATCGTCTTTGTTGTCATGAACAAATTCATACTGCAATGTGCGATCCAGCCCTTCCGACAGGGTATAGGGGGCAATAAATCCTGAATTATGTACTTTGGTCGCATCAAATTGCGTTGTAGCGCAAAACTTTTTCACGCGGACTGCACTAATTGGGTATTTTTTCCCGCTGAGTTTACTAAGAAGATCAAAGCAATAGCCGCCCAGCATACCGACAGGGTAAGGGAGATGGACTGAGGGGATTTTCTTGTTCAAGCTCTTTTCAACTTCTGTCACCAACTGGTTCATATTGAGATCCGGTTTGTCGACATAGTTATAGACATCATAGCCGGGTTGCACATTGCTGAGTCTGAATTTAATAAACTCAACGATATTTCCAACATAAGCCATTGATTTATAATTCTTCCCGGCGCCAACCATAGCAAACTTGCCGCTGGCGATCTGTTTGAGCAAGTTATAAACATTGCCCCGATTGCGTTCGCCAAAGATAACGGTTGGACGGATGATGGTTAAAGCGCGCTCTTCTGGCGCTTCGTTATACCACTCACGCAGAACCTCTTCCGCCTGCCATTTACTTTTGCCGTAGTGGTTGAAGGGGTCGTGAGGGTGCTTTTCGTCTGGATTGCTTTTATTTAAACCATATATGGCAACTGAACTGGTAAAAATAATGTTGTTAACACCATTTTTCTTCATGGCGTCCAGGACGTTACGCGTCCCCTGCACATTGACATCATAGTAAAGCGATGTTGGGCTTACATCATCACGATGTTCAGCCGCCAGCAGCACAACGGTGTTGAAACCCGCTAAAGATTCATCAAGGAAGGACTGGTCGCGAACATCACCCAGTTTCGTGATTTCCGGATAAAAATGACTTTGCTGCTTATCAAGGTTTGTCAGGTCAAAGTCACCTACTGCAGTTTCAATCAGTCTCGTTCCTACAAACCCGGACGCACCTACTAACACAACTTTATTATTCATAATCACTTATCAAGGTTATTCAGCGAAAGCTTACGTAAAACGTAATCTGAGTTGCCGCGATGCACACCCAGCCCCAACTTGTTGTCAGAATCGAAGATTATAGTCTTTTGATTTCCGATATCCACCAAGAACATAGTAGTTATCTTTCATCCGCTGAATAACACACCTTATTGATTGACCCGCATCAGTTTGAAATTCAGGTTCTCAGCGTTCACCACATGCTGATCGACACGATCGATATCAACGGAGCTTTGACCGTTCTCATTCACTGCGTGAATATTCGCCATCGACAGCAGGGTCTCATTTTTCGCCATAAAACGGCCGCGCACATCTTTGCGCAGGTCAAAGTTGAGCTTAAGCGCCGGGCCTACGGATGCATCCTGCGTAATGTGGATATTGCGCAGGAAGAGGTGCTGCGGCTTATTGTGTAGCTCAAGGGTAGCCTGCTGCATTTTGATGTTGGTGATGGCGACAAACGAGGTCGCGTTACCGGAGGAGACCTGGATACCGCGCAGCTTATATTTACTGCTGCTGTTATCCTGCTGAATATCGTTGAGTTTGAAATTTTGCGGAATGGATAAATAATCGCCTTTGATCACGCCGTAACCAATCAGCATGCCAGCACTATTTTCCATCGTGACATTATCGATAACGAAATTATCACAGCCATAAATAGCCACCGTCGCGTTATCAATCCCCGCTTTTTTACTGAAGTCCGGCGTAATGTTTTTCGCTTTGATATTGCGAATAACAAAATGTTTACCGTTTTCCACATGCACCAGCTGGCGGCAATTACTGCCGGTGATATTTGCCACGACAAAGTTTTTCACCGACTGATCTTCCGGGTAGTTATTGTCATAGGTGCTGCCCGCTAATCCGATGCCAATCCCCCAGTTAATTTTGCCGTTGGTGCAGTTGATATTGTCGATCACATGATCGGAGATAAGGATATTGCGATCGTTGATTGCCACGTTCCACTCGATGGCATCGCCCTGCAGATCGCTAAAGCGGCTATGGGTAATGCGCGCGCCATCCAGTTGGTTATGGAAACCCTGGCGTAAAATGCCGTAGTTGGCTTTGCTGATGTTGATGTTATCAATCACCAGATTGCGCATCACGCGCTTCTCTTTACCGCCAATATAGATCTGCATTACCGGGCCATAACCGCTCATGCTGACGCCTTTAATGGTGCAGTCTGAGCCGCGCACATCAAGCATAACGTTATAGAGGCTGCCGCCCTGCTCGCCGATTACACGGCTGCCGTCCTGCAGGACAAGACGCCCGCGTCCGCTGCCTTTTAACGCCCCGCGCACCAGCAGCGTTTTCCCGGCGGGAATGAAAATACCGGTATTGATGTTTTCGCACACCAGCCCGGCAGGAACCTCCACCGTCTGCGCGTCGGCAAACGCCTTATTGAGCGCAGCCGGCCAGTCATTGTGGTTGTAATCGCTTAACTTTACCGTGTCACTGCGCCCAAGGGCACGCGCGGCAGGCATATGCAGCAGGGGAAGCGCCGCCAGCGCAGAGCCGGCGGTCAGGAAGGATCGGCGCGTCAGCGCGGTTGAGCGTCGTTTCGCAGTCATAAAGCCTCTCATCAAAGCGTTTGCAGCAGACTGGCCAGTTGCTGGTTGATAATCGTTTGATTAAAGTCCGTTTCAACTTTCTCCCGGGCGCGGGTCACCACCGGCGTAAGCTCCTCACTCGCCATCTGACCAAAGGAGGCGAGACGTTCAGCCAGCGCTTCGGCGTCGTTTTCCGGCACCAGCCAGCCGGAACGTCCGGCGTCGATCAGTTCCGGAATACCGCTGTGAACGGTTGAGACCACGGGGATCCCAACGGCCATCGCCTCCATCAGCGCGACCGGGATACCTTCCATATCGCCATCGGTGCCGGTAATGGAGGGGAGTAGAAAGACATCCGCCTCATCGAGCAGCGCTTTTACTTCATGGCTTGGCTTAAAGCCGGGCATCTCAATCACATCCTCAAGCTGGAACTGCTCGATCAGGGTGCGCAAACGGCGCTCCCAGGGGCCGATGCCCAGAATGCGGTATTTGAACGCCACACCGCGCGCTTTCAACAAGCGGCAGGCTTCAATGGCAACGTGCAGCCCCTTTTTCTCCGTGAGACGCGCAACAGAGATAATTTGCAGCGGACGGCCAGGCGATTTCACTTCACGCAGGCTAAAGCGCGTCATATCGACGCCCATACGCGAGACGGCAATCTTATTCTGCGGACAGCCCATGGTGAGCAGCCGCCCGGCCCACAGATCGCTTATCGGCAGCATCAAATCGCCGCGCTTAAAGAGCTGCTGATACTCCGGGGTGTAGTGCGTAAGCACATCGCGGTGCGAGATATCGATCCCGTGAAAGACGGTGGCAATCTTGCCTTTCAACACGCCAAGTTCGCGCAGTTTCGCCGCGGTGACGCCCGCCGGGCCAAAGTGGGCGATAAAAACATCGGCGGTAAAAGTTTGCGGTGCCAGACCACAAATCGCTGGCAGGATCAGGTTGCGCGCCTCATCACCGTAACGGGAGAGGTTGAGCGCTTTCCAGGTCGACGACTTGAACATGCCGCGGGCGATGGCCTGCCCGCGATAGCCCAGCTTCGCCAGTTTCCCTTCCGGCTCCGCCAGCAGCCAGTGCGTCTTTTCCGCCAGCTTATATTCACTGTACGCGGCGTGAGTATTGTTCATATCGCCCTTGTGCAGGGCGACGATCTCAACCTCAAATCCCATATTGATAAAGGCAACAATCTGGTTGAGGACAAACGTTTCAGACGAGAGAGGAAATTTCAGCAAAAAGAAGCCGACTTTCATTTCACCCCCTGCACGCGCTCGAGCACCGATTGCACCATCTTGATGCCCTGCTCGCGCTCGGCCGCGACTGCCGTTGCCAGCCGTGCGTTGATCGCCGGCAGCTGGCCGAGCGTATCTGCCGCCATTGACGCCAGCGAGCCATCAAGCAGATGGCGAATATCCACCGCCATCTCCGGCATGCCGAGCTGCTGCATGATCCCGGCTGACTTGTGTTCGTAGTTAATGGCAATCGCCGGCGTGCCGAAGTTCATGGAGATGATCGCTGAGTGCAGGCGCGTGCCGATGGTTAAATCGCATCCCGCAAGAATTTTCCCCATCTCCAGATCGTTCAGCTCATCCATCACCACGTGGTAGCGGGAAGGATCCTGGATATGCTGGCGCAGGTTGAGCGCCACCATGCGGTCATCTTTGTTATAACTGTCGATGCCGGTGCAGGTAGAGAGCGCAATCACCTGATATCCCGCGTCAATCACGCGGTTGACGACATCCGCAAAGGCCTTTTCATACGCCTGCTGGGTGGTGCCAAGGCGTTTATCAAACGGCGCCAGTTCACGCAGGGTAATGGCAACGGTCTTCTCTTTTGCCGCCAGGTCCAGCCAGTGCTGCACGGCATAGCTGGCGGTGAAATCCTCCTGATGGTGATCCACCAGCCAGGCGGTATCGACGCCCTGCTCCACTTTATCGGTGGTGATGCCGCTCTGCTTCATCAGATTGAGGCTGACATGCTCGCGCAGGATCAGCGCATCACAATGGCCAAAGACGTAGTTCGCCAGCTTGTTGAAGTCCTCGTTCTGGAACGGCCCGACACTGTGACCAATCATAAACAGCGGCTTTTTCGCCATAAAGGTGCAGAGCGCATGTTCAAACTGCGGCACACCGTAGAGATCGACAAAGAAGGAGCCGCCGACCTGAATAATCGCATCGTAATCCGCCAGACGGCGCACAAAATCGGTAAACCCCTGAGCGATGGCGATATTGCGCAGCTTGCCGGTATCGGTCACGCGGGAGAGCAGCACCTGGTGCTGGTAGCGACGGCGCAGCACTTTCTTCACGCGCCCCATCAGGCCCGCGGCGTTGTTGTGCGCTTTCATCTGGCTGTAGAGCGGGTCGCCCATTACCGGGCGATTGAGTAACCAGGAGGAGCTGACCGGATAGCGGCTCATCACATCCACTTCCGCCTCAGGATTCAGGCGGGCAATAGCGTCCAACAATCCACGTAAAATTGCGCTGTCACCACGGTTGCCGCATGTGTGATTGCCAAGGATCAATAATTTCATAACGACCTCATAAAGGGGTTCAATAAGGTTTCTTATCCTGCGCGAAGCAGTGTTTTCAATTTCTCGTTGCGGCAAAACTGACGCTTCATCTCCACCACCAGCGCGTTACGCGACAAAATCAGCATAATGGCGAAGGCGATGGCACCCGCAGCAACCTGAATCGCCAGCATGGCGGCAAGTGGCAGATGGCCGTTCAATGCCAGGCCGAGGCCATAACTGACCACCAGCGTCGGCAGCGACAGGTAGAAGGGCAGCCACAGGCTGAGGATGTACTGGCGGTAGCTCGAGCCGAGCACCGGTTTAATCATCACGAAGTAGCTCAGAATAGTGTTGATAATCTGCACCAGCAGGAAGCCAAGCGTAACGCCCAGCGCACCGGCCATATGGCCGCCAATAATGATCGCCGGAATAAAGAGAAACGTTTTAAAGACGTTGAATTTAAAGCTGATATCGACTCGTGCTTTCGCCATCAGCAGCGAACCGATCGGGTTACCGACCGCGCGCAGCAGACCAACGATGCACAGCAGTTGCAGGATCGGAATGATGCTGTTCCACTTCTCGCCAAACACCAGCGGCACAAAGTTATTCGACACCACCATCAGCCCGAGCAGGATTGGGAAGTTGATAATCCCCACCACCGACAGCAGCTTGTAGAAGTTCAGGCGCAGCTTTTCGGTGTCATCCTGGATCTTGGCGAACGCCGGGAAGAGCACGCGGGTAATGATCGGGTTGAGCTTCATCGGCGGTACTACCGCCACGTTGTAGGCGAGGTTGTAACCCCCGGCGACGCTCGCACCGAGGATACGCGCCAACACCAGCGTGGAGAGGTTAGTGTTCACGTAGTTGATGATGCTGTCTGCGGTCAGCCACGCGCCAAAACGCAGGTTGGAGCTGACGGAAGCAAGGGAGAAGTGCAGACCGGGGCGGTAGATCTTGCGGCCAAAGTAGCCGAACAGCAGCGTACGCACGGCGCTGTTAACCAGATAACCGAGGATCGCGGTCATCGCCAGCGGCCAGAAGAAGGCGCTGATCACCGTAAAGCTGAAGCCCGCCATCACCGACAGGGTTTCAATCGCGCCAATCTTGTTGAACTCCAGCTCTTTTTGCATCAGCGCGCGGAACTGTTGCCCGTGCGGGATCACCACAAACGCCACCGACAGGGTTTTGATCAGCGGTGCCAGATCCGGGTTGTTCAGCACGTCAGCAATCATGTTGCTTAAGGAGAAGACCGCGATGCAGACCACAATCCCCAGCCCGACGTTGAGCCAGTAAAGCGTGGTCAGCTCGAGGTGACTGATCTCTTTGCGCTGAATAATCGAGTTAGCAATACCAAAATCCGACAGCGTATCCGCCAGCGCGATAATCACTAGCGAAACGGTCAGCAGACCGAACTGGTGGTTATCGATAATGCGCGCCAGCACCGTCATCTGCACCAGCCCCAGACCGATAATGGTCAGAGTGGCCATGGCTGACCACTTTGCTCCGCTGATGGTTTTTTCTCTCAGGCTCATGACCTTTCCTTAATACGCCGCTTTGTTCACAAAGCCTTTAAAGATGGTCAGAAAAACGATCTTGATATCGAACCACAGGCTCCATTCGCGGATGTACTCCAGATCGAACTCAATGCGTTTTTCCATTTTTTCCAGCGTGTCGGTCTCGCCGCGCCAGCCGTTAATCTGCGCCCAGCCGGTAATGCCCGGTTTCACTTTATGACGCAGCATGTAGCCCTCAATCAGCGCACGATACTGCTCGTTATGCGCCACCGCGTGAGGACGCGGGCCAACAATCGACATCCCGCCGGTGAGCACATTGATAAACTGCGGCAGCTCATCAAGGGAGGTGCGGCGCAGGAAGCTGCCCACTTTGGTGACGCGCGGATCGTTCTGCGTCGCCTGAGTCACTACTTTGTCATTCTCCATCACCTTCATTGAGCGGAACTTCCACACTTTGATCGGCTTACCATCCATGCCGTAGCGCGTCTGGCGGAAAATGATCGGCCCCGGCGAACTCATCTTCACCGCCACAGAGATAGCCAGCAGCACCGGCGAAATCAGCAGCAGAATCAGCGACGAGAGCACAATATCTTCCAGGCGTTTCAGGATGCGGTTGACCCCGGAGAGCGGCGTGTCATACAGCGGCACAATCGGCACGCCATTCACCTCTTCAATGCGTGAATGCAGGATGTTGAAGGTGAAGACATCCGGGATCAGGATCACCGAACAGGTGGTGTCCGCGAGATCGCGCACCAGTTTTTTGATGCAGACGGCGTCGTTCATCGACATTGCAATGTAGACGTTATGGATCTTGCCGCTGCGGGCATCTTCAACCAGTTGTTCGAGGTTGCCCGCCCAGCCGGTATCAATGCCGCCCGGTTTTGGATCGTAATAGACCCCGACCACATCGAAGCCCAGCCACGGCTCGTTGCGAAAACCGTCGAGCAGCACCTGCCCCATCGGCATATCACCCGCCACGGCAACGCGACGGGTGTTATACCCAAGATTACGCATCCAGCCAGCACCGAAGCGGATCACCGCCCGGCTAAACATCAGGCCGAGGCTGGTTAGCAGATACCAAGTGAGATAGAGCGAGAAGGTGACATCAAAGTCCGAGTTGAACGACATCAAACCGGCGCTGAAGATGATACTTAGCGTCCAGTTCTGCAACAGCAGCGTCAGTTCGGTCATCATTCTGACGCCGCGCCAGGAGCGGTAAAAATCGGTCATGCCGCCGATCATCTGGAATACAACCAGCGTGGTCAACGCCATCAGCAGATGCATGTAGAAAAATGGCAACGCATTGACTTTGCACACCAGCCACAACCCAGCGAACATAATGGTGATGTCTGAGAATCGCTGCACGATAGAGATTAACGATGCATTCGTTTTGGCCCGGTCGCGCTTTTTTAGATTTGTCATCGTTGTACCTGCCTGTTTGCCCTCCTCCCCTCATGGGGAGGAGAACGACTAAGAGTTACTGATTCAACAGCGCCAGAATTTCCTGCGTTCGCGCCTCCATCAACGCTACGTCGTGTCGGGATTCGACATTCAGACGCACTACCGGCTCGGTGTTGGAGGAGCGCAGGTTAAAGCGCCAGTCGGCAAAGGCGATGCTGATGCCGTCGGTGTAATCCACCTCCAGTGCGTCCGGCGCGTAGCGATCTTCAACGCGTTTGATGGCGCTAACCGGATCGGCCAGCTTGCTGTTGATCTCGCCGCTCGCCGGGAAGGCCACCATGCGATCGCCCACCAGCTCGGCCAGGGTTTTGCCTTTCAGGCACAGCAGCTCAGTAACCAGCAGCCACGGGATCATGCCGCTGTCGCAGTAGGCGAAATCGCGGAAGTAGTGGTGCGCGCTCATCTCGCCGCCGTAAATGGCGTCCTCTTCGCGCATGCGCTCTTTGATAAAAGCATGGCCAGTTTTTGACATCACCGGCGTACCGCCTGCGCGACCGACCACATCAACGGTGTTCCAGGAGAGACGCGGATCGTGAATGATTTTCGCGCCCGGGTGTTTTTCGAGGAACGCTTCTGCCAGCAGGCCAACAATGTAGTAGCCCTCAATAAACTGGCCCTTGTCGTCGAACAGGAAGCAGCGGTCGAAGTCACCGTCAAAGGCGATGCCCATATCCGCCTGATGCTCAATCACCGCGTTGCGGGTGTCGTCGCGGCACTCCGGCAGCAGCGGGTTAGGAATACCGTGCGGGAAGGTGCCATCCGGCTCGTTGTGCACTTTGATAAAGCTCACCGGCACATTCAGCGCCTTGAAACGTGCTTCAATGGCGTCGATCACCGGGCCTGCGGCGCCGTTACCGGAGTTGATCACCAGTTTCAGCGGTTTGAGGTTAGCGGTGTTGATGTAGCCGAGCAGATGGTCGATATAGTCATCGCGCAGGGAGATTTGCTTGTAGCTGCCGCGTTTATCCGGGTTAACTGGCGGGAAGTCGTTGGCTTCAGCCAGGCGCTGCACGTCACGCAGGCCGGTGTCGCCGCTGATGGGGCGCGCGCCTTTGCGCACCAATTTCATGCCGTTGTAGTCCATCGGGTTGTGGCTGGCGGTCACTTCGATACCGCCGTCAACGCCGAGATGGAAGGTGGCGAAATAGATCTCTTCGGTACCTGACAGACCGATATCCAGCACATCAACACCCGCGTCCTGCAAGCCTTTGGCTAACGCCAGCTTCAGCGCTTCGCTGGTCTGACGCACATCACCGCCGAGCACAATGGTCTGCGGCTTCAGGTACTCCCCGTAGGCGCGGCCAATACGCCAGGCTATATCTTCATTGAGTTCTTCGCCCAGCTTTCCGCGAATATCGTAAGCTTTAAAACAGGTTAATTTTTCCATCATTACCTCTTCTTCAGGCAACAGTCAGCCTTGACCGCAACTGGCCACATAAATGTTATCAATAGTTGTTCTGGCCGAACCCGCGCGCGGCGGGCCGGCAATGGGCGTTAAATCCGCCCGTAACGATCGGCGAAGCGCACAATATCATCCTCTTCCAGGTACGAACCGGAGCGTACCTCAATCAGGTCGAGAGGGATCTTGCCCGGGTTTTCCAGGCAGTGGCGCGCGCCGAGCGGAATGTAGATAGATTCGTTTTCGCCCAGCAGTTTGACTTCATCATCGATGGTGACTTTTGCCGTACCGGCAACCACCACCCAGTGCTCGGCGCGGTGGTGGTGCATCTGCACCGACAGCCCCTCGCCCGGTTTCACGGTGATGCGTTTCACCTGGTAGCGATCGCCTGCGTCGATGGAGTCATATTTGCCCCAAGGGCGGTAGACTTCGCGGTGAATATGGTGCTCGTGACGCCCTTCGGCTTTGATCTTCTCGACCACCTTTTTCACGTCCTGCACGGCATTACGGTCGGCGATCAGCACCGCGTCTTTGGTCTGCACCACCACTAAATCTTTTACGCCAACGGTGGTCACGAGACCGGATTCGGCATAGACGTAGCTGTTTTCGGTTTTGTGGCTGATCACATCGCCGTGGTGCACGTTGCCTTCCGGCGTCTGCTGGCTGATCTCCCACAGCGAAGACCAGGAGCCAACATCGCTCCATCCTGCGTCCATCGGCACCACCACCGCATCGGCAGTGCGCTCCATCACCGCGTAGTCGATAGACTCTTCCGGGCAGGCGAGGAACGCCTCTTCATCGACGCGGATAAAGTCCATATCCGGGTCGGTGGCATCCATCGCCTTTTCACAGGCTTCAAGAATGTCCGGGCGATATTTTTGCAGCTCTTCCAGGTAGCGACCGGCGCTGAACAGGAACATGCCGCTGTTCCAGTAGTATTCGCCGCTGGCGACATACCCCTGCGCGGTTTCCAGGTTCGGTTTTTCAACAAACTGCGCCACTTCAAACGCCACAGTATCAACCTGTCCTGGGCTGACTTCGCCGCGGCGGATGTAGCCGTAACCGGTTTCGGGCATATCCGGCACGATACCGAAGGTGACCAGTTTGCCCGCCTCGGCATACGGCATGGCATTACGTACTGAAGTACGGAACGCCTCTTCATCCTGAATAACGTGGTCCGCTGCCAGCACCAGCATCAGCGGATCGCTATCCGGGTTGTGGCGTTTGACCGCCAGCGCCGCCAGCGCAATCGCCGGTGCGGTGTTGCGGCCTGCCGGTTCAAGAATGATGTTCTCCGTCAGCTTGTTAAGCTGGCGCAGCTGTTCTGCGACGATAAAACGGTGCTGCTCGTTACAAATCACCACCGGGCTTTCGCACTCAACGCCGTTCAGGCGGCAGACGGTGGTCTGCAACATGGTGAGATCGCCCTTCAGGCAGAGAAACTGTTTAGGGTAAAGCACGCGGGAAAGCGGCCACAGACGGCTGCCGGAGCCACCGGCCATTACGACCGGATAGAGTTGCGTTTGACTCATGATTTATCCCCATTGCCGTCGAAATTGAGGCGCGCCTCATGCGCCGCGCCATCGTGGGCGGCTGCGGGCGTCGCGGATTTCTCCGGGCTGATATCTGCAATAAACTGGCTTAACACGTTCTCTTTTTCGAGCGTGCGTTCGGCATATTCACGTGCCACCGTGTTGTTTGTGGGCAGCGCTAACGCGCGTTCAATGCCCGAGGTCAGCGCATCGACCGATTCCGGTTCGACGCAGACCGCAATGCCAGGCTCATTCAGGCAGAGCTGGCCAAGTTCGGTACTCTCTTCGGCGGTGATCACCGCATTGCCGCCCACCGCCAGAATGTTGGTCAGCTTGGAGGGCAATACCGCATCCGCCGCGCCGCGCTTCTGGATAACCAGGTGGCAATCGCCGAGCGCGAGCAGGGCAGGCAGCGCTTCATAAGGCTGCAACGGGAAGAATTTCACATTGTCGAGGCCGCGCTCGCTGACCATCTTCTCCAGCCGCGCTTTGCCCCCACCCTGCCCGACGATGGCAAACAGCCACGGATGGCCCTTCAGTCGCGCAGCGGCTTCAATCACATTTTCTAATCCCTGCTTCTCACCAATATTGCCGGAGTAAAGAATGATTTTTTTGTCATCCGGCAGACCGAGGTCGCGGCGTAACTGCGCAACGCTTGCCGCGTCGACATCACGAAAACGCGCCACTTCGGACCAGTTCGGGAAGAAGATAATCTTGTCGGCTGACACGCCCTTCTCACGCGCTTTGTTCATCATCGAGCGGGAGATGGTGGAGACGTTGTCAACGTTATGCAGATTGCTGCGTTCAAACGCGGCCGCCAGTTTTGCCACCAGGCCGCCTTTACCTTTGCCCGCCATGCCTAACCCGAGCATGGCGTCCACTTCATAATCCTGAATATGCAGCAGCGTGCGCGCGCCGCTCAGTTTTGCCAGCAGGCGCATGCCCGGCGTGCAAAACAGCGTCGGCACTACACCGATGATGCGATCCGGCTTCCAGCTGCGCTGGGCCATCAGCGGGAAAAAACTGCTGACGGCAAAGCTGCCTAAGTGCAGCAGACGCTTGATGGTCGACGGCTGCTTCGGCACGTAGAGCGGGCAGCGCCACACCGTGGCGGCGCCCTGCTCTTTACGCCAGCGCCAGGCACTGTAAGGGTGCCCGACTTTCCACTCCGGGTAGTACGGCGGCGCAGTGATGACGCGAACGTCATGGCCCTGACGGGCCATCCACTCCACCATTTCGCCGGTGTACTTACCGATCCCGGTCAGTTCCGGCGAATAGTTGATGCCATAAACCAGGATTTTCATAAGCCCGGCACTCCCTGCGCGTCGAGGAAATAGGCGCGGCTGTTGTCATGCACCAGCGGGTCGGCAATCAACGCCTCCGGCGAAACCCAGCGATAGTCATCGTGCTGCTCCGTTGGCAGGGCGAGAGTCTCCTCGTCCACGCGCAGACGGAAGCCGAGCACGATGTAGTGGGTCGTAAAATCGGGGCCGGAGAAGTTATCGTCATAGAAGTGCTGCCAGACGCCGTAAAACTCACCTGCCGACATCGGCAGGCGCAGTCCCAGTTCCGCCTGAGTCAGCCGCTCGAAAGCGGCTGCCAGCGGCTCGTCCTTTTGCACGCGTCCGCCCGGCACGAACCAGTATCCCTGGGCCGGACGGTTAGTGCGTTTGCCGAGTAAAAACTCGCCGCGTGAGTTCTCCACGATCAGATCGATGGAGATCAGCGGGGTGGAACGCACCACCGTGGCAAAATCTTCATGACTTAAAAACATGCTTACCCCCGGAACCGGTGCTGGTTTTCAAGGAACCACTGGTAGGTGCTTGCCAGCCCCGCTTCCAGTGAGATCTCGTGATACCAGCCCAGTTGATGCAAACGGGTCACGTCCAGCAGCTTACGCGGCGTGCCGTCCGGCTTGGTGGCATCAAACACCACGCGGCCTTTGTAGCCCACAACGCTTGCAACCGTCTGCGCCAGTTCGCGAATGGTGCAATCAACGCCGGTACCGACGTTGATGTGCGACAGCATCGGTTCGGTATTCTCCTGCCACACTTCGCGCGCCAGCTCCTGCACATGGATGCTGGCTGCTGCCATATCATCCACATGGAGGAATTCACGCATCGGCGTACCGCTGCCCCACACCACCACGTCTGCCGCATTCTCCTGGGTCGCTTCGTGGAAACGACGCAGCAGCGCAGGAATAACGTGCGAGTTGCTCGGGTGGAAGTTGTCGTGCGGACCATACAGGTTGGTCGGCATCACCGAGCGGTAATCGCGGTCATACTGGCGGTTGTACGATTCGCACAGTTTGATCCCGGCGATTTTGGCAATCGCGTACGGCTCGTTCGTCGGCTCCAGCGTCCCTTGCAGCAGCTCGCTTTCAGCAATCGGCTGCTTCGCCAGTTTCGGGTAGATGCAGGACGAACCGAGGAACAACAGCTTGTTCACGTCGTGCTTGTGCGCCGAGTGAATGATGTTGCTCTCAATCATCATATTTTCGTAGATGAAGTCCGCCGGGTAGGTATTGTTCGCCACAATACCGCCCACTTTCGCTGCCGCCAGGTAGACCTGGTCAATACGTTCGCTGGCGAAAAACGCGTCTACCGCCGCGGCATCCAACAGGTTCAGCTCTTCGCGGGAGCGCAGCACCAGTTCGATATCCGCACGCTGTTCGAGCTGCCGTACGATGGCTGACCCCACCATCCCGCGATGGCCAGCCACAAAAACACGTTGTTTGGTCATGCTCAGGACTCCAGCGCGATGGCAACCTCGTAACCGTGGGCCTTAAGCAGTGAGTGTTTTTTCGCTGCTTCCAGATCTTTTGCCACCATTTCGGAGACCATCTCCTGCAGGGTAGTTTCCGGTTTCCAGCCCAGTTTTTCGTGCGCTTTGGTCGGGTCGCCCAGCAGGGTTTCCACTTCAGCAGGACGGAAGTAACGCGGGTCAACGGCAACAATCACATCACCCGGTTTCACGCCCGGCGCATCGTGGCCAGTTACGGAAACAACGATACCCTTCTCTTCTACGCCAGTGCCTTCGAAGCGCAGTTTGATACCGAGCTGAGCGGCAGCCATTTCCACGAACTGACGTACGGAGTACTGCACGCCGGTGGCGATAACGAAGTCTTCCGGCTGTTCCTGCTGCAGCATCATCCACTGCATTTTCACGTAGTCTTTGGCATGGCCCCAGTCACGCAGGGAGTCCATGTTGCCGAGGTAGAGGCAGGATTCCAGGCCCTGAGCGATGTTGGCAATCGCACGGGTGATTTTACGGGTCACGAAGGTTTCGCCGCGACGCGGGGATTCGTGGTTGAACAGGATGCCGTTACAGGCGTACATGCCGTAGGATTCACGGTAGTTCACGGTGATCCAGTAAGCGTACAGTTTGGCAACGGCATACGGAGAGCGCGGGTAGAACGGCGTAGTCTCTTTCTGCGGGGTTTCCTGCACCAGGCCATACAGCTCAGAGGTGGATGCCTGATAGAAACGGGTTTTCTTCTCCAGACCCAGGAAGCGGATCGCTTCCAGCAGACGCAGCGTACCCATGGCGTCGACATCAGCGGTGTATTCCGGGGATTCGAAGGAGACCGCAACGTGGCTCATCGCGCCCAGGTTGTACACTTCATCCGGCTGTACTTCCTGCAGGATACGGGTCAGGTTGGACGTATCGGTCAGATCGCCGTAGTGCAGGTGGAATTTCGGGTTGCTTGTGTGCGGATCCTGATAAATGTGATCAACACGCTCAGTATTGAAAGAGGAAGCGCGGCGTTTGATGCCGTGAACTTCGTAACCCTTTTCCAGAAGCAGTTCTGCCAGATAAGAGCCATCTTGCCCGGTAACGCCGGTGATGAGAGCGACTTTAGACATAATTTATTTTCCTCAATGTTCCCTGTTAGGGAGTTACCTTTTCAACGCGTTCGCGCGTTACCACTGCGGGATTGCCCCGACAAATCGCATTTGCCGGTAGCGATTTAAAAACACTGCTGCGCGCACCGACGACCGTGCCGTCGCCGATAGAAACGCCGGGAGCAACAAACACATCCGTCGCCAGCCAGCACTTCTCGCCAATCACAATGGGCGTCGCGTTAATATCGAAATGCGCGCTCATATAGTCGTGACTGCCGGTGCACAAATAACACTTCTGTGACACCACAGAATTTGCGCCGATGGTGATGTCGCCGAGCGTATATAACACCGCGTCATCCCCCACCCAGCTGTAATCACCCAGGGTTAATTTCCATGGGTAGGTAATTTTGACCGAAGGTCGAACCACTACGCCTTTTCCCACTTTCGCGCCGAACAGGCGTAATAAGAAGGCGCGCCAGCGATAAAGCACCTGCGGAGACCAGGCAAATAATGTTGCCTGCACCGCCCACCACAGTTGAACCTTAATAGCGTTCCCGCCCCGAAAGCCTTTCGGCACGGAGAATCCGTTTAAATCTTGCATATTCTTTCCTTATGTCCGGGCGTTACGCTTTGTTATATAAAGCCTTTGCTTTACCCGTCGTCCGTAAACGCAACATATAGGATAATTCTGCCCAGAAGCCCGGGACGTGTAATATCATGCGCTGAACTTTACGGGCGTCTTGACATAATTCGAGATTATTAGAAGTGGATACACCGCCCATCGAAAATTCAGATACCAGCCCTTTCAGACGCTTAAACGGAAAGCCCGCTTTAAACATTCTGGCCGCTAACGCGTAATCGGATGAGACTTTAAATTGCAGATCGTAGGGGTACGTTTTTAACCCGTGCACCGGGAAAAAGATGGCCTGGTGGCTGGCCGGCAGGCTGTGATAAATATACCAGCCGCTTTTCGCATTGCGACGCAGCTTGTTGCCGTCGCCGAAATCAAGCAGCGCATCGCCGATATACATCGCGGTCTCTTTCGCTTCGCTTAACTGGCGAACAACGTCGACGATCTCTTCATGGAAAATATCGCCAGAATTAAGAAATATCGCAAAACGTCCTGAGGCCATATCGATGCCTTTATTCATGGCATCGTAAATACCTCTATCGCGTTCGCTTATGAAACGTAAATTATATTGTCCATTGAGGCTTTTCAGAAAATCCTCAGTGCCGTCCTGTGAACCGCCGTCAACCACGATCCACTCGAACTCAATATCTTGCGCTTTCGCCAGGTGAGCCAGCGACTGCCAGGTCTTCATCACACCTTCATAATTGCGAAACGCGACAGTAATAACACTAAGCAGCATGTGACCCACCTTCTCATGAACTGACAATATTCAACGCTTTACGAAGAATAAATGGACAAACAATTAAAAATGCATATTCCGGACTAAAAATTGACCCCGTAAAAAACAACGAGATCGGGGTAAACAAGAAAAGTTGAACACGAAAATTCTGATTGTTGCCAAAAGCATTCATCGTCATTTTAGCGACTTTAAACATGTACCATCCGGTCAGTATTACCGCTAACCATGAAAAATAAATGATCAGCAGATACAACCCATTGTCTATTGTTTTCCCGACGTCTGCACCGTTAAAGATTCCGAATGATGCGACATATTCATAAAGTGAGCCGAATCTTACTACGCCATCAATATTGGTCAGCGAATATCCAACCATCACAAGCGGACCGATAATTCGGTAATAAGAGGAGGAGCCTTCCGTTCCCAAATCGCCAATACGCGTTGCAATATAAGGAAAAGCAAATACGAGGCCCACGACAAACACCGCAAGTGAAATAATTGCCAGCGGTAATTTCTTCTGAATCGCCTCTTTATTGAGATACTGGAACGCCCATTCCAGCAGGTAAAACATGATAAATGTCATTACCCCGGAGAACGATCCTGAGAGAACTATCCCTGCCAGAATCATAGCATCGGTCTTCGGCGTTTTGATACCAAACTGTTTGATGCTGAGCCAAATTGAGATTAACGCCAGAGCGAAGAATGCCGGTTCGAAATAGAGCGCCGTGGTTCGCTTACCGCCGAACTTGATAAAATTCAGCACGTAACTGTTGCTGTAAATAAGATATTTCGAAATTATTTCCATCAAACTACTGCCGCCAGTAAGAATGATCTGAGCCATCTCCATTGCGGCCAGCGTGACAATTAACGCCACCACCATATAGAAAAATCTCAAAATCTTTCGGTAGTTATGCGGCGAGATGGTTTTGAAGCGAATACTCCATACCATGCCAATAATGATCACGATGTAAACAAACAGCATTGTCGACGTGACATATTTGCTGGCATCCAGTGACTTACCGAAAATAAAGTTGAAGAGCGTTAATCCTGCACCGAGCATCAGCGCTAACATCAATTTTTTCAGGTTGATGCGCTCAACGTAGAGCAGCAGCATCACCGGTAAAAACGTCACAATCGTGATCGGGAAGCTCTCACCGAGCTGGAATAATTTGACGTTGACCAGCAGGTAGATCAACGGCAGCAGCAGATAGCTACAGACTCTGATAGAACGAGACATACTCCTCCAGCATCTGATGACCGCTATAGGCCTGGCGGCTGCGCGCGCGAAACGCGTCGAGGCTCTCGCCAAACACCGCCTGGGCAATTTCTGCTTTATGGCACTGCACCAGCGGCAGCACCTCCTCTTCACTGAAGGTTTTCCCGCCTGACTTTTGCAGTACTTCGCGCGCCGCATCGCTGTGGGTGGCGATCACCGGCACGCCGATGGAGAGGGCTTCGCAGAGGATCAGCGGGTAGTTATCGACGCGCGAACTAAAGACCAGCGCATCCATCTCATTGAGCTCGCTCATCAATTTACGCTTATCGGTAAGAAAACCGTGGTTAACCACCTGCGGCCCCTCAAACGGGGAAAATTTGCCGAAGGTGTGCAGCTCGACGCGATCTTCAAGGGCCATAATGTCGCGCACCAGCTTTTGGTTGGTTTTCCCGTCGTAGCGTAAATCGTGGGCGACGATAGCGATCTTCGGTTTTCCCTGCGTCACTTTTACCGGCGCGAGCTGGGCGAGGATCTCTTCTGTCGCGACATCAATACCGTTGTTGATAATCTGGCAACGGCCAGCGCCATACAGACTGTTAAAGGCATCAGCCACGTGCTGGCTTGGGGAGATAAACTGGCAACCCAGTGACAGCATGGTGTTAAACAGCTGGCGCTTGCGGCCCACTAACTGATGCGCGCGATCGATTTTGACCGGCGGATAGTTACTCAGCGTCGGACACTTCTGGCAGTTGCTCTTCCACCCTTCGCAGCCGTCGGTAAAGGCGCAGCGGCCGGTGACGCTCCAGTGATCGTGTAGCGTCCAGACGAAGGTGACGTCCGGTTTGTGCGCTTTTACGCGCTGGCAAAACGCTACCAGATCCTCAAGGTTGAGCCAGTAGCTGTGCATCACATGGAAATGGAGCACCAGCGGCCCTTCGCTGCGAGTTACGTTGCGATAAAGATTATTGAGATTGCCGAAAACATCGCGGTTAAAGAGGCGGAACAGCGCCAGGTTGGCAATCGAGGTCAGACGCGGCGTCTGTTTATAGACGTTCTGATAGTTGTCATGGCTGACACTCTTTTTGCCGCCTTTACCGTAGCCATAAATAAAGCGCGACTGATAACCCTGCTGCAGTGCCCGCTGGTGGAGATCCAGCGCAACACCGGCAGCACCGCCCTCTGCGAGGCGTACGTTAAACTGCAAAATATTCATTTAATCACCTTCACGCGCGCTTTTTCACCCACCACCAGCGCGTTGTCCGGCACACTGTCGAGCACCACGCTGCCTGCGCCAATGGTGACATTGTTGCCAATGGTAATATCGCCAATCATCACCACATTCGCACCCAGCTCAACGCCGTTGCCAATCACCGGGCAGGCCAGGCTGTCGGCGCCGCGGTTGCCGATGGTCACACCATGGCGAATGGTAAAATCATCACCCGCTACGACATTTTTATTAATCACCACCGCATAACCGTGGTGAATGGTGAAACGCCGACCGATAGTTGCTGCCGCCTGGATCTCATAGCCAAACAGACATTCGGTGATAAAGCGGTAGAGCAGAATGACCGGCGCGGCCCAGATATTGTTAATCACATGCTTTTTGCGCCACACCGAGCAGAAGTGTGCGATACGGTAGGCTGCAACCATGCAGCACGGGCGCAAATTCCAGTGGTTTGCGCGAAAATCTTCCAGTCGCATTATTTACCCCGCAGCCCATCAGCCAGGCGTTTGCCGTTGCGCACGGAAAAGAGCGTCAGCAGCGTGCGCCAGTTCATCCGCTTGTTGCGGATCTGGTAGAGGGTGAAGAGTTGGTACTTCTTGCTGGCACGGTCGAACTTATCTTTGTGCTTGCGATAGAAGTGGAAGTAGCCGGAGAACTTCTTCGGTGAAGAGGTGATCTGCATTTCACCGTGGTTGATATGCAGGATCTGCGTCGCCTCTTCAATTTTGAACGGCTCGCCATACTCGGTCACCATGCGCAGGAAGATGTCGTAATCCTGGGCGGCTTTCAGTTGGGTATCAAACAGCGACTCTTTAAACCGCCACGCCCAGGTGAAAACCTGGTTGCCGACGATATTGCGTTTGTAGAAGAGCTTGCGGGAGAAGGGCGATTTCGGGTAGAGCGGTAGGCTCGCCGGCTGCGCGTAGACTTCGCCCTGACACACATAATCATTGGCGTAGAGAAACGCGCGGGTATTAAGCAGATGTTTATGGGCGAGGAAGACCGATAAGCGGTTTGGCGTCCACTCATCATCATCATCGATACCGGTAATGTATTGACCACGCGCCTGCAGAATGGCCTGGTTGCGCACGGCGCAGGCACCGGAGTTGAAGTCGTTGCGCGTATAGCTGACGCGCGGGTCGCCCAGTTCGTCAACAAACTGCTGCAGCTGATCGAACGACGCGGAGCAGTCATCAACGATGATCATTTCCCAGTGCGGGTAATCCTGGCGCAGCACCGATTTAATGGCGCGGATGGCCAGCTGCTGACGGTTCCAGGTAGGCATATAAATTGAAATTAATGGGTTTGCTGTTGTGCTCATGATGCGATCCCTAATGCGTTCAACATGCCGCTTTTCGCCCTCGCTTACGCCCTCCCCCCGTTAAGGGGAAGGGCGAAGCACGCTGAGGGTAGAGGTATAAGTCTTGTTATTTCGAGTCGGACTTGTATTCGTACTCGTAGTAGCCGTAATCCTGATAGCCGGTTGCGCGGCGGAAGATTGAGTTCAGGATGACGCCTTTCACCTGGATGCCGTTCTGCTCGAAGCGGCTCAGGCTGGTCTGGATCTCTTTCAGGGTGTTGACCGCGTAACGCGCCACCATCAGCGTGGTGCCCGCATGGCGACCTACTACAGCCGCATCGGTCACCGCGAGGATTGGCGGGGTATCGATCAGCACCAGATCGTAGTTTTTGCTCGCCCACTCAATCAGCTGGGTAAAGCGTTCGCTCATCAGCAGCTCAGATGGGTTAGGCGGCACCTGACCGCGCGGAACCAGGTCGAAGTTGCTGATAGAGGTCGGCTTCGCGCAGCTCTCGATGGTGCCCTTCCCTGCCAGCACATCTGACAGACCGTTGATATTGTCGGTACCCAGCAGTTCGTGGGTGTAGCCTTTACGCATATCACAGTCGATCAGCAGCACGCGCTTGTTGGTCTGGCTGATAACCGCCGCAAGGTTGGCACAGACAAAGGTTTTACCGATGGAGGGGCTGACCCCGGTCATCATCAACACATTGTTGTTGGCCTGCATCATGGCGAAGTGGAGACTGGTGCGCAGGCTGCGAACCGCTTCAATCGCCAGGTCGGTCGGGTTACCCACCGCCAGCAACTGGCTCTGCTTGAAGCGGCGTGCCCCTTTGGCGACTTGCGCGTTATCACGCTCCTTCTGCCACTCGGAGAGCGGGATGCTGGCATAGACGCTGATACCGTGCTCTTCCAGCACCTGCGGGCTTTCGATACCGCGGTTGAAGAGGGAACGCAGCAGCACGCCAACGACGGAGATAATCAGACCGAAAATAATGCTGCCGAGAATAATCAGCGCTTTTTTCGGCTTCAGCACGCCAGGCTGAGTGATTGCCGGGTCAACGATGCGCACATCGCCCACGGTGCTCGCCTGAGTGATACGCAGCTCCTGCTGTTTATTCAGCAACTGCATATAGACCTGCTGACCAGATTCAACGTCGCGGGTCAGGCGCACAATTTCCTGCTGCGTCTGCGGCATGGCCGTAATGCGTTTATTGAGCTTGGCCTTCTCATCTTCCAGCGCCTGGCGTTTCTCCAGCAGCGTGCGGTACGCCGGGTGCGCTTTGGTGTAGAGCTTGGAGATCTCCGCTTCTTTGAAGGTCAGTTCGTTCAACTGCGCATCAATGTTGACCACCGAGTCGAGCACCGATTTGGCTTCGAGCGGCAGGTCGACGGAGTCTTTCGTCTGGCGATAGGCGTTGAGCTTATCTTCCGCGACGTCGAGGTTATGACGCACTTCCGGCAGCTGCTTATCGAGGAAGATCAGGCTTTTTGCCGCTTCTTCCGATTTGCGCTCAATATTCTGCTCAAGATAGTTGCGGGTGATGCTGTTGAGAATGGCACGGATCTGGTCGCGATCTTCGCCGGTGTAGCTGAGGCTCAGCACGCCGGTGTCTTTACCGTTCTCCACAACCGTCAGGTTGTTTTGCAGATTGTTGATCATGCCAAGGGTCGAGAACTTGGTGACGGTAAACTCGCTGTCGTCAGAGGCCTGAATCGCGCTCACCATCATGGTGACGCCCTCTTTACTCAACGGTTTGCCCACTTCACCGCGCGCTTCAAACCCACCGTCGCTGCTCAGCAGATAAGTTTTCGGGCTCAGCACTTTAAGGGTGAAGGTTTGATCCGCCCACCCTTTCGGCAGTTCGAACGAGGTGACCTTAACAGTCTCATTCTGCCGCCCCATCAGGCGATCCCACCCGGCGCCGAACAGTGGGAAGGTGTTTTTCACCACCGAGATGTCGAGGTCGAGATCGTCAACGGTTTTGCCCAGCACCAGGCGGGACTGGATCAACTGAATTTCCGCTTCCGACGCCGGCGGTTTGTTACTCAACGCGCTGTTAATATCCTGCACCAGCGAACTGCCGGTATTCTGCTCGATCTGCACCAGCGCATCGGCGCTGTAAATGGGCGTGGCGAACATGCAGTAAACGAGCGCGGCGAGGGCAAATAGCGCGGTAATGCCCAGCACCCACCAGCGAGCCTCAATGATTGTGCCGAGTAGACGGCCAATATCGATTTCGTCATTGCCCACTGCCGACGTAGCAGAATGCGAATGGTGTGTTTTCTCTGTCATTATTATCCCTGCTGAGCTTGCAATGCCTGCGCCCAAAGGCGGGCAGACTGGTCAAGTAAGGTGTAAACGGCTTCAAAAGCTTCGCGACTTTTGCGATACGGATCGGGGATCTCCCGTTCGTTATCCCAGTGGCCAAACAACATGACCTTTCCACGCATCTCGGGGGTAAGTTCGCACAAGCGGGAGATGTGTCGCTTCTCCATGACCAGAATCAGATCGAATTCACGACACAATTTCCCTGAGATCTGGCGTGCGACATGCCCATCCAGCGAGAGTTGGTTATCTGCCGCCACGGCCGTGGCGTTGGCATCTGCGCTATGCCCGACCAGTGCGCCCAACCCGGCGGACTCAACCGTGAGCCCGGGGTGGTATTTTTTCAGTAGCCGTTCCGCTGTCGGGGAACGACAAATGTTCCCCACACAAACCACCAGAATTTTGTTGAACATGCCTGTTACCACGTATGAATATCTTTGGCCGTATCCGTCATGTAGCGAACGCCACTGATGGTTGGCAGCAACTGGTTGATAAGACGGTTCCAACGCGATACCGGTGCGGTGGTGACATAAACAACGTCATAAGGCTGGAGGCGGAAGTTGGTGGCCATCACCAGCGACGTGGCATCCGACATATCAAGCTGGTAGATGTTGGCAATCTTGTTGCCGCGACCGCCCTCGCCGTTCTTGATCGGACGGATGACGAAGATACCGCTGGCGTTGGAGGAGGTCAGGTCGAGACCTTCTGCCTGGCCAAGCGCTTCGGTCAGCGTCATGCCGCTGAAGTCCATTTTGAGGGTGCTCTGTTTTTTCACTTCGCCCATCACGAACACTTTCAGATCGTCATTGCGCGGAACAAACAGAATGTCGCCCGGATAGAGCAGACGGTTCTGGCTGAGGTCGCCGTTTTGCATCAGCGCCTGCAGAGAAATGCGCTCCTCTTTGCCTTTGTGGGTCAGCACGACGTTGCGCCAGTCGGCAAGATCGGTCAGACCGCCCGCGGCGTTGATCGCATCAAGCACGGTCAGCGGCACGTTGGTGATCGCCTGCTGGCCTGATTTATTCACCTGGCCAGAGACATAGGCTTTTTGCGAGCGGAACGCGGCGATATTAACGTCCACCTGCGGGTCGGCAATATAGGTCGCTAAGCGGCTGGTAATATCACTACGTATTTCGGCCAGGGTTTTACCCACCACGCGGACTTTGCCGATATAGGGGTAGAACATGGTGCCATCCGGCTGCACCCAGTTACCGGTATCGCTGGAGCTGCGATACTGACCGGCAGGGGTGGTTAATTCCGGGTGATCCCACACAGTGACGCTCAGGACGTCGCCTGGACCAACGCGGTATTCATAAGAAGAGATCTCTTGATCCAGCGACATGTTAGGTTGAGCAACGTTTACGCGTGGGCGTAACTGCTCAATCAGACGCGGGGTCAAAGGATAAACGTTCACCATACTGTCTAAATCAAAGTCAGCATCCTGCTGTTTAATCACGTCCTTTCCCGATGTCGACATATTGCTACCCGGGAATACGGTGCAGCCACTCATTAAGCTTATGGACACCAATAATGGCATCAATTTCATTTTAGATTTCATCATTGATTAATTATCACTATGGCAGAGTAATTATCCTGTGCGATTTAAATAAGCGCTCAAGCAGTACACAGAATCAGAATGCAGTTAATTCACCAGGAATATAACTAGCATCAGTCCTAAAAAGCATTTATCCAACCCCATGACATTACAGAATAATCCGGCTGCAGTCATGCCTACAGGCATGCTACCGCCCCTGGCTTCCAGTTACCAATGCACTGATCATCGATATGTCGTTGATAGTCATCCTTTACATCCTCGTCAGGGCGCCAGCTGCGGCGCGCACTAAATACGGCGGGTATCCTTTTCCGCATCGAATAACAACGCGGAAATTAACATCGCAGGTATATTTGAAAGATGCCGATGGAATTGTTGCAGCTAAGCCTAAGGCAGGCAAGGCGGCATCTCCTGACAGAAGCTTTTTTAAGAATAATATTAACGTCGGGTTTTCAGGTTTTTAGGAATTAACTTATATTGACAACTTACGGATGCAGCCCGCCCCATACGATAGTTCCTAAATTCGCACCTTAAACAGCAACAAATAAACATAATCACCGTGCGGGAATGTAATTAAATAACTCTTAAATATCTTATTAAATAAGATTAATCGCAGGCGGCATTGCATTCGTGCTGAAAGTTACCCATGATCTCCTCATCACAATGCTCAACTTATATAAGGTTTTACGCTAACAATGGAGTGGATTGCTGATCCATCAATCTGGGCCGGGCTGATCACACTGGTGGTCATTGAGTTAGTGCTCGGTATCGATAACCTGGTCTTTATCGCCATCCTGGCGGAAAAACTCCCCCCTGCAGAGCGCGACCGCGCCCGCGTGACGGGTTTAATCCTTGCAATGCTGATGCGCCTGGTGCTGCTGACCTCCATTTCGTGGCTGGTGACGCTCACGCAACCGCTGTTCACCGTGCGCGGTTTAAGCTTTAGCGCCCGCGATCTCATCATGCTGTTCGGCGGCCTGTTCCTGCTGTTTAAAGCCACGGTAGAGCTGAACGAGCGGCTTGAAGGGAAAGACAGTGATAACCCCAGCCAGCGGCGCGGGGCAAAATTCTGGGCGGTGGTCGCGCAAATCGTAGTGCTCGACGCGGTCTTCTCTCTCGACTCGGTGATCACCGCCGTCGGCATGGTCGATCATCTGGCGGTGATGATGGCCGCGGTCATTATCGCCATCTCGCTGATGCTGCTGGCGAGCAAAGCCCTCACCCGCTTCGTCAATAATCATCCGACGATTGTCATCCTCTGCCTCAGCTTCCTGCTGATGATTGGCTTTAGCCTGGTAGCGGAAGGCTTTGGCTTCCATATCCCGAAAGGCTATCTCTATGCGGCGATTGGCTTCTCGGTGATGATTGAGTCCCTCAATCAGCTGGCCATCTTTAACCGCCGCCGTTTCCTGTTTGCCAACCATACGCTGCGCCAGCGCACCACCGAAGCGGTGATGCGCCTGCTCAGCGGGCGTAAAGAGGATGCGGAGCTGGATGCGCAAACCGCCTCGATGCTGCGCGACAGCGACGATGCGCAGATTTTCAATCCGCAGGAGCGGCGGATGATTGAGCGCGTGCTGAACCTCAATCAGCGCACGGTGAGCAGCATCATGACCTCGCGTCACGATATCGAACATATCGATCTCAACGCGCCGGAAGCGGAGGTGCGTGCCCTGCTGGATAAAAACCAGCACACCCGTATTGTGGTGACCGGCGGCGAGCAGGAGGAGTCTCTGCTCGGCGTGGTGCATATTCTCGATCTGTTGCAGCAGTCCCTGCATGGCGAACCGCTGGATCTGCGCGTGCTGGTGCGCCAGCCGCTGGTCTTCCCTGAGGGGTTACCGCTGTTGCAGGCGCTGGAGCAGTTCCGCAATGCCCGTACCCACTTCGCTTTCGTGGTCGATGAGTTTGGCTCGGTCGAAGGGGTGGTGACATTAAGTGATGTGATGGAGACCATCGCCGGTAATCTGCCCAACGAGGTGGAGGAGATTGACGCCCGCCATGATATCCAGAAAAACAGCGACGGCAGCTGGACCGCCAACGGCCATATGCCACTGGAAGATCTGGTGCAGTATGTGCCGCTGCCGCTGGATGATAAACGCGATTACCACACCATCGCCGGGCTGTTGATGGAGCATCTGCAGCGTATTCCCGCTCCTGGCGAAGAGGTGACGATTGGCGATTTCCGCCTGAAAACCCTGGAGGTTGAGAGCCACCGGGTGCAGAAAGTGCAGCTTATCCCCATAGCAAGCGACGTTTCTTCCGACTACGAAGTGTAAACCAGCCGGGGTTCGCCCCGGCTCACTCCTCCCCTCTTTTCTTCCTCGCTTTAACATGGATCGCGCAGGCCTTCGCTGGCGATGCGCTGCACGAAATCTCTTGTTTACGCACGAATACGCGCGATATGATGCCTGAAAACGTACAAAGGAGCATCTATGCAAACAGAACAGGCACGAGCACGCATTATTACGGCAATCCCGCTGTCGCAGGATTGGGGAAAGCTGACGAAATACACCTTCGATTTTCGCCGCCGCGATGGGGAGTGGCAGCGTCAAAGCCGGGAGGTATACGACCGCGGCAATGGCGCAACGATCCTGTTATACAACCGCAGTAAACGCAGCGTGATCCTTACCCGGCAGTTTCGCTTACCGCTGTTCGTGAACGATCATGCCGGTTTTTTACTGGAGGCCGCCGCCGGGCTGCTGGATGAGCTGGATGCGGAGACGCGCATAAAGCAGGAAGCTGAAGAGGAGACCGGATACCGTCTTGAGCGGGTCGAAAAGGTATTCGAAGCCTGGATGAGCCCCGGCTCGGTCAGTGAAAAGCTGCACTTTTTTATCGCCGAATATGACGAGAGCCGCCGTACAGGCAACGGCGGTGGTCTGATCGAGGAAGGAGAAGATATTGAAGTAGTGGAGATGACTTTTACCGATGCGCTGGCCGCTATCCGCAGCGGAGAGATTGCCGATGGCAAAACGATTATGCTGCTCCAGCACCTGGCCTTAGAAGGCATGCTTTAATACCCTCATAACGCCCGTAGGCCTGATAAGGCAAAGCCGCCATCAGGCATTTCACCCTGCACCATCACCGTAGGCCTGATAAGGCGCAGCCGCCATCAGGCATGTCGCCCTGCACCATCGCCGTAGGCCTGATAAGGCGCAGCCGCCATCAGGCATGTCGCCCTGCACCATCGCCGTAGGCCTGATAAGGCGCAGCCGCCATCAGGCATGTCGCCCTGCACCATCACCGTAGGCCTGATAAGGCGCAGCCGCCATCAGGCATTTCGCCCGATGGCGCTATACTCACATCTTATCGAGCAGCTTCTTCACATCTTTGCTGCTCTGCTTATCCTTGTTGCGATCGGCCCAGTCGCTCAGGCGGCGTTTCGCCTCATCCTGCAGATGCTTACGCAGCAGCTGATCTACCTGCAGGTTGTAGTTGAGCGCCTGCCACGGCCCATAAACACGCAGCGGAATCGGCGTCGTTTTCAGGAAGTCGATAAGCTCGCTCTCCCCTTGCCAGCCGCCCAGCACCTGAATATTAAAGCGGGTATCCGCCTGCTCTTTCACCAGATCCATTTTGCCTTCACCGGTGAGGGAAATAAGCGGCGAGCTGCCCTGCATGTTACTCAGCGTCATCTGCCCCGCTTTCAGCGCCAGATCGCTGCTGAAGCTGTCGAGCCGCGTCGCCGTGTCATATTTTTCCTGCGTCTGCACATCGGTGCTGCGCGCCACCGCCTGCTGCACCAGCTGCTGGAAGTTGAGCCCTTCCATGCGGCTATTTTTCAGCTCAACGTGCGCCTCGCCCTGCCACAGACGGCGAAACTCTTCTGCATCAATACTTGGGCCGGAGAAATCACCCGCCATCGACAGGCTACCGGTAAGCGCGATGGGATAATTAAAGGCTTTCAGAATGTCGCCAATCTCAACATTGTCGAGGCGCGGCTGGAACACCGCCCGCGATGCATCGCGGCGCACATCCAACTGCCCCGGAAGAGAGATCTGCCCGGCGCCCATTTTGCCCTGCAGTGTCGGAATGGAGAGCAGGCCAGCGTCGTTGTTGAACTGGCCGCTGACATCGGCAAACTGCATCCCGCGCCAGCGCACGGCTTTTGCGGTTATCCCCACCTGGGCGGTGAAATCACGCAGGCCATTAAAATGCGGCACATCGGCGCTGTTAGCGATTACCGGACGCGGCGGACGGCTTTGCGCCTGGCCCTGTTGATCCGGTGCGCTGCTATCCGCTGCGCTATTTTGCGGCGGCAGCAGATTATCGAGATTGAGATTATCGAACTGCAAATCCAGCGCCCACACCGGCAGGGTGCCAAAAGTCACGCTGCCGTGTCCGGTCAGGACGCTATCATTGGCACGCAGCTTCAGCGCGCTTAGCGCCAGGCGTTGCTGGTCGCCCTGCCACTGTGCCTGCAACTCGCCTTCACCTTCGATACCTTGTGATGGCACATCGCCGCCGCGCAGCTGCCACTTGACGCTATCCACCACCGCTGAGAGGTTATGTGGATAGTCGCGCGCGTCGAGATTCGCGCGCAGCGCCAGGGTTAAATCACGTTGATTACGGTTGATGCGCCCGGAGAACTCCAGCGCCGCCTGGTGCTGCTCGTCCTGCTCCATCTGCAGCCGGATATCGCGCACCGTCATCTGCTCATCGTTCTCATGCTGTAACACCAGCACGCTGTCCGCTACCTGCAGACTGCCGATATCCCAGGACCAGCCGCGATCCTCTTCCGCCTGCGGCAGCGTATTTTCACGCGGAGCGACAGGCGCGTCTTTATCCACCCTGGCCTGGGTTTCAGGCGTCAGTTGGATCACCGCGCCTTTTAACATCACCTGCTTAACATGCAACTGGTGGGAGAGCAGAGGTATGAGATTGACGTCGAGACGCATATTGTCTGCTTTAACCACCGGCGTCTGCGCACCCGGCGCGGTTAACGTCATGCGCCCTGAGAGAATGCTGAGCTGCGGCCAGACGTGCCAGCGCAAGGGGCCATCAAGCTGTAAGTGATAGCCGCTGCGCGCTTCAACCTGACGCACCATATAAGCACGGAAATCGTTGGGGTTGACCAGCAACACCAACGCTGACAGGCCGGCAATCAGCACGACCAACAGGATCATCAGCGTGGTTAACACTCTTCTCATGGCGTCCTCTGCAGAGATAACTTGCTCAGTCTTTATCGATACGGCTGGCAACCGCGCCCTGCTGATCGCGATACTTCGCATCTTCGCGGCGGTTGTAAGGGCGCTCGGCCGGGCCGGAGAGCGGCTCGAAGCTCAGCGCGCCGATCAGCATGCCGGGGCGCAGCGCCAGCGGCAGTTTTCCTGAATTATAGAACTCCAGCACGATGCAGCCAGACCAGCCGGGATCGATACGGTGTGCGGTGACGTGCACCATCAGCCCTAATCGCGCCAGCGACGAGCGGCCATCGAGCCAGCCAACCAGATCCGCAGGCAGGGTAACGGACTCATAGGTCACTGCCAGCGCCAGCTCGCCCGGATGGAGGAAAAAGGCTTCGCCATCGGCGAGGACAATCTCATCGCTCATCACGCGATCGAGGGCGGCGGTCACTTCCTGTTTCGGCCCGCTCAGATCGATAAATGCTGCGGTATGACCACTGAATGTGCGGAATTTGTTGCCCAGACGGACATCCACCGTCGCGCCATTAATTCGTTCTACCGGCGGACGCGGGTTAATTGCGAGTCGGCCCTCATTCATCCAGGCTTCGATATCGCGGTCACAAAGACGCATGGCACATTCTCCTTTGGTGCGACACGCCCCTGAAAAAGCCTCAGGGGACGGGTAGTTAACACTGAGTTTGACAGCCTAACATGTATTATTCAAAAAATTGGCTGATTTTGGCTTTCAGAATGTCGATGGCGATACGGTTCTTGCCGCCGCGCGGCACGATGATGTCGGCATACTGCTTGGAGGGTTCGATAAATTGCAGGAACATCGGACGCACAGTTTTCTGGTACTGCGCCATCACCGAATCCATCGAACGCCCGCGCTCATTCACGTCACGCTTGATGCGGCGCATCAGGCAGATATCCAGCGGCGTATCGACAAAAATAGAAAAGTTCATCTCATCGCGCAGGCGAGAGTCGGTCAGCAGCAGGATCCCTTCCAGAATGATGACTTTTTTGGCTTCGATACGAATGGTCTCGGCGGTGCGGGTATGCTCAACATAGCTGTAGACCGGTAACTCAATGGATTCGCCGCGTTTAAGCGACTGAAGATGCTGGAATAACAGACTGTGATCCATCGCGCTTGGATGGTCATAGTTGGTTTTAACACGCTCTTCCATCGACAGATGGCTTTGATCTTTGTAGTAGCTGTCTTCGGGAATAACGCCAATGTGTTCATCACCCACCTGCTCGCGTAACTCGCGGTAAAGCGTACTGGCAATAAGACTTTTACCTGAAGCAGATGCGCCGGCGATGCCGATGATGACGCACTGATGTGACTGATCAGTCATAAATTTAGGGACCTGATTAACCTGGATGTAAAGGAAGGAAGACGCCTTGGCGTCAAACGCGGCAATTATAGGGATTTCACCGCCGCGATACCAGTCGAAAGCGCGGCTCCGGGCGATAAGCAAAAATGGCGGCATTTTTCGCCAATCTACGCGCTTTTTTTCTCAGCAAGGTGGGTAAAAATGACGCACCGGGCGCGTTTTATGCATTCACTAAGTAATTAATAACCCTATGATGTCAATTTATGAGCGCACGCCATAGGAATTGTAAATTGTTTGTACTAGCATAATCCGAAATTCTCATTTCATTCGTCGGCCGCCGTGTCGGACGGCACAGGGTTGCGGATAAAGCGGTAATGAAAAAACAATACCAACACGTTTTGGTTACCACACCACATCCCGTGCTGCGGCTAATAAGTCTTGGACTGCTCTCTTTTTTCTTCACGCTCTTCTCTCTTGAGCTGATTCGATTTGGCACCATTATTGCGCCGCTCTGGTTCCCCACCGCCATCATGACCGTTGCGTTTTACCGCCATGCCGGCAAGATGTGGCCGGGCATCGCCCTCGCCTGCGCGCTGGGTAATGTCGCTGCCACCATTGCGCTCTTTTCGCCGTCGTTTCTCGATTTGCGTTATACGCTGGTCAATATTGTTGAAGCCGTTGCAGGCGCGATCCTGCTGCGCAAACTGCTGCCTTCCTATAATCCGCTTAAAAATCTTACCGACTGGATACGCCTTGCCATTGGCAGCGTGCTGATACCGCCGCTGATTGGCGGCGTGCTGATTTGCTTGCTGGTGCCGACGGATAATCTGCTGCGCACCTTTATTATCTGGGTGTTGTCGGAAGCGATCGGTGCGCTGGCGCTGGTGCCGCTCGGTCTGCTCTTCAAACCCCACTATCTGCTACGCCATCGTAACCCCAAACTCCTGCTGGAAAGCCTGGTTACCCTGACCCTGACGCTGCTGTTGAGCTGGCTGGCGCTGCACTATCTGCCGTGGCCCTTTACCGCCGTGATTGTGCTGCTGATGTGGAGCGCGGTACGCCTGCCGCGCATGGAAGCCTTCTTAATTTATCTCGCGACGGTGATGGTGGCCTCGCTGGTGCTGGCTATCGATCCTAATGTCGTGAGTATGCCGAAGAGCGGCGTGATGATGAATGCGCCGTGGCTGCCCTTTTTGATGATTCTTTTGCCGGTGCATGTGATGACCATGGTGATGTACGCCTTTCGCACCGAGCGCAAGCACATCATCGAGAGCGAAGCGCGTTTTCGTAACGCCATGGAGTATTCAGCGATTGGCATGGCGCTAGTCGGTACCGACGGCCAGTGGTTACAGGCTAACAAAGCCCTGTGCCAGTTTCTCGGCTATAGCCAGGAGGAGCTGCGCCTGATGACCTTCCAGCAGCTCACCTGGCCGGAAGATCTGGCGCGGGATATGGCGCAGTTGCAGCAGCTGACGCGCGGCGAAATTGCCAGCTATTCGATGGAAAAACGCTACTACACGCGCAACGGCGATCTGGTCTGGGGCCTGCTGGCGGTCTCGGTGGTGCGTCACGCCAACGGCACTCCGCTCTACTTTATTGCCCAGGTTGAAGATATTAACGATCTTAAGCAGACCGAATGGGTCAACAAACGGCTGATGGAGCGCATTACCCTCGCTAACGAAGCGGGCGGCATCGGCATCTGGGAGTGGGAGCTGGAGCCGGACATCATCAGTTGGGATAAACGGATGTTCGAGATGTATGAAGTGCCTGCGCATCTCAAACCGACCTGGCAGCTCTGGTACGAAAGGATTGTGCCGGAAGACCGCCCGGAAACCGAGCGGGTGATCCGTGACGCGCTGGCGTCGCGCATCGCGTTCAAGCTTGAGTTCCGCATTGCCGTGACAGACGGTATCCGCCATATTCGCTCGCTGGCCAACCGCGTCCTTAATAAACAGGGCGAGGTCGAACGGCTGCTCGGCGTCAGTATGGATATGACGGAGGTAAAACAGCTTAACGAAGCGCTTTACCAGGAGAAGGAGCGGCTGCATATCACTCTCGACTCCATCGGCGAAGCGGTGCTCTGTACCGATGTTGAAATGAAGGTCACCTTTATGAACCCGGTCGCCGAGAAGATGAGCGGCTGGTCGCAAGAGAGCGCTATGGGTCAGCCTCTGCTGAAGGTGCTGCACATCACTTTTGGCGATAGCGGCCCGGTACTGGAAAATATTCACAGTGGGGATATGTCACGCACGGATATTGAACAGGACGTGGTGCTGCACTGCCGCGCGGGCGGTAGCTTCGACATTCACTACACCATCACCCCGCTCAGCACCCTCGACGGGCAAAATATCGGCTCGGTGCTGGTTATCCAGGATGTGACCGAGTCGCGCAAAATGCTGCGCCAGCTGAGCTACAGCGCCTCGCACGATGCCCTTACCCATCTGGCGAACCGCGTCAGTTTCGAGGCAAACCTTAAACGCCTGCTGTCGACGGTGCAGGAGTACCCTCAACGGCATGCGCTGGTGTTTATCGATCTCGACCGCTTTAAAGCGGTTAACGATAGCGCCGGGCATGCCGCTGGCGATACGCTGCTGCGCGAGATCTCAACGCTGATGCTCAGCCTGCTGCGCTCAACGGATATTCTTGCCCGTCTGGGCGGCGATGAGTTTGGCCTGCTGCTGCCGGAGTGTAATGTCGAAAGCGCGCGTTATATCGCCGGTCGTATGATTGAAGCGATCAATGATTATCGCTTTAGCTGGGAGGGCCGCGAGCACCGCATCGGTGCCAGCGCCGGGATCACCATTATCGATGAGTATAACCATCAGGCTTCCGAAGTGATGTCGCAGGCCGATATCGCCTGTTATGCCTCGAAGCACAGCGGTCGTGGTCGGGTGACGGTCTATGAACCGAAACAGGGGCTGATGCAGCATGAGCGCTCGATGATGTCGCTGGAGGAGCAGTGGCGCATCATCAAAGAGAACCATCTGTTAATGATTGCGCGCGGCGTCGCTTCGCCGCGGGTGCCGGAAGCGTGTAACTTCTGGCTGCTCTCCCTGCGCTTGTGGACCAGCGAAGGGGAAGTGATGGAGGAGCATGCGTTTCGCGCCGGGCTCCATGAGCCGGAGCTGATTCGCGCCCTCGACCAACGCGTTTTCCATGAGTTTTTCAGTAAGCATGCGACCGCCATCACCGCCAAAGGGTTGGGCGTCGCCCTGCCCCTCTCCGTGCACGGTCTGGCAAGCAGTAGCCTGGTGGATGAACTGTTATCTCTGCTTGAGAGCGGCCCGATGCCGGGGCGTCTGCTGCATCTGGTAATCCCGGCAGATGCGCTGGTGCGCGAAGGCCATGCCCGGATTGAAAACCTCAGACGTCTGCGTCATGCGGGGTGTCGCATTATCCTCAGCCGTGTCGGACACGATCTCGATGTTTTCGAGCACATCACACCGCATATGGCTGATTATCTGCTGCTGGAGCCGGAGCTGGTCTCTAATGTGCACGGCAATTTGATGGATGAGATGATGGTGACCATTATTCAGGGGCATGCGCAGCGCCTTGGGTTGAAGAGCATTGCCGGGCCGACGCATCAGCCGATGATAATGGATACCCTCTCCGGGATTGGCATTGATCTGATTTATGGCGATACCATCTCCCAGGCGCACCCGCTCGATTTGATGCTCAATACCAGTTATTTCGCCATCAACTAACTGCCGGATGGCGGCTACGCCTTATCCGGCCTACAAAACCCGCCCCGCAACCGTATGCACACTTCCCGTAGGCCCGATAAGCCCAGCGCCATCGGGCATTAGCGCCGGACTTTCCGTAGGCCTGATAAGCGCAGCGCCATCAGGCACCAGCACCGCAACCATGCTTCCGTAGGCCCGATAAGCGAAGCGCCATCGGGCATTGCGTTATGGCTCGGGCGACCACGCCTGCGTAAACCAGATATGCAACAGCGCGTAAGAGCGAAACGGCTGCCAGCGCTCGGCATAACGCCGCGTCTGCGCGGGCGTCATCCCGGCGAAACGCTGCTTAATCGCATAATCATCCGCTAAGAAGATATCTTTCGCCTGCCAGCCGCGCAGCGCAAAGTAGTTCGCCGTCCAGCGCCCAATCCCCGGATAGTTCATCAGCGCTTTCACCCCCTGCTCCACATCATCTGGCCTCTGGAGTGGAAAGGTGCCGTCGCAAGCAGCCTCGGCAAGGGTAATCAGTGCCTGGGCGCGCTTTAGCGGCATCCCAAGACTTTTCAGCACCTGTGCATCGGCGGCGGCAATCTGCTGTGCAGTGGGAAAGGTGATAAACCCCGGCGCTTCATCCATCACTTCGCCATAACGATGCGCGACTTTCGCCGTCAGCTTTGCCGCCATCGCCACGCTCACCAGTTGCCCAAGCACCGCGCGCACCGCCTGCTCGAAGGGATCGATCGAGCCGGGCAGCCGCAGGCCAGGGCGCGCGGCGGCGAGATCGCCAAGCCGCGTATTAATACGCTCCGGCTCGCAGGAGAGATCAAATAACCTCTCCAGCCGCTGCAAACAGTGTTCAGCAACCGGTTCAAGCCCCTCACTTAAAGTGACCTTCAGCGTCGCGCTTGTCTCATCCGGCTCGGCGGTAATAATCCCGCGATGGCCGCCAAAGGCACAGGAGCGCACATAGCGCGACTCGCTCACCACTTCCACGCCCGCGACGGCGCGCGCGCCTAAGAAACTCAACATCCACGCCCAGTCATAGGGCGGCTGCCAGTGCAGTGTGTACATACCATCTCCCCGCTGATAATGCTAAAAGCATAACAACTCAGGGAATTTTCGCCTTGCTTTCATATTCCGGTTGTCGCCCTGCACGCATTCCGCTAAAGTCGCCCCCCTTCTTCACAGGCATGGGGATTGCACGGTGTTTATTGGTTTTGACTACGGTACGGCAAACTGCTCGGTAGCGGTGATGCGCGATAACGCGCCACAGCTGCTGACCATGGAAAATAACAGCACCTTGCTGCCGTCGATGCTCTGCGCGCCGACGCGCGAAGCGGTGAGCGAGTGGCTCTATCGCCACCATCAGGTTCCGGCAACGGGGAGTGAAACCCAGGCGCTGCTGCGCCGGGCGGTGAGCTTCAACCGCGAAGAGGACATTGAGGTCAACGCTACCAGCGTCCAGTTCGGTCTCGCTTCACTGCGCCAGTATGTGAGCGATCCGGAGGAGGTCTACTTCGTTAAATCCCCGAAGTCGTTTCTTGGTGCCAGCGGCCTGAAACCGCAGCAGATCGCGCTGTTTGAGGATCTGGTCTGCGCCATGATGCTGCATATCCGCAAGCAGGCAGAGAGCCAGCTGCCGGAGGCGATTCGCCAGGCGGTGATTGGCCGGCCGATCAACTTCCAGGGGCTCGGCGGCGATGAGGCTAACGCCCAGGCACAGGGCATCCTTGAGCGCGCCGCAACGCGCGCAGGCTTCGAAGAGGTGGTGTTCCAGTTCGAACCGGTTGCCGCTGGCCTCGATTTTGAAGCGACATTAAATGAAGAGAAGCGCGTGCTGGTGGTCGACATCGGCGGCGGAACCACCGACTGCTCGCTGATCCTGATGGGTCCGCAGTGGCGCGAGAAAGCGGATCGCAGCGCCAGCCTGCTCGGCCACAGCGGCTGCCGCGTTGGCGGGAACGATCTTGATATCGCGCTGGCGTTCAAAAACCTGATGCCGCTGCTCGGCATGGGCGGACAGACGGAAAAAGGCATTGCGCTGCCGATCCTGCCGTGGTGGAACGCGGTGGCGATCAACGATGTTCCTGCGCAGACGGAGTTCTACAGCACGGCAAACGGCCGTCTGTTAAACGACCTGTTGCGCGATGCGCGCGACGCAGAAAAGGTCGCTCTGCTGGTGAAAGTGTGGAAACAGCGCCTCGGCTACCGGCTGGTACGCAGCGCGGAAGAGAGCAAAATCGCCCTCTCCGACACGCAGCAGGTGACCGCTTCACTGCCCTTTATCAGCGACAGCCTCGCCACTGCCATCGATCAGCAGGGGCTGGAAAATGCCCTTAACCAGCCGCTGCAACGCATTATTGAGCAGGTGCAGCTGGCACTGGCAACCAGTAATGAGACGCCGGATGTGATCTACTTAACCGGCGGCAGCGCCCGTTCGCCGATTATCAAAAAAGCGCTGGCGGAAACGCTGCCCGGCATCACCATTGCTGGCGGTGATGACTTCGGCTCGGTGACCGCCGGGCTGGCCCGCTGGGCGCAGGTCGTCTTCCGTTAATTATCTGCCGGGTGGCTTCACCCGGCACGCTTTCTGCTACAAAATCTCCCTAACGCAAATTATCTGTCGTGACTACGTTTCCAGACAGTGTTTCATTTTTCCTCCATTATTCTGCGCTTCAGGGTGACTACACTACTATTACTTCGCCATTCGATTTAAAGAGATACCTATAACGATGAAAGGACGAGTCACTTTTCGCCGCACCGTTGTCGCGGCACTGGTCATCGCACTGGCAGGTGCGGCCTGGTACTATTTTGCGCACACCCCCACAACCACCGCGGCAAGCGGGCAAAAAGCGCCTGCGGGCGGCGGACGTCACGGCATGCGCGGCGCGCTGCCACCGGTGCAGGCAGCCACCGCCACCAGCGAATCCGTTCCACGCTATCTCTCCGGCCTTGGCACCATCACCGCGGCGAATACCGTTACCGTGCGCAGCCGCGTCTCGGGTCAGCTTAAGGCGATCCATTTCCAGGAGGGGCAACAGGTTAACGCCGGCGATCTGCTGGCGGAGATTGACCCCAGCGAATTCAACGTCGCGCTGGCGCAGGCCCAGGGCCAGCTGGCGAAAGATAAAGCCACCCTTGCCAATGCCCGCCGCGATCTTGCCCGCTACCAGCAGCTGGCGAAAACCAGCCTCGTCTCTCGCCAGGATCTCGATGCCCAGCAGGCGCTGGTCAGCGAATCCGAAGGCACGGTGAAAGCGGATGAAGCCTCCGTCGCCAGCGCCCAGTTGCAGCTGGAGTGGAGCCGCATCACCGCACCGGTTAGTGGACGCGTCGGCCTGAAGCAGGTCGATGTCGGCAACCAGATAAGTAGCAGCGATACCACCGGTATTGTGGTGCTAACGCAAACCCACCCTATCGATCTCATCTTTACCCTGCCAGAGAGCGACATCGCGACCGTAGTGCAGGCGCAGAAAAGTGCGCAGAAACTGGTGGTGGAAGCCTGGGATCGCACCAATAAGCAGAAGCTCAGCAGCGGTACGTTGTTAAGCCTGGATAACCAGATCGACGCCACCACCGGCACCATCAAGCTGAAAGCGCGTTTCGACAACCAGGACGACGCCCTCTTCCCGAATCAATTTGTTAACGCCCGGATGCTGGTCGCCACCCAGCAGGATGCGGTGGTGATCCCCGCAGCGGCGCTGCAAATGGGTAATGAAGGCAACTTCGTCTGGGTGCTGAACGATAAGAACAAGGTCAGCAAACACACGGTAACGCCAGGCATTCAGGACAGCCAGAAAGTTGTGATCAGCGCCGGGTTATCGGCAGGCGATCGCGTCGTCACAGACGGTATCGACCGCCTGACAGAGGGCGCGCAGGTGGAAGTGGTTGACGCCAGCAACGCAGAAACCCTGCCCGCAAAGCGTGAACGTCCGGCGAAAGGAGCACAAGGCTGATGCAGCTGTTACCGCCGGGCCGGACGGGTGGCCCTTCGCGTCTCTTTATTCTGCGTCCGGTCGCCACCACGCTGTTGATGGTGGCGATCCTGCTGGCCGGGATCATCGGCTACCGCTTTCTGCCCGTTTCGGCGCTGCCGGAAGTGGATTATCCAACCATTCAGGTGGTGACGCTCTACCCTGGCGCCAGCCCGGATGTGGTGACCTCGGCGATTACCGCGCCGCTTGAGCGCCAGTTCGGCCAGATGTCGGGCTTAAAGCAGATGTCTTCGCAGAGTTCCGGCGGCGCGTCGGTCGTCACGCTGCAGTTCCAGCTAAGCCTGCCGCTGGATGTCGCCGAACAAGAAGTGCAGGCGGCAATGAACGCCGCCAACAGCCTGCTGCCTTCGGACTTACCGAACCCGCCGGTCTACAACAAAGTGAACCCCGCCGACCCGCCGATCATGACGCTGGCGGTCACCTCCTCCGCCATGCCGATGACGCGGGTAGAGGATATGGTGGAAACGCGCGTGGCGCAGAAGATCTCCCAGGTCTCCGGCGTCGGGCTGGTGACGCTCTCCGGCGGCCAGCGTCCGGCGGTGCGCGTCAAACTCAACGCGCAGGCGATTGCCGGGCTGGGGTTAACCAGTGAAACCGTACGCACCGCCATCAGTAACGCTAACGTCAACTCGGCGAAGGGTAGCCTTGATGGCCCGACCCGCGCCGTCACCCTCTCGGCCAATGACCAGATGCAGTCCGCCGAGGAGTACCGCAAGCTGATTATCGCTTACCAGAACGGCGCACCGATCCGCCTCGGCGACATCGCCACCGTTGAACAGGGTGCAGAGAACAGCTGGCTCGGCGCGTGGGCGAACAAACAGCAGGCGATCGTGATGAATGTGCAGCGCCAGCCGGGCGCTAATATTATCGATACCGCCGATAACATCCATGCCCTGCTACCGCAGCTTACCGAGAGCCTGCCGAAATCCGTCACCGTGAAGGTGCTCTCGGATCGCACCAACAATATCCGCGCCTCAGTAAGCGACACGCAGTTTGAGCTTATGCTGGCGATTGCGCTGGTGGTGATGATTATCTACCTCTTCCTGCGCAATATTCCGGCGACGATTATCCCCGCCGTTGCGGTGCCGCTGTCGCTGATTGGCACCTTTGCGGCGATGGTGTTTCTCGATTTCTCCATCAATAACCTGACGCTAATGGCGCTGACCATCGCCACCGGCTTTGTCGTCGATGATGCGATTGTGGTGATCGAAAACATCTCGCGCTATATCGAAAAGGGTGAAAAACCGCTGAATGCGGCGCTGAAAGGCGCAGGCGAGATCGGCTTTACCATCATCTCGCTCACCTTCTCGCTGATTGCGGTGCTGATCCCGCTGCTGTTTATGGGCGATATCGTCGGGCGGCTGTTTCGCGAGTTTGCTGTCACGCTGGCAATTGCCATTCTTATCTCCGCCGTGGTGTCGCTGACCTTAACGCCGATGATGTGCGCGCGCATGCTGAGCGCGGAATCCCTGCGCAAGCAGAACCGCTTCTCCCGCGCCTCGGAGCGCTTTTTTGAGCGGGTGATTGCCGGTTACGGCCGCCTTCTGAGCCGGGTGCTTAATCACCCATGGCTGACCCTTGGCGTCGCCCTCGGCACGCTGCTGCTGTCGGTAATGCTGTGGATCTTTATTCCGAAAGGCTTCTTCCCGATCCAGGACAACGGCATCATTCAGGGCACACTGCAGGCGCCGCAATCCGCCTCCTTTGCCAGCATGGCGGAGCGCCAGCGCCAGGTAGCGGATATTATCCTGCGCGATCCGGCCGTTGAGAGCCTCACCGCTTTCGTCGGCGTCGACGGTACTAACCCGTCCCTGAACAGCGCGCGATTGCAGATCAACCTCAAACCACTTGATGAGCGCGACGATCGCGTCCAGCCGGTGATCGAGCGGTTGCAGCAGGCGGCGGGCAATGTGCCGGGTATGTCGCTCTACCTGCAACCGACGCAGGATCTGACCATTGATACGACCGTCAGCCGCACCCAGTACCAGTTCACCCTGCAGGCAAACTCCCTTGAGGCGCTCAGCACCTGGGTACCGCAACTGGTGAGTAAATTGCAGGCGATGCCGCAGCTGGCGGATGTCAGCAGCGACTGGCAGGACAAAGGTTTGGTGGCGTATGTCAATGTGGATCGCGACAGCGCCAGCCGCCTCGGTATCAGCATGGCGGATGTCGATAACGCCCTCTACAACGCCTTTGGTCAGCGCCTGATCTCCACCATCTACACTCAGGCGAACCAGTACCGGGTGGTGCTGGAGCATGACACCACGCAGACGCCGGGCCTCGCGGGGCTGGATAATATTCGCCTTACCAGCAGCGAAGGCGGTGTGGTGCCGCTGTCGTCGATTGCCAAAATCGAGCAGCGCTATGCACCGTTAAGCATCAACCATCTCGATCAGTTCCCGTCGACCACCATCTCCTTTAACGTTGCCGACGGTTACTCGCTGGGCGATGCGGTTGACGCGGTGCAGGAGAGCGAGAAAACCCTCCACTTCCCGACCGATATCCGCACCGAATTCCAGGGCAGCACGCTGGCGTTCCAGGCGGCGCTCGGCAGCACCATCTGGCTGATTGTTGCGGCGATAGCGGCGATGTATATCGTGCTCGGTGTGCTATATGAGAGCTTTATCCACCCGATAACCATCCTCTCGACGCTGCCAACGGCGGGCGTCGGCGCGCTGCTGGCGCTGATGATCTCCGGCAGCGAGCTGGATGTGATCGCCATTATCGGCATCATCCTGCTGATCGGCATTGTGAAGAAGAACGCCATCATGATGATCGACTTCGCCCTCGCCGCCGAGCGCGAAGCGGGCATGTCGCCGCGCGATGCCATCTTCCAGGCCTGCCTGCTGCGTTTTCGCCCGATCCTGATGACCACGCTGGCGGCGCTGCTCGGCGCGCTGCCGCTGATGCTCAGCACCGGCGTTGGCGCAGAGCTGCGTCGCCCGCTGGGGATCGGCATGGTCGGCGGCCTGCTGGTGAGCCAGGTGCTGACGCTGTTTACCACGCCGGTGATCTATCTGCTCTTCGACCGCCTGGCGCTGGCGGCGAAAAAGCGTTTTCCGCAGCGTGAAGAGGAGGCGTAAGTGAAGTTCTTCGCCCTCTTCATTTACCGCCCGGTGGCGACGATCCTGATTTCGCTCGCCATCACCCTGTGCGGCATTCTCGGCTTCCGGCTGCTGCCGGTCGCCCCGCTACCGCAAGTTGATTTTCCGGTGATCATGGTCAGCGCTTCGCTGCCCGGTGCTTCGCCGGAGACCATGGCCTCGTCGGTCGCTACGCCGCTTGAGCGCTCGCTGGGGCGCATTGCCGGAGTGAGCGAGATGACCTCCTCCAGCTCGCTTGGCAGTACGCGCATTATTCTTGAGTTCAATTTCGACCGCGATATCAACGGCGCGGCGCGCGATGTGCAGGCGGCAATCAACGCCGCGCAGAGCCTGCTGCCGAGCGGCATGCCGAGCCGCCCGACCTATCGCAAAGCGAACCCCTCCGCTGCGCCAATCATGATCCTCACCCTCACCTCAGATACCTACTCTCAGGGTGAGCTGTATGACTTTGCCTCAACGCAACTGGCGCAAACCCTGTCGCAAATCGACGGTGTCGGCGATGTCGATGTCGGCGGCAGCTCGCTGCCCGCCGTGCGGGTCGATCTCAATCCGCAGGCGCTGTTTAACCAGGGTGTCTCTCTTGATGCGGTGCGTACGGCCATCAGCAATGCCAACGTACGCAAACCGCAGGGCGCGCTGGAGGATGGCACGCACCGCTGGCAGGTGCAGACCAATGATGAGTTAAAAACCGCGGCGGAGTATCAGCCGCTGATTATTCACCATAAAAATGGTGCTGCGGTACGCTTAAGCGATGTCGCCACGGTCACCGACTCGGTGCAGGATGTGCGCAACGCCGGGATGACCAACGCCAAACCGGCGATTTTGCTGATGGTCCGTAAGCTGCCGGAAGCCAATATTATCCAGACGGTGGACAGCATTCGTGCCCGCCTGCCGGAGCTGCAAAAGACCATTCCCGCCGCCATTGATTTGCAAATCGCTCAGGATCGCTCGCCGACCATCCGCGCCTCGCTGGAGGAGGTGGAGCAGACGCTGGTGATCTCGGTCGCGCTGGTGATCCTGGTGGTGTTCCTCTTCCTGCGTTCAGGTCGTGCGACCTTTATCCCGGCGGTGGCCGTGCCGGTGTCGCTGGTTGGCACCTTTGCCGCTATGTATCTGTGCGGTTTTAGCCTCAACAACCTGTCGCTGATGGCGCTGACCATCGCCACTGGCTTTGTGGTCGATGATGCGATTGTGGTGCTGGAGAATATCTCCCGCCATCTCGAAGCGGGGATGAAGCCGTTGCAGGCGGCGCTGCAAGGGACACGAGAAGTGGGCTTTACGGTGCTGTCGATGAGCCTGTCGCTGGTGGCGGTGTTCCTGCCGCTACTGCTGATGGCCGGGCTGCCGGGGCGGTTACTGCGCGAATTTGCCGTCACGCTCTCAGTGGCGATTGGCATTTCGCTGCTGATCTCACTCACCCTGACGCCAATGATGTGCGGCTGGTTGCTCAAAGCCCATAAGCCGCATAGCCGTACGCGGGAGAGAGGCGTTGGTCGCCTGTTAACCCGCATCCAGCAGCAGTATGCCCGCTCGCTGAAATGGGTGCTTAACCATGCCCGGCTGGTTGGCGTGGTGCTGCTTGGCACCATCGCGCTCAATATCTGGCTCTATATCTCGATTCCGAAAACCTTCTTCCCGGAGCAGGATACCGGCGTGCTGATGGGCGGTATTCAGGCGGATCAGAGCATCTCCTTCCAGGCGATGCGCGGCAAGTTGCAGGACTTTATGCAGATCATCCGCGAGGATCCGGCAGTAGATAACGTTACCGGCTTTACCGGCGGCTCGCGGGTTAACAGCGGGATGATGTTTATTACTCTCAAATCGCGCGACCAGCGCCACGCCACAGCGCAGGAGGTGATTGACCGCCTGCGCAGCAAGCTGGCGAAAGAGCCGGGCGCGAGCCTCTTTTTGATGGCGGTGCAGGATATTCGCGTCGGCGGCCGCCAGGCCAATGCCAGCTATCAGTTTGCACTGCTGTCAGATTCCTTAAGCGACCTGCGCGAGTGGGAACCAAAAATCCGTAAAGCGTTTGCGGCGCTGCCGGAGCTGGCGGATGTCAACTCGGATCAGCAGGATAACGGCGCGGAGATGAACCTGGTCTACGACCGGGAAACCATGACCCGCCTTGGCATCAGCGTGCAGGCGGCGAACAGCCTGCTAAATAACGCCTTTGGCCAGCGGCAGATCTCCACCATCTACCAGCCGCTTAACCAGTACAAAGTGGTGATGGAGGTTGACCCGCGCTACACCCAGGATGTCAGCGCGCTGGATAAGATGTACATCATCAACGATGCGGGCGCGTCGATTCCCCTCTCCTACTTTGCCCACTGGCAACCGGCGAATGCGCCGCTGTCGGTCAACCACCAGGGGTTGTCGGCGGCCTCAACCATTGCCTTTAACCTGCCGGCAGGCGTTTCACTTTCGCAGGCCAGCGAGGCGATTGACCGCACCATGACGCAGCTTGGCGTGCCTAACAGCGTGCGCGGCAGTTTTGCCGGTACCGCGCAGGTGTTCCAGGAGACGATGAACTCACAGGTGATCCTGATCCTCGCCGCCATCGCCACGGTCTATATCGTGCTTGGCATTCTCTATGAGAGCTATGTCCACCCGCTGACCATTCTGTCGACCCTGCCGTCGGCGGGCGTTGGCGCACTGCTGGCGCTGGAGCTGTTTGGCGCGCCGTTTAGCCTGATTGCGCTGATTGGTATTATGCTGCTTATCGGGATTGTGAAGAAAAACGCCATTATGATGGTCGACTTCGCCCTCGAGGCGCAGCGCAAGGGACAACTGAGCGCCGAAGAGGCGATTTTCCAGGCCTGCCTGCTGCGTTTTCGCCCGATTATGATGACCACCCTGGCGGCGCTGTTTGGTGCCCTGCCGCTGGTGATCTCCAGTGGTGATGGCTCAGAGTTGCGCCAGCCGCTCGGTATTACCATCGTTGGCGGGCTGGTGATGAGCCAGCTGCTGACGCTCTATACCACGCCGGTGGTCTACCTCTTCTTTGATCGTCTGCGCGCGCGGTTTAGTCGCAAAGTGAGAGAGCCCGTAAGTGAATGAATGAGTTACCGAAACAGATCCGCTGGCAGTTATGGATAGTCGCCTTTGGCTTCTTTATGCAGTCGCTGGATACCACCATTGTTAACACCGCCCTCCCCTCGATGGCGGCAAGCCTCGGCGAAAGCCCGCTGCATATGCACATGGTGGTGGTCTCCTATGTGCTGACCGTTGCCGTGATGCTGCCCGCCAGCGGCTGGCTGGCCGACCGGGTTGGCGTGCGCAATATCTTCTGCGTGGCGATTGTGCTCTTTACCGCCGGGTCGCTGTTCTGCGCGCTGGCCGCCACGCTCGATCAGCTGATCCTCGCGCGCGTGCTGCAAGGCTTTGGCGGCGCGATGATGGTGCCGGTCGGGCGTTTAACGGTGATGAAGATCGTGCCGCGCACCCACTATATGGCGGCGATGACCTTTGTGACGCTGCCAGGCCAGGTCGGCCCGCTGCTCGGCCCGGCGCTCGGCGGCATTCTGGTGGAGTACGCCTCCTGGCACTGGATCTTCCTGATTAACCTGCCGGTCGGCATTATTGGCGCGATTGCCACCCTGAGCCTGATGCCGAACTACACCCTGCAAACCCGCCGCTTTGATTTCTCCGGTTTTGTGCTGCTGGCGGGCGGCATGGCGACGCTGACGCTGGCGCTTGACGGCAGCCGCGGCCTTGGCCTGACGCTCTGGCAACTGGGCGGTCTGGTGGCAGTTGGGGCGGCGGCGATCCTCTTCTACCTGCTGCACGCGAGAGGCAATGACCGGGCGCTGTTTAATTTGCGCCTGTTCCGCACCCGCAGCTTTTCGCTGGGGCTGGCGGGAAGCTTCGCCGGGCGTATCGGCAGCGGCATGCTGCCCTTTATGACACCGGTCTTTTTGCAGATTGGCCTCGGCTTTTCGCCGTTTCACGCCGGGCTGATGATGATCCCGATGGTGCTCGGCAGCATGGGGATGAAGCGTATTGTTGTGCAGGTGGTTAACCGCTTTGGCTATCGCCGCGTGCTGGTCGCCTCAACCATTGGCCTCGCGCTGGTGAGCCTGCTGTTTATGGCGACGGCGCTGCTTGGCTGGTATTACCTGCTGCCGGTGGTGCTCTTCTGCCAGGGGATGATTAACTCGATGCGCTTCTCGTCGATGAACACCCTGACGCTGAAGGATCTGCCCGATGAACTGGCAAGCGGCGGCAACAGTATGCTGTCGATGATTATGCAGCTCTCGATGAGTATCGGCGTCAGCGTCGCCGGTCTGCTGCTCGGCCTCTTCGGTCAGCAGCATCTCTCGGCGGACAGCGGCGTGGCGCACGAGGTCTTTCTTTATACCTATCTGACGATGGCGGTGATTATTGCACTGCCGGCGGCCCTTTTTGCCCGCGTGCCCGATGACGCCAGCCAAAATGCGGTGATTGCCCGTCGCAACAGGAGAACATCATGAGGTTCTGGCGGCCGGGGATCACGGCCAAACTCTTTCTCGCCATTCTCACCACCTGCATTCTGCTGCTGTTCGCTACCCACTGGGCGGTGCGCATCAGCTTTGAGCATGACTTTATGAACTACATCAAGCGCGGCAACGACCTGCGCTTGCAGATGCTGACGGATACCCTCGCGGAGCAGTACACCCAGCACGGCGACTGGCAATTTCTGCGCCACAACGACCGGATGATTTTCCAAATCCTGCGCTCCTTTGACCGCGAGAATGAGCATGATGACGGGCGTCCCGGCCCCGGCGGCCCCGATCGCGGGCGCGGCCCTGGTCCGCAAGAGGACGCAGGCCCGCCGGATCGCCCGGATATGCCGCCCCACGGTTGGCGCACCCGCTTCTGGGTGCTGGATCAGCAAAAACGGGTGCTGGTTGGCCCGCACTCGCCGGTGCCGGTGGATGGCACGCAGCGCGAAATCAAAGTGAATAACGCCACCGTCGGCTGGGTGATCGCCTCGCCGGTGAAAAAGCTGACGCGCAATACCGATATCAACTTTGACCGCCAGCAGCGGCGCACCAGCTGGGTGATCGTCGGTCTCGCCACGTTGCTGGCCGCCATCGCCACCTTCCCGCTGGCGCGCGGGCTGCTGGCCCCGGTGAAACGGCTGGTGGACGGCACGCATAAACTCGCCTCGGGCGACTTTTCTACTCGCGTGAAACCGGGCAGCCAGGATGAGATTGGCAGGCTGGCGCAGGACTTTAACCAGCTCGCCAGCACCCTTGAGAAGAACCAGCAGATGCGCCGCGACTTTATGGCCGATATCTCCCATGAGCTGCGCACGCCGCTGGCTGTGCTGCGCGGCGAACTGGAGGCGATTCAGGATGGCGTGCGCCAGTTCACCCCCGAGTCTGTCACCTCGTTGCAGGCCGAGGTCGCCACGCTGACCAAGCTGGTGGACGATCTGCATCAGCTATCGATGTCCGATGAGGGCGCGCTGGCCTATCAGAAAAAATCTGTGGATGCCGTCTCACTGGTGGAGATAGCCGCTGGCGCGTTTCGTGAGCGCTTCGCCAGCCGTAATCTGACGCTGTCGCTGGAGTTGCCGGAGAGCGCGACGGTGTTTGGCGATCCCGATCGTCTGATGCAGCTATTTAATAACCTGCTGGAGAACAGCCTGCGCTATACCGACAGCGGCGGGCGAACGCTTATCCAGCTTATCCCGCGCGATAACACCCTGCTGCTGCGCTTTGCCGACAGCGGCCCTGGGGTGAGCGACGAGCAGTTGCAGCGCCTGTTTGAGCGCTTCTACCGCACGGAAGGCTCGCGCAACCGCGCCAGCGGTGGCTCCGGGCTGGGGCTGGCTATCTGTCTGAATATTGTGGAGGCGCACGGTGGCGCTATCCATGCGGCGCACTCGCCATTTGGCGGGGTTAGCATTACAGTTGAACTTCCGCTTGAACGCGAAAAATCGAGAGATGTATGACAGAGTTACCTATTGATGAAAACACGCCGCGCATCCTGATCGTTGAAGATGAACCGAAGCTCGGACAACTGCTGATCGACTATCTGCGCGCGGCAAGTTATGCGCCTTCGCTGATTAGCCATGGCGATCAGGTGCTCAGTTACGTGCGCCAGACGCCGCCGGATCTGATCCTGCTCGACTTGATGCTGCCTGGCGTCGATGGCTTGACGCTCTGTCGCGAAATTCGCCGTTTCTCCAATGTGCCGATTGTAATGGTGACCGCCAAGATCGAAGAGATCGATCGCCTGCTGGGGCTGGAGATCGGTGCCGACGATTATATCTGCAAACCCTACAGCCCGCGTGAAGTGGTGGCACGGGTGAAGACCATTTTGCGCCGCTGCAAGCCGCAGCGCGAATTGCAGCAGCTTGACGCTGAAAGCCCGTTGATTGTCGATGAAGGCCGCTTCCAGGCAAGCTGGCACAGCAAGCTGCTCGATTTAACGCCTGCCGAATTCCGCCTGCTGAAAACCCTCTCCAGCGAACCGGGTAAAGTTTTCTCGCGCGAACAATTACTCAATCATCTGTATGATGACTACCGCGTGGTGACCGACCGCACTATCGATAGTCATATCAAAAACCTGCGTCGCAAACTGGAAGCGCTGGACGAGGAGCAATCCTTTATTCGCGCGGTCTACGGCGTGGGCTATCGCTGGGAGGCGGACGCCTGCAAACTGGCGTAACTTTTTATAAGGATGGGATGGTGAGGAAATATACCTACGGCGCGCTGGCGCTGATGTTCGCGGCCTTCGGTTGCCAGGCAGAGATTACCGAAGCGCAAATTAAGGCTGACTGCGCCAAAATCAGCAGCTACGCAAAACAGGGCGAGACCTTCTACAGCGCGAAAAACTACCCGAAAGCGCGTGAAGCCTTTGAGCAGCAGGCGGCGTGGCTTGAGCAGTGCGAGTTTGGCAAGAATGATCCCAATGATGTGCTGATCGCCACCGCCTACAATAACGTCGCGCTGACCTGGATCCGCCAGGGCGAGTATCGCAAAGCGCAGGCGTGGCTGACCATCATGCCAGATGACGAGAAGTCGAAATATAACCTGTCGCGCATTCAGGACAAGCTGGACGCGCTGCCCAAGCCCACCTCCCCTGCCGGTGAATACTGGCAATATTCCGGACGCAGTGGTTTCCAGACCCTCAAACTGACATCGCAGGGCAACGACACCTATAAAGCTGACTGGGAAGGTGCCTACTACGGTCTGATGGGGCTCTACTCCGGGCCGAATATCGGCGAGTTCAGTGAAAAAGTGACGCTGAAAGAGGGTAAAGGCGATATCGTCATTTCGGATTTAGGCACCACCTGTAAGATTTCGCTGGCGCTTTCGCCGGATGGTAAAAGTCTCGCCATGAAAACCGACAACATCGACAACTGCGCTTTTGGTCATAACGTTAGCGCCGACGGCACCTATCTGCGCGTCAACTGAGACGCCGGTTTACTCCCCCGGCGCGCAGCGCTACAATTCCCGCCCTAAATTCAGGGGAACTCCCCTGCCGCCCCATGAGAATGGGGCGATCTGACCTGTCATCAGAATGAGATCATCATGTTTAAACCGGAACTTCTCTCCCCGGCGGGAACGCTGAAAAATATGCGTTACGCTTTCGCTTACGGCGCGGACGCCGTTTACGCAGGCCAGCCACGCTACTCGCTGCGCGTGCGTAATAACGAATTCAATCACGAAAATCTGCAGATCGGCATTAACGAAGCCCACGCGCTGGGTAAGCAGTTCTACGTGGTGGTGAATATCGCGCCGCATAACGCCAAGCTGAAAACCTTTATCCGCGATCTGCAACCGGTGGTGGAGATGGGGCCGGATGCGCTGATTATGTCCGATCCGGGGCTTATCATGATGGTCCGTGAACACTTCCCGCAGATGCCGATCCACCTCTCGGTGCAGGCGAATGCCGTCAACTGGGCGACGGTGAAGTTCTGGCAACAGATGGGGCTGACGCGCGTAATCCTTTCCCGCGAGCTGTCGCTGGAAGAGATTGCCGAAATCCGCGCCCAGGTGCCGGAGATGGAGCTGGAGATCTTCGTCCACGGCGCGCTGTGCATGGCCTACTCCGGCCGCTGCCTGCTGTCGGGCTATATCAACAAACGCGATCCGAACCAGGGCACCTGCACCAACGCCTGCCGCTGGGAGTATAACGTCCAGGAAGGGAAAGAGGACGCGGTCGGCAATATCGTGCACGTTCACGAGCCAATCCCGGTACAGAATGTTGAGCCGACCCTCGGCGTTGGCGCGCCGACCGATAAGGTGTTTATGATTGAGGAGGCGCAGCGTCCAGGTGAGTACATGACCGCCTTTGAAGATGAGCACGGCACCTACATCATGAACTCCAAAGATCTGCGCGCGATTGCCCACGTTGAACGTCTGACGCAGATGGGCGTGCACTCCCTTAAGATCGAAGGCCGCACCAAATCCTTCTACTACTGCGCGCGCACCGCGCAGGTCTACCGCAAAGCGATTGACGATGCCGCAGCGGGTAAACCGTTCGACACCTCACTGCTGGAGACGCTGGAAGGGCTGGCGCACCGCGGCTATACCGAAGGGTTCCTGCGTCGTCATACCCATGATGATTACCAGAATTACGACTACGGCTACTCGCTCTCTGAGCGCCAGCAGTTTGTCGGCGAGTTTACCGGCGAGCGCAAAGGCGATCTCGCGGCGGTGCGGGTGAAAAATAAGTTCTCCGTTGGCGACAGCCTCGAATTGATGACGCCGCAGGGCAACGTCAACTTTACGCTGGAGCAGATGGAGAGCGGCAAAGGCGAAGCGATGTCTGTGGCACCAGGAGATGGTTATACCGTATGGCTGCCGGTTCCCCAGGATATGCCTCTGGAGTACGCGCTTTTGATGCGTAATTTCACTGGTCAGACAACCAGAAACCCGCACGGAAAGTAATTTAGCAGGGTTATTCTTACGGTGCGAAGATTCTTAGAATCGGATCACACACCGCCACGTTTAATGCGGTTATTATGCACTCCGCTGAAAAAACATAACCCATAAATGCTGGCTGTACCAGGAACCACCTCCTTAGCCTGCGTAATCTCCCTTACGCAGGCTTATTTTTTTTCTCCCTTTATCTGCTTTTTCCACGCCTTCGCTTTTCCTGAGATACACTTTCGTCATGGATTTTTTGTCAGGACGAAGAGAATGAGTACATTTCCCACAAGCTTATTGATCCTTAACGGCAAAAGCGCCGGTGACGAGCCGCTGCGCGAAGCGATAAATTTGCTACGCGATGAAGGTATGGATATTCAGGTGCGCGTCACCTGGGAAAAAGGCGATGCCGCACGCTATGTTGCAGAAGCACAGCAGCTTGGCGTCGCGACGGTGATTGCCGGCGGCGGTGATGGCACCATCAATGAAGTGGCTACCGCGCTGGTAAATTGCCCGGGAGAGCATAAACCGGTGCTGGGCATTCTGCCCCTTGGCACCGCCAATGATTTCGCCACCAGTACCGCCATCCCGGAAGCGCTGGATAAAGCCTTGCAACTGGCGATCGTCGGTAAAGCGGTACCGATTGATATTGCGAAAGTGAACAACGAGACCTGCTTTATCAATATGGCGACGGGCGGTTTCGGTACGCGCATCACCAGCGAAACGCCCGAAAAACTGAAAGCCGCGCTCGGTGGCGTCTCCTATCTGATTCACGGCCTGATGCGCATGGATATGCTGAAATCTGACCATTGCGTGATTCGCGGCGAGGATTTCCACTGGGAGGGTGACGCGCTAGTGATCGGTATTGGCAATGGTCGCCAGGCCGGCGGCGGTCAGCAGCTCTGCCCGGAGGCGCTGATTAATGATGGTCAGTTGCAGCTGCGGATTTTTACCGGCGAAGAGATTATCCCTGCCCTCTTCACCACGCTGACGCAGCAGGAGGAGGATAATCCGCATATTATCGACGGTCACTCGGCATGGTTTGAGATCAGCGCGCCCCATGAAATGACCTTTAACCTCGACGGCGAACCGCTGCGCGGCGAGCATTTCCGTATGGAAGTGCTGCCTAACGCATTGCAGTGCCGCCTGCCACCGGATTGCCCGTTATTAAAATAAGTTTTATCGGTGAACCTAAACCGTAGGCCGGATAAGCGTTTACGCGCCATCCGGCAATGGGGCTGCCATCTGGCATTGGTGGAATGGTTCCGTTCACCATGCGTTCGGGAGTTTCATTCATCTCTTATGCGGTGAACGGGACAAGGGAAGCGGCCGCGCTCCCCTTGTCAATCCCCGCGGCCCCGCGAGGAAATCGGTGCTTCGCACTGCGCTCACCTCCCACGTGCCTGACTGCGGCCGGCTCGACTCGACATCCTGTCTCGGTTCGCCTCTGTCCGCCATCCATGGCGTCCAGACCTTGTCATTCACGCTTCGGTTCGCCGATTTCAGCGGGGACACAACCCCATCGCTGTGCGACCTGAAGTAAAAGCACTTTCGGTGTCGCTGAATGCACGTTTTTGTAGGCCGGATAAGGCGAAGCCGCCATCCGGCAATTGTGCCGCGGCGATAATGCCGGATGGCGCGTACCGCTTATCCGGCCTACGCGGTTTCAGCGGCTATATACCGGTGATCAATACGCCGCTACCTCGCGTGCCATCTCGCGGCTGTATTGCTGGCTGGCATTCACCAGCATCCGCGTATAATCCGTTTGCGCCGCGCCGCTAACCAGCGCATCCACCGTTAAGGTTTCAAGGATTTTCCCATGCTGCATCACCGCCACCTTCTGGCAGAGATGGGCAATCACCCCCAGATCGTGCGTCACCATCAAATAGGTTAACTGCGACTCCTGATGCAGGGCCGCCAGCAGGTTGAGGATCTCCGCTTGCACCGAGACATCCAGCGCCGAGGTCGGCTCATCAAGCAGCAGCACGCGCGGCTCGAGAATCAGCGCCCGGGCAATCGCCACGCGCTGACGCTGTCCACCGGAGAGCTGGTGCGGATAGCGCTCGCGAAAGGCGCGGCTTAAGCCGACTTTATCCAGCAGCGTGTTGATGCGCCGATCGCGATCGTTAATGCCGTGGATTTGCAGCGGCTCTTCGAGAATATCGCCGATGGTATGGCGAGGATGCAGCGAACCGTAGGGATCCTGAAACACCATCTGCACCAGTCGGCAGCGCGGCCGGCTGAGGCGCTTCTCCAGCCGCTGATCGTTAATCGCCAGCTCGCCCTGCCAGTGGGTAAACAGCCCCGCCAGGCACTTCAGCACCGTGGTTTTGCCCGAACCCGACTCGCCCACCAGGCCATAAATCTCCCCCGGCTGCACGGCAAAGGTCACATCACTCAGCACCTGGTTGCGCTTCTCCCCGTCGCCAAACGCCAGGTTCAGGTGGTTCACAGTAATCATATGGCTCTCCTCACTCGCCCAGCCAGCTGGCCTGACGCTGCAACACCGGCAGCACTGGTCGACGGTTGTGAATCTCTGGCAGGGCGTGGATTAACCCCTGCGTATAGGGGTGCTGCGCGTTATCGAGATCTTTGGCGGCAATAGACTCCACCACGCGCCCGGCGTACATCACCAGCACGCGATCGCAGAAGCTACGCACCAGATTGATATCGTGGCTGATAAAAATCAGCCCCAGCCCGCGCGATTTAACCAGATCGTCCAGCAGCCCCAGCACCTGCAAACGCACCGACACATCGAGCGCCGAGGTCGGTTCATCGGCAATCACCAGCTCCGGGTCGGTGATCAGCATCATGGCGATCATGATGCGCTGCCCCTGCCCACCGGAAATTTCGTGAGGATAGAGGTGATAGACCCGCTCCGGCTGGCGAATACGCACCACATCAAGCATCTCCAGCACTTTGGCTTTCGCCGCCTTTTTCTGCCCCGGATGGTGAGTCAACCAGGCTTCGGCAATCTGGTCGCCAACGCACACCACCGGGTTCAGGGAGTACTTCGGGTCCTGCATAATCATCGAGATACGTTTGCCGCGCACCTGGCGCATCTGCGCCTCGGTGACCTGTTGCAGATCGATATCGCCAAACTGCATACGCTCGGCAGTGATCCGCGCTTTCGCCGGATGCAGGCGCAGCAGCGCGCGCCCGACGGTGGATTTACCGGAGCCGGACTCGCCGACAATCGCCAGCTTCTCCTGACCGAGAGTAAAAGAGACGCCGCGCACCGCGTGGGTGATCGCGCCTGCGTTGACGAAATCGACATGCAGGTTGCGCACATCGAGAAGCGGCGAGTTATTCGCTGCGGGGATCGAGGATGTCACGTAAGCCGTCTCCTAAGAAGTTGAACGCCAGGCTGTTGATCAAAATCGCCAGCCCCGGAATGGTCACTACCCACCAGCACTCCATCATGTAGGTGCGCCCGCTGGAGATCATCGCGCCCCACTCCGGATCGGGCGGCTGCGCGCCGAGGCCGAGAAAACCCAGCCCGGCGGCGGTCAGAATGATGCCCGCCATGTTCATGGTGATACGGATAATCACCGATGGCAGGCAGAGCGGCACAATGTGTCGCCACAGCACGCGCACCGGCGACGCGCCCTGCAAACGCACCGCCGAGATAAAATCGGCCTGGCGCAGCGACAGGGTTTCCGCCCGCGCCAGACGCGCAATTGGCGGCCAGGCGGTGAGCGTAATGGCAATCACCACATGCTCAAGGCCAGGACCGAGGGCGGCGACAAACGCCAGCGCCAGCACCAGGCTCGGAAAGGAGATAAAGATATCGGTGACGCGCATCAGCACCATATCGACTTTGCCGCCAAAGTAACCGGCGGTAACACCGAGCAGCAGGCCGAGTGGGCCGACGGTGACGGAGACCAGCAGCACGATATAGAGCGTAATGCGCGAGCCATAGACCAGCCGGCTGAAGATATCGCGCCCGAACTCATCGGTGCCGAACCAGTGGGCGGCACTCGGCGCGCTCAGGGCATTGTTGAGATCCATCACCAGCGGGTGGTAAGGGGCAATCAGCGGCGCGAAGATCGCCACAATCAGCAGCAGCAGGATAATGCTGCCGCCAATAGCGGTGAGGGGGTTGCGCGCCATTTTGCCAATAAACCCCGCCGTGCGGCCAAAGCCACGCTTGATGCGCTGGCTGCGTTCGCGGCGGGCGGCTGAAACAGGCGAATCAAATGAGACCGTCATGATTTCGTCCTCGGATCAAAGAGTTGATAGAGCATGTCGGAGAGCAGGTTCAGCAGCACGAAGATCACCCCTACCAGCAGCACGCAGCCCATCACCGCATTCATATCGCCGAGCAGCAGGCTGCCGGTGAGATAGGAGCCAAAACCAGGCCAGGAGAAGACCGTTTCGATCAACACTGCCCCTTCCAGCAGCGATCCGTAGGCCAGCGCCACCACGGTTAACAGCTGAACAAGAATATTGCGGAAGGCGTGATTCCAGATCACCTGCCGCTCGGTCAGCCCTTTCACCCGCGCGGTGATGATGAACTCCTGCGAGAGCTGCGCCAGCATAAAGCTGCGCGTCATACGGCTGATGTAAGCCAGCGAGTGAAAACCGAGCAGCGAAGCGGGCAGCACCAGGTGATTGAGCGCATTCCAGAACACCTGGCCGTTGCCCGCCAGCAGCGCATCAACGGTAATCAAGCCAGTGCGACGCGGCACCAGACCATCCAGCCCGAGATCGAGCCGCCCGGCGCCGCCAACCCAGCCGAGCCAGGCGTAAAACAGCAGCAGCCCCATCATGCCGACCCAGAAAATCGGCGTTGAGTAACCGGCAAGGCTGATGATGCGCACCACGTAATCGGCCACGCTGTTGCGCCGTGCTGCCGCCAGCACGCCAAGAGGAATGCCCAGGCCAGCACCGACGATAATGGCGAACGTCGCCAGCTCCAGCGTTGCCGGGAAGACGCGCAGAATATCGTCCAGCACCGGTTTGCCGGTCAGCAGCGCATTGCCCAGATTGCCGTGCAGCAGGTTGTTAAGGTAGATGCCAAACTGCGTCATCAGGGACTGATCAAAGCCGAGCTGGTGGTAAACCTGCTGATAAGTACTGTGGTCGGCATCGGGACCGACAATCGCCAGTACCGGATCGACCGGCATCACGCGGCCAATAAAGAAGGTCAGCAGCAACAATCCGAACAGGGTGATCGCCACCTGGGTCAGTCGCGTCGAGACCCGCCGGGCCCGCGAGCCGGGGGCAAGCAGTAGCATACTCATGGTTTCTCTCCTTCAGCGCCGTCGCGTTTGTAGACTTCACGCAGAAAGGTGGTTGCCGACGGATGCGACTGGAATTTTTTCACCTCATTGCGCACCACTACCGAATCGACCATTTGTGACAGCGGGATCAGCGCCGGGATCAGCTGGTCATAACGCACCTGAATTTGCTGATAATCCGCCTTCTGTTTGTTTGGATCGCGCTCCAGCAGGGCCTGGTCGATCATCTCGTTAAGCGGTTTGTCATAGAAACTGGTGCGCCAGCCCTGGAAATTGGTCAGCCGGGCTTCATCGCTGTTGTCGGGGTTATAGACCAGCGCGCGCAGGCTGGAGTGTGGGTGCGGCTCGACGCCGCTGCCGCCGCGCCCGACCAGCATGTCGAACTTGCGCTCGCGCATCGCGCCGTAGATCTGGTTACCAGTGCCGGTAATAATTTTGGCGTTGATGCCGGCCTGCATCAGCGTCGACTGCACGGCAATGGCGATATTGAGAAACGGCTGATCGGCCAGCACACGCAGCGTGGTGTCAAAGCCTTGCGGGTAGCCCGCTTCCGCCAGCAGCTTTTTGGCGCGCGGAATATCGAGCCGGTAGCCGGGGTCCGGCAGCGTCGACGGCATTCCCGCTTTAATCGGCCGCTGGTGCAGCACACCGTAACCCGGCATCAGCGCATTGTTGATACCCTGGTAATCAATCAGGTAGCGCACCGCTTCGCGCACTTTTGCATTGGCGAAGTGCGGCTCTTTCATGCTCATCGCCACGTAGTAGACCGTGCCCTTCTGCACCGCTTCGACGGTAACATTCGGGTCTTTTCGCAGCGCATTGATATCCGATACCGCCATGTTGTTGGCAATATCGAGATCCCCTTTTGCCAGCATCAGGCGCAGGGTTTGCGACTCCTGAAAATGGCGCAGCACCACGCGGCTCAGCTTCGGCTCTTCGCGCCAGTAGTGCGGGTTACGCTTCATGCGCAGCACATCTTTCGCCTGCCAGGTCTCCAGCATAAACGGCCCGGAGCCAGCTTCATTAGTGGTCAGCCAGCGGTTGCCCCAGTCGTTATTTACCGCATGCTGCTGCACGGTTTTGCTGTCGAGCACACCAAGGTTGCCCAGCGCGCCAAGCGAGTAGAGCACCAGTTGCGGATCGTTGGCTTTTGGCAGGGTGATTTTTACCGTGTAGGCATCCGGGGCGCTGATCTGCTGGTCGATATTCTTTTTACTGAAACCGTAGGATTTCCACACCGAGGCCTGCGCAAGGTTAAGGTGCAAAAGCCTGCGCATCGACCAGACCACATCCTCTGCGGTTAAGGGGTTGCCGGAGTGAAATTTCACGTCGTCGCGCAGATGAAAGGTCAGGCTTTTGCCGTCCGGGTCGATAGTCCAGCTTTTCGCCAGCGCCGGTTTCACGTTGGTCAGCTCGTTAGGGTCCAGCTCCACCAGCGAGTCATAGAGATTGACGACGATACCAACCACTTCATTGCCGGTCATTGCCGCCGGATCGAGGGTCAGCAGGTTGTTCATGTTCATGCCGATGATGAGCTGATCGGGCGGCGTTTTTGCCTCTGCCGCGCCGCTGCCCACCATCAACGAGAGCGCGAGTACGCACGCGCCCGCGAGGGAGTTTTTTTTCATCTATCTGTCGCCTGTAGGGTACGTTTTGCCGGTGGTGACGAGCACACAAACCGGCCCACGCGTCCCGAAAGTCCATGCTCCCGGGTATTTTTATTGTTCAGTCGTGGCTGACGGTGTTGGCTTCGATAAAGGCAAAGTTGATATCTTCCCCGAGTCCCGGACGCTGCGGCAAATGCACAAAGCCCTCGTCATCCATCGGGTCGACGATGCTGTTGAGATAAGCGGCGGGCTGGTCGTAGTCGAGGAACGGGTGCAGCAGGCCGCGCTCATACCAGCGGCAGTTGCGGATCGCACCAATGACCGCAAGACTTGCCGCGCCGTTGCCGTGCACTTCGCAATCCATGCCGAAGGATTCGGCGAGGTTCGCCACTTTTAGCGTCGGCGAAATACCGCCCACACCGTTAGCGCCAGCGCGCAGGATGTCGCAGGCACCTGCTTTTACCCAGTCAGCGCGGCTGTGGTGTTTCCCGCCCAGGCTCTCCGGGCCGATAATCGGAATCGATAAGTTCTCCGCCAGCCAGGCGTAAGAGGACATGCTCTCCTCCTCCATCGGCTCTTCAAACCAGGCGAAGTTGAGCTTCTCCAGCTCTTTGCCAATCCACAGCGCTTCGGTGCGGCTGTACCAGTGGTAGCCATCAATCATCAGATCGATATCCGGCCCGACCGCTTCACGCACCGCGGCGCAGGCTTTGATATCCATTTTCGGGTTCGGCGCGAACTTCACCGGCGGCATCCAGGTGTGCAGCTTAATAGCCTTATAGCCGCGCGCCACCAGCGTTTCGGCAAAGGCGGCGTACTCTTCCGGCGTGGAGAGACCGCCCTCGAGATCGTCGCCGCACATGGTGCTGCCGTAAGCCGGGACCTTATCGCGGTAGCCACCGAGCAGTTTGTAGACCGGCATATTGAGCTTGCGGCCAATCAAATCCCACAGCGCCTGCTCAACAAACGAGAGCGCGCGTTCGGTCAGTTGATGCGCGCTGCCGCGCTGCCAGTGCACCAGATCCTGCCAGATACGCTCACGGTTAAAGGGATCCTGGCCGACCATCACTTTGCGGAAGAATGCGGTGAGTACGAACGGGCGCACCACTTCCGGCGGTGCGAATGAGTAACCGGTGCTGCCGTCGTCTGCGGTGATGGTTAACATCGCCATCTTCGCCTGCGTCTCCGGCCCCGGATGGGAGTGCCCGGCGCTGTCAGAGACCCGTCGCGTGGGGTGCTGAAAGACGGTGACGTTTACAGATTCAATTTTCATTCCGTATCCTTGAGTTTTGAAAAGCTGTTTCAGAACAAAATATATGCACAAAACTTGGTCACATCCTCGGACAAATAGCGCTAAGCGGCGACCATTTTTTGGGCATGCGCACAAGGATGCGTGATACTTTTCACAAAAGGTTACGGAAATGTGATCGGAGTCCGTGGGGGAAGACGCGGGGCAGAGAGAGAAAGCCCCCTTCCTGGCGGAAAGGGGCAACAACGGAGATCAGGCGATAGTGATCTTCTCGTCGAGATAGACATCCTGTACGGCATTAATCAGCTTCACGCCGTCGGCCATTGTTTTCTTGAACGCTTTACGCCCGAGGATCAGCCCCATACCGCCGGCACGTTTGTTGATCACCGCCGTGCGTACCGCCTCGGTGAGATCCGCCTCGCCGCCGGAGGCACCACCGGAGTTGATAAGCCCGGCACGACCCATATAGCAGTTAGCTAACTGGTAGCGCACCAGATCAATCGGGTTGTCGCTGGTGAGCTTGCTGTAGACGCGCTCATCGGTATAGCCGAATTTCACCGCGTTATAGCCGCCGTTATTCTCCGCCATCTTCTGCTTCACGATATCCGCGCCAATGGTAGCGGCAATGTGGTTCGCCTGGCCGGTGAGATCCGCTGAAACATGGTAATCGACACCATCTTTCTTAAACGCGGAGTTGCGCAGATAGGCCCACAGCACCGTCACCATGCCCAGTTCGTGAGCACGCTCAAAGGCGGTGGAGATCTCTTCAATCTGGCGACGGGATTCCGGCGATCCGAAGTAGATGGTCGCGCCGACCGCTACCGCACCCATATTGAATGCCTGCTCGACGCTGGCGTAGTAGGTCTGATCATAGGTGGTCGGGTAGCTGAGGGTTTCGTTATGGTTGAGTTTCACGAGGAACGGAATGCGGTGGGCATAACGGCGGGAGACCGAGGCCAGCACGCCGTAAGTTGATGCCACACAGTTACAGCCCGCTTCAATCGCCAGCTCAACGATATTTTTCGGGTCAAAGTAGAGCGGGTTGGCGGCAAACGATGCGCCTGCCGAGTGCTCAATACCCTGATCGACCGGCAAAATAGAGAGATACCCCGTGCCTGCCAGCCGCCCGTGGTTGTAGAGCGTCTGCATGTTTCGCAACACCGCAGGCGGGCGGTTGTTGTCGATCATCACGCGGTCGACGTAGTCGTGTCCAGGCAGATAGAGTTGGTCGGCAGGAATGGTCATGCAACGGTGTTGCAGAAGGCTGTCGGCGTCTTTGCCAAGTAACTGCACAATATCAGTCATTACAATGCTCCCGTAAGCTTGCGCTTCGCGAATTGGATTGTCCTTACCCACCTTGCCTGGCGATGGGCAAACTAAGCCTGGTACTCTGGCGTCAGAATGTCCACCGCCGGGCATTTTTTCAGCTTATTCTGCTGGCACGTTTCGGTTTCTGATTTACCACCACTGATGGAAGTGGTGAACCGGGCCGATACCCTCTCCCACTTCAAGCGTATCGGCCTGTGCCAGCGCAGCGGTAAGCCACTTTTTCGCCTCTGCAACCGTTTCAGCCCAGCCCGGGTGGCGCGGTCGCAGCGCCGCCAGCGCCGCCGAGAGTGTGCAGCCTGTACCATGGGTGTTTTTTGTTGCAATGCGCACGGTGGTAAAGCGCTGTGCGCCATCGCGGGTAAAGAGCCAGTCGGGGCTTTCGGCGTCGTCCAGATGACCACCCTTCATCAATACCGCCTCACAACCGAGCGCTAACAGAGCTTCGCCCTGCTCATGCATCTCGCGCTCCCTGCGCGCATGGGGCGCATCTAACAGCGCCGCCGCTTCCGGCAGATTGGGCGTGATAAGGGAAACCTGCGGCAGTAAATGCTGGCGCAGGGAGGCGACCGCCGCAGGCGATAACAGCGGATCGCCGCTTTTCGCCAGCATTACCGTATCCAGCACCACATTGCGCACCTGGTAATGGCGCAGACGCTCTGCCACCGCTTCGACAATGTCGGTTTCCGCCAGCATGCCGATTTTAGTCGTGTCGATGCGCACATCGCTCAGCACCGAGTCCAGCTGGGCAGCAACGAAATCAGGCTCGATTCGGTATACCGACTGCACGCCGCGGGTGTTTTGCGCCACCAGCGCGGTGATCACCGAACAGCCATAAGCGCCCAGCGCTGAAAAGGTTTTCAAATCCGCCTGGATCCCCGCGCCACCGCTCGGGTCGGTGCCGGCAATGGTTAAGGCATTAATCCGTTTCATTACTCCCCCTCCCCGTTTGCCGCCAGCGCATCAAGAAAAGCGGGGACGAAACTGCCAGGGCCAGCGCTCTGCTTCACCGCACGGCTGCCCGCCTGCTTCATTATCCGGCAGGCCGAGGCGACATTGAGCCGTCGCTCGCCGGGCAAGGCGCAACAGGCAGCCACCACCGCCGAGAGCGCGCAGCCGGTGCCGACCACACGCGTCATCAGCGGATCGCCGCCGCTGACGCTGAGGGTTTGTACACCATCGGTGATGTAATCAATCGCCCCAGTGACTGCGACCACCGCGCCGCTCTGTTGCGCCAGCTGCTGCGCCGCGGGCAGCGCCGCCAGCGCGCTATCGGTCGTATCAACACCGCGCCCGCCACCTGGCATACCGGCCAGGGCGAGGATTTCAGAAGCGTTGCCGCGAATGGCGGCCGGTCGAAGAGAGAGGAGTTGTTGGCAGAAACCAGTGCGAAAAGTGAGTGCGCCAACGGCAACCGGGTCGAGCGTCCAGGGGGTTTGCGCGCGGTTGGCGCTCTCAATTGCGGCGAGCATTGCCTCAGCGCGTTCGCGCGTCAGCGTGCCGACATTGATAAGTAAGGCATCAGCGATGGCACTGAACTGCTGCGCCTCTTCACGATCGATTACCATCGCCGGTGAGGCGCCGAGCGAGAGCAGCACGTTGGCGGTAAAGGTTTGCACGACGTCATTCGTCATACAGTGAACAAGCGGAGAGTGTGTGCGGAGTTGCTGTAACGCGTGTGCAGAGTGCACAGGATCAAGCAGGTCAGGTTGCATCTATTTTGCTCCTGCCCGGCGTGAAGAAGGGATGCCGGGCAGGCATCTGACTTCCCTACGCTGGCATTATCCAGATCAGGTGGTACGGGTATTTCTCAGCCTTCACGCAGAAGGGCACCCCGAGTCATAACATCAATAAATTGTGGTGAAACCGTGCAGTAGCTTAATGCCGACAGCGTCATGTGTAAATGCGCATTTGCCCGTGCACTCAGTGGCGAATCTGCGCCAGATCCGCTTCGGTAAGCCCGGTCATGCTCATCACCGTGCTGCGATCGAGGCCGTTTTGCAGCATCGTCCGGGCGATGCGTAACGCCTCTTCTTTGCGCCCCTTCTCGATACCGCGCTGCTCGCCGATCTCAAGGCCTATTGCGATACCTATTTGTTCAAGCTGCTGTGCAATTGTCATCAATTGGTCCTCATGCTGTGGCGCCTGGTGCGTAGGCCCGATAAGCGTCAGCGCCATCGGGCAAATAAATGCCAGGAATGAAATTGTTATTTCATCAACTTATGCGCAATAACCTGCAGTTGTTGGGCGATCTCCTGCAGGTTAGCGCTCTGCTCCTGCAATGCGCCGGTAGAGTGACGCACAATCAGCCGCGCAGGCAGCACGGATGAACTGCGGGCGGCGTCGCCGTGGCCGCTGTCGAGCAGGCGACGCACCGCCTCTTTGCCCTGCAAATCGAGATCCAGAGAAACGGTGGTTAACGACGGATGGAAGAAGGAGCTTTCATAGGTGTCGTCGTAACCGATCACCGATTTCTCGCCGGGGATGGCGATCTGATGTTGATGAAACGCGCTCAGCACGCCGAGCGCCATCTGGTCATTCCCCACCAGCACGGCAGTAAAGTTGGGCGTTTCGCGCAGCATCTGCAATGCGCCTGCATAACCGCTCTGCGCATCCCAATTGCCATGGAACACCTTCACCGGTTTCAGGCCGTAGCTATCAAGGGTATCCACCCAGCTTTTCAGCCGTAGCTTTGCCGAGACGGAGCTTTCAGGCCCCGCCAACAGCGCGATATCGCGATGCCCCAGATCGTAGAGATGTTTGACGCTCGCACGGGTGCCGTCCGCCGGATTAAATGAGACGTTAAACACCGAGCTGTAAGGGTCAACGTCGAGGAACAGGCAAACAATATCATTATTGTCAGCCGCAATGCGCTGGGCTTCATCGGTCTCCAGCGGCACATTAATGATCACCTTATCGACCAGCTGCGACTTAAGTTCGTTGATCGCCGACTGGATATCATGATTGACGTTCTCATCAATCATTGAGATCAGCACCTGGTAGCCGTCAAGATTGGCATAGCGTTTTACCGCCGCCGCCACCTGTGAAGGGGCATGCAGCGCCAGCGAGGTGGTGACGAGTCCAAGGGTCTGACTCTGCTTACCGACCAGCTGTTGCGCCAGCCGGTTCGGCACATAACGCAGCAACTCTATCGCTTTCTCAACCTTGAGACGCGTGGCTTCGGATACATTGGCAGATTTATTGAGTACCCTGGACACGGTCTGATAGGAGACACCCGCATGGCGGGCAACGTCTTCCAACGTCGCGCTTTTAGACTTCATGGTCCGGTTCCTTATGTTGTTATGCGCCAATTGTAACAGGGCAGATCAAAAAAAACGCTCACCGCTCATTTCCTCGCCGCTTTAACCGCCAGTAAGTATCACGATCACAATACGCATAAATGTGAACGAATTCTCCACCTGTAACAAAAATCGCTGATTTATTTGCAGTTAATCACACATTTCAGATCCTCAGTTTGCCTGTTTTTACAATTAAGCATTTTATGACTGCGATTATGTGAACGTAATACAAAACAATAAGAGGAACACGATGAAGACTCCACTACGCACACTCTCTCTTGCGTTAGCCGCTGCGCTGACCTCAACCTCGCTGATGGCGGCAACCTCGGTACCCATCGATTTTCACGGCTACCTGCGCGGCGGCGTGGGCGTGTCGGGCGATGGCGGCCAGGTGGAGTGGCAGAAAAACAAGATCGGGCGTCTGGGCAATGAATCTGACACCTACGGCGAGCTTGAGCTGGGCTCGGAAGTCTACAAAAAAGATGACGTCAGCTTTTACCTCGACAGCATGGTCAGCATGGTGTCCGATGGCTCCAACGATAACGAAACCACCATCGGCGACGATGCGCAGTTCGGCTTACGCCAGCTGAACCTGCAGATCAAAGGGCTGATCCCCAACGATCCCAACGCGGTGATCTGGGGCGGTAAACGCTACTATCAGCGCCACGATCTGCACATTATCGATACCAAATACTGGAACATCTCCGGCTCTGGTGCGGGGATCGAAAACTACACCTTCGGGCCGGGCGCCGTCTCTTTTGCGTGGATCCGCGGCGATGCCAATGACGTGGATTACCGCGTTGATAACGACAATGACGTCAATATTAACTATCTGGACCTGCGCTATGCCGGCTGGAAACCGTGGGCGGGCGCGTGGACGGAGTTTGGCATTGATTACGCCATGCCGAACCCAACCAAAAAGCAGAAGGCTTACGGCGGGCTGTACGACGCGGATGACGGCGTGATGCTGACCGGTGAAATCAGCCAGGATATGCTCGGCGGCTATAACAAGCTGGTGTTGCAGTACGCCAACAAAGGGCTGGCGCAGAATATGGTGTCGCAGGGCGGCGGCTGGTATGACATGTGGAACTATGTCAACGATGCTACCGGCTATCGCGTCATCAACACCGGGCTTATCCCCATCACCGACCGCTTCTCCTTTAACCATGTGTTGACCTACGGCGCGGCCGAAGATACCACTGCGTTTACCGACAAATCCCGTCTGGTGTCGCTGGTTGGTCGTGCGCAGTATCAGTTCACCGAATATGTGCGTCTGATTGGTGAAGTGGGCGGCTTTTACCAGAAGGATAACTACAAAAACGGCACCAACTATAAGCAGAGCGGCGAGAAGTACACCATCGCGCTGGGTCTTGCTGACGGTGCCGATTTTATGTCGCGTCCGGAGCTGCGCCTCTTCGCCTCTTATTTAAATGACTCTGAAGATGGCAAAGCATTTGAAGATGGCACCAAAAATAACACCTGGAACTTTGGTGTGCAGGTGGAAGCCTGGTGGTAAATAAGTGCGATATTTTTTTCGCCTTTATTAACCCACTCTTTTAGTAAAATCGTTATTTATCTCTGAGCCTTGCAGATTTATATTGCCACTGCGTTCGTTATTTTTTATTTGGGATACCCATTCGGGTATCCCTTTTTTATTACTAACGAGCAGAGAAACGCTCATCGATTAATTTACGCAGTGCGTCAGATTGCTTGCCAAAAATAGCATGTACCTGTTGGCCGAGAATAATGACGCCCAGCGCCCCCTCATCCTGTAGCGCCTGAGAATCGACCCGGGTTAACTCTTTTACCGTGACGCGCAGGCGTGTCAGACAGGCATCAACCTGTTCAATATTTGCCTCACCGCCAAACGCCGCGGCCAGTCGCTCAATTTTCAACACCTCGGCCTCACTGAGCGGGGTGGCCGGTTTGGCCTCAGAGAAGTAATGCAGGAAGGATTTAAGGCTTACCATTGCAGGTCTCCGTAATCAGCAGATAAAAAAACGCCTGCCCGGATGGGCAGGCGCGCAGAGTAGGCTTAGGCGTCGCGGTGAACGACGCGGCAATCCCAGGGTTTGAGCACCAGCGCACCGCTGACGGCGGCGTCGCTCAGGCAGTCGTGATAACCCGGCGGCAGCGTGATGCTCTGCTGCTGCGCGGTAAAGTTCTGAATAAAGACAAACGCCTGCTCACCATCTTCCCGCGCGGTCGCCACCACGCCCGGCGGTAGCTCAACGTTAAGCGCACGCGGCAGCGATAGCGTGTCGATAAGGTTGGCGAAGAAGTCCCGCTGGAAGGCGAGATCGTTACGCGAGGCGACATGCCAGGCTTTGCCCTTGCCGAAAGCGTTGACCGTGACCGCCGGGCGACCGGCATAGAAATCATCCCGGTAGGTTGCCAGCGGCTGCGCGCCCTCAAGCTGAATCAGCTCGCAAAGATGGCGCACCTGATATGGCCCCTGTAAGCCCGCCTCGTTGCCCGCCAGCCCCTGCACCAGGTTTCGTTCATGGTCGTCGAGACAGTCGATCTCCTCCGCCCAGATGCCGAGCAAGTTGCGCAGCGGACCGGGGAAACCGCCCAGGTGGCAGAGATCGCTCTCATTGACCACGCCGCTCCAGTAAGAGGTCACCAGATGGCCGCCGCTGGCGACAAAGCTCTCGGCGCGTTCAGCGAAGCCGTCGCGCACCATATAGAGCATCGGGGCGATAACTAAATGGTAGCGGCTGAGATCGGCATCGGCATTAATCACATCCACCGCCACGCCCTTCTCCCAGAAGGGTCGGTAGTGTTCGTTAACCGTCTTCTCATACTCCATGCCCTTGTTGCGCGGCCCCTGCGCATCATCCAGCGCCCAGCGGTTCTGCTGGTCGAAGATAATCGCCACCCGCGCCTCGGTGCGACAGCCCATGACCGGCGTCAGCTTGCTGAGCATTTCGCCGAGGGCGGAGACTTCACGGCCAACGCGGGTATCAAGATGGCCGACATGATCAATCACCGCACCGTGGAACTTCTCCACCGATCCACGGCTTTTGCGCCACTGGAAGTACTGCACCGAATCGGCGCCGTGCGCCACCGCCTGCAAAGAGGAGAGAATATGCATACCCGGCTTTTTCAGCTTGCTGGTTGGCTGCCAGTTGGTGACGCTTGGCGTCGACTCCATCAGCACGAAGGGCTTGCCGCCTTTCAGCGTGCGCATCATGTCGTGATACATGGCGGTGTAGCAGGCGAGCTGGGTTTCATCTTTATCGCGGTGCCACATCGGGTAGCTGTCCCAGGAGATAAAGTCGATCGCCTCCGCAAGCTGCCAGTAGTCGTAATCGTAGAAGTACTCCATAAAGTTGGTGGTCACCGGCAGCGCCGCGTTGGCGGCCTTCAGCGGGGCAACTTCATGGCGGCAGAAATCGGTTACCTGGGCGGTGTTAAAGCGTCGCCAGTCGAGATTAAGGCCATGAATGGAGACTTCGCCCTGCGGCGCAGGGGACTCAATTTGCGACCAGTCGCTGTAGGTGTGGCTCCAGAAGTCGCTCCACCAGGCGTGGTTCAGCGCCTCCAGCGTCTGATAGCGCGCCTTCAGCCAGTCGCGGAACTTCTGCTGGCATAAATCACAGTGGCACTCGCCGCCATACTCGTTGGAGATGTGCCAGCCGAGCACCGCTGGATGCTGCCCATAACGCTCCGCCAGCAGTGTGTTGATCTTCAGCGTCTTTTCACGGTAGACCGGTGAACTTATGCAGTGGTTGTGGCGACCGCCATGCAGCGCGGGCACGCGATCGCGCCCGACGCGCAGCACTTGCGGGTATTTTTGCGACATCCACGCCGGACGCGCACCGCTCGGCGTGGCGAGAAATATATGGATACCGGCGGCATATAATTTCTCAATCACCTCATCGAGCCAGGCGAAATTAAATACTCCCTCCTGCGGCTCGAGTTTCGACCAGCTAAATATTCCGACCGACATCACATTACATTTTGCCTGCTGCATCATGGCAATATCGCTATCGATAATACCGGGATAGTTTTCCCACTGCTCCGGGTTATAGTCCGCGCCATGCAATAGCGAGACGACCTTCGGGCTTAAAGGCGCAAATTTATTCATTATTCATTCCTGAAATTTACAACACGATAATTAATTAAAGACTTTCACCGAAGGCAGCACTTTTCCCTGGCAATCAAACAGCGCCTGGTTTTCACGCGCATTGCCCTCTTTCCAGTGGTCATTGATATATTTCATGCCGGCGGGCGTGGCCCAGCCATTGCCTGGGACGGCAATCCAGGTCGGTTCCCAGTAAAAAATGCCCTTGCCGCGCTGGCCCTGCACATTGATGACCGACTGCATTAAATCGTGCACATAGTCATATTGCCCCTGCACCGTCGCCGGGTAGCCGCCCGCCTTCTCCTCTTTCGCCTGGAAGCTGTTCTCGGCGTTATCGCAGTTCGCCAGCGTATAGGCGTAGGCCGCTTCGACGACGATGACATCTTTGTTGTAGCGCTTGCTGATGTCATCCATGTTGGCCTGCAGGGCGCTGATTGGCCCGTTCCAGTAGGTGTACATCGACAGGCCAATCACATCGAAAGGCACGTTGCGTTTGGTTATCTCATCAAACCACCAGCGGAAGGTGTCATTTTTGGTCCCTTCGGCGAGGTGCAGCATGATCTTCACCTGCTCGCCGTTAGTCAGGTTCTCTTTGACGCCATCGATTCCGGCCGTGAGCAGCCCGGCTAACCGGTCAAACTCGCCGCCGCCCTGCCCCCAGCTTTTGCCCTCCGGCCAGAGCATGCCGCCGTTGATCTCATTACCGATCTGCACCATGTCCGGCAACACGCCCGCCTGCTTAAACTGCGCAATCGTGTCGCGGGTGTAGTCATGCACCCGGCTTTTTAGCTGCGGATAATCGAGCTTCTCCCAGGCTTTCGGCTTGAACTGCTTGCCCGGATCGGTCCAGAAATCGCTGTAGTGCAGATCAAGCAGCAACTTCATGCCCTGTGCTTTTGCCCGCTTCGCCAGCGCAAGGGTGGTGGCAAGATCGTTATCGCCGCCGCCATAGGCATTGCCCTGCGCATCTTTCGGGTCGACCCACAGCCGCAGGCGCACATAGTTGACGCCGTTGGCTTTCAGGATAGCCAGCGCATCCTGCGGCTGGTTTTTGTCGTTATAGAATTTCGCCCCGTGCTTTTCCGCATCGAGCAGCGTGGAGATATCCGCCCCTTTAATAAAGTCGGCGGGCATTTGGGTAAACGGGCGCGTGGTCACTGCGCTCGCAGAAAAACTGGCAGCGAGGCATACCGCCAGCAGAGCGGGAGTCAGTCTTTTCATATGCTTATCCTTTTGTACTGCCGGAGGTGAGGCCGGAGACGAAGTATTTTTGTAACGCCAGGTAGAGGATCGCCACCGGCACCGCAATCAGCACCGCACCCGCGGCGTAAGTGGTGTAGCTGGCACCCATTTTTTGCGCCACCAGGTTATAGAGCCCAATCGGCAGCGTGTATTTATCCGGCGTGCGCAAAATGGTGCTTGAGAGGATGAAATCCCCCAGCGGGCCGGTGAAGGAGAAGAGCGCCACCACCGCGATAATCGGTTTCGACAGCGGCAGGATGATCTCAATAAAGATGCGGAAGTTGCTGGCACCATCCATGCGCGCGGACTCATCAAGATCGCGCGGAATGGCATCCAGGTAGCCCTTCATCAGATAGGTGTTCATCGGGATCATCCCGGCAACGTAGATCAGCACCAGCGCCATATGGCTATTGATAAGCCCGAGCAACTGCGAGAGAACGAAAATCGCAATCAGCGCCGAGAACTGCGGGATCATCTGCAACAGCAGAAAGAGCATCAGCCCGTTCTGGCGGCCTTTAAAGCGAAAGCGCGAAAAGGCATAGGCGGTAAAACTGACGCTAATTAAAGTCAGGATCATGGTCAGCAGGCTGATCTTCATCGAGTTCCAGTACCAGGTGAGGTAGTTCACCTGGCCGTTAAAGAGATCGGCATAGTGCTGGAACGAGAGATTTTCCGGGATGATCGAGGTGCTGAGCAGGCTGTTGCCGGCATTCAGCGACGCGCCAATCGTCCACACCAGCGGGTAGATAATCGTCAGCGACACCGCTGCTATCACCAGCCAGGAGAGCGTCAGGCGAATAACCTTCTCGCGGCGAATACTTTGTGATTGAGCCATTTTCTTCCTTTATGCCATGTCGTCGTTTTTGAACGATTTAGTGGCGCGGAACTGCCACAACGCCAGACCGACAACAAAAATCGACAGCAGGATGGTGATGGTGGCCGCGATGGCGTACTGCGATGAGGACATCGTCAGCTTGTAGATCCACGACACCAGAATGTCGGTGCCGCCCGCGTTCGCGCCAGCCACCGCCGGTCCGCCGTTGTTAAACAGGTAGATGATGTTGAAGTTGTTAAAGTTGAAGGTGTATTGCGTGATGATGATCGGCGCAATCGAGTAGAGCACCAGCGGCAGCGTAATGGTGCGCAGCCGGGTAAAGGTGCCCGCGCCATCCATCTTCGCCGCTTCATACAAATCGTCGGGAATCGCCTGCAATACGCCGGTGGTCATGGCAAAGACAAACGGGAAACCGAGCCAGGTCTGCATCATGATCAGCGCGGTTTTGGTCCAGAAGGGATCCGTCAGCCACGGTTTCGGGTCGATGCCGAAGAAGGCGAGGATCGCGTTGTTGATAACGCCAAAGGAGTCGTTGAACATCCCGGCGAAGACCAGAATAGTGACAAAGCCCGGCACCGCCCACGGCAGGATAAAAATGGTGCGTATCAGCGGCTTAAAGCGCAGATCTTTCTGGTTCACGAGGATCGCCAGCAGCACGCCGACGCTGCACTGCAAGGTGGTCGCCAGCAGCGTCCACACCACCGTCCACTGCAGCACGTCAAAGAAGGTTGAGCGCCAGATCGACAGGGTAAAAATATTGATGAAGTTCTTTAACCCAACCCAGTCGACCAGTTTGGCAGGCGGCGTGTGGTAGAGGTTGTAGTTGGTAAAGGCGATGGCGAAGCCGAAGAGGATCGGGAAAATCACCACGAACACCAGCAGGATAAAGCCCGGCGTAATCATCAGGTAGGGAAAGCCGTCGCTGAGCAGCATCTGGTACTGCTTGCGCACGCTGTTAAGCGGCTTACCGGCATCGCGTTTTTTGCCATTCAGCCACGCATCGCGCATTGAGAGCCCCCACACCATCAGGCCAAAGGCGATAATCAGCACGCTGATGATCCCCTCTGCCAGCAGGAAGATGGAGTTGTCGCGCGGCACCTCTTCGCCAAGGGTGTATAACCCCCACAGCCCTTCGCGCAAAAAATCAGAGAAGATGCCGGCAAAACTCGCCAGCAGCACAAGAAAGATAAGGCCTTTCAGCCACTGGCGATGGTAGAACTGGCCAAAGCCCGGCACGATGGCCAACAGCAGCCCGCACCACGCGTGACGCCCTGCGCCGGGCGCTTTGGCAAAATGTTCGCTGGGACTGATAATCACGTACGACTCCTTTTCGACAACGGGAGGTGGCCCTCCCGTTTCTGTACCAACACGCGGTTACTGGTTACTGGCCTGCATCGCTTCGACCTGCATCTGGATCTGCTTAGCAGCGGCATCCAGCGCCGCCTGCGGTGCCTGTTTGCCGGTCAGGCTCAGCTCCAGCGCGGCGTTCGCCGGGCCCCACACTTCACCCATCTCCGGAATGCCCGGCATCGCGGTTGCGCGGGCAGCCTGCACCGCGACGGCGCTCGCCTTCTCGTCGTTTTTGATCACCGGATCGTCAATCATCGCTTTCTGCGCCGGAATTTCGCGCGTGGCGATATAGCGCGTCTTCACGTACTGCGGCTGGTTGATAAATTCGATAAATTGCTGCGCCAGCGCTTTGTCTTTGCTCCAGGTCGAGACGACATAGCCTTTTACGCCGAGGAAAGAGCTCATCGGTTTGCCATCCGGCAGGTTCGGCAGCGGCGCAACGCCGTAGTTGATACCGGCAGCTTCATAGGGCTGGAACGCCCACGGGCCGTTAATCACCGCCGCTGCTTTTTTCTCGGTAAACAGCGAATCGATGGCATTAAGCCCGTTATCGCCAAGGATCCCCGACGGGAATACCCCCTCGGCATAGAAGTTTTTCAGGAAGGTAACGGCTTCCACAGCGCCGGGTTTATTCAGGCCGATATCCTGCGGGTTATAGCCGCCTTTGTCGTTTTTACCGAACAGATAGCCGCCCATCGGGCCGATCGCGCCCCAGCTGTAGTAAATCTGATCGAACTTTGCCAGCAGGCCATATTTGTTCTGCGCGCGCTGTTTTTTCGAGTAGTCGAGCCACTCCGGCAGGCTTTGCAGCGGCTTGTCGATAAGATCTTTGTTGTAGATCAGCACCAGCGTCTCTACCGCTTTCGGCACGCCATAAAGGGTGTTGTCGAGGCGGAAGGCGTTGATGGAGGCAGGCGTAAAGGCGTCAACCTTTTCTTTGTCCAGATTCAGGGGGGTCAGCAGCCCTTGCACAACCGCGCCGCCCAACTGATCATTGGGGATCACCAGCACATCCGGGCCGATGCCCGCCGGGCCATCGAGACGGAGTTTCTCCAGTTGCTGGGCGTAGGGCATCTCCTGCACGTTAACTTTGACGTTATATTTCTGCTCAAAATCGCGCACCGCATCCTGGATGCCCGCCGATTTTTTGATGTCTTCCCAGACATTGAGTTGCTGTGCGGCGGCATGCGCCTGCAAGCCGACAAGCTGCCCGGCGGCAAGCGTTGTCAAAATCAGTGCGGTAAGGGTCTTCTTTTTCATTATCAACCTCATGTCAAGGTATAACAATTTCATGGTTTTTATGGCGCATCATCAGGTCTCTGCTCTGGCAAACCACCTGATATTGCAGGGCTTAAGACGTATTCACTCGCCTTATCGGATTTGTTATACGCTACGCTTTAAGCGCTGATAAAACGAGAATAAACGTTGCGTTATGTGACCAATGTTACAGAAATGAAAATTGAGTATAGGGTGCTAAATCCGTGGAAGTTATAGTCAGGCCATGATTTTTCGCCGTTGAGCAGCACTGTCTCCTGATTGTTATACGTAAAACAAAACAGCTGACAAACGGCCAGTAACGGCTATTACATTCGGGGAACGTTGATGTCCAATATACGACTGAGAAATGTCACCAAACGGTTTGGCGACACGGTGACGCTGAACAATGTCAATCTGTCGATTGATGACGGCGAGTTTGCGGTGTTTGTCGGCCCTTCTGGCTGCGGGAAATCCACCATGCTGCGCATGATTGCCGGGCTGGAAGAGGTGAGCGAAGGCGAAGTGTTGATTGGCGATGAAGTGATGAACGATGTTGCGCCCGCCCATCGCGGTGTCTCGATGGTGTTCCAGTCCTATGCGCTCTACCCCCATATGACCGTGGCGGAGAACATGGGCTACGGGCTGAAAGTGAACAAAGTGCCGAAAGAGGAGATCCGCCGCCAGGTGGAGATGGTGGCGAAGACCCTGCAACTGAGCCACCTGCTGGATCGCAAACCGAAGCAGCTCTCCGGCGGCCAGCGCCAGCGCGTCGCCATCGGCCGCGCGATTGTGCGTAACCCGCGCGTCTTTATGTTCGATGAACCCCTCTCTAACCTTGATGCCGAGCTGCGCGTCGAGATGCGGCTGCATATCGCCCGCCTGCACCAGGAGCTGAAAACCACCATGGTCTATGTCACCCATGACCAGGTGGAAGCGATGACGCTGGCGGACAAAATCGTAGTGATGAATTACGGCAACGTTGAGCAGATGGGCTCGCCGATGTCGCTCTACTACAACCCGAAAAACAAGTTTGTCGCCGGCTTTATCGGCTCGCCAAAGATGAACTTCCTCCCCGCCACGGTAAGCCAGTGGCAGCCTGGTGAAGTTACTATTACCCTTGCTCAGGGCCACCAGCTGACGCTCGGCATCACCACTTCACCGCTGGAGGTGGGCGCGGCCATTACGCTCGGCATTCGCCCGGAGCACCTCGCAACAGAGATGACGGGCGGTGTGCCCCTTGAGTTTCAGTGCGAAGTGGTAGAGCGGCTGGGCAATAACACCTATCTGTTTGGTCAATGTTACGGCCACGACAATATTAAAATCCTGCTGCCGGGGGATGTGCATTTCCGCCCGTGGCAGAAGATCGCCCTGGCCTTCGACAGCCGCCACTGCATGATCTTTGACGAGCAGGACCAACGTGTCAGCGCCGATATCCCGGTGCCCAACCACGATATGTAACTTGCAGGCCGGAGAAGGCGTAACCGCCATCCGGCACTGCATTTTCACTCGAGAACGATAAGTGCTGCTCCATTTTGCGGGTTTTTCATCAAAGCTGCGTTGTCTACCCTTAGCGGCAGTGATGAAAACCCAACAAAACGGAGCCTGTTATGAAAGCCATCGCCATTACCCGCGCCGCCGCTGGCGGCAGCAATCTTGATGCCCTTACCGATATCGACCTGCCGCAACCGCACGCCAGCGGTCACGATCTGCTGGTGGAAGTGAAAGCCATCTCCGTTAACCCGGTGGATACCAAAGTGCGTGCCGGTTTTAATGCCGATACGCCGCGCGTGCTCGGCTGGGACGCCGTGGGCGTGGTGAAAGAGGTCGGCGAGTCGGTCACCCTGTTTCAGCCAGGCGATGAAGTGTGGTACGCCGGGGCATTAACCCGCCCGGGGAGCAACAGCGAATATCAGCTGGTTGATGAGCGCATTGTGGCGCGTAAACCCGCTTCCCTTGATAACGCCTCTGCCGCTGCCCTGCCCCTGACGGCCATTACCGCCTGGGAGCTGCTGTTTGACCGCCTCGGCGTAAAAGAAAATGGCAACGACGGCGATGTGCTGCTGATTGTCGGCGCTGCGGGCGGTGTCGGTTCGATTCTGACGCAGCTGGCGCGCCAGCTGACCCGTATGACGGTGATCGGCACCGCGTCGCGCCCTGCCAGCCAGCAGTGGGTGAAAGAGCGCGGCGCGCATCATGTGATTGACCACAGCAAGCCGCTGACCGAAGAGCTGGCGCGGATCGGCATCAAAGAGGTGACGCATGTTGCCAGCCTGACCAACACGCAGGATCACTATCAGCAACTGATTAACGCCCTCAAACCGCAGGGCAAGCTGGCGTTGATTGACGATCCCGACAGCCTGGATGCGATGCCGCTGAAAGCGAAGAGCCTTTCGCTGCACTGGGAGTTTATGTTTACCCGCTCAATGTTCGCCACCGACGATATGATTGCCCAGCACCAGTTGCTGTCGCGGGTCGCGGAGTTGATCGACAGCGGCGTGCTGAAAACCACACTGGGCGAGCATGGCGGTGCGATCACCGCGGCTAACCTGCGTAAAGCGCATGCGCTGCTTGAGAGCCAGCGCGCGGTGGGCAAAATCGTGCTGGAGGGATTTGCGGGCTGATCCTGCCAGGATTACTCCCAAACGTAGCGGGCGGAGGGCGAATTTCGTTCTCCGCCCGCACTGCTTTTTCCTGGGTTTGCTTACACTTTTTACCAAAGCGTTATTTTTTGCTGGTTGCTCCGCTGTCTGTAAACGGCAATGATGTCGTGCTATTTATGCAACTACGTGAAATGTATAAGAACAACCTGGAGAGAGTATGCGTAAAACAAAAATGATGCTTCTGGGTGCACTGCTGGCGACAGCTTCGGCAACCTATGCTGAAACACCGCCCGCGACACCGCCTGCAGGCGGCACACAGTCGTTTGAAGTGAAAGAGTTTGTTGCCGACTTTACCAAATTCACCATTGGCGACACGGTGCCGGAGATGTACCGCAGCGACGATTACAACATTAAGCAGTGGAAGTTACGTAACCTTCCCGCGCCGGATGCCGGTAGCCACTGGACCTACATGGGCGGCAACTACGTGTTGATCACCGATGCCGACGGCAAAATCCTCAAAGCCTACAATGGCGACATTTTCTATCATCGTTAACCAGGAGCGCCTGTGATTATCCGCCGATGGGAGGAGAGTGACAGGCCGTTTCTGCGTACCCTGTATCTGCATGCCCGTAAAGAAGCCTGGACCTGGCTGGATAGCCGCGACTGGTCGCTGGAAGATTTTGACTCTGCGACGCTTGGCGAGGTGATTTGGGTGGCGGAAGAGGACGGGCACCGGATGGGGTTCGCATCGGTCCTGGAGAACGATAACTTCCTGCATAACTTGTTTATCGACCCTGCGTTTCAGGGAAAAGGTGTGGGCAGCGCGCTGCTTGAGCATGTACAGAGCACCTTTACCAGCACCGGCGCGCTGAAGTGTTTGCTGCGCAATAAAACTGCGCTCGACTTTTATCAGCGCCACGGCTGGCGCGTTGAGGCCAAAGGCGTCTCCCCGCAGGGAGATTATGTGCTGATGCACTATGTGTTGAAGTAGGTTTTGTCATTTCGTAGGCCTGATAAGGCGAAGCCGCCATCAGGCAACCGGTGCCGCGATACAATGCCGGATGGCGCGTAAACGCTTATCCGGCCTACGATCATAAAGCCGCTATCCGGCAATGGGATTTTCATGTGGCATTGGTGGAATGGTTCCGTTCACCAGACGCCGGGGAGTTTCATTAATCTCTTATGCGGTGAACGGGATAAGGGGAGCGACCGCGCTCCCCTTATCAATCCCCGCGGCCCCGCAAGGAAATCGGTGCTGCGCACTGCGCTCACCTCCCGCGTGCCTGACTGCGGCCGGCTCGACTCGACATCCTGTCTCGGTTCGCCTCTGTCCGCCATCCATGGCATCCAGACCTTGTCATTCAAGCTTCGGTTCGCCGATTTCAGCGGGGACACAACACCCTCGCTGCCATATCGCAGATAAAAGCCACACAGGTGTCGCTGAAGGCACGTTTTTGTAGGCCGGATAAGGCGCAGCCGCCATCCGGCAATTGGTGCCGCGGGGATAATGCCGGATGGCGCGTTACACGCTTATACGGCCTACGCCGTTTCAGCGGATTCGTTACCGTAGGCCGGATAAGGCGGAGCCGCCATCCGGCAATTGTGCCGCGGTGAGAATGCCGGATGGCACACATCCACCCGGCATCGTCAATCACACTGCGCGGAACGCGATCTCACCGGGGATGATCTCACCCTGCCAGTAAAGCTGGGCGGCTACGCGACCGGCAAGGTTGCGGTAGATAGCGGTGAACTCGCTGTCCGGGCGGCTGATCACCGTCGGTGTACCCTTGTCGAGATCTTCACGCAGCGAGATATGCAGCGGCATCTGGCCCAGCAATTGCGTGTGATACTGCTCCGCCAGCTTCTCTGCGCCGCCAGTGCCGAAAATCGGCTCATGGTGACCACAATTGCTGCACACATGCATGCTCATGTTCTCCACGATGCCGAGCACCGGCACCTCCACTTTCTCGAACATGACAATGCCTTTTTTAGCATCAATCAGCGCGATATCCTGCGGCGTGGTCACGACCAGCGCGCCGGTCACCGGAATGTTTTGCGCCAGCGTCAACTGGATATCGCCGGTGCCTGGCGGCATATCGAGCACCAGGTAGTCGAGATCCGGCCACATGGACTCCTGCAACATCTGCAGCAGCGCTTTGCTGGCCATCGGCCCGCGCCACACCATTGCATTATCGTCCGTCACCAGGTAACCAATTGAGTTGGTCGCCAGGCCATGGGCGATGATCGGCGCCATATGCGTGCCGTCTGGTGATGTCGGACGCTCATTTTCCGCGCCCAGCATCATCGGGATTGACGGACCATAGATATCGGCATCGAGAATACCGACTTTCGCCCCTTCCGCAGCCAGCGCCAGCGCAAGGTTAACGGCGGTAGAGGATTTCCCTACCCCGCCCTTGCCGGAGCTGACGGCGATAATATTCTTCACGCCGTTAACGCCCGGCTGGTTTTTCACCCGCTTCAGGGTGGCGATATTGTGCGACAGCTTCCAGTCGATGGCGCTCGCGCCGGTCAGACGCAGCAGTTCGGCGCTGCACTGGGCTTTCAGCTCTTCGAAAGCGCTGGTCCAGACGAACGGCATCAGCAATTCGACATGCAGGGTCTCATCCAGCCATGCAACATGGTGGACGGCTTTCAGCGCTGTCAGGTTATGTTTGAGGGTGGGGTGCTGAAAATCGGCCAGCGTCCCGGTGACAATTGCCCGTAAGGCTTCCGGGGATTTGGCCTGGGATTGCGAACTCATCCCGACTCCTTTGTAGTTGTTCTGAAAACGACATTTGTAGCGCTCAAGTTTACCCCAAAGGGAATAATTATCCATTTATGGATTAATGCCCTTATCGCTTGGCGCGATTGTTACCCTTTTGGTAATATCGAAAACCCTTTTTCTCAAGAAGATGTAATGCCAACTATGACTCAAGTCGCGAAGAAAATTCTGGTAACGTGCGCGCTGCCGTACGCCAACGGCTCCATCCACCTCGGCCATATGCTGGAGCACATCCAGGCTGATGTCTGGGTCCGTTACCAGCGAATGCGCGGCCACCAGGTCAATTTCATCTGTGCGGACGATGCCCACGGCACGCCGATTATGCTGAAAGCACAGCAGCTGGGGATCACCCCGGAGCAGATGATTGGCGAAATGAGTCAGGAGCATCAGACCGATTTTGCTGGCTTCGACATCAGCTACGACAACTACCACTCAACGCACAGCGATGAGAACCGCGAGTTGGCCGAGCTTATCTACACCCGTCTGAAAGAGAACGGGTTTATCAAAAACCGCACCATCTCCCAGCTCTACGATCCGGAAAAAGGCATGTTCCTGCCGGACCGTTTTGTAAAAGGCACCTGCCCGAAATGTAAAGCGGCGGATCAGTATGGCGATAACTGCGAAGTGTGCGGCGCGACCTACAGCCCAACCGAGCTGATTGAGCCGAAGTCGGTGGTCTCCGGCGCGACGCCGGTGATGCGTGATTCCGAGCACTTCTTCTTCGACCTGCCGTCGTTCAGTGAAATGCTGCAGGCGTGGACCCGCAGCGGCGCGCTGCAGGAGCAGGTGGCGAACAAGATGCAGGAGTGGTTCGAATCCGGTCTGCAACAGTGGGATATCTCCCGCGATGCGCCCTACTTCGGCTTTGAAATTCCGGGCGCACCGGGCAAATATTTCTACGTCTGGCTGGATGCGCCGATTGGCTACATGGGTTCGTTCAAAAACCTCTGCGACAAGCGCGACGATCTCAACTTTGATGACTGGTGGAAAAAAGATTCCGACGCCGAGCTCTATCACTTTATCGGTAAAGATATCGTCTATTTCCACAGCCTCTTCTGGCCGGCGATGCTGGAAGGCAGCGGTTTCCGCAAGCCAACCAACCTGTTCGTGCACGGCTATGTAACGGTTAACGGCGCGAAGATGTCCAAATCGCGCGGTACCTTTATTAAAGCCAGCACCTGGCTGAACCATTTCGATGCCGACAGCCTGCGCTACTACTACACCGCCAAGCTCTCGTCGCGCATTGATGATATCGACCTCAACCTGGAGGATTTCGTCCAGCGCGTAAACGCCGATATCGTTAACAAAGTGGTGAACCTGGCCTCGCGTAACGCGGGCTTTATCGCCAAACGCTTCGACGGCGTGCTGGCATCAGAGCTGGCCGATCCGGCGCTGTATAAAACCTTTACCGACGCCGCCGCCGCAATTGGCAGCGCGTGGGAGAGCCGCGAGTTTGGTAAAGCGGTGCGTGAAATCATGGCGCTGGCCGACGTAGCGAACCGCTATGTTGATGAGCAAGCGCCGTGGGTTGTCGCGAAACAGGAAGGCCGCGATGCCGATTTGCAGGCCATCTGCTCGATGGGTATCAACCTGTTCCGCGTGCTGATGACCTGGCTGAAACCGGTTCTGCCGTCGCTGGCCGCGCGCACCGAAGCGTTCCTCAACACCACGCTGACGTGGGATGCGATTAACGAACCGCTGCTCGGCCATAAAGTGAATCCGTTTAAAGCGCTCTATAACCGCATCGAGATGAAACAGGTGGAAGCACTGGTTGAGGCGTCGAAAGAGGAAGTCAAAGCCGCTGCTGCGCCGGTAACGGGCGAGCTAGCTGACAACCCGATTCAGGAGACTATCACTTTTGACGATTTCGCCAAAGTTGATATGCGCGTGGCGCTGATTGAGAACGCCGAGTTTGTCGAAGGCTCAGATAAGCTGCTGCGCCTGACGCTCGATCTCGACGGTGAGAAGCGCAATGTCTTCTCCGGCATTCGTTCCGCCTACCCGGATCCGAGCGCGCTGATTGGCCGCCTGACGGTGATGGTGGCTAACCTCGCGCCGCGCAAAATGCGCTTTGGCATCTCCGAAGGGATGGTGATGGCAGCGGGTCCTGGCGGCAGCGATATCTTCCTGCTCAGCCCGGATAGCGGTGCAAAAGCGGGCCAACAAGTTAAATAAAAAAATAAGGCGCTGAATTCAGCGCCTTTTTCTATACTGTTATACGCAGTCTTACAAAACATTACCTCACATGGAAAATAGGGGATTATCGTGAAATTCAGCAAAATCATTGCAGCACTCTTTTCTGTCGCTTTAGTTGTTGGCCTGACCGGCTGTGGTGATAAAGAAGAGAGCAAGACCTTTACCTGGGCGACGGGCGGTACGGAAGTGACGCTGACTTACTACTACAAGGGTGATGAAGTAGAACGTCAGACCGCGAAGAACAAAATCGAATACTCCTCTATTGGCGCGAAAACCAAAGAAGAAGCGATGAAAGTTCTGGATCCGATTAGCAAAAAATACCAGAGCGTGAAAGGCGTGAAAGAGAGCGTAGCGTATGAAGAGACCTATGCTCAGGAGACGCTGGAAGTCGATTACAACGAAGTGGACTTCGCTCAGCTGAACAGCCTGCAGGGTTCTGAATTTACCGGCACGGTTAACGGTAAAATCAGCATGAAGCAGTCAGAAGAGTTGCTGAAAGCGCGCGGCTTTAAAGAAGTGAAATAAGTCGTTTACTGCCCGGCAGCACAGTGTCTGCCGGGCTAATTAAACCGCATCACCTCGCGTGTATGCGGTTTTTTTATGGGCGAAAAAGCGTGTCAGCTCTTCGGCTTCTGCCCACGTGCCGCCAGCCCGCGCAGGAAGTAGCGCAAAAACTGGTCGCCGCATTCGCGGAAATTCTTATGCTCCGGGGAGCGCATCATCGCGGTAATTTCCGGCATTGAGACGCGGAACTGCTGCTCGGTGAGGATCGCCAGAATATCGTCGGTCTTTAATGAGAAGGCGATGCGCAGCTTCTTCAGCACGATATTGTTGTTGAGCTTGCGCTCCATGGCGAGCGGCGGTGCGCTCTCATCTTTGCCGCGCTTCTCATAAATCAGCCCATTAAGAAACGCCGACAGCACAATATCCGGGCAGGGTTTATACCCCTCCTCATCCTCTTTACGCAGCCACGGAACCAGCTGTTCAGCCGTGACTTCAGTGTCCGCCAGCGCCAGAATGCGCACCAGCGCGGTGTTGTCGACCTGCAGGGTGTAACGCAGGCTGCGCAGGATATCGTTATTTAGCATGTCTCTTTCCGAAATGATGAACCAGCGCGCAGTGTAGGCATCGCGCAGGAATTTACAACCCCAACGCCTCTTTTAAATTTTTCAGATAGCGTCGACTTACCGGCACCGTCAGCCCGTCGCGCAGCAGCAGCTCGGCCTGGCCATTATCCTCAAGGCGGATCTCCTTAAGAAAAGCCATATTGACAAGATATTGCCGGTGGCAGCGCACCAGCGGCGTGCGGCTCTCCAGCGTGCGCAGCGTCAGCTCGGTAAATCCCTCTTTGCCTTCGTGGCTGGTGACATAGACGCCGCTCATCCGGCTGCTGACAAACGCCACCTCCTCCATCTGCAGTAACCAGATGCGGCTGTGGCCGGTGCAGGGGATAAACTTCAGCGGCTGCTGATTTTCCGCCAGCAGCGATACATCCTGCACGCCGCGATCCTGACGCAAGCGGTTAAGCGTTTTGGTCAGCCGTTGCGTTTCAATCGGCTTAAGCAGGTAGTCGAAGGCGTGCTCTTCAAAGGCCTGCACCGCGTACTCATCAAAAGCGGTGAGAAACACGACGTAGGGCCGGTTACCGGGATCGAGCATGCCGACCATCTCCAGCCCGCTGATGCGCGGCATCTGGATATCAAGAAACAGCACGTCGGGGCGCAGTTTATGCACCGCGCTAATCCCTTCAATGGCGTTACCGCACTCGCCCACCACCTCGATATCGCGCTCTTCCTGCAGCAGACTGCGTAACATTTCCCGCGCCAGCGGTTCATCATCAACAATCAGCACTCTTAACATGCCTCTTCCTCCAGAGGGAGTCGCAAGGTAATGCGAGTAAAAAGATCCGGCTCGCAGGCGATGCTGATACCGCACTCGTCGCCAAAACGGGCGCGCAGCCGCTTATCCACCAGGCTCATCCCTAAGCCACCGGCATCGTTTTTCGGCTGATACAGCCCGGCGTTATCCTCAATATCCAGCACCAGATGCTGCGCCTGCTGGCTGGCACGCAGAGTGATCTCGCCCACGCCCAGCAGCTGAGACGTGCCGTGTTTAATCGCGTTTTCGACAATAGGTTGCAGCGTGAAAGCGGGCAAGTGTAAGTGCGCCAGCGCTTCCGGCACCTCAAGCCGTACCTGCAACCGCGCCTGAAAACGCGCTTTTTCGATCTGCAGATAGGCATTCACATGTTCAATCTCATCCGCAAGGGTGACGATTTCTGCGGGGCGTTTCAAGTTCTTACGAAAAAAGGTCGACAGATACTGCACCAGCAGCCCGGCCTCATCGCTGTCGCGGCGGATCACCGCTTTGATGGTGTTGAGCGCGTTAAACAGGAAGTGCGGGTTAACCTGCGCGTGCAGGAGTTTGATCTCCGACTGGGTCAACAGCGCTTTTTGCCGCTCATACTGCCCGGCGAGGATCTGCGCCGAGAGCAGCTGCGCAATCCCCTCCCCCAGCGTGCGGTTGATGGAGCTAAAGAGGCGGTTTTTCGCCTCGTAAAGTTTGATGGTGCCGACCACGCGCTGGTTTTCACCGCGCAGCGGGATCACCAGCGTCGAGCCGAGCTTGCACTGCGGGTGCAGCGAACAGCGATACGGCACCTCATTGCCGTCGGCGTAGACCACTTCGCCGGTCTCAATCGCCCGCTGCGTCCAGACGGAGGAGATAGGCCGCCCCGGCAGATGGTGATCGTCCCCCGCGCCGGTAAAGGCTAATAGCCGTTCGCGATCGGTGATCGCCACCGCGCCGATATCCAGCTCCTGATAGAGCACCTGCGCCACCCTCATGCTGTTCTCTTCATTAAAGCCCTGGCGCAGAATCCCTTCGGTGGAGGCCGCCACTTTCAGCGCCGTGGCGGAAAAAGCCGAGGTGTATTTCTCAAACATGGCGCGCTTGTCGAGCAGGATGCGCATAAACAGCGCCGCGCCAACGGTATTGGTCACCATCATCGGCGCGGCGATGCTCTGCACTAAATGCAGCGCGCTTTCGAAGGGGCGGGCAATCAGCAGGATGATCACCATCTGTAACAGTTCCGCCACGCAGGTGACCGCCCCTGCGGTAAAGGGGTTAAACACGCGGTCGGTACGCCCGCGCTTGATGAGAAAACTGTGCACCAGCCCGCCAAGCAGCCCTTCGATAAAGGTCGAGAACATGCAGCTCAACGCGGTCATGCCGCCCATTGAGTAGCGGTGCAATCCGCCGGTCAGCCCCACCAGCCCGCCGACCAGCGGGCCGCCAAGCAGGCCGCCCATCACCGCGCCAATCGCGCGGGTATTGGCGATGGAGTCTTCAATATGCAGACCGAAATAGGTGCCGAGAATGCAGAAAATGGAGAAGGTGACATAACAGAGCAGCTTGTGCGGCAGGCGCACGGTGACCTGGATCAGCGGAATAAAGAGGCGCGTTTTGCTCATCAGCCAGGCGATCACCAGAAAGACACACATCTGCTGAAGCAGCAGCAACACCAGATTGAACTCGTACATACCCGCCACACCGCATCACATAAAGCGCGTAACATACAGCGAGTCGGCAGCGGTTTCTTCGACAGACGTTAAAAAAAGAGAAATTCGTGCTCTGAGTCACATATTGTGCCTGGGTATGCGCAGTTATGAATAAAGAGTAAACAAAACGTTACTGTTGTTGTCTTCCCCCCTAAGAAAGGTCTACAGTTATACCGGCATTCGGGGAGCAAAGGAGAGATCATGGCGCTTTACACTATTGGTGAAGTCGCTCTGTTATGCGATATCAACCCCGTCACACTGCGTGCGTGGCAACGCCGCTACGGTTTGTTAACCCCGCAACGCACGGATGGCGGCCACCGACTCTTCAGCGAGGCGGACATCGATCGTATTCGAGAAATCCAGCACTGGGTTGAATCGGGCGTGCAGGTAAGTAAAGTTCAGGCGCTGCTGGCTAACAGCAGCGACAAGCGTCACCACGTCTGGCAGAGCCATCAGGAGCGGGCGATGCATCTGCTGCAACAGCGAGATGGTCATACCCTCCAGCAGTGGCTGAGCGAGCTAATGCGCGACCACCCGGCAAAAACGCTGACACAGCAGTTGATTAACCCCTTACGCGCACGCTTGCAGGGCACGCGCCCCGCTTACCAGGCAAAGCTTAGCCTGCTGGATGGCATTCTGATTAGCCTGATTGCCGGCAACTTATCGGCGTCGCAGCAGCAGGCACATGGCCGTCCGGCGCTGGTGGTCGGCTGGGGTGTACAGGATAGCACGCGGTTGTGGATTGAAGGCTGGATCGCCAGCCAGCAGGAGTGGCAGGTCGGCGTTCTTGCGCACCCCTTCACCCAGTTTCATCCGGAGATGTTCAAAGGCAAGATGCTGCTGGTGTGGTGCGGCGACTCCCCCTCCCCCGCGCAGCAGCAGCAATTGCAGGCCTGGCAGGAGACGGGGCATCAGGTGTGGCTTCTCGGCATTTAATGTTTCATTAACAACTCACAATGCCTTTATAATGCCGGCCTCACTTAAAAGGAGCCTGAGATGAAGCCTGGTAAAATTCTTGTCATCGCGATCTTTCTGCTGATGGCCATCGGCGGGATCGGCGGCGTAATGCTGGCTGGTTATTCGTTTATCGTGCGCGGCGGTGCCGGTTGAGCCGCAGCGCCAGCCGTTCAAAGCCCCGATCGACAATGATTGCCGCCAGCGCCACCAGCACTGCCCCCTGCACAATATAGGCCGTATTAAACCCGCTCAGGCCGATGATAATCGGCGTCCCCAGCGTGCTTGCCCCGACCGTAGAAGCAATGGTTGCCGTACCGATATTGATAATCACCGACGTGCGAACCCCGGCGACAATCAGCGGTGCGGCCAGCGGTAACTCTACTTTGCGCAACCGCTGCCAGCCGCTCATGCCCATCCCCTGCGCCACGCTCTGTACGCTTGCCGGAACCGCAGCGATCCCCGCCAGCGTCCCCTGTAAAATCGGCAGTACGCCATAGAGCACCAGCGCAATAATGGCGGGCGCTTTGCCAAACCCCATCACCGGCACCGCAATCGCCAGCACCGCTACCGGCGGAAAGGTCTGCCCGACGGCAGCAATGGTCTCTGCCAGCGGGCGAAACTCTCCCCCACCGGGTCGCGTCACGGCAATGCCGACGCCCATGCCAATCGCCACCGCAATAATGCTTGAGAGCGCCACCAGCGAGAAGTGGGCAAGGGTCAGCGCGACAAAGCTCTCCTGCAGATAGACCGGGCGCGGCAGCTGCGGAAAGAGCGCGCTAAACAGCGGTGCGCTGTGGGGCAACCACAACAGCAGTGCGATAAACAGCGCCAGCAGCCAGAGCAGCGGATCACGCAATATTTTCACGCCCCGCCTCCCCGCGTAACAGATCGCGAAAATGGAGGCTGCCGCAGGGCTGCCCATTGGCATCCTGCACCGGCAATACCTCGCAGCGCTGGGCGACAAAAGCGGAGAGCGCCTCGCGCAGGCTCATCTGTGCCTGCAAAGGCTCGCCGTGGCTGACCGGTTCGTCACGCAGATAGTCGCTCACCTGGCGCAGGGAGAGCAGGCGCACGCCCAGCTCGCTGCGGCCAAAAAACTCGCGCACAAAGTTATTCTGCGGCGCGGTCAGCATCTCCAGCGGCGTCCCCTGCTGCACCACATTGCCACCATCCATCAACACCAGGTGATCGGCTAATTGCAGCGCTTCATCAATATCGTGGGTCACCAGCACAATGGTGCGCCCGAGCAGGCGGTGTATACGCACCATCTCCTGTTGTAGAGCGCTGCGGGTGACCGGGTCGAGCGCGCCGAAGGGTTCATCCATCAACAGCACTTCCGGGTCGGCGGCCAGCGCGCGGGCAACACCAACACGCTGCTGCTGCCCGCCGGAAAGCTGGTGCGGAAAGCGATCGCGCAGCCCCGGCTCCAGCCCGAGCAGCGCCATCAGTTCATCTACCCGCGCGTCGCATTTGCTGCGCGACCACTTTTGCAGTTGCAGCACGGTGGCGATGTTCTGTGCCACCGTCCAGTGGGGGAAAAGCCCAATCGACTGAATGGCGTAGCCCATGCGGCGGCGCAGTTCGAGCACCGGCAGGCTGCCGATCTCCTCCCCGGCGAAGGTGATCGTCCCCTCGTCGTGTTCGACAAGGCGGTTAATCATCTTCAGGGTGGTCGATTTTCCCGAGCCGGAGGTGCCAATCAGCACCGAAAACGCGCCGGTTTTCATCTGCAAATTGAGCTGATTAACCGCCCGCTGCCCGGCAAAGGTTTTGGAAACGTTGTGAAATTCAATCATGGTGTTTTACCTTCAACAGCGCGAGGGCAAGATCAAACAGGGCGTCAATCACCACCGCCAGGCCGATAACCGGGATCACCCCGAGCAGCACCAGATCCAGCGCGCTGCTGAGCAGCCCCTGGAAGACCAGCGCGCCAAAGCCGCCTGCGCCAATCAGCGCGGCGATCACCGCCATGCCAACCGTCTGAACCGCCACCACCCGCAGGCTGCGCAGCAAGAGCGGCAGCGCCAGCGGAATCCGCACCTGCCAGAAGCGCTGCGCAGCGCTCATGCCCATCGCCTGCGCGCTCTCCAGCACATCGGCAGAGACCTCGTTCAGCCCGGCAACCACGCCGCGCACCAGCGGTAGCAGCGCGTAGAGAATCAGCGCAATCAGCGCCGGGGTGATGCCGGTACCGGCAATGCCTATCGATGCGAGCCACGGGAAGTGCTGCGCCAGCCCGGCCAGCGGTGCAATCAGCAGGCCAAACAGCGCAACGGAGGGGATAGTCTGAATAATGTTGAGCGCGGTAAAGACCGGCCCCTGCCGTGCCGGATGGCGATAACACCACAGCCCGAGCGCAAAACCGATGGCTAATGCCGGAAGCAGCGTGCCGAACAGCAAGGTCAAGTGCTGCGCCAGCGCGTCATCAAACACCTCATGGCGGTTGCGGTACTCATGCAGCAGCGAGAGGTTATCCAGCTCGCCGCTAAGCAGCAGCCAGAGCGGCAGCAGCCAAATCTGCACATGCAGCAGCCAGCGCCACACCGGGTGAGCAACAAGGCGGCGAATGGCATCGCTACAGGCGAGCAGGCTGAGCGCCAGCCATAACCATAAGCCGCTGCCCGGCGAGGTACGCGCCAGCGCGCTGCCGCTCTGCGCCAGATCCGTCGCCGCGCGGCCTGCGCTCCACACCAGCAGGCAGAAGAGGAGTTCAGCCAGAACCAGCGTTGCCGCCTGTGCACTGCGCCCCGGTATAAAACAGAGGGTCAGCAGAAGCGCGGGCGCAAGCAACCACAGGCCGCTAAACAGCTGCCACAGCGCGCGCCCTTCGCCGGAAACCAGCCGGTTTGGCGCATAGTTGATAAACGGCAGCCACGCCGCCACCCCTCCCAGCACAACCAGCAGCAACAGCACGCGGTTGTGGCAGCGTTTCGATCCCTCCATCACGCCTTATTTCACCAGGCCTTTTTCTTTCAGGTAATCTGCCGCGACTTTCTTCGCATCCAGCCCCTCTACTGCGATGCTGGCATTCAGCTTCTGCAGGGTCTTCTCATCGAGGCTGGCAAAGACCGGCTTCAGCCAGCTATCCAGCTCGGGGTAGGCTTTCAGCACCGCTTCACGCACTACTGGCGTCGGGGCATAGATCGGCTGTACGCCTTTCGGATCGCTTAATGTCTGTAAGCCGAGCGCCGCCACCGGGCCGTCGGTGCCGTAAGCCATCGCAGCGTTAACGCCGGATGTTTGCTGCGCCGCTGCTTTGATAGTCACTGCGGTATCACCACCGGCCAGCGACAGCAGCTGATCCTGCTTCAGATCGAAGCCGTAGGCTTTTTCAAAGGCAGGCAACGCATCGGCACGCTCAATAAACTCCGCTGAGGCGGCCAGTTTGAACTCGCCACCGTTTTTCAGGTAACGGCTGAGATCGTCGAGGGAGGTGAGTTTGTTCTTCTGCGCCAGATCCTGACGCACGGCGATGGTCCAGGTGTTATTGGCCGGCGCAGGCGTCAGCCAGATTAGCTTGTTCTTCTCGGCATCGAGTTTTTTCACCTTCTCGTAGCCCTGCTGCGCGTTTTTCCACGCCGGATCGTTCTCCTCTTTAAAGAAGAACGCACCGTTGCCGGTGTACTCCGGGTAGATATCCAGCTCGCCAGAAGTGATGGCGCCGCGTACGACCGGCGTGGTGCCGAGTTGCACTTTATTGACGGTTTTTACGCCGTGGCTCTCCAGCACCTGCAAAATGATATTGCCCAGCAGCGCCCCTTCGGTATCGATTTTCGATCCCACTTTGATCGGTTCTGCGGCCTGCAACGGTAAGCTTACGGCGGCCATTAGCGCCACTGAGCAGGCAAGTTTTCGGCTGAGTGTCATAATTTATCCCTCATTTTTTTACTGCCTTTATCAGCAGCTTGAGAAAAAAGCGTAGCTGAAAAATAGCGACGCGAAGGTGAAGCGGTGCGAAACGGTAAAGCGGGTAATAAAAAAGGCCGGTTGCCCGGCCTGATGTGTGGTTACTTTAATTCAAATTCGCCCTGGTTGACGCGGGCGGAGTCGACGCCGATAAAGACATTGAACTTGCCCGGCTCGGCGTCGTACTTCATGCGCTGGTTCCAGAACTTGAGCGCGTCGACATCGATCGGGAAGCTGACGGTCTGCGTCTCACCCGGTTTCAGGTTGACCTTCTTAAAGCCGCGCAGCTGTTTCACCGGGCGGCTCATCGACGCGGTGACATCCTGCACATACATCTGGATCACCGTCGCCCCTTCGCGCTTGCCGGTGTTGGTCACCTCGACGCTTGCATCCACGCTGCCACCGCGGGTCAGCGTTGGCGCAGACATCTTCACATCCGACACTTTAAAGGTGGTGTAACTCAGACCATAGCCGAAGGGATAGAGCGGGCCGTTGGCTTCATCAAAGTAGCGGGAGGTGTACTTGTTCGGGTTATCGGCATTATAAGGACGACCGGTATTCAGGTGGCTGTAGTAGACCGGGATCTGCCCCACGGAGCGCGGGAAGGACATCGGCAATTTCCCGGAAGGGTTGTAATCACCAAACAGCACATCGGCGATGGCGTTGCCGCCTTCGGTACCGGCAAACCAGGTCTCGAGGATGGCGTCAGCCTGCTGATCCTCTTTCACCAGCGCCAGCGGACGCCCGTTCATCAGCACCAGCACCAGCGGCTTGCCGGTCGCTTTCAGGGCGGTAATCAGATCGCGCTGGCTCTGCGGAATGGTGATATCGGTGCGGCTGGAGGCTTCATGCGCCATCCCCTGCGCTTCACCGACTACCGCCACCACGACGTCAGATTTCTTCGCTGCGGCTACCGCTTCATCGATCATCGCCTGCGGAGAGCGTGGATCAACCACCACCGCCGGTTCATAGAGGTTAAGGAAATCGACAATGCCTTTATCGTTGGTGATATTCGCCCCTTTGGCGTAGATCACCTCGCCTTTGTCCTTCAGCGCGTCACGAATACCGGTCAGCACGGTGACCGACTGATCGGCAACACCAGCGGCAGACCAGCTGCCCATCGAGTCGCGCTTGCTGTCCGCCAGCGGCCCAATCACCGCCACGGTGCCCGATTTTTTCAGCGGCAGCGTTTCCAGACGGTTTTTCAGCAGCACCATACTTTCGCGCGCCACTTCCCGCGCCTCTTTGCGGTGCAGACGGCTTTCGGCGTTGGTGTCCTGCGGGTCGCTCTCTTTCGGCCCTAAGTGGCTGTAGGGATCGTTAAACAGCCCCATATCATATTTGACGTTCAGCACATGGCGCGTGGCGTCATCCAGCTCCGCCATCGTCACCTTGCCGGATTTGATCAGCCCCGGCAGGTATTTGCTGTAATACTCGTCGCTCATGCTCATGTTGATGCCGGACTTCAGCGCCACGCGCACGGCATCTTCCGGATCGGCGGCGGTGCCGTGTTTAATCAGCTCCTTAATCGCGCCGTGATCGGAAATAGTGATGCCTTTAAAGCCCCACTCATCGCGCAGCAGATCTTTAAGCAGCCACGAATCGGAGGAAGCCGGTGTGCCGTTCAAAGAGTTAAGCGCCACCATCACCCCGCCGCTGCCAGCGTCGAGCGCCGCTTTGTAGGGCGGCATATAGTCGTTGAACAGCCGCTGCGGGCTCATGTCGACGGTGTTGTACTCTTTACCGCCCTCGACTGCGCCATAAGCGGCGAAGTGTTTGACGCTGGTCATCACCGAGTAGCGATCCGCCGGGCTTTTGCCCTGCATCGCTTCCACCATGGTGCGACCCATTTCCGAGGTTAAAAAGGTATCTTCCCCGAAGCCTTCCGAGCCGCGTCCCCAGCGCGGATCGCGCGAGACGTCGACCATTGGTGCCCAGGTCATATTCAGGCCATCATCGGCGGCTTCATAAGCGGAGACGCGCCCGACGGTTTTCACCGCGTCGAGGTTAAAGCTGGAGGCGAGGCCAAGGCTGATAGGGAAAACGGTGCGCTGCCCGTGCACCACATCGTAGGCAAAGAAGAGAGGGATTTTCAGGCGGCTAAGCTGCATCGCCTGGTCCTGCATGGCACGAATGTCCTGGCGGGTGACGGTGTTGAAAATAGCCCCGACCTGGCTGGCTTTAATCATCTCGCGGATCGCCTCTTTCGGGTTATCCGGCCCGACGCTTATCAGGCGCAGCTGGCCTATTTTCTCATCCACGGTCATCTTTTTAAGCAGGTCAGTGACAAAGGCGTCCCTGGCTTGCGGCGTCAAAGGATGGTTAGCAATCATCTCTTCGGCCAGCGCGGGTTGCAGCGCAAGGCTCACAGCGACACCTACAGAACATAGCCATTTCATGTCGTTTACTCTCTTGTATTTTCAGCAAAAACCGCGGTAACGGGCCGCGGAAAAACGCAGTGTGCCATAATCCTGGCACGTCTTGCAGCGCCAGGCTCTGATTTTTATGTTAATTCGCTCCCCTTCGGGCATCCTCTGGAGCTAACATTAGTAACGAAATATTCACAACATCATTCACGCAGCCTGCAACCGGCGTGAAGCAGAGCATCCTTTTTATTTATGCTTCGCCACAAGGAGTGGATCGTGACCCAGTCAAATAACACTTTCATTAACGAACTCAAACGATTAGTAGGTGCTTCTCACCTGCTTACCGATCCGGCCAAAACCGCCCGCTACCGTAAAGGTTTCCGCTCCGGCCAGGGCGATGCGCTGGCGGTGGTCTTTCCCGGCACGCTGGTTGAATTATGGCGCGTTCTCAACGCCTGCGTAATTGCCGACAAAATTATTCTGATGCAGGCGGCAAATACCGGCCTGACGGAAGGCTCGACGCCGAACGGCAATGATTACGACCGTGATATCGTCATTATCAGCACCCTGCGCCTCGACAAACTGCACCTGCTGGATAACGGCGAGCAGGTGCTGGCCTACCCTGGCACCACGCTCTACTCGCTGGAAAAAGCGCTGAAACCGCTGGGACGCGAGCCGCACTCGGTGATTGGCTCCTCCTGTATTGGCGCGTCGGTGATTGGCGGCATCTGCAATAACTCCGGCGGATCGCTGGTGCAGCGCGGCCCGGCCTACACCGAGATGTCGCTGTTTGCGCGCATTGACGATCAGGGCCGCTTGCAACTGGTTAATCACCTCGGCATCAAGCTTGGCGAAACGCCGGAGCAGATCCTCGGCAAGCTGGATGACGATCGTATACAACCTGGCGATGTGCTTCACGACCAGCGCCACGGCCACGATCATGATTACATCAACCGCGTGCGCGATGTTGAAGCCGAAACCCCGGCGCGCTATAACGCCGACCCCGATCGACTGTTCGAATCCTCCGGCTGCGCGGGCAAGCTGGCGGTATTTGCCGTGCGTCTCGACACCTTCCCGGCAGAAGCGCGCCAGCAGGTGTTCTATATCGGCACCAACCAGACTGCGGTGTTAACGGAGATCCGCCGCCATATTCTGGCCAATTTCGACCATCTGCCGGTGGCTGGGGAGTATATGCACCGCGATATTTACGATATCGCCGAGCGCTACGGCAAAGACACCTTCCTGATGATCGACAAGCTTGGCACCGATAAGATGCCGCTCTTTTTCAACATTAAAGGGCGCACCGATGCGCTGCTCGATAAAGCAACGGTGTTTAAACCGCACTTTATCGATCGTTCATTGCAAAAAATCAGTGGTCTCTTCCCTTCGCACCTCCCCTCACGCATGAAGGAGTGGCGCGATAAGTATGAGCACCATCTGCTGCTGAAGATGTCCGGCGGCGGCATTGATGAGGCGCAGAACTGGCTGAAGGCCTTTTTTGCTGACGCCGAAGGGGAGTTCTTTGTCTGTACGCCAGAGGAAGGGAGTAAAGCGTTTCTGCACCGTTTTGCCGCCGCCGGAGCCGCGATCCGCTATCAGGCGGTGCATGCCGACGAGGTGGAGGATATTCTGGCGCTCGACATCGCCCTGCGCCGCAACGACACCGAGTGGTTTGAGCACCTGCCGCCAGAGATTGACAGCCAGCTGGTGCACAAGCTCTATTACGGTCACTTTATGTGCCACGTTTTCCATCAGGATTACATCGTTAAAAAAGGCGTCGATGTGCATGCCCTGAAGGAGCAGATGCTGGCTCTACTGGCGCAGCGCGGCGCGCAATATCCCGCTGAGCATAACGTCGGCCATCTCTATGAGGCGCCGGATGCGCTGAAACGTTTTTATCGGGAAAATGATCCGACTAACAGCATGAACCCCGGTATTGGCAAGACCAGTAAGCGCAAATTCTGGCAGGAGACCGCTAAGGCAGAGCATCCCGCCGATCCGGCGATAAAGTAGCCCCTCGCCGTTTTGTGCTGCGCGCGCCTTTCGTAATAGAGTAGCGACAGCGCCAGAGAATCCTCTCTCTGGCGCGTTGCGTTGAAAGGAGCGCGCCCGATGTCAGCTGTTGATATTCTCTCTGGTCCTGCGGTCGAGGTGCGTGACGCCCGCCCAGATGATGTACACGCCATTGCCTCCCTCTACGCCTGGCACGTGCTGAATGGCCGCGCCTCGTTTGAAGAAGTGCCCCCCACTATCGATGAGATGCGCAGCCGCATGAGCAAACTCGCCGCCGACGGGTTGCCGTGGCTGGTGGCGCTCTTTCACGGCGTAATTGTCGGCTACTGCTACGCCGGTTTTTATCGCCCGCGTCCGGCTTATCGCTACACCCTTGAAGAGTCGATTTATGTCGATGCCAGCATGACCGGGCGCGGCATCGGCTCGACGCTGCTTGGCGCGCTGATCGCCCGCTGTGAAGAGGGGCCGTGGCGGCAGCTGGTCGCGGTGATTGGCGACGGGCATAACAATGCCGGTTCGCTAAGAGTGCATAAAAAACATGGATTTGAAGTGGCCGGACAGCTGCGCAGCGTCGGCTATAAGCAGGGAGACTGGCGGGATACGTTGATTATGCAGCGTCCACTCAACGACGGTGACTGGACGCTGCCGGAGTAATTAATCGTTCTGCGCGGTCAATTCGCCCGCCGAACCTGGCGGCGTTTGTGCCATCTGCGCCGCTTTCTGCCGCTTATAGCTTAACGCGGCAGCGGGCACCGGCTGCACTTTGCCGGTCTCAATCCAGGTACGCAGGCGGCTGGCATCGGCAAAGTGGGTATATTTGCCAAAGGCATCCATCACCACCAGCGCCACCGGTTTGTTGCCAATCAGCGTGCGCATTACCAGGCAGTGGCCCGCAGCGTTGGTAAAGCCGGTTTTCGTCAGCTGAATATTCCAGTTATCGCGGTAGACCAGATGGTTGGTGTTGCGAAACGGCAGCGTATAGGCCGGATTAGCAAAGGTCGCCATCTCTTCACGCGTAGTGCTCAGCTGGCCAATCAGCGGGTACTGTTTGGTGGCGATCAGCAACTTGCTTAAATCGCGGGCGGTGGAGACGTTCTGGATCGACAAGCCGGTCGGCTCGACGTAGCGCGTATGGGTCATGCCCAGCGCGCGGGCTTTGGCGTTCATCGCGGCGATAAAGGCTTTATAGCCGCCGGGATAGTGGTGCGCGAGGCTTGCGGCCGCGCGGTTTTCCGACGACATCAGCGCCAGCAGCAGCATATCTTTGCGGCTGATCTCACTGTTCAGCCGCACGCGGGAGTAGATCCCTTTCATCTCTGGCGTCTGGCTGATATCGACTTTTAATTTTTCATCCAGCGGCAGGCGCGCATCCAGCACCACCATCGCGGTCATCAACTTGGTAATAGACGCAATCGGGCGCACCAGATCGGGGTGGCTTGAGTAGATCACCTTATTGGTTTGCAGATCGACAATCATCGCGCTGCCGGAGGCGATTTCCGGCTGGGCTGCGGCAACCGTGACGGCTGTTTTTGCCTGCGCCATCGGCGCGAAGGGCGCACTCAGTGCAAGGGCCAGGCTTAAAAGAGAGACTCGAAATTTCTGCATGGTGAGGCTTCTGAAAATTATTCACGCGCGTTATAACGCACACCGCTTCTGTTCATGAGAGTTATAACAGGGCTGGCTCTGGCATAATAGCCGCCGCGCAGGGTTGCCGCCAGAGAAGAATCGTTGCGAGAAATTGCGTTGCCAGCATGGTATGCCAGCAACGCCGGGAGAGTTAAAACAGGCGGTAGCCGTAACCCCAGAGGATCACCGTCAGCGCCAGCAGGATCTCCAGCAGCAGCACGCCGATGGCAAGCGTCGAACTGGAGAAGTTGAGCCCCTCTTCCTTGTTGATATTAAGGAAGGTCGGGATGCCAACATAGAGCAGATAACCGGTGTAAAAGAGCGCGACGGTGCCGACCAGCGCGCAGAGCCACACTAGCGGATAGAGCGCGACAATGCCGCTGAGAAACAGCGGGGTTGCGATATAACCGGCAAACACCATGCAGCGCGCCAGCGACGGACGCTGCGGATAGTTACGCGCCATCCACCAGATGACACGCCCCATCACCGCGACGCCCGCCAGCATCAGGCCATAAAAGAGAATTGCCAGGTAAAAACCGGTAGATAACGACAGAGGCACGACGACGTTCTCGCCGAAGCTCCAGCCAAACTGCGTGGTACCGATAAATGCACAGATTACGGGAATGGCCGCCATGATGAGCACATGGTGGGTGTAGTGGTGCGAAACGGTCTCGTTTTCGCGTTTGATCACCTGCATTTCACGATCGGGATGGGACAGGAGTCCCCAGACATGGTTCATAACGCCCCCTCACTGAAAGCCCGAACATCGAGCTGTAAGTATACGTCACTTTTATGATTATTTTTTGTACAACAGAAAAAAGCCGAAATGATTGAACGCAGCGCAAAGCCGGATGCAGGTATATGCTTAAAGACGTTTTACAGGAGGATGTAATGACACTGGATATCAATCAGCTTATTAGCCAGTATGGCTACGCCGCGCTGCTGGTCGGCAGCCTCGCCGAGGGCGAAACCATCACCCTGCTTGGCGGTGTGGCGGTGCATCAGGGGCTGCTGCGCTTTCCGCTGGTGGTGCTCGCGGTTGCCCTGGGGGGCATTATTGGCGATCAGTTGCTCTACTTTGTTGGCCGCCGCTATGGCGTTAAAATTTTGCGCCGCTTCACCCGCTACCGCGGCAAGATCCATCAGGCGCAGGCGCTTATTCGCCGTCACCCCTATCTGTTTGTGATTGGTACACGCTTTATGTATGGCTTTCGTATTATCGGGCCGATATTGATTGGTACCAGCCATTTAAAACCGAAAATCTTTCTGCCGCTGAATATCTTAGGCGCGTTTATCTGGGCGCTGATCTTCACCACGCTGGGCTATGTTGGCGGAGAGGTGATTACGCCGTGGCTGGAGTCCTTCGATCAGCATGCGAAGCGCTGGATCTGGGTGGTTATCGCCATTGCGCTGGTCTTCTGCCTGCGGTGGTGGTTTCGCCACCGCAGGAAAAAGCGTGAAGAGAATGCGGGCGATAACTAAGCTTTTTGCGGTTTGAACTGCGGGTTCGCCAGCATAAAGCCGCCATCGATGATAAACGACTGGCCGGTGGTGTAGCTGGCATCATCGGCACAGAGCCAGGCGACCATGCTGGCGATCTCCCGCGTTGTGCCTGGTCGCGCCAGCGGGATGTTCGGCATCGAGCCGGGTTTGGCATCGTCATCGCTCATGTTGTTCATCGGCGTGGCGATGGCACCGGGCGCAACGGCATTAACCAGAATGTTGTGCGGCACCAGCTCCAGCGCCATCGATTTGGTCAGGCCACCAAGCGCATGTTTTGCTGCGGTATAGGCAGTCGCTTCCGGCAGCGGCGTGTGCTCGTGAACGGAAGTGATATTGACGATGCGCCCGCCCTGCCCCTGCTGCACCATATGACGCGCGGCGATCTGCGAGCAGAGAAACGCGCCATCGACATCAACGGTGAAGATGCTGCGCCAGTCTTCAAAGGTGAGATCGAGAAACGGGGCTTTGCTCATCGCACCGGCGTTATTGACCAGCGCGTCGATACGCCCGAAGCGGGCAATGAGCGTTTCAATCGCCTGCGCGCCTTCCGGCAGATGGCTGAGATCGAGCTGGATGGTCTCAGCCCGGCGGCCAAAAGCTTCTACTTTTTGCGCTGTCTCCTGCGCGCCGCGCTCATCCGAGTGCCAGGTAATGCCAATATCAAACCCCCGCTCAGCCAGCATCAGCGCGCTCTGCTTGCCGATGCCCGAGTCTGCGGCGGTGACGATTGCTACTTTGTTTGCCGACATGCGCTTCTCTCCGATTATTTAATAAGCAGTTAAGTATAGAAAAAAGGCGCAATGTTGAGAGATTGACTAGGCTTGCTGTAACTAACACATGAGAAGGAAGACGAAAATGATGAAATTTTTACTTTGGGCGATCCTGATTATTTTCCTGATTGGCCTGCTGGTGGTGACCGGCGTCTTTAAGATGATTTTCTAAGAGCCCTGCCGGATGGCGGCTTCAGCGGGATAACTCGGGTGTTGTAGGCCTGATAAGCGAAGCGTCATCAGGCATTGCGACATTGCCGGATGGCGGCGAAGCCTTATCCGGCCTACAAGACACGGCCATAAATTGAGGCCCGGTGCGCGTTGATGCCACCGGGCCTTTTGCCGAATAAAACGCATGATGATGCGGGTGTTGTAGGCCTGATAAGCGAAGCGCCATCAGGCATTGCGACATTGCCGGATGGCGACGAAGCCTTATCCGGCCTGGGAAACACAGCCATAAATTGAGGCCCGGTGCGCGTTAATGCCACCGGGCCTTTTGCAAATGTTACTCGCCCTTCGCGCTGTAATTGATCGGCACCCAGCGATAACCGTTCCCGGCTTTTATCACTTTGCCAATCCCCGGGAAGGCGATATGCGCCGCCGCTACCCAATCCCCTTCACGCGCCACCTGCGCCAGCACCTTCTCGCGCGTTGCTACCGCCTGCTTACTATCGACATCAAAATGAATCGCCACTTTTGGGTCGGGCAGTTGCACTGGCTGAGCATGAATAATGTCGCCCCACAGCATCACGGTTTTTCCGCCGTGCGTAACGCGATAAATCACGCTGCCCGGCGTATGTCCTGCTGCCGGGATCGCCTCAATGCCGGGGAGGATCGTTGTTGGCGCATGGAACGTGCTTAGCTTACTGGCATCGATCACCGGGCGAAGCGAGCGTTCCGATTCGGCGAAGGTGTGGCGCTGCCCCTCCTCCACCTCCGACGCCCGCTTCGGATTAAGCCACAGATCGACATCGCGCTGGTCGACGCGCACGGTGGCATTCGGGAACGCCGGTTTGCCATCACGCTGCACGCCACCGGAGTGGTCGCCATGAATATGGGTCAGCAGCACCAGATCAATGGCGGCCGGATCGATCCCCGCAGCGCGCAGATTCTCTGGCAGATGACCGCCCGCGTCGCCCATCAGCGCCCCGGCACCCGTATCGACCAGAATCAGCTGTTTACCGGTGTTGATGACAAAGGCGTTGATGGAAGTTTCGGCCTGCACCGCCATATTGGCCTGCGCCATCTGCGTCTGTAACTGTTGCGGCGTAATATTGATCAGCAGCTTGTCCAGCGGCACCTTAACCGTCCCATCCGAGACGGCGGTAAGTTGCCAGTCGCCCAACGCCATCCGGTAGTAGCCCGGTGCCTGTGCCTGCTGAGTGGAAAGCGGCGTGGCGATGGCGTGTTGCATAGTCAGCCCGGCGGCAGTAAGCGCCAGCAGTAGCGGATAATATTTCATTGTTTCTCTCCTGTTTTGCATTGCGCCAGTATGCTTCGCCCGCTACTATCACTCCAATTGATTGGAGCAATAATGACTATCAAAGAGAATGATTTCCGCAAGATCGATCTGAACCTTCTGATCGCCTTTGCCGTACTGTACCGCGAGCAGAGCGTCTCTGCGGCAGCGGATAAATTGCATCTGGGCCAGCCAGCGGTGAGCGGCGTGCTGTCGCGTCTGCGTACGCTGTTTGACGATCCGCTGTTTATTCGCAGCGGCCATAAAATGCAGCCCACCGCCCGCGCCAGCGAACTGCACAGTGAACTCCTGCCGCTGCTGGAGCAGTTGCAGAGCGCGCTGTTTCAACAGGCGGCGTTCGATGCGCAAACCGCAAAGGCGACGCTGACGCTGGGCATGGCGGACTGGGTCGAGATATGGCTGATGCCGAAGCTAATTCCGGCGCTGATGCAGCATGCGCCCGGCATCCGCCTGAACGTGGTGGCAAGCGATCCCTTCAGCGATGCCACACGGCTTGAGGGCGGAGAAATGGATATGGCGGTCAGCGTCGCGGTTGGCGGGCCGCGCTGGCTGGAGCGAGAAGTGTTAACCACCATGCCGTTTGCCACCCTCTGGCATCCGCAGCAGTTAACGCTCAGCGCGCCGCTGGATGTGCAGACCTTTGCCGCGCAGCGACATTTGATGGTCAGCTATCGCGAAGCGAGCAGCAGCCATTTTGATACTCTGCTGGCAAAAAGCGGCTATCAGCGGCAGATCCACTACACCACGCCGCACTTCGCCGCGCTGCCAGGTTTGCTGGAGACGATGCCCGCGCTGGCAACGGTGCCCGCCGGGCTGGCGGATGAGTGGCAGCGCACCCGTGGATTGATGCGCAGCCCGTTACCGCTCGACGCGGAGCCAATTGAAGTCGCCATGCTCTGGCATCAGCGCCACAGCAGCGATCCGGCGGTGATGTGGCTCAAAACCTTTATCGCTGCGCTTATCGTCTGACGCTCTGCCAGAGCGTTTACTCCAGGTTCGCGCCGTTGCTGGCGATCACATCGCGATACCAGAAGAAGCTCTTCTTGCGGCTGCGCGCCAGCGTGCCGCTGCCATCATCTTCGCGGTCAACGTAGATAAAACCGTAGCGCTTGGAGATTTCCGCTTTCGAGGCGCTCACCAGATCGATAGGCCCCCAACTGGTGTAGCCCAGCATCTCGACGCCATCCTCAATCGCTTCACGCACCTGAAGCAGATGGTCGTTCATGTAGGCGATGCGGTAATCATCATGAATGCTGCCGTCCGCCTCCACATGGTCCTTAGCACCCAACCCGTTCTCAACAATAAACAGCGGCTTCTGCCAGCGATCCCACATCATATTCAGCAGCGTGCGCAGGCCAAGCGGATCGATCTGCCAGCCCCATTCGGAACTGGGCAGATGCGGATTCGGCACCATGCTGAGAATATTGCCGCGCAGCTGCTCGTTAAGCGCTTCATCGGCGGTGACGCAGCCGCTCATGTAGTAGCTGAAGGAGATGAAATCGACCGTGGTGCGCAGCGCTTCGCGATCCGCGTCGGTGATCTCAATCTCAATGCCGTTATCACGGAAGTAGCGCAGCATATAGCCGGGATAGGCCCCGCGGCACTGTACGTCGCCAAAGAAGGCCCAGCTACGGTTCTGCTGCAGCGTCTCAAACACATCTTCCGGCTTACAGCTGAGTGGATACATCAACCCGCCGAGCAGCATATTGCCGATTTTGGCGTCCGGGATAATCTCATGGCACGCTTTAACCGCCAGCGCGCTCGCCACCAGCTGATGGTGAATCGCCTGGTAGACTTCCGCTTTGCTGCTGCTGTTTGGCAACCCGACGCCGGTCATCGGCGCATGGAGCGACATATTGATCTCATTGAAGGTGAGCCACAGCTTCACTTTGTTTTGATAGCGGCTAAATACCGTGCGGGCATAGTGTTCAAAGCAGCGGATCGTCTCCCGGCTGCCCCAGCCGCCGTACTCTTTTACTAATCCCCACGGCATTTCGTAGTGCGACAGCGTCACCAACGGCGTGATGCCGTGCTCCGCCAGCTCATCAAACAGGTCGTCGTAAAATGCCAGCCCCGCTTCATTCGGCGTACTCTCATCGCCGTTAGGGAAAATACGCGTCCAGGCGATGGAGATACGCAGGCAGTTAAAGCCCATTTCGGCAAACAGGGCGACATCTTCCGGGTAGCGGTGGTAGAAGTCGATCGCCACATCTTTCAGCGCGCTGTCGCCCTCTTTGCGCTCAACAAGCTCCCCAAATACGCCGTTCGGCTGCATATCGGATGTCGAAGGCCCTTTGCCATCCTCCTGCCATGCGCCTTCAACCTGATTGGCGGCAATGGCACCGCCCCATAAAAATCCTGCTGGAAATGCTTTCATTCTCTTCTCCTTTGATTACACGGCTACCGCCAGAAGCGGTTTCCCGGCCTGAACAGAGGTGGGTGCCACGTTATTTACGCTGGCAAAGTTTTCGCTATTACTGATGATAATGGGCGTGGCGAGATCGAAGCCGGCTTCAAGGATCGCGGCGCGATCGAATTCAAGCAGCAGATCGCCTGGCTCTACTCTGTCGCCGACGCTGACATGCGCGGTGAAGGGTTTCCCGTCCAGCTTGACGGTATCAATACCGACATGGATCAACATCTCTACCCCGCTATCACTAAGCAGGCCAATCGCATGTTTGGTTTCAAACAGTGAGGCAACCTCCCCGGCAAACGGTGCGACGACCCGGCAGTCCACCGGAATAATCGCCACGCCATCCCCCAGCACACCGCTGGCGAAGGTAGCATCCGTCACCTGATCCAGCGCCAGCACGCTGCCGCTCATCGGTGCCAGCAGCGTCATCCCATCAGCCTCTGGTTTTTGCGCAGGCGCCGCAACGGCTGCCGGTGCTTTCGGCAGCCCGGCAATGCAGGTCAGCAGTAATGCCAGCACAAACGACGCCGCGCTGCCGACAATACCGCCCCACAGGGTGGCGTCGATGCCGCCTGGCGGGATCATCTGAGCAAAAGAGAAAACGTTCGCCATGCCGAAGGAGTAGGTGTGCGTGCCGCTAAAGCCGACAATCGCTCCGCCCAGCGAGCCGCCAAGGCAACCAAAAATAAACGGACGGCGCAGCGGCAGGGTTAAGCCATAGACCGCCGGTTCAGTGATGCCGAAAATGCCCGCCGCCACGGCTGAACCCGCCAGCGTTTTTTGCTGTTTGTCACGGCTGCGCAGAAAAATACCCAGCGTGGCGCCCACCTGTCCAAGCACCGCAGGCAGCAGGATCGGCAGCATTGAGTCCTGACCAAAGACGGCCATGTTGTTGATCATCAGCGGCACTAATCCCCAGTGCAGGCCAAATATCACGCACACCTGCCACAGTGCGCCCATCGCGCCACCCGCCAGCCAGGGAGAGAGGGTGTAGATGGCCTGATAACCATTCGCCAGCCCCTGACTCAGCCACGTGGCGACCGGGCCGATAATCAAAAAGGTGAGCGGGACGGTGACGGCAATGCAGAGCACCGGCGAGAAGAAGTTCTTCACGGCAGAGTGCAAAAAGCGGTTGCCCTGCTTTTCCAGCCAGCAGCTGACCCATGAGGCGAGAATAATCGGGATCACCGAGCCGCTGTAGTTGAGAAAGGTGACCGGAATGCCGAGGAAGGTTTCGCTTACCGCCCCGGTCATCTGCGCAGCGTCAAAGGCGGCGATCATCAGCGGATGGGTTAACGCTCCGCCAATTGCCATGGTGATAAAGGGGTTGCCGCCAAATTTTTTCCCGGCGGTATAACCCAGCACCAGCGGGAAGAAGAAGAAGAGCGCATCGCTGGCGGCGAACCAGATTTTATAAGTGCCGCTCTCTGGCGTCAGCCAGTTGCAGACCACCGCCAGCGCCAGAATGCCTTTCAGGATCCCGGACGCGGCCAGGATGCCAATAAAGGGGGTAAAGATGCCCGAAATAATGTCGATCAGGCGGCTAAAGAGCGAACTTTTTTCATCGCTTGCGACGACCGGCGCATCCTCCTTTAGCCCGGCCGCGTCGCATACCGCCAGCCAGACGTCGTGCACGTGGTTGCCGATCACCACCTGAAACTGTCCGCCGCTCTCTACGACCATGATGACCCCGGGCTCTTTTTTTAGCCCGTCGGCATCGGCCTTTTTCATCTCTTTGAGTTTAAAGCGTAACCGCGTAGCGCAATGCACCACGCTGCTGATGTTCTCCTTGCCGCCAACGTGGCTGAGAATGACGTTCGCCAGCGTTTGATAATCCATGCTTGTGTCCTTACCTCTTGTGTCTGAGTAAAAAAAAACCTGAGCCACGTCACCTTGCGGCGACGGACTCAGGTTTTGCCTGCACACGTTAATGCAGTAACAACCCATAGGTGCAGTTAGCGCTGCTCTTTCCTCACGCGCTCAATATGGAGCGCGAGAAACATTGTCTCTTCGTTGGTCAGCCGCCGCTGATAGGTGCTGGCCAGGTGAAGCGCCACTTTCTCGGCGCACTTCCACGCCAGCGGGTAGTTATCTTTCACCGCCTGGTGGAGGCTGAGATCGTCGTCGTCAATCACCGTGCTGTTCAGCATGCGCTGGGAGAAGAACTTCAGATGGGTTACAAAGCGCTGATAGCTCAGCCCCTCTTCGTCATACTCCAGCTTTAACTGATACTGCACGATATGCAGGATCTCCTGCATCGCGCGGGTGATATGCATCACCTCCGGCATCGCGCTGTTTAACTGTGCCGTCACCAGATGCAGCGCAATAAAGCCCGCTTCATCTTCCGGCAGCGTCACACCGAGCCGCCTGGCGATAATCGCGCGCGCTTCATGGCCCAGCGCGAACTCCTTCGGGTAGAGACGCTTGATCTCCCACAGCAGCCCGTTGCGGATAAGCAGCCCTTTTTTCTGCCGTTCGATGGCGAAGTAACAGTGATCGGTGAGCGTGATATAGAGGCTCTCCTGCAACTTCCCCAACCGTTCGCTGGCCAGCGCAATAATGCGATCGCAGGTGGTCATCACCTCCAGTGGGATCTGATTGAGCAGCTCACCCAGGCGGCGCACCAGATCGTCGCTTTGCAGTGCGAAGACCTTTTCAATCGCCCCCTCGTCGAGCCGATCGCCGGGACGCTTCTGAAATGCAATACCGCGCCCCATCACCACCTGCTCGCGCTGCTGCTCGTCCAGCACCACGGCGACGTTATTGTTTAATATTTTGGCGATACGCATGCCGCCCGCCGGAACCAGACCGGAAGAGAAACCTGCCTCGCCGATGTGTGACACCATCAGCGGAACAGGGCCTGATACTGGGCTTCATACTGCGGCGCATTCCACTGGCCATCGAACACCGTCAGGGTGATATAGCCTTTGTTGAGCCAGCCGGTATCCGTGTCCGACTCGTTCGGCGTCAGCATCTTTTCATTGATCACTTGCTGTGCACGGCCATCTTCCAGCAGCACATAGCTGTGCTGCGCTTCGGGGAAGGATTCATTACCAATAAATTTCTCGCCCTTCACCGCGCTTTTCGCCAGCGGAGGGTAGTTGATGCTCAGGCCGGAGCCGGCTGGCAGCAGCGGCTGTCCGGGCTGGCGTTTTGCCTGAAGCTTATCGACCAGCGAGACCACATAATCGACCGAGTCCGGCCAGTATTTATGCGTGCTGGGCCAGCCCGCTTTTTGCTCCTCTGCCGTGAACAGATAACCGATGCTGGCGGCAATCGCCGGGTAGCCGTAGCGCACGGCGCGCACCGCTGCGCCCACGGTGCCGGAGTTAAGCTGCGTGACGCCGGTGTTCGGGCCATCGTTGACACCGGAAATGACGAGGTCCGGCGGGTTCTCTTTCAGAATGCCGAGCAGGCCAAAATCGATGGCATCCGCAGGCGTGCCGGGGAAGCAGTAGCGTTTTTCCGCCACTTTCTTCACATCGAAGATTTTGTTGGGTTTGAAGGTAATTGCCGAGCCGATCCCGCTCTGATTGGTGGCGGGTGCCACCATCCAGACATCAAAGCCTTTGGCGGCCAGTTTTTCCTGTAAGGAGATCGTGCCGATGGAGTCGCAGCCGTCGTCGTTGACCAGTAAAATGCGCGTTGCGCGTTCAGCCGACTGTGCGCCGGTAGAGGCAAATGCGGTGAGCAAAAGTGCCAGTAACGTTTTATTCACGGTGAATCTCCTTATTGATTATGCAGACCAAATTTGTATTCCATGGTGATGCCGCCGCCTAGGCCATGGGAACGATGGAAATCGCGCTTATCGTCCGTCAGCCAGGGTTTGCCTTTTACCAGCTTCCAGCTGTAGCTTGGGCCAAAGCCGGCAAACAGCGATAAGCCAGAGACAGCTTTCGGCGTCCACGCAATAAAACCGCCATACTCCCACTGATTTAATTTGACGCCCTGATATTTCGCCCCAAAACCATAATTAGCGAAAATACCTGTGGTCAATTCCGGCGAGAGAACATATTTACCGTACCAATAAATCATCTGCTCATTATCATTGACGTAATCATTGCCTTCGCCATCCGCCGGGCTATTAAATGCGCCACGGGTGTTTTTACCCATATGCCAATAAAAGTGCCCGAGGCCATTATCCAACGGCGCTTTTGTTTTTGACCAGGCGACACCTGACTCCATTGCGTAATATTGGTAGCCCACCAGCGCAAAAATATGCTGCGCGCTATGGGTAAATCCGCGCGCACCTTCCCACTCTGCCAGCCCGCGATTGTAATACCAGGCACTGCGTAATAACAGCGACTCTTTTTCAGCCAGTGGCAATGTGAATTGCGCCTCTATTCCCTGACGGAAAAGATAATTATCACTTTCGCCTGCCAGCCAGCTTACGCGGGTATTTTTATCAGGACTCCAGCTTATATCACCGGTAACAATGTGATCGATGGGCTTATTAGTTTTTAAAGTATAAAAGCGGCGCTTTTCCGGTTCATCACGTTCTGAAAAACTGGTGACCCAGGCGGCGCGGGCAGAGAGATCGCCCATGCCGCTCTCGAGACTTACCCCCTGCCATGAACTTGGTGCGGCCCGGCTGCGCGTGACGCTGAGCGTACCGAACTTATAAAGCTGCTTCCAGCCCGCATAGAGCCTGGCGTATGCATGCTCATCCTCCCATTTGAGCTTGGCGTAAAGCTGACCAATTTTGTTGAACCCTTCCGCATGGCCGTTGTTATCGCGCAGCAGATCGCGCCCGGCAAAGTCTTTGTTCGCGTAGAGCTTGACCACGCTATACCATGAGGCATCGATACCGATGGCATCCCGGTACCAGCCGCTTTGATAATCAAGCAGCGCGCCCTGCGCCCACGCTTTCTGGTCACCAATACCGGCTTCTGAGAGCTGGTTATTAGTATTAATCATCCAGACATTTTTTAACGTGACATCGAACCGACTATTTTCAATAAAACCCTGAGTGTTGGGCAGTTCACTATTGGCAAAAGCGCAAGTGCCACTAATACCTGACAGGAACGCCAAAGGTAAGGCGAATTTAATATGTGCCATTTCTATTCCATTTTTATATTGCTGGCCGCAACTGCCGCGTTAAAAATAGTGCTAACGCGTAAGGCTCAGACAATTCCTTATAGTTATTTGCTTTACAGCTTTTATTTATGCACACCATCAAAACAAAAAAACCCAAACCCGAAATTCACAAGTGGTGAATTTGATGGTTTAGGTTTTGCCTGTTTAACAGTAACAACCCTGCGATGGTGTGGGTAAATAAATACCATCCCACATAGAAATAATCTACGAGCAATTTAGGTAAGAGCGTAAAAGTGTGACTCAGATAACGCTACGAATTGAGGCAATTACATCGTAGCGTTGCATGATCCTATATTTCGACGCGCGCAATAGCTGCCGCAATATCCTGAGAGGTTTTGTAGGTGCGAATTTCCGCAAATAGCTCACCAGCTTCAGCGTACTCTTTGCGCAGATAGCCCAGCCACTGCTTGATGCGGGCAACGTGATACAAACCGGTATCACCCTGCTTCTCAAGCCGGCTGTATTTCGCCAGCAGCGCAACCACTTCAGGCCAGGGCATACGCGGCTCGTTATATTTCACCACCCGGCTGAGGTTTGGCACATTGAGCGCGCCGCGGCCAATCATCACCGCATCGCAGCCGGTCGCCGCCATGCAGGCCTGCGCGCTCTGCCAGTCCCAGATTTCACCGTTGGCGATAACCGGGATCGACAGGCGCTGGCGGATCTCACCGATCGCCTGCCAGTTGATGCGCTCGGCTTTATAGCCATCCTCTTTCGTGCGGCCGTGCACCGTCAGTTCGCTGGCACCCGCCTGCTGTACCGCATCGGCAATTTCAAACTGGCGGGCGGAGTTCTCCCAGCCAAGACGAATTTTCACCGTCACCGGCAGATGCGACGGCACCGCTTCACGCATCGCCTTCGCGCCGCGATAAATCAGCTCCGGATCTTTGAGTAATGTCGCCCCGCCGCCGCTGCCGTTGACCAGTTTCGACGGACAACCGCAGTTCAGATCAACCCCCCACGAGCCGAGTTCAACCGCGCGGGCAGCATTTTCCGCCAGCCACTGCGGATATTGACCCAACAGCTGAACGCGCACTAATGTGCCTGAGGAGGTGCGGCTCTGGCGCTGCAATTCCGGGCAGATTTTATGGAAGGATTTTACCGGCAGCAGCTGATCGACCACGCGCAGAAACTCGGTGATGCAGAGATCATAATCATTGACGTCAGTCAGCAGCTCGCGCACCAGAGAATCGAGCACGCCCTCCATTGGAGCCAGTAATACACGCATAAATCACCCCGAAAAAATGAGGCGACATAGTAGCCGCTCTCCGGTAGCGAGGAAAGTGCCATTATCATCGAGCGCTGAAGGCTTAGCGTCCCTTTTTTTCACACTCTGGCTGGTTTGAACACATAATTTAACCAAATGGAATGTCTGGTATGCTCAAAATTCATGATGTGATCGGTAGCACGTTTTTAGCTTTAATTGTATGATGAATGCGTTTCAGCAAGGATTTCCACCATGAATAAATCACTGATAATCATCTGGCAGTACCTGCGAGCCTTCGCACTCATCTATGCCTGCTTATATGCGGGTATTTTTGTCGCCTCTCTGCTGCCGATCGCCATTCCAGGCAGCATTATTGGCATGCTGATTATGTTTGTCCTGCTGGCGCTGCAGATCCTGCCGGCGAAGTGGGTCAATCCCGGCTGTTTTCTGCTTATTCGCTACATGGCGCTGCTGTTTGTGCCTATCGGCGTCGGCGTCATGCAGTATTACGACGTGCTGCGCGCGCAATTCGGCCCGATTGTGGTCTCCTGCGCGGTGAGCACGCTGGTGGTCTTTTTGGTGGTGAGCTGGAGTACCCATCTGGTACACGGAGAGCGTAAAGTAGCCGGTCGTGAGGAAACAAAAGAGTGATGGCCTATATCTGGTGGTCCCTGCCGTTAACGCTGGCGGTCTTTTTCGCCGCCCGCAAACTGGCCGCGCGCTTTAAGCTGGCGCTGCTTAACCCTTTACTGATCGCGATGGTGGTGATCATACCGCTGCTGTTGCTGACCGGTACGCCCTACGATCACTACTTCCAGGGCAGTAAAGTGCTCAACGATCTGCTGCAACCCGCAGTCGTGGCGCTGGCGTTTCCTCTTTATGAACAGCTGCATCAGATTCGTGCACGCTGGAAATCGATTATTACCATCTGCTTTATCGGCAGCCTGGTGGCGATGATCAGCGGAACGCTTATCGCGCTGCTGATGGGGGCCACGCCGGAGATTGCTGCCTCGATATTACCGAAGTCCGTCACCACGCCGATTGCCATGGCGGTGGGTGGCAGCATTGGCGGCATTCCGGCAATCAGCGCAGTGTGTGTGATTTTTGTCGGTGTGCTTGGCGCAGTCTTCGGGCACACCTTACTGAACCTGATGCGCATTAAGACCAAATCGGCACGCGGGCTGGCAATGGGTACCGCCTCGCACGCGCTGGGCACCGCGCGCAGCGCGGAGCTGGATTACCAGGAGGGCGCCTTCAGCTCGCTGGCGCTGGTGATCTGCGGGATTATCACCTCGCTTATCGCGCCGTTCCTCTTTCCGCTGCTGATTGCGCTGTGGGGTTAAAATTTGCGATGCATCGCGCAATTCTTCAATGCGTTTCATTAGTTGCATAAATAGTGTGATTTGAATCACATATAAAAGCGAAGCAGGCCCGTACACTGTCTCTCCAATACACTGCTATGAGGCACTGCTATGCATTCCCGTTTTCACACTGCTTTTTCCGGCCTGCCGGGTGAACTTCAGACCGCGCTGGCGCCTCTGCTGGCGGATGAACACTTCCCCGCTATGCTGAGCGCGGAGCAGGTGGCAACGTTGCAAAGCGCGACACAGCTCGATGCCGATGCGCTGGCCTTCGCGCTGCTGCCCCTCGCTGCCGCCTGCGCGCGCACGGATCTCTCCCATTTCAATGTCGGCGCGATTGCCCGCGGCGTCAGCGGCAACTGGTATTTCGGTGCCAATATGGAGTTTATCGGTGCCACCATGCAGCAGACGGTGCACGCCGAGCAGAGCGCCATCAGCCACGCCTGGCTGCGCGGTGAGACCGCACTCGAATCGGTGACCGTAAACTACACGCCGTGCGGCCACTGCCGACAGTTTATGAATGAGCTCAACAGCGGACTTTCGCTGCGCATTAATCTGCCAGGCCGCGCGCCGCATACGCTCGGTGATTACCTGCCGGATGCCTTCGGGCCGAAAGATCTTGAGATTAAAACCCTGCTGATGGACGCCCAGGATCACGGTTTCGCCCCGCGCGGCGATGCGCTGACGCAGGCGGCGATTACCGCAGCCAGCCAGAGCCACTCCCCTTATACCCACTCCCCTTCCGGCGTTGCTCTGCTCTGCCGCGATGGGCAGATCTTCAGCGGACGTTATGCGGAGAACGCGGCGTTTAACCCGACCCTGCCGCCGTTGCAGGGCGCGCTTAACCTGCTCAGCCTGAGCGGTTTCGACTACCCGGACATTACGCGCGCCGTGCTGGCGGAACGCGCTGACGCGCCGTTAACGCAGTGGGATGCAACAACGGCAACGCTGCGTGCGTTAGGTTGCGACGCGGTTGAGCGCGTAACGCTATGATGCGCATCACTGCGGTTAAGGCCGCAGTGATGAAAAACAGCGCGATTGAGCTGCCGTTTCTTGCGCTTGCGGTGTGGGTAAAGTAGCCTGAGTGCAATTTCAATCCCTTACCGAGCCAGCTTCATGTTAAAGCGTGTTTTTTACAGCCTGATAGTCCTGATTGGTCTGCTGGTGTTAACCGCGCTGGGTCTCGATCGCTGGATGAGCTGGAAAACCGCCCCCTATATCTACGACGACCTGCAGGATCTCCCCTGGCGCCAGGTCGGCGTGGTGCTCGGCACTGCCAAATATTACCGCACCGGTGTTATCAACCAGTATTACCGCTACCGCATTCAGGGCGCCCTTAACGCCTATAACAGCGGCAAGGTGAATTACCTGCTGTTGAGCGGTGATAATGCACAGCAGAGCTATAACGAGCCGGTGACGATGCGTAAGGATCTGATCGCCGGCGGCGTTGACCCTGCGGATATCGTGCTCGATTACGCCGGTTTCCGCACGCTGGACTCAATTGTGCGCACCCGCAAGGTGTTCGACACCAATGACTTCATTATCATCACCCAGCGCTTCCACTGTGAACGCGCGCTGTTTATTGCCCGCCACTTAGGCATTCAGGCGCAGTGCTACGCCGTGCCGTCGCCTAAAGATATGTGGAGCGTGCGGGCGCGCGAATTTGGCGCCCGGCTCGGGACAATTGCGGATCTCTATCTGTTTAAACGTGAACCCCGTTTCCTTGGGCCTTTAGTGCCGATCCCTGCGATGCATGAAGTGCCCGAAGATGCTCAGGGCTACCCGGCAGTCACGGCCGAGCAGTTAATTGATATGCAGAAAAAGAGGTAGCAGAGCGGATTACGTGAATGGCACCGTACGGCCACTGCTTTTCACCGGACGCAGGAGCATAAAGTCACGGGCGATAAAGGCCTGGTGGTCGATAACAGCAGAGGTGTTCTTATCCAGCGTCCATGTGCCGTTAAGCGCGTTAAACTGCATCACCTTCTCCCCTTCCGGTGTCTCAACCAGATAGTCTCCCGTTTTCAGATAGCCTGCGCTGCAGGTGATCCGTGCCGGCGGGTTGTTGGCCATTCTGTACTCGATCTTGCGAAACCCGGTTTGCACCGAGCAGAAGTAGAAAAAAGGCAACGACGTGACGGTGAGATCGCCGGGTACGGCAATCACTTCGCCATCACGAAGCAGTTCAACATTTTTTAAGACGAAATTCACCTGACTGGTTTTTTCATGCGGTGCGTGGTCAATTCTAAAAAAAACAAAATTCATAAGCGCCCCTTGAGCTGCCATCACAACTCTCAAAGATTGTCCTTTAAGCGTATGTAGCCGCTGCGATGAAGACCTTCAGAATCCCCTTAAATTTGATCGGTTCTTCAATAGGATGCGCGCAGGACGGGGGTTTACAGGTCATAACAAGGCACACGACAACACAGCGCAAGCTGCATGACCCGTGCCTTTGCAGAGGTAAAAAGGGGGGTAAATCAGGCGACTTTTTCGTGCTCGATTTCATGTTCCGTCAGGCTGCGCTGCAAATCGTAGATCAGGCTGCGCACCATATCGGGGGTTAAGCTGAAAAACTGCGAGTCGAAAGTCGATGCACCCGGGCCATAAGGCGAAGTGCTGTAACCAAATTTCACAACGATGCTTTGCTGCTTGTCTACCGCGCCAACTTGCCATCCAGTGACGGGGAATGCCGGAAAAGCGAATTCATTCTTCATCCTAATCTCCTTATAAACGTTGGGACTACATAAAGCGTAGCAGCGACGCCGGATTTCTCCATGCCGAATAGATGAAGTTTTCTAATAGCAGAACAATAAAAAAGCCCGCACAGGGCGGGCTTGAGAGCAGCACAGAAGGATTACTTCTTGCGCGCGTATTTCAGGGAGTCCAGCGCCACGGCGAAGATAATGATCCCGCCCTTGATGATGTACTGCCAGTAAGGGTTAATGCCGATATAGGTCAGGCCATAGTTGATAACGGTGAAGATGATCACACCGGTCACCACGCCCAGCACGGTACCAACACCGCCGCTGAAGGAGACGCCGCCCACCACGCACGCGGCAATCGCATCCAGTTCATACATAAAGCCGAGGTTGTTGGTCGCCGAGCCGATACGGCCCGCTTCCAGCAGCCCGCCGAAGGCGTAGAAGACGCCGGAGAGGGCATAGATCATCAGCAGGTTCAGCGCGACGTTCACACCGGAAACTTTTGCCGCTTCCGGGTTGCCGCCGATAGCGAAAATGTTCTTACCGAAGCGGGTTTTGTTCCACAGCACCCAGACAAACGCCACGGCGATTAGCGCGTAGAAGGTGATGTATGAGAGACGGAAGCTACCGAGCGCAATAAAGCCCTGGGTAAAGGTCGAGAAGCCGCTGTCGAAGCCCGAGATCGGCGATGCGCCGACAAAGTCGTAGTACAGGGAGTTGATACCGTACACGATAATCATCGTACCCAACGTGGTGATAAACGGCGTCACGTTGAGGTAAGCGATGATAATACCGTTGATTAAGCCGATAATCGCGCCGATAACGCAGACGATCAGCACCACCACGATAATCGGCATTGTTGCCATCTCCGGAAACACCTTGTTAGCGTTCTCCATCGATTGCAGCAGCGTAGCCGCCACTACCGCCGCCAGACCGACCTGACGTCCGGCAGAGAGGTCGGTGCCCTGGGTAACAATCAGGCCCGCGACGCCGAGCGCGATAATAATACGCACCGAAGACTGGGTCAGAATATTACTTAAGTTCAGCAGGCTTAAGAACGTAGGGTCCTGGAAAATAATAATGGCCAGCAACACTAAAAGAACGACGTAAATACCGCCATCTTTCAGATAAGTGAGAAAAGTCTTTTTATTTAACGCACTCATGAGGAGCCCCTGATCTTAAAGGTGCAAAGACGCAAGACGGAGAATTTCGTTTTGCGTTGTCGTTTTAGTATCAACAATTCCAGCGACGAGGCCATTGCTCATTACCAGAATACGGTCAGTGATGCCTAACAACTCAGGCATTTCAGAGGAGATAATAATGATCCCCTTCTCTCTTTTCGCCAGCTCAGCAATCAGCTGATAAATTTCAAACTTCGCACCCACGTCAATACCGCGCGTCGGTTCATCAAGCATCAAAATTTCCGGCTGGGTTAATAACCAGCGACCAATAATTACTTTCTGCTGATTACCGCCAGAAAGGGAACCAATCTGCGTGCGGTGGCCAGGCGTTTTTACCCGCATCGAGTCAATAACCCATTGGGTATCGCTCTTCATGCGGCTATTATCCAGCAAGCCCACTTTGTTACGGTAATTCTGGATATTAGAGATTAATGAGTTAAATCCAATATCTAAATAGGCGTAAATACCCGTTGAGCGGCGCTCTTCGGTGACCAGGGCAAAGCCATTATTAATGGCTTCGTTGGCGGTATGGTTATTAATCGCTTTACCGTGCAGCTTAATGGTGCCGCCCGATTTTTCACGGATACCAAACAGCGTCTCCACGATATCGGTACGTTTCGCGCCCACCAGCCCGGCAATACCGAGAATTTCGCCCTTACGTAAATCAAAGCTCACATCACGGATCGACGGCTGACGCAGGGAGGTAAGATTACGCACCTCCAGAATGGTCTCGCCAGGCGTGTTGTGCTTGTCCGGGAAGCGCTGGTTCAGGGAGCGGCCGACCATCATGGCGATGATCTTATCCATATCCAGCCCTTCCAGCGGCTGGGTAGCAATCCACTGACCGTCGCGCAGAACGGTAATCTCATCGCACAGCTGGAATATCTCTTCCATTTTGTGCGAGATATAAACAATGCCGCAGCCACGCTCTTTCAGCTTGCGGATAATTTTAAACAGATGGTTGACCTCTTTTTCGGTCAGCGATGAGGTCGGCTCATCCATAATGACGATTTTGGCGTCATAGGAGAATGCTTTCGCAATTTCGATCATCTGCATCTGGGAAACGGATAATGTCCCGACACGCGCACGGGGATCAATATCAATATCCAGCTCATCAAAGATGGCTTTCGTGTCGTGGTACATCTTATCCTGATCGACAAACACGCCTTTGGTCGGGTAACGCCCGAGCCACATGTTATCCATCACCGAACGCTGTAATACCAGGTTCAACTCCTGGTGCACCATCGAAATACCGTTTTCCAGAGCCTCTTTAGCGGAGTGGAAATCGATCTCTTTACCCTGAAATAGAATGCTGCCGGAATCTTTTTGGTAGATCCCAAAAAGGCATTTTAATAATGTCGATTTACCCGCACCGTTTTCACCCATCAATGCATGAATAGAGTGAGGACGGACTTTTAAATTGACATTATCGAGCGCCTTTACGCCGGGAAAGGACTTGTTGATATTGCTCATTTCCAACAAGAATTCACCTGACGACTGAGTATTATTGCTGACCATAATTCTACCTTGTTGGCCTGGCATATCATTTTTATAAAAGGGCGTATTAAACAATACGCCCAGTGAGAACGGTCGAACTAAATCTTATTTACCGGTAATTTGCGCCAGGTTGTCTTTATCAACGCCGACGTAAGGAATACGGACAATCTTGTTCTCAATTTTCCAGGTGGTGCCATCTGCCGCACCTTTGCCATCAGCAAGGTTCTTCGCCAGATCGAAGGTCGCTTTCGCCTGGTTGTTGGCATCGTTCAGCACGGTACCGGCCATCGCGCCCGATTTCACCAGCGCCAGCGCTTCTGGCAGTGCATCGACGCCAAATACCGGAATGGAGGATTTGTTGTGGGCTTTCAGCGCTTCAACCGCACCCATTGCCATCGCATCGTTGTTGGCGATCACCACTTCGATTTTGTTAGCGTTCGGGCCAGAGAGCCACGCGTCCATTTTGTCTTTCGCCTGGGCGGTGTCCCACATTGCAGTATCTAATGCCAGCTGCTGGGTTTTGATGCCTTTATCGTTCAGCTCTTTAATCACGTAGGTGGTACGCGCTTCAGCATCCGGGTGGCCCGGCTCGCCTTTGAGCAGCACGAACTGAATCTGATCATCTTTGTTCAGATCCCAGCCCGGGTTAGCCGCCCAGTGTTTGGCAATCAGGTCGCCCTGAATCACGCCGGACTCTTTGGAGTCGGTGCCGACGTAGTAAGCTTTGTCATAGCTATCCAGCGCTTTGCGGGAAGGCTCTTTGTTGAAGAAGACGATAGGCACATTCTGGCCGCGCGCTTTCTCGATCACCGTGCCCGCCGCAGCCGGGTCAACCAGGTTGATGGCAAGGGCTTTAACCCCTTTTGCCAGCAGGACGTCGATCTGATCATTCTGTTTGGATTGGTCGTTCTGGGAGTCGTTCATCAGCAGCTGAACATCCGGTGCTGCTTTACCGTCTTTCTCAATCGCCTTACGCACAACGGACATGAAGTTGTCGTCATATTTATAGATGGTCACACCAATACGGGTATCCGCTGCGTGTGCGGCTGCGCCAAACAGCATGCTTGCCATGACAGCAGACAGAGTCAACACCTTCTTATTCATGGTATCTCCGGTTTTATTATATGCAGGGTAGTGCTTGTGAATAGTGCTCGGCGGGTCAGTATGTTAAGAAGAGGTTACTGACACCCGACGTCCACGCTAAAAAAATTCAATCGTCCGTGTTCGGTAACGCTCCAGAAGATCGCTTTATCCGATGCTTTTACGTGAACGTTTCATTAAAAATGAATACTCACCGTTACATCGTGTTTCAGCTTCCAAAACGCTGACATCATAGTCAGCGCCTTGTTAAGATACTGTGAATTTACTCACAGATTGAAAACGGTTACATCGCGACGCATTACGAGTTAGTGATCGGCGCCACACTTTGTCGCAACGCCACGGAATGACGGCGTACCAGCGTGGGCATAAAGCAGTGTGCGGCCTGCGGATCGAGCTTGCCCGCCGCCCCCTGTAGCGCCAGCTCCGTTGCCAGACGTGCCATTGACGCCACCGGGTAGCGCACGGTGGTTAATTGCGGATCGGTGTAACGGGCAATGGGGATATCATCGAAACCAATCAGCGACAGATGCTGCGGCACCGCAATGCCGTTGTCTTTCAGCGCCGTCAGCGCACCCGCTGCCATGCTGTCGTTGTAAGCAAAAACGGCGGTCAATTGCAGATTGCGACCCAGCAGCTCTACCATCGCCGCCTCCCCGCCCTGCATATCCGGCGAACCGGTGCCAACCCAACTGTCCGGCGCGGCAATGCCCTGCTCTTCCAGTGCGCGGAACCAGCCCTCGCGGCGTGAATCGTTATCTTCTATCTGATGGCTGGAGGCGAGGTAGCCGATGCGTTGATGGCCATTATTCAGCAGCATGCGCGTCGCCATCACCGCCCCGCTGACGTTATCAAGGCAGACGCAGCGGTGGGCGTAACCAAGCACCACGCGGTTGATCAGGACCATGCCGGGGATCTGCTCCATAAAGCCCGTCAGCTCTTCATCGCTGAGCGCTTTTGAGTGCACAATCAGGGCGTTACAGCGCTGACGTATCAGCACCTCAATGGCGTGGCGCTCTTTTTCCGCCTCATGGTAGCTGTTGCCAATCAGCACATACTTTTGATGTTCCTGCGCGACGGTATCCACCGCTTTGACCAGCGCACCGAAGAAGGCGTCGGAGACGTCCATCACGATCACGCCGATGGTGTCGCTCACCTGCGTCGCCAGCGCCTGGGCGTTGGCGTTCGGGCGATAACCCAGTTGGGCAACCGCCTGCATCACGGTTTCGCGCGTCTCCTGGCTGACCAGGGCGCTGTTATTGAGTACGCGGGAAACCGTCGCGACGGAGACGTTCGCATGACGGGCAACGTCACGAATGGTGATCATTTTTTCCCACCTTGTCTGAATGGCGGCACGTCACAGGCACCCCCTGGGTAAAGTAAGGAGGCTATTCTGGCAGTCGCGGTGGCTTTGCTACGTGAGAGGCATCACATCAATGGAAACGGTTACATCGCATTTGTTAACGATTGTGATCCAGATCGTTATCTGCTTGTAGGCGGTAATGCGCTGCCCGCCGCACGGGCGGTCAGTTGTCGCCACAGCCATTCGACGGGGCCCTGGCGGAAACGCCTTAGCCACAGCACGGAGAAGAGGATATTAACCGCCCAGACGGCGGGGACGATCGCCAGCAGTTGCAGGCGGTCAAAGCGCATAAACAGACCGAAGTGGTTAAACAGCGTGGTGCAGATCAGGGTCTGCAACAGATAGTTAGTGAGCGCCATGCGCCCGACGCAGGCGATTGCGCTCACCAGTTTGCTGGCGCAGATTTGCGGCCAGAAGCCCCACGCCAGTGACGCATAGCCGATGGCCTGCACCGGTGCGCTCAGCTCGCGCGGGGCCTGCAAAAAAAAGGCGCACCAGCGGTACGACCAGCCCAGTTGCCACTGGGCGACAATGGCGGGAATATTTACCGCCATTCCCGTCACCACCAGCACGGCGCCGACGCGCCGGTAGTGGCGCAGCGGGAACTGCCCTCTCATCCAGCCGCTGCGCATGAGTGCAGCACCAATCAACATCAGCCCGGCCAGCTGCCAGCCATACTGCACGCCGAGCGCCAGTAAGGCGTTTGACAAGAGATCGCTGCGGTTGCTCAACCCCTCCATCAGCGTGCCGCTGGTGCGCCACCAGGCTTCATACTGCACGTTAGCGGCATCCGGCAGCCAGGAGTTGTTCGGCGTCGTACCGGAGATGGCGCCCAGCAGCAGCAAGACGACAATGCCGATGAGATAGAGCACCACGCCGGTATGAAACATCGCTTTAACGCTCTGCGCATCGCGAATCATTCGCCAGCCGATAAGCCCTACCAGGCCATAAGCCAGCAGAATATCGCCTTCCCAGAAGAAGAGTGCGTGAATGAAACCGAGCAGCACCAGCAGCGTCAGGCGCGACTGGATCCAGCGCTTGCCGCGTGGCAGCAGCATCTGTAACCCGGCACCAAAGAGAATGGCAAACAGCGAGAGAAATTTTACCTGCGCAAAAAGGTCGAGCAGCGCCCAGGTCCAGGCATCATGCAGGGTGATGTCGCCATACCAGGCGGGATTGAGATAGGCCGCCTTCGGCAGACCAAAGGCGGTGATATTGAGCAGCAGAATGCCGAGAATGGCGAGGCCACGGATAAAATCGAGCGTGACGCTCCTTCCCATGTCGGCGGCTCCTGCAATCAGTTAGTGTGGCGAACGGCGCGCAGGAACTCCTGGCGGGTGTTCTGGCTCGACTTAAACAGGCCACCGAGCGAGGTGGTAGTGGTCGCACTGGTCGCATCGCGAATGCCGCGCGCTTTCACACAATAATGGACCGCATCAATCGATACCGCGACATTATTGGTGCCAAGCAGGGTTTGCAGCGCGGTGAGGATCTGCTGGGTCAGGCGTTCCTGAACCTGCGGGCGCTGGGCGAAGAACTGCACAATGCGGTTGATTTTCGACAGGCCAATCACCGACTCTTTCGGGATGTAAGCCACCGTCGCTTTGCCGTCGATAGTGACAAAGTGGTGTTCGCAGGTGCTGGTGAGCGTAATGTCGCGCACGGTCACCATCTCATCGACCTTCATCTTATTTTCAATGACGGTGATTTTCGGGAAATTGGCGTAATCGAGGCCGGAGAAGATCTCATCGACATACATTTTGGCGATGCGATGCGGCGTTTCCATCAGGCTGTCATCATTCAGATCGAGATTGAGCAGCTGCATGATCTCGGTCATATGGCCGGCGATAAGGCGTTTACGGGTTTCATTATCCATTTGCACCGGGGGGCGCAGCGGGGTTTCCAGACCACGGGCAACCAGCGCCTCGTGCACCAGCGCCGCTTCTTTACTGAGTGATGACATATTTTCTTCTTCTCCTGCAGGTATGGCGTGCTTCGCGTGTTGCGGCGAAGTGAGGCAACATTGTGCGTGAGGTCGCGCACATAATCCAGCCCGCCGGGGATAATTATTGAAATTGCCGCTGCCTTTCAGGCGCGACGTTTCCACACCAGAACACCGCCAATTACCAGCGCAACCGCCGCAATGCCGAGCGCCGGTTCAAGGCGTCCGGTAAGCCAGGTCGAGAGCGCAGAGGTCATCGGGCCGACCAGCTGCCCGACGGCATAGCCGGTGGTGAGCAGCCCCGCCATATAACGCGCGTGATAGGGTGCCAGCTCGCGACCATAGAGCAGTGAAAGCTGCACTGCACAGAGAAAACCGCCGCCGACCAGCACCGCGCCGCACACCAGCCCGCTCAACCCTGGCAGAAGCCAGGCCGCCAGCACCCCCGCGCCCTGTAACCAGAGGACTATCGCCAGCCGCTGATGGCTCTGCCCGCAGTGGCGCAGCAGAATACTGAGACCAATGCCGATCACTGCCGCGAGGCCAAAAACCGGCCAGACAAACTGGGCAAACAGGCTGCCGGGAAAGCGCAGCGCTGCCATTTGCGACAAAAAGGTAGCGGGCAGAATATAGCCAAACCCGGCCAGGCTGTAGCTCCAGACCAGCCGTTTCAGATCGGTGGTCAGGTGCAGAGGCTGCGTCTTCACCTCCGGGCGGTGCCACTCGCCGGGCTTCGGTAAGTAGCGGGCAATCAGCGCCACCAGCAGCAGCGCCAGCACGCCATAAACTTGCCATGCTGACGCAGCGCTTAAGCCTTTGGCCTGAATCGCTACCGCCAGCAATCCGCTTAACGCGATGCCCGCGCCCGGCCCGGCAAACACCGCCGCGCTGAGGCCTGGTTTCCCGGCATGGGCCAGCCGCTCATTAGTCCACGCGGCAATCAGCACCATTCCCCAGCCGCTCATCGCGCCGATAATAAGCCGAATCGCGCCATGCAGCAGCGCGTTGTCTGCCAGCGCAGAGAGGAAGGTGAGCAGCACCGCGCCGCCAATGCCAAGCCACAGGCGCACTTCGATATGCCGCTTCGCGCGCATCGCATCCCAGGCACCGACCAGATAACCCAGGTAGTTGATGGCTGCCACCAGCCCGGCGCTGGTGAGGGTGAGCTGGCCGTCGCGGATCATCAACGGCACCTGCGGGGTAAAGGCAAAGCGACCAATACCCATCACCACCACCAGTACGATAAAACCGCAAAGCGCGACGCGTAGCGCCATCTCCGCCTCCAAATGTTAATGTAAAGTTATGTTTATGATGCAGTATGTTGCGCAAGTGCGGAAGTGAAAGTTACTCACAGCGGCGTGAATTATCTGTATTATGCAGGGTTATCACTCTGTTTATCTCTGTGAAACCTGAGGAGCCCCGCATGGAATTGCTCGAAGAGCACCGCTGTTTTGAAGGCTGGCAGCAGCGCTGGCGTCACGACTCCAGCGTCCTGAACTGCGCCATGACGTTCAGCATCTTTTTACCGCCGCAGCGTAGCGATGCGCGCCCGCCGGTGCTTTACTGGCTCTCCGGCCTGACCTGCAATGATGAGAATTTCACCACCAAAGCCGGGGCGCAGCGCGTCGCTTCTGAACTGGGCATTGTGCTGGTGATGCCGGACACCAGCCCGCGCGGCGATGAGGTGGCTGATGCCGACAGCTACGATCTGGGTAAAGGGGCCGGCTTCTATCTTAACGCCACGCAGCAGCCGTGGGCCACGCACTACCGGATGTTTGATTATCTGCGCGACGAACTCCCGGCCCTTATCCAGAGCGAGTTTAACGTCAGCACCCAGGCGGCGATCAGCGGTCACTCGATGGGCGGCCACGGCGCGCTGATTATGGCACTGAAAAACCCGGGCCGTTACACCAGCGTCTCCGCCTTCGCGCCGATTGTGAACCCGTTACAGGTGCCGTGGGGGCAGAAAGCCTTTACTGCCTATTTAGGTGAGGATGCCAGCCAGTGGCGCGAGTGGGATAGCTGCGCGCTGATGCTGGAAAGCGGCGACGGTGACGCCATTCCGACCCTTATCGATCAGGGGGACAGCGATCAGTTCCTCGCCGATCAATTGCAGCCGGCGCGGCTGGCAGAAGTGGCGCGGCAGAAAAGCTGGCCGCTGACCCTGCGCATTCAGCCGGGGTACGATCACAGCTACTTCTTTATCGCTTCGTTTATTGAAGATCATCTGCGCTTCCATGCGCAGCACCTCTTCCGCTAAGTATTCCCCCGGCCTCTTTGCGCCGGGGTCTCTCATCAGAAGCGGTAATCAATCGCCGCAAAGTAGCGACGCCCATCTTCGTTAAAGCTGTAGTCATCCCGGCTAAGATCTTTATCGCCGAGGTTGAGCACGCCCGCGCGCAGTTTGACGTTTTTCGTCGCCTGCCATGCGCCGCCCGCATTCCAGATAACATACCCGCCCGGCGTTGCGCCCTGTGACACCGAACGTTTTTCGCCACTGTAGTTCGCCGAAACATAGAACGACCACGCGTCGTTAGCCTGCCAGTCCAGCGTGCCGTTAGCGGTGTGGAATGGCAGATCCTGCAACGGTTTATTGCCACCGCCGCTCAGATTGCGCCCGTCGTTATAGGTGTAATTCAGGGTCAGCTTCCACGCTTCATCGAACGGGATTTTCACCTCCGTCTCCACGCCCTGAATACGTGCTTTATCAACGTTGTAATAGCGGAATACCGGCACCCGCACGCCCTGGGCGTTACGCTCAAAGCCGACAAAGTTAAGGTAGCCTGGCGCCTCGGTCAGGCTGCGGGTGCGGCTGATATTGATCATATCCTCAATATTGTTCTGGAAGGCGGTAACGCTGCCCTGAACGCCATCCAGCCAGCCCTCTTCGCCGCTGTAGTAAAGCCCCAGCTCGAAGCTTTCGCTGGTTTCCGGTTTCAGCTCCGGGCTGCCGACAATCCGGCAACCGCCGCGACAGGAGTTTGTCGCCCAGTCGGGGCTTAGCTGCAACAGCGACGGCGCTTTAAAGGCCGTAGCCCAGCCCCCTTTCACCGTGATGGTATCGGTGGCGCTCCACACCAGATAGGCGCGCGGACTCCAGTGATCGCCATAGGTTTCATGGTCATCCATGCGAATGCCGGTGGTCAGCGCCAGCGGCTCGGCAATGCGCCACTCATCTTCGATAAACAGTGCGTACTGGCTGGAGGAAGTTTTACTGCTGTTGCCGCCGGTCAGGTTGATCGGATCGTTGAGCTTGTCATGACGCCACTCGCCGCCCAGCGTCACTAACTGATTAATCTCACCGAGCGGGAGCACCACTTTGCCATCCACGGTATTACTTTCTGAACGGATGGCGCTGGCGTTGCCGGGGTTTTTGTTATCGATCTTCTCACCGTAAAAACGCAGCTCGCTATTGGCGCTGCCCCAGCGCCCGTTGTGCGCCAGCGAGTAGTTCTGGCGGTCGAGGCGGTTTTTGTTCAGTGAATCAGAGTTGCGATCCTGGCGGTCATAACCGTAACCAGCGGTAAAGTCGTGATCTTTGGTTGGCGTCCAGGCCAGTTCAACATTGCCATCGCGGCTGGTAAAGCCCTCGATGCGCGGTGACTCACCGCTGGCGGCGGTTTGCGACACTTGCTGACTATCTTTTTCGCGCTTCGCCACGCCGCCAAAGGCCTTCAGCCCGAGCACGCCGTCAATCAGTGGCCCGCTGGTATAGAACTGTCCATTTTGCGTATCGCCGCGATCGCGGTGCGCCTGAATGGTGGTATCTGCGGTAATTGAGCCGCTCCAGCGCTGGCCGATTTTTTTGGTGATGATATTCACCACGCCGCCGAGGGCGTCGGAGCCATACAGCGACGACATCGGGCCGCGCACCACTTCAATGCGCTCAATCGCTTCTACCGGGATCCAGTTGAGGTCAAAATCGTTGTGGCGGAAGATGGCATTGCGCGAGTTGACGCGCTTGCCATCAATCAGGATCAGGGTGTAACTGCTGTTCAGCCCGCGCAGGCTGACGCCTTTGCGGTTATCCCCTTCATTGGTGAGCTGCACGCCGGGCACCTCTTTCAGCACATCTTTCAGGTTTTGCACCGGCCTGCGCTGTAAATCCTGCTGCGTGATGACACTGATGCTGGCGGGCGCATCTTTCAGGTTCTGCTCGCTGGCCGAAGCGGTCACCACCAGCGTTTCACCCTCCCCTGCGGCGGCCATCACCGGCAGCGCCAGCGTTAACGCGGACGCACAGAGGCCTCCCCGCATAATGGGATTCAAGGTAAACATTCCGTAACTCCATGAGGTCTGAAAAAGATTGAAAAATTTGCTCACGTATTGCAAAACCGCGCCCGTTACATTGACGGCAGCGTTATTGATTGCGGAAACATCAGGCGCGTGAATCCCGCCGGGTTCCCTTTCTTTTCAGTCGCTTACCTTAATGTAAACGAGAATGATTATCAATTTCGAGAACTTAAAGTTATGTAAAGAGTGGAAGGGGAAAGTGGAAGAGAGGGATAAAAAAACGCCCTCTGAGCAGAGGGCGTCAAGCAGGCGTTATTTGGTAAAGCGTTCCGGGAATTCCATCTCGCTGTAGCGCACAAAGCGCGTTCCTTTGCTGAACTTGTAGCCCAGCCAGATCACCAGGAAGAGCGGAATGCCGATATAGGTCGCCGTTACCGCACCCCAGTCGATAGAGTCTTCGAGGAAGGCCTGGTAGTTCTGCCCAAGGGTAATAATCAGGCAGAGCACAAAGGCGAAGATCGGCCCAATCGGGAAGAAACCGGAGCGGTACGGCAGGTTATCCAGCGAGTGACCCTGCGCAACGTAGCCGCGGCGGAAACGGTAGTGGCTGATGGCAATCCCCAGCCAGGCAATAAAGCCCGTCATGCCGGAGGTGTTAAGCAGCCACAGGTAGACCGTCTGGTTACCAAACATCGAGGTCAGGAAGCAGAGACCGGCAATCACCGTGGTGGCATACAGCGCGTTGCGCGGCACGCCGCCTTTCGACAGTTTAGAGAAGATGCGCGGTGCTTTACCGTCGCAGGCCAGCGTGTAGAGCATACGGGTCGACGCATACATGCCCGAGTTACCCGCCGAGAGTACCGCCGTCAGGATCACCGCATTCATCACCGCCGCCGCCGAGAGCAGGCCAGCATGTTGAAATACCAGCGTGAACGGGCTGACGCTGATATCTTTCACGTCGTTACGCAGCAGGCTTGGATCGGTATAGGGAATGATCAGGCTGATAATCAAAATCGCGAAGACGTAAAAAAGCAGGATTCGCCAGAAGACCTGACGCACCGCGCGCGGAATGTTCTTCTCCGGATCTTCCGATTCACCAGCCGCGATACCGATAAGCTCGGTGCCCTGGAAGGAGAAGCCAACAATCATCGCCACGCCAATCATCGCCGAGAAACCGCCGGCAAACGGCGCATCGCCGATACTCCAGTTGCTCCACCCCGCCGGTTTTTCCCCCTGGAAAATGCCGACAATCATCATCACGCCGACGATGATAAAGATGATCACAGTGGTCACTTTGATCAGCGAAAACCAGTATTCCGCTTCGCCAAAGCCTTTCACCGAGATGTAGTTAAGCAGGAAGATCACGACCAGGAAGAGCGCACTCCAGATCCAGCCCGGCGTATCCGGGAACCACCAGGTCATCACCAGTTGGGAAGCCACGAGGTCAACGGCGATGGTCACCGCCCAGTTGTACCAGTAGTTCCAGCCGAGGGCGAAGCCGAAGCCCTCTTCCACATATTTCTGCCCGTAGGTCGAAAAGGAGCCGGAAACCGGCATAAAGGCGGCAAGTTCGCCAAGGCTGGTCATCAGGAAATAGACCATCAGGCCAATCAGCATATAGGAGAGCAGCGCGCCGCCCGGCCCCGCTGAGGAGATGGTCGCCCCGGAGGCGACGAACAGACCGGTCCCGATGGAGCCGCCAATTGCGATCATCGTCAGATGACGCGCTTTCAGTGCACGACGAAGCGTGGTCGCTTCTGTGGTTTTTGTTTCGGAAACCATAAGAAAAAGCTATCCATCCAAAAAATGAGGCGCGATTGTAGCAGACGAAACGCGGCCCTTCCGGTGGAAAAGGTCTCTTATTAGAGACCTTCATAATTGGCCGCGAATTATAAGTAAAGCAGTGAATGGAGGATGTTGCGAGGCGAAAACGCGCGGTCAGGCGAGACCGCGTACCGAAGCGATAAACTGCTGTAACTCAGGCGTGCGTGGCTGGCTGAAGAAGGTTTTACTCGCCCCCTGCTCCCACACTTTGCCCTGATGCATAAACACCACCCGATCGCCCACTTCACGGGCGAAATTCATCTCATGGGTAACCAGAATCAGCGTCATACCTTCTGCGGCAAGCTTTTCGAGCACGCGCAGCACTTCGCCGACCAGCTCGGGATCGAGCGCGGAGGTGATCTCATCGCAGAGCAACACTTTCGGCTTCATCGCCAGCGCGCGGGCAATGGCAACGCGCTGCTGCTGACCGCCGGAGAGGCTGGACGGCGCATAATCGATGCGATCGCCCAGCCCGACTTTCTCCAGCATCTCCACCGCCAGCTCGCGGCAGGCTTCAGCTGGCATTTTCAGCACCCGGCGCGGCGCCAGCATCACATTTTCCAGCGCCGTCATGTGCGGAAAGAGGTTGAAGCTCTGAAACACCATCCCGACGGATCGGCTGATCTCCCGCGCCTGCGATTCACGGTCGGTCACCGTCATGCCGCCGAGTTTGATGCTGCCATCCTGGTAGCCCTCCAGCCCGTTCATGCAGCGCAACAGGGTGCTTTTGCCCGAGCCGCTTCGCCCGATAATCGACACCACTTCGCCCATCTCAATATCCAGGCTTACGCCCTTCAGCACATGGTTGTCGCCATAATATTTCTGAACATCATTAATGGTGATGAGCGGCATGGAACTTTTTCTCCAGATAGCGGCTGTAGCGCGACAGCGGATAACACAGCAGGAAGTAGCCCGCGGCGACGAGGCCAAAGACTTTAAACGGCGCAAAGGTGACGTTATTCAGCATGGTGCCCGCCTTAGTCAGCTCGACAAAACCGATGATGGACGCCAGCGCCGTGCCCTTCACCACCTGCACGGAAAAACCCACCGTCGGCGCAATGGCAATGCGGATTGCCTGCGGAGCGATAACGCGAAACAGCGTCTGACCAAAGCTCAGCCCAAGACAGCGGCTGGCTTCCCACTGCCCTTTTGGCAGGGCGCGAATCGATCCGTACCAGATATCGAGCAGAAAGGCGCTGGTGAAGAGCGTTAAAGCAAGCGTGGCGGCAGTCCAGGCGCTGACATCAATGCCGAATAGCCCAAGGCCAAAAAAGGCGAGGAACAGCTGCATCAGCAGCGGCGTGCCCTGAAACAGCGCGGCATAGGCGCTGACAAAACGCTGCGGCCAGCGCCAGCGACCAAGGCGTACCATCAGCAGCGGTAGGGTGACCAGCGTGCCGCAGAAAAAGGCAATCAGTGAGAGCAGCACCGTCCAGCGGGCGGCCAGCAGCAGGTTGCGCACAATATCCCAGTCGGTAAAAGTACTCATTATGCTCCGCTCCCTAACCATTTGCGCCCAATCGCCAGCAGCGCCTGGCGCATCAGCAGCGAGAGCGCGAGGTAGAGCAGCGTGGTGACGAAATAGACTTCAAAACTTAAAAAGGTGCGCGACTGAATAAGGTTCGCCATAAAGGTCAGCTCCTCATAAGAGACCTGCGACACCACCGACGAACCGAGCATTACCATTACGCACTGGCTGACCAGCGCCGGGTAGATCCGCGCCAGCGCGGGCGGCAGCACTACGCGCAGGAAGGTCTGAACCTTTGTCAGGCCAAGTACGCGCGCCGCTTCCCACTGCCCTTTTGGCGTCACCTGAATGCCCGCGCGGATAATCTCCGTGCTGTAAGCACCGAGGTTAATCAGCATGGCGAGCAGCGCCGCCTGCCCGGCGGTAAGTTTCAGCCCCAGCCCCGGCAAACCAAAAACAATAAAGAAGAGCTGCACAACAAACGGCGTATTGCGGATCACCTCAACATAGATCCCCCACAACGTGCGCAGCACGCCCGGTTTGCCGCTGCGCAGCGCCGCGCCGAGGATGCCAAGCGCGACGCCGCCTACCGTTGCCAGCAGCGTCAGGGTGATGGTTGTCCACAATCCGGCCAGCAGTTCCGGCCAGAAGGGCCAGAGCGCGGCGAAATCAAGCGTCACCGTCATCGCTTACGCGCCAAAGTTCGCGGGCAGCGGCGCCTGCATCCACTTCTGCGAGAAGCTGTTCAGCGTGCCCTCTTTCTGCGCCTGATCGACCAGCTTATCGACCTCGGCCTTCAGCGCCGGCTGGTTTTTCATCAGCCCGATAAAGCAGGGAGAGTCTTTAAGCATAAATTTGCTTACCGGCGCGTGTTGCGGGTTCTGGCGGGCAATTGCCGCCACTACCACGTTGCCCGTGGCAAGGAAGGCAACCTGGCCGGAAAGATAGGCCGAGAGCGTGGTGTTGTTATCTTCATAGCGCTTCACCTGGGCATCTTTTGGCGCGATATCACTCAGCACCATATCCTCCACCGCGCCGCGCGTGACGCCGATGGTTTTGCCGCTCAGGGCTTTCGCATCGGCAAGGGTTGCGTCTTTCGGACCAAAGACGCCGAGGAAGAACGGCGCATAGGCGCGGCTAAAATCGATCACCCGCTCGCGCTCGGCGTTTTTACCGAGGCTTGAGATCACCAAATCGACTTTGTTGGTTTGCAGGTAGGGCACACGGTTTGCGCTGGTGACCGGCACCAGTTGCAGCTTCACTTTCATCCCTTTCGCCAGGTAGTTGGCCATGTCGATATCGTAGCCCTGCGGCTGCAAATCGGTGCCTACCGAGCCAAACGGCGGGAAATCCTGCGGGACGGCCACGCGCAGCACGCCGCGCTGTTGAATATCCTGCAACTGATCCGCCAGCGCCTGGGCGGAACAGATCGTCATTACTGCTGCACTGACCGTCGCCATCATCCACTTTTTCATCTCAACACCTCATCGCCCATGAAACAAAAGATTCTTTGAATCACTTTTTGCAACTAATGTGCCAACGAAGCCAGTGCCTGATTCAGCGGGAGTGCGGGTAAACGGGATGAGGCCTGCACCCCTAAAACGGTGCAGGTGCCTGCTGATGGTGCAATCAGATATCGCAGTAGCGAATAAAACGGGTCAACGCGCTGGAGAGATGTTTCTGGCGGTGATGAATGCGCCACAAGGTACGCACCAGGCGGGGTAAGGGCAGCGGCACTTCCACCAGCGTGCCGGTTTCCAGCTGTTCGGCAATCACACGGCGCGACAGGCAACTGATGCCAAGCCCGTGGCGCACCGCATGTTTAATCGCTTCTGAATTACCAAGCTCCATGCCTAGCTGAAACTGCGGCAGGTGTGAGAGCAGTAGATAGTCGACGATTTCGCGGGTACCGGAGCCGCGCTCGCGCAGGATCCACGGCGCAGCGGCAAGGGCTTCCAGCGTCACCTCCCGCTGCAACAGCGGCGAGGAAGGCGGCGCAAACACCACCAGTTCATCTTCCAGCCAGGGTTCAGCAATGATCTCCGCTGCATGACACGGCCCTTCGATAAGCCCAATATCAACACGAAAATCAGCCACGGCGGTGATCACATCCTGGCTATTGCCGACGCTTAACTCCAGCGGCAGCTCGGGAAAATCACGCCGGTAATGGGCGATGACCTCCGGCAGAATGTAGTTACCGATGGTGCTGCTGGCGAAGACGCGGATAGCGCCATTGGCCTCGCGAAACAGCTGTTCGATTTCGCTTGCCTGCTCCAGCGCCGCCAGCGCGCGCGGATAGAGCAGCCGCCCGTGTTCATTCACCACCAGCCGTTTGCCGACGCGATCAAATAGCTGCACGCCAAGCTGGCCTTCCAGATCCGTCAATGCGGCGCTCACCGCAGATTGCGACAGCGCCAGACGCTGGGAGGCCTGGGTGGTGGAGCCGCTTTTCAGCACTTCAGCAAACACTTCAAGCTGGCGCAGGGTTATGTGCATAGGGAGTCGCTTACCACTTATAAAGATTAATTATAAATATATAATCAATTTTACCTTTAAGCCAGCGCGCCGTACCCTTTTCAGCAACAAGAGGAGAAGGCTATGACCGACATCACATTACACTCTCATCACTCGCGCGTCTGGCGCGTGATGCCCGGCCTGCTGCTGAGCGGCGCGATTACCGCGGCCGCGCTGTGGCTGGGCTCCCTGCCCGCCGTTGCTGGCCTTGGTCTGAGCGCGTTAACGCTGGCGATCCTGCTCGGCATGGTGCTGGGCAACACGCTCTACCCGGCGCTGCATCGCCACTGCGACGGCGGCGTACTGTTTGCCAAACAGCATCTGCTCCGGCTCGGCATTATTCTTTATGGCTTTCGTCTCACCTTTTCGCAGATTGCTGACGTGGGCGTCAGCGGCGTGCTGATTGATGTGCTGACCCTCTCCAGCACCTTTATGCTGGCCTGTTTTCTGGGGCAAAAAGTTTTCGGGCTGGATAAGAAAACCAGTTGGCTGATTGGCGCGGGCAGCAGTATCTGCGGCGCGGCGGCGGTGCTGGCAACGGAGCCGGTAGTAAAAGCGGAGGCGAGCAAAGTGACCGTCGCCATCGCCACGGTGGTGATTTTCGGCACGCTGGCGATCTTTATCTACCCGGCGCTATGGCCGCTGCTTGCGCCGTGGTTCAGCCCACAAACCTATGGCATCTGGATTGGCTCGACGGTGCATGAAGTGGCGCAAGTGGTCGCCGCCGGTCACGCCGTCAGCCCGGAGGCGGAGAATGCGGCAGTCATTGCGAAAATGCTGCGCGTGATGATGCTGGCTCCCTTTTTACTGCTGCTGGCTGCGCGGGTGAAACAGCTCAGCCCGCAAGAGGGCAACGAGAAAAGTAAGGTGACGATCCCGTGGTTTGCCTTAGGGTTTGTGGCGGTGGCGGTATTTAACTCCTTTCACCTGTTGCCGCCCGCAGCGGTGAATATGCTCAACACGCTGGATACGCTGTTGCTGGCGATGGCGATGGCGGCGCTGGGCGTGACCACCCACGTCAGCGCGCTGAAAAATGCCGGGGCGAAACCGCTGGTGATGGGGCTGCTGCTCTTTATCTGGCTGATTGTCGGCGGCGGCGCAATCAATCTGCTGGTTCACACGGTGATGGCATAAAGCACTACATCTCTGCCCTGCAGACCCGCTATGATGTCGGTTTTCCCCCGGCGGGTCTCAACAGGAGTGTTTATGAAATACATTGGTGCGCATGTTAGCGCCTCAGGCGGCGTCGCAAATGCGGCCATCCGCGCCGCCGAGCTGGACGCAACGGCGTTCGCGCTGTTTACCAAAAATCAGCGTCAATGGCGCGCCGCGCCGTTAACCACGGAAACGATTGATGCGTTCAAAGCCGCGTGCGAAACGCACAACTACTCCCCGGCGCAAATCCTGCCCCACGACAGCTATCTGATTAACCTCGGTCATCCGGTGGAAGAGGCGCTGGAAAAATCACGCGAGGCGTTTATTGATGAGCTTTCCCGCTGTCAGCAGCTTGGGCTGACGCTGCTCAATTTCCACCCCGGCAGCCACCTGCAACAGATCCCGGAAGAGAAGTGTCTCGCGCGCATTGCCGAATCCATCAACATTGCGCTGGCGCAGACCGAAGGCGTCACCGCCGTGATTGAAAACACCGCCGGTCAGGGCAGCAACCTCGGCTTCCGGTTTGAGCATTTAGCGGCGATCATCGATGGGGTTGAAGATAAAACCCGCGTTGGCGTCTGCATTGATACCTGTCACGCGTTTGCCGCCGGTTACGATCTGCGCAGCGAAGAGGCAACCGCCGCCACCTTTGCCGAGTTTGACCGCGTGGTGGGCTTTAAATACCTGCGCGGGATGCACCTTAATGATGCGAAAAGCGGCTTTGCCAGCCGGGTTGACCGCCATCATAGCCTCGGTGAAGGCAACATCGGCCACGATGCGTTTCGCTGGATCATGCGCGACGCGCGCTTCGACGGCATTCCGCTGATCCTCGAGACCGTTAACCCGGATATCTGGGTGGAAGAGATTGCCTGGTTAAAAGCGCAGCAGTACGCGGAAACCACCGCCGGATAATCCCCTGCAAACCGTAGACCGGATAAGGCGTCAGCCGCCATCCGGCAATGGCGCAGTGCCTGATGGCGCTGCGCTTATCAGGCCTACAAAACAAAATCCTCTGCAAACCGTAGGCCGGATAAGGCGTCAGCCGCCATCCGGCAAGGGCGTAATGCCTGATGGCGCTGCGCTTATCAGGCCTACAAAAGCAAAATCACCTGCGAGCCGTAGGCCGGATAAGGCATCCGCCGCCATCCGGCAATGCCGTTATGCCTGATGGCGCTGCGCTTATCAGGCCTACAAAAGCAAAATCCTCTGCGAGCCGTAGGCCGGATAAGGCGTTCGCCGCCATCCGGCAAAGTCGCAATGCCTGATGGCGCTGCGCTTATCAGGCCTACAGAAGCAAAATCACCTGCAAACCGTAGGCCGGATAAGGCGTTCGCCGCCATCCGGCAATGGCGTTATGCCTGATGGCGCTTCGCTTATCAGGCCTACAAAAGCAAAATCCTCTGCAAACCGTAGGCCGGATAAGGCGTCAGCCACCATCTGGCAATGCCGTTATGCCTGATGGCGCTGCGCTTATCAGGCCTACAAAAGCAAAATCACCTGCGAGCCGTAGGCCGGATAAGGCATATGCCACCATCCGGCAATGGCGTTATGCCTGATGGCGCTGCGCTTATCAGGCCTACAACACCAGAACCTGCCCTTTTGCGGGCATAAAAAAAGGCCGCTGAGCGGCCTTTTTTCTGTTTCTACGGCTTAGGCAACTTTCGCAGCCATTTCCGTTTCCGGACGTTTCAGCAGGGCATAAAGCAGGCCCGACAGCAGCGTACCGGCAACGATCGCCAGCAGGTAACCGAGCACCGGGGTGATAGCACCCGGGATCAGCAGCACAAACAAACCACCGTGTGGCGCCATCAGTTTGGCACCAATCGCCATCGAAATGGCACCCGTCAGCGCGCCACCGGCGATACAGCACGGAATAACACGCATCGGATCGCGCGCCGCAAACGGAATCGCGCCTTCAGAGATAAAGCACAGACCCAGCACCAGCGCCGCTTTGCCCCCTTCACGCTGGCCTTTGTCGAACTTGTTACGTGCAACCAGCGTCGCCAGCCCCATCGCCAGCGGTGGCACCATACCGGCAGCCATAATCGCCGCCATCGGCGCGTAGGTTTGCGTACTCAGCAGCCCGACACCAAAGGCGTAGGCCGCTTTGTTCACCGGACCGCCCATATCGGTACACATCATGCCACCGAGGATCGCGCCAAGCAGAACGGCGTTCGCCGTGCCCATGGTTTGCAGCCAGGAGGTGAGACCCGCCAGGATTTTCGCTACCGGCGTACCGATAAGGTAGATCATCGCCAGGCCAACAATCAGGCTGGAGAAGAGCGGAATAATCAGAATCGGTTTCAGCGCTTCCATACTTGGCGGCAGCTTAAAGCCTCTGCTGATCGCTTTCGCGATGTAACCGGCAAGGAAACCGGCAATGATACCGCCGATAAAGCCAGACCCGGTGCTCACCGCCAGCATACCGCCGATCAGACCCGGCGTCAGACCCGGACGGTCAGCAATCGAGAAGGCGATAAAGCCCGCCAGTACCGGCACCATCAGCGCAAACGCCGTACCGCCGCCGATCTTCATCAGCGCCGCCGCCAGTGTGCCCTCTTCTTTAAACGCGGTAATACCAAAGGCGAAGGAGAGTGCAATCAGCAGACCGCCTGCCACCACCATCGGCAGCATGTAAGAGACGCCGGTCAGCAGGTGACGATAGGCGCCCGCGCTCTCTTTTTTGCCTTCTGAAGATTCAGACTGCCCTTTGCCGGATGGCTGATACGGCTTCGCTTCCGCTACCGCTTTATCCAGCTCCTGCACGGTTTTCTTCAGCGCCAGACCCGTCGAGGTGCGGTACATCGGTTTGCCGGCAAACTTCGCCAGGTCAACTTCGATATCCGCCGCAACGATAACCAGATCCGCCTGCGCAACCTCTTCCGGGGTGATGGCATTGCCTGCGCCCACGGAGCCGCGCGTTTCAACCTTCACCCACCAGCCGCGTTTTTTCGCTTCGGTTTCAATAGCTTCTGCCGCCATAAAGGTGTGCGCGACGCCGGTCGGACAGGCGGTCACGGCCACGATACGTTTTGGCCCTGCGGCCGGAGCTGCCGCCGCAGGTGCAGCAGCCGGTGCGCTGTAAGGCGTGGCGTGGTTCTTCGCTTCGCTCAGGAACAGCTCCGGGTGCGCGACCGCGCGATTGATATCGCCCAGCCAGACTTTTTTCCCATTCAGCGCCGCGTCGTTTGGCAACTGGCTTCCCAATACGATCGCCAGTTCCGCGTCGCCTGGGTTATCAACAAATTGCAGATTCGCTTTTTGCGCCGCCGCGCCCAGCAGGGTTTTTGCCATATAGGCACGGGCCTGTCCGAGTTCAGCGTCGATGATCAGCAGCGTTTTCATTATGCCTCTCCTGCTGTTAGTTAAAGGGTTTTAAGTCAACGCGCGCCATCATCGCGGCTAACTGGGTACGATCGGTAATCCCTACGTTACTCTGACTGACCGCCAGTGCAGCGACAGCGGTGGCCAGGCGTAAAGTGTGCTCACTGGACTCACGCATCAGCAGGCCGTAAATCAGGCCGCCAACCATCGAATCCCCTGCGCCAACGGTGCTTACCACTTCCATTGACGGCGGTTTGGCGATCCATTCACCCGAAGCGTTGACCCACAGCGCCCCTTCTGCACCCAGCGAAATCACCACGTGGGCGATCCCCTGCTCGCGAAGCGCGTGAGCGGCTTCAATAACGTCCTGCAATTCCGGCAGTTTACGACCGGCCCAGATCTCCAGCTCGCGGCGGTTAGGTTTGACTAACCACGGTGCGGCTTTCAGCCCGGCGACCAGCGCGTCACGGCTGCTGTCAAAGATGATGCACGGGCACTGGCTGCGCAGGCGCGTCATCCAGTCGGTAAAGGCTTCCGGGCTGACGCCGGACGGCAGGCTGCCGCTGACGCAGACCATATCAAACTGGCCAAGCCAGGTGAGCGAGTCGGCGACGAAACGCTCCCAGTCGGCCGGGGTGACTTCGAAACCGGAGAAGTTAAAGTCGGTCACTTCACCATCTTTCTCGGTCAGCTTAACGTTGATACGCGTACGCCCCTGTACCACCTGGAAACGGTTGGCAATGCCCAGCTCGCTGAACAGTTGCTGAAAACCGTCCTGGTTATCTTTACCGAGGAAACCGCCCACGGTGACGTCGATGCCCAGATCTTTCAGCACTTTGGCGACGTTGATCCCTTTACCGGCGGCGTGCAGCCCGGTGGTGCGCACCAGGTTGACTTCGCCACGCTCAACTTCCGGGGTGAAACCCACCAGATCGTAGGCCGGGTTTAAAGTAATTGTTGCGACTCTTCTGCTCATTTACGCTCCCTCTCCCAGGCCCGCTGCGATGGCGTCGCCAATCGCTTTCAGCGCCTGTTCAGCATCTTCGCCCTGTGCGGTAAAGCGCAGGCGGTGTCCTTTCTTCACGCCCAGCGCAACCACTTTCATCAGGCTGCGGCCATTTGCCGGTTTGCCTGACCCATCGAGGTTGGTGACGGTGATTTCACTGTTGAACTGTTTAATGGTGTTAACCAGCATGGTGCCCGGACGGGCATGCAGGCCGTGCTCGTTACGAATGACAAACTCTTCGCTGAGCAGATCGTCCGTGACCGCGTCGTCGCTGGTCAGCAGCGCCAGCAGCGTGGCGGCATCGGCATTCAGCAGACGGTCAGCTTTATTGGCCAGCAGCAGATCGCTCAGGCGCTTCAGCACAGCAACGGGTTGATCATCGGCCATGGCGACGCTCACCAGCACGGCGGCGTTTTCACCTTCTACTTCAAACGGCGTGGCGGCACGGCTGACGGCCACTGCGCTCAGCAGGTTGCCCTCGGCGCTGTCGTTCAGCCAGATGCCCTGGCCGAGGTTCAGCGGCTGTTCGTTAATAGCACGGGTGACGTAGACGCTGTCTACCGCGCCCGCCTCTTTCAGACGCGCGGCGTTCAGCGCCTGCAACGTCATCAGCGAGCTGGCGTTGACGTCCAGTGACAGGGTTTCGTTATCCAGCTTCAGCGCGCTGCTCTGCTTTTCGCCCATCAGTAATGCACGCAGCTCTTCAGCGGTGGTCGCGGATTGCAGCTGCGCGGCGACGGCGTCATCACTCAGCACGTGCGTCAGCTGACGCAGCAGGCCGAGGTGCTCATCGGAGCTGGCAGCGATACCGATGGCAACATAAGCCACCTGCCCTTCGCTCCACAGAATGCCCTGCGGGAACTGGAACACTTTGACGCCGGTTTTCAGCACCTGGTCGCGCGTGTCGGTGGTGCCGTGCGGAATGGCGATGCCGTTGCCAAGAAAGGTGGAGGTTTGCTGCTCGCGTGCGAGCATGCCATTGACGTAGCCTTCAGCCACGTTGCCGGCTTCGGTCAGTGCCGCCGCGATCTGGCGGATGGCCTCTTCTTTATTACCGGCCTGCTGGCCTGGATGGATGTCCTGAACGGATAACTGGAACATGTGACTCGTCTCCCGCTGAAATTGAATCGTTTCAGCTTACATAAGAAAGGTTACGTCACCGCCGTGGTTCAGAGACAATGCGATGACGCTGAAACGTTTCAAGGAGTCTTGACCTTTTTTGCCCGACGATCAAGAAATCTCTCATTTGGCATTTAAGAATTTTGAGGCACTGCACATTTTACAGTCCGTTAAGGGAAATTTGCTGACGCGGATTTGGCCGTCAGCTTATCGCCTTCAGCCTGTTCAGCTTTGAAAGGAATTACGGCGCGGTTTGCTGTTCGAGATCGAGAAGGTAGATCATCGCCTGTTCGCGCGTTGAACCGCACATCTCCAGGCCTGGCTGCAGGCCGGCGCACACTTTTGGTCGCAACGGTGAGCCAAAAAGCTTGCAGCGCTGATGTTCATCAAGCTGAACGCAGGGCGTGTTGGCCGGTTTACCGTTGGGCATGCCGGGGAACGGGCTGGTAATGGACGGGGCGGTACAGCAGGCTCCGCAGTCCGGGCGGCAGTGCATAGCGGCTCTCTTATTGGCGTCGGCGCGCTGAAATAGCACGCTGCCGGGCACGCTATCATCTTTTACCCATGCAACGCAAAACTCAGCAATTCCCCTTGCCTGAAAAGGCCCTCGCGAGTAGTTTGTCGCGATATTTTGGTGAATTTCTTTTTTACAGGAACCTGGCAATGCCAAGAGCGAACGAAATCAAAAAAGGTATGGTGCTGAACTACAATGGCAAACTGCTGATTGTAAAAGACATTGATATTCAGTCACCGAGCGCCCGTGGCGCAGCAACGCTGTATAAAATGCGCTTTGCTGATGTCCGCACCGGCCTGAAAGTTGAAGAGCGTTTTAAAGGCGACGACATTGTTGATACCGTCTCCCTGAACCGCCGTTTCGTTGACTTCTCCTATGTAGACGGCAACGAATATGTCTTCATGGATAAAGAAGATTACACGCCCTATACCTTTACCAAAGATCAGATTGAAGATGAGCTGCTGTTTATTCCGGAAGGTGGCATGCCGGATATGCAGGTGCTGCTGTGGGATGGCCAGCTGCTGGCGCTTGAGCTGCCGCAGACCGTGGATCTCGAAATCGTTGAAACCGCACCGGGCATCAAAGGCGCATCTGCCAGCTCCCGTACCAAGCCTGCCACACTGAACACTGGCCTGGTGGTGCAGGTGCCGGAGTACCTGACCACCGGCGAGAAGATCCGCATTCATATTGAAGAGCGCCGCTATATGGGCCGTGCTGATTAAATAAAAAAGCCTCCGCATGGAGGCTTTTTTTTCGCCCGCGAAAGCGAGCAGAGCATTTACCCGCGGCTATTACAGCAGGTCGCGGAACAGCGTCTTCTTCAGCGCCAGCTCAACGCCGCGCACTTCAGCCATCCCTTTCAGGCGGCCAATCGCCGAGTAACCGGGGTTGGTTTTCTTATGCAGATCGTCAAGCATCTGGTGACCGTGATCCGGGCGGAACGGGATCGGGCGCAGATCGCCTGCTTTCTTACGGCGCTGCTCTTCGCTAAGGATTGCCGCCACCACTGACACCATATCCACATCGCCCTGCAGGTGCGCCGCTTCGTGGAAGGTTTTCGGGTTCTCTTCGCGGCAGGTGGCGCGCAGATGGGTGAAGTGAATGCGATCGCCGAAGGTCTCGATCATCCGCACCAGATCGTTATCCGCCCGCACGCCGTAAGAACCGGTACACATGGTAAAGCCGTTGTTGATGCTGTCCACCGCCTCTTTCAGCCACTGCATATCTTCAATGGTGGAGACAATGCGCGGCAGGCCGAGGATCGGGCGCGGCGGATCGTCCGGGTGAACCGCCAGCCGCACGCCCACTTCCTGCGCCACCGGCACAATGGCGCGCAGGAAACAGGCCATATTTTCGCGCAGCTGTGCTTTGTCGATGCCGTCATACTCCGCCAGACGCGCGCGGAACTGATCCAGCGTATAGCCCTCTTCCGCCCCCGGCAGACCGGCAATGATATTGCGCGTCAGCTTTTCCACTTCCGCATCACTCATCGCATTGAAATAGGCCTGCGCCTGGCGCTGCTCCTCTTCGCTGTAATCGGCCTGCGCCCCTTCGCGTTTAAGGATATGCAGCTCAAACGCGGCAAAGGCTATCTGGTCGAAGCGCAGCGCGCGTGAACCATCCGGCAGCTGGTATTCCAGGTCGGTGCGCGTCCAGTCGAGGATCGGCATAAAGTTGTAGCAGACGGTATCAATCCCGCAGGCGGCGAGGTTACGAATGCTCTGCTGATAGTTGGCAATCCATTTGTCGCAGTCGCCGGAGTGGGTTTTGATCTCTTCATGTACCGGGATACTTTCGACAACGGACCAGTAAAGCCCCTTTTCAGCCAGCAGGGCCTGGCGGGCTTTGATCTCTTCCACCGGCCACACCTGGCCGTTCGGAATGTGGTGCAGAGCGGTGACCACGCCGGTCGCGCCTGCCTGACGAACATCATCAAGAGAAACCGGATCGTTCGGTCCATACCAACGCCAGGTTTGTTCCATCGTCTTCCCCTCAAAAAAGTTGTTATACCAATACCGCGTGAAACATGACGACTACCATACATGCTTATGGAAAGCGGTCAAATCCTGCCACAGCAATGATTGATCCAGCTCACATTCCCCGGATATTTAAGGCATACCAATTCTTTTTGCTGTCATATAACTTTACACTGCTATTGTTAATTATTGGTTAATCAGGTGTATAGAGATGAAAACAATTGCCTCCGCCATGCTGCCCGCTTCGGTGCAACAGCCTCAGTACGATCGCAGCCAGCTCCGTTCGCGCATCGTTCACTTCGGTTTTGGTGCCTTTCACCGCGCCCATCAGGCGTTATTAACCGACCGGGTGCTGAATGCGCAAGGAGGCGACTGGGGCATTTGCGAAATCAGCCTGTTTAGCGGCGATGTTTTAATGTCGCAGCTGCGCGAGCAGGAACATCTCTATACGGTGCTGGAGAAAGGCGCCGACGGAAATAAGCCGATTATTATTGGCGCGGTCAACGAGTGCCTGAATGCCAAACTCGACACGCTGGCGGCGATTATTGAGAAGTTCTGCGAGCCGCAGGTGGCGATTGTCTCCCTGACCATCACCGAAAAGGGTTACTGCATCGATCCGGCCAGCGGTGAACTTGATCTCACCCAGCCGCGTATTGAGCACGATCTGAAATACCCGCACGAGCCGCACTCCGCGCCGGGCATTCTGGTAGAAGCCCTGCACCGCCGCCGCGAGCGCGGTTTGCCGCCCTTTACCGTGCTCTCCTGTGACAACATTCCTGACAACGGCCACGTGGTGAAAAACGCCGTGCTCGGCATGGCGCAAACCCGCTCGCCGGAGCTGGCGCAGTGGATAGCGGAGCATGTCAGCTTCCCGGCCACCATGGTCGATCGCATTGTCCCGGCGGCGACCGACGAGTCGCTGGCGGAGATTGCCGACGTAATCGGCGTCTTCGATCCCTGCGCCATCAGCTGCGAGCCATTTATTCAGTGGGTAATAGAAGATAACTTTGTCGCCGGGCGTCCGGCCTGGGAAACGGCGGGCGTGCAACTGGTGGAAGATGTGCAGCCGTGGGAGCAGATGAAGCTGCGCATGCTTAACGGCAGCCACTCCTTCCTCGCCTATTTAGGTTATCTCGCCGGGTTTGCCCATATTAATGAGTGTATGCAGGACGCGGCCTTCCGTGAGGCAGCGCGCCAGCTAATGCTCAATGAGCAAGCGCCGACGCTGCGCATCAAAGGCGTCAATCTCAATGCCTATGCCGACAGCCTGCTTGAGCGCTTCGCTAACCCGGCGCTGAAACACCGTACCTGGCAGATTGCGATGGATGGCAGCCAAAAGTTGCCGCAGCGCCTGCTGGACGGGATCCGTATTCATCTTCAGCGCCAGAGCGACTGGCCGCTGCTGGCGCTCGGCGTTGCGGGCTGGATGCGCTATGTCAGCGGCGTCGATGATGCAGGCGAGACCATTGATATTCGCGATCCACTGGCGGATAAAATCCGTGCCATCGTCGAGACCAGCAGCAGCGACGAGCGCGTGACGGCGCTGCTGACGCTAAAGGAGATCTTCGGTAACGATCTGCCGCATAACCCGGTGTTTGTCGATGCAGTCAGCCAGGCCTGGCGCGCTATTGAGACCCTCGGCGCACACGGCGCGGTGCAGCAGGCGGTCAACCCTTAACATTTTTTGCCCTCAACGCGGACGGATAGTGCGATGCGCCGTCCGCGCTCTTCTCTTTTTGGCTTTTTTTCGCCAGGATTGTCCGCTTGTGCTTTTTGATGACGCGGAGTTCCTGTGACGAAGACCAATCTGATTACCGGCTTTCTCGGAAGCGGTAAAACCACCTCCATTCTGCATTTGCTGGCCCATAAAGATCCGCAGGAGAAGTGGGCGGTGCTGGTGAATGAGTTTGGCGAAGTCGGCATTGATGGTGCCCTGCTCAGCGACAGCGGCGCGCTGCTTAAAGAGATCCCCGGCGGCTGCATGTGCTGCGTCAACGGCCTGCCGATGCAGGTCGGCCTCAATACCCTGCTGCGCCAGGGCAAACCCGATCGCCTGCTGATTGAGCCGACCGGGCTGGGCCATCCGAAGCAGATCCTCGATATGCTTACCGCCCCGGTCTACGAGCCGTGGATCGATCTGCGCGCTACGCTCTGCCTGCTCGACCCGCGCCAGCTGCTCGATGAGAAAGCGCTGAACAATGAGAACTTCCGCGACCAGTTAGCGGCAGCGGATATTATCGTTGCGAATAAAGAGGATCGCGCCAGCGCCGAGAGCCAGCAGGCATTTGACGCATGGTGGGCTGAGTTTGGCGGTGATCGCCTGCGGGTGAACGCTACGCAGGGAGCGATTGATGGCAGCCTGCTCGACCAACCGCGCCGTAATCTGCGCGCCCTGCCAGAGAGCGCCGCGCACGATCACGCGCACGGTGAGAAAAAGGGGCTGGCGGCACTGAGTTTACCGGCGCATCAGCGCTGGCGTCGCAATTTGAATAGTGGCCAGGGGCACCATGCCTGCGGATGGATTTTCGATGCTGATACGGTTTTCGACACCATTGGCCTGCTGGAGTGGGCGCGGCTTGCGCCAGTGTCGCGGGTAAAAGGGGTAATGCGTATTCCCGAAGGGTTGCTGCGCGTAAACCGTCAGGGTCAGGATTTGCATATTGAGACGCAAAACGTTGCGCCGCCCGATAGCCGGATAGAGTTAATCACCGACAGCGAGGCTGACTGGAACACGCTTCAATCAGCGTTGTTGAAGCTTCGTTTAAGTTAGCCGGACTACCGTGGCGTCCCTTAAACCTAAAAGAGCCTGCAAAATGAAAACCCGACTGCCTCTCATCGTGCTGCTGAATGCTGCTGGCCTCGCGCTGTTTTTCTCCTGGTATCTGCCGGTGAATCATGGTTTCTGGTTCCCGCTGGATTCAGCGATTTTTCACTTTTTCAACCGTGGGCTGGCGGAGAATCGCGCCTACTTATGGTTTGTGGCGCTCACTAACAACCGCGCGTTTGATGCCTGTTCGCTGGTGGCAATGGGCTGTCTGATGCTCTCTTTCTGGCTGCCGGCAGATCCGGCCGGACGTCGGCGTGTGGTGATGATTGGCCTGACCATGCTGCTGCTGGCTCTGGTGATCAACCAGCTTGCGCAGCATATGATGCCGGTGAAGCGCGCCAGCCCGTCGATCTCCTTTACCGACACCTATCGGGTGAGCGATCTGCTCAACTTCCCGACGAAAGATGCCTCGAAAGATAGCTTCCCGGGCGACCACGGAATGATGCTGCTGATTTTTGCCTCGGTGATGCTGCGTTATTTCGGTAAAAAAGCATTCGCCATCGGGATACTTATATTTGTCATATTTGCTTTCCCCCGGGTAATGATTGGCGCGCACTGGTTTACGGATATTGCCGTCGGTTCACTCTCTGCGGTGTTGATTGGCCTGCCCTGGTGTCTGATGACGCCACTGAGCGATAAGATCGTGGCGTTATTTGATCGCTATTTGCCTGGGAAAAACAAAATTTAAACACTTAAGTAACATTTAGCGCCGCCGGGAAGAGGCGATCATTAGCGTCCTTAATGTAAATTCCCGGCGGATGCCTGATTGTGTCACTTTTTAGCCAACTCAATCGCCTTTAAAAAGAGCATTTTGCCTGCTATTTCTCTTTATTTGTCCATTTATTGACCAAACGTATGAATTCACTTTCTGTATCACAATTTCTTATAAAAAAGTGATGAAAAGCACTCGCCTTGCATTAGATGTTCAGGTAACCTCGGTCCGTCTTGTCGCAAAGAGTGCTCTTTTACTCTCTGCGCGGTAATTTGTGCGCCTCGCCACAAATTCTGGCTCGAGTATTTGTCTTGAAACATTCAGATAATTAATCTCGCTGCGTTTAGCATTTTTCATAACGATATTATCGTTAAGGACTTCAAGGGAAAATAAGCAACATGGTCAAGTCTCAGCCGATCTTGAGATATATCGTGCGGGCGATACCCGCGATCGCAGTAGCGGTTCTGCTTTCAGCTTGTTCAACAAATACCGCCAAGAATATGCATCCTGAGACGCATGCTGTGCCCGAAGATAGCTCTTCACTGCAAGCCTCTCAGGATGAATTTGAAAACCTGGTACGTAATCTGGATGTTAAAAACCGGCTTATGGATCAGTATGCAAGTTGGAAAGGCGTTCGCTACCGTCTCGGCGGCGACACCAAGAAAGGCATCGACTGTTCTGGCTTTGTGCAGCGCACCTTCCGCGAACAGTTTGGTTTAGAGCTGCCGCGTTCCACCTGGGAACAGCAGGAAACCGGTAAGTCTATTTCGCGCACCAGTCTGCGCACCGGCGATCTGGTTCTCTTCCGCGCAGGCTCTACCGGACGTCATGTCGGCATTTATATTGGTAATAACCAATTCGTTCATGCCTCCACCAGCAGTGGTGTGATGATTTCCAACCTTGATGAGCCATACTGGAAGAAGCGCTATAACGAAGCGCGACGGATCCTGACACGCAGCTAATCGCTTTATGCCAGTTACCCTTGGCTGGCGTAAAGTTATAAAAAACACTGCTTCGGCGGTGTTTTTTTGTGCCTGCAATATGCTATACGAAACTTTCCGGGTTTTATTTCGCTTATATCCCCCGCTTTATAGGCGAAATATGATGAACCGCTAACATAGGCTCAGCATCATGCTTACCCGTAACGTCACCGTTAATCGACGCGTTGTGCTTATCAGCCTGCTGACCGGCGCGCTCGTCGCCCTGCTGGTCGGCGGTATTCAGTTCTGGCTGGAGCAGCAAAAGCGTGAAGCGCGCTACGATACCCTGCTGAGCAGCATTCAGGCTTCTTATGCCAGTTACTTCAGCACTATCCGCACCGCGGCAGAATCGCTGCACCCGCTTACGCTCAACAGCTGCGAAGAGGCTGCCAGCGAACTTACCTCGAAAGCCGCCTTCAGCCAGAATGTGCGCGCCTTTCTGTTGGTAAAAGATCAGCACGCCTACTGTTCGTCGGCCACCGGCGATATGGATGAGCCGATGAAACGGCTGATTCCAGGTATCGATATTAATAAAACTACCGATATGGTGATTTTACCCGGTACGCCGATGATGCCGACGCAGCCGGTGATTGCGCTCTGGTTTCGCAGCCCGCTACTGGATAAACGTGGCGTGCTCGCCACGCTCAATATCAACCTCGCACCCTATATGCTTTACACTACGCAGATGCCCGATCTTAACGGCCTTGCGCTCGGTATCGGCGATCGCGCGCTGACCACCTTTTCAGGCAGGCCACTGCTGTTAAGTACTCTGCATCAAACGCCCTACCTGAGCGTGCAGGTTGAAGGCTCGCCGGTCAGGCTCTACCTCTACGCCGATAAATGGCGAGTGGAAGATCTGCAGTTCGCGCTGCTGCTGGGTGCCACTGTTGGTATGCTTGCCGGTTTGCTGAGCGCTGCAATGCTCGCGATACATCTGCGCCCCGGCCGGGAGATCCTCACGGCAATTAAGCGCGACCAGTTTTACGTTGTTTACCAGCCGGTGGTGAGCGGCGCGGAGTTAAAAGTGACCGGTTTTGAAGTATTAATGCGCTGGAAGCACCCGACCGCCGGCGAAATCCCGCCCGATGCTTTTATTCATTTTGCCGAAGCGCAGCAGTTAATTGTGCCCCTGACCCTGCACCTGTTTAAGCTTATCGCCCGCGATGCGCCGGTTTTAAAAACGCTGCTACCGGAAGGGGTCAAAATGGGCATCAATATTGCGCCCGGTCATCTGCATGCGCCGAGCTTTAAAGAAGATATGCAGCAGTTTGCCCTCTCGCTTCCCCCTCACCACTTCAGCGTGGTGCTGGAGATCACCGAGCGCGATATGCTCAACCATGATGAGGTCAATAAGATCTTCCAGTGGCTGCATGATGAAGGGTTTGAGATCGCCATTGATGATTTCGGCACCGGTCATAGCGCGCTGATCTACCTTGAGCGCTTCACCCTCGATTTCCTGAAGATCGATCGCGGTTTTGTTAACGCCATCGGCACGGAGACCGTCACCTCACCGGTGCTTGACGCCGTGCTGACGCTGGCGAAACGGCTCAATATGCGCACCGTGGCGGAAGGGGTGGAGACGCCGGAGCAGGTGCGCTGGCTGCGCGATCGCGGCGTGCACTACCTGCAGGGCTACTTTTTCAGCCGCCCGATGACGCTACAGCAGTTTATCGACTGGCGACCGCCGACATTTACTGCCCGGCTGTAGGCGGAAAGAGTTCACAACCGCCGATCCCTCCCCTATTATTCAAGCAGAAAAATTCACGCCTCCGTCGCATTGCGGTAAAAGGGATCCAGCAAATGAAGTGTGCGCGCATTGTTGCTCTGTTACTGGCGTTTATCGCCCTCGCCTGCCAGGCGCAGACCATTAAAGAGAGTGACAGCTTTGCGATTATCGGCGAACCGAAATACGCCGTTAATTTTTCCCATTTTGATTATGTGAACCCCGCTGCGCCGAAAGGCGGTAACGTGACGCTCGCCAATATCGGCACCTTTGATAACTTCAACCGTTTCGCCCTGCGCGGCAACCCGGCGGTGCGCACCGATGCGCTGTACGACGCCCTGTTTACCACTTCCGACGATGAGCCTGGCAGCTACTATCCCCTGATTGCCGAAACCACACGCTATGCTGATGACTTCTCGTGGATGGAGATCTCACTCAATCCCCGCGCCCGCTTCCATGACGGCTCGCCGATCCGCGCCAGCGATGTCGCCTTCACCTTCCAGAAGTTTATGACTCAGGGGGTGCCGCAGTTTCGCATTGTCTATAAAGGCACGACGGTAAAAGCCATTTCGCCCTTAACCGTGCGCATTGAGCTGGCGAAGCCGGGCAAAGAGGATATGCTCAGCCTGCTGACGCTGCCGGTGATGCCGGAGAAGTTCTGGAAAGATCATAACCTCAGCGAGCCGCTTGCCCGCCCGCCGTTGAGCAGCGGGCCTTATCGCATCAGTAGCTGGCGTATGGGGCAGTATATTGCCTATACCCGCGTGCGCGATTACTGGGCTGCCGACCTGCCGGTCAACCGCGGCCGCTGGAACTTCAACAATATTCGCTATGACTACTATCTCGACGACAACGTCGCCTTTGAAGCCTTTAAAGCCGGGTCTTACGATCTGCGCAGCGAAGATAGCCCGAAAAACTGGGCCACGCGCTATATCGGCACCAATTTCGCGCGCGGCTATATTGTTAAAGATGAACAGACCAACCACTCGGCGCAGGATGCGCGCTGGCTGGCGTTTAATATCCAGCGCCCGGTGTTCGCCGACCGGCGGGTACGTGAAGCGGTCTCGCTGGCCTTCGACTTCGAGTGGATGAACAAAGCCCTGTTTTATGGTGCTTACAGCCGGGCGGACAGCTACTTTATCAACACAGAATATGCCGCGCGTAACTACCCGGATGCCGACGAGCTAACACTGCTGGCACCGTTAAAAGATCAGATCCCGCCTGAAGTCTTTACGCAGATCTACTCCCCGCCCACCTCAAGCGGCGACGGCTACGATCGCCAGAACCTGCTGAAAGCCGATAAGCTGCTGAACGATGCGGGCTGGGTGCTGAAAAATCAGCAGCGGGTGAATGCCAAAACCGGCAAGCCCTTTGTTTTTGAACTGCTGCTCCCCTCCGGCGGAAATGTGCAGTGGGTGCTGCCCTTCCAGCACAATCTCGCCCGGCTCGGCATCACCATGGAGTTACGCCAGGTGGATAACTCACAGGCGACCAACCGCATGCGCAGCCGCGATTACGACATGATGCCGCGTCTGTGGCGCGCGCAACCGTGGCCGAGCGGCGACCTGCAAATCTCCTGGGGTTCCGCTTATATCGACTCCTCCTACAATGCGCCGGGGGTAAAAAACCCCGCTATCGACACTCTGCTTGAACAGATTGCCCGCTGGCAGGGGAATAAAGAGAAGCTGTTGCCGCTCGGGCGCGCGCTGGATCGCGTGCTGACGTGGAACTATTACATGCTGCCGATGTGGTATATGGCGGCCGATCGCCTTGCGTACTGGGACAAGTTCTCCATGCCCGGCATTCGCCCCGTCTACTCAATTGGGTTTGATACCTGGTGGTATGACGTAAACAAGGCGGCGAAACTGCCCGCCGCCAGACGTTAAGGAGACGGGATGGGTGCTTATCTCATTCGCCGCTTACTGCTGCTGATCCCCACCCTGTGGGCGATTATTACCATCAACTTTTTTATCGTGCAGATTGCGCCCGGCGGCCCGGTCGATCAGGCGATTGCCGCCATTGAGTTTGGCGATCAGGGGCGGCTGCCCGGCACGGGTGATGGCGGTATGGGTGCAGGCCATGCGCGCACCGGCGTCGGCGATGCGCTGACTAACGATAGCCACTATCGCGGCGGGCGCGGCCTCGACCCGCAGGTGATTGAGGAGATCAAAAAGCGCTACGGCTTCGATAAACCGCTCTCCGAGCGCTACTTCAAAATGCTGTGGGATTATGCACGCTTCGATTTCGGCGATAGCCTGTTTCGCAGCGCCTCGGTGCTGCAACTGATCAAAGAGAGCCTGCCGGTCTCCATCACCCTTGGCCTGTGGGGCACGCTGATTATCTATCTGGTGTCGATTCCGCTTGGGATACGTAAAGCGGTCTACAGCGGCAGCCGGTTTGATATCTGGAGCAGCGCACTGATTATTGTCGGCTACGCGATTCCGCCGTTTCTGTTCGCCATTTTGCTAATCATCTTCTTCGCTGGTGGCAGCTATTATGACTTCTTCCCGCTGCGCGGGCTGGTGTCGACGGATTTCGCCACGCTGCCCTGGTATAAACAGGCCGCTGATTATCTCTGGCACATTACCCTGCCGGTGCTGGCGACGGTGATTGGCGGCTTTGCCGCGCTGACGATGCTCACCAAAAACTCCTTTCTCGATGAGATCCGCAAGCAGTACGTGGTGACGGCGCGCGCCAAAGGGGTGAGCGAGCGCAATATCATGCGTAAACATGTCTTTCGCAATGCCATGCTGCTGGTGATTGCAGGCTTCCCGGCGACTTTTGTCAGCATGTTCTTTACCGGTTCGCTGATGATCGAGGTGATCTTCTCCCTCAACGGTCTCGGCCTGCTGGGCTATGAAGCGACCGTCTCGCGGGATTACCCGGTGATGTTCGGCACGCTCTATATCTTCTCCCTTATCGGCCTGCTGCTGAATATTGTCAGCGATATCACCTATACGCTGGTCGATCCGCGTATCGATTTCGAGGGGCGCTGATGTTCAGACTCAGTTATGTTAACCAGGCGCGCTGGGCGCGTTTTCGCCATAACCGCCGTGGATACTGGTCGTTATGGATCTTTGTCGTGATTTTTGTCTTAAGCCTCTGCTCGGAGCTGATCGCCAATGATAAGCCGCTGCTGGTGCGCTATCAGGGCGAGTGGTTTGTGCCGCTGGTGAAAAACTACAGCGAAAGCGACTTTGGCGGCCCGTTTGCCACACCGGCGGATTACCAGGATCCGTGGCTGCAAAAACAGCTTAACGAGCATGGCTGGGCGCTGTGGGCGCCGGTGCGTTTCGGCGCGCGCAGCATTAACTACGCCACCACGCAGCCCTTCCCCTCTCCGCCATCAGCGCAAAACTGGCTCGGCACCGACGCCAACGGCGGCGATGTGCTGGCGCGCATTCTCTACGGCACGCGCATCTCTCTGCTGTTCGGCCTGCTGTTGACGCTCTGCTCCAGCGTCATCGGCATCGTGGTCGGTGCCGTGCAGGGTTATTACGGCGGTAAGATCGATCTCTTCGGCCAGCGCTTTATTGAGGTGTGGTCCGGGCTGCCAACGCTGTTCCTGATTATTTTGCTCTCAAGCGTTATCCAGCCCGGCTTCTGGTGGCTGTTCGGCATTACCGTGCTGTTCGGCTGGATGACGCTGGTGAGCGTGGTGCGCGCCGAGTTTCTGCGTACGCGTAATTTCGACTACATCCGCGCCGCACAGGCGATGGGCGTCAGCGATGGCGCGATTATGCTGCGCCATATGCTGCCCAATGCGATGGTGGCGACGCTGACCTTCTTCCCCTTTATTCTCAGCGGCTCGGTCAGCACCCTCACCTCGCTCGATTTTCTCGGTTTCGGGCTGCCGCTCGGCTCCCCGTCTCTCGGCGAGCTGCTGCTGCAGGGCAAAAATAATTTGCAGGCTCCGTGGCTCGGCATCGCGGCGTTCGTCTCAACGGCGCTGCTGCTGTCGGTGCTGATCTTTATCGGCGAAGCGGTGCGCGACGCGTTTGATCCTAATAAGGCGGTGTAAATGGCTTCCCCGTTACTGACTATTGACGCGTTAACCATCGCCTTCCGCCAGCAGGCGACGACCCGCACGGTGGTGGAGGATCTCTCCCTGCGCATTGACGCGGGCGAAACGCTGGCGCTGGTGGGCGAGTCCGGCTCCGGCAAGAGCGTCAGCGCGCTATCGATCCTGCGCCTGCTCCCCTCGCCGCCGGTGATCTATCCCTCTGGCGATATTCTGTTTCATGGCGAATCCCTGCTGCATGCCAGCGAGCGCACCCTGCGCGGCGTGCGCGGCAACAAGATCGCCATGATCTTCCAGGAGCCGATGGTCTCCCTCAACCCGCTGCATACGCTGGAAAAGCAGCTTTATGAAGTGCTCTCCCTGCACCGGGGAATGCGCCGGGAAGCGGCGCGGGCCGAGATGCTCGACTGCCTCGATCGCGTCGGCATCCGTAATGCGCGCAGCCGCCTCGGCGACTTCCCTCATCAGCTCTCCGGCGGCGAGCGCCAGCGTGTGATGATCGCCATGGCGCTGTTGACGCGCCCCGAGCTGCTGATTGCCGATGAACCAACCACCGCGCTGGACGTCTCCGTGCAGGCGCAGATCCTCACCCTGCTGCGGGAGCTGCGCGACGAGCTTAATATGGGTCTGCTGTTTATCACCCATAACCTGAACATTGTGCGCAAGCTGGCGGATAACGTGGCGGTGATGCAAAACGGCCGCTGCGTGGAGCAGAACCGTGCGCAAGCCCTGTTCAGCGCGCCGAATCATCCCTATACGCAAAAGCTGATCAACAGCGAGCCGCACGGTGAGCCGGTGCCGCTCCCGCCCGTCGATCAGCCGCTGTTGCAGGTGGAGAAACTCGGCGTCAGCTTCCCGGTGCGTAAAGGCATTTTCCGCCGCGTTGTCGCGCAAAACGCGGTGGTGAAAGGGATCTCCTTTACCCTGCGAGCGGGTGAAACGCTGGGGCTGGTGGGTGAATCCGGCTCCGGGAAAAGCACCACCGGCCTTGCGCTGCTGCGGCTGGTCAACGCCGAGGGCACGATTCTATTCGACGGCAAACCGCTGCATAAGTGGAGCCGCAAGCAGATGCTGCCGGTGCGCCACCGGATTCAGGTGGTGTTTCAGGATCCCAATTCGGCGCTGAATCCGCGCCTCAATGTGCAGCAGATTATCGAAGAGGGGCTACGCGTGCATCAGCCTGAGCTGTCGCGCGAAGCCCGCGAGCAGCGGGTGATCGAGGTGATGCAGGAGGTAGGGCTGGATGCGCAGACACGCCAGCGTTATCCGGCGGAGTTTTCCGGTGGCCAGCGTCAGCGTATCGCCATTGCCCGTGCGCTTATTATGAAGCCGGAGCTGATTATTCTGGATGAACCAACCTCATCGCTGGACCGCACCGTGCAGGCGCAGATCCTCGCGCTCCTGAAGTCGCTTCAGCAGACGCACCGGCTGGCCTATATCTTTATCAGTCACGATCTGCATCTGGTGCGCACCCTCTGCCACCAGGTGATTGTGCTCAAACAGGGTGAAGTGGTGGAACAGGGCGAGTGTCGGCGGGTGTTTGACGAACCTCAGCAGGCGTATACACGCCAGCTGCTGTCGCTGAGCTGAGGTTCAGAACGGGTTGTAATTGGAGAAAGGTTCCGCGATAGCGACGCCGAAGTTTTTCAGGCGGCAGGTCGCGGCAAACTCATCCTGACTGTGAACGAAAAGGCATGGCTCGCCTTCGCACTCGACCACCGAGCAGTCGACTTCGATATCGCTGAGCGCCTGGCTGAGTTTATGCATCACCGGCCAGGCGTTATCGCCGTCCGGGCTGAGCAATTTTAATGCCACCAGCGCGTCATCCGCCGCATGTCCATTTTGCGGAATCGGTTCAACTTTGGCACCTGCAAAACCCTCTCGCCAGCGATAGCACTGGGGCAAACGGTGGATGATTGAGAGCTGTAATGTATTCACTTTCTTTCCCCAGAAGCACTTTCACTTCACAAATATTTCACATCTAGATTAACACACTATTCACATTTCATCCTGCCAGTGGCAGAGAAAAGGTTGCACCCCGCGTAGTGTGTGGGTTTGCCGCGCTTTTATCAGCATGTTATGAACGCGTCGGCAGGCCAACTTTTCGGCTATATGTACCCGTTTATGAGATCTAACTCAACCTTTTTCACTACAAAGATGTGACTTTTTACACGACAGGATTTTACATAAAAGAAACAAAAAGCCCAAAAAGAGAACGGCTTTTGCTTGATATGCATCAACGCAGGGAGCGGGTTACGCTCCCTGTTGAGAGGGGTTATGCCACTTTTTTGGTGCGGCTGGCATAGAGATAGAAGAGAACCGAGCAGGTGGCGCAGAAGGTCATCGACCAGATCATTGGCCAGGCGGTGTTGAAGGTGGCCAGCGACAGCAGCGCGCCAACAATCGCCCCGATACCAAAACGGAAGGTGCCCGCCAGCGATGAGGCGGTGCCGGCCATATGCGGGAATTCGTCGAGGATCACCGCCATCGCGTTCGACGCCACCAGCGTGACGCAGCCGACAAATGCCGCCACACCCACCACCAACGCCCAGAAGCCAACACCCAGCAGCGCGGTCACCACCATCCATAACGCCATCACAAACTGGATCCACAACCCGCTGCGGAACATATTCAGCGCGCCAACCCGGCGCACAAAGCGGCCGTTGATAATGGTCAGAATGAACAGGAAGACAATATTGAGTGCAAAGTAGTAGCCAAAATCCTGCGGCGAGACGTGGTTAATTTCGATATAGACAAACGGCCCGGCGCTGAGGAAGGAGAACATGCCGGCAAAGCTGAAGCCGCTGGCGAGCATATAGCTGAGCACGCGTTTGTGGCGAAACAGCGAGGCAAAGTTGCCAAGGGTGGTGCGGAAATGGAACTTATGCCGCTTCTCTACCGGCAGCGTTTCGCGGATGAAAAAGGCGATCATCCCTGATGCCAGCAGCGCCGCCAGCGCGAGGATCCAGAAGATGGCGTGCCAGTTGAACCATATCAGCACCGCGCCGCCAATCATCGGTGCCAGCAGCGGCGCGATGGTGGTCACCAGCATGACAAAGGACATCATGCGTGAGAACTCTTCGCGCGGGTAGATATCGCGCATCAGGGCGTTAATCACCACGCTGGCTGCCGCGGCGGCGAGGCCGTGCAAAAAGCGCATAAAGATAAGCTGCTCGATACTCTGCGCCAATGCGCAGGCCACCGCTGCGACGGCGAACACCAGCGTGCCGCCAAGGATCACCGGCTTGCGCCCGATGCTGTCTGCCATCGGTCCATAGAAGAGCTGGCCGATGGCAAAGCCGAGAATGTAGCTGCTCAGGGTCATCTGCGCGCTGCCGGCCGGTACGCCGAACTGCCCGGCAATCACCGGCAAGGCGGGCAGATACATATCAATCGACAACGGCATCAGCATGGCCAACAGGCCAAGGATAAAGACAATACTCAGTGATGAGTGTGGCCTGCTGGTCACGGCAGCAATCTCCTGAAGTTAGCGGGTGAGCATGCCAACGCTGGCAATTTCATCCTCGGTAAGCGCGCGGTACTCACCCGGCGCCAGGTCGTCATCCAGACGGATGCCACCAATGCGTTCGCGATGCAGGCCGACCACGTGGTTGCCCACGGCGGCAAACATGCGCTTCACCTGATGGTAGCGTCCTTCGCTAATGGTCAGGCGCACCTGCGTCGGCGTAATCACCTCCAGCACGGCGGGTTTGGTGAGATCTTTTTCATTATGCAGCTGGACGCCGTGAGCGAACTGCTCGGCGGTATCCTCTGCAACCGGCGACTCCAGCGTCACCAGGTAGGTCTTTTCGCAGTGATGGCGCGGCGAGGTAATGCGGTGCGACCACTGGCCATCATCGGTCATCAGCACCAGACCGGTGGTGTCGATATCGAGACGCCCGGCGGCGTGAAGCTTGTGCGCGACCGGTTCGTCGAGGAAGTAGAGCACCGTCGGGTGATCGGGATCTTCGGTAGAACAGACGTACCCTTCCGGTTTATGCAACATAAAGTAGCGCGGGCCGGTCTGCTGAACGAGGGTATTGCCGTTGTACTCAACCTCGTGTTCCGGTTGCAGTTTAAAGGCGGCATCGCGAACGATCTCGCCATTGACCGTAACACGGCTGCCGCGGATTTCGCGCCCGGAAATGGCGCGGCTGACGCCAAGCTGCTGAGCGATAAACTTATCAAGTCGCATGAAATTTTCTGGCCTGTATGGTGCTGAATGGGGGCAATGCGCCCACAAAAGAGATGAACAGCCTGAAGTATAACGAGCATCATAAACCGCTTAAAGCAAAGTTTCGTGGCATACTGTCTGCCGTCAATCTGTAACGCCGTTGAGACAATGACTTTTACGCTACGCCCCTACCAACGCGAAGCGGTGGATGCCACCCTCGCCCATTTTCGTCAACACGCTGAACCCGCAGTGATTGTGCTGCCGACCGGCGCCGGAAAAAGCCTGGTAATTGCCGAGCTGGCACGGCTGGCACGTGGTCGCGTGCTGGTGCTGGCACATGTGAAAGAGCTGGTTGCGCAGAACCACGCCAAATATATCGCCCTTGGGCTGGACGCAGATATTTTCGCCGCCGGGCTGAAGCGCAAGCAGAGCCACGGCAAAGTGGTGTTTGGCAGCGTACAGTCGGTGGCGCGCAACCTTGATCAGTTCCAGGGTGAGTTTTCCCTGCTGGTGGTGGATGAGTGCCATCGCATCAGCGATGACGACGATAGCCAGTATCAGCAAATCCTTTCCCATCTGAAGGAGGTGAATCCGCGCATTCGCCTGCTCGGCCTGACGGCAACCCCCTTCCGTCTTGGTAAAGGGTGGATTTACCGCTTTCACTATCACGGCATGGTACGCGGCGATGAAAAAGCGCTGTTCCGCGACTGTATTTATGAACTGCCGCTGCGCTATATGATTAAACACGGTTATCTGACGCCGCCGGAGCGGCTGGATATGCCGGTGGTGCAGTACGATTTCAGCCGCTTACAGACGCAGAGTAACGGCCTGTTCAGCGAAGCGGAGCTGAACCGCGAACTGAAGAAGCAGAAGCGCATTACGCCGCACATTGTCAGCCAGATTGTTGAGTTTGCGCAGACGCGCAAAGGGGCGATGATTTTTGCCGCCACGGTGGAGCACGCCCGCGAAATCACCGGCCTGCTGCCCGCGGACGACGCAGCGCTGATCACCGGCGAAACCCCCGGCCCGCAGCGTGATGCCTTAATTGAGGCTTTCAAACAGCAGCAGTTCCGCTTTCTGGTCAACGTCGCGGTGCTGACCACCGGCTTTGATGCGCCGCATGTCGATCTGATTGCCATTTTACGCCCGACGGAATCCGTCAGCCTCTATCAGCAGATCGTCGGTCGCGGCCTGCGCCTGGCACCGGGGAAAACCGACTGCCTGATTCTGGATTACGCCGGTAACCCGCACGATCTCTACGCCCCGGAGATTGGCGCGCCGAAAGGCAAAAGCGATAACGTGCCGGTGCAGGTCTTCTGCCCGGGCTGCGGCTTCGCTAATACTTTCTGGGGGAAAACTACTGCTGACGGCACGCTGATTGAGCACTTTGGCCGCCGCTGCCAGGGCTGGTTTGAAGATGATGAAGGGCATCGCGAGCAGTGCGATTACCGTTTCCGCTTCAAAAACTGCCCGCACTGCAATGCGGAGAATGATATCGCCGCGCGCCGCTGCCGCAGCTGCGATGCGATTCTCGTCGACCCGGACGATATGCTGAAAGCCGCGCTGAAGCTGAAAGATGCGCTGGTGCTGCGTTGCAGCGGCATGACATTGCAGCACGGCGCGGATGAGAAAGGCGAATGGCTGAAAATCACCTATTACGATGAAGATGGCGCGGATGTCAGCGAGCGCTTTCGTCTGCAAACCCCGGCGCAGCGCACCGCCTTTGAGCAGCTCTTTATGCGCCCGCATACGCGCACGCCCGGCGTGCCGTTACGCTGGATTGCGGCGGCGGATATCGTCGCCCAGCAGGCGCTGCTGCGTCACCCCGATTTTGTCGTCGCACGTATGAAAGGTCAGTACTGGCAGGTGCGGGAAAAAGTGTTTGATTACGAAGGTCGCTTTCGCCGGGCGCATGAATTGCGCGGCTGAGCGCACTTTTGATTGCTGTATCAATCATTAGGGGATAGAATACCGCCCGCTTTTGCATCCGCAAAGCCGATCATCTGCCTGTTGCTGGGTCGCCTGTAACAGGATTTATTTAAGAGAGATTCAAATGTTTACTATTAACGCAGAAGTACGTAATGAGCAGGGTAAGGGTGCGAGCCGCCGCCTGCGCACCGCGAACAAGTTCCCGGCTATCGTCTACGGTGGAACTGAAGCGCCGGTTGCTATCGAACTGGATCACGACAAAGTGTGGAACATGCAGACTAAGCCTGGTTTCTACAGCGACGTTCTGACCCTGGCTCTCGATGGCAAAGAAGTTAAAGTTAAGATTCAGGCTGTTCAGCGTCATCCGTTCAAGCCGAAACTGACTCACATCGACTTCGTTCGCGCGTAATCGCTGACAAGTTGAAGAAAAAACCCCGCTCCGGCGGGGTTTTTTTATGGCCTATTTTCCGCCGCTCAGCCGACGCTGCAGCTGATCGCGCAGGTTCGGCGGCGTACCTTTGATGGTCAGCGTGTCTGTAGCCGGATCCCAGAAGATACGCTCGCCAAGCAGCAGCGCATCAAAATTGATGGTCAACCCGCCGCCGCTGCCGGCATATTTGGTCAACTGCCGCAGGGTGCTGCGATCCGCCGGGAAGCTCTCTTCCAGCTCGTAGCCCTGGCCTGCGGTGAACTCTTCAAAGCTCACTTCGCTTACGCCCGCCAGCTCTTTTGAGAGCGACGCCAGCTCAATCTCCTCGCCCGCCTGCAACTGCTCGTTACAGTAGGTGTAGACCTGCTGACGAACAGTTTGACGCTCGGATTTATCAAGCTCTGCCTGGGCGGTAAAATCATCGACTGCCTGCAGCAGCCCACGGTTCTGCGCTTTCGCGTTCAGCCCTTCGCTGGCGCCAAGGAAATCCATAAAGAAATCCGCGACCTTGCGCCCTACCCGCCCTTTCAGGAAGGTGAGGTAACGCGTTGACTCCGGGTTAGTTTCCCACTCGGTTAAGTCGACGCGCGCAACGATATCGGCGTGATTAATATCAAGATAATGCGTCGAGCTGATATCGAGGTTTTCATTGACGCGCATGCTGCTTAAGTTGTTCAGCACCGCCACTAACAGATACTCCACCGCCAGATAACGGTAGTGGCAAAACAGCACAATACCGCCGTCGGCAAAGGGGTATTTCGCCAGTTCATCACGTAAGCGCCCGGTCGCCGCGCGGCTGAAGGCGAGAAACTCCTCTTCGCCCTGACGTTGCAGACGCAGCGCCTGTGCCAGCTCGCTCTCTTCATTAAACAGGCCATAGGCTTTATTTTTTGCGCTATAGACCCGGTGCAGTTCCGCCACCATCTCTTCGACGGGCGGGGTGGGTTCGAGCAAAGAATCGCGCAGCACCAGCTCAAGGGTTTGCTCATCGCGCTTGATAAGCTGGTGCAGGGCAATCTGGTTGATGTCCAGACTCATGATAAACTCTCCTTTTTGACCGGCGGTATTCAACCACCACCAACGCCGCGGTGCAACTGCTGATAAAAAAGCAGAAAAAAAGCTCTTCCTACGGTAAGATGTTGCCCTTTCATGAACAGACTGATTTCGATTTATGCCACAAATCTCCCGCTACAGTGATGAACACGTTGAACAACTGCTCAGTGAGCTGGCCAACGTACTGGAAAAACACAAAGCACCGGCCGACCTCTCTTTGATGGTGCTGGGCAATATGGTGACCAACCTGATTAACAGCAGCGTCGCCCCCGCGCAGCGTCAGGCCATCGCGACATCTTTCGCAAAGGCACTGCAATCGTCCATTGGCGACGACAAAGCGCACTAAGGGAAATCACAACAGTTTATGGTGACTAATCGTCAACGCTACCGTGAAAAAGTCTCCCAGATGGTGAGTTGGGGGCACTGGTTTGCGCTGTTCAACATTTTGTTGTCCATCGTGCTCGGTAGCCGTTACCTGTTTGTTGCCGACTGGCCGACCACGCTTTCCGGGCGTATTTACTCCTGGCTGAGCCTGGTGGGCCACTTCAGCTTTGTGGTGTTTGCCACCTATCTGCTGATCCTCTTCCCGCTGACCTTTATTGTGATGTCGCAGCGGCTGATGCGCGTGCTCTCGGCGATCCTCGCCACCGCAGGCATGACGCTGCTGCTTATCGACAGCGAAGTCTTTACCCGTTTTCACCTGCACCTCAATCCGGTGGTCTGGGAACTGGTCATTAACCCCGATCAGAACGAGATGGCCCGCGACTGGCAGCTGATGTTTATCAGCGTGCCGGTCATTTTGCTGATTGAGATGCTGTTTGCGACGTGGAGCTGGCAGAAGCTGCGCAGCCTCACGCGCCGCCGCCACTTCGCCAAACCGGTGGCCGCCCTCTTTTTCGTCTCCTTTATTGCCACCCACGTGATGTATATCTGGGCGGACGCCAATTTCTATCGCCCGATCACCATGCAGCGCGCCAACCTGCCGCTCTCTTACCCGATGACCGCGCGCCGCTTCCTTGAAAAACATGGTCTGCTGGATGCGCAGGATTACCAGCGTCGCCTGGTAGAACAAGGCAATCCGGAAGCGGTATCGGTGCAGTATCCGTTAAGCGATCTGCGCTATCTCGATATGGGCTCCGGGCAGAATGTGCTGCTGATTACCGTCGATGGGCTGAACTACGCCCGTTATGAAAAACAGATGCCGCAACTGGCGAGCTTTGCCGGGCAGAACGTTAAATTTACCCAGCATATGAGCGCCGGGAATAACGCAGATAATGGCTACTTCGGCCTCTTCTACGGTATTTCGCCAAGCTATATGGATGGCGTAATGTCGTCACGCATTCCGCCCGCGCTGATCACCGCACTGAATCATCAGGGTTATCAGCTGGGTCTCTTCTCGTCAGATGGCTTCAGCAGCCCGCTCAATCGCCAGGCGCTGCTGTCAGATTTCTCGCTGCCGCCGGCGAAAAGCCAGAGTGATGCGCAGACGGCCGATCAGTGGATCAAATGGCTGTCCCATGATGCGCAGGACGATACCCGCTGGTTCTCATGGGTCTCCTTTAACGGTACCGCGACGTTTGACATCGACACACCGGGCTTTGCACGTAAGTACACCCGCGCTGCCGCCGATGTCGATGCGCAGATTGCCCGCGTGCTGGATGCGCTGCGCGCCTCCGGCAAAATGGACAACACGGTAGTGGTGATCACCGCTGGTCGCGGCATCCCGGCAAATCAACAGGACACGACCTTCGACTGGTCGCGCAGCCGCCTGCATGTGCCGCTGGTCGTACACTGGCCGGGCACGCCGGCGCAGCGTATTACCAGGCTGACGGATCATCAGGATGTGATGACCACTCTGATGCAGCGTCTGCTGCATGTCAGCACGCCGGCTAATGAGTATTCGCAGGGTCAGGATCTCTTTACCGCCACGCGCCGCCACAACTGGGTGACCGCCGCTAACAGCAATACGCTGGCGATTACCACGCCGCAGATGACGCTGGTGCTCGATCAGAACGGCAACTATAAGTCCTGGGATGCGCAGGGCGAGAAGATCCGCGATCAGAAACCGCAGCTCAGTTTACTGCTGCAGGTGCTGACCGATGAAAAACGGTTTATCGCTAACTGATTGATTATTTATGAATCACTCAGCCTGCCCTGTACTTGCAATCAGGCAAGAAACGGGTAGTATTAGCGCCACATGTCGGCACGTAGCGCAGCCTGGTAGCGCACTGTCATGGGGTGTCAGGGGTCGGAGGTTCAAATCCTCTCGTGCCGACCAAAATTCCCCGCCGCCTTGCCTGCTTCATTCCGGCAAGACGAGAAAAAACAGCAAGTTATTTTAACTTGCTGTTTTTTTTGCCCGTCAAAACCCCTTTTATTCCGGTAAACGGGTAAGCAATTCGTAATCAGGATGTTAACATAGAGACAAATTCATGCCTGTTATGATGAGTGAAACCTATGTCCGACTTAAACCGTCCACAACTCCAGTTGCCCAACGGGGCCGATAAACTGCTGCTCCACTCCTGCTGCGCGCCCTGCTCGGGTGAAGTGATGGAAGCGATCCAGGCTTCCGGTATCGACTACACCATCTTCTTCTATAACCCGAACATTCATCCGCAAAAAGAGTACGAACTGCGCAAAGAGGAGAATATCCGCTTTGCTGAGAAGCACGGCGTGCCCTTTGTCGATGCGGATTACGATACCGACAACTGGTTCGAGCGGGCGAAAGGGATGGAGTGGGAGCCTGAGCGCGGCGTGCGCTGCACAATGTGTTTTGATATGCGCTTTGAGCGCACGGCGCTCTATGCCCATGAGCACGGCTTCAAAGCCATCAGCAGTTCGCTGGGCATCTCTCGCTGGAAAAACATGCAGCAAATCAATGACTGCGGCCAGCGCGCGGCGGGGCACTATCCGGAGATGGTTTACTGGGATTACAACTGGCGCAAACAGGGCGGCTCGGCAAGGATGATTGAGATCAGCAAACGGGAGCGCTTCTACCAGCAGGAGTACTGCGGCTGCGTCTACTCCCTGCGCGACAGTAACCTGCACCGTAAATCCCAGGGCCGACCGCTGATTAAAATCGGTAAGCTCTATTACGGTGACGATCAGGAATAGAGATGAACAATCCCGGCCATCTGACCGGGATTGTTTGCATTACAGCGCGATATCCGCAACCTGCTCATCGTCGTGATGCGGTTGCGTCACCGGCTTCTGCACCGGCGGGGTAATGTCCGCCACCATCGATTCGTCGCACTTCAGACCGAGGATTTCGCTGGTGTAGCGCAGCTCGGCGTCGGCGGCTTCGATATTGCCATTCAGCTCGGTACCGAACGAGGGAATAATCTCCCGCAGCTTGGTTTGCCAGGCTTCTGAGGCGAAGCGCTCGGTAAACACTTTCTCCATCAGCTCGAGCATGATCGGTGCTGCGGTTGAGGCACCCGGCGACGCGCCAAGCAGCGCGGCAATGGTGCCCTCTTTGTCGCTGACCACTTCGGTGCCCAGACGCAGCACGCCGCCTTTCCCGGCTTCGCGTTTGATAATCTGCACCCGCTGCCCTGCCTGCCACAAGCGCCAGTCCTCTTTTTGCGCCAGCGGATAGTATTCACGCAGCGCATCAAAGCGGTCATCCTCGTTTTGCAGCACCTGGTTTACCAGGTATTTCACCAGGCTGAAGTTGGTCATTCCGACCGTCAGCATCGGCAAAATATTGGATGAGTTGGTTGAGCGCAGCAGATCCCACAGCGATCCGTTTTTCAAAAAACGCGTCGAGAAGGTGGCGAATGGCCCAAAAAGCAGCACGCGTTTGCCATCAATAATGCGCGTATCGATATGCGGCACCGACATTGGCGGCGCGCCAACGGTCGCCTGACCGTAGACTTTTGCCAGATGGTGATTCACCACCGCCGGATCTTCCGCCACCAGGAACTGGCCGCCTACCGGGAAGCCAGCGTAATCGGCCGCTTCCGGAATGCCGGATTGCTGTAACAGCTTCAGCGCTGCACCGCCGGCACCGATAAAGATAAATTTCGCTTTGATCACCTGCTCAGCGCCGCTGTTCAGGTTATGCAGCGTCACGCTCCAGCTCTGGTCGGCATTGCGCTTTAAGCCGCGCACTTCGGTCGCCAGTTGCAGGTCGAAGTTCGCCTTCTTCTGCAGCGAGTCAATCATCTGGCGCGTCAGCTCGCCAAAGTTAACATCAGTGCCAATCTCTGTGCGGGTAGCGGCAATTTTTTGCGTGGCATCGCGCCCTTCCATCACCAGCGGTGCCCACTGTTTGATCTGCTCAGGGTCTTCGGAGTAGCGCATGCCGCGAAACAGGGAGCACTGCTGCAACGCTTTATAGCGCGCGCGCAGGAAGTTGACGTTGTCGTCGCCCCAGACGAGGCTCATATGCGGCACGGTATTGATAAAGGAGCGCGGGTCGCGCAGCACACCGCTTTTTACCTGGTGCGCCCAGAACTGGCGAGAGATGCGAAACGCTTCGTTGATCTCAATCGCTTTTTTAATGCTGACAGAGCCGTCCGCGCTGCGGGGGGTGTAGTTGAGTTCCATCAGGGCAGCATGCCCGGTACCGGCGTTGTTCCAGCCGTTTGAACTCTCTTGCGCCAGGGCGTCGAGACGCTCCACCATCGTAATTGACCAGTCCGGTTCAAGATCCGAAAGCCAGGTTCCCAACGTGGCACTCATGATTCCACCACCGATTAAAAGCACATCTGTTTCCTGCTCTTTCGATGCGGACGCATCTGCTGCTTTTGAGACAGCATTAAGCCCGACAGCCATCGAAAACAGCCTGGCAGTCATTCTTTTCATGATGATATTGCCTTACTTTTAGTGCTGCTTTATTCGCATTTATAGAGGGTTAAGTCGTTAGCTCGTCTAACGTAGCACTTAAAAGTCGAGATTTAAATAATGTTTAAACATTAAATAATAATTATATAAATGTTACTAATAAGTTGCTTTTATGCATTAGTTTTAACAATAATTGTTGCCCGCCTGACGCGTAAATCTGCTATTATCCTGCGCTTTGCCAAACGCATGGATGCCGTTTGCCTCTGCTTTTTTGGCACTCTCCACTTGCGGAATGTTATGACCGACAACACTACCCCCTCCTCTTCTCAGGTAAGCGCCGTACTGCGCTCGCCGAAGCTGTTTACACGTGAAATTTTAGCCGGTGTGATCACTGCGCTGGCGCTGATCCCGGAAGTGATCTCCTTCTCGGTGATTGCCGGTGTTGACCCGAAAGTGAGCCTGATCGCCTCGGTGGTGCTCTGCTTCGCGATGTCCATTCTCGGCGGTCGCCCGGCGATGGTAACCGCGGCTGCCGGGTCAGTCGCACTGGTTATCGGTCCGATGGTCAACCAGAACGGTGTGGAATACATTTTGCCTGCGGTATTACTGGCGGGCGTGATCCAGATAATCTTTGGCCTGACCGGCATGGCACGCCTGATGCGCTTTATTCCCCATGCGGTGATGACCGGGTTTGTTAACGCCCTCGGTATTCTGATCTTCTTTGCCCAGGTGCCCCACTTCTGGAGCAAGAATCCGCTTATTCTGGCGCTCTTCGCCCTGACGCTGCTGATTGTGCTGTGGCTGCCGCGCTGGCTGAAAAGCGTGCCCGCGCCGCTGGTGGCGATTGTCGTGCTGACCGCCTATACCATCTTCAGCGGTCAGCTATTACCCACCGTCGGCGATGAAGGCCCGATGCAGGGCGGCCTGCCGGGGTTGACCGAATGGCTGGTGCCGTTTGATTTGCATACGCTGAGTATTATCTGGCCCTGCGCGCTGAGCATCGCCTTTGTCGGGCTGATGGAGTCGCTGCTGACCGCCAAACTGGTTGATGACTTAACCCATACGCCGTCGAATAAAGGGCGCGAAAGTACCGGGCTTGGCATCGCCAATATCCTTGCCGGTTTCTACGGCGGCATTGCTGGCTGCGCGATGATTGGTCAAACCATCGTTAACGTTGAGATGGGCAAAGGCCGCACGCGCCTCTCAACCGTTGCCGCCGCGCTGGTGTTGCTGCTGCTGGTTACGGCGTTAAGCGAGGTGATGGCGAAAATCCCGATGGTGGTGCTGGCCGGGATTATGGCGATTGTCGCCTTCAAGACCTTTAACTGGGGAAGCCTCAAGCCTGGCACCCTGAAGCAGGCGCCTTTCGTCGAGAGCGTAGTGATGGTAATAACGGTGATTGCCACCGTCAGCACCGGCAACCTGGCGATTGGCGTGGTTGCCGGGGTGGTGACGCTGGCGATAACGCCGGCGAAGTGGCGGGAAAAGTCGCTGTTTACAGCAAAAACAGCGTCGCCAGACCAAGAAAAATAAAGAAGCCGCCGGTATCGGTAATGGCGGTGATCATCACGCTGGAGCCGACCGCCGGGTCGCGCCCCAGCCGGATCATCAGCATCGGGATCAGCACACCCATTAATGCCGCCATCAGCAGGTTAAGCACCATCGCCAGCATCATCACGCCGCCAAGCGCCGGGTCGCCATACAGCCACCAGGTGATGCAGCCCATTAAGCCGCCCCACACCACGCCATTGATTAATGCCACGCCCATTTCGCGCAGAATAAGAAACGAGAAGTTGCCCGGCTGAATGTTTTGCAGCGCCAGCGCGCGCACAATCATGGTGATGGTCTGGTTGCCGGTGTTACCGCCAATACCGGCGACAATCGGCATCAACGAGGCCAGCGCTACCAGCTGCGAGATGGTGTGTTCAAAACCGTCAATCACCCGCGAGGCAATAAAGGCGGTGCAGAGGTTAAGCGCCAGCCACGCCCAGCGTGACTTTACCGCTTTGGTGACGGGGGCGAAGACATCCTCTTCGGTACTCAGGCCACCCATCTGGCGCATATCGTTATCGGTCTCTTCATAGACCACGTCGAGGATCTCATCGACGGTCAGCCGCCCCATCAGAATGCCGTTCTCGTCCACCACAGCTGCGCTGAGCAGGTTGTCACGCTCAAAGGTGCGCGCGACACGCTCCGCCTCCTCTTCCGGCAGGAAGGTGACGGGATCGCTCTCCATCACCTCGCCCACTTCACGATTAGTGGCATTAAGCAGCAGAGTTTGCAGCGTCAGCTCGCCAACAAGGCGGTTATCGCGATCGACCACAAACAGCTTGTCGGTGTTTTCCGGCATCTTTCCCAGACGGCGTAAATAGCGTTGAACGGCGGCCAGCGTCACCTCGGCGCGGATGGTGATCACCTCAAACTCCATGATCGCGCCGACGCAGTTTTTGCCATAGCGCATCACCTGGCGCACCCGCGCGCGCTCTTTCGGCGGTAGCGTCGCCATCATGCGCCCGGTCAGGTTGCGCGGCAGGTGCTGCACCAGGTAGATCTGCTCATCGATATTGAGGGTTTCCAACGCATCCAGCAGCGCGCGGTCGCTCATCTCATCAATCAGATCGTCCCAGACATTTTCCGAGGCTTCGAGCAGCACTTTGCCGCGCTTGTCATCTTCAATCACCCGCCACAGCGCATGGCGTTCAACCACCGGCAGCGCTTCGAGGGTATCGGCCAGATCCGGTGGCGGCAGGTGTGCGGCGAGGGCGCGGACTTCGAGCAGGTGCTGATCGAGCACTTCACTGTTCACCTGCTCTACCAGCGTGATTTCGCCCAACAGCGTGGCGGTCAGGGCTTTATGAGTAGTGAGCAACCAGATAAGGCGCGCGCGCTCTTCTTCGCGCAGTTTGACACTGTTCTTTTTAATAACCGGCATGACAATCCTGAATCGAAAGCGCCCTCTCATCCGGGCGGAATAGCCTTAAGCATAGCGCCAGGTGCTAAAAAAAGGCTCAACGGTGCGGTTGTTTGGATAAAAAAACGGCAACGCTCCCCGGTTCAGCAGGGAGCGTTGTTGTTACGCAGTGCGGGAAACGGCGTCGCGAGAGGCGAGCTGACGCTCTTCACCTTCCAGCTCGCTTAAGTGGCCATTGCGCATCTCCAGCAGGCGATCGGCGTGAACAAAGTAGTGATCGTCATGGCTGATGGCGAAGATGGTTTTACCCATCTGCTGCATCAGCGGCAACAGCACCTGATAGAAGTCGCGCCTGAAGTGCGGATCCTGATCTGCCGCCCACTCATCCAGCAGCAGGATATCGCGCTCTTCCGCCAGCGCCAGCAGCAGCGCGACGCGCTTCTTCTGCCCCTTCGACAGCTTCAGGTTGAGGATTTTGCCGTTTTCCAGTTCCAGCTTGTGCGACATCTTTAACTGCTCCAGCCACTTCGCCACCAGCGCCGGATCGGCCTGCTGCCCTTCGGGGCCAAGCAGTTCGTCAAACAGCCAGACATCGGTAAACACCGCCGAGAAGAGCTTGCGGTAATCTTCCGGTTTATCCTGCGCCATCGGTTTGCCATCGAGCAGGATCTCGCCGGAGAGCGGCTGATAGAGGCCGGTCAGCAGCATCGCCAGCGTCGATTTCCCGCTGCCGTTACCGCCAATCAGAAACACCAGTTCGCCGCGCGTGAGGGTCATATTGATTGGCCCGATGGCAAAGTCATTATCCTGATATTTAAAGGTGACATTGCGCAGCTCAAGGGTTTGCCAGCCGGGGAAGGCCTGCGGGCGCGGAAACTCCGGGCGATAAGGTGCCAGCGCGAACTGCTTGAGCTTGCGAAACGCCACCTGGGCAGTGAGCAGCGTTGGCAGCGCACCCACGGCGGAGAGCAGCGGCGTACGCAGAAAGAGCAGCGTCAACGAGTAGGTCGCCGCGACATTGGTATTCGCCCAGCCCAGCCCGTTCGCCATCCAGAATACCAGGCCAATCGCGCCCAGCATCATGATGTTCGACCAGTTCACCGCGCTCAGGTGGAAGGTATCGGCGCGGATAATATGGTGGCGGTATTCGCGCGCATCCGGCAGGTACATCTTTTCAAACACATGCTCGGCGCGCTCGCGGTTGAGCGTAAGCTCTTTGCGCCCTTCAAGCACCGTCTGGAAATCGGCATACAGCTTATCTTCCGTCTCGCGCAGGGTCGCCATATGTCTATAGACGCGCGACACCAGCATAAACCCGCCCCAGATGGTCAGCGCCATCCAGATCACGGTTATCAGCAACATCTTGCCGGAAAGCATGGCGAGATAGAGGCAGGAGCCGACGGTGAGGATAATCCCCTGCACCAGTTCCGGCAGGCGCACAAAGGCGATGGTGATATTACGCACATCGCTGGTCAGCCCGGCCAGCAGCGAGGCGCTGCCCAGCTGTTCGATGCGCTCGATCGGCGTATCCAGAAGACGCTTGATAAATTCGCTACGCAGGCGGTAGACAAAGTGGTGACCCAGTGTTGTCAGCGCCAGCTGCGAGCCGAGAGTGACGGCCATTAACAGCAGCAGCAGGCCAAGGAACTCCGGCAGCACGGCAAAAGAGAGATCGACAGATTCAATCAGGCGCTGGTTAATAAAGGCAATAAGGCCGATGCCCATTGCCGCGCTGGCAAGTGACAGCGCCAGTACCGCCACAAACGGCCAGCGATACTGCCGCCAGACAAGAAGGAGAAGTTCCATAAGCGTATCCGGTCAATAAAAACAGCCAGCAGTTTAAACGGCTACCTGTTTTCATCAAGAATAATTCTTATTTTTGTTCGCTATTGCCTGCCTGGCGAAAAGTGAGGTTATAGCGACACTCGCCGGTCAGCGGATGGTAGCCCGGCTTCAGTGGCGCAATGCCGTGATAAAAGAGGCGCGACTCCCCGCCCCACACCACCACATCGCCATGCTCCAGCAGCAGACGCTGTAGCGGATCGCTGCGTTTCAGCCCGCCGAACTGGAATACCGCCGGCAGACCGAGCGAAACAGAGACAATTGGCGCTCGCAGATCCGGCTCGTCCTTATCCTGATGCAGCGAGAGTTTGGCGCCCGGCGCATAACGGTTGATAAGGCAGGCATCCGGGCGGAAGTCGGGGTAGCCGGCAGCGGCGCTTGCCGCATTGCAGAGCGTCAAAAAGGCCTGCGGCATGGCGGGCCACGGGCGCTGCGTCTGCGGATCGGCGGCATCGTAAAGATAGCCGCGCTTGTCCGTCGTCCAGCCAAGCTGCCCACAGTTGGTCATGGCAACGGACATGGTGTAACCGCCGGGCGTCACCATATGGCGCAGCGGTGCAACGCTGACCACATCGGCGATACCGCGCATCAGCGCCTCGCTGTGCGCAAGGGCAAAGCGGCGCAATACCACGGCGCCCGGCGCCAGCGGCTCCTGCCACGGTTGTTCATCGGCAAACAGATCGAGCATCAGGTCTCCTGTTGATTAGCTTCGCGCGCCAGCAGCTGCGCTTTGCGCTCGGCTCCCCAGCGGTAGCCGGAGAGTGCCCCGCTCTGGCGCACCACGCGGTGGCAGGGAACAATAACCGCCAGCTTATTCGCCCCACAGGCGCTGGCGACGGCTCTGACCGCGCCGGGCTTGCCGATGGCGTGGGCCAGCGCCTGGTAACTGACCCTCTCCCCTGCCGGGATCTGGCGCAGCGCTTGCCACACCTGCAGCTGAAACGCGGTGCCGCGTAAATCGAGCGGCAGGGTAAAAGGCGAATCGGGTCTCTCTACATGCGCAATCACCTGCTGCACACGCGCGGTAAATTGTGGATCATCTTCTGCCTGGCGGGCATGTGGAAACAGGTTGCTGAGTTGCGCCAGTAATGCGTCATCACTCTGGGCCAAGAGCACGGCGCAGATCCCGCGTTCGCTCTCCGCCACCAGGCAGCGGCCGAACGTACAATCCGTCAGCGTAAACCAGACCGGGCAGGACGAGCCGCCGCGGCGAAAGGCGCGGGCAGTCATGCCAAGCGCCGCATCCGCGTTTCGATAGTAGCTGCTGCTGTCCGGGAACCCGGCCGCCAGCACCGCATCGGTAATGGTCTCGCTGTTCGCCAACGTTTCGCGTAAGCGCCGGGCGCGAAACGCCTGCTGCCACGCTTTTGGCGTCACGCCGGTCACCGCTTTAAACAGACGGTGGAAATGATAAGGGCTCATGGCAACCGCCGCGGCAAGCTCTCCCAGTGTCACGGGCTGATCCTGCTCCAGCAAACGGCACGCGGCGGCGACCTTCTCCAGCCGCTGCTGCTGCGGATGTGTTTTATCCGGCTGGCAGCGTTTGCAGGGACGAAACCCCGCCTCCAGCGCACTGGCGACATCTTTATAGAAACGCACATTCTGGCGCAGGGCGCGCCGCGCTGTGCAGGAGGGGCGGCAAAAAATCGCCGTGGTCAGCACGGCGAAAACAAACTGACCGTCGGCGTTCGGGTCGCGCGCCAGCACCGCCTGCCAGCATTGATCATCGGTTAACATCGCATTGTTCATCGCAGGCTCCTTATCTAAGCTTAGCCTTACTGTGGCGGTTAGCGCGCGCGCAAACACCCGCAATCTTGCGCTTTAATTTTTATCCTTCACCAGGAAGGCGGAGAACTGCGGCGACATCCAGGTCGTGAAGCCATCCCCCTCCTTCATGATCATCATCACCGCGAGCCCTTCACGCGTCACTACCTCTTTTGCCCGCTCAGGGCCGAGCACCATCAGGCCCGTATCCCAGGCATCCGCTTCCAGCGCGGTTGGCGAGATCACCGTCACCGACACCAGCTTGTGATCGATTGGCCGCCCGCTGCGCGGATCGATAACATGGGAGATGCGTTTACCGTCCAGCTCATAGTAGTTGCGATAGCTGCCGGAGGTGCTGATGCCGTGACCATTAATATCGACCACCGCCTCGACGGCGTTTTCGCGATCCGTTGGCTTCTGTACCGCCACACGCCACGGTAGCCCTTTACCATTCATCCCGCGGCTGACCAGGGCGCCGCCGACGGAGACCAGATAGCGGCTAATCCCCTCTCGTTCCATTAAGTGCGACAGATGATCGGCGGCGTAACCTTCGCCAACCGTCGAGAGATCGACATAGAGATCGGGCAGATCTTTTTGCAGGAACTGTTCACCGGCGCGATTGATTACCGTGAGATGTTGCAGCCCGGTACGCGCTTTCGCCGCGTCGATCTGCGCCTGCGTTGGCGTGTTGATCGGCTGCTGATCCGGGCCAAAGCCCCATAAATTCACCAGCGGTCCAACGGTAATATCCATCACGCCATCGGTTTTTTTACCGACGCGCAGCGAGGTGGTGACAATATCCGCCATCGCTTCGCTGACCGGCCACGGCGCGGTGCTGCTGCTGCGGTTAAAGCGCATCAGCGCTGAATCTTTTTTCCAGGTCGACATCAGCCAGTCGTCGCCATCAAGCTGCGCCTGGATTTTCTTTTGTAATGCTGCCGCCTGCTGCGGCGTGATATCTACCACGCTGACGCGCCAGGAGGTGCCCATGGTTTTACCTTCGAGCACCGTCGGTGTGGCCTGGCTTGCCGTGTCGCAGCCAGCTAACAGAAAAAGTGCCGCCATCAGCGCGGCACGAAGAGAAGCGATCGCCATAGTTGTTATCTCCTTGCTGGCGCAAGCGTACACGAAAATGGGATTTGCCCGAAACCGGCAATAAAAAAGGGGCCTTGCGGCCCCCTCCAATACGCGTTGTTGCAGACTTAGAACTGGTAAACCAGGCCCAGGCCAACGATGTCGTCGGTAGCAATACCGGCCGCGCGGGTAAAGGTGTTGTCGTCCAGCAGGTTGATTTTGTAATCAACATAGGTGGACATGTTTTTGTTGAAGTAGTAAGTCGCGCCAACATCAACATATTTCACCAGATCCTGGTCGCCGAAGTTAGCAGTACCGGTGTTGTTGGTGATGTCCTTACCTTTGGACTGCAGGTAAGCGATGGACGGACGCAGACCGAAGTCGAACTGGTACTGTGCAACCACTTCGAAGTTCTGCGCTTTGTTAGCAAAGCCGTAGATTTCGCTGGTGCTCTGAGAGTTACCAAAACGGGTTGCGTTATAGGACTGAGAGTATTGCGCTGCCAGGTAGATATTGTTGGCATCGTATTTCAGGCCGCCGCTGTAAACTTCAGCGCGGTCGCCCTGCCCATAAAGCGCAGGGTTGCCGAGTGCGTTCTGATCGGAAGTACGTTTGGAAGAAGAGAGCGCACCGCCGATGCTAAAGCCTTCGCCCAGATCGTAGGTCAGAGACGCGCCGTAGCCGTCTCCATTTTGGCGCAGTGTGCTGCGGCCCGTGTCGTTTTCACCGCTGACGCTGCCGTTTTTACCCTGGTACTGCAGAGCAAAGTTCAGGCCATCAACCAGACCGAAGAAGTCAGTGTTGCGGTAGGTTGCTACGCCGTTAGCGCGCTGCTGCATGAAGTTATCCGCACCATAGGTGTCGCCGCCGAACTCCGGCAGAACGTCGGTCCAGGAGGTCACGTCATAGATGATGCCGTAGTTACGACCGTAATCGAACGAACCGGTGTTAGCTACGCGAATACCTGCGAAGGCCAGACGGGTCCATGCCTGATCGCTCTCATTTTCTGAGCTGTTCGCCTGAACGTTGTATTCCCACTGACCGTAGCCGGTTACCTGATCGTTAACCTGGGTTTCGCCCTTAAAGCCAAAACGCACATAGCTCTGATCGCCATCAGAACCCTTGTCGTCAGAAAAATAGTGCAGGCCGTCTACTTTACCGTAGAGATCTAATTTGTTGCCGTCTTTATTATAAACTTCAGCCGCATTTGCTGCGCCCGCTACCAGCAGAGCCGGTACCAGGAGGGACAGAACTTTAACTTTCATTTTATTAACCCTCTGTTATATGCATTTTTATTGCCACTGCATGCTGATTAACCCTCAAATCAGCTGGCGATTCATTGTGCGCAAAAATCAAAAATAATCCAACAGGAATATGATACGAAAACTTTGAAGATGTTTCATATCTAAAGCTAAATGTTTCCATTTGTAATTTTGCGGGAACTTTTTGAAAGCACTAAAAGCCAATAAATAAGAAAAACAGCGGATGAAATACAGTTCTTTACTTATAAAAACAGCAACTTACTAAAAATTAAAATGAGAGCACTGAATGCCAAACCGAAAGCAGAATTGGTGTCTAAAATAATCGACGCTATCATCATTAACTTTATTTATTACCGTCATTCGAATCTGAATGTCTGTTTACCCCTCTTCAAACCGGATGCCCTGCATTCGGTTTTTTTTTACCTTTCTTTACATCAGTTGATACTTAAGATTTATATAGTCGCCATTTGTAATGACTATTAATTAATCAATTATCGTACCAGAGTTGATCCTTAAACATATTTAGAAAGTTAATATCTTGTTATTTCGTGCGATATTTTACTGACGAGACGGTAAATAGGCCTGCAGCGCTGCGTATCTGTACATTTTTCCTGCGCTTCAGGTAAAGAGTGCATATTCATGCACTCTCCAGGCATTTCCTGAAAAGAGAGTCTGGAAATTCACCCATTTACCGATATACTGCCTGCTGAACATTACTCTGCAGCACACTACCTTTACGCCCGCGGCCCCCAAACGCGACGCTAACGGCATGGCAGCAACATTGTCTCAGCGCAGGCTGAAAATTATCAGCCGTGTTGTCATAACGGGTTACACACACGAATGAGTCAATCGGACACAATGATTCCTGGCAAATTTTCCCTGATACCGGGCAACATTACCCGTTACTTCCTTTTATTGATTATTGTCCTGCTGGTCACCATGGGCGTGATGATCCAGAGCGCGGTCAACGCGTGGCTGAAGGACAAAAGTTATCAAATTGTTGATACCACCCATGCCATTCATAAGCGCATCGATATCTGGCGCTATGCGACCTGGCAGATTTACGACAATATCGCTGCCGCCCCCGCCTCCTCCGGTGAAGGGCTGCAGGAGACGCGTTTAAAGCAGGACGTCTACTACCTCGAAAAACCGCGCCGCAAGACAGAAGCGCTGATTTTCGGCTCCCATGACAGTTCGACGCTGGAGATGACCCAGCGTATTTCGACCTATCTTGATACGCTGTGGGGCGCGGAAACCGTGCCGTGGTCGATGTACTACCTTAACGGCCAGGATAACAGCATGATCCTTATCTCGACGCTGCCGCTTAAGGATCTTACCTCCGGTTTTAAAGATTCGATGATCAGCAATATCGTCGATACCCGCCGCGCGGAGATGCTCCAGCAGGCGAACGCCCTTGATGAGCGCGAAAGCTTCTCCTCGCTGCGCCGTCTTGCCTGGCAGAATGGCCACTACTTTACGCTGCGCACCACCTTTAACCAGCCGGGCCATCTGGCGACCGTCGTCGCCTTCGATCTGCCAATCAATGATTTGATTCCGCCCGGCATGACGCTGGACAGCTTCCGCCTCGATCCCGATACCGCGCCGGGCAGCGCACGCGCGCAGGATAAAGAGAACACCGACAGCGTCTCAGTAAACTTCAACAGCTCGCGCATTGAGATCTCCTCTGCGCTAAACGGCACCGGTTTACGTCTGGTGTGGCAAGTGCCGTTCGGCACACTGCTGCTTGATACCCTGCAAAACGTTCTGCTGCCGCTGCTGCTGAATATTGGTCTGCTGGCGCTGGCGCTGTTTGGTTACACCACCTTTCGCCAGATGCCGGGGCGCAAGAGCGATACGCTCGCGACACCGGGCGCGAATAATGAGCTGCGCGTGCTGCGCGCCTTTAATGAAGAGATTGTCTCTCTGCTGCCGCTGGGTCTGCTGGTTCACGATCAGGAAGCCAACCGCACGGTGCTGAGTAATAAAATTGCCGACCACCTGCTGCCGCACCTCAATTTGCAGAACATTACTGCGATGGCGGATCAGCACCAGGGCGTGATCCAGGCGACCATCAACAACGAGCTCTATGAGATCCGCCAGTTCCGCAGCCAGGTGGCGTCGCGTACGCAGATCTTTATTATTCGCGACCAGGATCGTGAAGTGCTGGTCAACAAGAAACTCAAGCAGGCGCAACGGCTGTATGAGAAGAACCAGCAGGGTCGCGCGGCGTTTATGAATAATCTCGCCGAGGCGCTCAAACAGCCGGTGAAAGCGCTGGCCAGTGACGCAGCGGCGATTGAGAGCAATGAAGCTAACCGCCTTGCCGATCACGCCGACCGACTGGTGCAACTGGTGGATGAACTCCAGCTGGCAAACATGCTGGAGAATGATACCTGGAAAGGCTCCTCTTCCCTCTTCTCCATTCAGGATCTGATTGATGAAGTGGTGCCGGAAGTGCTGCCGGTGATCAAGCGTAAAGGGTTGCAGCTGCTGATCAACAACCATCTTCCGGCCAATGAGGAGCGTCATGGCGATCGCGATGCGCTGCGTCGCATCATGCTGCTGCTGATTCAGTATGCGGTGACTACCACGCAGATGGGCAAAATCACCCTCGAAGTGAGCATGGACGAATCCGCAGACGACCGGCTGACCTTCCGTATCCTTGATACCGGCGTCGGCGTTAACGCCAGCGAGATTGATAATCTGCACTTCCCGTTCCTTAACGAAACGCAGGGCGATCAGTTTGGCAAGGCAAATGCCCTCACCTTCTGGCTTTGCGATCAGTTGGCCCGTAAACTGGGCGGACATCTCAATATTAAAGCGCGTGAAGATCTCGGCACCCGCTACTCTCTGCATGTGAAAATGGCCGTACGCGCGCAGCAGGGCGAGAGCGAAGAGAAATTGCTCGATGATGTGGTGGCGATGATTGATATTACGTCGAACGAAATTCGTAATATTGTGGTGCGCCAGCTTGAGAATTGGGGGGCGAGCTGCATTTCGCCCGATGAACGATTATCAAATCAAGAATACGATCTCTTTTTAACAGATAATCCGTCAAATCTTACAGCTTCAGGATTGCTTTTAAGCGATGATGAGGTCGGCGTGCGGAAAATTGGTCCAGGCCAGTTGCGCGTCAATTTTAATATGAGCAACGCAATGCAGGGAGCAATATTGCAGCTCATTGAGGAGCAGCTGGCGCAGGAGGAAGTCACGGAGTCGCCTTTAGGCGGCGATGAGAATGCCGAACTCCATGCCAGCGGCTATTACGCGCTGTTTGTCGACACAGTTCCCGATGATGTTAAGAGGTTGTATACTGAATCGGCTTCGCGCGATTTCGCTGCGCTGGCACAGACGGCCCACCGCCTTAAGGGGGTGTTTGCCATGCTTAATCTGGTACCTGGTAAGCAGTTGTGTGAAACGCTGGAGCAATTAATTCGCGAGAGTGATGCTCCAGGCATAGAAAATTACATCAGCGACATTGACGCTTACGTCAAAAGCTTGCTGTAGCAAGGTAGCCTAATACATGAACAATATGAACGTAATTATTGCCGATGACCATCCGATTGTACTGTTCGGTATTCGCAAGTCACTTGAACAGATCGAATGGGTAAATGTAGTCGGTGAATTTGAAGACTCTACAGCGCTTATCAACAACCTGCCGAAACTTGAGGCCAATGTATTGATCACCGATCTGTCAATGCCGGGCGACAAATACGGCGATGGCATTACGCTGATCAAATACATCAAGCGCCACTTCCCGGCGCTGTCGATTATTGTGCTTACCATGAATAATAACCCGGCAATCCTCAGCGCCGTTCTGGATCTCGATATCGAAGGTATCGTGCTGAAACAGGGCGCGCCGACCGATCTGCCGAAAGCGCTGGCGGCACTGCAAAAGGGTAAGAAGTTCACCCCGGAGAGTGTCTCCCGTCTGCTGGAGAAGATCAGCGCCGGTGGTTATGGCGATAAACGCCTGTCGCCGAAAGAGAGTGAAGTGCTGCGCCTGTTCGCAGAAGGTTTCCTGGTGACGGAGATTGCCAAGAAGCTGAACCGCAGCATTAAGACCATCAGCAGCCAGAAGAAATCAGCGATGATGAAACTGGGTGTCGATAACGATATCGCCCTGCTGAACTACCTCTCTTCCGTGACGCTCACCCAGACGGAAAAAGAGTAATCCCCGTAACCCCGGCACTCGCCGGGGTTCGTTTTTCTTAGCCCTACTTCCTGCTTTTTCTCACCCGCGCGGCGTATGCAGCCAGCGTCTGCTTCAGCACGTCGAGCGTTACCGGCTTCGACAGACAGCTATCCATACCCGACTCCAGACAGCGCTGCTTCTCTTCCGCCAGAGCGTTCGCCGTCACGCCGATCACCGGCAACGTCAGCCCAAGCTGGCGAATGCGCTGCGTCAGACGGTAACCATCCATATTCGGCATGTTCACGTCACTGAGCACAATATCGATCGGGTTCTTACTCAATACATTGAGCGCATCGACACCGTCATTGGCGGTTTTACACTGATAGCCAAGCGATCCCAGCTGATCGGCCAGCAGACGGCGGTTGATAGGATGATCGTCCACCACGAGGATCATCATATCCTCGTTATTCTCCATCTCACCGGAATCCGATGTTAAGGCGTTAGCTGCCTGTGGCTCAATCACCTGAACGCGATAGATACGGCCCAGCAGCGCCAGCAGATCGTGCGGCGAGGCGACGCTGTGCAGCCACTCGCCCGGCGCGCGCTCAAGCGGAATACCAATATGTCGGCGGGAGAAGATGATCGCCGCGCGCCCGGTCCAGGGCTGCGGCAGCTCATCGTCGGTGATCAGCGTATCCTGATTGCCCAACTCATGGCCGTCATACTGTTTAACCTGAATACCATTCCACTCCAGCAGGTTATGCAGATACTCCGACAGCCAGGCGTTGCGCACCGCCAGCCAGCAGCAGGTTTCCGCCAGCCCATCCACGTCGGCCTGCGCCGTTGGCACCGCGCTGTAGAGCGGAATACGGATGGTGAACTGGCTGCCCATGCCCGGTTCGGTATCGACGGCGATATCGCCATCCATCATGTTGACCAGCTTTTCACAAATCGCCAGCCCCAGCCCGGTGCCCTGGAAGTTACGCTGTACGCCGGTGCCAACCTGGAAGAAGGGATCGAATAAGCGCACCACCTCTTTGCCCGGAATACCCACGCCGGTGTCACGCACGCGGATGCTGAGATACTCCATATCACACTGCACATGCAGCACGATGCAGCCCATATCGGTGAACTTAATCGCATTACTTAACAGGTTGGAAATCACCTGTTGCAGGCGCATCGGATCGCCATTAATCGCCAGCGGCACATCCGGCTCGATAAAGCAGTAAAGCCCGAGCTGTTTGCGCACCACCAGCGGCAGATAGTTGGCGGTGATATGGCTCATTACTTCGCGCGGCGAGAACTCGCGCGGCTCAATCTTCAGCTGTTCGGACTCAATCTTCGAGAAGTCGAGAATGTCGCTGATGATCTTCAGCAACAGGCTCGAGGAGTTGTTCATCGCGGTAACCAGTCGGTCGACCCCTTTCGGCAGCTCTTTGGTCTGCAACAGATCGAGGTTACCGATAATGCCGTACAGCGGCGTGCGCAGCTCATGGCTGACCGTCGCAAGGAACATCGATTTCGACTGGCTCGCCTGCTCCGCCGCCTGCGCCATCTCCTGCAGCGACTCCTCCATTTTGACGCGGGCGGAGACATCCACCAGCACGCAGATCGCCACGTTCTCATTGCGATAGCGCGAATGCACAAAGCTGATTTGCAGGTTAGTGTTGTTACTGGTTAACACATCGACAAAGTTAACCTGCTGCCCGCAGATAATTTGCGTCAGCCGCTGCCGATCCTCATGGGTCAGCATATTGAGATAGTTATGCGCCAGCTCGTTACTCAGTATGTTGGTGCCATCCTGGGTACGCAGGATACAGATCCCCACCGGCGCAGAGGCGACAATCTTACGGTTGAACTGCTCATGCTCTTCAAGCCGCTGCGCATCGTTCTCCGCCGGAATAAATATGCGCCGCTCATAGAGGCGCGCCAGGGTAAACAGCGCTACCCCGACCAGCACATTAAGCAGCACCGCGTTGAGGATCAGCATGCGGATGCGCTCCAGCACCACGTCCACCGGTACGGAGTAGACCACGCTCAGGGAGGATGGCGGCAGCGTCTTCTTGAGGATCAGCTCACGGAAACCGGAGGTGTACCCAAACCAGGAGCGCTCCTGCAGCCAGCGCGGATCGGCGGTAATGCCATTCTCCTGCCCGGTCAGCGAAAGCAAGGTATGGCCATTCTCATCAAGGATGGTGACACCCATCGGCAGCGTACCCGGCGTGAAGAAGTTCTCCATCCGGATCGACTGCTCGGTGCCGAGCAACGCCTGCAGGCGGTTGCCGAGATAGACCGGCGTCAGCGCGTAGAAATAGCCGATGCCCGGGCGCGGCCCCTGGCTCATCCAGTAGACGTTGTTGCTGCGCTCATCCTGCGGCGCATTACGGTATTTGACGATCCGCTCATGCAGGCTCTTCAGCGTGTCATCCCGCTCGACCGGCATATCGCGCAGGCCGAAATCGGCCATACAGAGGTTGTCGCTACCAATCAAAAAGACGCGGTTCAGATCGTACGCCGCGGAGAAATTATCGCGCCAGTAGCGCATAAACCACGCCAGCGACTCCAGCGAGCCGCGCCAGGCGCTGCCCATCGCCGAGCAGTCGGAATCAGGAAAGAGCGGCAAGAAGGCCGGCACGTCGGTTTTATCGCCGCGGGAGCGCGACGTCAGGATGCCGTTGTCCGCCGTCAGGCGATTTTCAGCAATATACTTCAGCTCCTTCATCACATCAGAGGTGCGCTGAATATAGCGCTGCGCCTGATCGGAACTGAGGTTGAACTCCTGGCGGATCTCCGACTCTTTGTCATGCAGGGCATTAACGATGTAAAAGACGGAAAAAAAGGCAATTAACAGCCAGAGTAATAGCGCCAGCGCCCTGAACAGATAGCGGGAGACTTTCAGGGTACTGCGAAAAGAGACGAGGTATTTCAACCTGGGGAAACTCCGCCACAAGGAAGTTAAAAAAGAGTGTGCTTAAAGTAGCGATAAATCGCAGATGCCGCAAGGCAATGAAAAAGGGCCGGAAACCCGGCCCTTTATAACGCGTTACTCGGCGTCTTCGTCGTCCGCCGCGTCGTCGTCAGTATCGACTTCCGGCGCGATGTCCTCATCGCCTTCCGCAACGCTGCCGTCGATGGAGTCAAGCTCTTCATCATCCACCGGCTCAGCGACACGCTGCAGACCCACCACGTTTTCATCTTCCGCGGTGCGGATCAGGATCACGCCCTGGGTGTTACGACCCACCACGCTGATCTCCGACACACGCGTACGCACCAGCGTACCGGCATCGGTGATCATCATGATCTGATCGCAATCATCGACCTGGACCGCGCCGACCACGGAACCGTTACGCTCGGTTACCTTGATAGAGATAACGCCCTGCGTACCACGGGATTTGGTCGGGTACTCCGCTTCCGCAGTACGTTTACCGTAACCGTTCTGCGTCACCGTCAGGATTGCGCCTTCGCCGCGCGGCACGATCAGCGAAACTACGCTGTCTTTTTCCGCCAGGCGAATACCGCGCACGCCGGTCGCGGTACGACCCATCGCACGCACGGCGCTCTCTTTAAAGCGCACCACTTTACCGGCGGCGGAGAAGAGCATCACGTCGTCGCTGCCGTCGGTCAGGTTTACGCCAATCAGCTCATCGCCTTCGTTCAGGTTGACGGCGATAATGCCGGCAGAGCGCGGACGGCTGAACTCGGTGAGCGCGGTTTTCTTCACGGTACCGCTGGCGGTCGCCATAAAGACGTTCACACCCTCTTCATATTCACGTACCGGCAGAATGGCGGTAATACGCTCATTCGGCTCCAGCGGCAGCAGGTTGACGATCGGACGACCGCGCGCGCCACGGCTCGCTTCCGGCAGCTGGTAGACCTTCATCCAGTAGAGACGGCCACGGCTGGAGAAGCAGAGGATCGTGTCGTGGGTGTTGGCCACCAGCAGACGATCGATGAAGTCCTCTTCTTTAATGCGCGCGGCAGATTTCCCTTTCCCACCGCGACGCTGCGCTTCGTAATCGGTCAGCGGCTGATACTTCACGTAGCCCTGATGCGACAGCGTTACAACAACATCTTCCTGGTTGATCAGGTCTTCAATGTTGATATCTGCGGTGTTAGCGGTAATTTCGGTGCGGCGCTCGTCGCCAAACTGCTCGCGAACCAGCTCAAGCTCCTCGCGGATCACTTCCATCAGGCGCTCAGCGCTACCGAGGATGTGCAGCAATTCAGCGATCTGCTCCAGCAGCTCTTTGTACTCTTCGAGCAGTTTTTCATGCTCAAGGCCGGTCAGTTTCTGCAGACGCAGATCCAGAATCGCCTGTGCCTGCTGTTCGGTCAGGTAGTATTGACCATCACGAATACCAAACTCCGGCTCCAGCCACTCAGGACGCGCGGCGTCATCACCGGCACGCTCCAGCATCGCAGAGACGTTGCCCAGAGCCCATGGCTGCGCGATTAGGCCAGCTTTCGCTTCGGCTGGCGTCGGCGCGCGACGGATCAGTTCAATGATCGGGTCGATGTTCGCCAGCGCAACAGCAAGCGCTTCAAGGATGTGCGCACGGTCACGGGCTTTACGCAGTTCGAAAATAGTACGGCGCGTCACCACTTCACGGCGGTGGCGCACAAACGCGGCCAGGATATCTTTCAGCGGCATGATCTTCGGCTGGCCATGGTGCAGCGCAACCATGTTGATACCGAAGGAGACCTGCAGCTGCGTCTGGGAGTAGAGGTTATTCAGCACTACTTCACCGACGGCATCGCGCTTCACTTCAATCACGATGCGCATACCGTCTTTATCAGACTCGTCGCGCAGCGCGCTGATACCTTCAACGCGTTTCTCTTTGACCAGCTCGGCAATCTTCTCAATCAGGCGCGCTTTGTTCACCTGGTAGGGAATCTCATGCACGATGATCGTTTCGCGGCCGTTTTTCGCGTCGGTTTCCACTTCCGCGCGGGCGCGAATATAGATTTTGCCGCGACCGGTGCGGTAGGCTTCTTCAATGCCACGGCGACCATTGATGATCGCGGCGGTCGGGAAGTCCGGCCCCGGAATATGGGTCATCAGCTCTTCAATGCTGATCTCTTCATTATCGATATAGGCCAGGCAGCCGTTGATCACTTCCGTCAGGTTGTGCGGCGGAATGTTGGTCGCCATACCGACAGCGATCCCGGAAGCGCCGTTAACCAGCAGGTTCGGGATCTTGGTTGGCATCACATCTGGGATTCGCTCAGTGCCGTCGTAGTTATCAACGTAATCGACGGTCTCTTTTTCCAGATCGGCCATCAGCTCATGGGCGATTTTCGCCAGGCGGATTTCCGTATAACGCATTGCCGCGGCGGAGTCGCCATCGATGGAACCGAAGTTCCCCTGGCCGTCGACCAGCATATAACGCAGCGAAAACGGCTGTGCCATACGAACAATGGTGTCATACACCGCGGAATCACCATGGGGATGGTACTTACCGATTACGTCACCAACGACACGGGCAGATTTTTTGTAGGCTTTATTCCAGTCATTGCCCAATACGTTCATGGCGTAAAGTACGCGACGGTGAACCGGTTTCAGGCCATCTCGGACATCCGGAAGCGCACGGCCAACAATGACCGACATCGCATAGTCCAGATAGGAGCTCTTCAGCTCTTCCTCGATGTTAACCGGTGTAATTTCTCTCGCAAGGTCGCTCATCTAACCGCTATCCCTCTACTGTATCCCGGATTCAAAGGTCGCAAATTATAACACAACCGGTTTGATACAGGTAAACCTATAACACCCCGGCAAAGGTTTATTCATGCCGTTGGCCTGATATACTCACAGGTCTTATTGAGAGAGGAGTAAATGCGCCCATGAATGCCGAAAAACCGTCGGTTACTCAGAACGTTGATCATGCAGAAATCGCCAAGTTTGAAGCCGTCGCTTCACGCTGGTGGGACACAGAAGGCGAATTTAAACCTTTACACCGTATTAACCCGCTGCGCCTCGGCTATATCGCCGAACATGCTGGCGGCCTGTTTGGCAAGCGCGTGCTGGATGTCGGCTGCGGCGGCGGTATTCTCGCCGAGAGCATGGCCAAAGAGGGTGCGCAGGTGACCGGGCTGGATATGGGCGCGGAGCCGTTGCAGGTTGCGCGTCTGCACGCGCTGGAGTCGGGCGTGCAGGTCGACTACGTGCAGGAGACGGTCGAAGAGCATGCCGAAAAACAGGCGCAGGGCTACGACGTTGTCACCTGTATGGAGATGCTGGAGCACGTGCCGGACCCGCAATCGGTGGTCAGAGCCTGCGCAAAGCTTGTGAAACCCGGCGGTCACGTCTTCTTTTCGACCATCAACCGTAACGGGAAAGCGTGGCTGATGGCAGTGGTTGGCGCAGAGTATGTGCTGCGCATGGTGCCGAAAGGCACGCACGACGCGAAGAAGTTCATCAAACCTGCCGAACTGTTAACCTGGATCGACGATACGGTGTTACAGGAGCGTCACATCACCGGGTTACACTTTAACCCGCTGCTGAATAAGTTCACCCTCGGACCGGGCGTTGATGTTAACTATATGTTGCATACAACGGCGAAAAATCGCTAACGTCATGCGTTAATGTTATGAAGATTGCGCAGCCGCAAATCGCGCAATCTTCCCTGCCGTCGAAGAAATCAGCACTCGATCAAAATTTCATTTTTTTTTTCAGATTATTGACAACCTCTGCAAGCCTTATGCGACGAGGACTTAGCGTTTATTACGCTTTCGCAACCTCAAGTTAACGTCAAAATCAACTCTTGTACTCAAAAGAATCCTTACTAGAATACTCACCATATAGCGTTTCTCTTATCGCAAACCCCCTATATATAGTATTTATCCACAGAGTTAGTCACAGTGCTGATTTGTGGATAATACGGGGGATACTTTTATTTCACGGACAGGTAAGCAAATGAATCAGAGTCTGCTGGTGACAAAGCGTGATGGTGGCACTGAGCGCATCAATCTCGACAAAATTCATCGAGTACTGGATTGGGCCGCAGAAGGGTTGAGCAACGTTTCCATCTCTCAGGTGGAGCTGCGTTCACATATTCAGTTTTACGACGGTATCAAAACCTCCGATATCCACGAGACCATTATTAAAGCCGCTGCGGATCTTATCTCCCGCGATGCGCCGGACTATCAGTACCTTGCCGCGCGCCTGGCGATTTTCCACCTGCGTAAAAAAGCTTACGGCCAGTTTGAACCGCCTGCGCTGTTTGACCACGTGAAGAACATGGTTGCGCTGGGTAAATACGATCATCATCTGCTGGAAGACTACAGCGAAGAAGAGTTCCAGCAGATGGACGGCTTTATTGATCACTGGCGTGATATGAACTTCTCCTACGCGGCCGTTAAGCAGCTGGAAGGGAAGTACCTGGTGCAGAACCGCGTCACCGGTGCAATCTACGAGAGCGCGCAGTTCCTCTACATTCTGGTTGCTGCCTGCCTCTTCTCTAACTACCCGCGCGAAACCCGTCTGGACTACGTGAAGCGTTTCTATGACGCGGTCTCGACCTTCAAAATTTCGCTGCCGACGCCGATTATGTCCGGCGTGCGTACGCCGACGCGCCAGTTCAGCTCCTGCGTACTGATCGAGTGCGGCGACAGCCTGGACTCCATCAACGCCACCTCCAGCGCGATTGTGAAGTACGTTTCCCAGCGCGCCGGTATCGGCATCAACGCCGGTCGCATCCGTGCGCTGGGCAGCCCGATCCGCGGCGGTGAAGCGTTCCACACCGGCTGTGTACCGTTCTACAAACACTTCCAGACCGCAGTGAAATCCTGCTCGCAGGGCGGCGTTCGCGGCGGCGCGGCGACCCTCTTCTACCCGATGTGGCATCTGGAAGTGGAAAGCCTGCTGGTGCTGAAAAACAACCGCGGCGTCGAAGGCAACCGCGTGCGTCACATGGACTACGGTGTACAGATCAACAAACTGATGTATACCCGTCTGCTGAAAGGTGAAGATATCACCCTGTTCAGCCCGTCCGACGTGCCTGGCCTCTATGACGCCTTCTTCGCCGATCAGGATGAGTTCGAGCGTCTGTACACGCAGTACGAAAAAGATGACTCCATCCGCAAGCAGCGTATTAAAGCGGTCGAACTCTTCTCGCTGATGATGCAGGAACGCGCCTCGACCGGCCGTATCTACATCCAGAACGTCGACCACTGCAACACCCACAGCCCGTTCGATCCGGCTGTTGCGCCAGTGCGTCAGTCCAACCTGTGCCTTGAGATCGCTCTGCCGACCAAGCCGCTGGAAGACGTTAACGATGAAAATGGCGAGATCGCGCTCTGCACGCTCTCTGCCTTTAACCTTGGTGCGATTAAGAATCTCGACGAGCTGGAAGAGCTGGCAACGCTTGCGGTGCGCGCCCTCGACGCCCTGCTTGATTACCAGGACTACCCGATCCCGGCCGCAAAACGTGGCGCGATGGGTCGTCGTACCCTCGGTATCGGCGTGATCAACTTCGCGTACTGGCTGGCGAAAAACGGCAAGCGCTACTCCGACGGCAGCGCCAACAACCTGACGCACCAGACCTTCGAAGCGATTCAGTACTGGCTGCTGAAAGCCTCCAACGAGCTGGCGAAAGAGCAAGGCGCCTGCCCGTGGTTCAACGAAACCACCTACGCCAAAGGCATTCTGCCGATCGATACCTATAAAAAGGATCTCGATGGCATTACCAGCGAGCCGCTGCACTACAACTGGGAAGCGCTGCGTGACGATATCACCACGCATGGCCTGCGTAACTCGACGCTCTCTGCCCTGATGCCGTCTGAAACCTCGTCGCAGATCTCCAACGCCACCAACGGCATTGAGCCGCCGCGCGGCCACGTGAGCATCAAAGCGTCGAAAGATGGCATCCTGCGCCAGGTGGTGCCGGATTATGAAGAGCTGAAAGATGCCTACGAGCTGCTGTGGGAAATGCCGAACAACGACGGCTACCTGCAACTGGTCGGCATTATGCAGAAGTTTATCGACCAGTCGATTTCAGCAAACACCAACTACGATCCGACCCGCTTCCCGTCGGGCAAGGTGCCGATGCAGCAGTTGCTGAAAGACCTGCTGACCGCCTACAAATTTGGTGTGAAGACGCTCTACTATCAAAACACCCGCGACGGCGCGGAAGATGCGCAGGATGACCTGGTCCCTTCTATCCAGGACGATGGCTGCGAAAGCGGCGCATGTAAGATCTAACTAAGGGGCGGGGAAACCCGCCCTTTTTTTCGCAAGACAGGACTCACATTCATGGCATACACCACCTTTTCTCAGAAGAAAAACGATCAGCTGCTCGAGCCGATGTTCTTTGGCCAGCCGGTGAACGTGGCGCGCTACGACCAGCAAAAATATGACATCTTCGAAAAGCTGATCGAAAAGCAACTCTCCTTCTTCTGGCGTCCGGAAGAAGTTGATGTTTCCCGCGATCGCATCGACTTCCAGGCACTGCCGGAACATGAAAAGCATATCTTTATCAGCAACCTGAAGTACCAGACGCTGCTGGACTCGATTCAGGGTCGTAGCCCGAACGTCGCGTTGCTGCCGCTGATCTCCATTCCGGAGCTGGAAACCTGGGTTGAAACCTGGGCGTTTTCAGAAACCATTCACTCGCGCTCCTACACCCATATCATCCGCAATATCGTTAACGATCCGGCGGTGGTATTTGACGATATCGTCACCAACGAGCAGATCCTCAAGCGCGCGGAAGGGATCTCCTCCTTCTATGACGAGCTGATTGAGATGACCAACTACTGGCATCTGCTGGGCGAAGGCACCCATAGCGTGAACGGCAAAACCGTCACCATCAGCCTGCGCGAACTGAAGAAGAAGCTCTATCTCTGCCTGATGAGCGTGAACGCGCTGGAAGCGATTCGCTTCTATGTCAGCTTCGCCTGCTCCTTCGCTTTCGCCGAGCGCGAACTGATGGAAGGCAACGCTAAAATCATCCGCCTGATTGCCCGCGATGAAGCCCTGCACCTGACCGGCACCCAGCATATGCTGAACCTGCTGCGTTCCGGGGTTGACGATCCGGAGATGGCGGAGATTGCCGAAGAGTGCAAAAAAGAGTGCTACGACCTGTTTGTGCAGGCGGCGCAGCAGGAGAAAGAGTGGGCGGAGTATCTCTTCTCCGGCGGCTCAATGATTGGTCTGAACAAAGATATCCTCTGCCAGTATGTTGAGTACATCACCAACATCCGTATGCAGGCGGTAGGTCTTGATCTGCCGTTCCAGACCCGCTCCAACCCGATTCCGTGGATCAACACCTGGCTGGTGTCCGATAACGTGCAGGTGGCGCCGCAGGAAGTGGAAGTGAGTTCCTACCTCGTCGGGCAGATCGACTCGCAGGTCGATACCGACGATCTGAGCAACTTCCAGCTGTGATGAGCCGGGTTACGCTCCGCCTTTCCGGCACGCAGGTGCATTGCCAGGAAGAACACCCTTCCCTGCTGGTGGCGCTGGAGTCCCAGCAGGTGGAAGTTGAATACCAGTGCCGTGAAGGCTATTGCGGTTCATGCCGCTGTCGGCTGGTAGCAGGCCAGGTGGACTGGATTAGCGAGCCGCTGGCCTTTATCAACGAAGGGGAAATTTTGCCCTGCTGCTGCCGGGCGAAAGGCGATATCGAGATCGAGATGTAAAAAAATGCCGGGTGGCACTGCGTTTACCCGGCCTACAGTTACTGCACACTCATCCTTCCCCAGGCCTGATATCTTTTGTAGGCCTGATAAGCGAAGCGCCATCAGGCAACTTCGCTTATCGGGTTCCACTCTTATTTCCGCTTTAAAAACTGCACCGCTTTATCAGGGAAATCGGTAAACAACCCGTCGACCCCGGCCTGGTGGTATAACACTTCATAAAGCTGATTCACATCGGTGGCATACGGCGGCAGCTGATCGGCGCGCACCGTAAACGGGTGCACCTGCAAATGGCTGGCATGCGCCTCTTTCACCATTGCGGTTAACTGCACGTGGCCCGGCTTCGAACCATCCGCCACCAGCATATGGTAATCGGGGCCGATACCATCTGCGTACTGCGCAATCTGCTTCATCGCGCCGGGTTTCAGCATCCAGTCATAATCGTAATTGACCCATTTGCCGTCCGGCTGCTTCTGCTGGGTCTCATTCCATTTGGTATAAGCAATCAGCTGCACCAGATTGAGATCCATCCCCATCTTCGGCTCAAGCTCATTTTTGATGCGCTTAAGCTCATCAGCGTCGAAACACTGCAGATAGACCTTATCCTTCTTGCTGCTGTAACCATACTTCTTCAGCACCTCAAGGGTCGCCTTCGCAATATCCTTCCCTTCCTGATGGTGGAACCACGGGGCTTTGATCTCCGGGTAGATCCCGATATCTTTGCCGGTCGAGTGGTTCAACCCCTGCACAAACTCAATCTCCTCTTCAAAGGTATGAATACGGAAATCGGATTTGCCCATCGGGAAACGGCCCGGGAAAACCTGCTCTTTCTTGCCGTTCTTTAACTCAAACCCTTCGGTGAATTTCAGCGAGCGGATCTCATCCAGCGTGAAATCGATGGCGTAATAGCGGCCATCTTTGCGGGCGCGGTCGGGAAAGCGCTCGGCAACATCGGTGACGCGATCGAGATAGTGGTCATGCAGCACCACCAGACGATCGTCTTTGGTCATCACCAGATCCTGCTCCAGATAATCCGCGCCCTGGGCATAGGCCATCGCTTTGGCGGGCAGCGTATGCTCCGGCAGATAACCGCTGGCGCCGCGATGGGCGATCACCAGCTTCTCCGCGGCCAGTGCCTGGCCTGCTATCAGGCCCGCCAGCAGCAGGCCTGCCGTAATGCGGCTAAAGGACAATTTCATAACATCTCCTGTTATTGACGACGCGCAAGCACGTCAGCGTGATGGCGTTTTTCGCCAATCATCACCACGATCAGCAGCAGAACCGCTAACACGCTGCCACCAATCATCACCATGAAACCGCCATCCCAGCCGAAGAAATCGACGGTATAGCCAACAATGGCGCTCGCCGCCACCGAGCCACCGAGGTAGCCAAACAGGCCGGTAAAGCCCGCCGCGGTACCGGCCGCCTTCTTCGGTGCCAGCTCCAGCGCGTGCAGACCAATCAGCATTACCGGGCCATAAATCAGGAAGCCAATGACGATCATGCAGGCCATATCCACGCCCGGGTTGCCCGCCGGGTTGAGCCAGTAAACAATAGTGGCGATGGTCACCAGCGTCATAAAGAAGACGCCGGTCGCGCCGCGGTTACCCTTAAACACTTTGTCCGACATCCAGCCGCAGATCAGCGTGCCGGGAATGCCCGCGTACTCATAAAGGAAGTAGGCCCAGGAGGATTTATCCAGCGCGAAGTGCTTCACCTCTTTCAGGTAGGTTGGCGACCAGTCGAGGATGCCGTAGCGCAGCAGATAGACAAAAACGTTAGCGATGGCGATATACCACAGCAGCTTGTTCGGCAGCACATACTGCATAAAGATCTGCTTCGCCGTCAGCTCCTCTTCATGCTTGTCGCTGTAATCATCCGGGTAGTCGTTTTTGTACTCTTCAATCGGCGGCAGACCGCAGGATTGCGGCGTATCGCGCATCAGTGCGAAAGCGATAATCGCTACCAGAATTGCACCAAAGGCTGGCATATAGAGCGCCGCGTGCCAGTCGTTAAACCACGCCATCCCCAGCAGGAACAGCAGCGGAGGCAGACCGCCGCCGACGTTATGGGCGCAGTTCCACACCGACACAATGCTGCCGCGCTCCTTCTGCGACCACCAGTGCACCATCGTGCGTCCGCACGGCGGCCAGCCCATCCCCTGGAACCAGCCGCAGAGGAACAGCAGCACAAACATCACCGCAATGCTGGAGGTGGCCCACGGCACAAAGCCCATAAACAGCATTACTGCCGCTGCGAGGATCAGACCAGCGGGCAGGAAGACGCGCGGATTCGAGCGATCCGACACCGAGCCCATAATGAATTTTGAGAAGCCGTAGGCAATTGAGATCCCCGACAGCGCAAAGCCCAGATCGCCGCGCGAGAAGCCCTGCTCCACCAGATAGGGCATCGCCAGCGCAAAGTTCTTACGCACCAGGTAGTAGGCAGCGTAGCCAAAGAAGATGCCCAGAAAGATTTGCCAGCGTAAGCGGCGGTACAGAGGATCAACCTGCGCGTCGGGCACGCGAGACTGGTGGGGGGCGGGTTTGAAAATGCTCAACATAAACTGCCTCCGTGGCACGGTAAAAGTCATGACATCAGGCGTCATGAGTGAAAACGAAAATCGCTTGAGTTGTTCGCGGCGGATTGTAGAGAAAGTTTTGACGAGAAAGAACGAAATGCCACATATAATGTTACAGAAATATGACAAAGCTCTAACTTCGTGCGGAAAAGTGCATTTCACTTTCGTTTCTTGTTCGTATATGCGCGATATCAAACAAACCACAGTAAGGGTATGGCTAAATGGTCGGTAAAGAACGTCGACCAGCCAGGAGACGACCGTGCCCTACTCAAACGACTACGATGTGATCATTATTGGCGGCGGCGCAACGGGTGCCGGTATCGCCCGTGATTGCGCCCTGCGAGGCCTGCGCGCTGTTCTGCTCGAACGCCACGACATTGCCACCGGAGCCACCGGCCGCAACCACGGTTTGCTGCACAGCGGCGCGCGTTATGCGGTGACCGACAACGAATCAGCGCGTGAATGCATCGCCGAAAACCAGATCCTCAAACGTATTGCCCGCCACTGTATTGAAGCGACCGACGGGCTGTTTATCACCCTGCCGGAAGACGATCTGAGCTACCAGGCACACTTCATTGATGCCTGCACCCGCGCCGGGATTGCCGCGCAGGCCATTAGCCCACAGGAAGCCAGGCGCATGGAGCCGAGCGTCAACCCGCAGCTTATCGGCGCGGTGCGCGTGCCGGACGGCACTGTAGACCCCTTCCGCCTGACCGCCAGCAATATGCTTGATGCCCGCGAGCACGGTGCAAAAATCCTTACCGGCCACGAAGTTTGCGGCCTGCTGCGCACGGGTGACACGGTGTATGGCGTGCGCCTGCGCCATCTCGCCAGCGGTGAAATCCGTGACCTGCATGCCCCGGTAGTGGTCAATGCCGCCGGGATTTGGGGCCAGCGCATCGCGGAGTATGCCGATTTGCGCATTCGCATGTTCCCGGCAAAAGGCGCGCTGCTGATCCTCGATCACCGCATTAACCAGCATGTCATCAACCGCTGCCGCAAACCTGCCGACGCCGATATTCTTGTGCCCGGCGACACCATTTCACTGATTGGTACCACTTCAACGCAGATTGATTATGCCGATATCGATAATGTGCGCGTCACGGCGGATGAGGTGGACATTCTGCTGCGCGAAGGGGAGAAACTGGCACCGGTAATGGGGCAAACGCGCATCCTGCGCGCCTATGCTGGCGTGCGTCCGCTGGTGGCAAGCGATGACGATCCCAGCGGGCGCAACGTCAGCCGCGGCATTGTGCTGATCGACCACGCTGCGCGCGACGGGCTGGAGGGGTTTATCACCATTACCGGCGGCAAGCTAATGACCTACCGCCTGATGGCTGAGTGGGCAACGGATGCTGTCTGCCGCAAGCTCAACCATAACGTAGCCTGCACCACCGCGACAAAAGCGCTGCCGGGATCGCTGGGTTCACCAGACGAGGCACTGAAGAAGATCATCTCCCTGCCGACGCCGCTGCGCGGTTCAGCGGTCTACCGTCACGGCGATCGTGCCCCGGCGTGGCTCGCCAGCGACCGACACAACCGCAGCCTGGTGTGTGAGTGCGAAGCCGTCACCGCCGGCGAAGTGCAGTACGCGGTGGAAAACCTCAATGTCACCTCGCTGCTCGATCTGCGCCGCCGCACCCGCGTCGGTATGGGCACCTGCCAGGGCGAGCTCTGCGCCTGCCGCGCCGCCGGGCAGCTTAACCGGCTGCATGTCACACGAGATAACGAAGCACGCAGGCAGCTGGCGGAGTTTCTGAACGAACGCTGGAAAGGCATCAAACCCATTGCCTGGGGCGATGCGCTGCGCGAAAGCGAGTTTACCCGCTGGGTTTACCAGGGGCTGTGCGGGCTGGAGAAGGAGCAGGATGATGAGATTTGATACGGTGATTATCGGCGGTGGGCTGGCGGGATTGCTGTGCGGCATTCGTCTGAGCGAGAGCGGCCAGCGCTGCGCGATTGTCAGCCGCGGCCAGAGTGCGCTGAGCTTCTCTTCCGGCTCTCTCGATCTGCTCTCCCGTCTGCCGGAGGGCAAACCGGCCGGCACGCTGACAGAGGCCATTGCGCACCTGCAACATCATCACCCCGAGCACCCCTATGCACGGCTTGGCGTTGAGCGCGTGCGCCACTATGCGCAGCAAACCCAAACTCTGCTCGCCGACTGCGGGCTAAATATGCAGGGCGATGTCGATACGCCGCACCTGCGCGTCACACCGCTGGGCACTTATCGCCGGGCGTGGCTCAGCCCGCAAGAGATTGCGTTGAAACCACAGCAGGGGTTGCGCGTCGGTGTTATTGGCATCAGCGGTTTTCTCGACTTTCAGCCCGAACTGGCGGTGGAAGCGCTGCGCCAGCGCGGTGTTGCTGCCGGGGCTGAAGAGATTGCGCTCCCGCTTCTCGACACGCTTCGCGATAACCCCAGCGAGTTTCGCGCCGTGACCATCGCGCGCCAGCTCGATCGTCCTGAGCATTATGCCGATCTCTGCGCTGCCCTGCGCCCGCTGAGTGCGCGTTACGAGATGCTGTGGCTCCCCGCCTGTTTTGGTCTGACGGAGAGTAAAGTGTTTACGCAGTTGAGCGAAGATCTGGCCTGCCCGCTGCGGCTGACCGCCACTCTACCCCCTTCAGTGCTGGGCATGCGCTTACAGCACGCCTTACAGCAGCGGTTTACGCGCATCGGCGGCAGCTGGATGCCAGGCGATGAGGTACTGCGCGCCGATATCAATCACGGCCAGGTAACGCAGCTCTGGACGCGCAAGCATGACGATCTGCCGCTGCGCGCGCGCCATATTGTGCTGGCCAGCGGCAGGTTTTTCAGTAACGGGCTGGTCGCCGGGCGCGATCGCGTGCGCGAAGCGGTATTCAATCTCGATGTTCTGCAAAGCGCCTCGCGCCGGGAGTGGTATGGCGACGATCTCTTTGCCCCGCAGCCATGGCACCAGTTTGGCGTGCGCACCGATGAACAGCTTCGTGGTCTGCGCGACGGGCAACCGCTTGAAAATCTCTATGCGATCGGCTCGCTACTTGGCGGCTATGACGCCATCGCCCAGGGCTGCGGCGGCGGTGTTTGCGCCGTGACGGCGCTGCATGCCGCGCAGCAGATCCTCGATCAGGGAGGAAAACCCTAATGCATAACTCTTTCGAAAGCTGTATCAAATGTACCGCCTGCACCACCGCCTGCCCGGTAAGCCGGGTTAACCCCGCCTACCCCGGGCCAAAACAGGCGGGGCCGGATGGCGAGCGGCTGCGGCTGAAAGATGCCGCGCTGTATGACGATGCGCTGAAATATTGCACCAACTGCAAGCGCTGCGAAACCGCATGCCCATCCGGGGTGAAAATTGGCGATCTGATCCAGCGCGCCCGCGCGCAGCATGGGGCGAAACCGCTCTCGGTACGTAACGCCATTCTCAGCCATACGGATCTGATGGGTAGCCTGTCGACGCCTCTCGCGCCGCTGGTCAATGCCGCGACATCCCTGAAGCCGGTGCGCCAGTTGCTGGATAAAGCGTTAAAAATCGATCATCACCGCACGCTGCCGAAATATGCCAGCGGCGGCACGTTTCGCCACTGGTATCGCAGCGTGGCGCCGCAGCAGCGTGCCTATGGCGAGCAGGTGGCGTTTTTCCACGGCTGCTATGTCAATTACAACCATCCGCAGCTAGGGAAAGACCTGATCCGCGTGCTGAACCAGATGGGCATTGGCGTGCAGTTATTGCAGCGTGAGAAGTGTTGCGGCGTCCCGCTGATTGCCAACGGCTACTTCGCAAAGGCGAAAAAGCAGGCGCAGTTCAACCTCAGCGCATTGGAGCAGGCGATTGGCATGGATGGAATGCAGGTGATCGCCACCTCCTCCACCTGCGCCTTCAACCTGCGCGACGAGTATCCACATCTGCTGGAGGTCGATAACAGCCACCTGCGCACACATATTGATTTAGCCACCCGCTGGATCTGGCGACAGCTCGATGAGGGACACACTCTGCGGCTCAGAGAGATGCCGCTGAAAGTGGTCTATCACACGCCGTGTCATATGGAGAAGATGGGCTGGACGCACTACACGCTGGATCTGCTGCGGCGCATTCCGGGTTTAGAGTTGACGGTGCTCGATTCTGCCTGCTGCGGCATCGCGGGCACCTATGGCTTCAAGCGGGAGAACTACGCCACCTCGCAGGCCATTGGCGCACCGCTGTTTGCGCAAATCGAGGCCAGCGGTGCAGATCTGGTGGTAACGGATTGTGAGACCTGCAAGTGGCAGATTGAGATGTCCACCGGCAAACCTTGCGAACATCCCATTACGCTGCTGGCGCGGGCACTAGGCTAACGCCAGCACCTCTCCTGTTGATTTATTCCACAGCGAGGGTTTCAACCACCGCAATCCAGCCGTGATCGCTGGCGATATCTTTGCCCGCCAGCCAGCGGCGCAGGATATTAAGCGCCATCATCGCGCAGACCTCCTGGCGCACCGCCAGGCTGTGGCGGCTGCTGTTGAACTTCACCCGCAGGGCGCGGGTGCCTTCCGGCGTCGCCAGCGCAAAGTTGAGGTGATCCTCTTCCAGCCCGGTAACGGTCAACGCCAGCCCGGCGAGATGCCGGTTGCGTGACTCGGTTGTCCAGCGCGCGGTTTGTGCCAGCGCTTCTGCCTGGGACGGCAGCACTTCGCTGGCGAGCAGCGGCGCACCGGCGCGGGAGAGTTGCAAGGCGATAAGCCCGCTGGTGAACTGCTCGCTCAGAGTCAGGCTCAGCTGACGCTCGCGCAGTGCGGAGGCAATCGCAGCCGGTAAACCCTCGGTGCCTTCAAAAATCAGGCTTTCCCCCGCCACTTTTTTCACTTCCGGCCACAGCGCTTCCATTGCCGTACGCTGCTCCGCGGGACCGGTCAGTTTCAGTTCGATAATCGGCATCGATGAGCGGTAACCCATCACCACGCCGGGCGGCAGATCGAGATGCTGGAGTTTTTCTGCCAGATCGCTCTCGGAGCGACCAAAGGTGGTCAGACGCAGGCAGAGCGGCGGCTGCGGCAGAGTGAAACGCTCACGCAGACGCGGCAGGATCTCCTGCTCGACCATCACTTTAAATTCAGAGGGGACGCCGGGGGTAAAGAACATCAGGCAGCGGTTGAACTGCAATGCAAACCCGCAGGCGGTGCCAACCGGGTTATCGACCAGCTCGGCGCTGGCGGGGATCTCCGCCTGCTTGCGGTTGCTGGGGGCCATTACGCGGCCGCGATCGGTAAAAAAGCGCTCCATCTGCTTAAGCCACGCGTCGTGCAGCACCAGCGTTTCGCCTTTGGCGGTGGCCGCTGCCAGCGCGCTCAAATCGTCGCTGGTTGGCCCAAGGCCGCCGTTGACGATCAACACATCGGCCTGCTCGCTACGCTCGCGCAAAATCGCAATTAAATCGTCGAGGTTATCGCCAACGGTATGGCGGCGCGTTAACGGCAACCCCTGGTTAAAAAATACGTCGGCCAGCCAGGCCGCATTGGTATCGACAATCTGGCCATGCAGCACTTCATCGCCGGTCGATAACATCTCCACATTTAACATCGTTCGCTCCTGCAATCGGGGTTGAAACACTATAGCGCATGCGCAGACTAAAGAGGGGGAAACGGGCGCGGCGGCTGCCGCGCCGGGGGATCAGAAGCTGGCGCTGGCGCCGAGATAAGGACCATCCGCAACAATGCTGTCGCGGCGACCATCTTTGCCTGCCATCTCAATGTAGCGATAACCGGCTTCGACGGTGAACGGGCGCATAATGGTATAACGCGCACCGGCCTTGGCTTCCTGGTACTCTTTGACGCCGCTTGAGAGCGAGTCCGGAGAGTAGTAATACTCGCCGAAAATGTTGAAGCTGCGGGCGATCTCCCACTGCAAACCGCCGCCGACAGCGATGGCGTAACCTTCGCTGCCCTCATCCGGGTTCAGATAGATGCCTTTACCACCCACGGTTGCCAGGAACGGCCCGAGCGGCAGGTTGTAACCGAGCCCAAGGCTTGCGGTGTCACCATCATCTTCGCTATGCGCCCAGTTACCGCTGACCGCGATACCGCTGGTTTCGGTTCCCAGACCGAAACCGAGGCTGCTGTAATCTTTACCAATCTGTCCATTCAGGCTAATCGCCTGCGCACCGGCGGAGGCCAGCAACATGCCAGCACATCCTAATAGAGCTAACTTTTTCATTTTCACGTTCCGCACGAAACGGGGCAGCGCCCCAAAACGTCTGATTGTACGCTTATTTTCCCGACAGCAGAACGCCTAATAGCATGCACGGCCTGAGGCAAATACGCTTTCGGCCTGAGGACGAAAAGCGTTGCACCGGAGCGTGTCAGTGGCGGGCTTTCTCTACCATCTCAACCGGGATACCGGTCAGGGAGGCCACAACGTCAGGCTCCATCCCCTTTTCCAGCATCACTTTCGCGATGCGCATCGCTTCCTGCCGAACGCCCTCGGCTCGCCCCTGAGCCAGACCTTTAACCAGCCCCTCCTCACGAAGATATTGTGCAATGTTCATTAACGTCTCCTTCTGCTGCTGATCCACTGTCTGGCTGGCCATGGCGGTCAAAAGCGTTGCCGGATCGGCGGTGTGCCCGGCCTGTAACAGGTAGTGCAGCAACGCTTTCAACTGCGCGTTGCCAGTGTATCCCAGCGCCAGCAGGCTGACCAGTTGCTCCCTGAACTCCAGCATATCCCGCTGACGCACATGTTTTTGCAGCAGTTCGAGCATCGCAATCCGCCGATGTTGCGCGATTTCAGCGTCGGGTATCTGCGAGACATCGATCAGAGGAAAGGTGTGCGTATAGAGCGCTTCAGCCTGTTGAGATAATGGAAATCTGTCGAGCCAGCGCAGTGACCACGGGTAGGGGGTTACCCGTCCATGATAGAACAACACCGGGATCACCAATGGCAGTTCGGTATGTCCTTTATCAAGATGGCGCTGCATAGCAGCTATGGCATAGCGCATCAGGCGAAAGGCCATATTCTTATCTGGTGAGCTTTGATGCTCCACCAACGCATAGAGATAACCATCGCCGGAGGGGGTTTTCAGGGAGTAGAGAATATCGGAGTAGCAATAACGCAGATTCTCCTCAACAAAGCTGCCCGATTCCAGATGCAAGGTATTCAGATCACACAGCGCCAATAAACGCTTAGGTAGATGGATTTCGAAGAAGTCACGCGCCGTTTCCGCATGTGACAGTAATTTGCGAAACACCGCATCATGCGGTGCAGATGATGAAGATGTGCCCATAGCTCTCCCTGCTTTAGCCTGCCGGGCGCAAATTACCACACTCTGAGTGCATATCAGCCGCAGGCTTTCGCTCTGTCGAGGCAGCTCGCAAAAAGAGTTGCAGCATTAGCACTGCTGCTGGTTCACCCATGTTTGCAGGGCGCGGCGGGAGATTTTGATGCCGCCGTTTTTAAGCTCCTCTGGCAGAGGCAGCCAGCGCACCGGCTGTTGAAAACGCGCCAGCTTATCCGCCGCCCAGTGGCTGAGGTCCGCGGCATTGACCTCGCTTTCGCACTCAATTACCGCGACAGGGCGCTGCCCAAACTCCACATCATCAACCGGCACCACAAACACCTGCTGTACCTGCGGATGACGGGCGATGGCGCGCTCTACCTCTTCAGGCTGAATGCCTTCGCCACCGCTGAAAAAAAGGTTATCCAGCCGGCCATGCAAAGTAAGCCGTCCATCATGCAGCGTGCCGCGATCGCGGGTGGCAAACCAGCCGGCATCGTTAAGCAGGGGCAGCAACGCGCCGTTGCGCCAGTAGCCTGCGGCGAGGCTCTCTGCACGCAGCCACACCTCTTCGCCGACAATCTTCACCTCACGCCCCGGCAACGCATAACCGACATCCGGCGCGCCGTCGGCCTCTTTTGCACACACCGTTGAGGCAAACTCCGTTAAACCATACCCGCACCAGCAGCGGATGCCGCGCTCACGTGCCTGTTCGGTCAGTTCGACCGGAATGGCCGCGCCGCCAAGCAGCACCGCTTTCAGCGACAGCGGGGTATTCCCATTGAACAAGCGCCAAAGCTGCGTCGGCACCAGCGACGCATGGCTGCAGCCGCGCAGCGCCTGATCCAGCGGCAGCTTGTCGTGCACCGTCATGCGCCCGCCCGCCAACAGCCAGCGCCATAAAATGCCCTGCCCGGAGACATGAAAGAGCGGCAGTGAGAGCAGCCAGTCATCTTCCGCATTAAAGGGAATAAGCGCCAGTACGCCCTGCGCGCTGGCCAGATGGGCGGCAAAGGTGTGTACAGCCGCTTTCGGCAAACCGGTCGAGCCGGAAGTGAGCGTCATTGACGCCAGCCGCTGCGGCTGCCATTCAACGGCGTGCTCACCCGGCGCTTGCGCGCAGCGCAGAGGGATAAATTCGTGCGCCAGCGGCGCGGGGGTCAGATCGAGGGCGAAGCGCAGGGTCATGGCGGGCAGCAGCGCATCCAGCAAGGCGGCGGGAAGCTGCGGGTTGATGGGTAACACTCGTGCGCCGCACTGCAATAGCGCCAGCCAGGCGAGCACCGTCTGCGGCTGGTTGCGCGCGCGCAGCATCACGCCATCCCCCGCGCCGACGCCCTGGCGGGCAAAGCCGCTTGCCAGCGCATCCACCTCAGCACAGAGCTGCTGCCAGCTCAGGGTATGCTGATCTGAGCGCAGCGCAGGCTGGTCGCCGCGCTGCTCGCGCCAGTATCGCCACGGCCAGTCGGGAAAATTCATAGTAACGCGTCCAGTTCCGCCGCCGCGATGCAGGGCAGTTCGCTGCCGGGCCAGCGGCGAATCAGCTGCGCGGACATCAACTGTAAAGTATCAAGACCGGGCACGGTTCCGGGCGTCAGCCAGGCGGCAATCCGCGCCAGTTGCGTTAGCCCGAGGCTCGATTCCAGAGAGGAGCTGATCACCGCCGTCAAGCCGAGCGCATGTGCTGCCGCGACCTGCTGCGCCACGTTTTGCAGGCTGCCGGTGAGGGTTGGCTTGATCACCACCGCGCTGACGCCTGGCTGTGGCGTAAAGGTGAAATCCGCCTCGCGCAGGCTCTCATCCCAGGCAATGGCGATGCCGGTCTCCTCAGCAAAGGCCAGCGACGCTTCGCGGCTCTGACACGGCTCTTCCAGAAAAGCGATGCGTGAGCGGTTGGCAGGTGCAACATATTTAACGAACTGGCGGGCTTTGAGCGGCGTCCAGGCGCGGTTGGCATCCAGACGCAGGCGCAGATCGGGGATCGACTCCAGTAGCAGATTAACTACCATGCCGTCGCGCACCGCTTCGTATAGACCAACCTTCACCTTTGCCAGCTTCTCACCCGGCAGCGCGGCAAGTGCGGCAAACAGTTCATCGGGATCGCCAGTGCAGAGCATTGCCGCGCGGTAGTCGGCAGGCTGCGGCAACTGCCCCGCCAGCTCGGCCAGCGCACAGCTCAGGCCAAACGCCGCGCTGGGTTGCGATGGCAGCGCGGGTGATGCGCCGTCACGCCAGGCTTGCACCCACGCTATCACCGCAGGCTGCACCTCATCGAGCGTCTCAACGCTGAACCCCGGCAGTGGGGTAATCTCACCCCACCCTTCGCCGCCGTTTTCCTGAAGCTGGATAAAGAGCCCGTCACGGCTTTTCAGCCGACGCTCGCGCAGCACCACGCCTGCATCCAGCGGGATCTGCCAGCGATAGATCTGCGCCTGGCGCATTACGGGTTCCGTTTAAATTTGCTGAAGTCAGGCTGGCGCTTCTGGTTGAAGGCGTTGCGACCCTCCTGACCCTCTTCGGTCATATAGAAGAGCATGGTGGCGTTGCCCGCCAGCTCCTGCAGCCCGGCCTGGCCGTCGCAATCCGCGTTCAGCGCTGCTTTCAGGCAGCGCAGCGCCATCGGGCTGTTTTGCAACATTTCACGACACCAGCGCACGGTCTCTTTTTCCAGATCCGCTAACGGCACCACGGTGTTGACCAGACCCATATCCAGTGCCTGTTGCGCGTCGTACTGGCGGCAGAGGAACCAGATTTCGCGCGCTTTCTTCTGGCCGACAATGCGCGCCATATAGGACGCGCCCCAGCCGCCGTCGAAGGAGCCAACTTTCGGGCCGGTCTGGCCGAAGATCGCATTTTCCGCCGCGATGGTGAGATCGCACATCATATGCAGCACATGACCGCCGCCGATGGAGTAGCCCGCCACCATCGCCACCACCGGTTTCGGGCAGGTGCGGATCTGGCGCTGAAAATCGAGGACGTTGAGGTGGTGCACACCGGAGTCATCCTGGTAGCCGCCGTAATCGCCGCGCACCTTCTGATCGCCGCCAGCACAGAAGGCTTTATCACCTTCACCGGTCAGGATAATCACCCCGATATTGTCGTCGTAGCGCGCATCGGCCAGCGCCTGGATCATCTCTTTTACCGTGACAGGACGAAACGCGTTGCGCACTTCCGGGCGGTTGATAGTGATTTTAGCGATGCCGTCAGCGGATTTTTGATAGCGGATATCGCTAAAACCTTCGGAGCAGTCATGCCACTCAACGGCGGCGTAGAGTTCTTTTTCATCAGGGTAGATCATGGTCGGTCCTTAATCTCAAGAGGCAGAATTCGCGCCAGCAGGGCAGCAACGGCCGCGGGATTCTCCCGGTGCGCGTTGTGCCCGGCGGCAGGAATGGCGTAACAGTGGCGCGTGGCTTCGCTCGCCAGCGCCCGAAACTTACGGTCATGTTCGCCAAAGAAATAGTGAACGGGAAAAGCGGCGTCCCGCAGCGCAGCGCGCAGATCGGGCTGGCGGCCCAGCGACGTCGCCGCCAGCATATGTGCCAGCGCGTTGCCATCGTTATGGCTACGAAGCGCAACCAGCGCCGCACGTTCGGTTTCCGTCAGCGCGGCAAATACCGGCTGACGATACCAGGCGTCAAACACCTCGCTGAGCGGCTGGTGGCGCAGGCGCTGACACCACGCTTCATCAGCCTCCAGCCGTGCGGCACGCGCCTGCTCATCGGCAAGGCCTGGGTGCCCGCCTTCGATAATGAGGCCTTGCAACCCCATCGGCTGCTGGCAAGCGTGAAACATCGCAATGCGGCCGCCGAGGGAGTACCCCACCAGCCAGTAGTTCAGTATGTTGTAACGACTAAACGTCGATCGCAGCAGCGCATCCATCCCGGTAAAGGAGTCGACACAGGTTGTGGCAGATGCGCCGTGGCCAGGCAGGTCGAGATAGAGACGCGGGAAATCCGCCAGCGCTGCGCCGACGGGCTGCCATTCCCGGCCATCACCGGAAAAACCGTGCAGAAAAACCAGCCACGGCAGCGGCTGTCGACCGGCATGGATCTCTGCATGCAAACTCATAGCTGGCTGACCTGCGCGACAAGGTTTTGCAGGGTCTGCGCGCCATCCGTCTCGTTTACCACCACTTCAATTACCGTCGCGCCCGGCTTCTGCCAGGCCTCGCTCAGCGCCTGCTCCAGCTGCGCCCAACTCTCCGGGCGGTGATAAGGAAGCTCGAACATCGCGGCAGCATGATCGAAATGGACATTTTGCGGCATCAGATAGAAGCGCTCGCGCTCGGCGGGCGGCGTCGGTAACAGGGAGAAGATCTGGCCGCCGTTGTTATTGACCACCAGCAGCACAAAGGGCGCGGAGGCCTGGCGCAGCAGTGCGAGAGCGTTAAGATCGTAGAGTGCGGAGAGATCGCCAACGATAGCCAGCGTCGGGCGCGCGGTGGCCCGCTGCACCCCGGCTGCGGTCGAGAGCAGGCCATCGATGCCGCTCGCGCCGCGGTTGCTGTAGACCGGATAACCTGCCGGCAGTTGCGCCAGCGCATCCACCAGCCGGACTACCAGGCTGTTGCCGAGAAAAAGCTGACCCTGAGGCGGTAAGTAATCGCTAATACGGTGTGCGAGCTGCGCTTCGCCGAAATTCTCACGCTGTAGACGCACCCGCTCCCAGGCAAGCGCTGCGAGCGAGGTAAGCTTTTCGCACCACGGCGCGCGGGGTTCAGCCGGATGCAGCGCCAGCCAGCCGCCCACATCCGCCACTAAACGACGGCCACGGTGATGCGCCGGATCGAGCCTGCCGGGGAGATTATCAATCAGCCAGTACTCTTGCGGCGTGCAGGTCGCCTGCCACTGTAAAAGACGTTTTCCGGTCAGGCTGCTGCCAAATTGCAGCACAATCTGCGCCTCGCTGAGCGCCTCAACGGCCTGGCTATTAGCAAGCCAGAGATCGGCGCAGGGCAGCGGCTGCCCGGTTTGCGATAACACATCGCCAATCAGCGGCCAGCCGAGGGTTTTCGCCCACTCCGCCAGCTTGCGTCCTTCGGCAGCGCTCATACGCCCGGCAATCACAACGCCACGTTTCTGCCGCCAGGAGAACCAGTCCCGCTGGGTATTAATGCCGCAGGGCGCGCTAGCCTGTAACCAGGGCTTATCATCCTGCCACCAGTCGCCCAACGCCTGCTGCCAGCCAAGCCCGGTCTCATCCATCTCGCCATACAGCGGCTCGGCGAACGGGCAGTTAATGTGCACCGCCCCGCCCTGCAATGTGCCTAACACATTATCAATCGTCGAGACCAGCCAGCGCGCCGGGATATCCTGTGACGGGCGCGGTAAGGCGATAGCCTCTGTCGGATGGGAAGCAAAGATGCCGGGCTGGCGAATCGCCTGGTTGGCACCGCAATCAATCAGCTCCGGCGGGCGATCTGCCGTCAGCAGCACCAGTTTTTCGCCGGTCAGCCCGGCTTCAATCAGCGCCGGGTAGAGGTTCGCCACGGCGGTACCGGAGGTGACGATCACCGCCACCGGTTCATGGCTCGCTTTCGCCAGCCCGAGCGCAAGATGGCCCAGCCCGCGTTCATCAAAATGGGTGTGATGAATAAATGCGCGGTTTTCGGCGGCGGCGAGCGTCAGCGGCGTCGAGCGGGAGCCTGGCGCAATGCAGATATGCCTGACGCCGTGGCGCGTTAAGGCTTCCAGAATCACCGCGGCCCAGCGTCGGTTGAATGAGCTTATCGACATGAATTTGTCCGGTATCAATATTGGGACTAAGTATAAATTTTCTGAAATGATGAGTTTTTGATATAGGTCGTCTATGGGTGCGTCTGTAGCAACAACGATCGCAGTCCGGCGGCTTTATTATCGATCTCCTGCCACTCCTGCCCGGCATCGGAACCGGGCACAATGCCTGCTCCGGCATAGAGCCGCACCGTCTCGCCGCTCACCTTCGCCGAGCGCAGCGTCACGCAGAACTCACTCTGCTTACGCGACAGGTAACCTGCCGACCCGGCGTACCACTCACGGGCAAAGGGTTCGTGGCGGGCGATAAAGCGCCGTGCCTCAGGGCGCGGTAAACCCGCCACCGCCGCGGTCGGCTGGAGCAGGTCTAAACAGAGGGCATCGTCCGCCACCCGCAGGTCACTCCAGATACAGCGGCGCAAGTGCTGCACTTTGCGCAGCCGCACCACCTGCGGTGGCAGCACATCCAGCGCGCCGGTTTGCTGCTGCAAACGCTGGCAGATATCCTCCACCACCAGCATATTTTCACGCTGGTTTTTATCGTCACTCATTAACCATGCCGCCCGTTGCTGTGCCTGTGCGTCGTCATCATGATTAGCCACCGTCCCGGCCAGCGCTTCGGTGCGCAGTGCCATGCCGCGCCGCCGCCACAGCCGCTCGGGAGTCGATCCAAGAAAAGCGGTCTGGTCATTGAAGCGATAGAGAAAGTGGAAGCAGTGCAGATTGAGGCGACGGCTGGCGGCCATCAGCGCGCCAGCATTAATTGGCGCATCGAAGCGGTAATCGGTGGCGCGGGCGAGCACGACTTTATCCAGTTCGCCGCGCTGCAAGGTCTCAAGCGCCTGGCTTATCAGCGTTTCCCACCCCTCACGCGTCGGGAAGTGGTGCTGTTCAACACAGCGCGCTGGGCTCATGGCCAGTGGAGCAGTAGATGAAAGCGCGTTAAGAAAATCGGCAGCACATTGCGCATCATCACGCAGCGAGGTGGCGCTATAGAGATAGAGGCGCAGCATCGCTTTGCCCCCTTCGCGCCGCCATTCGAGACGGGGCAAAAAGAGCGCGCTCTCGCTTGGTTCAAAAGCGTTAAGCCCCCAGACGCGTACATCGTCGGGATACGCCTGCAATTGCTGTTGCGCCTCAGCAAGTGAAGTAAACGTGCGTAGTGCGCCAAGGGCGGCCGCTTCGTCATCACCGCTGCGCTGCTGCCAGTAAAATTGTGGGAAAACACGCTGAGCCGAAAGCCATGTCAGGGGGTCGAATGCGTTGTTTAGCGGGAAGGGAACGTCAAAGAGGGTAAAACCAGGGGTATCAGGAAACGTGTCGGCAAGACGCTGATGTAGATCGCCAAGCGCAGAGGACAGAGAAAACATGCGAACCCCTCCCGGAAAACGGCACGGTTTTAAAAACCACACAGTATACGGGGTACTACGATGAATAGCAGTACCCCCTTCCAGGGAGGGGAGATAAAGATTAGCGACGGGCTAACAGCAGACCCAGCACCAGACCTACAGCAGCACCAGCACCAACGCCCTGCCACGGTTTTTCGTGCACATAGTCATCGGCACGGTAAACCGCTTTTTTCGCACGATAGTAGTAGGTATCAGACGCGCTACTGACGCGGTTTTTCACATCATGCAGCGCCTGTTCGGCACGTGCTTTCAGTTCAATATACTTCTGGTCAGCGGGATCACCCGATGAGCGGAGAACTTCTTCCAGCGTTTCGCTCAGCAGGGTCAGGTCGTCGTCAATATGTGAATCGAATTGATTAGTCATCTCTTTTCTCCATGTTATGCACCTGTACGCTAACTATAGACAATGGCTGGCGTTTACGCCTGGGCGACCTCGCGCGCCATGCCGATATGGGGAATGCCATCCTCATCATAGATATCGGTGACTGGCTGGAAACCGAACTGTTGATAAAAGGGTTGCAGATGCGCCTGTGCACTCAGGTATAGCGCGTGCTGCGGCCAGTATTGCAGGCAGGAGGCCACCGCGCGCGACATCAGTTGATAACCCAGTTTTTCCCCGCGTACGCTGGCGCTGACAATCACTCTGCCGATGGCAACGGGCGAGAAATCATCATTACTTTTCAGAATCCTCGCATACGCCACCAGCTCATCACCCTGCCAGCCGAGCAGGTGGCGGTTCTCTCCCACCAGGTCGTCGCCATCAATATCGAGATAAGGGCAGGTCTGTTCGACCACAAATACTTCGCAGCGCAGTTTCAACAGCGCATAGAGCGCAGGCACGGTCAGTTCGGAATGGTGCAGGTCTTGCCAGCGGATCATCGTTATCTCCTCAAATAGACTCATGTGGTTATACTAGATTCTTTTCATTTCAGGCAAAGCATGTGGAACTGATCTTCTTAGGTACTTCAGCAGGCGTCCCGACGCGGGCGCGCAACGTCACCGCCATTCTGCTTAATCTTCAGCACCCGACGAGCGCCGGGCTGTGGCTTTTCGACTGTGGTGAAGGTACGCAGCATCAACTGCTGCACACCACGTTTAACCCCGGCAAGCTGGACAAAATTTTTATTACCCATCTGCATGGCGACCATATTTTTGGCCTGCCGGGCCTGCTCTGCAGCCGGTCGATGGCGGGCAATACGCAGCCACTGCACATTTATGGCCCGCATGGCATCAAAGAGTTTGTTGAGACCGCGCTGCGCCTGAGCGGCTCGTGGACCGACTATCCGCTGACCATTGAAGAGGTCAGGCCGGGGCTGGTGATGGATGATGGGCTGCACAAAGTGACGGCCTTCCCGCTGGCCCATCCGGTGGAGTGTTACGGCTATCGTGTGGAAGAGCACGATAAACCAGGTGCGCTGCATGCCGCTGCGCTTGTCGCCGCAGGCGTTCCCGCCGGGCCGCTGTTCCAGACATTAAAGGCGGGCGGTACGGTAACACTGGATGACGGGCGCGTTATTGAGGGTAAAGATTACCTGGCACCCTCCGAGCCGGGTAAGCGGGTGGCAATCTTCGGCGATACCTCACCCTGCCCCGCAGCGCTGGAGTTAGCGAAAGATGTTGATGTCGTGGTGCATGAAGCAACGCTTGAGAGTGCCATGGAAGAGAAGGCCAACAGCCGCGGGCACAGCTCAGCGCGGCAGGCGGCGCAACTGGCTCAGCAGGCTGGTGCTTCACGTCTGGTGATTACCCATATCAGTTCGCGTTATGACGCCGAGGGGAGCCAGGCGCTGCTAAAAGAGTGTCGTGAAATCTTCCCGGAGACGACCTTAGCAGCAGATTTTGACGTAGTTCGCATTTGATTTTAATTTAGGCACTCTATTTTTTCGCCGTCATGCCGATAATAAGTTATACGCAGGCATTTCTTCTTTGAGGGCATGATGGATAATTTCCAGAAAGACATCGATGACAGGGCGAATCTTACTCTGTCGAACCGGTTTGAGCTGTTGCTGTTTCGCCTTGGCACATCATTAGATGCGACGAAATCTGAGCTGTTTGGCATCAATGTGTTTAAGTTGCGCGAAATCGTACCGATGCCCACATTTACTCGCCCTGCGGGAATGAAGCCGCCATTGATGGGGATGGTCAATATTCGCGATCAGGTGATCCCGGTAATTGACCTCTCCGCCGTCGCCGGGTGTAAACCGGAGACCGGCTTAAACATTCTGCTGATCACTGAATATGCCCGTAGCGTGCAGGCTTTTGCCGTCGAGTCCGTCGAGAACATCACGCGCCTGGACTGGAAACAGGTGCACACGGCGGAGAAAGCGATCAATGGCCGCTATATCACCAGTATTGCCTGCCTCGATGATGATAAGGACACCAACAACCTGGCGATGGTGCTGGACGTTGAACAGATCCTCTATGACATCGTTCCGGCGGATCATGACGTTCACGGCGATCATGTGCCGGATAAGAAATTCAACCTGAAACCGGGTTCCATCGCGATTGTGGCTGAAGACTCCAAAGTGGCGCGCGCCATGCTGGAAAAAGGCCTGAACGCCATGGAGATCCCGAGCATGATGCACATCACCGGCAAAGATGCGTGGGAGAAAATCCAGCTCATTGCCCAGCAGGCGGAAAAAGAGGGTGTGCCGGTAAGCGATAAGATCTCAATGGTGCTGACCGATCTGGAGATGCCGGAGATGGATGGCTTTACCCTGACACGCCTGATCAAAACCGATCCGCGCCTGAAGAATATTCCGGTGGTGATCCACTCTTCCCTCTCCGGCAGCGCCAACGAAGATCACGTCCGTAAAGTGCAGGCCGATGGCTATGTCGCGAAGTTCGAAATTAACGAACTTTCAGCGGTGATCCAGGAGGTGCTCGATCGCGCAGCGAACAACGTTCGCGGCCCGCTGATCAGCCACCGCCAGATGGCCCCGACCCCGCTGCTGGCGAAGTAACGCCGGCACAACGATTAAAGGCGCTACCGTCGGTCAAACGGTAGCGCCTTAAGTACGTTTCAGGTCATTACAAGAACGACAAGATCAGCTGTAACACAGCAATGATGATCGTGATTACGCGTTTCGCGAATTCACGGTTATCCATCATCCGTTTTCCTCAACCGAGGAAGGAGCCGCCCGGACTGGTCCTCAAACTCCCCCGAATCAGGGCGAGCAGATGTTGAGTATTACTTACGCCCCTTCCAGGCCTGAACCCTGTCACCACCACGTGTTACAGCGGGGGAAATCCTTTGCCCGGCCCGAAAGTTAGATGCAGTAACCCCAACGAATTTAATTCTACACCTCGCCTAAGCAACTGAAATATAATTAAAAAACATCAGGTAAAACGACCTGTTTTCGGGCGTTTTTCTTAAACATCCGATAACCCAACTGTTTGCGCTTGAAATAAAACAGCATATATCGGAAGCTTCAACGCGTTGAGTATTGCATACGCTCTTACCCCCTGACGGGCCGGAAACGTAAACAACGGCGTGGCGCATCCCTCACCAGTTTGCGCTATACCGTTAAAACCCCAGCTTCACCGCTGGGGTTTTTTATGCGCAAAAAAAAACCGCCAGGCTGCAAACCCGGCGGTTTTTTCATTTGCGCAAGGCGCGATTACATCATCGGCAGCGCCAGCTGGACAATGCTAATCAGCGGCTGCGGATAGATACCGAGCACCAGCACCAGCAGAGCGGAGATGAGTACTACAATACCGCCCGCGCTGTAGGCCCAGTTGGACGGCGCATCGCGGTTCAGCTGCTGCGGGGCGTTGAGATAGAGGCTCACCGCGACACGCAGGTAGTAGTAGAGACCGATTGCAGAACCGACCACCACCGCACCGGTCAGCCACCACAGGTTGGCCTGCACACCGACAGCCAGAATGTAGAACTTACCGATAAAGCCCAGCGTCATCGGGATACCCGCCAGCGACAGCATCATCACCGTCATCACCGCCGAGAGAATCGGACGGTGCCAGAAGAGGCCGCGATAGGAGTAGAGCGACTCGGCGTCCGGACCGCGATACGGGCTGGACATCAGGCTTACTACGCCAAAGGCACCCAAGCTGCTGAAGAGATAGCCGGCCAGGTAAACGCCAACGCTCTCCATTGACATCTGGCCGCCGCGCAGGGCAATCAGCGCCACCATCAGATACCCGAGGTGAGCGATGGAGGAGTAGCCGAGCAGACGTTTGATATTGGTCTGGCTCAGCGCCATCAGGTTACCGAAGATAATGGAGACAAAGGCGATAACGCCCAGCACCACGCGTACGGCTTCGCTGTTACCTACCGGCGCATAGAGGAACAGACGCATCAGCACGCCAAAGATGGCGATTTTGCTGGCGGTCGCCAGGAAGGTGGAGACCGGCGCAGGCGCGCCCTGGTAAACGTCTGGCGTCCAGAGATGGAACGGCACCAGCGACAGTTTAAAGCCAAGGCCGACAATCATCAGACCGAGACCCGCCAGCAGCAGCGGCTCGTGCAGCACGCCTTCACCGAGGTTTTTACCAATGGCAACAAACGACAGATCGCCGCTCTGAGCGTAGACCAGCGCAATCCCGAACAGCAGGAATGAGGAGGCGGCCGCCGACAGAATGGTGTATTTGATGCTGGCTTCCAGCGAGCGTTTCTGGCGGAAGGCGTAGCCCACCAGCCCGAACAGCGGCAGCGAGATCAGCTCAATCCCGAGGAACAGCGACGCCATGTGATTGGCGTTAGCCAGCAGAATGCCACCCAGCGCGGCAATCAGCACCAGCAGGTAGAACTCTTCCTTGTTGTCGCTATAACCTTCAAGCCACGGATAGGCAAAGGTGCAGGTGGCGAGGCTCGCCAGCAGCACCAGCCCGGTGTAGAGCATGGCGTAGCCGTCGACGCGCATCAGCGGCGTCACATCCATTGCTCCGGCGTGGCCAACGAACCACAGCGAGAGCAGTGCAACGTTCAGACCAACGACCGACAGCGTGGCATTGAAGAAATGGTTGCGTCGCCACGCAATGGAGAGCATCACAACCACCACCGTCAATCCGACGATTAGCAGCGGCAGCAGCGCAATCAGGTGTTGTGGAGTTATTGTCATGGCGAATTACGGCCTTGTAGTAATGGAGTTAACAAACCACTGCTGGATATTGCCCATCGCAGCGTGCGAGGTATCCAGAATCGGCTGCGGATAGAAGCCAAGCAGTACCAGAAGCACGACCAGGATAAGGATCATAAACAGCTCGCGCAGTGACAGACCCGGCAGCGTCTGGTTCGCGATTTCGCTCTTCGCTTTACCGAAGTAAGCGCGATGCAGCATCGCCAGCGAGTAAACGGAGGCGAAGACCAGACCGAAGGTGGAGATCACGGTGATCATCGGTACAACCTGGTAGCTACCGAACAGGATCATGAACTCACCGACGAAGTTACCGGTACCCGGCATACCCAGCGTCGCCACAGCGAAGAACATCGACAGCGCCGGCAGCCACTTAATCTTGCTCCACAGACCGCCCATCATGCGCATATCGCGGGTATGCAGACGTTCGTAAAGCTGACCGCAGAGAATAAACAGACCTGCCGCCGAAAGACCGTGGGCAATCATCTGAATCACCGCGCCCTGGTAGGCCAGCTGGCTGCCGGTGTAGATGGCAATCAGTACGAAGCCCATGTGGGAAACGGAGGTGTAGGCGATAAGACGTTTGATATCGGTCTGCGTGAAGGCCATCCACGCGCCGTAGAAGATACCAATTACGCCCAGCCACATGGCAATCGGTGCGAACTCCGCCGAAGCGTTCGGGAAGAGCGGCAGCGAGAAGCGCAGCAGACCGTAAGCGGCGGTTTTCAGCAGGATCCCCGCGAGGTCAACGGAACCCGCGGTCGGTGCCTGCGAGTGCGCATCCGGCAGCCAGCCGTGCAGCGGCACCACCGGCATTTTCACCGCAAAGGCGATAAAGAAGCCGAGCATCAGCAGGTATTCAACGTTGTGGGACATCGGCGTTTTCAGCAGCTCTTCATAGTTGAAGGTCCACACGCCGGTGGCGTTGTAGTGCACAAACACCAGGCCGAGGATGGCGATCAACATCACCAGGCCGCTTGCCTGGGTATAGATGAAGAATTTCGTTGCCGCGGTGATACGTGTCTTCCCGTCGGAGGCTTTATGGCCCCACAGCGCAATCAGGAAGTACATCGGCACCAGCATCATTTCCCAGAAGAAGAAGAACAGGAACATGTCGATGGCAAGGAACACGCCGATAACGCCGCCGAGGATCCACATCAGGTTCAGGTGGAAGAAGCCCTGATATTTCTCGATTTCACGCCAGGAGCAGAGAACCGCCAGCACGCCAAGGAAGCCGGTCAGCACGACCATCAGCAGCGACAGACCGTCCATCGCCAGATGGACAGTGATGCCGAAGCGCGGGATCCAGTCGTGTTTAAAGCTCTCCTGCCACGTCGGGAAATCGGCAGCCTGCGATAAAGAGTAGCCACCCTGCAACCAAAGTTGCAGAGAGAGCGCCAGCGTCAGTCCCATGGTGATCAGGGCGATCCAGCGCGGCACCTTCACGCCGAAGCGCTCGGTTTGCCAACACAGGAAACCACCGATAAAGGGAATCAATATTAGCCAGGGTAATAACATGGCGATTCATATTCCTTGTTTAAGTCCAGCTCAGGCTTTCTGGCTCGTCATCTGACTTCACCGTTACTGCCTGTCCTTTCGGACCTGATTTTCAACGAATTTTCACAAAATTCAGATTCTGCTCTTAGGCCGGAGAACACCTCTGCTCCCCGGCCCAGGAACTCAGCGCAACACCATCAGCAGACCGAGCACCACAACGGCACCGATACTCATGGAGGCCACATACCAGCGCAGATAACCGTTCTCGCTGAACAGCAGCCCTTTCCCGGCAAAGCGGGAGAGGATCGCCGGGATGTTCATCAGCGCATTCAGCGGATCGCTCTTCAGCAGCCAGGCCACGCCCAGATACGGTTTAACGAAGATGCGATCGTAGAGCCAGTCGAAGCCCCAGGCATTGAACCACCAGGTGCCGAAGAAGCGGCCCGCCGCGCTGTTGGCAATCGATGTCACCAGCGTGCGTTTACCCAGCCACAGCCAGGCGGCCAGCAGAATGCCGATCACCGCCACTGCGCCAGAGGCCACTTCCAGCATCACTACGCTGCTGTGCGCCAGCTCAGCCGTTTCCGGCAGGACGCCGCGCAGCGGTGGCACAATCATCGCGCCAACAAAGGTGGAGAGGATCAGCAGCACAATCAGCGGCAGGTGATGGGTAATCCCCTTCCCTGCGTGGGCGTGAATCTGCTCTTTGCCGTGGAAGACAATGAAAATCAGACGGAAGGTGTAGAGCGAGGTCATAAACGCCCCGACCAGACCTGCAATCATCAGGTTAACGTGACCGTTCGCTACCGCTCCTGCGAGGATCTCATCCTTACTGAAGAAGCCCGCGGTAATCAGCGGCAGTGCAGAGAGCGCCGCGCCACCGACCAGGAAGCAGGCATAGACCAGCGGAATGGACTTACGCAGGCCGCCCATCTTGAAGATGTTCTGCTCGTGGTGGCAAGCGAGGATCACCGAACCGGAGGAGAGGAACAGCAGCGCTTTAAAGAAGGCGTGCGTCATCAGGTGAAAAATCGCCGCATCCCATGCCTGTACGCCAAGCGCCAGGAACATGTAACCAATCTGGCTCATCGTCGAGTAGGCGAGTACGCGTTTGATATCGGTCTGCACCAGCGCGGCGAAACCAGCCATCAGTAGCGTGACCGCGCCAACGATACCAACCAGATGCAGCACTTCCGGCGTCATTAGGAACAGACCGTGGGTACGGGCAATCAGGTAGACACCGGCGGTAACCATCGTTGCGGCGTGGATCAGCGCAGAGACCGGCGTCGGGCCAGCCATCGCGTCTGCAAGCCAGGTCTGCAACGGCAGCTGTGCCGATTTACCGACCGCGCCGCCCAGCAGCATCAGGGTTGCCCACATCAGCATATGGTTGCCGTTGGCGAAGTGCTGCGGCGCCAGCTCGACCATCTCGCGGAAGTTCAGCGTGCCCAGCTCGTTGTAGAGGATGAACAGTGCGAACGCGAGGAAGACGTCACCAACGCGGGTCACGACAAACGCTTTCATCGCCGCTGCGCCATTCTTCGGATCGGTGTAGTAGAAACCGATCAGCAGATAGGAGCAGAGACCCACGCCTTCCCAGCCGAGGTACATCAGCAGCAGGTTATCGCCCAGCACCAGAATCACCATGCTGGCGATAAAGAGGTTGGTGTAGGCGAAGAAGCGGGAGTAGCCCTCCTCCCCACGCATATACCAGGAGGCGAACATATGGATCAGGAAGCCAACGCCGGTTACTACCGAGAGCATGGTCAGCGACAGGCCGTCCAGCACAAGGTTGAAACCGATATTGAAATCACCGACCGCCATCCACGTCCACAGCGGCTGAACAAACGCCTGCTGGCCGTTGTTGAAGAACTCAACGCCAACCAGCGCCGTGACCAGTGCCGAGAGACCAATCGAGCCCATGCCAACGGCGGCGGAGAGATTCTCCGACCAGCGGCCACGGGAGAAAGCCAGTAACACAAAGCCAATAAGAGGAAAAATAATGGTTAAGGCGAGCATGTTCATCCACGCATCTCACTTACTGAATCGATATTCAGACTCTGGCGGCGACGATGAAGTTGCAGCAGCAGCGCCAGGCCAATGCTCGCTTCCGCAGCGGCAAGGCTAATGGCGAGAATATACATTACCTGACCGTCGGTCTGGCCCCAGTAGCTGCCGGCGACCACAAAGGCCAGCGCGGCGGCGTTGATCATGATCTCAAGCCCAATCAGCATAAACAGCAGATTGCGGCGAATAACCAGACCAGTCAGACCCAGCACAAACAAAATCGCCGCGAGGATCAATCCATGTTGTAACGGGATCATGCGTGCTCCTCCGTTTTTCTTTTCGCGCGGTCATCCGTGCGATTGCTCAGCAATTCGCCAGGTCTCTCTTCACGTCCAAGGTGGAACGCGACAACCAGACCTGCCAGCAGCAGCATTGAGGCCAGCTCAACCGCCAGAACGTAAGGACCAAACAGCGTGATACCGACCGCTTTCGCGCCAATCGCCGTGCCCTCGATGCCCTGATCGTTAACGCCGATAATGGCGTAGATCATGACGCCCAGCAGCACCGCAGAGAGCACCGCAGGACCAATCCAGATTTGCGGCGTGAGCCAGTTACGCTCCTGCTCGACCACCGAATTGCCCATGTTGAGCATCATCACCACGAAGACGAACAGCACCATGATGGCCCCGGCGTAGACGATGATCTCCAGCGCCCCGGCGAAGTACGCGCCGAGGGAGAAGAAGACCCCGGCAATCGCCAGCAGTGAGATGATCAAGTACAGCAGCGCATGCACCGGATTGGTATGCGTAATAACGCGTACCGTCGTCAGGATGGCGATCAGGCCACAGATATAAAAAGCGAACTCCATTGCCCCTCTCCTTACGGTAACAGGCCTTTGACGTCGATAGGCTTGGCTTCGTTTTCCGCTTCGCCCTTATCTTTGCCGTCGATTGCCATACCTGCCATCCGGTAGAAGTTATATTCCGGGTATTTGCCCGGACCGGAGATCAGCAGATCCTCTTTTTCATACACCAGATCCTGGCGCTTGAACTCACCGAGTTCGAAGTCCGGCGTCAGCTGAATCGCTGTTGTCGGGCACGCCTCTTCGCACATGCCGCAGAAGATGCAGCGCGAGAAGTTGATACGGAAAAACTCCGGATACCAGCGGCCATCAACGGTTTCCGCTTTCTGCAGCGAGATACAGCCGACAGGACAGGCAACCGCACACAGGTTACAGGCCACGCAGCGCTCTGCGCCGTCCGGATCGCGCGTCAGCACGATACGGCCACGGTAGCGCGGGGCCAGGTAAACCGGCTCTTCCGGGTACATACGCGTTTCGCGTTTGGCGAACGCATGCAGGCCGATCATCCAGATACTGCGAACCTGGGTGCCAAAGCCCACGAATAACTCTTTTAACGTCATGGTCTCATCACCCCTTATTACGGCGCCTGCCAAAGAATGACTGCCGCCGTGCCCAACAGGTTAAGCAGTGTCAGCGGCAGACAGATTTTCCAGCCGAAAGACATCACCTGATCGTAGCGAGGACGCGGCAGTGCGGCGCGAATCAAAATGAACATCATCATAAAGAACGCGGTTTTCAGCGCGAACCAGATAAACGGCGGTAACAGCGGACCCTGCCAGCCACCAAAGAAGAGGGTGACCATCAGCGCAGAGATGGTGACGATACCGATATACTCGCCGACGAAGAAGAGACCGAACTTCATGCCGGAGTATTCAATATGGTAACCATCCGCCAGCTCCTGCTCCGCTTCCGGCTGGTCAAACGGGTGACGGTGACACACCGCAACACCAGCGATAGCGAAGGTAACGAAGCCAAAGAATTGCGGAATGACGTTCCACAAACCCGCCTGGTTGTTGACGATGTCGGTCATATTGAATGAACCGGCCTGCGCCACCACGCCCATCAGCGACAGCCCGAGGAACACTTCGTAGCTCAGGGTTTGCGCAGAGGCACGCATCGCGCCGAGCAGGGAGTATTTGTTGTTACTGGACCAGCCAGCGAACAGCACCGCGTAAACTGCCAGACCCGCCATCATCAGGAAGAAGAGGATCCCGATATTGAGGTCGGCCACCACCCAGGTGGGGCTGACCGGCACAATGGCGAAGGCTAACAGCAGCGAGGTGAAGGCGATCACCGGCGCGAGGGTGAAGATCACGCGATCTGAGAAGCGCGGGATCCAGTCCTCTTTAAAGAACATCTTGATCATGTCCGCGACCAGCTGGAGTGAACCACCCCAGCCCACACGGTTCGGCCCATAACGGTTCTGGAACAGGCCGAGCAGGCGACGTTCGCCAAAGCTCATGAAGGCGCCGCAGGTGACAACCACCAGCAGGATGACCACCGCTTTCAGAATGCTTAACAGAATGTCGATAACATCCGGTGTTAACCAGCTCATGCTTGCGCCTCCCGCAGATTTTCAAGACGTGCCCCGGCCAGCACCGGTGCAATACCCGGCATGCCCATCGGCAAACCGACCTGCCCCGCCGTCAGACCTTCCGATACCTGCAGCGGCAGGCTGAGGGTCTGCCCTTCGTAGGTGAAGGAGACGTGTGCGCCTGCGTTTACGCCAAGCTTCGCGGCATCGGCCGGGTTAAGCGTGATGTAAGGCTGCGGCATACGGCTCTGGAACACCGGCGAACGCTGCGACAGCTCATCACTGCCGAACAGGTGATAGTAAGGCGCGATACGCCACTCGCCATCCTGTGCGCTGAAGGCGCCCGGAACGACAGTGAAGTAATCGAGCCCGTTCTCCGTCGCTTCAATCAGGCGTACGCCCGGATCGCCGTGACGCAGGTGGCCGCCCACTTCGTCCTGGAATTTGTTCCAGGCCTGCGGGGAGTTCCAGCCCGGTGCCCAGGCAAACGGAATTTGCGAGCGCGGAGCTGAAGGCTGGTTGTTCCCTTCCATTGAGAAGGCGAACATGGTGTCTTTATCCTGCGGCTGACGCGGTTCGTGGACGCTGATATTAGCGCGCATTGCGGTACGACCACTGTAGCGGTGCGGCTCACGCGCCAGTTTCTGCCCGCGAATGCGGAAGCTGGCATCCGGTGCGGCATTTTTGATGCCCGCCAGCTGCGGCAGCGCGGCGACGGCGGCGTCGATCACATGATCGAGCTGCGTCCAGTCCACTTCGCGGTTCAGCACGGTGCTGTGCAGCGAGTGCAGCCAGCGCCAGCTTTCCAGCATCAGCGCTTTGTTGTCGTAGTAGCTCGGGTCATAAACCTGGAAGAAGCGCTGAGCGCGGCCTTCGTTGTTGATGACCGTGCCGTCGCTTTCCGCGAAGCTTGCCGCAGAGAGCACCAGATGGGCGTTATCCATAATCGCCGTGCGCTGGTGATCGACCACCAGCACCAGCGGCGCTTTCGCCAGCGCAGCATCTACGCGCGCAACAGAAGCGTGACGGTGCAGATCGTTTTCCAGCACCACAACCGCGTCGGCGCTGCCGCTCTCCAGTTCGGAGAGTGCATCATCGAGGCTGCCGCCGCCAATAAGGCCGAGGCCCATGCTGTTAACGGAGCGGGCAATCATGGTGATGCCGACATCGGCACCGCGCCCTTTCAGCGCTTTCGCCACGTTCGCCGCCGCATGGATTACGTCGGTGCTACCGGCGTTGGTGCCGGAGATAATCAGCGGTTTCTTCGCCCCGGCCAGTGCCTGGACAATGACATCCACTTTGCCCTGCAGATCGCTGCTCAGGCCGTCAACCGCCGGTGCGGAGTTATCCAGCGCATGGGCGATGGCAAAGCCTAAACGCGCCTGATCTTCCACCGGCGCGCGGTAGGTCCACGCAGCGATGTCGTCCAGACGGGTGCTGTCGACGTTGGTGACAAACAGCGGATGTTTAGCGCGCTGACCGATATTCATGATCGCCGCAATCTGCCAGTCGGCAACTTTCTGCGCCGCCGCCATTTCGCGGGCTTTGCCTTTCACCGCCTGACGTACCGCCAGCGCGACGCGCGCGCCGGTCTGGGTCACGTCTTCGCCGAGGATCAGCACTGCGTCGTAAGATTCGATTTCACGCAGCGCCGGAGTACGGATGCCACCTTCGCGCAGCACTTTCAGTGCCAGCGTCAGTCGCTCCTGCTCGCCTTTCGCGATACCGGTGTAGAAGTTCTCCGCACCGACCAGTTCGCGCAGCGCGAAGTTGCTCTCAACGCTTGCGCGCGGAGAACCGATGCCGATCACTTTCTTCGACTGGCGCAGAATATCCGCCGCGCCCTGCATCGCCTGTTCGGCGTTGAGGGTGATGAGATCGTCGCCGCGACGCTGTACCGGCTGGCGCGGACGATCTTTCAGGTTGACGTAACCATAGCCGAAACGACCGCGGTCGCAGAGGAAGTAGTGGTTAACCGTGCCGTTGTAGCGGTTCTCGATACGACGCAGTTCGCCGTAACGCTCGCCCGGGCTGGTGTTACAGCCGATCGAGCACTGCTGGCAGATGCTCGGTGCGAACTGCATATCCCATTTACGGTTATAGCGCTCAGAGTGGGTTTTGTCGGTGAAAACGCCGGTCGGGCAGATTTCAACCAGGTTACCGGAGAACTCGCTCTCCAGCGTACCCTCTTCCGGGCGGCCGAAGTAGACGTTGTCATGTGCGCCATAGACGCCCAGGTCGGTACCGTCGGCATAATCTTTGTAGTAGCGCACACAGCGGTAGCAGGCGATACAGCGGTTCATCTCATGAGAAATGAACGGGCCGAGGTCCTGGTTACGGTGCGTACGTTTGGTGAAACGGTAGCGACGGAAGCTGTGACCGGTCATAACGGTCATATCCTGCAGGTGGCAGTTGCCGCCCTCTTCGCAGACCGGACAGTCGTGCGGGTGGTTGGTCATCAACCACTCCACCACGCTCTCACGGAACTCTTTCGCTTCGTGATCGTCAATAGAGATAAATGTGCCGTCGGATGCCGGTGTCATACAGGACATAACCAGGCGGCCACGCGTGTCTTCCGCGTTTTGATATTGCTTCACCGCACACTGGCGGCACGCACCCACGCTCCCCAGCGCCGGATGCCAGCAAAAATAAGGAATATCAAGGCCCAACGAGAGACAAGCCTCTAACAGGTTGTCTGCGCCGTTTACCTCGTATTCTTTGCCGTCTACGTGAATAGTAGCCATTAGCATGCTTCCAGTTGTCTCAGCCGGAGCTGAGAATTAATCAAAATTCGTTCCGCGTCCCCTCACCTGCTCACGATGAGGGGGAACCATTACCAGCGCGCTTTCAGCAGGTTTGGCTGGATACCGCCAATCGCATGGGTATTGCTGAATTGCTGCTTGATCCCCGCTTCGAACTCTTCGCGGAAATACTTAATTGCGCTCTGTAACGGTTCAACCGCACCCGGCGCGTGTGCGCAGAAGGTTTTACCCGGCCCAAGCTGGCGGCAGAGTTGCTCCAGGGTTTCGATATCGCCAGGCTGGCCTTCGCCACGCTCCAGCGCACGCAGGATTTTGACGCTCCACGGCAGCCCGTCACGGCACGGCGTACACCAGCCGCAGGACTCGCGGGCGAAGAACTCTTCCAGGTTACGCACCAGCGGCACCATGCCAATTTCATGGTCAACGGCCATCGCCAGCGCGGTACCTAAACGGCTGCCCGCTTTACCGATGCTTTCGAACTCCATCGGCAGATCGAGGTGCGCTTCGGTAAGGAAGTCGGTTCCCGCGCCGCCCGGCTGCCAGGCTTTGAATTTCAGCCCGTCGCGCATGCCGCCCGCGTACTCTTCGAGGATTTCACGCGCGGTAGTGCCAAACGGCAGCTCCCAGACGCCCGGGTTTTTCACGCGCCCGGAGAAGCCCATCAGTTTGGTACCGGCATCTTTGCTGGTTGACAGGCTCTGGTACCACTCCACGCCGTTGGCAAGGATTGCCGGGACGTTACACAGGGTTTCAACGTTGTTAACGCAAGTCGGTTTACCCCATACGCCGGAGCTTGCCGGGAAAGGCGGTTTTGAGCGCGGGTTCGCGCGACGCCCTTCCAGCGAGTTGATCAGCGCCGTCTCTTCGCCGCAGATGTAACGACCTGCGCCGGTATGGACGATAAGTTCGAAATCGAACCCGCTGCCGAGAATATTTTTGCCAAGCAAGCCCGCTTCGGTGGCTTCAGCAATGGCGCGGCGCAGATGCACCGCCGCTTCGATGTACTCTCCGCGCAGGAAGATGTAGCCACGATAGGCCTTCAGCGCAAAGGCGGAGATCAGCATGCCTTCCACCAGCAGGTGCGGCAACTGCTCCATCAACAGGCGGTCTTTATAGGTGCCCGGCTCCATCTCATCGGCGTTACACAGCAGGTAACGGATGTTCATCGATTCGTCTTTCGGCATCAGGCTCCACTTAAGACCGGTGGAGAAGCCCGCGCCGCCGCGCCCTTTCAGGCCAGCGTCTTTTACCTGGTTGACGATTTCGTCCGGTGCCAGCCCGGTCAGGGCTTTGCGCGCACCGGCATAGCCGTTCTTGCTCTGATACTCTTCAAGCCAGACCGGCTGTTTGTCATCGCGCAGACGCCAGGTCAGCGGATGGGTTTCGGGAGTACGGATAATGGTCTTCATTATTTATACCGCTCCAGCAAGTCAGGGATCGTTTCCGGCGTCAGAGAACTGTGGGTGTCCTCATCGATCATCATGGTCGGCCCTTTGTCGCAGTTGCCGAGACAGCAGGTTGGCAGCAGCGTAAAACGGCCATCAAACGTGGTCTGGCCCGGCTTGATCTTCAGGTGGCTCTCAATCGCCGACTGGATCCCCTGATAGCCAGTGATGTGGCACACCACGCTGTCGCAGTAGCGGATCACATGGCGGCCGACCGGCTGGCGGAAGATCTGGCTGTAGAACGTTGCCACGCCTTCGACATCGCTCGCCGGAATGCCCAGCACGTCGGCGATAGCGTAAATTGCGCCGTCCGGCACCCAGCCACGCTGTTTCTGAACGATCTTCAGCGCTTCAATGGACGCCGCACGCGGGTCTTCGTAGTGGTGCTTCTCGTGCTCAATTGCCTCACGCTCTGCCGCACTCAGCTCAAAAGCCCCGGTTTCTGGTTGTTGATTCTCGTGCATAATTAGCGGTCCACATCTGACATAACAAAATCGATACTACCCAGGTAGACAATCAAGTCTGAGACCAGGCTGCCGCGGATTGCTGCCGGAATTTGCTGCAGATGCGGGAAACTCGGCGTACGAATACGGGTACGGTAGCTCATGGTGCTGCCGTCACTGGTCAGGTAGTAACTGTTGATACCCTTGGTTGCTTCAATCATCTGGAAGGATTCGTTGGCCGGCATCACCGGGCCCCACGATACCTGCAGGAAGTGAGTAATCAGGGTTTCGATATGTTGCAGCGTGCGCTCTTTCGGCGGCGGCGTGGTCAGCGGGTGATCCGCTTTGAACGGCCCTTCCGGCATATTGTTGAGGCACTGCTCAAGAATGCGCAGGCTCTGGCGCAGCTCTTCCACTTTCAGCATCACGCGGGTGTAGCAGTCGCTGACGCCACCGCCGACCGGAATTTCGAAGTCGAAGTTCTGATAGCCGGAGTACGGGCGCGCTTTACGCACGTCAAAGTTGATGCCGGTAGCACGCAGGCCTGCGCCGGTAGTGCCCCACTCCAGCGCCTCTTTCGCGCCGTAAGCGGCAACGCCCTGGGCACGGCCTTTCAGAATGGAGTTGCGCAGTGCGGCTTTCTCATAGGAAGCCAGACGTTTCGGCATCCAGTCGAGGAATTCACGCAGCAGGCGATCCCAGCCGCGCGGCAGATCGTGCGCGACGCCGCCGATGCGGAACCAGGCCGGGTGCATACGGAAACCGGTGATCGCTTCCACCAGATCGTAGATTTTTTGACGATCGGTAAAGGCGAAGAAGACCGGCGTCATCGCGCCGACGTCCTGAATAAAGGTAGAGATATAGAGCAGGTGGCTGTTGATGCGGAACAGCTCAGAGAGCATCACGCGGATCACTTCCACGCGTTCCGGCACGGTAATGCCTGCCAGTTTCTCGACCGCCAGTACGTATGGCATCTCGTTGACGCAGCCGCCGAGGTACTCAACGCGGTCAGTATAAGGAATGTAGCTGTGCCATGACTGGCGTTCGCCCATCTTCTCCGCGCCGCGGTGGTGATAACCGATATCCGGCACGCAGTCGACGATCTCTTCGCCATCAAGCTGCAGAATGATGCGGAACGCACCGTGCGCAGAGGGGTGGTTCGGACCGAGGTTGAGGAACATGAAGTCCTCATTGTCGGTGCCGCGCTTCATGCCCCAATCTTCCGGCTTGAAGGTCAGCGCTTCCATCTCCAGATCCTGCTTGGCTTTGGTCAGCTCAAACGGATCGAATTCGGTGGCGCGCGCCGGGTAGTCTTTACGCAGCGGGTGGCCGGTCCAGGTCTGCGGCATCATGATGCGCGTCAGATGCGGGTGGCCATCAAAAGTGATACCAAACATCTCCCAGGTTTCACGCTCATACCAGTTAGCGTTCGGGAAGAGTTTAGTGATAGTCGGCACATGCAAATCGTTTTCTGCGAGGGCCACTTTCAGCATGATGTCGCTGTTACGATCGATCGACAAGAAGTGGTAGAAAACGGAAAAATCCGCGGCGGGCAGACCGGCGCGGTGTGTGCGTAGACGCTCGTCCATGCCGTGAAGATCGAACAGCATGACGTAAGGCTTCGGTAATTTCTTTAAGAAATCGACCACTTCCAGTAACTGCTCACGCTTCACCCAAACGACGGGTACCCCGGTGCGGGTCGCCTGAACGGAAAAGGCATCCGGCCCAAAACGGTTGCGCAATTCGCCAATGACCGGATCATCCAGATGATCCCGGGTCTGCCATGGGGCTTCTTGCGCAGTTAAATCGGTCATATTTTTCACCATTGCAAAGGGTCCGTGGTGACTGTGGGGCAGTGCGTCGCGTTATTGGATTATTGAAATGCGACGCTTTTTACCTTTGCCCACAGGCGCAAATTAAATCTCGTCCGGCGAACGCAGGTTGGTGACGGCAATACGTTCACCGCGTTTACGTTCACGCTCTGACTGCATATTGGCGCGATACACGCCCTGATCGCCAACCACCCAGGAGAGCGGACGACGCTCCTTGCCAATCGACTCCTGCAGCAGCATCAGCGCCTGCATATAGGCTTCAGGACGCGGCGGGCAGCCAGGGATGTAAACATCCACCGGGATAAATTTGTCGACGCCCTGCACAACGGAGTAGATGTCGTACATACCGCCAGAGTTTGCGCAGGCACCCATGGAGATAACCCATTTCGGCTCCAGCATCTGGTCATAGAGGCGCTGGATAACCGGTGCCATCTTGGTGAACGGCGTACCGGCAACGACCATCAGGTCAGCCTGACGCGGCGAGGCACGCAGTACTTCTGCGCCAAAACGCGCCACGTCGTGCACGGCGGTAAACGAGGTCACCATCTCGACGTAGCAGCAGGAAAGGCCGAAGTTGTACGGCCAAATAGAGTTCTTACGACCCCAGTTAACCATATCGTGCAGGACATTTTCGAGCTTGCCCATGTAGACGCTACGGTTGATCTCTTGTTCCAGGGGGTCAGTTACGATCTCCTGTTTTTGCAGGGGGTAACGGTCGTTCTCACCGTTAGGATCTATGCGGGTGAGCGTATAATCCATCTTATTGCCTCGCGGTTAGCGTTGACTGTCAGTGTAGCTGTTGGTCTCAGGGTTAACCTGCGCACGGCGCGAACGCACCGGCGTCCAATCGAGCGCGCCAATACGCACCAGATAAACCAGACCAGCCAGCAGCACTAAGATAAAAATTGCGGCTTCGGCAAATCCTACCCAGCCACTCTCACGAATGGACGTAGACCATGCGTAGAGATAGAGCGCTTCGACATCGAAGATGACGAAGAACATGGCAACCAGATAGAACTTGGCGGAGAGACGTAAGCGAGCGGAACCGACGGAGTCGATACCAGATTCGAAAGGTACGTTTTTGTGCCTTGCGCGCGCGCGTCCGCCCAAAAACCGACCGCCGACCAGCATCAGGCAACAGAGGCCGATGGCGACAATAAGAAAGACAGCGAATGCCCAGTGATGAGCGATGATTTCAGTGGATGTTGACATACGCATTGCTTAACTCAAAAGGTAGCGTTAAAACCTCTGCTCTTGTTGGCAGATGACGCCACATCGATTCACGGGGAGGAATAAAAAACCACATACTTACTGTGCAAAAAGCTGAAAAACAGCTAAATGATGTGGGTTTTTACTCCTTTCTATAACCTTTTGTCAACTTTAACAAAAGTTTCCTCACATTAGTTTACATCGGCAGCAATCCATTAACATTTAGTGCCGTTTTATTGACCAGCAACAACTTTTCCTGCGGCAAAATCCGGTGTTGAATCGAGTCCGTTGTGGAGGATTACAAAAATTACCCTCCTATTTTGACAGGATTTACCCAGGATTCCTCCCCCTCTGCGGAGGTATTTTTTTGATCTGAGACACGCTTTTGTTAATTCATACAATGATTCGGCAACAATCTTGCTTGATTTTTAACATGAGCAGAGGGCATGAAAGACTATAGATGATAAAGGGGGATTGTGCTGTGAGGTGAATTAACAGATTGAAAGAAATAATGATTTAGAGCGGCAATAATTCAGATGCTTATTATTTGTGCAAAAAATGACCCACTGTGATGGTTTCTCTCATCAGTGGGCCATTTTTACACTTACAAATTGTTACCAGTTTGCGGCGAAATGGTAGCTAGAAATCGCCATCAACCAGCAGCTGTTCATCTCCCCCTTCCGGAGTAGATCCTTTGTAGTGCCAGGGATCGCGATAGTGCTCCATGGCATCGAAAATCACCTGCGCCAGCTCGTTCCCGCTGTTCGGGTTGCGCGAGAGCAGATATTCCGTTTCCGGCAAGGCCGGGAAGCCTTCAGCGTGACTTAGTACCCGCAGGTCAGGGCTCATCATCTCGACCGGTCGTGCCGTGACGCCAAGGCCTGCTTTAACGGCTGCTTTCACCGCCGAGAGCGTTGAGGCCACATAGGCCATGCGCCATGGAATCTCGGCTTCATTAAGCGCGTTAAGCACCATATCGCGGAACGGGCTCGGCTCATCCAGCAGGACCAGCGGCACCGCCTCCCCTTTTTGCAGCACATACTCCGCCGCGCAATACCAGAGCGTCGGTGAGGTGCGCAGCGTTAAATAGTCAAACGGCTGGACACGATGTGTGGTCACCACCAGATCAACTTCATCCTCCTGAAGCTGATCGCTGCTCATCGGATTGCGTTTTACCCGCACATCCAGCGCCAGCTTTGGATAGACCGAGCTAATACGATTAAGCAGGAACGGCAGGATCGTATCGGCGGACTCGTCTGACGCACCAATAGTTAATACGCCCTGCAAATTGCTGAACATTAACGAGGTGCAGGCTTCGTCATTAAAGCGCAGGATCTTTCTCGCATAGCCTAAAAGCTGAATACCGTGCTCAGTCAGCAATTTATTGCGGCCATGACGGGCGAACAGCTCTTTTCCCACTAGCTGTTCAAGGCGCTGCATTTGCTGGCTTACAGCGGATTGCGTACGGCAAACCGCCGCAGCGGCGGCTGCAAAGGTGTTTAAATCCGCGACTGCAACAAAGGTTCTCAGCAGATCGAGGTCGAGATTCAGTATCGGACGATTTGCATTTATCATCATTTTTCACTTACGGGTTGCTCGCGTTGCGTGCCCCGGGTTTATGCTGTGTTCATAAGATTAAGTAAGTCCATTTAAAAAGCGCATCCTGCACTGCCATTGCCGATGAAGCCAGGCAATGTGTGTGATGTTTTTGTTCGCCACCTGATGCAAGCAGAACTCAACGTCTTTTATTTGGCAAACATCCCGCTCGGGGATATATAAACCAGCCAAATGGTGTTGATGCATTTAAAACGCGTCTTTCGCGGCGAATACCGATTTAACATCGCGCGTCGCAGATAAAGGTGAACCCAACAGAGGCTCTGAAGTAAAAAAAGAGTAATAGCAATTAAGTAAAATTAAGAATTCAACCTTACTGAACTCAGGGCTTTGCCCCTGAGCGCCCTTTCAGGCTGTCTGAGTTTACCCCAAAACCTTTTTATTTATAAGCGTTAATACGAATTATCTTAAATTCTTAAAATGTCAGTACGAAAAAATGAGACATATAAATATTAGTGATGGTCATAGTTACTATTCTCAATATTAAATAGCGAACGGTTCTGGAAATGGATCTCTTTAATAGAAATTAACATTATCTTCACAGCAACAAAGCGGGATGCTAACCGTTACTTTATATCTCCTCTTTATACACTCGATCTCATCTCTATTGTCCTGCCGAAGGTAGCAAAAAATTAAATCCCGCACTGCGGGAAGGGTTCTATGCGGTGAAAAATATCATTAACAGATATTTAACTGAAACTTATTACTATCAGTTTGTGATTAGTTAGCATGGAAAAGAGTAAAAGCGAACATTTAATAGTTAAAAGATCGTTAAAGGCAACTGCCCGGCCTGGCAAAATCTTCTCCTGTTAACCCTTCAAAACAGGCGGGCGTGGGAGTACATTGTTCCGTATTCACTTCCACGGCAGGGAGTGGCGATTCCAGTAAAAAGGCAAAGGTTCATGTCCTCCATCGAAAAATCCAGCAAGTTAGATAACGTCTGTTATGACATCCGTGGCCCGGTTCTTAAAGAAGCAAAGCGTCTGGAAGAAGAAGGCAACAAAGTTCTCAAACTCAACATCGGTAACCCTGCCCCGTTCGGCTTCGAAGCCCCGGATGAGATTCTGGTCGATGTGATCCGCAACCTCCCTGGCGCCCAGGGCTACTGCGATTCAAAGGGGCTCTACTCTGCCCGTAAAGCGATCATGCAGCACTATCAGGCGCGCGGCATGCGTGAAGTCACCGTTGAAGATATCTATATCGGCAACGGGGTCTCTGAGCTGATCGTGCAGTCGATGCAGGCGCTGTTGAACAGCGGCGATGAGATGCTGGTCCCGGCGCCGGACTATCCGCTGTGGACCGCGGCAGTGTCGCTCTCCGGCGGCAAAGCGGTGCACTACCTTTGTGATGAATCCGCCGGCTGGTTCCCGGATCTGGACGACATCCGCGCCAAAATCACCCCGCGCACGCGCGGCATTGTGATCATTAACCCGAATAACCCGACCGGCGCAGTCTACTCAAAAGAGCTGCTGCTGGAGATTGTCGAGCTGGCACGCCAGCACAACCTGATTATTTTCGCCGATGAGATCTACGACAAGATCCTCTACGACGAAGCGCAGCACCACTCTATCGCCGCGCTGGCACCGGATCTCTTCACCATCACCTTTAACGGGCTGTCGAAAACCTACCGCGTGGCTGGTTTCCGCCAGGGCTGGATGGTGCTGAGTGGGCCGAAAAAGCACGCCAAAGGTTATATCGAAGGGCTTGAGATGCTCGCCTCAATGCGCCTGTGCGCCAACGTGCCGGCGCAGCATGCGATCCAGACCGCGCTCGGCGGCTATCAGAGCATCAGCGAATTTATCGTGCCCGGCGGGCGTCTCTATGAGCAGCGCAACCGCGCGTGGGAGCTGATTAACGACATTCCCGGCGTCTCCTGCGTAAAACCGAGCGGCGCGCTCTATATGTTCCCGAAAATCGACGCGAAACGTTTCAATATTCTGGATGACCAGAAGATGGTGCTCGACTTCCTGCTGCAGGAGAAGGTGCTGCTGGTTCAGGGCACCGCCTTCAACTGGCCGTGGCCGGATCACGTGCGCATCGTCACCCTGCCGCGCGAGGACGATCTGGAAATGGCGATCACCCGCTTCGGGCGTTTCCTCTCCGGCTATCATCAATAATTGACCCTGGGGGAGGGTTTGCATCTTCCCCCACTCTCTGCGCACAATGGTTCCAGTCGCATTCAAGACAAGGTTAACTATGAGTCAGAGTCACTTCTTCGCCCACCTCTCCCGCCTGAAACTGATCAACCGCTGGCCGCTGATGCGCAACGTGCGCACCGAGAATGTCTCCGAGCATAGCCTGCAAGTGGCGATGGTCGCGCACGCGCTGGCGGCGATCAAAAACCGCAAATTCGGCGGCGCGCTCAACGCAGAGCGCATTGCGCTGCTGGCGATTTATCACGATGCCTCTGAAGTGATCACCGGCGATCTTCCGACGCCGGTAAAGTACTTCAACTCGCAGATCGCCCAGGAGTACAAAGCGATTGAGAAGATCGCCCAGCAGAAGCTGGTGGAAATGGTACCCGAAGAGTTGCAGGATATTTTCGCTCCGCTGATTGATGAGCATCACTACAGCGAAGAGGAGCGATTAATTGTTAAACAGGCCGATGCGCTCTGCGCCTACCTGAAGTGCCTCGAAGAGCTTTCCGCCGGCAACAATGAGTTTCTGCTGGCCAAATCGCGGCTGGAGAAAACCCTCGAGGCCCGGCGCAGCCCGGAGATGGACTACTTTATGCAGGTGTTTGTGCCGAGCTTCCAGCTGTCGCTGGATGAGATCAGCCAGGACTCGCCCTTATAACAAGGGCGAACACGCCCGGTTAAAAGGGAAACAGCATCGGGATCATCACCACGCACACCATCATCACCAGCAGCGTAAAGGGCACACCGAGTTTGATAAAGTCGCTGAAACGGTAGTTGCCCGGCCCTAATACCAGCGTGTTCACTGGCGATGAGACCGGCGTCATAAAGGCGGCAGAGGCGGCCATCGCCACCATCATGGCGAAGGGATAAGGCGAGACGCCCATCGATTTCGCCGCCGCCAGCGCAATGGGTGCCATTAAGACAGCCGTGGCGGTATTGGAGATAAACAGCCCTATCGCCGCGCACATCACAAACAGACAGATCAGCATCAGGTGCGGGCCATAACCCCCGCCCAGCTCCATCAGCCCTTTAACTACCAGATCGACGCCGCCGGTTTTTTGCAGCGCCAGTGCAAAAGGCATCATGCCAACAATCAGAATGATGCTCGGCCAGTGGATCGCTTTATAGGCGCTCTCGGCGTCGATGCAGCGGAATTTCCCCATTAGCATGCAGGCGATAATGGCGGCAATCGGATTGGGAATATCGTCGGTCAGCATCAGCGCAACCATCAATACCAGGCAGAAAATCGCATGCGGCGCCTGGCTGTGCGCTGGCGAAGCCGCGCTCTCTTCAACGGGCAGGTTCAGCACTACAAAGTCGCGGGCGTGTCCGGCAAGCTGGCTGATTAACTTCCAGTTACCGACCACAAGGAAAATGTCGCCGAGTTGCAGCGGCTCGTCAGTGACCGCCCCTTCCAGCGCCACGCCGTTGCGCTTCAGGCCCACCACGTTCAGACCGTAGCGGGTACGAAAACCGATTTCGCGCACCGTTTTGCCCAGCAGTTCGGAATCGGGGATCAGCGAGACTTCCGCCATGCCGACATCCAGTGCCTGGTCGGAGAAGTACTCCCCGCGCAGGATCATTGGCTCCAGCTGCTGCTCGACGCAGAACTGGCGCAGGTCGACATCCGCAGAGGACATATCAATCAGCAGCACGTCACGGGCGCGAAACTCCGAAACACCATTAACGTTAACAATCACCCGCCGAAAACGCCGCCAGCGCTCAACGCCGATAACGTTGGCACCATAGCGCTCACGCAGTTGCAGATCGTCGAGGCGCTGACCAATCATCGGCGAGCCGGGGCGAATAGCTAACCGCCGCGCGCGGCCCGCCAGGTGATACTCGCGGATCAGATCGCGAAACGAGCGCCGCTTCCAGCTCTCGCGCTGGGCGTCGCTCCCCTCCGCCTTCAGCATAAAGCGCATCAACAGCATATAGACGATGCCGAGCAGCAGGATAACCAGGCCAAGCGGCGTGACGCTGAAAAAGCCAAACCCCTCCAGCCCTTCGCGCAGCAGTTCGCTGTTCACCACCAGGTTTGGCGGCGTCGCCACCAGCGTCATCATGCCGCTAATCAGCCCGGCGAAGCTGAGCGGCATCATTAACCGCGACGGCGAGACCTGCATGCGCAGCGAGACGCTCAATACCACCGGGATGAAAATCGCCACTACGCCGGTCGAACTCATAAAGGCACCCAGCCCGGCGACGGTGATCATCAGCAGGACCAGCATTTTGGTTTCGCTGCTGCCCGCCATCGTCACCAGCCACGCGCCCATATTGGTTGCCACGCCGGTGCGTACCAGCCCGTCGCCGATAATAAACAGTGCGGCAATCAAAATAACGTTTGGATCGCTAAAACCGGAGAGCGCTTCGGGAAGCGTCAGCGTACCGCTCAGCACAAAAGCGACAATGACAAACAGCGCCACTGCGTCCATGCGCACTTTGCTCGTCGCAAAGAGCACCACGGCAATGCCCAGCAGAGAGAGAACCCAAATCAATTCACCGTTCACAACCTGTCCTTGTTTGTTGAGAGTGGTAAAAGAGTGCCATAAAAAAACCCCACCGGGGTAGGGTTACATCATTGAATCAGGCTTTTAGATCGACGCTGACGATGCCGTCATGCTGTTTTGTGACGCTTATCGCCTCGAGGCTGGTCAGCGAGAAGTCGACCTTCTCAAGCCCCGGTGAACCCGGCGGCACATTGACCGCAATCACGTGACACCCGGCGGCGAGACCGGAGAGCACGCCCGCAGCTGCATCCTCGACTACCACGCAGGTTTCCGGTGCCAGCCCTAACAGCTCGGCACCGAGCAGGTAGGCATCCGGTTCAGGCTTGCCATGCTTCACCTGTTCTGCGGTGACAAAGACTTTCGGCATCGGCAAACCGGTCGCGCGATGGCGGGCATGGGCAACCGGCACCGAGCCGGAGGTGACAATGGCCCACGGAATCGCGGAGGCATCCAGATGCTGAAGCAGTTCAATCGCGCCCGGCAGCGGCGTAATACCGTCCGTGTCTGACGCTTCAATCTCCTCAAGGCGGGTAAATTCAGCCGCAATCTCCGCTTCTGAGGCACCCGCCATAAAGTGACGCAGTGAGGTGATGGCCTGTTTGCCGTGAATAAAATTCAGCACCTCGTCATGGCTAATGCCAAAGCGATCGGCCCAGCTGCACCAGGCTCGCTCAACGGCGGGGAGTGAATTCACCAGGGTTCCATCCAGATCAAACAGAAAGCCTTTGCACTGCACGTTCACCTCCTCAGGCGTTGAGAATTTGATTAATTTCGTTACTGCTCAAGTGGTACTGGCGCGGGCAGGCGTGCCACACGCTCAGCATACGCTGGTATTTATCCCACATCGGCGTTTGTGCATTAAAGCCGTGGGTACCGGCATCAAAATGGGTATAGCGCCCTTCAATATTAACCATAAAGCGCACATACCCGAGGTAGCGCGCTTCGGTCGCGGCGTCGAAGCCGAGGAAAGTGACGCGACGCTCGTCAATGGTGGCGTTATCTTTCATATTGGTCCAGGAGACGTGGAGTGCGTGATACATCTCCATGATATCGATGATGTTGCGGCACGTTTCCTCTTTCAGCTCGCCGAATTCGCGATCCAGCTCGCGCATCTGCAAACCATATCCCCGTTCGACAATGGTTTGCAAACGGCGATAACGCTCCGCATTAGCCGGGTCCATCATGGTCATCATCTTGTATTGATTGGATAAGATCAGACGTTGGGCATTGGTCATTTCCATCTTCGACTCCTGTGGCACTTCGGCGCAGTAAAATAAGTTGGCCTCAGTCTACCTGTGAGTAAAAGGTGCTTTCTTGATTTGCCGGGGGTGTTGCGCGTATCTACCAAAAAAGAAAGCATCCGGGGATGCTCTCTTCTTATCAATCACGCACAACTTTAAAGCTCATCAAGAAAGGTTTTATCCAGCTGCTTAAAGGCGCGCTTAAGGGTATCCGCCAGCGCCTGGTAGTCCGGCTTGCCTTCAACCGGTGCCAGCGCCTGGCCCGCCTCCTGCAACTTACCGCGCACTTCATAGAACCAGTTCAGAATCGAGGGCGGCAGCGGCGTGACCGAGCGCTTGCCGAGCCACCATAACCCCTGCATCGGCAGGCTCAGGGCAAACAGCGCGGTGGCAACAGCCGGACCGAGCTGCCCGCCGAGGGCGATTTGCCAGCAGAGGGTGAAGATTGCCAGCGGCGGCATAAAGCGAATCGCATAGCGTGTCGCGCGAATGGTACGGTTCTCTACAAACATGGGAGCGAGGCGTTTTTCCATAGGCCAGGTCTTCGCATAGTGCTGACCCCGGCGAAATAAACTGAAGAAACTGACGGGTCGAATCTCAGGATTTGACATGGCTTTACCTCAACTTCACGTATAAAAATTAAAAATTTTATGCAAAACAACAACTGTGAATGACAACGTTAAAATTTTTTGTCAATCCCACCTGCTATCGGGTATTCTGTGGCGGCCTTTACCAGGCCTTAGACGAATAGGTTTGAGTCGTCAAATAATAAGCTCATTATGCCACTGTCTGAAAATTGCGCAAAATAGCTTAAAATTTTAACTATTCTTTCATCGTGTCAGAAAGTTCTCTCGACATGATGTTAATCATAAATGTCAGCGTCAACCTGCGCTACGCTGTGCGACTCACTGACCTTTTTTAGCCACGTATCATAAATAGGTACTTCCATGTCGAGTAAGTTAGTACTGGTTCTGAACTGCGGTAGCTCCTCACTGAAATTCGCAATTATTGATGCTGTTAACGGTGAAGAGTACCTCTCTGGTTTAGCCGAATGTTTCCACCTTCCTGAAGCACGCATCAAGTGGAAAATGGATGGCGGTAAACAAGAAGCGGCTTTAGGTGCAGGTGCCGCTCACAGCGAAGCGCTTAACTTTATCGTTAACACTATTCTGGCACAAAAACCAGAACTGTCTGCTCAGCTGACCGCAATCGGTCACCGTATCGTCCACGGCGGTGAAAAATACACCCGTTCCGTGGTGATCGATGAGTCTGTGATCCAGGGTATTAAAGATGCGGCCTCTTTCGCCCCGCTGCACAACCCGGCTCACCTGATCGGTATCGCCGAAGCGCTGAAATCCTTCCCGAGCCTGAAAGAGAAGAACGTTGCCGTGTTTGACACCGCGTTCCACACCACCATGCCGGAAGAGTCCTACCTCTACGCCCTGCCGTACAAACTGTACAAAGAGCACGGCGTTCGTCGCTACGGCGCGCACGGCACCAGCCACTTCTATGTAACCCAGGAAGCGGCAAAAGTGCTGAACAAACCGGTTTCTGAACTGAACATCATCACCTGCCACCTCGGCAACGGCGGTTCTGTTTCCGCTATCCGTAACGGCGAGTGCGTCGATACCTCCATGGGTCTGACCCCGCTGGAAGGTTTGGTAATGGGTACCCGTTCTGGTGATATCGATCCGGCGATCATTTTCCATCTGCATGACACCCTGGGCATGAGCGTTGAAGCAATCAACAAAATGCTGACCAAAGAGTCTGGCCTGCTGGGCCTGACCGAAGTCACCAGCGACTGCCGTTATGTAGAAGATAACTACGAAACCAAAGAAGACGCGAAGCGTGCGATGGACGTTTACTGCCATCGCCTGGCGAAATACATCGGCTCTTACACGGCGCTGATGGATGGTCGTCTGGACGCGGTGATCTTCACCGGTGGTATCGGTGAAAACGCAGCGATGGTACGCGAGCTCTCCCTGGGCAAACTGGGCGTGCTCGGCTTCGAAGTTGACCACGAACGCAACCTGGCTGCCCGTTTCGGCAAGTCTGGTTTTATCAACAAAGAAGGCACCCGCCCGGCGATCGTTATCCCAACTAACGAAGAGCTGGTGATTGCGCAAGACGCAAGCCGCCTGACTGCTTGATAGCTTACCCACACCGCCAGCCAACGCTGGCGGTGCTGTTTTGTAACCCGTCCGCTTCGACGGTAACGAAAGAGGATTAACCGTGTCCCGTATTATTATGCTGATCCCTACCGGAACCAGCGTCGGCCTGACCAGCGTCAGCCTTGGCGTGATCCGTGCTATGGAACGCAAAGGCGTTCGTCTGAGCGTCTTTAAACCGATCGCCCAGCCACGTGCGGGCGGCGATGCGCCTGACCAGACCACCACTATCGTGCGCGCCAACTCCGGGCTGCCGGCGGCTGAACCGCTGAAAATGAGCCACGTCGAGTCGCTGCTCTCCAGCAATCAGAAAGATGTGCTGATGGAAGAGATCATCGCCCGCTACCACGAAAGCAGCAAAGACGCTGAAGTGGTGCTGGTTGAAGGCCTGGTCCCAACCCGTAAACACCAGTTCGCCCAGTCCCTGAACTTCGAAATCGCGAAAACGCTGAATGCGGAAATCGTCTTCGTCATGTCTCAGGGCACTGACACGCAGGAGCAGCTGAAAGAGCGCATCGAGCTGACGCGCAACAGCTTCGGCGGCGTGAAAAACAGCAACATCACTGGCGTTATCGTCAACAAACTGAACGCCCCGGTTGATGAGCAGGGCCGTACGCGCCCGGATCTCTCTGAGATCTTTGATGACTCCTCAAAAGCAAAAGTGGTGCATATCGATCCGGCGCAGCTGCAAGAGACCAGCTCTCTGCCCGTGCTGGGCGCGGTGCCGTGGAGCTTCGATCTGATCGCCACCCGTGCGATCGATATGGCGCGCCACCTGAATGCGACCATCATCAACGAAGGCGACATCAAAACCCGCCGCGTGAAGTCCGTCACCTTCTGTGCGCGCAGCATTCCGCACATGCTGGAACACTTCCGTCCGGGCTCGCTGCTGGTGACCTCTGCCGATCGTCCTGACGTGCTGGTTGCTGCCTGCCTGGCGGCGATGAACGGCGTTGAGATTGGTGCCGTGCTGCTGACCGGCGGCTACGAGATGGAAGAGAGCGTGCGCAAGCTGTGCGAACGCGCGTTTGCCACCGGCCTGCCGGTATTTATGGTGAACACCAACACCTGGCAGACCTCCCTGAGCCTGCAGAGCTTCAACCTGGAAGTGCCGGTTGACGATAACGAGCGTATTGAAAACGTGCAGGAGTACGTTGCCCGTTACATCAACGCGCAGTGGATCGACTCCCTGACCGCCACCTCCGAGCGCAGCCGTCGCCTCTCGCCGCCAGCCTTCCGTTACCAGCTGACCGAGCTGGCGCGTAAAGCGGGCAAACGCGTCGTACTGCCGGAAGGCGACGAGCCGCGTACCGTGAAAGCGGCCGCTATCTGTGCCGAACGCGGTATCGCGACCTGTATCCTGCTGGGCAACCCGGATGAGATCAATCGCGTTGCGGCAGCACAGGGTGTTGAGCTGGGCGCCGGTATCGAAATCGTCGATCCGGACGTGGTGCGTGAAAGCTACGTCGCTCGCCTGGTTGAGCTGCGTAAGAGCAAAGGCATGACCGAAGCCGTAGCGCGCGAACAGCTGGAAGACAACGTGGTGCTCGGCACGCTGATGCTGGAGCAGGATGAAGTTGACGGCCTGGTTTCCGGTGCGGTTCACACCACTGCGAACACCATTCGCCCGCCGCTGCAGCTGATTAAAACTGCGCCGGGCAGCTCGCTGGTCTCCTCCGTGTTCTTTATGCTGCTGCCGGAACAGGTTTATGTTTACGGTGACTGTGCAATCAACCCGGATCCGACCGCTGAGCAGCTGGCCGAGATCGCGATTCAGTCCGCTGACTCCGCGACCGCGTTCGGCATCGAGCCGCGCGTGGCGATGCTCTCCTACTCCACCGGCAACTCCGGCGCGGGTAGCGACGTTGAGAAAGTGCGTGAAGCGACTCGCCTGGCGCAGGAAAAACGTCCTGACCTGGTTATCGACGGTCCGCTGCAGTATGACGCCGCGGTCATGGCGGATGTGGCGAAATCTAAAGCGCCGAACTCGCCGGTTGCCGGTCGCGCTACCGTGTTCATCTTCCCGGATCTGAACACCGGTAACACCACCTACAAAGCGGTACAGCGCTCTGCCGACCTGATCTCTATCGGGCCGATGCTGCAGGGTATGCGCAAGCCGGTGAACGACCTCTCTCGTGGCGCGCTGGTAGACGATATCGTCTACACCATCGCTCTGACCGCGATTCAGGCGTCCCAGCAGCAGTAAGATGTCGGATGGCGGCTGCGCCTTATCCGACCTACGGTTTGATAAGCTTCTCCGCCACCAGACAAAAAAGGCGACCTTCGGGTCGCCTTTTTTATACTGAGCAGTGTAGGCCGGATAAGCGCAGCGCCATCCGGCAAAAAACACACCCTCCACAGCCGCAAACCGGCAATAAAAAAGCGACCCTCAAGGTCGCTTTTTTCTGCAAAGCAAAAGAGGTTACTCCGTCTCCTGCTCGCGCTTTTCCACATCATTGCTGGCGTTACGGCTCATCCACAGCGCCAGCGCTTTCAGCGAATCATCGGTAAACTCGTCGCAGCGGGCGGTGATCTCTTCCGGCGTCATCCAGAAGACCTCGCTCACCTCCTCTTCCTGCAGGGCAAACGGCCCGTGGGAGACGCAGCTGAACAGCCCGCCCCACACCCGACAATGCTCATCTTCAAAGTAGAACTGACCATGCTCGGCAAACGGTACGCCGGCAATGCCCAGCTCCTCTTCCGCTTCACGGCGCGCGGACTCCAGCAGGTTTTCACCCGCCTGCACCACGCCGCCCGCGGTGGCGTCCAGCTTACCGGGCATAAAGTCTTTTAGCTCGGTACGACGCTGCACCAGAATATTGCCCATCCCGTCATGCACAACAATATAGGTTGCGCGATGACGCAGGCACTGCGCGCGCATTTGCTCCCGGCTGGCCTGAGCAATCACCTCATTGTCTTCGTTGACAATATCTACCCATTCCATGCCTGCAAAATGACTCTGTTCCACCATCGGGACATCTTCTCTTTATGGCGCTCTTACGGCGCGTTTCGGTTGACGGGTAAATTACGGATTAATCGCAACCTGCGCAATAACCCGCTGATCATTAAATGCGATAACACGTAACATATTCTCTTCCAGCATGCCGTAGCTGGCGGCAAATCCACCTTTCGGGATAGAGACCGAACCGGGGTTGAAGTGCACAATCTCACCACGCTTCTCGGCAACCGGAATATGGGTATGCCCATACACCAGCACATCGCCTGCCTCCAGCGGCGGAATATTCTCCGCACCGAAGAGATGGCCGTGGGTCAAAAACAGGCGGCACGCGGGTAATAAAACCTGCTGCCAGGGCGCGGTAATGGGAAAGCGCAGCAGCATCTGATCCACTTCGCTGTCGCAGTTGCCGCGCACGGCGATAATCCGGCTGGCCTGCGTATTGAGCCGTTCTGCCACCTGCGCCGGATTATACCCCTCCGGCAGCGCGTTACGCGGGCCATGATTGAGTACATCGCCAAGCAGAACCAACCAGCGGGCGCCGCTTTGCGCGAACCGTTCCAGTATGCGTTCCGTCGCGGGCAACGACCCGTGAATATCCGATGCAAACATCAGTTTCATCACTGCACCTCTTTGAAAAAAACGCCCTTATGATACCGGAACGCGAACCGCTTATCAGCCCGCGCGCTTAGCGGAAAGTGCAACATAGCGCTGAACCGAGGAGCGCTGCCACTGGAAGGTGGCGTACTCCGCTAAGCGCTCCGGCACCGGGTCACCGTGCATCACCAGCCGGTTAAGCATCAGAGCGAGATCGACATCGGCAATGCACCATTCGCCAAACAGGTTCGGCTTGCCGTGTGCCAGCAATTCACCCGCGATGGTAAACAACTTATCGGCGCTCGCCTGGCCTGCTTCGCTGAGCGGCGCTTTTTTCGCCCCGGCAAACACCACATCCGTTGAGCGCGCTTCACGGATCGGCAGCAGATCGCTGCGCAGCCAGGCCTGCACCTGACGCGCGTGGGCGCGGTTCTCGCGGTCGTGGGGATAGAGACGCTCCCACTCCGGCGGCGCAAAACGCTCGTCAAGATATTCGGCAATCGCCGAGGACTCGCTCAGCACAAAGCCATCAATCTCTAAGGAAGGAACACGTTGCGTCAGACGAAAGCCGGGCCAGCCCGCGCTATGCTGCGCGCCGCTCGCCAGATCGACGGTTTTCAGCGTGAAGGGCAGCGCCTTTTCATGCAGGGCAACGTACGCCGACAGCACATACGGGGAGAAGTACTCATTGTCAGACCACAACGTGATTGCCGGTTCGCTCATAACATCCTCGTTTAGCGGGTAGGTTTTGTCCAAAATATAGCCTCTTCTGCCGTCTGTCACTCGCGGAAAACGCTGTCATTACCGGGAACACCTATACTTAACAGGCGACGCCCATTCCGCTCACAGGAGTTTCGATGATAGACCTCTATTTCGCCCCGACACCGAACGGCCATAAGATCACGCTGTTTCTCGAAGAGGCCGGGCTGCCGTATCGTCTGATCCGCGTAGATATTAGTAAAGGCGAGCAGTTTCGCCCGGAATTTTTAGATATCTCACCGAATAATAAGATCCCGGCGATTGTCGATCATGAACCCGCCGACGGCGGCGCGCCGCTCAGCCTGTTCGAATCGGGCGAGATCCTGCTCTATCTGGCAGAAAAATCCGGCCAGCTCCTGAGCGGTGAACTGCGCGAGCGTCATGTCACTTTGCAGTGGCTATTCTGGCAGGTGGCGGGGCTTGGGCCGATGCTCGGGCAGAATCATCACTTTAACCACTTCGCGCCACAGCCGGTGCCCTATGCCATTGAGCGCTACCAGGTGGAAACGCAGCGGCTCTACCAGGTGATGAATAAACGTCTTGAGCAGGTGCCGTGGCTGGCGGGCCAGCACTACAGCATTGCGGATATCGCTGCCTGGCCCTGGATCAACTCCCATGCGCGCCAGCGTATTACGCTTGAGGATTATCCGGCGGTCTTTAACTGGTTTGAGCGCATTCGCACGCGCCCGGCCACCGAGAGTGCATTGCAGAAAGCGCAGCTGCCATAAGCTGCGCGTTTTAAGGATAATCACGCTTCGGAGGGAAGCATGAAGATACTCGTTACTGGCGGTACTGGCCTGATTGGCCACCATCTGATCCCCCGTCTGCTGGAGCTGCACCACAGCGTAACGGTGGTCACGCGAAATCCGGCTAAAGCGCAGCAAAAGCTTGATGCCCGCGTCAGCCTGCTGAAGGGGCTTAACGATCTTACGGATCTCAACACCTTTGATGCGGTGATCAATCTTGCGGGCGAGCCGATTGCTGATAAGCGCTGGACCGAGGAGCAGAAACAGCGCTTATGCAACAGCCGCTGGCAGATTACGCAGCAACTGGCGGATCTGATCAAAGCCAGCGACAACCCGCCGCAGGTGCTGATCTCCGGTTCCGCCTGCGGCTACTACGGCGATCTCGGCGAAGTGGTGGTAACAGAAGAGGAGCCGCCGCATAACGAGTTTACCCATAAGCTCTGCGCGCGCTGGGAGCAGATCGCCTGCGAAGCACAGAGCGACCGCACCCGCGTCTGCCTGCTGCGCACCGGCGTGGTGTTGACGCCGAAAGGCGGCATTCTCGGCAAGCTGCTGCCGCTCTTCCGCCTCGGTCTCGGCGGGCCGATTGGCACCGGTCGGCAATATATGGCCTGGATCCATATCGACGATATGGTCAACGCTATCCTCTGGCTGCTGGATAACGATCTGCGCGGGCCGTTTAATATGGTCGCGCCCTACCCGGTGCGTAATGAGCAGTTCGCTCATGCGCTTGGTCATGCCCTGCATCGCCCGGCGTTTATGCGCGCGCCTGCAACGGCCGTGCGCCTGATGATGGGGGAATCCTCGGTGCTGGTGCTAGGCGGCCAGCGCGCGCTGCCTAAACGCCTGCAAGAGGCCGGGTTTGCCTTTCGCTGGCACGATCTCGAAGAGGCGTTGACGGATGTGGTGAACACATAAATTTTGTCGCCTTGAGCCTGGGATGATGGTGGTAAGCTACGCCTTTTAAAGCAAAAGGGCTGCCATTGACCAGGTCGCAAAAAATCCGCCTCTTCGCACTCTGTCTGCTGCTTCTGATATGGGCGCTGTGGATGTGGGAGAGCACCCGACTGGGCGTCACGGTTTTTATGCGTGATGATGCGCCCGATACGCCAGTGCTGCTGGCGCTTGCCCTGCTGACTGGACTCTGGTGTGGCTGGCGCAGAGCCGTACGCGGTGAGGCGAGCGCATTTAAGGCGCTAGCCCCGTGGCAGCTTTTCCTCTGCGTCGCGGCCTTTGTTGGCGTCACGCTGCTTAATGTGCCGGAAGGCTGGGTGCGCCTGACCGCAGGCGAAACGATAAGGAGCGAGGTAACCTTTCGCCTCACCTACCCCGGCCCTTCGCTCGGGCGTAAAAGCCACTGCGAAGCGGGCCTACGCATTGACGATGCATGGCTCGGGCGGTTGGTGACGTTGTGCACCCACACAGAGAGCGTGCCGCACGATGCCAGCTCGGTGCAGGTCGAAAAACGCACCGCTGCACGCGGTGCCTGGTTTACCCGCTACCGTTTTATCGCTGAGAATGACAAAACCTACGCCTGGCAGCCTGCTACCCCCTAATTTTTGTGGCACTCGCGCGCGCCTTTGCAGTGCTAAGCTTCTTCGTTTGATTCTCACAAGGATGCGTCATGAGGTTGCAGACCCCCCGTTTTACCCTGACGCCGTTTCAGGCGTCTGACTGGCCCTTCTTTTTGCAGATACGTCAGGATAAAAGCGTGATGCGCTATATGGCTGAGATCGCCTCTGAAAGCCAGATTCGCACCCTGTTTGAAGATCGGCTTAACGATCCGAATGCCTTTGTGATCCGCGATGAACAGGGTCAGGCAATTGGCGATGTCGGCCTGCGTCCGAGCCCACATCTTTTGCAGGAAGCGGATGTCGGCTACTCAATCCTGCCTGAAGCGCAGGGCCAGGGCGTGGCCTCAGAAGTGCTGGCGGTACTCTGCGACTTCGCTTTTCGTGAGCGCGATATTCACGCCCTTAACGCGTGGGTGCTGTCGGACAACCTCGGCTCGGTGCGGGTGCTGGAGAAGAGCGGTTTCACGCGCGTACAGGTGCTGGAGCAGGCCTATTTGCTGCGCGGGAAATATTATGATGACTGGATCTATCGCCGTGAAAAGCACTAAAAGGATGTTCAAATCAGCCAAAGCGAAAGCCACTCTCGGGGTTGTGATCTTCTTTTTGTGGGTGATATGGCTGCTTTTCTCCAGCGGTTTTAGCCACAAGGTCTATCTGAAAAACGGTGAGCCGGATCCCTGGATTATCCTGATCGTTGCCGTGCTGGTGGGATTATTGGCGGCCTGGCGCGGCCCCTTTACGACACTACGCAATAAGCTGCTTTGTTTTGTTGCCCTGTGTTTGCTTAGCCTCGCAACCCTGTGGAACGTGCCGGAAGCGTGGGTAAAGTTTACCGCAAGCGAAATAGTACATAGCGAGGTGACCTTTACTATTGGTCACCCAGGCCCGCCCATCACCCGCACCAACCGTTGCCCGGCGGGGCTGCGCTTTTACGATGCGTGGTTAAACCGCCCGATTGAACTCTGCACCCGCGACGCGCTTGTGCCGCCCGGCGCGCGAACGGTTCAGCTTGAGAAGCGGGTCTCCGCACGTGGGGCGATATTTACCCATTACCGTTTTATTTCCGCCTCGGGCATTCCGCAAGGTTGGTGGCCGGTTAATCGCCTCGACAAGTGATGTTGCAACGGTGCAGTGCCGGATGGCGGCGTTCGCCTTATCCGGCCTACAACTACACTCCCCCGTAGGCCTGATAAGCGCAGCGCCATCAGGCAATCATGGCTTACTTCAGCGATCCCTTGAGGAACTGCTGCAAGCGCAGGCTTTTCGGGTTGCCGAACAGCTCATCCGGCGTCCCCTCTTCTTCAATTTTTCCCTGATGGAGGAAGATCACATGGCTGGAGACATCGCGGGCGAAGCCCATTTCGTGGGTAACCACCACCATGGTTTTCCCCTCTTCTGCCAACTTCTGCATAATGCGCAACACTTCACCCACCAGTTCCGGGTCGAGGGCTGAGGTTGGTTCATCGAACAGCAGCACTTCCGGCTCCATCGCCAGCGCGCGGGCAATCGACACGCGCTGCTGCTGGCCGCCGGAGAGATGCACCGGATACTTGATCTGCTGCATCGCATCGATGCCCACTTTCGCCAGATATTTTACCGCCCGCTCGCGCGCTTCCTGCTTGCTCAACCCCAGCACCTGAATCGGCGCTTCCATCACGTTCTCCAGCACCGTCATGTGGCTCCACAAATTGAAGTGCTGGAACACCATCGTCAGGCGCGTGCGCAGCAGACGCAGCTGATGCTTGTCGGCGACTTTCAGCTGGCCATCTTTGTCGCGCACCAGATTGATATTCTGCCCGCTCACCACAATGGTGCCTTCGCTCGGTTTCTCAAGGAAGTTGATGCAGCGCAGGAAGGTGCTTTTGCCGGAGCCGGAGGAGCCGATGATGCTGATCACATCCCCGGCGTTAGCCCGCAACGACACGCCTTTCAGAACTTCATGCTCGCCGTAGCGCTTATGCAGATCGGTAACGTTTAATTTATTCTCAGACATCGTGCTCTCAGTGCGTCGAAGAGGGCTTCATATGCTGTAAAAAGCGCTTTTCCGCGCGGCGGAAGAGACTAATCAGAACATACGAAATAATGAGATAGAGCACCGCCGCGATACCAAACGCCGTAAAGGGCTGGTAGGTGGCGGAGTTAATATCACGGGCGATTTTCAGCAGATCCGGCACCGTCGCGGTAAAGGCCAGCGCCGTGGAGTGCAGCATCAGGATCACCTCGTTGCTGTAGGCCGGCAGCGCGATACGCAGCGCCGAAGGCAAAATAATGCAGCGGTACATTTTAAAAGATGAGAAGCCATACGCCCGCGCCGCTTCAATTTCACCGTGCGGCACCGAGCGGATCGCCCCGGCGAAAATCTCGGTGGTATAGGCGCAAGTATTGAGCGTCAGCGCCAGCACCGTGCAGTTGAGGCCGCTGCGGAAAAAGGCGTTTAACAGCTCGGTTCCTTTCACGATCTCCAGCGTGTACATGCCGGAGTAGAAGACCAGTAGCTGCACATAGAGCGGCGTGCCGCGAAAGATATAGGTGAATAACCAGATCGGGAAACAGATAAATTTGTTGCTCGAGACGCGCCCAATCGCGAGAAACAGCGCCAGTATGCCGCCCATCACCACGGAAGCGATCAGCAGCCATAACGTAATCGCCACGCCGGTAATGCGGTAGCCATCGCTCCAGAGCAGGGATTGCCAGTACTCCTGAATAATCTCAATCACAGGTCGGCCCTCTTCACACCCACCGAGTAGCGGCGTTCAAGCAGCAGCAGGACACCGTTGGAGGCCGTGGTAAAAATGAGATAGATCGCGCCGCAGACAATGGCGAAGTAGAACGGCTCCCAGGTGCTTTTGCCGGCGAGCTGCGTCGCTTTCACCACATCTTCCAGCCCCAGTAAGGAGACCAGCGCCGTCGCTTTCAGGATCACCTGCCAGTTGTTGCCGATGCCCGGCAGCGCAAAACGCATCATCGCCGGAAACAGAATACGGCGGAACACCTGGCGGCCGGTAAAGCCAAACGCCGTCGCCGCTTCAATCTGCCCTTTCGGCACCGCCATAAAAGCGCCGCGAAAGGTTTCGGTAAAGTAAGCGCCGTAAATAAAGCCGAGGGTAATGATACCGGCCACCATCGGATCGATATCCAGCTGCGCCATGCCGAGCGCGTCGGTAATGGCGTTAAGGGCAATTTGCAGGCCGTAGAAGATAAGCAGCATCAGCACCAGATCGGGCACGCCGCGAATAAGGGTGGTGTAACCTTCAAAAATCAGCGCCAGCGCGCGGCTTTTGGAGAGCTTTGCGCCTGCGCCCGCCAGGCCAATCAGCACCGCCAGCACCACGGAGCTGAGCGCAAGCTCGAGGGTCACCAGCGCGCCCTGGAATATCACTTGAGAAAACCCGTGCAGCATGCAGCCTGTCCTGTCGTGTGTGGTGTTTGCCGTGTCTCTTCCCCTCCCTTGCGGGAGGGGTCGCACGTTAATGGGGTGTGGGATTAACCACCGTAAACATTAAAATCGAAATACTTTTTCGCCAGCTTGTCGTAGGTGCCGTCAGCGCGCATCTCGGCGAAGGCTTTATTCAGCGCGTCACGCAGTTCGCTATCGCCTTTACGCACGCCCATGCCGGTGCCAACGCCAAACAGCTTCTCATCTTTAATCGACGGCCCGCCGAATTTGTAGGCTTTGCCCATCGCGGTTTTCAGGAAACCTTCGCTGGCAGCCACTTCATCCTGGAACGCGGCGTCAATACGGCCTGCGGTCAGGTCGGCGTAGATATTGTCCTGGCCCTGATAGGAGACGATTTCAACCCCTTTCGGCGCCCAGTGAACATTACCGTAGGTCTCCTGGGTGGTGCCCTGCAATACGCCGATGCGTTTGCCTTTCAGCTTGTCCAGCTCCGGCTGGATAGCAGAATCTTTTGCTACCACCAGGCGGGAATCCGCCGCGTAGAGCTTGTCGGTGAAGTCAATCTCCTGCTGGCGCTTTTCAGTGATCGACAGCGAGGACATAATTGCGTCGATTTTCTTCGCTTTTAACGAAGGGATCAGCGCGTCCAGCGGGTTCTCAACGAACACACACTGCGTATTAATGCGCTTACAGAGCTCTTTTGCCAGATCGATATCAAAACCGACCAACTCACCCTGCGCATTTTTTGATTCAAACGGGGCGTAAGTGGGATCGGTACCGATACGTAATTTTTGCGGGATTGCAGCAAATACAGTAGAGACGCTGGAAACAGCGAGCACCAGAGAAAGGGAGAGCACCAATTTTTTCATCATTATCCTCAACAGACTGTCTTTCCTAAGGGAATTCTCACAACTTAACGGTGCGTTATCGTGCCATCATCTCCCCCGGCAAGGCAAAAGATAAACGCGGCAGGATAACTTTTTTTGCAATCTGAGTGCGTAACTATGCAGCCCTGCACTATTGTGATGCAGCCACTGCACCACGCTGGAACAGACACCGTTTGCTGCACCATGCCGCGAAAGGCGCATGGCGCACCGTTTTCCCTCACGGCCCGCTGGCGCAGGCCGTACAGCCTTACTCGCCGTAGACGTTAAAGTCGAAATACTTTTTGGCAAGCTTGTCGTAGGTTCCATCTTTACGCAGCTCGGTAAAGGCTTTGTCGAATGCCGCTTTCAGCTCGGTATCATCTTTACGCAGGCCGATCCCGGTGCCGTCGCCAAAGTACTTTTTGTCTTTCACCGACGGGCCAGCAAAAGCAAACTCTTTGCCCGCAGGCTGTTTCAGGAAGCCTTCGCTGGCGGCCACTTCATCCTGGAATGCCGCATCGAGACGACCGGCAGCCAGGTCAGAGTAGATCTGATCCTGGTTCTGGTAGGCCACCACGTCGATACCTTTACTGCGCCAGTTATCGTTGGCGTAACCTTCCTGCGTTGAGCCTTGCAGCACGCCGACATGTTTACCTTTCAGCGACTCCAGCGTCGGCTTGATAGGCGAGCCTTTGGCGGCAATCAGGCGTGAATCCGCCGCGTAGAGCTTCTCGGAGAAGGCGATCTCCTGCTGGCGTTTTTCGGTAATGGAGAGCGACGAGATAATGGCGTCAATCTTCTTCGCTTTCAGCGAGGGGATCAGGGCATCGAAATCGCTGCCGACCCAGGTGCATTTCACCTGCATGCGTTTGCACATCTCATTACCAAGATCGATATCAAAGCCCACAAACTCGCCTTTGGCATCTTTCGAGGAGAAAGGTGCATAGGTGGCATCGGTGCCGATACGGACTGTCTGGGGAAGCGCTGCATAAACGCTGGCGGTGGCGGAGAGCCCCAGCAGTAAAGACAGAGCGAGGACCGTCTTCTTCATACATTACCCTCAAGTGTGCTGTTTTTTTATTGTGTCGTGTGTTGTGTTGCAGCCAGTAGCCTTGCACGTCTTATGCCACTTTCCCGATGATGAAATAACGCGGCGCGGGAATTGTTAACAAAACGTTGCAGATTGACCGTTGTGATGAAAGATAGCAGGTCTGCGGAACGAACCGCAGCAGTAAGCGGGGGAAAAGAGGATTAAATGTTGAGGATATGATCGCGCTTACAAAATTGCCCTAAAAAAGCGCATCCGGCGATACGTTGCACTATTTTGCAGCATCGCCACCCTGCCAGCGGGCAAAAAGATCTTCCGGCAGTTCGATATCAAACTGATCCACGACGCGGTTGACGGTCTGATCGACAATATCCATCACGCTCTGCGGACGATGGTAAAACGCCGGCACCGGCGGCATGATCACCGCACCAAGTTCTGCCGCCTGGGTCATCAGACGCAAGTGGCCAAGATGCAGTGGGGTTTCACGCACGCAGAGCACCAGCGGGCGACGCTCTTTCAGCACCACGTCTGCCGCACGGGTCAGAAGCCCGTCGGTGTAGCTGTGAACAATGCCGGAGAGGGTTTTAATGGAACAGGGAAGGATCACCATGCCTGCGGTCTTGAACGAGCCAGAGGAGATATTGGCGGCGATATCGCGGGCGTCATGCACCACGTTTGCCAGCGCCTGGACATCGCGCAGCGAGTAGTCGGTTTCAAGGGAGAGAGTTTGCCGGGCGGCCTGGCTCATCACCAGATGGGTCTCTACTTCAGCGACATCGCGCAGCACCTGTAACAGGCGAACGCCATAAATTGCGCCGCTGGCGCCGGAAATGCCCACAATCAGTCGTTTCATCTGCTTATCCACCCGCTAACATAAGCGCAAACTTTGCCTGATTATAGAGGGTGTTGCAACAAGTTGCGCCCCTCATGCGAGGGGCGCGGCGGGATCAGCCTTCGTTGTGCATCTCTAAGCTTTCAACTTCGTTCTGCAACTGTACCGCTTTGGCATCGTCATTACGCAGGGAGTCGAGGTAATCAAGATACTGCTGATCGACATCCTTGGTGACGTAAATACCGTTAAACACCGAGCACTCGAACTGCTGAATATCCGGGTTCTCTGCGCGTACGGCATCAATCAGATCGTTGAGATCCTGGAAAATCAGCCCGTCTGCGCCGATGATCTGGCGGATTTCATCCACTTCACGACCGTGGGCAATCAGCTCATTGGCGGTCGGCATATCAATGCCGTAGACATTCGGGAAGCGAATTTCCGGTGCCGCGGAAGCGAGGTAAACCTTCTTCGCCCCGGCTTCGCGCGCCATCTCGATAATCTGCTCCGAGGTGGTGCCGCGCACGATGGAGTCATCCACCAGCAGCACGTTCTTGTCGCGGAACTCGGCGCGGTTGGCGTTCAGCTTGCGGCGCACCGATTTACGGCGCAGCTGCTGGCCCGGCATGATAAAGGTGCGGCCAACGTAGCGGTTTTTCACAAAACCCTGACGGTAAGGCTTGTCCAGAATGCGGGCGATCTCCAGCGCGATATCGCAGGAGGTTTCCGGAATCGGGATCACCACGTCGATATCAAGATCTTCCCACTCGCGGGCGATCTTCTCGCCGAGCTTCATGCCCATATTGACGCGGGCGCTGTAGACGGAAATTTTGTCGATAAAGGAGTCCGGGCGCGCAAAGTAGACGTACTCGAACAGGCACGGGTTGCTGACCGGGTTTTCCGCGCACTGGCGGCTGTAAAGCTGCCCTTTCTCGGTGATATAAACCGCTTCACCCGGAGCGACATCGCGCAGGAACTCAAAGCCCAGCGTATCGAGCGCAACGCTCTCCGATGCCACCATATATTCGGTGCGGCCATCGCCCAGTTCGCGCTTGCCCAGCACCAGCGGGCGAATGCCGTTCGGGTCGCGGAAGGCGACCATGCCGTGACCAATAATCATCGCCACGCAGGCGTAGGCACCGCGGATCTGGCGGTTGGTCGCGGCAATCGCGGCGAAAACGTTATCCGCTTCAAGCGGGTAATGACGGAAGTTATCCAGCTCGCTGGCGAAAATATTGAGCAGGATTTCAGAATCTGAGGTGGTGTTAATGTGGCGACGCTTCTCTTCGAACAGCTTTTTACGCAGTTCGTGCGCGTTGGTCAGGTTGCCGTTGTGCGCAAGCGTAATGCCGTACGGGGAGTTAACGTAGAAGGGTTGCGCTTCTGAAGCGCTGGAGCTGCCCGCGGTAGGGTAACGAACGTGGCCAATCCCCATATTGCCCTGCAGACGCTGCATATGGCGGGCTTCGAATACATCATTCACCATGCCATTCGCTTTACGCAGACGGAAACAGTTATTGGCATCAATGGTGATGATGCCCGCTGCATCCTGCCCACGGTGCTGCAGCACCGACAACGCGTCATAAATCGACTGGTTTACCGGCATGAAACCGGCGATACCGACAATACCGCACATACGTCTTTTCCTCGTTAAGAGCTTGGTTTACCAGGCGTAATCGTCAAAGACCTCTTGAAGAGGGACAGCGCGCGAAAACCGCCTGTTAAACCAAACTCTAAGCCACATCTCAGGGCTTAAGCCCTGGGCAAGAAACTCGACGAGCTTTGCAGATAGTCAAAGAACCACCTGATGATGAAGCTGAATTGCGGGATAAGCTGCGACTTTTGCCAGTCTTCGCTTTTCGACAGGCCTGTAAAGGTATCCAGAAAGAACAGAATGGCGGCGACGATCAGCACGCCGCGAAGCGCACCAAAGCAGATCCCCAACACCCTGTCTGTACCCGACAGGCCGGTTTTCTCCACCAGCGTACCGATAACGTAGTTAACGATAGCGCCCACAATCAACGTCGCGATAAACAGCACCGCGATGGCAATTCCATTACGTACCAGTTCCTCTTCAAAGCCCGTGAACCAGACTGACAGGTAAGTGTAGTAATGGCTGGCGACAAAGAAAGCACAACCCCATGTCACCAGCGATAACGCTTCACGAACAAAGCCGCGGATCAGGCTTACCAGACAGGAAAAACCAATCACCGCGATGATGGCGTAATCAATCCAGACCATATGTGTCCCACGATTTTACGCCCTGTCATCCAGTTCGGGGCGCATTCTAACAGAAAAAGAAAACGTTTGCGTAGGGATTTCCTTCCCGCGCGGAAATAAAAATGGCGCTGAAAAAATATTCAACGCCAGCAGAACATTGGCCTTAATGACCGCGCATTTATCTGGCTTCCCTGCCCCGTTTTACGGGCCGTTGCCAGCAAAATAGCGCAGGGTTGCGCGGTTAATTGGCGCTGTAGTTCATCACCACGCCATTGAGGCCTGACAGCTGGTTTAGCTCACCCAGCGACGCTTTGAGTTTATCGCGCGAAGCATCAGGGCCGACCAGAATGCGGGTGATTTTACCCTGAACCGGCGTCGTCGGCGATGTGTAAGCGCGATAGCCCGCCGCGCGCAGTTTGCTCACCACTTCATTCACTTTATCGGCGTTTTTCAGCGCGCCCAGCTGGACCACATAGGCTTTGCCGGTCGGAGCAGGTTTCTCCTCCTGCGCTTTAGCCGGTGCCGCGTTCGCCGCCGTCTGCTGCTCGCGCGCAGGCTGCTGCTGCGGCTGCGGTTTAGGCTGCGGCTTTTCAATAGGTTTTGGCTTTGGCGTCACCGGCGTGGTGGTCACTTCCGGATCGGGATTGCTGTTTGCCGCAAGCCTTGAGGCATCAAGGGACGGTGCCGCGGCATCGCCAGCACGCACCTCTTCGGCAGCGCCTTCCGGCGGCTGCGCGGGCAGTGCCTGGGTTGCGGCCGGCATCATATCCGGCTCGTCACGATCGCCCGGTTTCGGCACCAGCGGGATCGCTGCGAACTCATCCTGATAATGCTTTTTCTGCCCGTCGAGCAGCCCGGGCAGAATAATCACCCCGAGCGCGACCAGTATAACGGTGCCCATTAAACGGTTCTGAAACTTACTTGCCACCGGTTCTCCCCGCTTCCATCGCTTCCATGACATGCGCCACGGTGTGGAACGAGCCACACACCAGCACGGTATCGCAGGCGTCGGCCTCCGCCATTGCCGCCTGCCAGGCCTGGGTCACGTCCGGGAATGCTTGCCCCGACGTCAGGTGCGCCAGCAGTTGCTCCGCCGTCGCGCCGCGCGGCCCCTCCAGAGGGGCACAATACCAGCTATCGACCACCGGCTCCAGACAGGCAAGCGTTCCGCTAATGTCTTTATCATGCAGCATGCCAACCACCGCCAGCACGCGGCCGCTTTTTGGCAGCGCCGCCAGCCGCCCGGCAAGATAGCCTGCGGCATGAGGATTATGCGCGACATCAAGGATCAGACGTGGTGATTCGCTCACAATCTGAAAACGACCGGGTAAAATCGCCCGTTCTATGCCGTCGCGGATCGCCTGCTCGCTTACTGCCAGTTTACTGGCGCGCAGCGCGCCCAGCGCGGTAGCCGCGTTCGGCTGCGGCACCTGCGGCAGCGGCAGATCGCTCAGCTCACCCTGCGCATCCCGAAAACGCCAGCTCTGCGCGCCAACCTCGTAGTGCCACGCCACATCGCGCTGTAACAGCTGCGCGCCTTTCTCCTGCGCCACATCAGCGATGGTGTGCGGCATATCCGGCTCGCCAACCACCGCGGGTTTACCGGCACGGAAGATGCCCGCTTTTTCACGGCCGATGCTTTCGCGATCCGGCCCGAGCCAGTCGGTATGATCGAGCGCAATGCTGGTGACCACCGCGACATCGGCATCGACCATATTGGTGGCGTCGAGACGTCCACCGAGGCCCACTTCGAGGATCACCACGTCCAGTTGCGCCTGCTTAAACAGCCACAGCGCTGACAGGGTGCCAAATTCAAAATAGCTTAAAGAGATATCGCCGCGCACGGCTTCGATCTCCGCGAAGGAAGCGGTATGCGCGCTTTCTGCCAGCTCCCCGCCCTGTACGCGCACGCGTTCGGTGTAGCGCACCAGATGCGGCGAGCTATAAACACCAACGCGATAACCGGCCGCCAGCAGGATCGACTCCAGCGTACGGCAGGTGGTGCCTTTGCCGTTGGTTCCGGCGACGGTGAAGACAAAAGGTGCGGGACGCAGCACATCAAGCCGCGCCGCCACCTGGCTTACGCGATCGAGCCCTAAATCGATAGGTTTACTGTGCAGCTGTTCCAGATAAGAGAGCCATGCGGCCAGGGGCGACGTGGCTTGCGGAGTAGAGAGAGTGTCCATGATGCCCGTTGATAGTGTGCGGTGTGAAAAGCAAAAGGGCAGTGCCTTTTGGCCCTGCCCTCATGAGTATACACATGCTCGTTTTCGCTGCTGGCGCGTGGTCACATAGCCATCCCGCTTTCCTGTGTGGAGAAAGAGCGAGCTAAGCAAGGCGCATCAACGCACCTGCAGCAGAAAGCGTGACGTGTATTATCAGGCTTCGCCTTCCTGATCCGGCTCTGGCGTCACCACCGTGCCAATATGCGTATCGTCTGCATCCGGCGCCGGCAGATTCATCATCTTCGCCAGAATACGCGCCAGCTTAAAGCGCAGCTCCGGGCGGCGAATGATCATATCGATAGCGCCTTTTTCGATCAGGAACTCACTGCGCTGGAAACCGGCAGGCAGTTTCTCGCGCACGGTCTGCTCGATAACGCGCGGGCCGGCAAAACCGATCAGCGCTTTCGGCTCAGCGATATTGAGATCGCCCAGCATCGCGAAGCTGGCAGAGACGCCGCCCATGGTCGGGTCGGTCAGCACGGAGATATACGGCAGACCGCGCTCCTGCATTTTCGCCAGCGCCGCAGAGGTTTTCGCCATCTGCATCAGCGACATCAGCGCTTCCTGCATACGCGCACCGCCGGAAGCGGAAAAGCAGATCATTGGGCAGTTATCTTCCAGTGCCTGCTCAACCGCACGCACAAAGCGCGCGCCAACTACGGAACCCATTGAACCGCCCATGAACGCGAACTCAAAGGCCGCTGCGACAACCGGCATGCCATGCAGCGTGCCCTTCATCACTACCAGCGCGTCTTTCTCGCCGGTCTCTTTCTGAGCTGTCGCCAGACGGTCTTTATACTTCTTCGAGTCGCGGAACTTCAGCACATCTTTCGGCTCAAGTTCGCTGCCCAGTTCAACCAGCGATCCTTCATCCAGCAGGCTATGCAGCCGATTACGCGCTGACATCCGCATGTGGTGATCACATTTCGGGCAGACTTCAAGGTTACGCTCCAGTTCGGCGCGGTAAAGCACCTGACCACAGCTATCGCATTTTGTCCACACGCCCTCAGGGATGCTCGCCTTACGGGTGGGGGTGATGTTGCTTTTAATTCTTTCAATCCAGCTCATTGATAACCTTTCTACATGAACCTGGTAGCCCTTGACTGGGGCACATTAAAACATAACGGTTCGCAACTTGGGATAAAAAAGTGGTCGAACCGCCAACAGGTGATTATTTTGTCTGCCGGGACGCAGCGCGGCGATGGCGGATAATCTCAAAGACCCCGGGAAGTATAGACACTACGATAATTCCGACAATCATCAGCTTGAGATTGTCCTGAATCATCGGGATGGTGCCAAAGAAGTATCCGGCGTAGGTGAAAAGTAACACCCACAGCAACGCGCCCACGACATTATAGAGAGCAAAATGGCGATAGGACATATGGCCCATGCCGGCGACGAAAGGTGCAAAAGTACGCACTATCGGCACAAAACGCGCGAGGATAATCGTTTTCCCGCCATGTTTCTCATAAAACTGATGTGTTTTATCAAGATGGCTGCGACGGAAAATCTTTGAGTTGGGGTTACTGAATAACCGCTCACCGAACAGCCGTCCGATGGTGTAGTTCACCGCATCGCCCGCAATGGCGGCGATCAACATCAGCAGCACCATCATATGCACATTGAGATCATTGGTCTCAAGCGACGCCAGCGCGCCCGCGACAAACAGCAGCGAGTCGCCCGGCAGGAACGGCGTCACCACCAGACCCGTTTCGCAAAAGAGAATAATAAACAGGATCGCATAGACCCAGACGCCATACTGCGCCACCAGCTCAGCGAGGTGAACGTCAATGTGAAGAATGAAGTCAATCAGGAAGCGTATTAAGTCCATCTACTTATGCCTTATTAATGTGCGACTAGTCCGCCAGGAACAGCGGGCCCATTGGCGCAGCGGGTAGCGCAAAGTGGGATGGATAATCCACCGACACCAGATAGAGCCCCTCCGCTTTCGCCGTTGCTGCCGCCAGCGTTCTGTCCTTTGCCGCCAGCAGCTCTGCTATCCAGCTCTCCGGCTGGTTGTGGGCGCCTACTTCCATCAGGCTGCCGACAATATTCCTGACCATATGATGTACAAAGGCATTGGCTTTGATATCGACCACAATATAAGTACCGTAGCGGCTGACGTTGATGTGCATCAGGTTGCGCCAGGGCGTACGCGACTGGCACTGCACGGCGCGAAACGAGGTAAAGTCGTTTTCGCCAATCAGGCACTGCGCCGCGCGGTGCATGCGTTCGGCATCCAGCGGCTGATGATAGTGCGTAACACCATGACCGAGCACCGCCGGACGCAAGCGATGATTGTAGATGACGTAGCGGTAACGGCGCGCCGTCGCGCTAAAACGCGCATGAAAATCATCGGGCACATCTTTGACCCAACGCACCGCGATGTCTTTAGGCAAATTCGCATTTACGCCCAGCGTCCACGCGGCGTCTTTGCGCAGCGCAGTCGTCTCAAAATGGACCACCTGTCCTGTCGCATGCACGCCAGCATCGGTGCGCCCGGCGCAGAAGACCGAGATCGGCTCATTCGCCACCTGTGAGAGCGCCTTTTCCAGCTTTTCCTGCACGCTGCGCACTTCCTGCTGACGCTGCCAGCCATAGTAGTGGCTGCCGTCATACTCAATTCCCAGCGCGATTTTGTAGCGCGGCGCGGTGGTTTCTTCCTGCATCAGTACAGATACTCCTGCACCAATTTCTCGGCGGTTTTCACTGCCATCAGCGCGCCGCCAAAGCGGACGTTATCAGCGACTGACCAGAACTGGATCTGCTCCGGCATGCCGTAGTCGTTGCGTATGCAGCCGACGGAGAGATGCGCCTGGCCGGACGCATCTGCTACCTGGGTCGGAAACGCATTCGCTTCAGAGAGCGCAATATCCTCAACGCGGGCAAATGCATCACGCGCCTCTTCCGCTGCCAGCGGGCGTAACGCTTCGAAATTCACCATCTGCGCGTGACCGTAGAAGACCGGCGACTGCACGCAGTTAGCGGAGATCATCAGCCCGTCGTCCTGCAGGATTTTACGCATCTGATCGATAATGATGCGCTCTTCGCGCACGCTGCCTTCACTGTCCGGCAGCAGCGGCAGCATGTTGAATGCCAGCTGGCGGCCAAAGTAGTCATCATCATCAATGGGAATACCGTTCAGCAGTTTGGCGCTCTGCCCTGCCAGCGCATCCACCGCCTGTTTACCGCTGCGGGAAACAGAGAGCAGACTGGTTACAGCAATACGCGACAGACCGCCTTCGTCAATCAGCGGCTTGAGGCCTGCCAGCAGCTGGCTGGTGAGGCTGTCCGGAATAGCGATAACGTTGCGGTTGCGGTAATCCGCCAGCACGAACGGGTTGACGTCCGGCATCACCAGCGGCACGTCCGGCTCAAGGGCAAACAGACCGCTGGTGTCGATCACCAGGCAACCGGCGTTGGTCGCTTCTTCAATATAGGTGGCAGTGGCTTGCGCACCGGCCACAAAAAATGCCAGCTGCGCCTGCGTCCAGTCGAAATCGGCAGCATCTTCTACGCGTACGGTTTTACCGGCATAACGCAGGTTTTCTCCGGCGCTTTCGCTCCTTGCCAGCGCATAGAGTTCGCCAACCGGGAACTGGCGCTCCGCCAGCGTTTCGAGCAAGGCTTCTCCGACCGCGCCGGTGGCGCCGAGAACGGCAATATTCCAGCCTTCAGACATGGTGATTCACTCCAGAAAAAAGCGTCCCCGTCGGCGACGGGGAGCATAAAGATGAATTAACGTACCGGGTGATAAACGGCGTCGAAGCCCAGTTTTTGCAGCAACGCCGAGGCGTCCGCGTCGTCGCACTCAACGGTGAGTGACGACCATTCACGGCGCTCAAGATAGTGCTTACGCAGCTTATCGAACTCACCCGGTGTACCCGCCGCTTTTCGCAGCAGGGCATCGTCGCGGCGCACATCATACACCAAATGCACCAACCTTTTTAACATTGCCTGTCCAACCGGACCATGAAGGGAGATGCGGCTGCACTCTGGCGCAGGAAGCAGCGTATTCAGCGCCACCTGCTGCGGCTGGCCGAGGAATTCACTATAAGCTTCAAACACCTGCGTGGTGCCGCGCGCTTTCCCCTCCAGCGTGTAGCCCGCGATATGCGACGTGCCGATATCGACCTTCGCCAGCAGCTCAACGTTGAGATCCGGCTCCGGCTCCCAGACATCCAGCACGACACTAAGATCCTGCCCGGCCTGCAGGTGCTGCAACAGCGCGACGTTATCCACGACCGGCCCGCGACAGGCATTAATCAGAATAGTGCCAGCTTTGAGGCGGCTGAGCAGCGCGTCATCGACCAGATGCAGGGTTTTATAAGGCCCCTCTTTAAACAGCGGGGTATGGAAGGTGAGGATATCTGCTTCACTTACCAGCTCATCCAGCGAGCGGAAGTCGCCCGCATCACCGCGATCGGCGCGCGGCGGATCGCACAACAGCGTGCGGATGCCCAGCGCTTCCAGCCGCGCCTGTAAGCGGCCGCCGACATTGCCGACACCGACAATCCCCACGGTGCGATCGGTTAGTGCAAAACCATCGCGCTCCGCCAGCATCAGCAATGCAGAGAAAACATACTCCACTACGGCGATAGCGTTACACCCTGGTGCTGCGGAGAACGCGATGCCCGCCTGTTTCAGAAAAGCCTCATCAACATGATCGGTACCCGCCGTGGCGGTACCGACAAATTTGATCCCGGTCCCTTGCAGTAAATCGTTATTCACCTTCGTGACGGATCGCACCATTAATGCTTCTGCATCAGCCAGTTCCGCCAGCGGAATCGGGCGTCCGGGCACGGCCTTAACCTCGCCCAGTCGGCTAAAAAGATCGCGGGCGTAAGGCATATTTTCATCAACAAGGATTTTCACACTACAGTACCTGTTTGAGAGCGGGAGTTGAGCGCGCAAGTGTGCCATAATCTCGCCGCCAGGCATACCCGCAATGCCGGCCACCGCCATGCGAGAGTAAGAGGAAACCCATGATTCAACCCATTCCGGGCGCACCCGCGCGTCCTCCCGGGCAAGAGCCACCGCAAGCCGCTAACCCTGTCGGCGAGCAGCCATTATCCACCCAGCAGCGTACGGTGCTGGAGCGGCTGGTGACGCGTTTGATCGCCCTGACCCAACAGCAGAGCGCTGAGGTCTGGGCAGGCGTAAAGCATGACCTGGGGCTGAAAAACGATGCGCCCCTGCTCTCGCGCCACTTCCCTGCGGCTGAGCAGAATCTGACTCAGCGTATGGAGACGGCCACGCAGAATCACACCACGCGCCAGATGGTGACCCAGTTGACCGAGCTGCTCGGCAAGGGGAACAATCGCCAGGCAGTGAGCGATTTTATTCGTCAGGAGTTCGGCCAGACGGCGCTCAGCCAGCTTACGCCGCAGCAGCTAAAGACGGTGCTGACGATGTTGCAGAACAACCAGATTGCGATCCCGCAGCCGCAGCAGCGCCCGGCAACCGAGCGTCCTCTGGTGGCGGCGGAGCACAACTCCCTCAACCAGGCGGTGACGAAACTGGCGGCGGCAACCGGCGAGTCGAGCAAGCTTATCTGGCAATCGATGCTGGAGCTCTCCGGCGTGAAGAGCGGCGAGCTGATCCCGGCGAAACATTTTACGCCGCTGATGACCTGGCTGCAGGCGCGCCAGACGCTGGCGACGCATACGGCACCGACACTGCAAACGGTGCAGGCCACGCTGAAACAGCCGCTGGACAGCGCAGAGTGGCGCGGCATCAGCGACTATGCGCAGCAGACGTTCCAGGTGACGCCGCAGACGGTGCTGACCAATGCTCAGGTGCAGGATATTCTCAACCAGGTCTTTTTACGACGCACCGAGCGCGCGTCGGGAATGATCGAAGTGCGTGACGTGCAGCCGATTTTCAGCCCCTTCGTCGCGCCGATAGTCGATACGGTAAAGGCGATGTCGATGCGTCCGGGCCTCTTTTTTATTGCCCTGCTGGTGGTGATGCTTGTACTGTGGCTGGTGATCTAGCTTTCTGTAAGCCTGTGAAAAAACGTAGGCCTGATAAGCGAAGCGCCATCAGGCAAAGACCTGATGGCGCTTTAGTGACCTACGGATCACCCTCTTACTTGATGTTATCGCCGTTCTGTTTGATCACATCCTGGTACCACCAGAAGGATTTCTTACGACTGCGCGCCAGCGTGCCGTTCCCTTCATTGTCCTTATCGACGTAGATAAAGCCGTAGCGTTTTTTCATCTCGCCGGTGCCGGCAGAAACCAGGTCGATACAGCCCCACGGCGTATACCCCATCAAATCGACCCCATCTTCCACCACCGCTTTTTTCATTTCGCGGATGTGGTTGTGCAGGTACTCAATGCGGTACTGGTCGTCGACCACGCCGTCGCTTCCCAACTGATCGATAGCGCCGAAGCCGTTTTCAACAATAAACAGCGGCAGCTGGTAGTGGTCGTAGAAGTAGTTCAGCGAGTAGCGCAGGCCAACCGGATCAATCTGCCAGCCCCAGTCCGATGCCTTGACATACGGGTTTTTCACCAGACTTTTGGTTTCGTCGTAATCAAGCTGCGGGTTATCTTCCGTCGCTTTGGTGGCAAAAGACATGTAGTAGCTAAAGCCGATGTAGTCGACGCAACCGCGGGTCAGAATCTGCAAGTCTTCGTCGGTAATATCAAGCTTGAAATCCCGGCGGGCAAAGTAGTTGAGCAGGTGCTGCGGGTAGTAACCGCGCACGTGTACATCGGTGAACCAGTAGCGGCGATGCATCGCTACTACCGACATCATCATGTCGTTTGGATCGCAGGTGAGCGGGTAGATCGGGCACATGGCAATCATGCAGCCAATCTTGAAATCGGGGTTAATTTTATGACCCGCTTCCACCGCCAGCGCGCTGGCTACCAGCTCATAGTGCGCGGCCTGGTACATGATCACTTCACGATCTTCGCCCGGCTGATACTTCACGCCGGAGTTGGTAAACGGCGCGAAATCTTCGTTGTAGTTGGCCTGGTTGTTAATTTCGTTGAAGGTCATCCAGTATTTGACCTTGCTGCGATAACGGGTGAAGACGGCGTTGGCAAAGCGCACAAAGAAGGCGATCACTTCACGGTTACGCCAGCCGCCATACTTTTTGACGAGGTGATAAGGCATTTCGAAATGGGAGAGCGTGATTACCGGCTCAATGTTGTACTTCAGGCACTCGTCGAACAGATCGTCGTAGAACTGCAAACCGGCTTCGTTTGGCTTCAGCTCATCCCCATTAGGGAAGATACGCGTCCAGGCTATCGAGGTGCGAAAACATTTGAAGCCCATCTCGGCAAAGAGTTTGATGTCCTCTTTGTAGCGGTGATAGAAGTCGATGGCATCGTGGTTAGGGTAGTTTTTCCCCGGCAGTACGCCATCGGTGATCTCACGCGGTACGCCGTGCGCGCCTGCGGTCATCACATCCGCCACGCTGACGCCTTTACCGCCCTCCTGCCAGCCGCCTTCCAGTTGATGCGCAGCAACCGCCCCGCCCCACAGAAAATCCGCTTTAAACCCGGACATATCTCTCTCCTTTCGCTCATCAGTGCGAAAAGCATAAACGCGACCGCGCAGAGATGACATCGCCGCGGTCGCGTTTTGTGAAACCGGTTGCAAAGAGAGTATTTGCTTCTATTTATTGCGCGGGCGAAACGCGATCAGCGTTACGACAATCCCGATCGCTGCTGAAATCGCCCCTGCAAGAAAGACGGAGGCGTAACCGAGCGAGGTGGCCAGAAAGCCGGTCAGCGGACCGCTGGCGGCATAGGCAATATCCTGAAACGCCGCATAGCCGCCCAGTGCCGTCCCGCGAACCTGCGGCGGTACGCGTTTCACCACTTCCACCCCTAACGCCGGGAAGATTAGCGAGCAGCCACAGCCGGTTAACGCCGCGCCGAATAGCGCCATCCACGCCCCGCTGGCCTGCCACAGCAATAACAGCCCGGCGATTTCCACCAGCAGAGAAACGAGCGCTACCCGCACGCCGCCAAAACGGTCCGGCGTCCAGCCAAACAGGATGCGCATCAGAACGAATGCGCCGCCAAACGCGGTGAGCGTAAAGCCAGCCATCGACCAGCCTTCGCTGGCGAAATAGAGGGAAATAAAGGTGCCAATCACCGCAAAACCGACGCCCTGCAGTGCCAGCCCCAGGCCCGGCTGCCAGATAAGGCCGACCACGCTCCAGAGCGACGGGCGCTCACCGGCATGGGCCGGAACTTTACGCACGCCGCCGTTAAACAGGCAGGCGAGCAGCGGTAAGAGAAGAGAGATCGCCCCCAGCGCCGTGAAGCCAAAATGGCTATTGATAAGCAGCCCGAGCGGTGCCCCGGCGGCCAGTGCGCCATAAATTGCCATACCGACCCATGACATCACTTTGCCTGAACGTGCCGGGCCAACCAGGCCAACACCCCAGGTGAGCGTGCCGGTCAGCAGCTGGCTTTCACCGAAACCGAGGATCAATCGCCCGACGATCAACAGCGCAAACCTGGCCCATACATCAACCAGCAAGAGTGCCGCCAGCAGCAAGGCGACACCCGCCAGCGAACAGGCAAACAGGCCCTGTAACGCCGAGCGTTTTGCGCCATATTGATCGGCCAGCCGACCGGCGTAGCTGCGCGTTAAGACCGTGGCGAGAAACTGTGCGCCGACGGCAATACCGACCATGGTGTTGCCATAGCCCAGCTCATGATGAACAAACAGTGGAATGACCGGCAGCGACAGGCCAACCGTCATATAGGTCAGGAACACCGCGAAGGCGATGCGAAACAGCGAGTGCGTGGCTGCAGGGGAATGAACAGCGTCTGCTTGAACGGACATGCATTACTCCATAGGGCAGAGCAAGGCGGGAAGAGATTTTGACCACGCCCCCTCCGCCTGACAGTCAGGATTAGGGTGCGTTGGTTGACGTTGAACGCTTACGCATTATCAAAACGATAATGTTGGGCTGGAGTTTGCCTGCCGTAACAACGGCTTGTCAATACCAAAAAAAGGGAGCCGAGGGCTCCCTTTTTTAATACAGCTGCTCAATCATTCATGTCATGCCGTGGCATCAGATGAATGAAATCGCTCACTTATTTCAGCTTGCGCATCACCAGCGTGGCGTTGGTGCCGCCAAAGCCGAAGCTGTTGGACATTACCGTGTTCAGCGTCTGCTCGGTCGGTTTGGTCACGATATTCATGCCCGCCGCCTGATCGTCCAGATCGTCAATGTTGATGCTCGGCGCGATAAAGCCGTGCTCCAGCATCAGCAGAGAGTAGATGGCTTCCTGCACGCCAGCCGCACCCAGTGAGTGGCCAGTCATCGCTTTGGTGGCGGAGATGGCAGGCGTGTTGTCGCCAAACACTTCACGAATCGCACCCAGCTCTTTCACGTCGCCAACCGGCGTGGAGGTACCGTGGGAGTTGAGGTAGTCGATCGGCGTATCAACGCCGTGCATTGCCATCTTCATGCAGCGCACTGCGCCTTCGCCTGATGGTGCAACCATGTCAGCGCCATCGGAGGTTGCGCCATAGCCGACGATCTCTGCGTAGATGTGCGCACCGCGCGCCAGCGCGTGCTCCAGCTCTTCAACCACTACCATGCCGCCGCCGCCAGCGATAACAAAGCCATCACGCTCTTTATCGTAGGTACGGGACGCTTTGTCCGGCGTCTCGTTGTATTTGGTGGAGAGCGCGCCCATGGCGTCGAACTCACAGGCCATTTCCCAGCACAGCTCTTCGCCGCCGCCGGCAAAAACGATGTCCTGTTTGCCCAGTTGAATCTGTTCTACCGCGTTACCGATACAGTGTGCGGAAGTGGCACACGCGGAGCTGATGGAGTAGTTAACACCGTGAATTTTGAACGGCGTGGCGAGGCAGGCGGAAACCGCAGATGCCATCGCTTTGGTCACTACATAAGGACCAACGGCTTTCAGGCCGCGCGGGGTGCGCATCGCATCCGCGCCGAAAACCTGCGCTTTAGACGACCCACCGGAACCTGCAATCAGGCCCACGCGCGGGTTGTTCTGATAAACCTCTTCTTTCAGGCCGGCATCTTCGATGGCCTGCTGCATGGAGAGGTAGGAATAGATAGAGGCATCGTTCATGAAACGAACCACTTTACGGTCGATCAAACCCGTAGTGTCCAGTTTAACGTTACCCCAGACGTGGCTGCGCATGCCGGAATCTTTGAACTCCTGAGAAAATGTGATCCCTGAGCGTCCTTCACGCAGAGATGCCAGGACTTCCTGCTGGTTACTACCAATGCTGGAAACGATGCCCAGGCCAGTAATTACTGCACGCTTCATTCAATACCCCTAAGTCGCACTAATTAAGTTTCGTGTCGCAAGATAGCGTACACTTGTACGCCGAACAAGTCCGATCAGACATTTCACAGAGAAATTTGCGCCTTTCTTTGACCCTCGTTAAGATCGACGCACTGCTTGCCGGACGAGTAACTTACGTGAAACACACCGCTATACAGACCGCTAACCTCGAATTCAACGCTGAGGGTACACCTGTTTCCCGAGATTTTGACGATGTCTACTTCTCTAATGATAACGGGCTTGAAGAGACCCGCTATGTTTTTCTCGGCGGTAACGGCCTCCAGACGCGTTTTCCAGAACATTCAAGGAAGCTATTCATTGTTGCGGAAAGCGGCTTTGGTACCGGCCTCAACTTCCTGACGCTGTGGCAGGCTTTCGCCGCTTTTCGCGCCGAGCATCCTGACGCTACCCTGGAAAGATTACATTTCATCAGTTTCGAAAAATTTCCGCTTACCCGTGATGACCTGCAAAAAGCCCACGCCCACTGGCCGGAACTGGCCTTCTTTGCCGGGCAGTTGCAGGCGCAGTGGCCGCAGGCGTTTGCCGGGTGTCATCGGCTGTTACTGGATGAGGGACGTGTGACGCTCGATCTCTGGTTCGGCGATATCAACCAGCTGACCGACACCCTTGATGAGAGCCTGAACCAGCAAGTCGATGCCTGGTTCCTTGATGGCTTCGCACCGTCGAAAAACCCCGATATGTGGACCCCCGCGCTTTTTCAGGCGATGGCGCGCCTCACCCGCGCAGGCGGGACGCTGGCGACTTTTACCTCCGCCGGGTTTGTGCGCCGTGGTTTGCAGGAAGCGGGCTTTACCATGCAAAAGCGCAAGGGCTTTGGCCGTAAGCGGGAGATGCTGAGCGGTGTAATGGAGAATGGTGTTATCTGCGCGCCGCGCGCGCCGTGGTTTGCCCGCAGCGGAACAGAGACACGAGAGGTCGCGCTGGTCGGCGGCGGCGTGGCGAGCGCGCTGCTTGCCCTTGCGCTGCTGCGCCGTGGCTGGCAGGTCACGCTCTACTGCGCGGATGATGCCCCGGCAGAGGGCGCATCCGGTAATCGCCAGGGCGCACTCTATCCGCTGCTTAGCGCGCACGATCCGGCGCTGGCACGCTTTTTCAGCGCCGCGTTTACCTTTGCCCGCAGGCTGTATGATGGGCTGCCGGTGGCATTTGATCACCAGTGGTGCGGCGTTACGCAGCTCGGCTGGGACGAGAAGAGCCAGCATAAAATCGAACAGATGCTGACGCTGGAACTGCCCCACGAGCTGGCGCACCGCATCAATGCGCAGGAGGTGCTGGCACAGAGCGGCGTGGAGACCGGCTGCGGCGGCATCACCTACCCTGCTGGCGGCTGGTTGTGCCCGGCGCAATTAACCGCGGGCGCTATTGCACTGGGAATCGAACAGGGTTTGCAGGTGCACTATCGCCATGAGGTTGAAGCGCTTGTTCGCCATAGCGATGGCTGGCAACTGCGTTTTGCCGATGGCAGCGAGCATCAGCATGACAGCGTGGTGCTTGCCAACGGTCACCGCATTCAGCACTTTTCCCAAACGGAGAAGTTGCCGGTTTACCCGGTCGCCGGTCAGGTAAGCCATATTCCCACCACCGAGCCGCTGGCCCGTCTGCGCCAGGTGCTCTGTTATGACGGCTATCTGACGCCGCACAACCCGCATAATCAGCAGCACTGTATCGGCGCCAGTTATCATCGCGGCCAGCAGGAAGCGACCTACAGCGAAGCGGATCAGCAGCAGAACCGCCAGCGCCTGATTGACTGCTTCCCGCAGGCTGAGTGGGCGCAAACGGTGGATGTCAGCGCCGGAGAGGCGCGTTGCGGCGTACGCTGCGCCACGCGCGATCATCTGCCGATGGTTGGTAACGTGGCGGATTACGATGCCACGTTGTCAGCCTATGCAAAGCTTGCAGAACATCCGCAGAAAGCGGTCAGTGCGCCGGTGCATGAGGGATTATTTATGATCGGTGCGCTCGGTTCGCGCGGCCTGTGCAGCGCACCGCTGGCGGCGGAAATCCTCGCCGCGCAGATGAGCAACGAGCCTATTCCGCTGGATGGAGAAACGCTGGCGGCGATGAACCCAAATCGGTTATGGGTACGTAAGTTGTTGAAGGGAAAAGCGGTGAAATAAGGGGTGGCGGCAGGTAGATCGCCGTAAAAAGATTGCCGGATGGCGCGTAAACGCTTATCCGGCCTACGCCGTTTCAGCCGCTCCATACACGTTTCCGCATCCCTGACCCGTAGGCCGGATAAGGCGGAACCGCCATCCGGCAATCCGTGCATACCCAACCACACGGTTTCAGCATCCCCCACCCGTAGGCCGGATAAGGCGAAGCCGCCATCCGGCAATACGTGCATACCCAACCACACGGTTTCAGCAGCCCCGACCCGTAGGCCGGATAAGGCGGAGCCGCCATCCGGCAATCCGTGCATACCCGACCACACGGTTTCCGCAGCCCCGACCCGTAGGCCGGATAAGGTGAAGCCGCCATCCGGCAATACGTGCATACCCAACCACACGGTTTCAGCAGCCCCGACCCGTAGGCCGGATAAGGCGGAGCCGCCATCCGGCGATGCGTGCATACCCGACCACACGGTTTCCGCAGCCCCGACCCGTAGGCCGGATAAGGCGGAGCCGCCATCCGGCAATACGTGCATACCCAACCACGCGGTTTCCGCATCCCCGACCCGTAGGCCGAATAAGGCGGAGCCGCCATCCGGCAACTCCGCCACAGGTTAAAGCAGGCTTAGTGCGCCTTCGCCTGCTGGTAAAGATTTTCCCACATGCTGAGCACCAGCGCCTGGTCACGCGGCGACAGCTCACCGGCCTGAATGGCGTGCTCCACACTGGTGGTCACGCGTGCGGATACCGCTTCCGGCGAGTGGTCGTCGCCGCTCTCCAGATCGGCCACCGCCAGCGTCAGGTGCCCGCGCAGATAACCGCCAGCAAACAGTTCATCATCACTGGCGTGATCCACCATATTGTCAATTAACGCCAGAATGCGTGATTCAAACTCCGCGATCATCTCTCTTCCTCTCGTAAAAACGTGGCCCTAGAGATCTTCCGGCCACGGAAACTGTGCTGCCGCTAATGGCGGCGTCTGGTAATAATCCTGTAATGCCTTGATAAAGCGCGCCGGACGCGCCGGGATCCCCTGCTCCAGCCACACCATCACCTGGGCGTGTACGCGGCGCTGAAACGCCACGCGATCCGGCTCGACATCGCCTTCAAGGTTGTCGCAGCTGACATTAAACGGGAAGCCCGCTGCCGCGCAGAAGAGCCACTCCAGCGCCTGCGGCTTAACTTCGACATCTTCAAACTGCCCCTGGGTGGCGGCATCGCGCCCGTCCGGGCAGTACCAGTAGCCGAAATCAACCAGCTTGCGCCGCTCTGCCCCGGCGATGCACCAGTGTGAAATCTCATGCAGGGCGCTGGCGTAAAAGCCGTGGGCAAACACCACACGGTTGTAAGGCGCGTCGGCATCAGCGGGAAGATAGATCGGTTCGTCGTCGCCTTTAATCAGACGGGTATTAAAATCGCTGGCAAAGCAGCCATCAAAAATATCAATTAATTGCTGATAGTGGTGCGTCATACATTCACCCCCAGAAACCGGAGGATCTCCTGGCCGTGACTGTCATAGAGAAGTTTTGCGCTCATCACCGCCGAGACAATCACAATCATCGGACGGATAAGCTTCTGCCCTTTACTGAGCACCAGCCGCGATCCCATGCGCGCGCCAAGAAACTGGCCGACAAGCATCACAAAGCCGGTGCCCCAAATGACTTTGCCGCCGATGATAAACAGCAGCAGCCCGCCGACGTTGGAGGTGGCGTTTAGCACCTTGGCATGCGCGGTCGATTTCGCGAGGTTGAATCCGCAGAGGGTGACAAACGCCAGCGCGTAAAACGACCCGGCGCCGGGGCCGAAAAAGCCGTCATAGAAGCCGACGCAGCCACCGGCGACCAGCGCAAACGGCAGGCCATACAGACGACGCTGCCGATCCTCTTCGCCAAGCTTCGGCATCAATAAAAAGTAGAGACCGATACATATAACTAATATTGGCAGGATCTGACGCAGCACGTCTGATTTCACATACTGCACCAGCAGCGCACCGCTGGTAGAGCCGATAAAGGTCATCAAAATATTGAGCTTCTGATCGGCGATATTGACCACTTTGCGGCGAATGAAGTAGAGCGAGGCGGAGAGGGATCCACCGCAGGCCTGCAGCTTGTTGGTTGCCAGCGCCTGCGCCGGGCTCATCCCCACGGCTAATAGCGCCGGAACGGTTAACAGCCCGCCACCGCCCGCCAGCGCATCGATAAAGCCTGCCAGCATCGCGACAAAAAAGAGCACCGCCAGCATCAGCGGTGTCATCATAAACAGCGAATCAAAGAGTTCCATCAGAGGGCGTGTTCATCCAGTAGAGCCTGACAGGAAGGCGGCAACGGTGGCGGCGTCTTTTTCTCAGGCGTGCTGCTGCCCGGTTTCGCCGGTTCAAACCAGCTCTGCAGTTCCGCGCCGCAGCCGTCGCCCGGCGGCGGCACTGGCTGATCGACACACTCAAGGCTGTCGGCCGGGCAGCGCAGGCGCACGTGCATATGCGCGCGATGCTGGAACCACGGACGCACCTTGCGCAGCCAGTCGCGATCCGTGCCGGCATCGAGGCAGAGCTGCTGTTTGATCGCCGGGTTAACGAAAATACGCGTCACCTCATCATCCTGCGCGGCAAGCTTAATCAGGCTGCTGATTTCCGGCTTCCACAGCGAAGGCACCACGCTTTTTCCATCCTGTGAGACCAGATCCAGCGCCTGCGGTTTTAGCAGCTGCGCCGCGCTCCAGCGCGTGGTCGGCAGTTGCAGGAAGATATCCACATCCAGCCCCGACTGATGGCTGGCGTGACCGCCGTTAAAGCGCCCGCCCGCCGGCATACCCATATCGCCCACCAGCACGGTGCCAAGACCCAGGTTATGCACCTGGGTGCTGAGGCGCTGAATAAACAGCACCAGATCCGGGTGACCAAAATAGCGGCGCTGATCGGTACGCATCACCTGATAAGTGTCAGATTGCAGCGGCAGCTCCTGCGCGCCGACGATGCAGCCATTCGAGAATGCGCCAATCGACTGCGGGCTGCCGGGCACCGGATGGGTCAGTTTTTGCCACGGTGTCGCCGCCGTAGCGGCGGCGCTCAGCAGCAGCGCAAACAGCGCGATTGCCGTGTTTTTCATCGGTTACCAGCGTGGAAGTGAAGGAGTGACATCAGCGTTTTGACCGCGCTGACGCAGGAAGTGATCCATTAAGACAATTGCCAGCATCGCTTCGGCGATCGGCACCGCGCGAATGCCAACGCAGGGATCGTGACGCCCTTTGGTGATCATCTCCACCTCATCGCCAGAACGCGTCACGGTTTTACCCGGCACGGTGATGCTGGAGGTAGGCTTCAGCGCGATATTGGCAACGATCTGCTGACCGCTGCTGATTCCGCCGAGAATGCCACCAGCATGGTTGCTCTGGAAGCCGTCGCGGGTCAGTTCATCGCGGTTCTGGCTGCCGCGCAGTTTCACCACTTCAAAGCCGTCGCCAATCTCAACGCCTTTCACCGCATTGATGCTCATCATGGCGTGGGCAATATCGGCATCCAGACGGTCAAATACCGGCTCACCAAGGCCAGGTGGAACGTTGTCAGCAACCACTGTCACTTTCGCGCCGATAGAGTCGCCCTCTTTCTTCAGGCCGCGCATCAGCTCGTCCAGCGCCTCGATCTTGTCCGGATCCGGGCAGAAGAAGGGGTTAAGCTCAACCTGATCCCACGCTTTGATCTCCAGCGGAATGTCGCCCATCTGGCTTAAACAGCCGCGAATGACGATGCCGAATTTCTGTGCGAGGTATTTTTTCGCAATTGCGCCAGCCGCGACGCGCATCGCCGTTTCACGGGCGGAGGAGCGACCGCCGCCGCGATAGTCGCGCACGCCATATTTCTGTTCGTAGGTGTAATCCGCATGACCGGGACGGAAGAGATCTTTGATCGCACCGTAGTCCTGCGAGCGCTGATCGGTGTTTTCAATCAGCAGGCCGATGCTGGTGCCGGTAGTCACGCCCTCAAACACGCCGGAGAGGATTTTGACCTGGTCCGGCTCGCGGCGCTGGGTGGTGTAGCGCGAAGTGCCAGGACGGCGGCGATCGAGATCGTGTTGTAAATCCGCTTCCGTCAGCGGAATGCCCGGCGGCACGCCATCAACAATACAGCCCAGCGCCAGCCCGTGCGATTCACCGAAAGTGGTGACGCGAAAGAGTTGTCCAATCGTGTTTCCTGCCATCACGGCTCCGTTATTCGTTGTGTGTTTGCGCGTTGATCAGTCTTTGTAGATGCTGAAATGTTCTTGTGCCGCAATCAGTTGCGCTTTGGTCAGCATAAAGACACCGTCCCCGCCGTTGTCGAACTCCAGCCAGGTGAACGGCACATCGGGGTACTGGTCCATCAGATGTACCATGCTGTTGCCGACTTCACAAATCAGGATGCCGTTATCAGAGAGGTACTGCGGAGCGCAGGCGAGAATGCGGCGCGTCAATTTCAGACCATCGCTGCCGGAGGCAAGACCCAGCTCCGGTTCATGACGGTATTCCGACGGCAGGTCGGACATATCCTCTTCATCAACGTACGGCGGGTTGGTGACAATCAGGTCGTACTGCACTTTCGGCAGATCGCGGAAGAGATCGGAGCGGATTGGCGTGACATGGTGAATAAGGCCATGCTCTTCAATATTGTGTTCCGTTACCGCCAGCGCATCGGCAGAGATATCCACCGCGTCCACTTCCGCTTCCGGGAAGGCGTACGCGCAGGCGATAGCGATACAGCCGCTGCCGGTGCACATATCAAGAATGTACTGCGGTTGCTGGTCGATAAGCCCGGCGAAGTGGTTGTTAATCAGCTCGCCAATCGGCGAACGCGGCACCAGCACGCGCTCATCCACGTAAAATTCGTGGCCGCAGAACCAGGCTTTATTGGTGAGATAGGCCACCGGAATGCGCTCGTTAACGCGGCGGATCACGCGCTCAACGATGCGGTGGCGCTCGCTGGAAGTGAGGCGCGCGTTACGCATCTCTTCGGGAATATCCAGCGGTAAATAGAGAGTTGGCAGCACCAGCTGCACCGCTTCATCCCAGGGGTTGTCGGTGCCGTGGCCGTACCAGATGTTGGCGGCGCTAAATCGGCTGACCGACCAGCGCAACATGTCCTGAATGGTGTGCAGCTCGTTCACTGCTTCGTCGACGAAAATTTTATCCATACTATCCCCCAGGGCATGCTCGCAATAAATTCGGCGGCTAGTTTGCCATGAAGATGGGGATAAATCAGCATCCACGCGCATCTGCGCGGCGTAAAAATGCATTTTGCTGCACCGCAGCCGCCTGCAGTCGGGTACACTGGCGCAAAGAAAAAACAGGATGCGCAAATGAAAAAGAAACCATCGCTTAGCGAGGAGGAGCAGGCCCTGTTCCGGCAATTGATGACCGGGACGCGCCAGATGAAGCAGGACACCGTTGTTCACCGCCCGGCGCGCAAGAAGATCGCCGAAGTGCCGGTCAAGCGCCTGTTGCAGGAGCAGGCGGATAACAGCCACTACTTTTCCGACGAGTTTCAGCCGCTGCTCAACACCGATGGCCCGGTGAAATATGTCCGCAGCGATGTCAGCCACTTTGAGTTGAAAAAACTGCGCCGCGGCGATTACTCCCCGGAGCTGTTTCTCGACCTGCACGGTTTAACGCAGATGCAGGCCAAACAGGAGCTTGGCGCGCTGATTGCCGCTTGTCGGCGCGAGCATGTCTTTTGCGCCTGCGTGATGCACGGCCACGGCAAACACATTCTTAAGCAGCAAACGCCGCTCTGGCTGGCACAACATCCGCACGTGATGGCGTTTCACCAGGCGCCAAAAGAGTACGGCGGCGATGCGGCAGTGCTGGTGCTGATTGAAGTCGAAGAGTGGCAGCCGCCGGAGTTGCCGTGAGGCAGAAATGAGAAGAGCCGCACTGTGCGGCTCTTTTTTTGCATCGGTCCGATGAATCAGATGGCTTTCGGCATCTTCAGGTTGCAGGGACTCATTTGCCAGTTGAACACCCCTTTGCCCTCTTTATCCAGCGTGACGCTGGCGATAGCCGAGGTAGTGAACATGGGCGGCGTTTCGCCGGGACAGAGCTCGGCAACCAGGTAGCCTACCAGCGGCAGGTGCGAGATCACCAGCGCCGTTTCGGTGCCTTCATTGGCCAGCGCCTGCAGATAAGCGCTTACCAGGCCGACATCGCCGCAGGGCGTCAACTCCGGCAGGACATCCACGTTGTCAGGCAGGTTCATGCACTCCCCTACCTTCTCCAGCGTCTGCTCAGCGCGTAAAAACGGGCTAACCAGAACACGATCGATATCCACTTTTTGGCCTTTCAACCACGTTGCCATTTGACGCGATTCGTCGCAGCCGCAAGGGGTAAGCGGACGAACGGAGTCACTGGCTGCATCGAGGGCAGCATCGCCGTGACGCATGATAAAAACTTGCATATTGCACCGCTTTTGTTAACCAGAAGCATCGCGCTTTTGCCGGTGAAAAGAGATCACGCTGGCAAAAAAACGGGATGGCCGGGCATTTTGCCTGATTCATTCGTTGAATGAAACGCTGTTTTTTACCTCAATGGCGCAAGTATAGTCAATCACTGTTTATGAAATAACCGCAAAGGCCATGAGGTATAACACATTTACTTTTTTCGACCTTAATTTACAGGCTCACTTTCCGCTGTCGGCCAGAAGCGTTTCCCCTCCTGAGCCATGCGTAACAGGGCTTCACACGGTGCAAATCGTGCCCCATAACGCGCCTCCATCTGCTGCAGCGACGCCACGACGCTTGCCGCGCCCAGCGTATCCATATAGTGGAAAGGCCCCCCTAAAAAAGGTGGGAAGCCAATGCCGAAAACGGCACCGATATCGCCATCGCGCGCGCTACGGATCACCTGTTCATCAAAACAGCGCGCCGCTTCGTTAAGCATCAGCAGGACGCAGCGCTCGGCAATCTGCTGCGCCGACGACTGCCCTTTTGCCGACACGCCGATTAAACGGTAGATCGAGGGGTCAGGCTGTTTTTTGCTTTTACGCCCTTTTGTCGGGTAAAGATAGAAACCACGACCATTTTTTCTCCCTTTGCGATCGTCATTCAAAATCGCGGAGACAAGCGTTGCAGGCGCGCTAAAACGCTCGCCATAAGCGGCCTCAAGCACCGGAATGATCTTCGTGCCGGTATCGATGCCCACTTCATCAAGTAACTGGATGGGGCCGACAGGGAAACCAAACTTCACTAGCGCCCGATCGATGGCTTCAATCGGCTCGCCTTCACTCAGCATGCGCATCGCTTCACTGATATAGGGTGCCAGAATGCGGTTAACGTAAAAGCCCGCTTTATCGGCCACCACAATCGGCGTTTTGCCCTGCTTCTTCGCCAGCTTCACGGTAGTAGCGATAGTCTGCTCATCGGTACCGGCGTGCGGGATCACTTCCACCAGCGGCATCTTCTCCACCGGGCTGAAAAAATGTAATCCGATCACCTTTCCCGGACGCGCCGCGTTTTCGGCAATATCCGCAATGGGTAGCGACGAGGTATTAGAAGCAAAAATGGTATGCGGCGCGCAGTGCGCCTCCACTTCACTCACCATCTTCTGTTTGAGGGAGAGATCTTCAAATACCGCTTCGATCACCACATCACGATGCGCAAAGCCGCGGTAATCAAGCGAGCCGGAGATCTTCGCCATCTGGCTGTCGCGCTCGCCGGGTTTGATAAAGCGGCGACGCACCTTTTTATCCAACTCCTGCCAGCTGTACTTCAGCGCGTGGTTAATGCCTTTCGCATTAATATCTTTAATGCGAACCGGCAACCCGCCCTTGCTGGCAGTAACATAAGCGATGCCGCCGCCCATCAGCCCGCCGCCAAGAATGCCGACGGTGTGCAGCGGCGCGGCAGCAACGGTGCTACCGGGATCTTTTTTGATGTCGGTCGAGGCAAAGAAGATGTTACGCAGCGCCTGCGACTGCGGCGTCATCGCCAGCTGACCAAAGGCGCGCGCTTCCGTCTCATAACCGCTGCTGCGCCCCTGCGCCAGACCGGTCTCAATCACCGACAGAATTCGTGGTGCGGCAGGATAGTTACCGTGGGTTTTCTGTTCGGTGCGCTTCGCCGCCATCTTAAACAGCAGCGTACGGCCGAGCGGCCCGGCGAGAATGCGTTCGCGCACCGGTAAACGGCGGCTGAGCGGGCGCTCCTGCTGCGCCAGTTCGACTGCGGTTTCCAGCAGAATATCGTGCGGTACCACATCATCCACCAGCCCCACTTTCAGCGCCTGACGCGCACGAAGCTGTTTGCCGGTCAGGATCATCTCAAGCGCAGTGCTGACACCGACAAGCCGCGGCAAACGCTGGGTGCCGCCGGAGCCGGGCAGCAAGCCGAGCTGCACTTCCGGCAGGCCAAGAATGGTTTTGCCATCGTCCGAGCAGACGCGGCGATGACAGGCCAGCGCCAGCTCCAGCCCGCCGCCAAGACAGGCACCGTGGATGGCGGCAACAACCGGAATCGAAAGAGCATGGATCTCCGCCATGATCTTCTGCCCCTGCAGGGCCAGCTCTTCCGCCTCTTTCGCGCTCTGGCAGCGGCCAATCATATTGATATCGGCACCGGCAATAAAGTTGTCCGCCTTCGCCGAAATAAACACCACGCCGCGCAGAGCGCGGTTATCACGGATCGCTTTTAAGATGGTGCGCACCTGTGCGCCAAACTCCGCTTTCAGGGTGTTCATCTTTTCATTGGGTACATCGATGGTCACGACCGCGACATTGTCGGGGCGCACATTAAGGGTAAATGCAGAAACCGTCATTATTCCGCCTCCAGAACCATTGCCGCGCCTAATCCTCCCGCCGCGCAGGCGGTGACCAGACCGAAACCGCCGCCGCGACGCCGCAGCTCATGCAGGGTTTGCGTGATCATCCGCGCGCCGGTGGCGGCAAAGGGGTGACCATAGGCAATCGAGCCGCCAAGCACGTTAAATTTGCTCTCATCCACCTCGCCGGTGGCCTGCGAGCGCCCCAGCACCTCGCGGGCGAAACGATCGCTGGCCATCAGTTTCAGGTTGGTTAAGGTCTGGGCGGCAAAGGCTTCATGCATATCAAACAGAGTGAGATCGGCCAGGGTTAACCCGGCGCGATCCAGCGCCAGCGGCGTCGCCCAGGCCGGGCCGAGCAGCATATCTTTCTGCACGCCAATTGCCGTAAAGGCGTAGCTGCGCAGATAGCCCAGCGGCACAAGGCCCAGCTCTCTGGCGCGTGATTCGGTCATTAAAATCACCGCCGCTGCGCCATCGGTAAGCGGCGTGCTGTTGGCTGCGGTGACGGTGCCATGTTTGCGGTCAAAAGCCGGGCGCAGTTTGGCGTAATCGGCGAGGCTGGAGTTGCCGCGCACGTTATTGTCCTGCCCGATGGGATCGCGGAACGGTGGCGCGTAGGCGGTCATCACCTCCTCAGCCAGTTTGCCCTCGGCCCAGGCCTGAGCGGCGAACTGGTGAGAGCGGTGCGCCAGCGCATCCTGCTCCTGACGGCTAATGGCGTAGGTTTTCGCCATCTGTTCGGCGGTATCGCCCATGCGCAGGCCGGTCGAATACTCGGCAACCGCAGGCGGGACGGGCAGCAGATCGCGCAGACGCAGGCGCGAGAAGAGTTTGAGTTTCTGCCCGACGGTGCGCGCTTTGTTAGCATCCACCAGCACGCGCGCCAGTTTTTTACTGACGCCAATAGGCAGTACAGAAGAGGAGTCTGCCCCTCCGGCGATACCCGCGCGGATGGTGCCAGCCAGCAGGCTTTCCGTTACGTTCGCCACCGCCTGGAAACTGGTCGCGCAGGCGCGGCTGACGCTATAGGCGTCGGTGTGCACACTCATGCCGGTGCCGAGCACGATTTCACGCGCGATATTCGGCGCTTCCGGCATCTGCACCACCTGACCGAAGACCAGTTGTTCAATCACTTCGGGGGGAATTTCGTTGCGCGCCAGCATCTCCCCCACCACCATTTTGCCGAGATCGATCGCCGGCACGCCGTGAAAGGCGGTCGCCTGACGGACAAATGGGGTTCGTAACCCGCAGACAATGGCAATGCGGTCGCCCTGACGGGTGACAAGCGGTAACGCCTGACTCATAACACTCCCCTGTTAACAACGGAATCAATAAAGTGGTCTGACCTGATAACAGTCTTAACCAATCTTTTACATTTAGCCAATGACAGGGAGGAAAAAATGCGAGCTAAGGCACAGATAAACGGATAAAAAAACGCTCCCGCAGGGGGGAGCGTTGAGCGCGGGGTTTAGCGCAGACCGAGCTGGAAAATGAGGGTTTCCGCTTCGCAGGCGAAAACAAAATCGATATCAAGTTTAACGCCGTCTGCCACTTCGGTGAAAGTCGGAGTGATTTCACACGGTTCAGACTCGACGCTACGTGCTTTGGCGGTCAGTGCCGCCAGCGTCTCTTCGGCGTCGGCGCGGTTAGCGAATACGCGGCTGTAAGAGGCGGTGCAGTCGGAGTTATCCATAATGGTTCCGACATCCATACAGCAGCAAACCGGGGTTTCATCAGCACTGCATTTACTCATAGAAGATTTCCTCTAAATTCGCACCCTGGGTGCCAGGTCAAGATTGCACATATTTTACGCCGCCGCGCAGGGTCGCTCCAGTCGTTAATCGCCGGAGCGGCCTTAAGTGACCGAAATCACAATTAAAAATGATCTAAAACAAAAACTACCGAAAACGGGGATCCGTGCTACGGCCAAATTTGCCACGCAGATCCCGTTTCGGAGATCACAATTGAAAAATCTTGATTACATACTTGCAACATTAGTTCTGGTCAGACCTATACTCTCGCCACTGGTCTGATTTCTCTGCGGTAGCTCAGACCCTACACTTCGCGCTTCTTTAACAAGGCGTAAGAAAGTTTGTATAAAAATAACTCGCTTCGAATGAGGTTATGGTCATGAGCCAGAAAACCCGTTTTACCAAGTCTGCTCTGGCAGTCGCAGTGGCACTCGTTTCTACCCAGGCCTGGTCCGCAGGCTTTCAACTCAACGAATTCTCCGCCTCCGGCCTCGGTCGCGCTTACTCTGGTGAAGGCGCGATTGCTGATGATGCGGGCAACGCCAGCCGTAACCCGGCACTGATCACCATGTTTGATCGCCCGACCTTCTCCGGCGGCGCGGTGTTTGTTGATCCTGGCGTAGATGTAACCGGACGCTCTGCGATTGGCAACAACGCCAGTCAGGATAATATTGCACCGACAGCATGGGTGCCGAATCTGCACTTTGTTGCGCCGATTAACGATCAGTTTGGCTGGGGCGCATCCGTCACCTCCAACTACGGTCTGGCGACAGAGTTCAATAACAACTACACGGCTGGCTCAATGGGCGGTAAAACCGACCTTGAAACCCTGAACCTGAACCTCAGCGGCGCATACCGTCTTGATAACAACTGGAGCTTCGGCCTCGGTTTCGACGCTGTCTATGCACGCGCGAAAATTGAACGCTACGCGGGCGATCTGCCGCAGCAGGTTGACGCCGCAACGGGCGGTGCATTTGGCCTTAGCGGGCTGATTCCGCCAGATACCCAGATTGCGCATCTGAAAGGCAACGAGTGGGGCTTTGGCTGGAACGCCGGCATTCTGTATGAGCTGGATAAAAATAACCGTTGGGGTCTGACTTATCGCTCGGAAGTGAAAGTTGATTTCGATGGCGACTATAAGAGCAGCCTGCCGACAGCAGTGAATACGCTGGCACCCGCGCTCGGTCTGAACGGCCTGCCTTTTGCTACAGGCGGCGCGACGATTCCAGGTTCACTGACGCTTAACCTGCCGGAAATGTGGGAAGTATCGGGTTATAACCGTGTCGATCCGCAGTGGGCAATCCACTACAGCCTCGCTTACACCAGCTGGAGCCAGTTCCAGCAGCTGAAAGCGACGGGTAACCAGGGTCAGCAGCTCTTCTATAAAGAAGAGGGCTTTAAAGACGCCTACCGTATCGCACTCGGTACCACCTATTACATGGATGATAACTGGACCTTCCGCGGCGGTATCGCCTTTGATGACAGCCCGGTTCCGGCTGACAAACGCTCTATCTCCATTCCGGACCAGGATCGCCTATGGCTGAGCACCGGTGCAACCTATGCATTTAATAAAGATGCATCAGTGGATGTCGGCGTCTCCTATATGCACGGTCAGAAAGTGAAGTTCACCGAAGGGCCGTACACCTTCAAATCTGAAGGTCGCGCCTGGCTGTACGGTGCCAACTTTAACTACGCCTTCTGATAAGCGCATAGCGATAAAAAAAGGTGAGCTTCTGGCTCACCTTTTTTATTGGCTTTTATTCCGAGTCGATATCTTTTAAATCACCCTCAATCGCCTGTGCGTTCGGGTTCTCCTGCGGCTTCAGCTTACCGCCGTTGGCGATAAAGTCATGGCGCTGGAAGTAGGCTTCACGCACAAGGATATAGGGATCGGAGGACTGGCGCAGCAGGCCGTCGGAGTCGAGCAGCTGGGCGCGCGATTCGATGCCTTCAACCGTCCATTTACCGACGGAGAGCGGCCAGGTGAGCCAGGAGAGCACCGGATAGAGCGTATCCGCCATATCGCCGCCATCTTCACGCAGGGTGAAGCTGCCATAGAACGGCAGTTGCATGTACGGGCCGTAACCCATGCCGTAGTGTCCCAGCGTGCTACCAAAACGGTGCGGCTCTTCGCGCTGCAGTTTCGGGTTTGACATCCCGGCCACATCCATCAAGCCGCCCATCCCCAATACGGTATTAAGGAAGAAGCGGGTGAAGTGAACCATCCCCTGATAAGGATTACCCTGCAGGAAGTAGTTCGCCATCACTGCCGGCTCTTCAAGGTTACTGGTGAAGTTGCTCAACCCATTACGCGCCGGCTGCGGCACATAATCACGCCAGGCAACGGCAACCGGTCTGACAACATAGGGATCCAGCACATTGAAGTTGAAGTTATACATGGTGCGGTTAAACCCTTCTAACGGGTCCGAGCGCCCTTGCGTCTCGTTCGAGCTGGCGCAGCCGACCAGCACAGTGGTGGCCAGCGCAAGCGCCGACAGGCGGTATTTCATCATTCTCTCCCTGCAGAATACGGCCTTCTTCGAGGCCATTCATCAAATGCAACGCATTGTAACAGCGCGTCTTATGATGTCTATGTCGTGGACTGTGTGATTCACTTCAGCATAGCCGCAGTTGCCGGTGCGGCGTGTTAATAATCTTATACATTGTTTCCAGGCAATCTATCGCCTTTTTTGCTCTTCACTATAATTTCGGAGGATACCGCCCTGAATACGGGGAGAAAGCCGCTACGCTTAACGCACAAAAATCAATGAAGTGAGGCCTTTGTGGACAAAATAGAAGAAGAGAAGATCGACCAGCACAGCGATGATATGAAAGTCGAAAGCGAAGAGAAGCAGCGCGGCGAGGAGATAGAGGTTGATGAGGAGCATCTGCCCTCGCGGGCGATGGCGATCCATGAACATATTCGTCAGGATGGCGAAAAAGAGATGGAGCGCGACGCAATGGCGCTCTTCTGGTCAGCGATTGCCGCAGGCTTATCGATGGGCGCATCGTTACTGGCAAAGGGCATTTTTCATGTCCAGCTGGAGGGCATTCCCGGCGGTTTTTTGCTGGAGAACCTCGGTTACACCTTCGGCTTTATTATCGTCATTATGGCGCGTCAGCAGCTCTTTACGGAGAACACCGTCACCGCCGTTCTGCCAGTAATGCAAAACCCAAGCTGGAAAAATATGGGCCTGCTCGGGCGGCTATGGGGCGTGGTGCTGCTGGGTAACCTGGTCGGTACCGCCGTTGCCGCATTCGCCTTTGAGTATATGCCGATCTTCGATGAGCCAACCCGCGACGCCTTTGTCAAAATCGGCATGGACGTGATGAAAAACACGCCGCTGGAGATGTTCTCCAACGCGATTATCTCCGGCTGGATCATCGCCACCATGGTCTGGATGTTCCCGGCAGCGGGTGCGTCAAAACTGGTGGTGATTATTTTAATGACCTGGCTGATAGCACTCGGCGACACCACCCATATCGTGGTCGGTGCCGTAGAGATCTTCTACCTGGTATTTAACGGTACGCTGCACTGGAGCGAATTCCTGTGGCCCTTCGCCCTGCCGACGCTCGCCGGGAATATTTGCGGCGGCACCTTTATTTTCGCCCTGCTCAGCCATGCACAGATCCGCAACGATATGAGCACCGCCCGCAAAGCGGAGGCGAAAGCCAAAGCGAAAGAGGAGAAACAGGCGCGTGGTGAGGCGTAATTTGTCAGCGACTGATAAATTACGGTGATATATCACATTGAGCAGTGAGCGCTGATTATCGCGGACTGGCACCCTCTAATGACCTTCCAGGGGTTGTCTGCTACACTCGCGGCATCAGCGACTCATTGCTCAGAATTATGTTTAAACGATTTTCTACCTACGCCTCTATTGGTTTATTAAATACCGCGCTGCACTGGCTTATTTTTTGTCTGTGCGTTTATGGTTTCTCCACGCGCCAGGCGCTGGCGAATTTTGCTGGCTTTATTGTTGCGGTCAGTTTCAGCTTTTTCGCTAATGCGAAATTCACCTTCAAATCATCAACCACTACCGGGCGTTACCTGATGTATGTCGGATTTATGGGCATGCTAAGCGTGGCAATCGGCTGGCTTGCCGACAAATCCGGCATGCCGCCCATCGTGACGCTGATTCTCTTTTCCGCTATCAGCCTGGTATGCGGCTTCGCCTGGTCAAAGTTAATTGTTTTCAGGGATGCAAAATGAAAATCTCTTTGGTGGTGCCCGTCTTTAATGAAGAAGAGGCGATACCCATCTTTTATAAAACGGTACGCGGCTTTGACGCGTTAAAGCCCTATACCGTCGAGCTGGTTTTTATTAATGATGGCAGTAAAGATGCCACTGAAACCATTATTAATACCCTCGCGCTCTCCGATCCGCTGGTCGTGCCGTTATCTTTTACGCGTAATTTCGGCAAAGAGCCGGCGTTATTTGCCGGGCTTGAGCACGCAACGGGAGAGGCCATTATCCCGATAGATGTCGATTTGCAGGATCCAGTTGAGGTCATTCCCCATCTGATTACTAAATGGCAGGCGGGTGCCGATATGGTGCTGGCGAAGCGTAGCGATCGCTCAACCGATGGCCGCATGAAGCGCAAATCAGCAGAGTGGTTTTATAAGCTGCACAATAAAATCAGCTATCCGCAGATAGAAGAGAACGTCGGAGATTTTCGCCTGATGTCGCGGGAGGTTGTTGAAAATATCAAACTGCTTTCTGAACGGAATCTGTTTATGAAAGGTATCCTTTCTTGGGTTGGCGGCAACACCGATATTGTTGAGTATATTCGCGCTGACCGCGTGGCCGGTAAGTCAAAATTCAATGGCTGGAAGCTGTGGAATCTTGCGCTTGATGGCATCACCAGTTTCTCCACCTTCCCGCTGCGTATCTGGACCTATATCGGTCTTAGCGTCTCGTTGCTCTCCTTTTTCTACGCCATCTGGATGGTGATCGACAAATTGTTATGGGGAAATCCGGTACCCGGTTATCCCTCTTTGATGACGGCGATCCTCTTTTTAGGCGGTATTCAGCTTATCGGCATCGGTATTCTTGGTGAATATATGGGACGTGTTTATACCGAAGTGAAAGAGAGACCGCGTTATCTAATTAAGAACAGAAAAAGAACCCTGGAACGTTAATTATTATGTTAGAGAAATCTTATAAAGTTCTGCTTATTGCGCTCGTTTTTGCGAGCCTGTTCGCCATTGAGTGGCTAACGCCGATTCACTCAGATGATTACCGCTACTATCTGTTGGGTATCTCCCCTGCCAGCCATTACCAATGGTATATGACCTGGAGCGGCAGGATCGTGGCAGATTACGCCAGCTCACTGATACTCATCACCCAGTCGCAATTTGTCTACGCTTTTTCAACCGCGTTTGCGGCTTTGGCCTTCTGTTATTTCATTGCCAAAACGCCGGGCAAAACCCTGCGCTGGCAAAAAAGCGATAATATTTTGCTGCCGCTGGTCTTCTGCACCTACTGGATAGCTAACCCTAACCTAGGGCAGACCACCTTCTGGCTGGTCGGTGCGGCCAACTATCTCTGGACAAACCTGTTTGTCGCCGCATGGATTTTTTATCTCTACCGCATCACCGTCGATAATATTAAAACCATTAATCCATTACTGATGGTGCTCGCTTTTATGGCGGGCTGCTCGAATGAGAGCGTGTCACCTTTTGTCGTGCTTCTCGCGCTGGTCGCCATTATTTATGAAATGGTCACAGCGAAATCGGTGGCCAAAAACAAAATTATCTATGCCCTTTCAGCGCTGGCGGGCTCCTGTACGCTGATCTTCTCGCCGGGTAATTTTGTGCGTGCGGCCAGTAAAACCTACTGGTACGGCAAACCGCTGCTGGAGCGTATTACCATTCACTTAACCGAACGAGTACACAACCATCTGGCGCTAATCTGGATTAGCTACGTTGTGCTGCTGCTGTTGGTGCTGGTTATTCTCTTTAATAAAGAGGTGAAAGCGAAAATTACCCGCCGCACGGTGCTGCCCGCTATCCTGACGGCAATTTTTGGCGTCGGCACGGTGCTGATTATGTTCGCCTCGCCCTCCTATCCGGACCGGGTCGTCAACGGCACCTTTATGTTTTTCCTGTTGACCATCGCTTTTATCGCCTACGGCATTTTAATGAGCGGTGTCAGAAAAGCCGTTATCTGCACGGCAATTGTCACACTGCTGTGCGCAGGCACTTTTGCCTGGTCATGGACGTTGATGCATAAAAGCTACACGCGTATTGCGCTGCAAGAGCAGGTGCGGATGAGCATTATCGAAAAAGAGTCCGCGCAGGGAAACAGAGAGATCACCATTCCTGATTACCACTTTATTAAAATGCAGAACAGCGGCGGTCAGTTTGGCCTGTTCCACGATCCTGAAATCTATGGCCAATATTTTGGTGTTGATAATATTTACCCCGAAACGGTGGACTTTGATTACTCCGCTATCGCCAATGGTGAAGTTATCCGGGTTGCAGACAACATCACCGCCTACAGCAACGCGCAGGGTGATTTAATTATCATTAGCCCGCAGCCGATTACTCAGCCGGTCACCGTTGAAGTGGGTCACACGCACCGTACGCTCGCGGCAGAGAAACTGAAATCAACGGAAATCAATGGCGAGCACTGGTATTACAGCCATATTCCTGACGGTCATGTAGAAAAGGTCTCATTGTAATTTTTAGCCTCCCTACGCGGTAATGGTGGGGAGGTTTGCTTCTCTTCGGGCATTTAGCCTGGTTTTAGATTGACTTAATAACTCTTAAAATGCGTGTTAGCGACATCACAATAAAAAACACGTGGCAGTAAAAACTCATAAAATATGGATGATGTGATGACTGATAGAAATTTCTATTCAATACAGGCATTGAGGGCCTTCGCTGCGGTAATAGTGATGTGCTTTCATTTTAAAAGCTTTATTAATCAGTCATTTCAAGGCTGGGGCGATCGACTTTTTCTCAACGGTGATATCGGTGTCGATCTCTTTTTCGTCATCAGCGGGTTTATTATTTACTACATTACCCGCGACGACAACGGCGGTTTAACTTCTGCAAAGCTCTTCTTTATTAAGCGTTTTTGCCGTGTCTTCCCACCCTATTTCGCTATTACGCTGTTGGTGGCTGGCAGTAGCGTTGAGTCGTGGATGCAAACCGCCACTTCACTGCTGTTTATTCCGTTAGACACGACGCAAATCGCGCCCTGGTTTGGCGTGGCTAAACTCTTTGTTGGCTGGACGCTCAATTACGAATTTATTTTCTACACGCTGTTCACCCTCTGCATGTTGTTCAAAACGCGTAAAAACAGTGTGCTGTTTGTGATTGTGGCTCTGGCGGTCGCCATCCCTGCCTGGCTGCACAACGTGGCGATTTCACCCTCAAACCACTATAACTATCCGGGCTATCTCGCCACCCTCACCAATAGTTTGATGCTCGAATTTCTTGTCGGCACCTTTATCGGCTGGCTGGTGGTGAATAAAAAGATCACCTACGGCAAAGGCGTCAGCATTGCCTTAATCGTGCTTAGCTTCGCGCTGTTTCTCTTTATTCTGTTAACCCATTACAGCAAGATTGGCGGCCTCGGTTATATTCTCGCCGCCTTTGCACTGGTATTTTCCCTGACCAATCACGAAGCGCAGTACGCTTTTTGGGCACCGAAGCCGGTGCTCTATACCGGGAAAATCTCTTTCTCTCTTTACCTTGTGCATTACCGTGCGAAATCACTGCTCAGCAAAGCGCTGCACCATAATCAATCTGCCTGGGGCGGTTTAATGCTGTTTGTGCTCGCGGTGATCCTCTCATTTATCTTTGCCGTCATCTCTCACTATTTGTTAGAGAAAAAGCTCAGCTCGCTGTTCAGAAAGTACTTATTAAAAAAAGCCTGAACAGAAGGATGCCATCTCAGGATGGCATCCTTCCCCTACACCATATCGCCCCACGCTAAAACAAAAGAACAAAAACCTTGAAGCGCAGCAAACAGTTACGGTAGCATACGCACGCCAATTCACGGCCCCGCTCTGCGTCCCCTTAGTTAAATGGATATAACGAGCCCCTCCTAAGGGCTAGTTGCAGGTTCGATTCCTGCAGGGGACATACTGATATTCTGCCCCCGACCATTCCCCTTTATTCACACCCCCTCCAGCGCATACTTTTTAATTTTGCGATAGAGCGTGGCAATACCAATCCCCAGCACATCTGCTGCCTGCTTTTTATTGCCGTAGCGCGAAAGCGCGTCACAGATCATCTGCCGCTCCATCTCCTCCAGCGCCGTAACGCTCTCTGCCCGCCCTTCGGCAGCCGAGGAGTTGACGCGCTCGCTTGATACACTGACGTTGTCGCTGCTCAACAGATTGGGCGGCAAAAGCGAGATGTCGATGATCTCCCCGGAGGGGACGACGTTGACCAGATACTCCATCAGATTGCTCAGTTCACGGATATTGCCCGGCCAGCGATAGCGCTGCAGAAAGGCCACCACCTCCGGCGCAACGCCGGGATAGACCAGATCCAGCCGGTGCGTATGCAGATGAAGAAAGTAGTGGATCAGTAGTTCAATATCCTGCTGGCGCTCGCGCAGCGGCGGTAATCGTAGCGGGATCACATTCAGGCGATAGTAGAGATCTTCGCGGAATTTACCCTCGGCGATAACCTGTGCGAGGTTTTGATTGGTCGCGGAGATAATACGAATATCTACCGGCACCGGGTGGCAGGCGCCCACTGGCTGCACTTCCCGCGACTCAATAGCGCGCAGCAGCTTCACTTGCAGGGTTAATGGCATATCGCCAATCTCATCGAGAAACAGAGTGCCATGATTTGCCGCCTGAATAAGACCCGTTTTGCCATTAGCCGATGCGCCGGTAAACGCGCCTTTAACGTAGCCGAACAGCTCGCTCTCCAGCAGATGCTCGGGGATCGCCGCGCAGTTGATGGCGACAAACGGTTTGACGCTGCGGTCGCTCAATTTATGGATCGCTCTGGCGACCACCTCTTTGCCGGTACCGCTCTCGCCAACAATCATCACGCTTGAGGGGACGGGCGCGACGCGGTGAATCAGCTTTTTCAACTGCCGCATTGGGCGGCACTCCCCGATCAGGCTCTCAATTAAGGGCTCCTCGTGGGCTGTGCTTAATTCTGCTGATGAGTGGGACTGGTGAAAGGCCATTAAAAATAACCACTGATCCTGAACCGCATGCAGCTGACCGATAATAAGCTCTTTCTTATCATCGAATGAAACGACGTGCAGCATATGACCGTGGCGGAAATGGTCCTCAAAGCTCAGAGGACGAAAATGTATACTCTTGCCGATCATATTTCCCGCTGACGCACCGATAATTTTCAGCGCCGAAGGGTTAGCGAATTTAATTTTATGATCGTGGCCGACCACCAGCACGCCCTGATCCATAAATTCAATCATGGTCAAAAAGACTTTCTGAATATTATCGTTGCTGGAGAGATCCTGAAGAAAGCGCGAAACAAATATCGACGAGACGTGGCGAACATAATCTGAGAAGGCCTGAATATTATCGTTGATGCGAACTTGCTGCTCATGGGTTAACGCCACCAGGCTAATCACCCCAACACACTGCCCATGATAGATAACCGGGGTGCCGATAAAGGCTTTCTCTTTGCAGTTCGCTTTGCTGTGGCAGCCATTACAGAAGGGATCGAAGCGGGAGTGGGTGACCACTTTCTCCTTTTTTGTCTCAACAATGTGGCGCAATAGTTGTGAACTTGTATTTAATTTACGCCCAATTTGCGTATCAAAAATTCCCGTTCCGGCGACCCTGCATAATGAATTATCAACAATTTCCACTTCCAGTTGCAGAACGCTCGCCAGCATTCCGGCGAATTTTTGTATCTTAGGTTGAATCTGCATCAAAATGGAGGGCGTGGTGGATGGAATCATAATCGTCCTTATTTATTGCTCACAAACTTTTAACAGCATCTTTCCGCTCTGCTTTCCGTCGTTGCAGGATAACACTCCCCTTCGCGTATTACGGAATAACCACACCCAACCGCTTTGTGACGAATGGTAAATATGTAATAGCTATCACATTTCGCTATCAATATGATAATTGCGCGGCGCAGTTTATCAATTTAGCGGTTATTTCCCGGCTATTTTTCCCGCACGTCCCTTTTCGCCTTTACCTTGCCACCGCATCGTCTGTTCACACGCCTCAGCGTATTGCTTCTTTTCTGCGCAATCTTGCAAAAATCCGTGATATGGCTCGCATAATCCCGGCCCTTTACCCGACATCCAGCACAGCCTGCGGGAAGTGGCACACTTATTGTTAGGGTGCCACTACACGCTGGCCGTCGCGCGTCTCACTCCCCCTGCAACCGCACCGCCATGCGTAAGCCCGTCATTCTTAATCAGGATTGCAAAATGAAAACTGTTAATGAATTAATCAAGGAGATCCGCACCCTTCACTCGCATCTGCATGAGAAAGATTTTCTGCTGACGTGGGAGCAGTCACCGGATGAGCTGAAGCAGGTGCTTGATGTCGCCGCGGCACTGAAGGCGCTGCGTGCAGAGAATATCGCCACCCGCGTGTTCAAAAGCGGGCTGGGCATTTCGGTGTTCCGCGATAACTCCACCCGCACCCGCTTCTCCTATGCCTCGGCGCTGAATCTGCTCGGCCTCGCGCAGCAGGATCTTGATGAGGGGAAATCGCAGATTGCCCACGGCGAAACGGTGCGTGAAACCGCCAATATGATCGCCTTCTGTGCGGACGCCATCGGCATCCGTGACGACATGTACCTCGGTGCCGGTAACGCCTATATGCGGGAAGTGGGTGAAGCGCTGGATTACGGCCATAAACAGGGCGTGCTGCCGCAGCGTCCGGCGCTGATTAACTTACAGTGCGACATTGACCACCCGACCCAGTCGATGGCGGATCTCGCCTGGCTGCGCGAACACTTCGGCTCGCTGGAGGCATTGAAGGGCAAAAAAATCGCCATGACCTGGGCCTACTCGCCAAGCTATGGCAAACCCCTCTCGGTGCCGCAGGGGATCATCGGCCTGATGACGCGTTTTGGAATGGATGTCACCCTCGCGCACCCCGAAGGGTACGACCTGATCCCGGATGTGATTGAAGTGGCAAAAAGCAATGCCGCAGCTTCAGGCGGCAGCTTCCGCCAGGTCAATGATATGGCAGAAGCGTTTAAGGATGCCGATATCGTCTACCCGAAATCCTGGGCGCCCTACACCGTAATGGAGCAGCGCACGGACCTGCTGCGCGCCAGCGATCATCAGGGGCTGAAAGCGCTGGAGCAGCACTGCCTGGCGCAGAACGCCCGCCATAAAGAGTGGGAGTGTACCGAGGCGCTGATGGCGACCACCCGCAACGGCGAAGCGCTCTATATGCACTGCCTGCCGGCGGATATCAGCGGCGTCTCCTGCGACGAAGGCGAAGTCGCGGCTGAGGTGTTCGAAAAATACCGCATTGCCACCTACAAAGAGGCGAGCTGGAAGCCCTACATCATCGCCTCGATGATCCTCTGTCGCAAATATGCCGAGCCGGGCCAGCTGCTGGAACAGCTGTTTACCGACGCGCAAAAACGCATTTTGTAACCGTCCGGCAGCCCGGTCGGCCACTTACTGTTTCTGACATTATGGAGAAGGTTAGAACATGTCCGCACTTCCATTGCGTATCAATATTGCAGAAAACCACTTCTTTACCGGCGAAGCCTCGCCGCGCTTCACCCGCCAGCAGGCGCAGCAGGCGCGCCAGTTTCATCAAAAACTGGCGGGCTATCAGCCCACTCCGCTCTATGCCCTGAACGCGCTGGCGGCGTGCGTCGGTGTCGATACGATTCTGGTGAAAGATGAGTCGCAGCGCTTCGGCCTTAATTCCTTCAAAATGCTCGGCGGCGTGTACGCCATCGCGCAGCTGTTGTGCGAGAAATATCATCTTGATATCAACGCCTTCTCGTTTGAGCACTTCAAAGCAAGCAGCAAAGAGAAGCTCACCTTTGCCACCTGCACCGATGGCAACCACGGGCGCGGCGTCGCCTGGGCGGCGCAGCAGCTTGGGCAAAACGCCGTGATCTATATGCCGAAAGGCTCCGCGCAGGCGCGAGTCGATGCCATTCTGCGTCTCGGAGCCGAGTGCATCGTCACCGATATGAATTACGACGATACCGTGCGCTTTACCCTGCAACGGGCGCAAAAAAATGGCTGGGAGGTGGTGCAGGATACCGCGTGGCCTGGCTACACCAAAGTTCCCACCTGGATTATGCAGGGCTACGCCACACTGATTGATGAAGCGATCGAACAGATGGCCGCGATGGGCTCACCCCACCCCACTCACGTTTTCCTGCAAGCGGGCGTCGGCGCAATGGCAGCCAGCGTGCTGAACTACCTCGCCGACATCTTCGACGCCCGGCATCTGCACAGCGTGATTATTGAGCCGGAGCATGCCGACTGCCTCTACCGCTCCGCCGTAAAGGGGGAGATCGTCAAGGTAGGAGGCGAGATGCAGACCATTATGGCGGGTCTTGCCTGCGGCGAACCCAACCCGCTCGGCTGGACGATCCTGCGCAACTGCGCCAGCCAGTTTATCGCCTGTGAAGATGCCGTCGCCGCGCTGGGCATGCGCGTGCTTGGCCATCCGCTAGGCGACGATCCGCGCATCATCTCCGGCGAATCCGGCGCCGTTGGCGCGGGCCTGCTCGCCGCTATCCCGCTGCACCCACAGGGCGAGTCGCTGAGAAAAAGCTTACAGCTTAATCGCGACTCGGTGGTGTTGCTGATCAGCACCGAAGGCGATACCGATGCGCAGCACTACCGCGAGGTGGTGTGGGCAGGCAAGCATCCGGCGGCTGAATAATTTCCCCGGCGTCAGCGCCGCTCCCGCCAGGCGGCAAGCGTCATAACAGGAGAAGAGAGCGATGGCTAAAGCTATCCCGTTTAAACAGATTGTTGAAAAAGCACACCTCTACGAAGCGGAGATGACACGCTTCCTGCGCGATATGATCGCCATCCCCAGCGAAAGCTGTGATGAGAAGCGCGTCGTTCACCGCATCAAAGAGGAGATGGAGCGCGTTGGCTTCGACAAAGTGGAGATCGACCCGATGGGCAACGTGCTCGGCTATATCGGCCACGGCCCGCGGCTGCTCGCTATGGATGCGCATATTGATACGGTCGGCGTCGGCAATATCAAAAACTGGGGCTTTGATCCCTATCACGGGATTGAAACCGATGAGCTGATCGGCGGGCGCGGTGCCTCCGATCAAGAGGGCGGCATGGCCTCGATGGTCTACGCCGGGAAAATCATTAAAGATCTTGGCCTTGAGGATGAGTACACCCTGCTGGTGACCGGCACCGTGCAGGAGGAGGATTGTGACGGGCTTTGCTGGCAGTACATTATCGAGCAGTCCGGCATTCGCCCGGAGTTTGTCGTCAGCACTGAACCGACCGATTGCCAGATCTATCGCGGCCATCGCGGGCGCATGGAGATCCGCGTCGATGTGCATGGCGTCAGCTGTCATGGCTCCGCGCCGGAGCGCGGTGATAACGCCATCTTCAAAATGGCTCCGATTCTCAACGAGCTGGAGAAGCTGTCGCAACGTCTGGGACATGACGATTTTCTCGGCAAAGGCACGCTCACCGTCTCCGAGATCTTCTTTACCTCGCCAAGCCGCTGCGCGGTGGCGGATAGCTGCGCCATCTCTATCGATCGCCGCCTCACCTGGGGCGAAAGCTGGGAAGGCGCGCTGGAGGAGATCCGCGCGCTACCGGCGGTGAAAAAGGCCGAGGCGGTGGTGTCGATGTACAGCTATGACCGCCCGTCGTGGACCGGGCTTATCTACCCTACCGAGTGCTACTTCCCGACGTGGAAAGTGGAGGAGGATCACTTCACGGTGCGCGCGCTCTACAACGCCTATGAGGGGCTGTTCGGCAGCGCGCCAGTGGTCGATAAGTGGACCTTCTCCACCAACGGCGTCTCAATTATGGGGCGGCACGGCATTCCGGTTATCGGTTTTGGCCCCGGTAAAGAGCCGGAAGCCCATGCGCCGAATGAGAAGACCTGGAAGTCGCATCTGGTCACCTGCGCGGCGATGTATGCCGCGATCCCGCTGAGCTGGCTGGCGACGGCGTAGTTTGTCGATGTCACGCCCGCTTGATTTCGCGGCGGGCGTTCTGGAGTCTCTATGCGCGTACTGATTAAAAATGGCCTTATCGTCAACGCTGACAAGAGAGCCTGCGCGGATCTGCTTATCGATGCCGGGCGGGTTAAGCAAATTGCCAGCACGATTGAGGCCGATGCCTCCTGCAAGGTGATTGATGCCACGGGCTGTTATGTGATGCCCGGCGGCATCGATGTTCACACCCATTTCAATATTGATACCGGGCTTGCCCGCAGCTGCGACGACTTCTTTACCGGCACGCGCGCGGCGGCCTGCGGCGGCACCACTACGGTGGTCGATCATATGGGCTTTGGCCCGCCCGGCTGCCATCTGCGCCACCAGCTCGGGGTTTACCATAACTATGCCGCCTATAAAGCAGTGATCGACTACAGCTTTCACGGCGTGATCCAGCATGTGAATCCCGGCATTCTGGATGAGATCCCGATGATGGTGGAGAGCGGCATCAGCAGTTTCAAGCTCTATCTCACTTATCAGTACAAGCTGAACGATGATGAGATTTTGCAGGCGATGCGCCATCTGCATCTGGCGGGCGCACTGACCACCGTCCACCCGGAGAACGATGCCGCCATCGCCCAGCGCCGCGCGGCGTTTCTTAATGCCGGGAAAACCGCGCCGCGCTACCACGCCCTGAGCCGCCCGCCTGAGTGCGAAGCGGAAGCGATCGCCAGAGTGATTAATCTCGCGCGGCTTGCCGGCGACGCGCCGCTCTATATCGTGCACCTCTCCAATCAGCTGGGGCTGGAGTACCTGCGTCTGGCCCGCGCGCAGCAGCAGCCGGTGTGGGTAGAGACCTGCCCGCAGTATCTGCTGCTCGACGAGCGCTGCTACGAACGCCAGGACGCGCTGAAGTATCTGCTCAGCCCGCCGCTACGTAACGCCCGCCACAACGATGCGCTGTGGAGCGGCATTGCCGATGGCGCGATTGATACCGTCGCTACCGATCACTGCGCTTTTTCGCTGACTCAGCGCCAGACCCTCTCCGGCGGCGATTTCAGCCGCTGCCCGAACGGGCTACCAGGGGTGGAAAACCGCCTGCTGCTGCTCTTCTCCTATGGGGTGATGACCGGGCGCATTTCGCCCGAACGCTTTGTGGCGCTCACCAGCGCCAACCCGGCCAAACTGTTTGGCATGTGGCCGCAAAAGGGGCTATTGGCCCCCGGCGCGGATGGCGATGTGGTGATTATCGATCCGCAGCGCACCACCACCATTCGCCACGACCGGCTGCATGACAATGCGGACTACTCGCCGTGGGAGGGGTTTATCTGTCAGGGGGCGATTCGCCAGACCCTGTCGCGCGGGCGGGTGATCTTCGATAACGGCGTATTCACCGGCGTTGCCGGCCAGGGGCGCTTTTTACGCCGCCAACCCTTTCAGCCGCTTACGCTGCCGTCAGCGGAACCGTTGCTACAAGAGAGTGTGCTATGAAGAAAAAGATTGTTCTCGCCCTCGGCGGAAATGCGCTCGGGTGCGATCTCGCCGGGCAGATGCAGGCGCTACAGCAGACTGCACAAACAATAGCGGAGCTGGCCGCCCAGGGGCACCAGGTGGTGATCACCCACGGCAACGGCCCGCAGGTCGGCATGATCACCCTCGCCTTCGAGGCCGCCGCCAGAACCGAGGCACACACGCCGATGCTGCCGATGTCGGTCTGCGTCGCCCTGAGCCAGGGCTATATTGGCTACGATCTGCAAAACACCCTGCGCGAAGCCCTGCTCGCCCGTAACCTCGATATTCCCGTCGCCACGGTGATAACCCAGGTGGAAGTGGCGGCGGGCGATGCCGCCTTCAGCCAGCCGGACAAACCGATTGGCTCCTTCTTTTCCGAAGCTGAAGCGCAGGCGCTTATCCGCCAGGGTTACACCATGAAGGAGGATGCCGGGCGCGGCTACCGACGGGTTGTCGCCTCGCCAAAAGCGATCGATATCATTGAAAAAGAGACGGTAAAAGCGCTGATGGCAGCGGGTCAGGTGGTGATCACCTGCGGCGGCGGCGGTATCCCGGTGGTACGTGAGGGGCAACATCTGCGCGGCGTCAGCGCGGTGATCGATAAAGACTGGGCCAGCGCCACCCTCGCCGCCATGATCGATGCCGATATGTTGATCATTCTCACCGCCGTGGAGAAAGTGGCGCTGCACTTCGGCAAGGCCAACCAGCAGTTGCTCGATACGCTCTCCGTCAGGGATGCGGAGCGTTTTATCGCCGAAGGCCACTTCGCCGCGGGTTCAATGCTGCCAAAAGTGGAGGCCGCCGTCGCCTTTGCCCGCTCGCGGCCTGGCCGCCAGGCGCTGATCACCGAGCTACGCCAGGCGAAAGCGGGCATTGAGGGGAAAACCGGCACGCTGATTAGCCAGTAACCGGCGGCCGGGCGTGCCCGATCAGCTCACCGCAATGGGCGTTTCACTCTGTTGCTGCGCGGGCATGTTGAGGCCGAGCAGCCCGCCCGCCGCGCGGTTTTTCACCTGCAGGATCTCCGCCAGCACGCTGATGGCAATCTCCTGCGGCGTCTCGGCGCCAATGTCATACCCCACCGGTGCGCGCAGGCGGGCAAGCACGCCGTCGCTGACGCCCGCATCGCGCAGCTGGCGCAGAAAGGATTGCACCTTACGCCGGCTCGACAGCAGCCCGAGCCACGCCACCGGCTGGTCAATCAGCAGCTCCAGCGCCTCGCGATCCTGGTTATGGGTGGCGATCAGCACGTAGTCCTGCGGCTGAATCGCGAGGTTGTCGATCACCTCGACGAAGGTTTGCCCATACACCAGCCGAATGGAAGGAAGAAAAGCATCAGAGGTAAGGCTCTGAAGATAGGTGTCGCCAACGGCGATATCAAACCCGAGCGGCACCGCAGCGTGCGCCATTGCGCGGTTAACGTGGCCTGCGCCAACCAGCACCAGCCGGGGGCGCAGGCCATACACGCTGATATGTACCGTCATTGCGCCGCCGCAGTCCGAGCCGACCGCATTTTGCCCGCTGCGCGCCATACGGCCATGAAAGACGCGGGCAGTTTTCTCCCGCAGCGCCTCCAGCGCCTCGTTAATAACGTGGCGCTCAATCACGCCGCCGCCGATGGTGCCGATGATCGTGCCGTCATCGCGAATCAACATCTGCGCAGTGTGCCGGGGGGCTGACCCACGGCTGTCAATAATCTGCGCCAGGGCAAAAGGCCGGTTCTGCTCTTCAAGTTTTGCTGCTTCTGCAAAAATCGTCATAACATCCTCAAGGTTATTTAGTCCGCGCGTGGCACGCTTTTTCACCTTTGAGTAATGCAATATTTATACTCGTCTGCCGTTTTATTTTTTAAAGCGTGAGCCGCGTCGTAAACGAACCTGATATTTGCCTGAAGATTAATCAGTAATAACCACGCTAATACGCAGCGGCGGGCGGGAAATTATCACTCTGATAGTTTCTCTGCGCTTTTTGAGAAAATAAAAATCACGCTGACCTGAGGATTGCCTGATACTCACCCTCGAAATAAACCCAACCGCCAGGACTTTAGATACACCTCACACTTTCATGCTCTTTCAACCACTTAAACCAGGAGTGGTGTGATTGTTGCTTTCTCTCCCCTCGCCGCTGCGATGAAAAATAGTGCGGCAATGTCGTTTATCTGAATAAGCCAGAGGAGAGGGTTATGGGAGATATTATGCGCCCCGTGCCGTTTGAGGCGCTGCTGACGCGTATTTTTGCGGAGTATCAGAGCCAGCGGTCAATATTTGGCATTCCCGAACAGCAATTCTATTCAACCGATCGTTCGCGGCCCATCACGGTATTTGGCGAAACCTGCGCTACCCCGCTTGGCCCCGCCGCCGGACCGCATACACAGCTGGCGCAAAATATTATTACCGCCTGGCTGACCGGCGGGCGTTTTATCGAATTAAAAACCGTGCAGATCCTCGATCGCCTTGAGATTGAAAAGCCCTGTATTGATGCCGCAGATGCCGGTTTTAATACCGAGTGGTCGACGGAGTTCACCCTGGCAAAGGCCTGGGATGAGTACCTGAAAGCCTGGTTTGTGCTGCATCTGCTTGATGCGGTGTTCCCGCAGACGCCGAGAACAGAAGAGAAATCGTTTATTTTCAATATGAGCGTCGGCTACAACCTTGAGGGGATCAAGCAGCCGCCGATGCAGACCTTTATCGCGCGCATGATGGATGCCTCGGCGGAGCCAAAATTTCACCTCTATCGCACCACCCTGCATCACTGCCTGAATAACGCCGACTTTCTCGCCCGCCTGCCAAATCATGCCCGCTCGGCCAGGCTGCAATCCCTCTCGGAGCGCATTCCCGCCACGCTGGTGCAGGGTGTCACGCTCTCCACCATGCATGGCTGCCCACCGGATGAGATTGAAGCCATCTGCCGCTATATGCTGGTGGAGAAGCGGCTCAACACCTTCGTCAAACTCAACCCGACCCTGCTGGGCTACGGGCGCGTACGCGAGATCCTCGACCGCTGCGGCTTTGAGGAGATTGTGCTTAATGAAGAGTCCTTCGACCACGACTTACAGTTTGCCCCGGCGGTGGCGATGCTGACGCGGCTGATGGCGCTGGCGGTCGAACAGCAGCGCGGCTTCGGCGTCAAGCTGACCAACACCCTCGGCACGGTCAATACCCGCGGCGTGTTGCCGGGCGGCGAGATGTATATGTCCGGGCGCGCCCTCTTCCCGCTCGCCATCAATGTTGCCGCCCGGCTCTCTCGCGCCTTCGATGGCAAGCTGCCGATCTCCTACTCCGGCGGTGCCAGCCAGCTCACCATCCGCGATATCTTCGAGACCGGCATTCGCCCAATCACACTGGCAACGGATCTGCTGAAACCGGGCGGCTATCTGCGCCTCACCGCCTGCCTGCGCGAGCTGGAGCAGGCGCAGGGCTGGGAGATGACCGCTATTGATGTCGCGCGGCTCGATGCGTTGGCCGAACGCGCCATCACCATGGAGTACACGCAGAAAGGGTGGAAGCCGGACGATCGCATCGAGGTCGCCAGCCCGCTGCCCGCCACCGACTGCTATGTTGCGCCATGCGTTAACGCCTGCGCCATCAAACAGGATATCCCGGAGTATATTCGCCTGCTTGGCGAGGGCCGCTACGCCGATGCGCTGGCGTTGATTTACCAGCGCAATGCGCTCCCGGCGATGACGGGTCATATCTGCGATCACCAGTGTCAGTACAACTGCACGCGGCTGGATTATGAGAGCGCGGTGAATATTCGTGAACTGAAGAAGGTCGCGCTGGAAAAGGGGTGGGAAGCGTACCAACGCCGCTGGCATAAACCGGCAGGCTCCGGCTCGCGCCATCCGGTAGCGGTGATCGGTGCCGGGCCTGCCGGGCTGGCGGCCGGCTACTTTCTCGCCCGCGCCGGGCATCCGGTGACGCTGTTTGAGCGCGAAGCCAGCGCCGGTGGCGTGGTGAAAAATATCATTCCGCCCTTTCGTATTCCGGCGGAGCTGATTGAGCACGATATTGATTTCGTGGTGCAGCACGGCGTGAAGATCGTCTATGGCTGCGATCCGCACCTGACCATCGGGCAGTTACAAAAGCAGGGTTTTCACTATGTGCTGGTGGCGACCGGCGCGGATAAAAGCCACGCGGTGGCGCTGGGCGGCGATAACCCGAATATTCACGCCTCGCTGGCGTTTTTGCGCGCCTTTCATCGCGGCGAACCTTTGCAGCCCGGTAGACATGTGGCGATTATCGGCGCGGGCAACACGGCGATGGATTGCGCCCGCGCGGCGCTGCGCATACCGGGCGTTGAGCGTGCCACCGTGGTTTACCGCCGCTCGCGCAAAGAGATGCCCGCCTGGCGCGAAGAGTATGAAGAGGCGCGCCTTGCAGGGGTGGAGTTTGCGTGGCTGAGCAACCCGGAGCAGTTTGCGCCAGACGGCACGTTGACCCTGCGCGTAATGCAGCTCGGTGAGGCCGATGCCGCAGGGCGACGCCAGCCGCTGGCCACCGACAAAACGCGCACCATGCAGGTCGATAGTGTCATTACCGCCATCGGCGAGCAGCAGGATAACGCGGCGCTGGCGGCATTCGGCCTGCCCGTTGATGAAAAGGGCCGCGTGGCGGTCAATGCCGAGGGTGAAACGCGCCTCGCCAACGTCTTTTTAATTGGCGATGTGCAAAATGGCCCGGCGTCGATTGTCGCTGCCATCGGCAATGCCCGGCAGGCAGCGGAGGCGATCCTCGCACGCGAAAGTCTCGCCAGCCATCAACAGAGCAAATACTGGAGCAATGTCGATCCGGCGGAGATTTACCAGCGCAAAGGCGACATCGCCCTGGCGCAGGCGGATAAGGCGGATCGGGAGAGCTTTGTCGCCCAAGAGGCGAGCCGTTGCCTGGCCTGCAACTACATTTGCAGTAAATGCGTCGATGTCTGCCCGAACCGGGCGAATATCTCGCTGCCGATCCCCGGCTTCAACAACCGTTTCCAGACCCTGCATCTGGATGCCTGGTGCAACGAGTGCGGCAACTGCGCGCAGTTCTGCCCGTGGCAGGGCAAGCCCTATCAGGACAAAGTGACCCTCTTCAGCCTCGAAGAGGATTTCCTCACTAGCCACAATCCCGGCTTTTTCATCGATAACCAGCGCGTCTATATCCGCCAGCATAACCAGCGGTGGCTGCTGGATATCGATGCGGATGGCCGTTTCGGCCATGTGCCGCCGCAGCTGGAGGCGATGTGCCGCATTATCGGCCACATCCATGAGCACTATCACTATCTGCTTAGCGAGGTAGAACAATGAGTCTCACCATCCTGAAAAATGCCACCGCCGCGCAGCTCTTCCCGGCGAAAGTGTGGCAGCAGGTCGATATCGCAATTAAAGATGACCTGATCCTAGCGGTCGACAGCGGGCTGGAGGAGCGCTATATGGGCGCGAAGGTGATTGAGATGCAGGGTCGGCTGGTGATGCCCGGCCTGGTCTGCGCCCATAACCACTTCTACTCCGGTTTGTCGCGCGGGATTCAGGCGAAAATCGCCCCCAGCCCCGATTTTATCTCGACGCTGAAAAACCTCTGGTGGCGGCTCGACCGCGCCATCGATGCCGAGTCGCTCTACTACAGCGCGCTTATCTGTGCGCTGGAAGCGGTGCGCAGCGGCTGCACTACGGTTATCGATCATCACGCTTCGCCGGAGTATATCGCTGGTTCGCTCAGCCAGCTGCGCCGCGCTTTTCTTACCGTCGGGCTGCGCGGTATGACCTGCTTTGAGACCACCGACCGTAACGGGGGGCTGCGCGAGGTGTGTAAAGGCGTGGAGGAGAATATCCGCTTTGCCAAGGAGATCGACGCCGCGCGGCAAAAAGAGCAGGAACCTTATCTGGTCGAGGCCTGTATTGGCGCGCATGCGCCCTTCACCGTGCCGCACGAAGGGTTGGTGATGCTCAGTGAGGCGCGAAAAGCGACCGGGCGCGGGCTGCATATTCATGTCGCCGAGGGTCGCTATGATGTCGCCCATAGCCACCACCACTACGGAAAAGATCCGCTGGAGCGGCTGGCAGCGTATGACCTGCTTGATGACAAAACCCTTGTCGCCCACGGGCTTTATCTCTCCGACATCGATATCTCGCTGCTCAATGCCCACGACGGTTTTCTGATCCATAACGCCCGTTCAAACATGAATAACCACGTTGGCTATAACCACCGGCTGGCGCAGTTTCGCCATTTTGCGCTCGGCACTGACGGCATCGGCTCCGATATGTTTGAAGAGCTAAAGTTCGCCTTCTTCAAGCACCGCGATGCGGGCGGCGCGCTGTGGCCCGACAGCTTTGCCCGCGCGCTCTATAACGGCAACGAGGTGCTGAACCGCAACTTTAACGCCCGCTTTGGCCGTATCGAGGCGGGGTATAAAGCGGATTTGACCATCTGCGACTATCTGCCGCCGACACCGCTGGTTGATGCGAATGTCGCCGGGCATCTGGCGTTTGGCCTCAGTTCCAACAGCGTGCACAGCGTGATGGTGAACGGCAGGATGATTTACCAGGATCGCCGCTTTACCCTCGACTGCGCGCCGCTGTTTGCCGAGGCGCAGGCGGTGGCGAAACGGCTGTGGGCAAGGATGGATGCCCTGAACTGACCCCGCCTGCCCGCCCGTTGGTGCAAGCCGGGCGGGCAGACGCTACACGGTAGGGTTGAGTGGTTTGCCCGATCCGCACAGGAGAGAGAACGCATGAAAGAGAGTGCTATGGCGGCTTCGGCCGCGTCCGTTGATGAGGTTCTGCCCGTTACGCAGATGTTCTTTTATGGCCTGCAACATGTGCTGGTGATGTATGCCGGTGCGGTGGCGGTGCCGCTAGTGGTGGGTAACGCGGTCGGGCTGCCGGCAGAACAGATTATTTTGCTTATCAGCGCCGATCTGTTTATTTGCGGCGGCGCAACGCTGATGCAGTCGCTGGGGGTGACGCAGTGGCTTGGCTGTCGGCTGCCGTTGATCCAGGGCTGTACCTTCGCCGCGCTGATCCCGATGGTGCTGATTGGTAAGGAGTATGGCCTCGGCGGCATCTCCGGGGCGGTGATTATCTCGGGGATCTTTATCCTCTGCTGCGCGCCGTGGATCAGTAAGCTGATCCGCTTTTTTCCCAGAGTGGTGATGGGCAGTATCGTCACGCTTATCGGCCTGTCGATTCTCCCCGTCGCCGGTGGCTGGGTCGGCGGCGGCGCAAGCGATATGCACGGCTTTGGCGACCTGATTTCGCTCCTGATGGCCGCCGTGACACTGGTGGTGATCCTCAATATCTACACCTTCGCCTCCGGGGTGATTAAAAACACCTCGGTGCTGATTGGGCTGGTGGTCGGCACGCTACTGTGGAGCGTGTTTAAACCGCTCGATTTTCAGCTGGTGCAGGCGACGCCCTGGCTGCATCTGCCGCAGGCGTTGCCGTTTGCGAAACCGGAGTTTCACCTGCTGCCCGTCGCCCTGCTGTCGATGGTGATGGTGGTGGTGATGGTGGAAACCATGTCGTCGATGATGGCGACCGGCGATATTGTCGGTAAAAACGTCGATGCGCGGATGCTGCGTAACGGCCTTAACACCTGTGGGCTGGCAACCATGATCTGCGGGCTGTTTAACCTCTTCCCCTATGCCGCCTTTGCGCAAAACGTCGGGCTTATCGGCCTCACCGGCGTGCGCAGCCGTTTTGTCGTCGCCATGTCGGGCGTGATTTTGATGCTGATGGGGCTGTTTGCCAAACTGGCGGCGCTGGTGGTGTTAATCCCCAAACCGGTGCTGGGCGGCGCGGGGATTGTGATGTTCGGCATGGTTGCCGTCTCGGGCATTCGCACCCTCGGGCAAGTCGATTATCGCAACAACAATAACGGTATGGTGGTGGCGCTGACGCTCGGGCTGGGGATGATGCCGGTGCTGGTGCCGACGCTGTTTACCCAGTTTCCGCCAACGGTGCAGCTGTTTCTGCATAGCGGCATCACCATCGGCACGCTGACGGCAATTGTCGCCAACCTGACCCTCAACGGCAGCGCGCCGTTTAAATTCTCCCACCACGCCCCCTCCCCCGATCCGCTGCCGCCCAGCGCCGCCGCGCGCAATGTGGCGGTGCGCACCGTCAGAATGTGGCTGCTGCTGCGCAAAGTGCAAAAAGAGCGGCAGGAGAAAGCGTGATGCACTCGCCCCGGCGGGCTGCCCTACACTGCCCGCCGCTGCGTGCCCAGCGCCAGTAACAGCAGGCAGATCGCCACCGAGACGGCCAGATTACAGAGCATGCCCGCGACAAACGCCGATGCGTACTGCCCCGCCTGCGCAACTGACCCGGCATCGCTCAGGGCGGCATTGAACAGCATCGCCACTACCGCCACGCCCAGCGCGGCACCGACCTGCTGGACGGTGGAGATGATGCCGGACGCCATGCCGGATTGCGCTTCGTCAACGTAGCCGAGCACCAGATTGAGCAGCGGCGTCATGATCGCCCCCTGCCCGGCGCCGACAATCACCAGCCCCGGGATCAGGGTAACGGGGTTCAGCTGCGCCCCCGCCATCGCCACCTGGACAATCAGCGCGGCAATAAATAGCGCATAGATCAGCGCCCCGCCGATAATCGCCCGGATCCCCCAGCGCGCCACCAGCCTCGGTGCGGCGAGTGATGCCAGCACAAAACCGACGCTACAGGGTGCAAAAATCAGCCCTGCCTGTAACGGGTCCAGCCCAAACCCGTTTTGCACCAGCAGGGCAAAGCAGAGAAAGAAGGAGCTGGAGGTGGAGTAGACCAGCAGCACCAGCATTACGCCGAGCGCGACATGGCGTTGCGCCAGCAAACGCATATCCACCAGCGGCCATAAGCCTGCAATCCGACGCTGCTCCTGCTGGCGATAAAAGATCACTAACAGCACCACTGCCGCACCCAGCGAGCAGAGCGTCCACGCGGGCCAGCCCTGAGTTGGCCCTTCGATCAATGGCACCAGTAACAGTGCGAGCGCGGTGCTAATTAGCAGCACGCCGCGCCCGTCGAGCAGCGGTTTTTGCGGCGCGAAAGATTCGGGAATAGCGCGAGCCGCAACGATGGCAATCACGCCAACCGGGATGTTAATCAGAAAGATAGTGCGCCAGCCCAGGCCAAAGAGATCGGCGTGAATCAGCCCGCCGCCCAACACTTGCCCGGCAATCGCCGCCAGCCCCAGCGTCATGCCGAGCAGGCCAAACGCGCGGCGTCGATCATTACCGTCAAAGTTAACGCGAATCGAGGCGTAGACCTGCGGGAAGAGCAGCGCCGCTGCGAGCCCCTGCAACACGCGGGCGGCGATCAGCGTCTCGCTGCCTGGTGCCAGGCCACAGAGTGCCGAGGCGAGGGTAAAGCCCGCCATACCGAAGACAAAGAGGCGACGGCGACCAAAGCGATCGCCAAGCCGCCCGCCGGTGATCAGCAATACGCCAAAGGCAAGCTCGTAGCCTGCGACGATAAAGCTGATTTGCGCAAAGCTGGCACCCAGCCCGCTCTGCATACTCGGGATGGCGACGTTCACCACAAAGAGATCGAAAATGGTGACAAAGCCTGCCAGCAGCAGCACGGCTAAGCCTGCCCACGGCGGTGCGGCGGCGGGAGTGCGATCACAGGGGATCGCAGCACAAGATGAGGATTTCATAACGCATTTCCATTATCAGCGGAGTGTGCGACGATTCTCCCTGCTTCATTAAGCCGTTACAATTTAACCATTTATACTATTACTTTTAGCAACGAGAGCCGAGATGCGAACTCTGGAACGAACCCGCCCCGATCTGGCGGCCTTTTTACGTGCGCACCGCCAGCGCCTGTCGCCCGCCGATGTCGGCCTGCCGAGCGGCAACCGACGCCGCACGCCGGGGCTGCGGCGCGAAGAGGTGGCAGCGCTGGCCGGGGTCGGTTTAACCTGGTACACCTGGCTTGAACAGGGGCGCGATATTGGCGTCTCGGCGCAGTTTCTCGACAACCTCGCGCGGGTGCTGAAACTCGATGCGGCCGAGCGCCGTCATCTCTTTATGCTCACCCACGCGCGCCCACCGGCCGAACCGGGCAAAACCTGGTGCGTACTGCCGCCGCTGGTGCGCCGCCTGATGCACGATCTCCCCCACCCCGCCTTTGTGCTCAACCTGCGCTGGGATGTGCTGGGCTTTAACGCCCCGGCAGATGCGCTTTTCGGCTTCAGTCGCCACGCGCCCGAGCGGCGTAACCTGCTCTGGCTGCTGTTCACCGATCCGCTGCTGCAGGAGCGTTTTGTCGCCTGGCATGAGCAGGCTCCACTGATGCTGTCGAGCTTTCGCCGCGACTTCGCCCGCGCCAGCCAGAGCACCGATATTGTCGAACTGGTAGATGAACTGGAGCGCGTGTCGCCTGAGTTCAGCGGCTGGTGGCGGCAGCATGATGTCCACGCCCCGTGCAACGGCGTGCGCCATTTTTGGATTGATCAGCATTCCGTGCCATTCGAGCACACCACGCTGATTATCGACGAAGATCGCCACCTGCGGCTGGTGGTTTATGCCCAACAACAGCAAGAAGCGGGTAGAGAGTAACGGCAAGCAGATCAGGGCAAAAACTCGTGCGGCGTTGCGCCAAGAATCGCCCGGAAGGCCGCAGTGAAAGCGGCGGGACAGGAAAAGCCGAGCTGGTAAGCGACCTGCTTCACCGGAATGCCGTTAGAGAGCAGATCCAGCGAAGCGCAGATGCGTGCCCGCTGCTTCCAGCTTCTGAAGCTAAAACCGGTGTCGCGGATAAACTGGCGCGAAAAGGTGCGTTCCGACATCGCTGCAATATGGGCCACATCGCTTAGCGACGCGTCCCAGCGCTGACCGATCAGTAATTCATTGGCGGCGCGAGCGAGGCGTTCGTCCTGCGGCAGGGGAAGTTCGGCGGCAAGGTGTTCTGTTTCGCTGAGGATTTCCAGCAACAGTAGCGCCATTCTCCGCTGGCTTGGCGCTTTGTACTCATGGCTGAACAGCCCCGCAATCAGCTCTTTCACCAGTGGCGTCGCGCCAATCACATGCACCAGTTCGCTCTTGGTGAAGTTGCTGCATTCGGCGATCAGCGAGCGGCTGAAGTAGAGGGTGCGCAGGTCGGTCTGCGAGAGCAGCGTATAGCTATGCTCCTGTAACGGCGGCAGCCATAACGCGCGCTGCGGCGGGATCACCCAGCGGCGCTCGCCGGTCTCTACCAGCAACACGCCACGGGTGGCAAACAGCAGTTGCCCTTCCAGATGGTAATGGGGCGGATCGATCTCTCCACGCTGATAGCCTCTGGCAAGGTTTGACCAGCCAATGGCGTCGTCATGTCTTGGCGCTTTATCTATGCTGTTTGGCATTTGAGATTCAAAACCTGCATTTATGATTGCCGGGTTATATCACCCCATCGCAATCTGGAGCAAACATCAATGCGGGTTCATTTTATCGTTCATGAAAGTTTTGAAGCGCCCGGTGCCTATGAAAGCTGGGCGCAGCAGCGCGGTTACCAGGTTAGCCACTCCCGTGTCTATGCGGGCGATGCGCTTCCGGCCACGGCTGATGGCTTTGACCTGCTCATTATTATGGGCGGCCCTCAGGATCCGGATACCACGCAGGCAGAGTGTCCCCATTTTGATGCCCGCGCTGAGCAGGCGCTTATCGCTGCGGCGATCGCGGGCGGAAAAGCGGTGATCGGCATCTGCCTGGGGTCGCAATTAATTGGCGAGGCGCTGGGCGCTGCTTTCGCACATAGCCCCGAGAAAGAGATCGGTAAATTCCCCATTACGCTCACGACGGCGGGCAAAAATCATCCGCTGTTTGCCCATTTCCCTGAAACGCTGGCGGTCGGGCACTGGCATAACGATATGCCGGGCCTGACGGCAGACGCGCAGGTGCTCGCCTTCAGTGAAGGATGCCCGCGCCAGATTGTCGCCTACAGCGATCGCGTGTTCGGCTTCCAGTGCCATATGGAGTTAACGCCAGAGGTGGTCGAGCAGCTTATCGCTCACTCCGAAGCGGATCTGAGCCGCGCCGCGCAGTTCCGTTTTGTCGAAACGGCTGAAGCGCTGCGCGCCCATGATTACCGCGAGATGAACGATATTCTGTGCCAGTTTCTCGATAAGCTTACGGCGTACTATCAAGACGCAACGCAGGCGCTGCGCCACTGATCTCATCAAGCGTATCGCGACCTGCCTCGCGCCACATACGCAGCAGGCGCTGGCGCGAATGGGGAGCGGCGCACGCAAGCTGCTGCAAGCTCTCAATCTGCGCCACGGCAAAGTGGCGAAAATCGCCGCGGGTTTCGCACCATGCGGCGAGCAACAGATCGCGGGATAAGTAGCCGAGGGCGAAAGGCCAGATCACGCGCTCGCTGGTGTTTCCCTGGCGGTCGGTATAGCGAATGCTCACTTTCAACTGTCGCCGGATGGCGGCGCGCAGCCCGGCAACGTGCTCGCTTTCCACCGCCGTTTCTGCCCTGCCTACCAGCAGCGTGGCGTGTTCAAACAGCGATTGCATCGGCGGCGGGATGCTCTGCATCACTTTGCCCGCCACCTCGTTGGCCGCCTTGCCAATCTCCGCATCGCCATAGGTCGCCACCCAGCGCAGGCCGAGCGCCAGCGCATCCAGTTGCTCCGGGGTAAACATCATTGGCGGCAGAAGATAGCCCGGAGCAAGCACATAACCGGTGCCTGCTTCGCCCTGAATATCCGCGCCCTGCGCGCGCAGCGAGGCGATATCGCGATAGAGCGTGCGCAGGCTGATGGACAGCTCCTCCGCCAGGCTTGCGCCGCTCACCGGATAGCGGTGGCGGGCAAGGATTTGCAAAAGCGCGAGCAATCTTGCGGCACGCGCTGGTCCTGATGCTGACATGTTTTGTCACTCCTCCCTGCGATAGTCATCTCCCCATTACCTTGAGGAGAGAAGTGCCCAATGATACCGAATTTATTCATCCTGTATGTTTCCGACCCACAACGCAGCAGCGATTTTTACCAGACGCTGTTTCAGCAAGCACCCGATGTGGTGCTGCCCACCTGGGCGGCGTTCTCATTTGCCAACGGGCTTAACCTCGGATTATGGTCCACCCGCGCCGCGGATTTTCTCTCCGGTGGCGAAGGTAACCGCATGGAGATGAGTTTTATGGTGCAGGATAGCGCGGCAGTTGATGCGCTTTATCAGCAGTGGCTGGCGCTGGGCGTTGAGATTGAGCAGCCGCCTGCGCAGGCGGTTTTCGGCCGGACCTTTGTCGCCCGCGATCCCGACGGTCACCGCATCCGGGTTTGCATTCCGGATTAAGCGGGCTGTTCGCAGCCCCGGGAGATGGTATTGTTTTTATCCCTTACCGGATGTTCGCCGGGCTTAGTGCTTGATGCCCGGTGAACGCGCCTTATAACGATAAAAAGGATCAACAATGCAACGAAACCTCGCCTGCCTGACACTCGCTATTTCCGCCCTGCTCGGCGCCTCGACGCTGCCCGCGTTGGCTGCGCCGCTTCCGGTCACGCCGGATCAATCGGTGCCGGTCAGTCACTATATTACGCAACTCAACGCCGATAAGAGCGTCACCTTTCGCCTTTTTGCTCCGGGCGCAAAGCGCGTCTCGGTGGTAACCGGCTCCAGCCCGGACAGCTATGTTTCACATGATATGGATAAAGATGAGCGCGGCGTCTGGTCGTGGAAAAGCGAGGTGCTGACACCCAACCTCTACGAGTATTACTTCGACGTAGATGGTTTCCGCTCGGTCGATACCGGCAGCCGTTTTCAGAAACCGCAGCGCCAGGTGAACACCAGTTTGATTCTGGTGCCGGGCTCGATTCTTGACGATCGCGCGGTGGCGCATGGCGATCTGCGCACGGTTACCTACCACGCGAAAGCGCTGGGCGCCGAGCGCCGGATGTATGTCTGGACACCGCCGGGTTATGACGGCAAAGGCGAGCCGCTGCCGGTGCTCTACTTCTATCATGGCTTTGGCGATACCGGCCTGTCGGCGATTGACCAGGGCCGCCTGCCGCAGATCATGGATAACCTGCTGGCGGAGGGGAAAATCAAACCGATGCTGGTGGTGGTGCCGGATACGGAGACGGATATTGCCTGGGCGATCCCGGAGAACTTCCCGCCGAAAGAGCGGCGTAAGGAGTTCTATCCGCTGAATGCGCAGGCCGCTGACCGTGAATTAATGCAGGACATTATTCCGCTGATTGATAGCCGCTTTAACGTGCGCAAAGATGCCGACGGGCGCGCGCTGGCGGGCTTATCGCAGGGCGGTTTCCAGGCGCTCTACTCCGGTATGCACCATCTTGAGCACTTTGGCTGGCTGGCGACCTTCAGCGGCGTGACCACCGCAACGGTGCCGGATAGCGGAATTACCCGCCAGCTCGATAACGCGCAGGCGGTGAATAAGCAGCTGCATAACTTCACCGTGGTGGTTGGCGAAAAAGACTCCGTTACCGGCAAGGATATCGCCGGGCTGAAAACGGAGCTGGAGAGCAAAGGCGTCCATTTCGACTACAAAATGTACCCGGGCCTCAATCATGAGATGGATGTCTGGCGCCCGGCCTACGCCGAGTTTGTGCAGAAAGTGTTTAAGTAACGGCAAGCGCCTTCTCATCTTCCGGGAAGGCGCTAATCTGCCCCTGCTGTTCGCCTGAGATTTTTGCTATCGCGTGCCGGGGAAGAGAATAGGTTGAACTCGCAGGCCAGGCAGGCTAGCCTGCGTCAACAAATACCCTCTTCTAAAAAACAGGTAATGTCGGTAATGGCTTTAATCCCTAAAAACTACGCGCGGCTGGAAAGCGGCTATCGTGAAAAAGCACTTAAAATCTATCCGTGGGTATGCGGGCGCTGCTCGCGGGAGTTTGTTTACTCAAACCTGCGTGAATTGACGGTTCATCATATCGATCACGATCACACCAATAACCCGGAAGATGGTAGTAACTGGGAGCTGTTGTGTCTGTTTTGCCATGACCATGAGCACTCGAAATACACCGAAGCGGATCAGTACGGCACTAACGTAATTGCGGGAGAGGATGCGCAAAAAGATGTGGGCGCGGCGACCTACAACCCGTTTGCGGATTTAAAGTCGATGCTGGGCAAGAAGAAGTAAGGTTGCGGGAAATTCAGGCAATAAAAAACCCGCTCGTGGCGGGTTTTTTTTCATTATCAGTTGCGCTTACTGCTCAGGCTATCGCCGTCATCGCGGTTGTAAGGCTTGCTGATAATCAGCGCGGCTTACAGGGCAGTAACGTTGCCAGCTGCAGGGCCTTTAGCGCCGTTTTCGATGGTGAAGGAAACTTTCTGACCTTCATCCAGGGTTTTGTAGTTGTCGCTCTGGATTGCAGAGAAGTGTACGAATACATCTTTGCTGCCGTCGTCCGGAGTGATAAAGCCAAAACCTTTATCAGAGTTGAACCATTTTACTAAACCAGTCATTTTATTAGACATAGATAATTCCTTAATAGATGAGCCACTTAGCGCGGCGATAATGGCCTGTAATTAGAGAGTATCTTATTTGGCACTTAGGAGGAGGCTCACGAAGAAGGGTATCTTTGGATAACTCTTGAACTGAGGACTGCTTTACTAAAACTGCTTTCATAAGGTCTGTCTTCCAAACCGATGGCGCTATTAAGACACAGCAAATTTCTTTTGGCAACGTTTAAGTTTAATTATTTTAACCGCTTACACACCTGGACGGCTGCCTGCAGAAGCCGGAAGGCTTGAGTGGCGCGGCTTCAGCCGCTTAAGCCAAACGGCAAACTTTTTGTATTTATCGTCTCATTCAGGAACGTTTTTGCGAACTTAAACGCTCCCTCAATCATCTGCACGTTCACATTATCCCCCCTTAAATATAGGGGTATACTCCCGCCCGCAGTTCGATCTTGTTATGGCGAGGCTCCTGAGCAAAAACAAGTTACCGCCCTGATGGTGTCGAGAGAGACCACACAGGGAAATACAGGCATCCATCGAATCAAGGTGTTGCCAAGGTAACTTCCGGCGTGTTTATCGCGGATACGTTGCTCAGTGCTAAAACCGGGACGTAGGGATCTTCTTCTATATCTTCCTGTTTTGTTCGCCCTGTAAGCAGTTTTCTATAGGGAACGTTGTATGTCACATATTTATACTCACGGCGCACACTATCCAGAGGCGCATCAGGCTGGCGATAAGCTTGCCCACTATATGTCTGCCGATTTTATTGCACTGTCTGACGATCTGACCGTTGAAGAGGGTCGCTCGACATTTCTGCAACAGATTAGCGATGACTATTTTCCGACATACGTGTTTATCGTATGCGGTGCGATGCTGCGCGGCGCTCTGCCCATCAGAGCATTGTTGCAGGAGGAGAATGTCGCGAAGCCCATCACCTCTTTAATGACCAGCGATCTGGTTCACGCCGCGCCTGATGATACGCGCCATGAAACCGCCCGGCTGATCGAAAGCCGGGGGATGACGCTGATTCCGGTCACCGAGCACGGCAGGCTGGTCGGTTGTCTGGCAGAAAAAGAGATTGCCCACCTGCTTGCCGATGAAGCGACGGAGGATGCCCAGCGCCAGGGCGCAACCTTGCCGCTGGAAAAGTCGTATCTGGAGATAAGCCCGGTCGGATTATGGAAAAAACGCGCGCTCTGGCTGTTACTGCTGTTTGTCGCAGAAGCCTATACCAGCAGCGTGATCCAGCACTTTGAAGAGGCGCTGGAATCGGCGATTGCGCTGGCGTTCTTCATTCCGCTGCTGATCGGTACGGGGGGCAATAGCGGAACGCAAATCACCTCTACGCTGGTGCGCGCGATGGCGCTGGGCGAAGTGAGGATGGCCGACATGGGCCGGGTGATCCGTAAAGAGATGACTACCGCGCTGATGATTGCCGTCACCCTTGCCGCTGCCGGATGCCTGCGCGCATGGATGATGGGCATCGGCCCCGAGATCACCTTAATTGTCAGCCTGACGCTGCTCTGCATTACGCTCTGGAGCGCAGTAGTCTCCTCCGTGATCCCGATGGTGATTAAACGCGTCGGTATCGATCCGGCGGTGGTCTCCGCGCCGTTTATTGCCACGCTGATAGACGGCACCGGCCTGATTATCTACTTCAAAATTGCGCAATATTTTCTTGGGCTGAGCTGAAATAACTTCACTCTTCTCTCTTCACGGAACGCGCTAGCTTAATCCGTCGGCGCGTTCCCTGCCCCCCTCCCCCCAATTTTCGGCGCATTCATTGCGCATCAAGACGTGCTATCGTCAACCGTTAACAGACTGTTAAAAAAGGTTTTATGATGAGCACCCTCGAACAATTAAAAGCAAAGTACCCCGGCGCGCAGGCGTGGCAGATCGGCGACAGCCCGGCGCTGGCTGATGAACTGGCAACGTTAGTCGCCAGCGGCATCAAAACCGCCTCCTGCGGTTCATTCGCTTGCTGGCAGGCAGAAGATCCCGCGCCCAAACTGGGCAGTTACAATATTATTCTCAACGGCCAGGATGAGCCGGTGTGCGTGATCCGCATCATCTCGCTGCGCCTGACGCGCTTTTGTGATGTCACCGACGCGTTTGCCCGTAAAGAGGGTGAAGGCGACTTAAGCCTCGAATACTGGCGTAAAGAGCATCAGCGCTTTTTCAGCGCAGCCGGGATCTTCTCTGAAGAGATGGAGCTGGTGGCGGAAGAATTTGAAGTCGTTGAGCGAGTTTAAATAATGCCGCATCATGCGGCGTTTAATTAAGTTACTTCTATAAAACCTGCTCTACACCCTATAACCACATTAATAATGAGCCAATAATTCATTGTGGCTAATATAGAAATTAATTTAGTAACTATTATTAAATAGCATTACTTTGCGTAAGCTTATTTTTTAATTGCGACTCATTATCATAAATATAATCACCACCCGACTTATTATTCAATTATCAAATCCACAAAAAATAAATTAAAGGGGTGGTTATCGGCGCTAAAAATTAAAACTTTATGCTTTTTATAAAATAAAAACAAACCGTTAAGCCAAGTGAATACTTTCAGCAAAACCCCAGCATTACACACGCGTAAGACGTTGATTATAAGTTAAATTAAGCATTATTTTTAATTAGAAAATTTAAACAATTTACTTCATGGACAATTCACCATGCGTATCTATAATTCCTTTGTCGCCAGCTTTCTTTAAATTAAAGCCTCCTGAATACAGGGGGGTAATTTTTATCATGTGCGCATTAACCATTTTATTGATGCCATTTAAAACATTACAATCACCAGGGTAAAAATGAAAAGCCTATTAAATAAAATTAACCTCTCCACGAAGTTTATGGTGCTGGGTATCATTTCGCTTCTCCTCTTTGCACTGCCGACTGCTTTATTTGTAAATGAAAGCAGCCAGAAAGTGCAGGCCAAACAGGTTGAATTGAAGGCGATTCCGGTTGAGAAAAAGCTGTTAAAGCTGCTTAACCTGATCCAGCGCCACCGCGCCGAGTCCGCTATTGCAGTTACGCAAGGGAACCCTGCTTATCCGCCGCGTATTGCGCTGCGCGATCAGATCAACGTGCTGGCTGATGAGATCAGAAAAGATATCGTGGCTGAAAGCCCGGAGGCACATCCTTTACAGCAGCTCGATAAGGTCAATCAGCAGTGGCAGGCACTGCAAAACCAGATTGACAGCCGCAGCCTGACCGCGCCGGAAAGCCTGGTCTCTCATGCTGCGCTTATCCGCAGCCTGCTGGACTTTAATATCGACGTGCTTGATTTTTATGGCCTGTCGCTGGATCCTGATTTAGATACCTCGCAACTGATTACGGCGGCGCTCTTTCACCTGCCTGAACTGACCGAGACCCTGGGCCAAATCCGCGCCAGCGGCACCTCCCTGCTGGCGAAGAAAGATGGCATCAGCGAGACCGACAACGCCCGCATGGAATTTCAGATTGGCAACGGCGAAAAAGCGCTGCAGCTGTTTGACGTCGGCATGAAGAAATACCTGGGCGGTAACGAAGAGATCCGCAATCTGTTTGGTCGTAAAACGGAAGGTGCCGTTCAGGGCGCAACGCAGGCGCTCTCTACCGCCCGAGAGATCTTTATCACCCACTCGCGCCCGCCGATGGCACCGACGGAGTATGTGGCGATCTTTACCGAAGCCATTAACAACTTCACCGTGCTGGGTAACGGCATGAGCGATGAGCTCTCGCAGCAGTTAACTAAACAGATTTCGGCGCAGCGTAGCGCACAGATCACCCTGCTGGCGGTGCTGATCTTCAGCGCACTGCTGGGTATTACCCTGACGGTATTTATCATTCGCTCGATTACCGGCCCGGTTAATGAAGCGGCGCGCATCGCGCAGGAAGTGGCAACTGGCGATCTCACCTCCCGTATTGCCGTCACCGGCAGTAATGAGATGAGCGCGTTGTTGCAGTCCCTGATGAAGATGAGCGAACACCTCTCATCGCTGGTGAATGATATTAAAAACAACGCCGTGACCATTGCGACCTCCTCTGAAGAGATCGCCAGCGGCAACAGTGATCTCTCCTCGCGCACCGAGGAGCAGGCCGCTTCGCTGGCGCAGACTGCCGCCAGTATGGAGCAACTCGCCTCGATTATTCAGCAGAATGCGGACAACACCCGCCATGCCGCGTCGATGGCAGGCTCGGCAACCAGTGCCGCGCTGCTTGGCGGTGAAGCGATGGAGTCTGTGCTCGCCTCGATGCACAAGATCAGCAACAGCGCCGGTCAGATTGAAGAGATTATCGCGGTGATTGATGGCATCGCCTTCCAGACCAATATCCTGGCGCTGAACGCCGCAGTTGAAGCGGCCCGCGCGGGCGAGCACGGTAAAGGGTTTGCCGTTGTCGCCTCTGAGGTGAGAGCCCTGGCGCAGCGTTCGGCTGTGGCAGCGAAAGAGATCAAAGAGCTGATTGAAAACTCGGTGAGCGACGCGCAGTCGGGCATTAAGATGGCGGAAAACGCCGGTGACAAAGTGAAGCAGAGCGTCAGCGCAATCGAGCAAACCTCAATGCTGATCAACGAAGTCTCCGCCTCTTCTGCCGAACAGAGCTCCGGGGTGTCGCAGATTAATATCGCGGTCAGCCAGATGGATCAGGTGACCCAGCAGAACGCCGGGCTGGTTCAGCAGTCAGCCTCTTCGGCAGACGATCTCGCCGAGCGCGCGGCGCGTCTGCGCCAGCTGGTTGCCGTCTTCAAAACGCAGTAACCCGCTGCTGCTCAGAATGAACCCGTTCTGAGCAGTCGACCCCGACGCCGCCCGCATAGCCAGGCGGCGTCCTCTCCTCTCCCCTGTTTCACCGCCCGCTTTTTATCTCCTGCGCCAGCGTTTGCAGCGTCGCCTGCAACCAGCTTGTCGCGCCTCGCTTGCCGCTGCGTTTATGGGAGTAAATTTTCACTTCAAACGGCGCGATGTCGAAAGGTAGGGCAAAGAGTGTGATATCCACGGCTGGCATCACTTTCTCGGCGGCAAAACGCGGGATCGCCATCAGCAAGTCGCTCCGGGCGACGATAAACGGCGCGCTCAGCATCGACGGCGTTTTAAGCGCTATCTGCCGCGTGTACCCCATCTGCTCAAGCTGTAAATCAATCACCCCCTGCTTCTCATTCCACGGCGTCACCACCAGATGCCGCGCAGCAAGATAATCCTCAAGCGTCAGCGCGGAGCGGCTCTTATTACTGATAACGACATACTCATCCCTGAACCAGTCGATCTCATCCAGCTCCGGATGGCGAACCTCATCCGGCGTACTGAAGCCCAGCGCCAGATCGATCTCGCCGGCCAGTAATTCAGTGAGCGCCGGGCTATGCGGCAAGTAAACCAGATCAAAACCGAGGCCGGGCGCGTCGTATTGCAGTTTCTCCATCAGCGCGGGGAAGATGCAAAACGCGGTGAAATCGGTGATGGCGATCTGCAAACGCTCCGTCGTCGTAGCGGGTGAGAACTCCGGTTGCGGCGTCAACTCCTGGTTGAGGAATTTCAGCGCCGAGGCGATCGAAGGCGCGAGCTGGGTGGCATAGACGCTGGGGCACATCCGGTGCCCTTCCCGGTAAAAGAGCGGATCGTTGAGCGCGGTGCGCAGCCGTGAGAGCGCATGGCTCAGCGCCGAGGTGCTCATCGCCAGTTCATCCGCCGCAAGGCGCACAGAGCGGTAACGGTACACGGCATCAAAAACCGGCAGCAGATTGAGATCAAGACGCCGCAGCGCCGGATGCATAATATTCATCATTGTGTGATTTCATTGCACTTAATTCTTCAGACAATACCCCTTATGCTTAGCGCCAGCAATCTCACCTCTTGACTGAACGAACAGGAAAACCGATGAGCCTCACTATTCGCCCGGCCTGCCCGGAAGACGCATCCGCTATTTACGACATGATTTATGAGCTGGCCGTGTATGAAAAAGCGCCGCAAGAGGTGGTCACCACCCCCGATGAGATCCGCGAGACGCTTTTTGGCGCGGACAGCAATACCGAAGCGTTAATCTGTGAAATCGCGGGTAAAACCGTCGGTTATGCCGTCTTCTTCACCAGCTACTCCACCTGGCTTGGCCGCAACGGTATCTATATGGAAGATCTCTATATCTCCCCGGATTATCGCGGCCAGGGTGCGGGCAGAGCGATGCTGAAACAGATTGCGCAATATGCCGTGCAGCGCCGCTGCGGCCGCCTTGAGTGGAGCGTGCTCGACTGGAACCAGCCGGCCATTGATTTTTACCTGAGCATTGGCGCGCTGCCGCAATCTGAATGGGTACGCTACCGCCTTGATGGCGACGCGCTGCTGAAATTTGCTGAATAAATGGCGTACACCGCAGCAGCGTGACGGACATAAAGCCTCACTCCGCTGCGGTGATTTTTGTAGTAACAGCAACAAACAGCGACAGGTGGTTTGACCTGGTGAGCGGCGCTGGATTATAGGTATAGCGGGTACTATTCACTTCCTAAATCTAACGAGAAAAATATGAGCACAGATAACGTCTGGCATCACGCCTATACGCTCACCATCGACAGCAGCCCGCAAGCGATATGGCAGGCATTTACCGACACAGCGAACTGGAAGCGCTGGAATCCAGGCGTGAAAGCCATTCACGCCGAGGGGCCATTTGTAACAGGAACCTGGTTCACGATGGCGCTGCCGGACGGTGACAGCATCCGCAGCCAGCTCGTGGATGTCTGCGACGGAAAATACTTTATTGATGAGACCTGGGTGGATCAAACCCGCGTCGTTGTGGAACACCGGATTGAACCCTTAAGCAGTGACCAGAGCAGAGTTGTCTATGCCATCAGCACAGAAGGCCCGGACGCGCAGGCTTTCGGCGAAGGCATTAGCGCCGACTTCCCAGAGGTAATGGCAGGGCTGGCGAAATACCTGGCTAAAACCGAGCCAGGTATTGCAACGCAATAATCTATCGGGCCTCAAGCAAAGCGGGCGTAATGACCGCCAGGAACAGAGAAAGCGGATATTTATTCAGAGAGAAGAAGAGGAGATTTCTTTCACTTCTGCCTGCGGATTCGCTTCTTTAACCGCGCGTAAAAAATCAGCGAAATTATGGTTGAAGAGGGTAATGTTGTGATAAAAACTGACCTGTTTTTCCGCGCCATCGCTCTGCCATGTCACCACCCAGTTTCGTCTGTTATTGACCCTCATGTAGCCCGGCTTCACCCGTACTATTTTTGCAAGCGGAACTTTAAGCTTCACCGTTTCCTTAATCTGATAAAAAAACTCATCATCGTAGTAATAGAGCGTGCGAGATGCGAATAAACCGAACAATGACGGTGGCGTGGAAATTTTCTTTAGCCCGTTGCTCTCCGTAATGATTTTTTTCGGATGACGTAATGATTTATAGAAGGATCTCATTAGCCTCCAAAACAGAGCGACGGGAACAATTAGCATAAAAAAAGCAAAAATTTGCTGCATATACTTCTCCAGGTCTTCGGTGGTACAAACCTTCTCAGAACATATAAAGTGCATTTAATACCAATAAAACAACAAACGTAACGCCACAGTTCACTCTCAATCGCTGCTGCCGAGCGTATTCATTTCCGCCAGCAACCAGCCTTCAAAACTCTCCAGCGCGGCTTCATTGATTCCCGTCTCCGTCGGTTTTACTAAACAGAATCTTTTGCTCAGGCTTTCTGATGCAGGCCACGGTGAAACAAGCGTGCCGCAACGCAACTCATTCTCGATATACATATGCGGAACCAACGCGACGCCCTGCCCCGCCATCACGGCCGCGATGGCCATTTCATGCAGATCGTAGCGTGCGCCCTGCGCCGGGTTATCGAGGTCTATTCCGCTCTCCTGCGCATAGCGATGCCATGCATCGGGATTCTGTCGGCGGTGAATGCGCGGAAGTGCGTTTAACTGCTGATGGACGTCATCATGGGTTAACAGCGCAGGATGGCAAACCGGCAGCAGATTTTCCTGAAACAGAAACTGCATCCGCATGCCTGCCCACGCGGAGTGTTCAAAATGAATAACAGCGTCAAAACCGCTGCCGGGCAAAATAAAAGGATCCGTTCTGGCGGCGATATTTAAAGTGATATCTGGAAACAACGCGTTAAAGCTGTTCAGACGGGGGATCAGCCAGCGGCTGGAAAAGGTCGGCAGGACAGCGATATCCAGGCTTTTACTGCCTTGCGGCATGCCCATTATGTATTGCGTATCTCTTTCCAGCCGATCGAGGGTTTCACGCACGTGATGTGCGTAGCGCACGCCAAGCGGATTAAGCTTTACCCGGCTTCCCACACGGTCAAAGAGTTTACAGTTCAGCAGCGCTTCAAGGCGCGCAATCTGACGGCTAATCGCCCCTTCTGTTAACGATAACTCCTCTGCCGCCCGGGCAAAATTTCCGTGCCGCGCTGCGGCATCAAAAGCCTGCAGCGACGCACTGCTGGGTATTTTCCTGCGCATAGAAGAGACTCCCTGCTATTGCCTTTGATGACTAAATGTCACTGATGCATGACATATTATCGATTTTAAGCGGCTAAACCAGCTTGTAGCATGATGAAAAATCATTGAGCAAATCTGTTTGCTTGCGTTTATGACTCATATGGAGATGGGCTGATGTTCTATACCGTGGAGTGCTCGTATACCGATGCTGAAAGCGAGGCTGAATGGAATGCGTTTTACAGCCAGCAAAAGCTACCCGCATTAATATCTGTTACTGGCTTTACCACCTCTCAACGCTTTCGTGCTCTCCAATCTGGCTGCCCGGCTTATCTTGCCATTCACACTGTCGATGATGCGGATGTGCTCAGCAGTGAGGAGTACCGTTTAAAAGGAGGCGGTAATTTTTCCCGTTGGCAGGCCTGCATTACTGACTGGCACCGTAACCTCTATACCGGTGTCGGCCCTGCGCCAGCCCTCGCTTGCAATGAAATTTTGCTATTGAGCGCAACGCCAATCGGCTTTTTAGAATCAGAACTGGGATATCGAGGCCTGGAAATGGCTGCGGTGGCGCTGGATAAAACCCCGGCTCGGCGCGTTGCCTATGTTTTGCCTGCTGAAGTTGCTTCGCCCTTTACGGACATGCCCGGTGTCTGGCTCTACGAGGCTCTTACACCGCAGTTGCAGAGCACTGAAAAAGGAACGCCATAACGTCATGCCTAATCTGACTTTTTATCTTTCTGAAAACCACGCTGACAAGTTTCAAAACCTCGATGCGTTAACCGTCAGATGCAGCGCCCTCTGCTGTGACATCCTCGGCGCAGAACGTAAAAATGTGCATATCATTTTTATCAATGTAAAGCCGGGCTGCGGGCAACCGGTCTATGCCGAGCTATTTTTCCGTCTCACTCCATTGCGAACCCCCGAAGTGATGGAGAAGTTTATGCGTGAAGTGGATCTTGCCACGCAACAGGCCTCTGGTCTGACGGCCCGTATTCGCTGCTTTGGATCGCAAGCAGAACACCTTTTTGCCCGCAACTGACCCCGAGGTCGTGATGAGCCACCCTTTTCCGTTCCGCCAGATTGGCGATTTCCAGATAACCGCGCTGAGTGACGGCACAATGTCAGCCAGTCTGGAACTGTTATCAGGCATTGAAACCGCTGATGCGAATGCTATTCAATGCGGTGCCGGCATCGATAAGCCCGGCGATATTCATATAAACAGTTACCTTATTCACGGCCGGGGGCGGGTTATTCTGGTCGACGCTGGCGCAGGCGCGCCGGGGCAGCTCACCGCAAATCTTGCCGCAGCGGGTGTCCGCCCTGACGAGGTCAATACCGTTTTATTAACGCACTGCCATCCGGATCATATTGGCGGCCTGCTCAATGCTGAAAAAGAGCCGGTTTTCAAACGCGCTGAAATTATTCTGCACCCTCTCGAAGCGCTGCACTGGCGGGATGATAAAAAGCGCGAAAAAGCGAATGAGCGCGGGCAGCGTAATTTTTTGCTGGCGCGGCAAACCTTAGAGGCTTATGCCCCGAACGTCCGTTTTTTCAATGGCGAGAAGATAGCTGAGGACATTCTTCCAGTATGGCTACCAGGCCATACCCCCGGGCATTGCGGTTTTCGCATCTATTCAGAGAGTGAACGCTTATTAATATGGGGCGATATTGTCCATTACCCGCATATTCAGTCAGCACAACCGGCTGTTTCTATTCTCTTCGACGTCGATCCCGCGCAGGCCGAGGAGACCCGGAAAAAAATAATGGAACAAGCGGTCAGCGAAAAACTGCTCATTGCAGGCATGCATTTAAATCAGGCAGGATTTGCCCGCATTCTCCGGGATGGGAGTGGATACCGTATTGATTACGCTGAAAAATAAGTAGCTTGCCTGGCGGGCGGACAGGGACGTTATGCCGCTGCGCCAGGCATTTATCTTCTCCTTCCTCACCCTCTGAAGCTAACGAGGGATAAAAATTCGCTACCCATTCTCTTTTTTATCACTCCCTGTCTCGACCTTTTTGCAGAAAGCTATCACGAGACAGCCTTATGAGTGCCCGCTCTTTCAGTGACAAAATCATTGTCACTTCGGCGAGCTAACATTGCCGGTTTTTATGTCGCGCGCACGGTTCCGTTGGCGCGTTTCTGCCTCTCTCCAGCGTTAACACCCGCTTCGTTTACCTCTTTCCCTTAACAAAAAATATATTAATTTTTCTTATGTTTTAAAGGGCGGAGCGCGATTTCCTTAGTACGAACCACTACAAAAATGCAACTGATTTAAAAGTAAAAATCGCTATTGAAAAGCCTGAGGTGTCGGCGTACAGTAAAAATACTGTATATAAATACAGTATCAAGCACCACTTAAAGGAGATCACATATCATGGCTACTAATGAAAACAGCACCGCCATTACGGAAGTCGCCTCTTTTGCAGCACTGCGTGCACGTAAACCTGCAACCGAGGGTGAACGTGTTTTTCTGACCTCATGGAATGCGCGGACAGCCTCCGATCGCTCCATCAATTATGGCGAAGGATGGTTTATCGGGAACCTGGTGGCGGGCAGTGACGATGGCGGTTTTATCGCCAGCAACGGCGGGGCATACCACTGGCGACGCGATACGGATATTGACGCACTCACCGTTCACGATTTCGGTGCTGTACCGGGCGGCACCGTTGACTGTGCCCCTGCCGTCAAAGCGATGTACGAATTTATGAACGGTACCTTTGCGCGTGGCGCAACCAACAATCTTTCCAGCAAAGTTGGCGTCCGTTTCGGTGCAGGCACCTATCTGATTAAGCCGCTCGACATGCGCCGTTACGGCAAGAAGATCGCTGCCGACGACGCTGAATTGCGTTATAACCCAAGCGGTTACTTTGCCGCGGGCGACTTTGTCCTGCGCGGTGTGACCACCAGTTTCGGCAAACAGATTGCGACCCGCATTGTCTCCGATAAATCGAATTCAGCCGTGCTGGCGCTGAACCACCGTTATTTCTCCATTTACGGCATTGAGTGGGAGGGGCAGCAAACCGTCGAGCAGGATAAAAAGAGTAACCTGCTGATTGGCGCTACGCTTGGGGTGTTCAACGATACTGCCTCCAACAAGCAGCCGTTTCTGACCAACGAATGCGTGGGCGGCACCTTTGCTAACGTCTCCTACTTCAAGGCCAGCAATACCGGCGAGGCGACGATTTACTATCTCGACAGCCTCGACAGTAAATTTACCCAGATCTACTGCAGCAAGGTGGCGGGGCCGGTGATCAAAGTGGGCTGGAGTAACCGCAAAGTAGGCTCCTGGGATCACTCTACGGCGATTGAGCTTTCTGAATTCAACTTCCAGTACTGCTATGCCCCGGCAATCTGGATCCCGCGTCACGGCCAGGGTCTGATCCGCAACGGCTGGATTGAGCACAGCGCGGTGCCGATGGATATCAACAACGGCCAGTGGCTGATTGAGGCGCTGAGCATTGAATCATCCACGTATGACGCCGTGTTCTTTAACTCACGCGTGGTGATGTCGCAGTGGTCAAACCCAACCGGCGTCAATTATGACCGCACCACCGCGCCTGGCAGCGATAAGTGGTTCAGCTACCCGAAAAACCCGGACGGCAGTGCGATCACTGCGATGGTTTCCGGCTATGAAATGGGCATGTCGCTGTTTCAAAATAACATTACTTATCTGGACAATCCGCTACGCGCTAAGTGGTTGAGCGGCATACTGCGCGGCACCATCGACAGCAAAAAACTGTGGCTGAATATCGGTTCGTTCCAGATGCCGCAAACGGGCACCCACTGGAAGATTGAGGTCGATTGCCGCAGCACTTACTACAGCCTGGGCGGAAGCGGTCCGATGCCGGTAAATAACGATCGCTCTGCGGGAACGCTGCATATTCACGTTGCGCGCGGTGCTGCGGACGTTCCGGCCATAACCTACTGGATGGAAGGTGCGCCGGGCATTACCGAGGTGAAGTATATTGCTCAGGATTCCAACAAGCTGCTGCCGGGCTTGTGGATCAAACTTCCGGCAACCATTGGGGAGTATGCGGTGCACGTTCGCGGCACCGGTGAAACCAGCCAGGAGAAAGGGGAATGGGCCCTCTTTAAGCCGGATGGTCAGGTGCAGGCTGAAGCACCGAACGGCGTGGACGCCGAACCCCGCGCGTCGATGCACAACGGTAAAGCGGGCTTCGGTGCGCAAAGTGACGTCGCGGCAATCAGCACCCGTGCGCAGGACTCATCCAGCGTACCGGTTGAGCAATCCAGGCCGTATCAGTGGATGCGGGTAAATATCAACGGCGTTGAGTATGCGATGCCTTACTACGCCTTTACGCCGCAGATTAAGACCCAGCCGGCGGCAACCGTTTCTGTTGCCACAGGCGCTACGCTGAACCTGACCGTGGAAGCCAATGATGCCGCCAGTTATCAGTGGCAGAAATCCACCAACGGCACCAGCTGGAGCACTATCTCCGGCGCTAACAAGGCAACATACACTAAAGATGCCGTCGCCTCGGGCGATGCGGGGCAGTATCGCTGCGTGATCAAAGGGCAAGTTGCTAAGGCGGACTCCTCCGTGACGACCAACCAGGTGACAACTAAAACGTCAATAGTCACCGTAAAGGCCTGATGCGCCTGACTAAATAGAAGAAAAGCTACTCTCTAAAAATCCACGCACTTGCGTGGATTTTCTTTGCCTTCGGCTAACTCACCGGCTCCTGCTCGCCTTATAAATTCTTACTCATATTGATGCCGGTTACGCCAAAGCCGATGGCTTCATAAACATGGCGCGCCCGCGCGTTATCACCCGCCACGCGAAGGCGGATCTGCTCAACGCCTTTCGCCCGCATCTCATCCTCAAAAGCCCGCAGTGCACCTTTTCCAAGGCCCTGCCCCTGGCAGGCGTCGAAGATATGAAAATCATAAATAAAAACGGTTTGCATCGAAGCATCGGGTTTATACCAGAGGTAGCCGACATGCTTCTCGCCCTCCGCCAGCAGGCAGAGTAAAACATGGCCCGGCGTATTAACACCTTCCGGGAGATCGTCAGCGATCTCCTGGGTGGCTCTGGCCTGCGCCTCTGCCTCAGAAAGGCGATAGTTTGCAGCAATCTCTTGCGCATAATCCGCAATGAAATAGTCCAGATAAGCCGGGTATTCATCCTCACGCATGGGGCGCAATGTAATCATCGGTATTCCTTTTATTAAAGCGGGATCCGCATCGCCGCCCTGAGTTATCGGCGTTCACAATAAAGCGCCCGGCGAACGCTGTCAGCATAAAAGCGCCTGGCAATATGAATCCCCTTAGTTGACGCGAAGCACGATCTTGCCCTGAATACCGCCCTGTGAAGCGTGTTGGTGCGCGGCGGCAGGCACCGCGATGTACTCGGCATAAGCTCCGCTGCCTTTCATCAGATCCTGCGGAAATCTCATCCCCCATAACCTGCGCGAAAAGCGTGCGGGTTGCCGCCTCCCGCCCTATCGTCTCTGCTGTTACGCCTCGCCTGACTACCTGGACAAGCACCGCATGCCGCAGCATCCCGATGAACGGGTGGATCATGAGACGGTGAATTTGCGCTATAAAAGCAGCGGGCAGCTGTTTCGCTGGCCGTTCAACGTAGGGGATCGTGAGATTGAGTTAGTGCTCCCCGCCGCAATCGTCGTTGATGCCAGCGAAGGTGTGCTGACCACCGTAGCGGCAGGCGCAGGAATTGGAATGGCAGCAAGTTTTATGGCGGCGTCATGGGTTGGACGAGGCGCGCTTGTCACTGATTTGAGCAATACAAGCGCCTGTGGCTAAGCAGAGGCGCTGGCAAAAATTAAACGTCCAGCGTGCGAAGCACCACCAGTTCAAGGGCGTTACGCAGGACATCTTTACGGATCACATCCGTTTCAGTCTCTACGCGGGCGATCAGCGCCAGCATGATGTCTTTATTCGCCACCGTCGCTTTCACGGCCTGAAGCTCGCGTGTCACTTCATCAATGATCTCTTTTTCCGCCTCAAAGACCGAAAAAACTGACTGAAGGGTCTGCGGGAGTGTTGCGGTCGGATTATTCATTTTTATCACTCATTAAATGGGCCCGGATTACGCATGGTTGGGCCGGCAGCCTGGTAGCGAGGTAAGTTGTACAACTTACCCATGCAAACTTGTACAAGTTGCTACTATAGTGCCACTCATTCAGAACTGCAATGTCACATCTGAAATAATTCACCACGCAATGAGTTGTTATGAGGCGCCTTTCTTTCGTTATGCGCGTAAAGCACGCACCCGGCCGCCGCTAGTGCCAGCGCCGGGTGATATTAAAAACGCCGCTTATGCAGACATGCCGCCATCAATTACCAGTTCAGCACCGCTGACATAACTGCTTTCGTGCGAGGCGAGGAACAGTGCCGCAGCCGCCACTTCATCAGGGTGTCCCAGCCGCTTAGCCGGAATCTGCGCGCTCAGCGTCTGCCTGACGTCATCGCTCGCCTGGCTGAACATCGGCGTATCCGTGGGCCCTGGGCTGAGGGTGTTGACCCGGATGCCGCGCGGAGCCAGCTCGCTGGTCCAGGTTCGCGCATAGGATCGCACCGCGGCTTTACTGGCTGCATAAGTGCCGTAACCGGAAACCGCCATGCTGCCGGCAATCGAGCCGAGCAGCACGACAGTGCCGCCCTCACCCATCTGCGTGATGGCCTGCTGCACCGTGAGCACCATCGCGCGCACGTTCAGGCCAAAAGCGCGGTCGATATGCTCTTCCGTGCTCTCCTCAAGACTCGCCGGTTCGGAAACGCCTGACGAGTAAACGAGGATGTCGAGCTTTCCTGCCCTGGCATGAATGGTGTCAAACAGGCGAGAACGATCGTGCGTATTGGTGATATCACCCGCAATCGCCTCAACGTTACCGCCAATAAGCGTTACCGCTTCTGCCAGCTGCGCTTCGCGTCGACCGGTGATGAAAACATGGGCGCCCTCTTGCGCAAATCGCTGAGCAATCGCAAGGCCGATACCGCTGTTACCGCCGGTCACCAGGGCGGTCTTACCTTCAAGTTTCAACATGGCTACTCCAGAACGTGGGATGGACGCCTGATGATACATTTCGTATATTTACCGTCAATTACGCACCTGATATACACCAGATATAGAGAAGGTAACCTTATGTCGACCGATATCCCTGCCCTGCTGGCTGAAATCAACAGCACACGCCCGATCCTTGAACAGGTCGCCAACAAATGGTCGGTGTTGATCCTGACCGTTTTGTGCAGCGAACCCTCGCGCTTTAATGCCATTAAACGCCGGCTCGATCCCATCACCCATAAAGCCCTGACAGAGGCGCTGCGCCGCCTTGAGCGTAACGGGCTGGTTAACCGCCGCGTCATCGCCTCATCACCGGTGGCGGTCGAATACTCCATCACGCCGCTGGGCCGCTCCTTACAAGACCCGTTTGTGGCACTGGTGAGCTGGGCGAGGCAATACGGTGTGGCGATTGAGCAGGCACAGGAGGTTTACGACGCGCGGCGTGCCACGGAAGAAGAGGGGTAATTTTCCCGCATAAACAACGGGTGCAGGATTTACGCAATGAAAGCAGATAACAATTCAAAGAAGATCTGCGTTGAGCGAACAGCGGAGATTGACCGCTAGCGAAAAGTCTGGGGGGTTTCTGTATCATCCGCAGCCGCATACAACATGCCCAGAGTGCTCATCAGATCCTGTTCGACATGGATAAAACTCAACGTCTGGCCTGCACTGCACCCGATCATGAAAGGGATTCATATTACCGTGAGATATGGTCACTTCCTCTTGCTCCGCGTTTCTGGCAAAACTATAGCGGAACTGTAACGGTAACACTTCAGGTTGCACATGCATTAGCAGCGCTCGCTCCCCTCCGGTTACGTACTCCTGTACGCACCGGGGATCCGCTTACTTGCCGCCTTTGCGCAACTCGAATTATGTTGAGTACAGAGGCGATAAAATTTCATATCAGACGTCGGATGCGGTTTCTATGACTACACAATTTACCTTCACGATTAAGAGCGGGCGTTTTGACGAACATTATAACCCCTCCGAAAGTACGCGTATCACCACTAACTTTGCCAATCTGGCAAGAGGTGAGAACCGCCAGCAGAATCTGCGTAATACTCTGGCGATGATCAACAATCGTTTTAACAGCTTAGCCTGCTGGGATAATCCTGAAGGCGATCGTTATGCCGTTGAACTGGATATTATTTCTGTGACGATGAATATCGATGGCAGTGGTAACGCCTTTCCGGCAATAGAAATATTAAACACCACGATCATCGATAAAAAAACCGATCGACGCATCGCAGGAATTACCGGTAATAATTTCTCCTCATACGTGCGCGATTATGACTTTAGCGTGCGTCTGTTGGACCACAATAAAAACCAGTCAGCATTCACTATTCCGGATGATTTTGGCGAACTGCACGGCAATATTTTCAAGCATTTTGTCCGCTCTGATGAATACAAAAATGCATTTAAAAAACCACCGGTGATCTGCCTGAGTGTGTCCAATAAAAACGCCTATTATCGCACCGGCAATCAGCATCCTGTTTTAGGATTCGAATACCAGCAGGATGGCACATCGCTGACTGAAACCTATTTCAAAAAAATGGGTCTGCAGGTCCGGTACTTCATGCCGTCAGGTAGCGTTGCGCCGTTCGCCTTCTTTTTTATTGGCGATCTGCTGAGTGATTACAGCAATCTGGAACTTATTAGCACTATCAGCACCATGGAGACGTTCCAGAAGATCTATCGCCCGGAGATTTACAACGCAAATGCCGCAGCGGGCCTGCATTATCAGCCCGACCTGAATAATCAGGATCACTCATTAACCAAAATTATTTACGATCGCGAAGAGCGTAGCCAGCTGGCGATTGAGCAGGGGAAGTTTACGGAAAAACATTTTATCGAACCCTACAGGGATATTCTTGAGCAATGGTCTGCCCGCTACCCGCTTTGATTTATTAAAATATAAGGTCACCTGCTATGAAAACATTGCTCCCCACTTCTACCGCCGGTAGCTTGCCTAAACCATCCTGGCTGGCCCAGCCTGAAACGCTCTGGTCGCCGTGGAAACTGCAGGACGCAGAACTTATCGCCGGGAAACAGGATGCGCTGCGCTTGTCCCTCGACGAACAGTTACGGGCCGGAATTGATATTGTCAGCGACGGTGAGCAAACCCGTCAGCACTTTGTCACCACTTTTATCGAACATCTGAGCGGCGTCGATTTCGAGAAACGCGAAACCGTGAGAATTCGTAACCGTTACGATGCCAGCGTCCCGACCGTTGTGGGTGCCGTGGAGCGTCAGAAACCGGTATTTGTTGAAGATGCCCGCTATTTACGTCAGTTGACGAAGCAGCCAATCAAATGGGCGCTACCGGGACCGATGACGATGATCGATACGCTTTACGATAATCACTATAAAAGCCGTGAAAAGCTCGCCTGGGAGTTTGCTAAAATTCTCAATCAAGAAGCCCGTGAATTAGAGGCGGCAGGCGTGGATATTATCCAGTTTGACGAACCGGCGTTTAATGTCTTTTTCGATGAGGTCAACGACTGGGGTATTGCCGCTCTGGAAAGAGCTATCGAAGGGCTTAAGTGCGAAACCGCCGTGCACATCTGCTATGGCTACGGGATCAAAGCCAACACTGACTGGAAAAAGACGCTGGGTTCAGAATGGCGTCAGTACGAACAGGCGTTCCCGAAACTGCAAACCTCCGGTATCGATATTATCTCGCTGGAGTGCCATAACTCCCGTGTACCGATGGATCTCCTTGAACTGATCCGTGGCAAAAAAGTGATGGTCGGGGCCATTGATGTGGCGACCAGTACGGTTGAAACCCCAGAGGAGGTTGCTGAGACGCTGCGTAAGGCGCTGCAGTTCGTCGATGCCGATAAGCTCTATCCCTCCACCAACTGCGGAATGGCTCCGTTGTCGCGTCAGGTCGCCACCGGCAAGCTTAATGCTTTAAGCGCAGGCGCGGATATTATTCGCCGCGAGATTCTGAATAAATAAATCTGACGCACGACGAAAATAATAAAATCTGTCTGGCGACCGGGACGTTCGCCAGACATTTAATCAGTATGTAAAAACCACAGGTAGTTTCCTGCCTGCGTCGGCTAAATCAGCCATGAGCCGATCCGGCCATCAGACGACTTCAACGGCTCTGCATTTTTCCTGTCCCTTCATCTGAGGCTGTTTTAGTCGTTGCCAATGCGGCACTGAGATCGGGAAGCTTATTGATCGCTTCCATCCCACAACGTTCGTCGGACTCCGCGCCGCCGGTGCCCGCCATGCCGATAGCACCGATCCACTGACCGTGATATTTCACCGGCACGCCACCGCCGAGCAGCAATAACTCATGCACCGTATTGAGGTTGGCGGTCTCTGGCGAAGCCTGCGCTTGCTTCGCAAACTGCCGGGTCGGCGTTTTGGTCGACAGCGCCGTAAACGCTTTGCGCCAGGCGGCCTGCGTATTGTGCGGCCCGACGTTGTCATCGCGCATCAGCGTCACCAGGTTGCCGCCGCGATCGACCACCGCCACCACGCCCTGACGATGCATGTCATGACAAACCGATAACGCTTCGATTGCCAGCTGCGTAGCGAGCGCCTGCGTCATCTCATAAACAGTGGCGGGCGTCGCAGCCAGCGTCGTCGCGGGTCCTGCTGCCAGCAGCAGCGCGAGCATAAGACGTTTCATCTGCCCTTAGCTCCCGCGGTAGGTGGAGTAGCCATACTGGCTCAGCAGCAGCGGAACGTGATAGGTGGACGTTGTATTATCGATATGGAACTCCACCGGAATTTCCGGGAAGAAGCTCGGCTGTTTCTGGTCGGCGAAGTATTTACCGGTTTTGAAGATCACCCGATAGTCGCCCGCGGCAAACGGCTTTTCCGGCCACAGAGCACTGATGCGCCCGTCCTGATTGGTGCTGGCGGTGTTGAGCACCGTCCAGTTATCCCCCTGCTTCTGCTCAAGCGTCACCGTAACATTGGCGGCTGGCAGCCCGGTTTGCTGATTCAGCACATGGACGCTCAGCGGGTTTTTATCGGCCGCGAAAGTGAAAGCGGGCGCGGCAAGCAGTGCAGCCAGGGTTAACGCAGCGATAGACTTTTTCATGTTGGATTCTCCTGTGTTGATGACCCGGCTTTTATACCTCCACGCTTGCCGCAATTGCCTGTCAGAAAGATGACCATATTGTCATCTGGCGCTGAAAGGCTGGGGCGGCTCAAAATTTCGTGGCACACTGCGCCGATGAAACTGTTACTGATTGAAGACAACCTGAAAGTCAGCGCCTGGGTGCGCAAAGGGCTTGAAGAGGCGGGCTATATCGTCGATTACGCAGCGGACGGGCGCGATGGCCTGCATCTGGCGCTGGCGCACCCGTATAGCCTGATGATCCTCGATATTATGCTGCCGGGCATGGATGGCTGGCAGGTGCTGAAAACCCTGCGTACCGCAAGCCAGATGCCGGTGATCTGCCTTACCGCCCGCGACTCGGTAGAGGATCGGGTCAAAGGGCTGGAGCTGGGTGCGAACGATTACCTGGTCAAACCCTTCTCCTTTGCGGAACTGCTGGCGCGCGTCAAGAATCAGCTTCGTCAGCACCAGCCGCACAGCACTACGCTGCGCGTCGCCGATCTGGTGATGGATTCGGCGCGTTTTCAGGTGACACGAGATGGCATGCCCATCGCGCTGACGCGCAAAGAGTTTATGCTGCTATGGCTGCTCGCCAGCCGTCACGGTGAGATCCTGCCGCGCACGCTGCTGGCAAGTGAGATTTGGGGTGTCAATTTCGACAGCGAAACCAACATTGTTGATGTCGCCATTCGCCGCCTGCGCCGCAAAGTCGATGACCCGTTTGCGCAAAAGTTGATCACCACCGTCCGGGGCATGGGTTACTGCCTCTCCGTGCAGGAGCCAGGCGATGTATAGCCCCTCTCTGACCCTCAGGTTGACGGCGATTTTTACGCTGATCATGGCGCTGGCCTGCGGCGGCATCAGCCTGATCCTCTATAACGCCCTGCGCAGTGAGCTGGTGTGGCGCGACGACCAGACGCTGATCAACCGCGCTGCGCAACTGCGCCAGCTACTGGAAGATGGCGCTCAGCCGGAGTCGCTGCCGCTCTACTTCAACCGGATGGTCGATATTCGCCAGGATATTCTCAGCATCCGCCCGCAGCAGGCGCAAAACGTCACCATTAACCATACCGGCGTCGCGTTGCCGGATATCGCACCAACCCCGGTTAACACCCCGCCAAGCGCGCAGCAGCTGCACCGCTGGCGCAGCACGGATGATATGGATGCCTCGGCGCTCAGCCTGCAGGCCAACTCCCCGCACGGGCCGGTCACCGTCACGCTTGCCCGTGTGGCGCGTGAGCGGGCCATGATGCTTGAGCGCTACCGCCAGCAAAGCATTCTGGTATCACTGGCGGCCATTCTGCTCTGCGCTGCCCTTAGCCCATTGCTGATTCGCCGTGGGTTGCGGGCCATTGGCCGCTTAAGCCAGATTGTGGCCGAGACCGCCAGTGACCGGTTAAATCAGCCGGTGCCGTTGCAGGCGATCCCGCAGGAGCTGCTCCCCCTTGGCAAGGCGCTCAACGCCATGCGTCAGAGCCTGTCGACAGACTTTATCCGCCTCACCCAGTTTGCCGACGATCTGGCCCATGAGATCCGCACCCCGATCAACGTTATGTTAGGCCAGAATCAGGTGGCGCTGGGTCATCAGCGTTCCGTTGCCGAGTACCAGGCGCTGCTCGAAGGGAATATTGAGGAGCTGGAAGCGCTGTCACGGCTGACGGAAAACATTCTCTTCCTTGCGCGCGCCACGCATCGCAATATCAGGCTCAATCAGGAAACCTTCTCGCTCAGTGAGGCGCTGGAGATGGTGGTCGATTTTCTCGAACCGCTGGCGGAAGAGCGTGAAATGGCGATCGAGCTGAATGCGCAGGGCAGCCTCACCGCCGATAAGATGTTGTTTCAGCGGGCGATAACCAACCTGCTGACCAACGCCATTCGCTATGCGGCGGGAAACGGCACCATTGCCGTCAGCACAATTCAAAGCGGTGACTCGGTTGAAATTGAAGTGGCGAACGACGGGGAGCCGCTTGCCGAGCCGGAGAAAGCCTTCGAGCGCTTCTGGCGGGGAGATAATGTCCGTCACACCGCCGGCAGCGGGCTGGGGTTATCGCTGGTGAGCGCCATCGCCGCGCTACACGGCGGCAGCGCCTATTATCGCCACGCGCAGGGCAAGAACATTTTCGGCCTGCGTTTGCCCGCCTGACACGTCGCGCAAATAGCATTAAAAGGTGTAAAGCAGCGCCGCGCCATACAGGCCGAGGCCATAGGCCAGATGCGTCAGCAGGCTGAATACCCGCGCCCGCCACGGCCTGGGCGTGCGCGAGGCCGCAATGCCAAAACCCAGCGCCGGCTGCATAATCAGCCAGGGCGCAGGCAGCGTAAACACGCCTGTCAGCACACCCGTCAGCAGAAGCGGCTCGCGCAGCCATGACGAACCCTGGAGCAAAAATGGGATCGCCGCAAACAGAATGCCGGTGAGGTAATGGAATGCCCAGCCGGTAAAACTTTCCCCTTTGATGGAAGGCGTGGAGAGGATGGTGTTATGCCCCCCCTTTCCCCGCGCGAGCCACAACAACCAGCGCCCCACCAGCCCATAGTTAAGCGGCGGCACGCAAAGCAGCTTTTTCTGACACATTGACCAGCCATCCATCAGCAGCGTTGCGCCAATGCCGGTGACGATGATGTGAAGCACAAGAGCGTTATCCAATTTTCCTTCCCCTGATAAAGAGATGCTAAGGTGTCGGCGAGTGTGCAACGTGAAGTGAGGTTTAAGTCAACGGTGAAAGAGCTGGATATTGGGGAAGTGGCGGCGCTTTCCGGCATAAAACCCTCCGCGCTGCGGTTTTACGAAAAGAGGGGCTTAATCAAACCGATTGGCCGCAACGGGCTGCGAAGGCAGTATCCGCAAAGCGTGCTGAGTAAATTGCAGCTGATCGCGCTCGGCCAGGCGGCAGGCTTCTCGCTGGATGAGATGGCGGCAATGTTAAACCCGCAGGGCAAGGTCGCTATCAACCGCGAGCAACTTCAGCAGCGCGCGAAGGCAATTGATGAGACCATTTGCAAACTGCAATTATTCAGCGAAGGGCTGAAGCATGCCGCCCGCTGCCCGGCACCGGAGCATACGGAGTGTGCGTCGTTCAAAAAACTGGTGAGCAGAGGGCTGCGGCTGATCGCGCGCAAATAAAGTCAACGCAAATGCATTACTTATCACGATAGCGGGTCGAGCGACTCTCCTTCTTCGCCGAGTGCATCCAGCAGCGGCCATAGAGGGTTGACGCGAAGTGGCGACCGCGATCGTCAGTAATCTGGCAGCGGCAGGCAAAAGGCTCAACGGAGGCGGCGCCTTCAATTAACGCCGCGTCTTTAATCTGCGGCCTGAAGTCGAGAGTGATGCTAACGTTGCTTACCCACTTATGCGGGATACGCTGTCTGTTCAACAAATTTGTCAGCATATTCGTGTAATGGCGTACCAGAAAATGTATCAGCTTATCGCTAGCCTCAGGCTGAGATAAGGGAAACGAAAGATCTACAGACGTCCCCCCATCTCTGAGCGCAAAGTGCTTTAGCAGCCCCAAAGACCAGTAGCCATGAAAATCATTATTGCGGCTCACAAAGCTCGAATTGAGCGCGTTAGCGATGCCTTTAAGCTCACGTCGCCTTGCCATCATTACTCCCTGTTTGCAGATCAACGGCCTCGCCAATATTAGGGGTTGCGCACCTGTTATTGCCTTTCAAAAGATTATCCATGTTAGAACATGGCGTTAGTCTTTATGAATATACACGCGCACATTACAGGAATCGCTATGCCATATACATCAGCAACGCCGCGCCTCTTTTACCGCACGCAGGGAGAAGGTCCGTTAGTCATCATGCTTCATGGTCTGTTGATGGATAGCAGATGCTGGGTGGATAACGGCTTCATCTCTGCGTTGAGTCCTCATTTTCAGGTGGTGTTTCCGGATCTGCCCGGCCACGGGGCGAGCGATAAACCTGATAATCAGGCTGGCTACACCCAACAGCGCCAGGCGTTAGCCATCGTCAATCTGATGGATGAGCTGGGGTATGAAAAAGCACATATCATCGGCTACTCTGCCGGTGCCTGGCTGGCAATGGAGCTGATAAATGCTCACGCAGATCGCCTGCACTCTGTGGTGTTGGGAGGATGGGATTGTGAAGCTGGCCTGCCTGAAACGCCTGTTGGCAAGCTGACGTTTGAGATGTTTATCGCTTATGCCCGGCAAGTCGCGCCGGAACTCACCGCCTCACTCACCTCTGAGGATGAAAAAGGGGCTGAGCACTTATTCAATGAACTGAGAAAACATGCTCAGGACGCGGAGGGCTTTTTCCCCTGCCCTGTTCCCCTGCGGTTTTGGGCGGGTGCTGATGACCCCTATTACGCCACAATGGCGGCGTTAGCCACGCGCTATGACATACCGCTTTTCGCCGGTAAAGGCGATCATCTGAGTGAAGTGAATCATCCCAAGAGTGCCACGCTCAGTGCGATCCTCAACTTTGTCCGCAATCCTCAAGCATCCGGACGGGCATAACCTCTGTAGCGAGGGGGAGCAGCCACAGCAGGCCTGCTCCCCTTTGTCGCTGCACTCTATTAATTCGTCACTGCGGTTTTCATTGCCGGGCGCTGCGGCAGTAGCCAGAGAAACGCCACAATAATCAACGCCAGCGTCAGTGAGGCGCTATAGCGGCTCAGCGCAAGCCCGCCAGCGGCGACAGGTTTATCGAGGAAATCACCGACTACCGCACCCAATGGGCGAGTCAGAATAAACGCCGCCCAGAAGAGTGCAGTGCGCGACAGCGAGGTAAAGCGGCTGGCGGCCCAGATAATCGCCAGTGCGCCGACAAACAGCAGGATGCCGCCATCATAGCCCAGCCCTTCGCTGTCTGCGGTCCAGTCACCCAACGCGGTGCCGAGAGTCTGTGAAAACATAATGGTGACCCAGTAAAAGCTCTCCGTGACGCCGTTGTTCACCGAACTGACAGCGATGGTGCCGCAGGTCAGGCGCCAGATAAGCAGTGAAAGCATCAGCAGCGAACTCAGCAGCAGCGTGCCGCCCAGATAACCTATCCCAAGTGAGCGATCGGCAAAGTCCGCAAGCGTAGTGCCAACGGTGGTGGTGGCAACCACCGTAAACCAGTAGATCCACTTATTAAAACTGTGGCGCTCAATCTGCACCACCACGGCGATCAAAAAGATGATGGCGAAAATCAGCGTCCCGGTGAGGTAACCCAAATTCATCGACATAGTCACTGCATCACCACCGGTCTCACCCAGCGTTGTCGCAGCAATCTTGGTTAACCAGAACGCCATCGTCACTGCGGGGACTTTGCTGGCGGTAGAGACTTCTGCGAACTTATTTTGCATAGGAGAGGCTCCGGAATAGCCCGGGATGGGCTAGCGTAGCGCTTACATTATCGGAGTATTCTTAAGCGAGGATTAAGTAACACCGATAAATTGCAGAAATTTTGCGCGACAGCCGGGGCACGCTACCTGGCATAAATATTAAAATGGGCAGCATCAGGTTTTCTGCAGTTTCATATGCAAAAGCGGATAGGGCCGCCCCTGGCCATCATGCTCAGAGCGGCCGACAACCTCAAAACCCTGCTGTTGATAAAAGCCCACCGCTTGCGGATTCTGTTCATTGACGTCCAGCTCATCCGCACCCTGCGCGATGGCGTGTTGCAAGAGCACTTTGCCGGTGCCTTTTCCGCGCTGGGCGGCATCGACAAACAGCATCTCAATCCTGTTGTCACTGACGCCAATAAAGCCGACGATGGAGCCATCTTCAACCAGCCGGGCAATCGACAGCGTGACGGCAGGAAAATAGCAATTTTCTAACAGCGGGCGCAGCGCCTCAATATCCCCCTCCGGTAAGAAATCGTGGCTGGCACGCACCGATGACTCCCAGATGTCCAGTAATGTCGGGTAGTGAGCGGGTCTGCCCGCTTCAATCGTTATCATCATCTTCCTCTCTGTAATGGCTTAACAGCGCGGAATGCATATTAGCAGCCTCGAATGCCAGCTACACTTTCAGCGGCTTAAACGAATGGAAACCAGTTATCAAAGAGGTCACACAATGAGCACTTCAACCTTCACGCTATACGTCACCTATTACGGCGATCCGCAGAGCCGTTTTGACCGGGACTACTACGTCAACAGTCATATTCCGCTGGTGATCAAAGCGTTCCAGCCCTATGGCCTGCTCAGCGCAGCCGCCCTCTTCCCGGCCGTTGAGCAGACGGGAACCGTCGCCATCGCCGAGTGCGTTTTCCGCGATGAGGAGGCGATGAAAGCGGCGTTTAACTCGCCAGAAGCGCCAGAAGTGACGGGCGATGTGCCGCACTTTACCGATCTGACGCCGAGCATGTTGCGCGCCGTTGCGCTTTAAGCACTAAACAATAAGGCCGGTGCGCAGCCACCGGCCGTCTCATTTTTACTGTGCGGCAAGTGCCGCCACAAAGTCGCGGTAGGTGTGCAGCGGGCGGCCAAGCAGTGCCACCAGCCGCTCCCGGTCGCCCTCATTTGGGATCATGCCGTGGCTGACGTAGCGCTCGGCCATCAGGCGCATTTCATAGGCCATCCATTTCGGCATAAATTCTGCCATGCCAGCCTCAAAGGCATCCGGGCTGTCACCGCCATACATCACCTCGCGCCCAAGCACATCGCGCCAGATTGCCGCCGCATCATTACCCGTCAGCGTATCGGGGCCGACGAGGTTAATTGTTTCGACGGGCAGCTTCTCGCTCGCCTGGTCGCGCCGAAGCAGCTCAATAGCCGCCACCTCGGCGATATCACGCGTATCCACCATCGCCAGCCCGCGGCTGCCAATCGGCATCGGGTAAAGGCCGTGGTTAACGACCACCTCCTTAATCATCGCCTCATTATCGATAAAGTAAGTGGGGCGCAGAATGGTGGCGCTGAAGTTCATCGCGGTCAGCATGCGCTCGGCACCGTATTTAACCGCGAAATGCGGCACATTGACGGCGGCATCCGCGCCAAAAACCGAGAGATAAACCACGCGCTCGACGCCAGCTTCCCGCGCGATGTTGAGCGTAATCAGCGTCTGGGTAAATTCATCGGCAGCAACCGCATTGAGTAAAAACAGGGTTCTGATGCCGCTAAAAGCAGCGCGCAGGGCGTCGATATCCAGCAGTTCGCCCTTAACAACCTCCACATCTTCAGCAAAACCGGCTTTTACGGGATCGCGGGTCAATACGCGGACATCAGCGCCGCGGCGAAGCAGCTGGTCAACAACGTGGCGGCCAACACGGCCAGTCGCTCCGGTAACAAGAATAGTCATGATGTTTACTCCGTACTGTCTGGTGGGTGTAACCAGAGACTATCCCGATCCATTTTTGCCCGGAAGAGGCTATTATTTGCACACTCTGTTCCAAAAATGAGACAGCTAATGGATATCAACGCCTTAAAAGAGTTTCACCTTATCGCGGCAGCGGGCGGGATTGGCGCCGCCAGCCGCGCAAGCGGTAAACCTAAAGCCACCCTTTCGCGCAGGCTGACCGATCTCGAAGAGACGCTGGGCGTGCGGCTGGTGGAGCGCGGCGGCCAGAAGCTGAAGATCACCGAGGCGGGCGAACGTCTATTGGCGCGCACGCTGGGCGCCATCCGTGAAATTGATGAAGCGGTTGAAGCGGCGCGGGAAGATAATGCCGCGCCAGCAGGATGGCTGCGCGTTGCTGCCCCGCTGCTCTTTTCGCAGCTGGCGCTGGGGCGGCTGATGGCGGAATTTCGCCAGCGCTATCCGCATATCCATATTGAGGTTGTCTCGGAAAACCGCATGAGCGATCTGGTGGAAGAGCAGTTTGATGTGGCGATCCGCATAAACCCGCAGGCAAACAGCTCGCTGGTTGGCCGATGCTTCGCCAGGGACAAGCTGGTGCTGGTCGCCGCGCCTGCTATCAGCCTGCCCGTTACGGCTGGGCAAAGCGTGCCGACGATCCCAGCGGTAGTGATGTCAACGCATATCGAAGGGAGTGACTGGATCGTTGAGAACGGGCAGCGCCGCTTTACTCCGCAGCCGGTGATGCGCCTCTCCTCACTGTTGACCGTTCGTGATGCGGTTCTGACCGGAGCCGGTGCGGCGATGGTGCCGAAATCGATCGTCAGCACTTATCTTGCGAGAGGTGAATTGATAAGTTGGGGAGAGGCCGAAACGCTTACCGAGCTGTGGGTGCTGCACACATCGCGTCGGCTACAGAGCCCGAAAGTGAAGGCCTTTGTGGAGTTTATCTGCGAATACTATCCCGCTGGCTGGTTCTCTACCTGAGGCGAGCGGGAAGCGTAATAACAGTTACATCGGTGCCAATCACTGCTCGCTGACGGCAACGCCCTCGCTGGCAACGAGGCGAATAGCGGATTCATACACGTCGTTCATCCCATCCACCGCCTGCGCTTTTCCCTTTTGCAACTGCTCGAGAATCCCCTCTTTTTCAACGCGTTTTCCCGCTGAAATTAACGAGGATACCGCGTGCCCGATAACCATATAGACTTCACTTACACGTTCTGAACTTATGATATCCATTCACTTCCCTCCCGCGTAGATGCCACACCCGTAATTACTCGCTGCCCGAGCAGTTACGTGAGCAAGGTCTGCGATGTTGTCCCATATATTTATAAAGTAATTTACCTGCAAAATCATCACTATTTAATGAGGATTGTCTGAAGGTGAGTTAAATATTTTTTCGGTTTTAAAGAAGATGTTAGATATTGATACAGCTGAAGGTTTTATGACAATGGAAAATAAAAAAGGAGTGACGAAATAATCTTTCTGGCGAATAAAAAGTTAAAAAAGTGGCAGGGGACATCATCTCCTGCCGACTATAATCCGACAATGGCACCGAAACCATGTGCGCTTTATACCCCCAGTGTGACGAAGAAAGCTTAGAAAAACCTTAACGCCCCGGCCTTTTTCGACATGTTAACCAGCGCCGCTCGCTGAAATATGCCGATGCCACCCCCCTGGTTTTTGCTTAAGGATCTACTCAGCTAAACAGTCCCCGCGAGGTATGATATCGCTTCAGTCACATGTGGAGCAGAAGATGGATAAGGACACACTGGTTAGCCTGGTGAAATTTAAGCGCTGGATGGATGGCGAAACCCTGAAAGCCATCAAGGCGATCGACGAATCGGCGCACCCGCAAAAGCGCCACCTGATGATAAGGCTGATGAACCATATTTATGTCGTCGACATGATTTTTAGAGCCAATCTCACCGGTCAGCAGCATGGCTACACTGCGCTAAATACCCCGGAAACGCCTACCCTGGAAGAGCTTGAAGTGAAGATGGCCGACTGCGCCGCGTGGTATATCCAGCATGTTGACGCCCTTATTTCGAGCGATCTTGAAAAAGTCATCACCTTCCGTTTTGTCGACGGTGGTCACGGCGAGATGCGCGCCATCGATATGCTTAACCATGTGCTGTTTCATGGCACCTATCACCGCGGCGCGGTCGGCTGGATGATTTCAGAGTGCGGCGGCGTCGCGCCGAAGGATGTGCTGACGGTTTTTCTGCGGGACCATAATCACTGACGGTTTCATCCCTTTTTTATAGAAAGGAAGCCAGGAGCCAAACCATGCTGATGTACACAACCATAGGCACCGACGATTTACCGTCGATGACGCGTTTCTATGATGCGATTTTCGCAGTGCTGGGCGTGCCGCGCACTCCTGCGTGGAGTGAAACCTGGGCGATGTGGGGCGAGCCGCCAGACCAGGGGTTCAGTTTTTGCATCTGCCCGCCGTTCGATAAAAAAAGGGCCACGCCGGGTAACGGGACGATGTTCTCCTTCCGGGCACGCAGCGCAGAGCAGGTAAGGCAATTTCATGCCGCAGGGCTGGAAAATGGCGGCAGCGATGAGGGCGCGCCTGGTCTCCGAGAAGCCTATGGGCCAGATTTCTATGTTGCCTATCTGCGGGATCCGCAGGGGCACAAACTGGCCTGCGTATGCCATCCGTGGCACCCGGAAATAGATAACCCAGCCTGATAGTTCTTGTGTTATTACTGGTCAGGCTTAAAAACCTTTCCAGAACGGCCTTTATCGTATGGGCTTATGCATAAGGATTCGATGTCATGGAAATCAGTATTCAGACCCCACTGCTGCACTCACTGCCGCTGAGCCAGCGCAGCGGATGCAATGTGTGGCTGAAAATGGAGTCTGCCCAGCCCACCGGCTCGTTCAAACTTCGCAGCGCGGCCCATGCCTGCCGCTATTATGCAGAACAGGGCGCAAAAGGCTTTATCAGTTCGTCGGGCGGCAATGCAGGCATCGCGGTGGCGCACAGCTGTCGCAAACTGGGCCTACCGGTCACCGTCGTAGTGCCTGAAACCACCTCCCTGCGGGCGAGAGAGCTGATTGAGCAGGAAGGGGCCACCCTTGTGGTGCACGGCAACGTCTGGAGCGAGGCGAACGACTATGCCCTCTCTTTAGCCAACGATGAGGTCATTTATATTCACCCCTTTGATAACCCGCTGCTGTGGGCGGGCATCAGCACGCTGGTGGATGAGGTGATCGCCGCAGGCGTGATCCCGGATGCCGTGGTCCTCTCGGTCGGCGGCGGCAGCCTGCTCTCCGGCATCGCTCAGGGGCTGGAAAAACATCAGTTGAGCCATATTCCGATCTATGCCGTTGAAACCGAGGGCACCGCGTCACTTAACGCCTCGGTTAATGCCGGGAAGCTGGTGCGTCTGGAGAAGGTGAGCGGCATCGCAACGACCCTTGCCGCAAGCCAGGTGTGTGAAAATGCGTTTAACGTTGCCAGCCGTCTTGAGGTGAGAAGCCAGGTTGTTTCTGACGCTGAGGCCGTGCGCGCATGCCGCCTGTTTCTGGACGATCATCGCGTACTGACCGAGCCTGCCTGCGGCGTGTCGCTCTCGCTGCTCTATGACAACAAACTTCGCTTTGCCCCCAGCGATAATGTGCTGGTGGTTGTTTGCGGCGGGGCATCGGTGACGCTGGAAAGCCTGCTCGGCTGAAGGAAAGCGCCACAGCGCGTTAAAACGGGGCGGTAAGGGCGCACGCCCCTACCGCCGTGCCTGCTACCACTCGACGCAGATTTTCCCCAGGTGGGAACCGCTTTGCAGGTGTGCAAAGGCTTCGCTCAGCGCCTCATAGCTGAAGGTGCGATCGATAACCGGCTTTTGCTTCATCACTTCCAGCGCTTTCACAAAATCGATCTGATCCTGGCGGCTTGCCACAATCACCCCTTTGATCTGCACCTGTTTCGCCAGCAATGAAAGCACCGATACGCTGGCCTCATCGCCGGAAAGAATACCAATCTGCGCGATATGTCCGCCGACTTTTACCGCTTTCAACGACTCTTTCAGGGTAGCCGGGCCGCCCACTTCCACCACGTGATCGACGCCGAACCCCTGGGTCAGTTCAAGCACTTTATCCCCCCATTCGGGCGTGGTTTTGTAGTTGATGGTCTCATCCGCGCCCAGCTCGCGCACAACGTCGAGCTTCTTATCGGAAGAGGAGGTGGCGATAACTTTCGCGCCCATCGCTTTCGCAATTTGCAGCGCCGCGATGGAGACGCCGCCAGTGCCCTGAACCAGCACCGTCTCGCCCGCTTTCAGGTTGCCATCCACCACCAGCGCCCGCCAGGCGGTCAGTGCTGAAGTAGTGATGGTCGCGGCCTCTTTGTGGCTCCATCCCTGCGGCGCATGGGTAAAGGCATTTTGCGAACGCACAACGTACTCGCTCGCCATGCCATCAATGCCGTCGCCGGGAGTATGGGCAAAACCGCTCACCTCGGGGCCTGGCTTACCTGCCAGCCAGATGGGGAAAAAGGTAGAAACCACGCTATCGCCGACGGCAAACTCCTCAACGCCCTCGCCTACCTCTTCGACCACGCCCGCGCCATCGGACAGCAGAATACGGCCATCCTCAGTCGGGAACTGGCCGCTGGCAACAATCAAATCATGAAAGTTCAGCGAGCTGGCTTTAATCGCAACCCGAATTTCACCCTTGCCGGGTCTGCCCGGATCGGCGATATCTGAGACGGTAATGTTTTCCAGGCCGCCCGGCGCGTTAAGTGTGACTGCTTTCATCATGCTTCTCCTGTTACAGCGTAAATTTGCGTTAACCAGCCTAAATCATAGGATCACTTTGTTAAAGGCGAGCGTTTTTGTGACCGGGCACACACCGCCCCCGGCGTGGACTTATATCCCCTTGTTATGCCATGATGCTAATTGGTTAAATTTTTGTATATATGCCCGCCAGCCAGGGCTTATACAGATGGCATACTCGTTCAGGCGATAAGTAATGGCGTATTTGAATTCTTTATTGACGTTTATCGAAGGCAGGCCGGCGCTGGCCATTGTTTTAAATATTATTCTGCTGATCGTCTCTGGCATGTTTGCGCATCTGATGTGCAAATTCCTGCTGATTAAGGTCGTTCGTAAAGTCTTCTTTGCCAGCCATAAAAAAGATGTGCCGCTGGAAAAAGATCGCCGTATCGCTGAAAAATTATCCAATTTCGTGCCAGTTCTTACGGTCTATTACCTGCTGCAGTTTATGGAAAATATGCCAGCCTCGCTGGTAACGGCAATAAATACCATGTGCGGTATTTTGTTCTTTATTTTCCTGTCGGTCTTTTTTAACGAGATGCTGGATATCGTTAATAGCTCCTATTTGCGCAAGACCAAGCGTAAAAATCACTCGATTAAGGGCTATATCCAGATAGGTAAAATCTTAATTCACGTTATTGCCGCGATCATGATCCTCGCGGTGATGTCGAACAAATCACCGGCGATTATTATCTCCAGCCTCGGTGCCGTGGCGGCAGTGCTGATGTTAGTGTTTCAACACACGCTGCTTTCGCTGGTCGCCAATGTGCAGGTCTCCTCAAATGATGTCCTGCAACTCGGGGACTGGATTGAGATGCCGGATAAAAACCTCAGCGGTGAAGTGACCGATATCGCGCTGCACACCATTACTATCCGGAACTGGGATAACACCATCTCCCGTATTCCGACGAAAAACTTTCTTACCGAAACCTATACCAACTGGCAGGCGATGTTCTCCTCCGGCGCGCGCCGCATTATGCGCAGCACCAATATCGATCAGCACTCGGTGACCTTTCTCTCGCAGGAGATGCTGGCTCCCATGCTGGCAATACGTGGCGTGAGTGAACCGCTGTCAAAACTGCTTGATGGCCGCGATCCGATGGGCGTAGCGGACAGCTGGTTTATTGATAATGGCCTGACGAATTTGACGCTTTTCCGCCACTACTTAATGGCTTATCTCGCCGAGCGGCAGGATATTGTCAAAGAGATGTACATTGTCGTCAGGACACTAAAGCCGTCACCGGCCGGTATTCCGCTGGAAATTTACTGCTTCACCTCGTCGACTCTGTGGGCAGATTATGAGAATACGCAATCGGCTATATTTGAATATATCACCGCGGTAGCAGGACAATTCTCCCTGCGCTTATATCAATATCCCGCCGGCCATGATTTCTGGCGTTTATCGCAGCAGCACGCGATAGAGAAAAGCGCGCCGCCAGGGGAAGGTTAACAGGCTTAACGGCTTACAGTAGTGCGGGTCGGATCCCCCTCCCGCGCCTTGCCTCAGATAAACATCGCCACGTTACGACGGGAAAATATATTTTCCCGAAGCACTACGCATACCGTTAATTGATAAACCAAAAAAAAAGAAGCACAAAAAAAGATATATCTCAGACTTAGGATCTTTATCAAAAAAATAAAAAAAGAAAAACCCCACTTCATTGCAGAAGTTTATACCCGTAGCAAGAATCATTATTACCGTTGTGATATGAGCAAAGAAAAATGAAAAAAACTCGTATTGTAGTGATGATGATAAGCGCTATTTCCGGCACCGCGTACGCAGACTCAGAGCAGTTAATCCCCGATTTTTCCCCCGAAAGCTTTTCCGCCTCCGCCTCTGCCGGGATGCTGAGCGGTAAATCGAATGAGCTAGTCTATGACGAAACAACAGGGAGAAAAATCAGCCAGCTTAACTGGAAGATAAAGAATGTCGCCATTGTGAAAGGCGATCTCTCCTGGAACCCCTACTCCTTTTTAACCCTTAACGCCCGCGGCTGGACGTCACTCGCCTCCGGGGCAGGCCATATGGATGATTACGACTGGCTGAGTGAAAGCCAGTCAGGCTGGACCGATCACTCCACCCATCCTGATTCGGATGTCAATTACGCCAATGAATTCGATCTCAACCTGAAAGGCTGGGTTTTCCAGAACGAGAATTATAAAGCGGGCGTGGTGGCAGGCTATCAGGAGACGCGCTTCAGCTGGACGGCGCTCGGCGGCGCTTACGATTATAATAATGGAGCCTCAGTGGGTAACTTCCCGGCAGGCGAACGCGGGATTGGTTACAGCCAGCGCTTCACCATGCCCTATGTTGGGCTGGCGGGCCAGTACCGCATTGATAACTTCGAATTCAATGCGCTGCTTAAATTCAGTGACTGGGTGCGCGCCCATGATAACGATGAGCACTATATGCGCGACCTCACCTTCCGAGATAAAACCAGTAATTCACGCTATTACGGCGCGTCACTTGATGCAGGCTACTACGTCACGCCACATGCGAAAGTGTTTGCTGAGTTCACTTACAGCAAATATAAAGAGGGCAAAGGCGGGACGCAGGTTATTGATACTACCAACGACGGATCGGAATTCATCGGTGGCGATGCTGCGGGTATTGCCAACCAAAACTACACCATCACTGCTGGCCTGCAATATCGCTTTTAAACCCGCGATATGACCACCGCGTATTAAGCCCCTGACGGGGCTTTTTTATCTCCGCTATTTAGCTGCAATAAACCCGGCAATCGCCGCCGTCACCGCATCGGCGGCTTCCGTTGGCGGATGGTGGCCGGTTTTTGCCAGCGTGAGCAGTTGAGCATCGGGCAGAAGCGCGGCGATCTCCTTACTTAACTCAACCGGGGTTGCCCTGTCCTCTTCCCCGACAATAACCAGCGTCGGCGCGGCGATTATCGGCAACAGGTGGCTAATATCGCCCCGGTCAAACACGGCGGCATCCAGCGCCAGCGCTAAGCCTTCGCGGTTGTGAGCATGCATCATGGCGCGCTCTTCGGCGGCCTCATGGGGGTGGTTTTGCAGCCATTCTTCACTGTTTACATAGGACTGAAGGGTGGTAAAAAGCGCCTCCCGCGCCTCATCGGAACCCTTCAGCAGGGTTTCGCGCTGCCTGCGCCACATCTCCAGCCGTTCAGGCAATTCCGCGCGCGCGCTGGTGCCAATCAGCACAAGGCCTGCCAGAAGCTTCGGATAAGTCGCCGCCAGCCGCAGCGCCACCATCGCCCCCTGGCTCTGCCCAACGATTGTGACCTTGCCGAGCGCCAGTTCATCAATCATCAGCGCCAGATCGCGGCTCAGATCATCAAGCGTCCAGCCGGTGGCATCGTAACCGCTCAGGCCGTGTCCCGGCATATCAACAACGATGCAGCGATAAGCGTGGCTCAGGGCTTGAACCTGTGCGGCGAAAATGTGATGGCTGGCGAAAAGCCCGTGGGCAAAAAGCAGCACTGGCCCTTCGCCGATATCGCGGTAACGGTAGAGCGTGCCATTGATGCGCACCTGCTGCAGCGACCACTCATCACCCGCGTCAAAAGCCCTTGCCAGCAGAGCCGAATCTTCAAAGATTTGATACCGGCGAATCTTGCCGTTGGTGACCGTAAAGTGAATGATCATATCGCTGCCGACGGTGTGCTGCGTGCTGACCACCGTATGGCGAAAACGCCCCAGTACCAGCACGCTATCGTGCTGCGCGATAATCTCATTAATCACAAATTCCCGTGGCCTGAAATTCTGCGGGAAGGCTATCAACCAGCGCCGAACCTGCTCAGGCCCCTGCAACAATCCAACTGTCGAGACGCCTGGTTCGCCGTCGATATGCCACACCACATCGTCGGCCAGCAGGGTGACAATCTCATCGACTCTGCCCGCAGCAAAAGCTGCCAGATAGGTTTCCACGACCGCGCTGGCGGGGGGCTGATTCGCTGTAACTTCCATCTGCTCACTCCTGTTTTTCGAATAGTAATGCCGTAACAGAAGTCTATTTTTTCCATATTTTGAAAACTACGGCTAAAATAGGCGAATTATTTTGCATAAACAGAAAACAGAGACGATGGACTGGAACGATTTACGCTTCTTTTTGGCCGTTGCGCGCACCAGCAGCCTGACAAAAACGGCAGCCACGTTAAAAGTGAGCCAGTCGACGGTGTCGCGCAGAGTTAGCGCGCTGGAAAGCAGCCTGCGGACCAGCCTGTTTCTGCATCATCAGACCGGCTACTTTCTTACCGATGCCGGGCAGGCGCTGCTGAGTTATGCCGAAGAGGTGGAGAGCCGAATCGGCGCGCTGGAGCACGCCTTTGCCGGAGGCGATGGCGAAGCGGCGGGAACCGTGCGCCTGGCGACGGCAGAGACGCTGGCCAACCACCTGATTATCCCGGCCCTGCCGCAGTTCCAGGCCGATTACCCGGCGATCCGCCTCGAGCTGATTACCGGGGTCAACACCGTCTCGGTGGTACGAAACGATGCCGATATCGCGCTGCGCCTGGTGCGCCCGGAGCAAAACACGCTGAAGATCCGCAAAGCCGGGGTGATGGCCTCGGCGGTCTACGCAGCAGAGCCCTATCTGCGCGCTCACCCTGCGCCAGAAGATGCTCCCTTGAGCGGGCGGCGCTTTATTACCTGGGACAGTTCGTTTAGCCATCTTCCCGCGGCCCGTTGGTTTGATGAACAGGTTGAGGATAAAACCTCTGCGCTTGCCACCACCAGCCTGGTGACCCAGCTTTCTGCCGTCAACGCCGGGCTTGGGCTGGCGGTGCTGCCCTGCTTTATCGCTGCGCAGCAGCCGGGCTTAGTCGAAGTGATCCCACCCGACCAGGTGCTGAGCGAAGATCTCTGGCTGGTGACTCATGCCGATCTTATCGCTTCGGCACGCATCAAAGCGGTGGCGGAATTTTTAATGACGATCCTCAATCGGGCAAACATGGCCTGACGAACATTACCTGCCGCCATGCGGGTTTATGCGCCGCCGCGGCAGCGTATCAAGCAAGCGGTTAAGCTCGGTTCGCTGGCGATACTGCGCTGGCGTGTCGATATCGCAATGGATCCCCGGCTCATCGACAGCAACCGTGCAGGTGCCGATCTGGCGAACAATCGTCTTTAAGCTGCTGTTGGCGGGCGCGTTGCTGATAAGCGCAAGCGCCTGCGCCGGGAGCAGCACCGGATGGCCGCAGCCCTGCTCATAACCTGGCACCAGGCAGTGGTCATGATCCGGATGTTGCCATAACGCGCTGTAAACCGCAGGCGACACTTCTGGCATATCGCCCAGCGCCAGAAAAAAGCGCCTTGAGGTCACCGCCGCCGCACCACACTTTACTGAAGAGAACATCCCCGAGGCGTAATCAGGGTTATGGACAAGCGTAATGGCGGGCTGCCCGCGATAGTAGCGCGCCAGCTCATCGCCACGATGCCCGGTGACCAGGATCACCCGATCGCAGAGGGAGAAGGCGCTGCGAAGCGCACTGTCGAGCAGCGTGCCCGCCCCCCAGGGCAGCATCATTTTCCAGTCGCCCATCCGGCTGGATAATCCGGCCGCCAGCATTACGCACTCAATCAACGCCTTTTCACTCATCACTCGCCCCTTTTCACGCCTCGCCTTTCAGCACTGCTTTGATGGAGGTGATGATCGGCTGATAGCCGGTACAGCGGCACAAATTCCCCTCCAGCGCCTCTTTCAGTGCGTCATCATCCGGCGCGGGGTTCAGTTCCAGCAGCGCTTTAGTGCTCATTAACACCCCTGGCGTGCAGAAGCCGCACTGAACGCCGCCGTGGCGCACAAACGCATTTTGCAGACGTTTGCCCACCGGGTCGTGGTGCAGGGCTTCGATAGTGGTCACCTCCGCACCGTGACACTGGGCGGCGAGCAGCAGGCATGAGCAGACCGCCTTGCCATCAAGCATTACGGTACAGGCACCGCACTCGCCCACGGAACACCCCTCTTTGGTGCCGGTCAGGCGTAAGTCGTCGCGCAGCAGATCGATAAGCCGCAGGTTATCGTCCACGTCGCGGCGAATACGGATGCCATTCACTTTCAGTTCGATTGGGTGCATCTTCGCGCTCCTTAGTTGCTCTGCTCGGTTATTACGTCCTGCATCATCAGGCGGAACATATCGACAAATACCGGGATTTTGTACGGCGCAGACCAGCGCCCGCCAATGGCCTCATCCACCAGCCCTTTTAACACCTGCGCCGCTTTATCAATCGAGGCTGCGTTCAGCGGCTGGCCGACCAGTGCCTCTTCTACCGGGCTTAGCCGCTGCGGTTTTCGCATCAGCGCGCCGTCGACCAGCCGACAGATGCGGATGGTGCCTCGGCTATCGACATGAAATTGTCCGCTCAGGCTTTGCCGCGTGATGTTGAGCGCATTGCGCCGCCCCAGTTGCAGGTAGCACTCCACCAGCGGCTGGGTCATCGGCACCGGCAGAATAAAGCGGGTGACAAGTTCATCGGCAGCGATACCGGTGCGATAGCCATCGGTGACGAACTCGCTCACCGGCAGACGGCGCGTACCGCGCAGGCTGCGCAGCTCCACCTGCGCGTCATAGATAATCAGCGGCGGCAGGGAGTCGGCGCAGGGCGCGGCATTGACCACATTGCCACCGAGCGTGGCGCGGTTGCGAAGCTGTAACGAGCCGATGGTTTTGCAGGCGGTGATAAGCAAGGGATAGCGCTGCTGTACCAGCGGATGTTTAATCAAATCGCTGAAGCAGACCCCGGCACCAATCGACAGCCCACCGTCGAGATCGAAGATCTCTTTCAGTTCAGCCAGCCCGGCAATATTGATCAGCGGCACCGCGTCACAGCGCAGGCGCGCCTGTACCAGCACATCCGTGCCGCCGGCAATCGGCTGCGCTGCGTTTTCTGCCATCAGGGTTAACGCTTCTTTTAAGGTGTGCGCCACTTTCAGCGACACCGTATTAAGCCGGTGCACCTCTTTTTTAGGGCCGCAATCGAACAGCCGCTCGCTCTGGCGCGCCGGTTTTTTCAGGTTATAACCGAGCCTGACCTGCTCAAGGGTCAGCGGTAGCGTGCGGTTAAAGCGGCCGATGGCGAAACTCACCGCGTTATTGAGCGCCGCAGCACCAAGTTCAAGCACCGGCTCGCCGATCACTTTTCCTCCCATCGGCCCCGCTTTATCGGCATTTTCGATGGCGTTGATGATAATTGACGGCATATCTTTGATGGTCGGCAGCAGGTAGGTGTCGAAATTCTCCGACTTCACCACCCCCTGTTCGGTATTGAAATCCTCCAGCATGCCGTAGCCAATCATCCCTTGCAGCACGCCGCCGTAAATCTGGCCATTAAAGCCGACCGGATTGATCACCTTGCCGACATCGTGGGTCGCAACCACGCTGTTGACCGTCACTTTGCCGGTGCGCAGATCGACCGCCACATCGGCAATCTGGCAACCGTAGACCCAGGTGAAATAGGGGCTGCCGCTCCCCTTCTCCTCATCCCAGTGAATGGGCGGGGCCACATGCCAGCCGTAGGCGGATAAGTTCGCGCCGGTGGCGCGGGTCATATCGACCACCTGCTGAAACGTGAGACGGCGCTGTGGCTGATGGCGGTTGAAGACGTGCCCGTCGCGCCATACCAGATCCGCTATCTCACCGGCGTGCAGAGTTGCCAGGATGGCGGCGGCCATCCGATTTTTAATGGTATTGGCGGCGCTGAGGATCGCCTGTCCCCCCATCAACGTGCCGCGCGAGGCGACGGTAGAGCCGCCATCGGCAATCATCGCCGTCGCCGGTTCGCTAAAGGTGACGTGCGCAAGCGGTATGCCGAAGGCTTCCGCCGCCAGCAGCGACATGGTGGTCTGCAACCCCTGCCCGTTCTCCGAGACCGAAGTGGAGATATTGATACTACCGTCGGCATTAACCTGCATCAGCGCAGATGACGCATCCAGCCCCTCCGCACCGAGCGAGCAGCCACGGTGGCTCAGCGCCAGGCCGATGCCGTAACGTACCGGGCCGCCCTCGGCATTCAGCTGCTGATAGTGCGCCCGCCGCGCCTCGAACTCGGCTTTAAGCACCGAGGTTTCCAGCACCTCCTGCGCCGAGACGGTGTGATCGCACATCCGCTGACCGGCCATGCTGGTATCGCCCTGGCGCAGAATATTGCGCAGCCGCAGCTCCACCGGCGAGAGACCCACTATCTCTGCCACTTCATCCATCAGGGATTCATTGGCGAAGATGATTTGAGGCGCGCCGTAACCGCGATAAGCCGAGGTGTAGTTATTGTTGGTGTAGACGCCGGTGATATCGACGCGCACGTTGGGAATGTTATAGGGGCCCGCCGCCTGCACTGAGCTGCGCCAGGTGACGAACATCGTCTGCCCGGCGTAGCTGCCGCCGTCGGCGATGATATTGATCTGCATCGCCTGAATGCGGGCATCATCATCAAGACCAATGCGGTAATGCAATTTATAGGGGTGGCGCTTATAGCTCTCGCGCATCGACTGTTCGCGGTTATAGGTCATCTTGACCGGACGTCCCGTCAGCTGCACCAGCAGCGCCGCGCGGCAGGCGAGGTTATCAATAATGTCATCTTTGCCGCCAAACGAGCCGCCGAGCACCGAGCGTTTTACATTCACCTTGCTCTGCGGCAGATCGAGGTATTTGGCGACAATGCCGCGAATACGGTGCGCATTCTGAATCGATCCCGCCAGAGTCATAATCTGCTGGTCATCATCCAGCCACGCGGTGATCGACTCCGGCTCGATATAGGCATGCTCCTGGAACCCCACCTCATAGTCGCGCTCAATGATCTTCGTCGAGGCGGCAAACCCGGCCTCAATATCCCCTTTTACCGTGTGATGGCGGTTGATCACATTGCTCTCAAGCGCGCTGTGGATCAGCCGCGCGCCCGGTTTCAGGGCCTCCTCCGGGGAGGTGATCGGCTCGCAGGGCGAATAGGTGAGCTTAATTTTGTCTACCGCCAGGCAGGCGGCCTGATAGCTCTCCGCGGCCACAACGGCAATCACGTCGCCGCGATAGGCCACCTCATTGTCGATAATCGGCGGGTAATCGGGGATGATCACCCCCAGCTTGCGCTGGCCGGGGATATCCTTCCAGGTGGCGATACGCACCACGCCAGGCACCTTTTCCGCTTCACTGAGATCGACTGAATCAACGCGTCCCGCAGCGATATCGACATAGCGACAGACGCCGTAAAGCATGTTTTTCAGCCGGATATCGTCGCCATAAATCGCTGTTCCCCTGACTTTGGCCAGCCCGTCTACGCGGGCTACTTCACTGCCAACCAGCACCGTCTCCATTGTTATGCGCTCTCCACTAGCAAAAGGATGATTGCTATAAGCAATGGCTATGCCACTTTCAATTTGGGTAAAAAACAGACGAAACAGGGCGAAAAGCGGCAATAACGGATAAAAAGCAGGCAGATGCGCGCCCGGCCCTTATCAAGCCGGGAAAAGGAGTATCACTTTGATAAATTTACCGCCGACGGCGGCTATTTTTCGGCGCGGCGGTAAATCGGCATCAGCCGCGTGGTGCAGGTAAGATCGTCGAACACCTCGGTTTCAGCAGTGGCGATTGCCATCCCGCTTTTGCGCAGCCGCTGCACATCTGCGGCTATGCGTTGTAGCCCAAACCAGAACAGCCCATCCAGCGCGGTGACCTGCAAACCAGACTTCAGCGCCTGTTTCAGCCGCTCGCGCGGGGCTTTTATCTCTTTGGCGATCTGCTGGTAGGGCGCGGCCGTCGTACCGGTCGGATCGATGCGCCGGATACGCGTCGCAAGACGGTACTGGAAGGTATCGGGAATGGCGTTTAAATCAGTTTTCAGGCTGTAGACGCAGCCAAAACGCTTACCATTAAACACGACATTTTTCTGCGCCAGGCTGAATTCGTCGCGCAGCGCGGCAATCATCTGCGGCGCGCGGGTCAAGAGTAAACGGAAGGGAAGCTCAAAGCTGGTGACATAATCAACATTGAGCAGCGCAATGCGCAGCCGCTCTTCGGCTCCGGCATTAAGCTGGCGGCACTCATCCAGCACATCACGCCACTGCTGCGCCAGACGCGGCGTACCGGCGACGTCGGCAAAGCTATATTTCTCAATCTGATAATCAATTTTCCCGCTCACCCGGCCTTCCCTTCTGTATGAAGTCACTCTCCGTGGCTCAATTTACCAACTCCGTGACCTAACCGGAAGCAGCTATCGCCGCGCCGTGATAGCCGTCATGGCGCGAAGGTGAATGATGCCTGGATAAGCTGTTTATAGGGCTGGCTGACATTGCTCAGGCCATAAAAGAGGGTATAGGTTTTACTCTTAGCGAAAGGATAATTCCAGGTCGGCAGACATTCGCCGCTGCGCGGCAGCACCGGCTTGTCATTAAACACCTCATACCATGTCTCCCCGCTTTCACTGCCAATTTGCAGGGAGGTGATGCGATCGCCCGGCTTCACCGCATAGGTAATACAGACATGATTCTCTTTTGTCGTTACCTCAGCCGGTATTTTCTCAATCATACGATCGCCAGGCCCCGGGCAACCGGCGAGAAGAAATAGAGAGATTAACAACAGCGTTTTATTCATCATTTATTCCCGCCCGGTAACAATTTTGCGATATAAGCGCGGAATTTCACTTATAGGATCCTTCCCGCTGTATTTACCCTGGCTATCCGAAGAAAGAAAAGATATCCATTTATTTAACCCATACACCAGAAGAAGCCAATAATCAGCGATAATGGATGCTTGCTGTTCCAGAGGGTAATCCGTCAATTTTTCCCTATCGAGCTGATAATAGTAATTCGCAAATTTGCTCACCAGGCCCCGCACTCTTACCCATTGTCCATGCTGGTGTTGCCACACATGCCCCAGCTCATGAATAAAAATATGTTTGTCTTCCACCGAAACATCTGCACGTGAGAAGTCTGCGTGATAGTCCTCTTTACGAAACCAGAGTTCGCCATTTGGTGCCATTGCTGTACCAGGTGTCTGCAATCCAAAAGGGAAATAACTGTCGCAATGAACCCATACACGGCTATAAACGATGCTGTCGCCAAAGATCCGTCGCGCCATTGCAATTTCACCCAACGTCATCAGCCGTAACGTGCCCTCTTTGTATCCCGCATTCCTTTGCATCCTTCTGTTCTCCTTTAACAATACTGACCCGGCACATTAAAGGGTGATGAGTTTTCACTCTAGCGGTGAATATTAAAAAAAATCCTATTTATCAGAAAACCAGCCTCCACTCACACTTCAAATTAGCTCTCTTAAGCAATGCAAAAAAAAGCCCGGCGTAGGTGCCGGGCCTGGTTTTCAATTTGCAGGTGAAAGTATTTCCGGCAGTAGTTGCCGCAGATGTCCTGCGCTGAGCAGCGTCATCGCGGCCTCGATATCGGGGGCGAAGAAGCGGTCCTGCGCATAGTGCGTGACCTGCTCGCGCAGCAGACTGCGGGCCTGCTCCAGCAGCGGGCTGGTGGTTAAACCTTCGCGCAGATCCAGCCCCTGGCAGGCGGCCAGCCACTCGACGGCAATCACGCCGCGGGTATTGGCTGCCATCTCCCACAGGCGGCGACCGGCGGCGGGTGCCATCGAGACATGATCCTCCTGATTGGCGGAGGTCGGCAGGCTGTCGACGCTGTGCGGGTGCGCCAGCGCTTTGTTTTCGCTTGCCAGCGCCGCCGCCGTCACCTGGGCAATCATAAACCCGGAGTTGACGCCGCCGTTTTTCACCAGGAAGGGGGGCAACTGCGACATATGGCTGTCCATCAGCAGCGCGATACGCCGCTCCGCCAGCGCGCCAATTTCGGCAATCGCCAGCGCGAGGTTATCGGCCGCCATCGCTACCGGCTCGGCATGGAAGTTGCCGCCGGAGATAACGTCATTCTGTGCAGCGAAGACCAGCGGATTATCGGAAACGGCATTTGCTTCGGTTAACAGCACTTCGGCGGCAAAGCGCAGTTGCGTTAAACAGGCGCCCATCACCTGCGGCTGGCAGCGTAATGAGTAGGGATCCTGCACCTTGTTGCAGTTGTGATGGGACTGCGCAATCGCGCTGTCATCGGTAAGCAGATGGCGGTAGAGCGCGGCGGCGTCAATCTGCCCGCGCTGACCGCGCACGTCGTGAATACGCGCATCGAAAGGCCGACGGGAGCCGAGCGCCGCTTCGGTGGTCAGCGCCCCGCATACCACCGCCGAGGCGAAGAGATCTTCAGCTTCAAACAGCCCGCGCAGCGCAAACGCTGTGGAGGTTTGCGTGCCGTTCAGCAGGGCAAGCCCCTCTTTTGCCGCCAGCTTCAGCGGCACCAGACCGGCGCGGTTAAGCGCCTCGCTGGAGGGCAGCCACTCGCCGTGAAAGCGCGCTTTACCTTCGCCAAGCAGCGTCAGGGAGAGATGCGCCAGCGGCGCGAGATCGCCGGAGGCACCCACGGAGCCTTTCGCCGGGATCCACGGATAAACACCGGCGTTGAGCATATCTATAAGCAGTTGGATCACCCGTAAACGGATGCCGGAGAAGCCGCGCGCGAGGCTGTTGATTTTCAACAGCATTATCAGGCGCACCATCGCCTCATCCAGCGGCTCGCCAACGCCCGCGGCATGGGAGAGCACCAGTGAGCGTTGCAGGTTTTCCAGATCTTCGGTGGCGATGCGCGTCTGCGCCAGCAGGCCAAAGCCGGTGTTGATACCGTAGGCCGTGCGACCCTCAGCCATAATGGCGTTAACGCAGGCGACGCTCTGCGCAATATCAGCAAAAGCGCTTTCATCCAGAGTGACGTGTAACGGCTGACGCCAGGCGTCGCGAAGCTGCGCAAGCGTCAACTGGCCGGGAATAAGGTGTAGCGTGATGTTCATGAACGTTTCCCCTGGGTGGCGGCCACCATCGGTAAGTTAAGCCCCTGTTCAACCGCGCACTCAATGGCGCTCTCATACCCGGCATCGGCGTGGCGCATTACGCCGGTGGCCGGATCGTTATGCAGTACGCGGGCAATCCGCGCCGCGGCTTCATCGCTACCGTCGCAGACAATCACCATCCCCGCATGCTGTGAAAAGCCCATGCCGACGCCGCCACCGTGGTGCAGCGAAACCCAGGTGGCTCCGCTGGCGGTGTTAAGCAGCGCGTTGAGCAGCGGCCAGTCGGAGACGGCATCGGAGCCGTCGCGCATCGCTTCCGTTTCGCGGTTCGGGCTGGCAACCGAGCCGGAGTCGAGGTGGTCACGACCAATCACAATCGGCGCTGAAACTTCGCCGCTGCGCACCATTTCGTTAAACGCCAGCCCCAGTTTTTGTCGCCACTCTAGCCCCACCCAGCAGATGCGCGCCGGTAAGCCCTGGAAGCTGATGCGCTCGCGCGCCATATCGAGCCAGCGGTGCAGGTGCGGATCGTCAATCATCGCTTTCACTTTGGCATCGGTTTTGTAGATATCTTCTGCATCGCCGGAGAGCGCCACCCAGCGGAACGGGCCAATGCCGCGGCAGAAGAGTGGGCGAATATACGCCGGGACAAAACCGGGGAAATCAAAGGCGTTGGTGACGCCCATCTCTTTCGCCATCTGACGAATGTTGTTGCCGTAATCAAAAGTCGGCACGCCCATCTTCTGAAACGCCAGCATCGCGTTGACGTGTTCCGCCATGCTCTCTTTTGCTGCCTGCACGGTCTGCTGCGGATCGGATTCGGCTTTGCGTTGATACTCTTCCCATGTCCAGCCCTTTGGCAGGTAGCCATGCAGCGGATCGTGGGCGCTGGTTTGATCGGTGACCATGTCCGGGCGCACGCCGCGCTGCACCAGTTGGGGTAACACTTCGGCGGCGTTGGCGCAGAGCGCCACGGAAACTGCCCTGCCCTCAGCGGTGTAGCGTTTGATTCTCGCCAGCGCGTCGTCGAGGGAGCTGGCCTGCTCGTCGATATAGCGGGTGCGCAGGCGGAAATCGATGCGGCTCTGCTGGCACTCAATCACCAGCGAACAGGCACCGGCCAGCGTCGCCGCCAGCGGCTGTGCGCCGCCCATGCCGCCCAGCCCGGCGGTTAACACCCAGCGCCCGGTTAAATCACCGCCGTAGTGCTGACGCCCGGCTTCAACAAAGGTTTCATAGGTGCCCTGGATGATCCCCTGGCTGCCGATATAGATCCAGCTTCCGGCAGTCATCTGGCCATACATCGCCAGCCCTTTCGCATCCAGCTCGTTAAAGTGTTCCCAGGTGGCCCAGTGCGGCACGAGGTTAGAGTTGGCAATCAGTACGCGCGGTGCATTTTCATGGGTTTTAAACACGCCGACCGGCTTGCCGGACTGCACCAGCAGCGTTTCATCGTTTTCCAGATTCGTCAGCGCCTGAACGATGGCGTCATAGCACTCCCAGTTACGCGCCGCGCGTCCGATACCGCCATACACCACCAGCGCCTGCGGGTTTTCCGCCACCTCCGGGTCGAGGTTGTTCATTAACATGCGCAGCGGCGCTTCGGTCAGCCAGTTTTTGGCCGTCAGCGCCGTGCCTCGCGGGGCGCGGATCGCCTGCGGGCGAGAGGGGGTATGCGACATCGTTGTTCTCCTGAAATCACGCGATGAGTATGTAAACACATATACTTGTCTATACAATTGCGCGCAAGGCAGGATTTAACACTTAAGATACATTTTTCTGATAGTGCGCTAACAATCACGCTTTTGCTGCTGACAGCGCTCAGGAGCCGAAATGGCCCTGTAAACGGTAGCGGGAGCCGGGGTAAAGCAGGCTGGCGTGGGAGACAATCTGCGATGTCGACCAGGTACGGCGGCGGATCAACAGGCAGGGATCGTGCTCCTGGATCTGCAACAAGCGGCACTCTTCAGCCGAGGCATGCACGGCTTCCACAATGTGCTCCCCTTCAGTGAGCGGTGCAATCAGCGACAGATAAGCATGAGCGGTAGTCTGCGTGTAATCCTGTTGCAGATACTCCGGCACCACGTCGGCATTGACCCAGCGCTCCTCAATCTGCACCGGGGTGCCATTCTCAAAATGCACCATGCGCGAGTGAAAAATGCGTGTCCCTTCCGCCACGTTTAACGCCGCGGCCTGGGTTGCGTCGGCGGCGCGCGCCTCCAGCAGCAGCACTTCACAGCGGTGCTGATGATGGCGGTCGGCAATCTCATCAGCAATGCTGCGCACCTCGAACAGCGCCGATTGCCCTTTCGGCTCGGCGACAAAGGTGCCGACGCCTTGCAAGCGTACCAGTAGCCCCTCATCGGTCAGCGCGCGCACCGCGCGGTTAATGGTCATGCGGCTAAAACCAAACTGCGCTACCAGCTCCGCTTCAGAGGGGATGCGATCGTGCGGGCGCCAGATACCGGCGGCGATCTTCTCGCTGATGGCCTGCTTGACCTTCTCGTAAAAGGGCACGGGCGCGGTGGCCGGGGCCACCCGGGGGCGGGGTGAATACATAGCGCGGCAATTCCTTATTGTTATTTGTCAGGTGAGTATATCACTGCCACCAATGCAGGATTTGCCAGGCCAGCCGGGCAGCGGTTTTCGCGCCCTGCCCTGTGTGATCAAACGTTGGATTAAACTCCACTAAATCCACCGCCTGCACTTTGCCGCTGCGACACAGCGGCTCGATAATGCGCAGCAGTAGGTGCACCGGCACACCCAGCGCCGCTGGCGCAGAGACGGCGGGCATCTCCCAGGCGGGCAGCACGTCGAGATCGATGGTCAGATAGATCCTGTCGTGCTGCTCAATGATGCGTTTAATTTCCGGTAGCGCTTCGGTTTCGAAGGCGTTTAACAGCGCCAGATCCTCAACTACCGTCACGTTGCGGCGCGTTGCCTCATCCCACAGCGCTTGAGTATTGGCCGCCTGGCTGGCACCGAAACAGGTGTAGTGAAAGCCGCGCTGCTGAGTGTCGCACTGCTGGGCCAGCTGGCGAAACGGCGTGCCGGAGCTGGCGCGCGTCGCGTGGCGTAAATCGAGGTGCGCATCGAGATTGATAATCGCAACCTGCTCATGGGGGAAAGCATCAAGGATTGCCGAGCCGTGACCAAACGCCGTTTCATGCCCGCCGCCAAACACCAGCGTGCGCATCTGCGCCTGCTGGCAGGCGAGCACCGCATCATGCAGCGCCTGCTGCGCCTGCTCCAGCGCCTCCGGCCGGGCAACAATATTACCCAAATCAACAAGATGCTGATGCCCGCCGTGGCTGGCCATATTAGCCAGTGCTGTACGCAGGGCAAACGGCCCCTTCGCGGCCCCCGCGCGCCCCTGATTGCGCTTCACGCCCTCATCACAGGCAAAGCCGAGCAGCGCCGTCTTGCCGCCGTGCTGCTCGGGCGCAAATGTCGCCGCCTGAGTGACGGTCTGAAACAGGCGCAGGGCATTTGCCGCTTCGCCGCTGTCATCCCTGCCCTGCCAGCACGCAGGCGCTACCGGCTTCCATAGATTCATGCAGTGACCTCGCCACGGAAAATGCGTTGATAAAGCGGATTACGTCCCGGCTCGTAGATCATCTCCACCGGATGATTAGCGTCCCAGACGACAAAATCGGCGACAAACCCGGCGGCCAGCTGACCATGGGTTTGCTTACGACCAAGCGCCTGCGCGGCATGACGCGTGACACCCGCCCAGGCCTCTTCCGGCGTCAGGCCAAACTTCACGCAGGCCATATTCATCGCCAGATGCAGGCTGGCAAAGGGGCTGGTGCCAGGGTTGAAATCCGTTGCTACCGCCATCGGCACCCCCTGCTGGCGCAGCAGGGCGACCGGCGGTTTTTGCGTTTCATTAAGAAAATAGAAGGCACCGGGCAGCAGAACGGCAACGGTGCCGCTGGCGCGCATCGCCATCACGCCCGATTCGCTCAGGTACTCAATATGATCGGCGGATAAGCCCTTAAAGCGGCTGACCAGCTCCGCGCCGCCCAACGAGGAGAGCTGCTCAACATGGCCTTTCACCGGAATGCCGAGCGCCTGCGCGGCGCGAAACACCTGCTCGGTTTGCGACGGGGTAAAGCCGACGTTTTCACAAAACGCATCTACTGCTTCAAACAGCCCTTTGTCCGCAAGGGTGGGCAAAATGGTGTTGCAGACCAGATCAATGTAGGCCTGCGGGTCCGTTTTATACTCCGGCGGCGCGGCGTGCGCGGCGAGCAGCGTGCGGCTCACTTCCACCGCGTTGTTTTGCGCAAGCTTACCGGCGACGCGCAGCATCTTCTCTTCGCTGGCGACATCCAGCCCGTAACCCGATTTGATCTCAATCGTGGTGACGCCTTCGCGCATCAGCCGTTCAAGCCGCGACTGCGCGAGAGCAAGCAGTTCGCCTTCGTGGCTTTCCCGGGTCGCCCGCACGGTTGAGCTGATCCCGCCGCCTTCGGCGCTAATCTGCTGATACGAAACACCGTTTAACCGCTGCTCCCACTCCTGGGCGCGGTTACCGGCAAAAATAAGGTGGGTATGACAGTCGATTAAACCGGGCGTCACCAGACGGCCCTGCAGATCGCTGCTCTGCGGCACATGCGCGGGCAGTTCACTCTCCGGCACGATTGCCCGGATCTGCCCGTTGCGCACCACGACGGCATGGCGCTCAAGCAGGCCATAGGGTTCTGCTCGCGTGGGATCCATGGTCGCAAGCGTTGCGTTACGCCACAGACGATCGTCAGAGGTCAGCTCAGTCATATGGTTCTCTTGTCATGTGTTGTATAGACATTTATTTGCATAATGATTCGCTTGTCAACTCTGCGGCGCGTTTGCTGCGGGCAGTGCCGCCAATAACATGGCTGCAAGCAGCAAACTGTGACGCACCACATAAAATTAGCCTTATATTTCAACCGCAAATGAACCGTTTCAGCAGCGCAAAAAAATCGTCGCCCAAGGGCAATTTATTTAGCAGTGAAAGTATTGTGTCGCCAAAGCCCGACACTGTGTAAGTTGCTAAAATTAAATAGAAAAAAGGCTCTTGTAAGGGCAAAAAATTAAGCGTACATTAGCCCCCGTTTGGTGATGAATTCACCCGAAATTCTGAGATGGCGCTGTGGCCGAAAGGGAGAAAATTCTCATTTTCGTTTTGGCGTAGTTTCACCTCTCTATACTCAGTCCTGACAGATCATTAATGCATACTTTGTGTGCGGAGCGATGAACGTGAAATATTTCTTTATGGGCATATCGGTGATGGTTATCGTGTGGGCCGGTACATTCGCCCTGATGATCTAGCCTGAGCCATAGCGCAGAAAAAAATAAGGAGCCATGCGGCTCCTTTTTTTATGGCTGATTGTTATGGCTGGGTCTCTTCCGCCGCCCCTTTTGGCGTCACGGGAAGCAGGCCATCGGCGCGGAACATCGCTTTGATGCCGCGCACCGCCTGGCGGATACGATCGCGGTTCTCAATGAGCGCAAAGCGCACATGGGTATCGCCATAATCACCAAAGCCGACGCCGGGCGAGACGCACACTTTCGCCTCCTTCAGCAGCTTTTTCGCAAACTCCAGCGAGCCCATCGCCGCATACTGCTCCGGGATTTTTGCCCAGACGTACATTGATGCTTTCGGCATCTCGACCATCCAGCCCGCTTCATGCAGCCCTTTGACCAGCACATCGCGGCGGCGCTTATATTGCGCGGCGATATCGTGCACGCACTGCTGATCCCCTTCCAGCGCAGCAATTGCCGCAACCTGTAGCGGTGTGAAGGTGCCGTAATCGTGGTAGCTTTTGATACGCGCCAGCGCGTTGACCAGCGTCGGGTTGCCGACCATAAAGCCAATGCGCCAGCCCGCCATATTGTAACTTTTCGACAGGGTGAAGAACTCAACGGCGACATCGCGCGCGCCGGGCACCTGCATAATGGAGGGCGCTTTCCAGCCATCAAAGACGATATCGGCGTAGGCCAGATCGTGCACCACCAGCACATCGTAACGCTTCGCCAGCGCCACCACTTTCTCGAAGAACTCCAGCTCCACGCACTGCGCGGTCGGGTTCGACGGGAAACCTAAAATCATCATTTTCGGCTTCGGATAGCTTTCGCGGATCGCTCGCTCCAGTTCATTGAAGAAGTCGACACCTTCCACCAGCGGCACCGATCGCACCTGCGCACCGGCGATCACCGCGCCGTAGATATGAATCGGATAGCTCGGATTCGGCACCAGCACGGTATCGCCGTGATCCAGCGTTGCCAGCATCAGGTGCGCCAGCCCCTCTTTCGAACCGATGGTGACAATCGCCTCCGTTTCCGGGTCAATGTCCACCTGGTAACGATCCTGATACCAGCGTGAAATTGCCCGGCGCAGACGCGGAATACCGCGCGAGGTGGAGTACCCGTGCGTGTCGGGGCGCTGCGCCACGGTGCAGAGTTTTTCCACAATATGCGGCGGGGTGGCGCCATCCGGGTTGCCCATACTGAAATCGATAATGTCCTCGCCGCGGCGTCGCGCAGCCATTTTCAGTTCAGCAGTGATATTAAACACATAGGGGGGAAGACGATCGATACGCGTGAAACGGCGTTCAGGACTGGAGTCAGCCATAGATTCCTCGAAGTTACGTTAGCGCCCGGACCGTCCGAGCGACGTCGCTGCATGTGCAGCCTGTTCAGAACATAGCCTGATTAAATTCCACCTGTCGAGAGGGAAACGAAAAAATAGTGCGGTAGCGCAAAAGAGGAAACGTAATTTGAGCAACCGAAAAGTGATTGCCGCTTAAGAGGATGAGAGCAGCTTTTTATTAACAATATGATAAAAAGAAAATTACCTTACACCCAGCCGGGTTAAGGTATCTCCAGCCCTGCGTCGGATATCTTTTAATCCCCTTTTTAAAAAAGGGTTTTTCCCCATTCATCTAATCAATGGTTAACTGGTGATCTGCCGCCGGGTTTTTTATCATAGCCCTTTGACCTCTATCACATGAGTCCTCCGTGCACGAAATATTCGACATGTTGCTGGCGGTTTTTGACCGCGCGGCGTTGATGCTGATCTGCCTCTTCTTTCTGATCCGCATCCGCCTGTTTCGCGAGCTGCTGCATAAAACCGCTCACTCACCGAAGGAGTTGCTCGGCGTAACGGCGATCTTCTCTCTGTTTGCGCTGTTCAGCACCTGGTCCGGCGTGCCGGTGGAGGGATCGCTGGTCAACGTGCGCATTATTGCCGTGATGTCCGGCGGTATCCTGTTTGGCCCGTGGGTCGGCATTATTACCGGCATTATCGCCGGCACGCACCGCTACCTGATTGATATTGGCGGGGTGACTGCCGTGCCCTGTTTTATCACCAGTATTATCGCTGGCGTGATGTCGGGGCTGATTAACCGAAAGTTCCCCAAAGCCCAGCACTGGCGCGCCGGGATTATCGGCGGGATGATTTGCGAAAGCCTGACCATGCTGCTGGTGGTGATCTGGGCGCCTTCTACCGCGCTGGGGCTGGATATCGTGGCGAAAATCGGCGCGCCGATGATCTTCGGCACGGTCTGTATCGGCTTTATTGTGCTGCTGGTGCAGAGCGTCGAGGGGGAAAAAGAGGCGATTGCCGGGCGGCAGGCGCGGCTGGCGCTGGATATTGCCAATAAAACGCTGCCGCTATTTCGCAATGTGAACAGCGAGTCGCTGCGCCAGGTGTGCGACATCATTCGCCGCGATATTGACGCCGATGCGGTGGCGATCACCAACGTTGATCACGTGCTGGCGTATGTCGGGGTGGGCGAAAATAACTACCTCGACAACGATGATATTATTAGCCCGACCACCCAGCAGGCGATTACCACCGGTGAAATTATCATTAAAAACAATGATGAAGCGCACCGCACGCCGGAGATCCACTCGATGCTGGTGATCCCGCTGCGCGAGCAGGGCATCGTCACCGGCACGCTAAAAATCTACTACTGCCACGCGCATCAGATTACCTCCGCATTGCAGGATATGGCGGTCGGCTTATCGCAGATTATCTCAACGCAGTTAGAAGTCTCACGCGCCGAACAGCTGCGCGAGATGGCCAATAAAGCGGAGCTGCGCGCACTGCAAAGTAAAATTAACCCCCACTTTCTCTTTAACGCCCTGAATGCCATCTCCTCATCCATTCGCCTCAATCCCGATACCGCACGCCAGCTGATTTACAATCTGTCGCGCTACCTGCGCTATAACATTGAATTAAAAGATGATGAGCAGATCGACATTAAAAAAGAGCTTTACCAAATCAAGGACTATATCGCCATTGAGCAGGCGCGCTTCGGCGATAAGCTGACGGTAATCTATGATATCGATGAAGAGGTGAGCTGCGTGATCCCGAGCCTGCTGATCCAGCCGCTGGTAGAGAATGCGATTGTCCACGGTATTCAGCCCTGTAAAGGCAAAGGCGTGGTCACCATTAGCGTGGAAGAGTGCGGCAACCGGGTGCGCATTGCGGTGCGCGATACCGGCAACGGCATTGCGCCGGAAATGATTGCCCGCGTCGAAGCAGACGAAATGCCGGGGAATAAAATTGGTCTGCTGAATGTTCATCAGCGGGTGAAACTACTGTATGGCGAAGGGCTGCATATTCGCCGCCTGATGCCGGGCACCGAAATCGCCTTTTATGTGCCCCGCCAGACGTCGCGCGCGACGCTGTTGCCCTCACCGGAGAGAAGATGAAAGTCATCATTGTAGAAGATGAATTCCTGGCGCAGCAGGAGCTAAGCTGGCTTATTCGCGAGCACAGCCAGATGGAGATTGTCGGCACGTTCGATGATGGTCTCGACGTGCTGAAGTACTTACAGCACAACCGCGTGGACGCCATTTTTCTTGATATCAACATCCCGTCGCTGGATGGCGTATTGCTGGCGCAGAATATCAGCCAGTTCGCCCATAAGCCCTTTATTGTCTTTATCACCGCGTGGAAAGAGCATGCGGTCGAGGCGTTTGAACTTGAAGCGTTCGACTACATCCTGAAACCCTATCAGGAGTCACGCATCGTCAATATGTTGCAGAAGCTGGAGAGCGCCTGGCAACAGCAGGCAGGTACCGCGAGCAGCCCGCAATCGCGGGAAAACGCCACCATTAACCTGGTGAAAGATGAGCGAATTATTGTTACCAGTATTCACGATATCTATTACGCAGAAGCGCACGAGAAGATGACGTTTGTCTATACCAAGCGGGAATCGTACGTGATGCCGATGAATATTACCGAGTTTTGCAGCAAGCTGCCGACGGCGCACTTCTTCCGCTGCCACCGCTCATACTGCGTTAATCTGGACAAGATCCGCGAGATCGAACCCTGGTTTAACAACACCTATATTCTGCGGCTGCGGGACCTCGATTTTCAGGTGCCCGTCAGCCGCAGCAAGGTAAAAGAATTCAGGCAACTGATGAATCTTTAGAGGACATAACCCAGCGTCTGGCGCAGATGTGCGCCGGAGCCCAGCAGGCCTGGATTATCGTGAACAATCAGGTAGACCGGAATATCCTGCACATAGGCTTTGAAGCGCCCTTTATCTTCGAAGCCGCCGCGAAAACCGGACGCGGTGAAGAAATCAAGGAAGCGCGGCACGATACCGCCCGCGATGTAAACGCCGCCAAACGTGCCGAGATTGAGCGCCAGGTTGCCGCCAAAACGGCCCATAATCACGCAAAACAGCGACAGCGCGCGGCGACAGTCGGTGCAGCTGTCCGACAATGCACGCTCGGTAATATCTTTTGGTTGCAGGTTTTCCGGCAGGCGACCGTCTGATTTGACAATCGCGCGGTAGAGGTTGATAAGCCCGGGGCCGGAGAGCACGCGCTCGGCGGAGACGTGGCCAATTTCAGCCCGCAGCTCCTCAAGGATAATCCCCTCCTCTTCGCTGTTCGGCGCGAAATCGACGTGGCCGCCTTCTCCCGGCAGGCTCACCCAGCGCTTATCCACATGCACCAGATGCGCGACGCCAAGACCGGTGCCTGCGCCGTAAACGGCAATCGGTTTGCCTTCAACCGGCGCATTGCCGCCAAACTGAATCAGGTGTTCCGCTTTCAGCATCGGGATGGCCATCGAAACGGCGGTGAAATCGTTGATGATCTCCAGATGCGCGAAGCCGAGGTTTTGCCTCATTTCGTCAATGGAGAAGGCCCAGGTGTGGTTGGTCATCGCCACCCAGTCGCCGGTGATGGGGCAAGCGATGGCGATACAGCCATCTTCCACACTCACCTCGTGCTCTTCGAGGTAAACGCGAACGACCGCTTCCAGGCTTGGGTAATCAAGACCTGAATAGGTCTTCGCCCGGGAAATGTCGCCGGTCTCGACATCACACAACGCTAAGCGCGCGTTGGTGCCGCCCACGTCTCCCACTAAAGCATATTTTTTCATTCTTCTACGGCTCCGCTAAAGTCAGAATAAATCTTTGGCACACTGTAAATTCAAGGCGCTGTAACGACAACGACCATATCACGAGTGCCCCTTTATTATCGATCTACATCACAGATTAGCCCTAAGCTTTCAGACTGATTACTGCCTTATTGCCGCAGTACGTTACAAGGAGATACCTGGAGTGCGTTTGTGCGCTGAAATAGTGCGCAACATGGCGCGCTTTGGTGCCTGGAATTTATCGCTTCCCCTTTTATCAGGAGTATTTGCATGGTTTACCTGGCGGACCCCGCACGTTATGAAAAAATGGCCTATAAGCGCTGCGGCGAGAGCGGGCTTAAATTGCCTTTGGTGTCGCTCGGGCTGTGGCACAACTTTGGCGATGCGACACTGCTTGAGACCAGCCGACAGCTGCTGCGCCACGCCTTTGATCTCGGCATCACCCATTTCGATCTGGCGAATAATTACGGGCCACCGCCCGGCTCGGCCGAGAGCAACTTTGGCCGCATTATGCAGGAGGATTTCCTCCCCTATCGCGATGAGCTGATTATCTCCAGCAAAGCTGGTTACACCATGTGGGAAGGCCCTTATGGCGACTGGGGATCGCGCAAATATCTGGTTGCCAGCCTCGATCAGAGCCTGCGGCGCATGGGCATTGAGTATGTCGATATTTTCTATCATCACCGCCCGGATCCTGAGACGCCGCTGAAAGAGACGATGCGCGCACTCGATCACCTGGTGCGCCAGGGCAAGGCGCTCTATGTTGGGCTGTCGAACTACCCGGCGGCGCAGGCGCGGGAGGCAATCGAGATCCTTAACGATCTCGGCACGCCGTGCCTGATCCATCAGCCGAAATACTCGCTGTTTGAACGCTGGGTCGAGAGCGAGCTGCTGGATCTGTTGCAGGAGAAAGGGGTTGGCAGTATCGCATTTTCGCCGCTGGCAGGTGGGCAGTTGACTGACCGCTATCTGCAAGGGATCCCGGCGGATTCGCGAGCGGCGAGCGGCAGCCGCTTCCTCAACCCGGATCAACTCACCGAAGAGAAGCTGGCGACGGTGCGGGCGCTAAATGCCGTGGCCGAGCGGCGCGGGCAGAAGCTGTCGCAGATGGCGCTGGCGTGGGTGCTGCGCGGCGGGAAAGTGACGTCGGTGCTGATTGGTGCCAGTAAGACCAGCCAGCTAGACGATGCGGTGGGGATGCTGGCGAACCGGACGTTTAGCGCACAGGAGTGCGAGGAGATTGATGCCATTCTCGCCGGCACGCAGTAGGCAAGTAATTTAGCAAAACGTGCTATTAACGGTGATTTAGGAGTTCCGCCACTAATACGGGGTTTGCGCGCCCCGTAATATTGCCGCCACAGGCCTCCCCGGCCCGATCGTGAAGGAGAAGAGTATGTTCAGGTCACTGATTCTGGCAGCAGTATTACTGGCTTTTGCGCCGCTGGCCGCCAATGCTGGAGAAATCACCCTGTTGCCGTCGGTTAAATTGCAGATCGGCGATCGCGATAATTATGGTAACTACTGGGACGGCGGCCGCTGGCGCGACCGCAATTACTGGAACAATAATTATGAGTGGCGCGATCACCGCTGGCATAAACATGACCGCGGCTGGCATCGTGGCTGGGATAAACGTGGTTGGGACAAGCGTGACGCCTATGAGCGCGGCTACCGCGAAGGCTGGAACGATCGTGACGATCGCCGTGGACCGGGTCGCGGTCACGGGCATGGACACCACCATTAATTGTGTTTCGCACGTAGTTTGATTACCCGATGAAACGTAAAGTGCCGGATGGCGGCTAACGCCTTATCCGGCCTACGCGATCAAGCCCCCGAATAATTTTTGTGCGCCGATAAATTTTTGTAGGCCCGATAAGCGCAGCGCCATCGGGCATTCAAGCCGCAGAAAAGATACGAAAACCCGATACGCCCACCGCCACCGGGCGTTATTTACCCATCAACTCGGCAAGCGTTCCCACCAGCAGCCAGCCGTTCAGGCACACCACCAGCGCGACTATCACCCAGCCAGTGCGTCTTACCAGCGCGGTATTCACCAGTTCGCCCATCAGTTTTGCATTACTGGTAAACACCAGCAGCGGCACCAGCGCCAGCGCGATCCCAAAGCTCAGCAGCACCTGGCTCATCACCAGAATTCGCGTCGGATCCAGCCCCAGCCAGATCACAATAAACGACGGCATCATGGTGATGGTACGGCGTACCCACAGCGGAATATGGAACCGGACAAACCCCTGCATCACCACCTGTCCGGCCAGCGTACCGACAACGGTCGAAGAGAGACCCGCAGCCACCAGACTGAGGCCGAAAATAGTCGCCGCGGCATGGCTTAACAGTGGCTCCAGCGTTAAATAGGCCTGGTCGAGATCGGCCACCCCGGTGTGTCCATTAAAGTGAAACGCCGCCGCAGCTGTCGCCATCATCGCCAGGTTAACAAACCCGGCAATGGTCATTGCCAGCCCGACATCCCATTTGGTGGCGGAATAACGCTCACGGCGCGTCCCATCATGCAGGTTCTGCGTTAAGGAGGAGTGCAGATAGATGACGTGCGGCATAATGGTCGCACCCAGTACCCCGGCGGCAAGGAACACCGCATCAGTGCCTGAAAGCGTAGGAATAACAATCCCTTTCGCCAGCGCCGCCAGCTTCGGCTGGGAAAAAATCAGTTCGACAATATAGGCCGCCGCGACAAACAGCAGCAGTCCGCCAATCACTTTTTCCAGCGGTTTCTGCCCGCGCTTTTGCAGCATCAGGATCAGGAAGGTGGCGATCCCGGTCAGCACCGCGCCCTGCATCAGCGACACGCCGAGGATCAGTTTGAAGCCAATCGCCGCGCCGATAAACTCCGCGAGATCCGTCGCCATGGCGATAATTTCCGCCTGCACCCAGTAAAACCAGACCAGCGGGCGCGGATAGTGATCGCGGATCTGCTCCGCGAGGTTTTTGCCGGTCGCAATACCGAGCTTGGCAGAAAGCAGCTGAATGAGCATCGCCATCAGGTTCGCCCACACCACCACCCATAAAAGCTGGTAGCCGAAGGTCGCGCCCGCCTGAATATTGGTGGCAAAGTTACCCGGATCGATGTAACCAATAGCCGCAATAAATGCAGGTCCCATCAACGCAAACCTGAGTTTGCGCGCTGCTCTTCCGTTAGTACTCTCCACGCGACTACTGCTCATTTATTGCCCCTAAATATAGCCTTTGCTATGTTTGATGCTACCAAAATGAGAATGATTATCAAGATCATTAAGATGGGTTTACTTGATTTCTCTGATAGCCTGAAACAATAGAAGGGTTGAATGCCAAGGATGGTGACGGCGGCGACAACATTTACCGCAGCGTTATGTTATGAGTCTAGCAGCGTGACGCAACTTTTCACGGCCTTTATTAACATACCTGAATTGTATGTTTGATCACTAATTTTGAGTCTGGTCACAGGACATTAATATAGTGTGCCTTTGATCTCGTTTTCTTTTGTCTTGTTACATAGAATGTGCACGAAATTCCTACCCGTCTCATATTTGGAGCAAATATGTCCCGCGTTCTGCACTTTGTCCTGGCGCTTGCTGTTGTGGCGCTGCTTGCCTTGCTCGTGAGCAGCGATCGCAAAAAGATCCGCATCCGCTTTGTTATTCAACTGCTGGTGATTGAAGTTGTGCTGGCCTGGTTCTTCCTCAACTCTGATGTTGGCCTCGGCTTCGTAAAAGGCTTCTCCGAGATGTTTGAAAAACTGCTCGGCTTTGCCAATGAAGGCACCAACTTCGTCTTCGGCAAAATGAATGACGAAGGCCTGGCCTTCTTCTTCCTGAAAGTGCTCTGCCCGATTGTCTTTATCTCTGCGCTGATTGGTATTTTGCAGCACATTCGCGTACTGCCGATTGTGATTCGCGCCATCGGTACGGTGCTGTCGAAAGTGAACGGCATGGGTAAACTGGAATCGTTTAACGCGGTCAGCTCCCTGATTCTGGGTCAATCCGAGAACTTTATTGCTTATAAAGATATCCTCGGCAAAATGTCACGCAACCGCATGTACACCATGGCCGCTACCGCAATGTCGACGGTTTCAATGTCGATTGTGGGTGCCTACATGACCATGCTGCAGCCGAAATATGTCGTCGCGGCGCTGGTGCTGAACATGTTCAGTACCTTTATCGTGCTCTCGCTGCTCAACCCGTACCGCGTGGATGAGAGCGAAGAGAACCTGCAGATGGCGAAACTGCACGAAGGTCAGAGCTTCTTTGAGATGCTGGGTGAATACATTCTGGCAGGTTTTAAAGTGGCGATTATCGTTGCGGCGATGCTGATTGGCTTTATCGCGCTGATTTCCGGCCTGAACGCCCTCTTCGCTGCCGTGCTGGGCATCTCCTTCCAGGGCATTCTGGGGTACATCTTCTACCCGGTTGCCTGGGTGCTGGGCGTCCCGGCTCATGAAGCGTTGCAGGTAGCGAGTATCATGGCGACCAAACTAGTCTCCAACGAATTCGTGGCAATGATGGATCTGCAAAAAATTGCCTCCACCCTCTCTCCGCGTTCGGAAGGTATCCTCTCGGTCTTCCTGGTCTCCTTTGCTAACTTCTCCTCTATCGGCATTATCGCAGGCGCGATCAAAGGCCTGAACGAAGAGCAGGGCAACGTGGTTTCCCGCTTTGGTCTGAAGCTGGTTTACGGTTCGACGCTGGTGAGCGTGCTCTCTGCGGCGATCGCGGCGCTGGTTATCTGATTCGAACATGCTTTAACAAAAACCGGGGCCTGCCCCGGTTTTTTTATGCCAGCGGCTGCGGCTTGCCGAGCAGATAGCCCTGCAAATAGTCGACGCCCGCATTCAGCAGCAGCTCGCGCTGCGCCTCGCTCTCCACGTACTCGGCCACCACCGTCAGACCTTTGGCCTTCGCCAGATCGCATATCGCTTTCACGATCATCGCATCCTGCGGATCAGTGAGGATATCGCGCACAAAACAGCCGTCGATTTTGATGATATCCGCCTTGATGCGCTTTAAACGTTCGAAGTTGGCGTAGCCGGTGCCGAAGTCATCAATGGCGATCATAAACCCCGCCTCGCGTAAGCGCGTGATATTACGGATGCTCACTTCCGAGTGCGAAAAAGCCTGCTCCTCGGTAATTTCGATAATCACCGCCTGCGCGGCGATGCCGTAGCGCGCAAACAGTGCAAGAAACTGCGTAGCGAAGGATTGCTGCATCAGGGTCAGCGGCATCAGATTGAGGGAGAAACGCGCCTTTGCAGCGGGCTGCGGATGCGCCTGCATCCATTTCAACAGCGTTTCGACGACCTGCATATCGAAGCGCGAACCGAGATCGAACTGGGCAATCACCGGAATAAACTGGTCGGGCGTGATGATATGGCCGTCGCTGACCAGCCTTGAGAGGATCTCGTGATAGCCCTCGCCATTGGCATCGACGATGGGCTGGGCATAGAGCGTAATCCCGCCCTCCTCCAGCGCTCGTTTCACCCTCTCCAGTTGCAGCACGCGCTCAGTGGTCTGGGTATTCACTTCCGCCAGGCTGTTAGTGAGCGCCAGCACGCGATTTTCGCTGTCCGTCTGCTCTGACAGCCAACTCAGTTGGCCGAGCGTCTGCTGCAACGCCTCCCGGTTGCCCTGCAGTTCGCCCCACGAGGCACCGAACTCAATCTCCAGCGGGTTCTTATTCCAGCAGATGCGCTGGCTGTTAAGGCGATCCAACATCGAGTGCAGGCGCGCCAGGGTTTCTGGCCCATTGAGTAGCAGGAGTAATTCACTGCCGGGCAGCTGAAAAAAATGCTCTCCTTCACGCAGCCAGGGTTGCAGCGTGCGGGTGACGCTGCGCTTCACATGCACGCGCATCATCATGCCAAAGTGGCGGCTGAGGAAATCGAGATTTTTCATATGCAGGCAGCAGACGATGCTGCCCGGCTGGCGCTCCACTTCTCTCTCCAGCGCGCGCAGATTGGGCAACCCGGTGAGCGGATCGCTCATCGCTTGCGCCTGCCAGCGCCGCTTTAGCCACAGGCTGCGGTTGAAAACGCGGATGTTATAGAGCAGGCAGACGGTGAAACAGATCAGCACTGACATGACAAACGCCAGCGAGTAATCGGCACGTACGCCATGAAAAAAGTTATTGTTATAGGCCAGTAACAGGAAAGCCGATATGGACCAGCTCAGCGTCAGAAAAGTGCCCGGCAGGCGGCTACAGCCAAAGTTGAAGATAATAAAGATCACCGGTACCAGATAACCGGCAATCAGATCTGATTTATAGGGCGCGCATAGAAGCGCCACAACGGTGATTAATGTCGCCAGCCAGCCCAGGCTAAATAAACGTTTTCTTTTGCTAAAACAGGGAACAACGCTACGACGCCACCACACTTTTGCGAAGCGCGGATTGAGGATCATGCGCATCGGATAATAAACAATCATGGTAAAAATCAACGCCGAACACATCAAACTCTGAATATCGATTATTGAGAATATTAACGAACCGCTGCCGAAATAATTGGAGAGATAGACCGGATAATTAAGCCACTCCCCGGCAAGATACATCGCTATTTTTATCCCGACGGGCGCAATAAACCCCAGCCATAAAATGCGTACCCCCATATTTTTATTAGGAATACCGTAACGCCAGCGCGAACCAAGCTGCCAGCGAACAATGCCGCACACGATAAAGAGAATAAATAGCTGGCAGAAGAGCAGCACTGCCGCTTCGCCGAAAGGCAGATGAAAGGCAATCTCATTAATGATGGCGGAGCCGACAATGAGCGGCGCAATGGCGTGTCGACCAAATAACAGCAGCAGCGCCAGCGTAACGCTTAAAGGTAACCAGGCGAGATAAATATTGCCGCCATCAACGACCGTTTTCGGCGAAATATAACGGGCTACGGGAATGGCCACCAGGCACATCATTAACGCCAGCAGAAACGGCTTCACGTAACCGGATTTCATAAAATAATGTCGGCTCTGGTGGTTAAAAAATAATTACCATGAATAATAGGTTTATTGAAAGGGTGAAGCAAGCAAGGGAAATGGGCGAGAAAATGGCAGAGATGCATCTTTATCAGGCAACAGCGTAGAGAAAACCCGAAACAAAAAACCCCCGCGTAAACGCGAGGGTTCAAATTTTGGTGGAGCTAAGCGGGATCGAACCGCTGACCTCTTGCATGCCATGCAAGCGCTCTCCCAGCTGAGCTATAGCCCCACAATGTTACTTTACACACCAGTTCCGTTGGGTTCGGAATTTGGTGGAGCTAAGCGGGATCGAACCGCTGACCTCTTGCATGCCATGCAAGCGCTCTCCCAGCTGAGCTATAGCCCCATCGCGTAAAGCGTGTCGTGTTGACGGGCGGCATGATATGAATTCCCTTGTCAGGTGTCAACGGCAAAATCACCGCCCCTTTATCAACCGCTGAAAAAGCATGCAATTGAATCCCCTTGCGAAGCGCCTCGCAGCCAGCAGTTAAACCTGTCACATTTTCTTCTAAAATGGTGCTATAACATAAACCACTAATTACCCTTACTACTCACCGGGAAATTATATGCTCAAGGAACGAATGACGCCGGAAGAGCTGGCTACGCTTACCGGGTACAGCCGGCAAACCATCAATAAATGGGTGCGTAAAGAGGGGTGGATCACCTCGCCAAAACCTGGCGTTCAGGGAGGAAAAGCCCGCCTGGTTCACGTTAATGAACAGGTTCGCGCCTTTATCCGCAGCGCGCAGCGCAATGAACTCTCCCCTTCTACCGACAACTCCAGCAGCGACGCTTCGCTGGAAGCACTTCTGCTCAGGCTGGCAAAAGAGATGACCGACGCCGAGCGCACTCTGCTCTCTTCAATGCTTTTACGCGACGGCATCACCGGCCTGTTGCAACGTTTAGGGATCCGCGACCAGAAATAAGATGAACACATTACCAAGCAAAATGACCACCGCTGAGTTAGCCAACCGCCTCGGCGTCACACGACAGACCATCAACCGCTGGATCAAACGTCACAAGTGGAAAACCGAGAGTCTCCCTGGCGTAAAAGGGGGCCGCGCCCGCTACGTATTGATCACGGATAAAGTGTTGAGCCTGGTGATGGAGCTGCCCGCCATGCGCCACAGCGGTTTTAACAGCTCGCTCGCCGAACCACCGACGCCCTATCTCACCGCGCCAGGCACCATGCAAAATATCATCAACTCTTTACAGATGCTTACCGCTGACGAACTGCACCAGCTTGAAGTGCTGCTGGCGCGGGAAGGGCTGAGCACCTTTTGCAGCCGCTTAGGTATTAAGCAGACGGTACAAGAGTAAAAAACCGGCCAGATGCCGGTTTGTACTGTTAATGGGTGTGCTGATGGTTTTCACGCCGGTAGGCTCCCGGCGGCAGGTTGAAGGTGCGGGTAAAGATCCGCGTGAAAGTTTGCTGCGAATCGAAGCCATATTTCAGGCAGATGTCGTAAACCTTCTGATCGGTGTTGCGTAAATCCTGCGCGGCGCGCGCGAGTTTGCGCTCGCGGATATAGCGCCCGAGGCTCTCCCCTTTGTACTGCAAAAAGAGCCGTTGCAGATGCCACTTGGAGTAGCCTGCGTGCGCGGCAATCTCATCAATACGCAAGGGTTGATGAAGATTGTCGTCGATCCACTCGACGATAGTGTCGATAACCTGAGCGGAAATAGTCATGCTGCGATCCCCCCTGCACTTCGATTAATTAAATGGTTTATTCCCACCAGGCGCTGAATGTTTGCGCCGTATCGGCCGCAAACACCGCTTCGCCCAGCTTCGGTGTCAGCAAGCGAAACTCTTTATCGCGGCTGGCAGCCGCTAAACGTTTGTACGGATCGTCCCAGCTGTGTTTTGCCAGCACAAACCGCCCGGCATGGCCCGGCAGCACTGCGCGTGCCTGCAGATCCTGCGCCGCCTGCGCGCTCTGCTCCGGCATCATATGAATATATTTCCACGCCTCGTCGTACTGCCCATTCTCCATAATGGCAATATCGATGGGGCCAAACCTGTCGCCGATGGCCTTAAAGTGCGGGCCATAACCGCTGTCGCCGCTGTAGTAGACTTTGCGTTCAGGCGTGACAAACAGAAAGCTGGCCCACAGCGTCTGGTTGCGCTTCAGCCTACGGCCGGAGAAGTGACGGGCGGGCAGAATATTGACGCTAAGCGTATCGCTGACCTGCACGCTCTGTTGCCAGTCCGCCTCCTCAATCTTCGCCGCCTCCATCCCCCAGTAACGCAGATGGGAGCCGACGCCGAGTGGCGTAACAACCCGTTTGATCTTCGGCATCAGCGCCTTGATGGTGGCGTGATCGAGGTGGTCATAATGGTCGTGGGAGATAATCAGCAGATCGATCTTCGGCATACTCTCTGCGGTCCAGACGCCGTTACCAGCAAACGCTTTATTGAGAAAGGAGAACGGCGCGGCGTAGTCGCTCAGCACCGGGTCGATCAGGATACGTTTGCCCGCCAGCTGCATATACCACGAGGAGTGCCCCATCCAGACCAGCGTATCCTCCTGTAGAGGCAGCGCCGCGAGATCGGTTGCCACCATCGGCAGCGGCTGCTGCGGGCGCGCGTTTTCACGTTTACCGAAGAGAAAATCCCACCACAATGCCAGCTTATTTTGCTCACCGGTAAAGCCCGGCGTCGGCAATGTATTGTGAAATGCGCCATCGCGATAATGGGGCGATTTTTCCACGGCGCTGAGCGCCTCACCCTGCGGTGGCTGGCCAAAACCGGCATTCAGAACAAAAGGTAAGCTTGCAGCAGACGCAACGAGCATAACGACAACCACGCTGATAGTGAGACGTTTCATATCCTGACCCGGCTAAATCGATCCCATCCGTTGAGACGATACTCATTGAACTTGATTATGAGTGAGTAAGCACTCATTATAGAAACGAACATTAAATCGTCAAGACGATTTTTCGTTGTTTGATATTCGACGTTGCAGCCTCTCAAAGGGCATGTTTCAATCGTGGTTTTTGTAAAAAGCGGAGAAAAGCGGCGTGGCTCGTCCGAAGAGTGAAGATAAGAAACTGGCATTACTGAAAGCAGCAACCAAGGCGATTGCCCAGTCGGGGATTGCCGCCTCAACCGCGCTTATCGCCCGTAATGCAGGCGTCGCGGAGGGGACACTGTTTCGCTACTTCGCCACCAAAGACGATCTGTTGAACGCGCTCTATCTGCATCTGAAAACCGATCTTTGCGGCACCATGCTGGCGAATCTCGACCGCTCCAGCAGCGATTCGAAGGTGCACACCCACTCCATCTGGGACAGCTATATCGACTGGGGTATTCTCCACCCCAACGGCCACCATGCAGTGCGCCAGATTGCCATCAGTGAAAAGCTGACCGCCGAAACCAAGCAGCAGGTGGCCGATATCTTTCCGGAGCTGCATGAGCTGTGCCATCGCTCGGTGCGCCCCGTTTTCCTCTCGGATGAGTACGCCGCCTTTGGCGATGCCATTTTCCTGGCGATGGCGGAAACTACCATTAACTTTGCGGGACGCGATCCCTCACGGACCAAAGAGTTGAAGCGCCTCGGCTTTGAGGCGATGTGGCGCGCGCTGGCGAATGAGGGAAACGATGGAGAGTAAAACTTTGCAGGAGAGCGCTCATCGCTTCGCGCTGTCGCTCCCCTTTACCGAGCACTGCTGGCCGTTTGGCCCGGAGCATGACGTCTTCAAGGTGTGCGGCAAGATCTTTATGATGACCACCACCGCCCACGGCAGGCCGATGGTGACGATGAAATCGGAGCCGCAGACCGCCCTGCTTAACCAGCAGATCTACCCCAGCATTGAGCCGGGCTATCACATGAATAAAAAGCACTGGATCTCGGTCTACGCAGGCGATGAGATTGACCTCTCGCTGCTCGAATCACTGATCCAGCACTCCTGGGATCGCGTGGTCGACACCCTGCCGCGAAAAGATCAGAAGCGCCTGCGCCCTTAAGCGTTCTGCGCCAGCCATTGCAGCGCCTGCTCGCCCTGCTCATCCACCGGCATATAGACCAGTAACCGCGATCCGTTGCGCGGCGCGGAGTACCAGTACATCTGCTGCAGGGTAATCGTGCCGAGTTGCGGGTGCGCAAAGACCTTGACCTTATTCTCCACGCCGCTCACTTCATAGTGCTTGCGCCACAGCGTTTCAAACTCCGCCGACGCCGCGCAAAAGCGCGCCAGCTTCGCTTCCCATATCGCATCCCCGCGGTGCGCGGCCATGGCCGCCCGGAAATAGGCAACGAAGGTCGAAAGCACCTGATCATCCAGCCCTAAGCGGCTGCGCCACTGCGGATGGGTTAAGTAGAGATAGATGCAATTGCGGTCATCTTCCGGGATTTCGTCAAACTTGATGCCCATCAGGCGCTCAAAACCGGCATTCCACGCGACAATATCGAAATTGGGTTTCTGAATACTGGCAGGATTCGGCAGCAGGCTATCCAGCAGGCGGCGCGTGCTGTCGCTGATGCCTTCGCACTGCGGGGAGTTGAGCGCTTCGGTCGGCGCTAACCCAGCCAGCAGAAAGAGATGCCGCGTCTCGGTTGGCGTGCACTGCAATGCGGAGGCAATCGCCTGCAAAACATTAGCCGAGGGGTTCACCTCGCGGCCCTGCTCCAGCCAGGTGTACCAGGTGACGCCAACATCGGCCAGCAGCGCCACCTCTTCGCGCCTGAGGCCCGGCGTGCGCCGCCGGCTGCTGCGCGGCAGGCCGAGGCGCTGCGGGTCGAGGCTTTCGCGCCGCGCGCGCAGAAACGCGCCCAGCTGTTTGCGGCTCTCTTCAAGCAGCGCCAGCTGCGGCTGTTTATCCACCATCAACGTCATAAACCCTCCAGCATGGTAGTGCCAGTACCCGTATAGGCAAGAACTGGTACCCGTTTTCTCATTCGGCGATGCTACGTCCATCTGATGAATGACGCAATGGAGTTACCATGAATACGTCTGCTGTTTCTCCAGGCCGGGCGGGCCTGTTTTTACTGTTAACCGGGCAGATGCTGCCGCTGATTGACACCTCAATCACCAATGTGGCACTCGATTCCATCACCCTCTCGTTACACACCTCAGCCACCCAACTGGCGCTGATTGTCGCGCTCTACGGCGTGGCATTTGCCGTCTGTCTGGCGATGGGCAGCAAACTGGGGGATAACCTCGGCCGCCGCCGCATCTTTTTATGGGGCGTTGCGCTGTTCGGCATCGCCTCGCTGCTGTGCGGGCTGGCGAACTCGGTCTCTGCCCTGCTGGCGGCGCGCACGCTACAGGGGATGGGCGCGGCGCTGATTGTGCCGCAGATCCTCGCCACTTTGCATGTCACACTGAAAGGCACTGCGCATGCCCGCGCCATCAGTCTCTACGGCGGGGTGGGCGGCGTGGCGTTTATCATCGGGCAGATGGGCGGCGGCTGGCTGGTGTCGGCGGATATCGCCGGGCTTGGCTGGCGCAACGCCTTCTTTATCAATGTGCCCATTTGCCTGCTGGTGCTACTGCTGAGCCGCCGCTACGTGCCGGAAACCCGCAGTGAACAACGCACGCGCATTGACTGGCAGGGCACGACTGCGCTGGCGCTGATCCTCTGCTGCCTGCTTTTCCCGCTGGCATTAGGCCCGGAGTTGCACTGGCCGTGGCAGAGCAAAGCGGCGCTGCTGGCCCTCTTCCCGCTGGCGCTATGGATGCGCAGCAGCGCGGTGCGGCAGGAGAGGCGCGGCATTACGCCGCTGGTGCCGCCACACCTGCTTAAGCTGCCGAGCATCCGCTTTGGTTTGCTGATTGCGCTGCTCTTTTTCAGCGCCTGGGCCGGGTTTATGTTCTGCATGGCGCTCACTTTACAGGCCGGGATGGGCATGACGCCCTACCAGTCCGGGAACAGTTTTATTGCCCTCGGCGTCGCCTATTTTATCGCTGCCTGGTATGCGCCGAAGCTGATTAGCCGCTACAGCATGCGCACCATTTTGTTGACCGGGCTTACCATTCAGATTGCCGGTTTGCTGACACTGATAGTTACTCTGCACCTCTCAAGCCGCGTGGTCGGCGTGCTGGCACTCGCCCCGGCAACCCTGTTGATTGGCTACGGCCAGGCGCTGATCGTTAATAGCTTCTACCGTATCGGCATGCGTGACATCACCGCCCAGGACGCAGGCGCAGGCAGCGCACTGCTCAGCACGCTGCAACAGTCGGCGCTCGGTCTGGGGCCTGCGCTGCTCAGCGGCATTTTTCTCCACCTTGTCGGCCAGTCGCACGGCGACTATAGCGCGGCGCTGAGCGGTTTTCTGGCAACAGAAGTGGTGATGATGCTGGCGCTTGTCGCAGCGGCACTCTTTGCCCGTCGGCAGTTAGCGCCCCGCTGCACAACCACTGCCTGAGGCAAATAAAAACGCCAGCATGGAGGCTGGCGTTTTCTCTTCTGATACTGAGGCTTATGCGCGCTTCGGTGTCCGCCGCAGCAGTTTGAAGGCGGCAAACAGGAACACAATCCACACCGGCAGCAAAATGGCCGACAGGCGCATATCGTCGATGGAGTACATCAGGCCGAGAATAAACAGCATAAAACCGATGCAGAGGTAGTTGCCCGCCGGGAAGAGCAGCGCTTTGAACTGCGGATCGCGCCCTTTGCGGCGCATCGCGGCGCGGAACTTCAGGTGCGCCAGCGAAATCATGATCCAGTTCAGCAGCAGGGTCGCGACCACCAGCGCCATCAGCATGGCAAAGGCTTTCTGTGGCAGCAGATAGTTCACCAGCACCACCAGCGAGGTAATCGCGCCGGAGAGGATCAGCGAGTTGACCGGTACGCCGCGACGGCTGACGCGTGTTAAAAACGCAGGCGCATTGCCCTGCACCGACAGGCCAAACAGCATACGGCTGTTGGAGTAAACGCCGCTGTTATAGACCGACAGTGAAGCTACCAGAATGACGAAGTTGAGTGCCGAAGCGACCAGATTGCTGTCGAGTTCATGGAAGATCATCACAAACGGGCTGCTGTTGGCCTGCACATCAATCCACGGATAGAGCGCCAGCAACACCACCAGCGAACCAATGTAGAAGAGCAGAATTCGGTAAACCACCTGGTTAACCGCTTTTGGAATGGTGGTGTGCGGCTCGCTCGCTTCCGCGGCGGTGATACCAATCAGCTCAAGGCCGCCGAACGAGAACATAATCACTGCCAGCGACAGCACCAGCCCATGCCAGCCGGTGGCGAAAAAGCCGTTGTACTGCCAGAGGTTATTGATGCTGGCGCGTTCGCCGCCGTGGCCGGTGAACAGCATCCAGATGCCAAAGCCAATCATGCCGATAATTGCCAGCACTTTGATCAGCGCAAACCAGAATTCGGTTTCGCCATACAGGCGCACATTGACGAGGTTAACGGCGTTGATGATAACGAAGAAGGTGGCGGCCCAGACCCAGGTCGGAATATCGGGGAACCAGTACTGCATATAGATCCCGGCGGCGGTCAGTTCCGCCATGCCGACCAGCACAAACATCGCCCAGTAGTTCCAGCCGGAGAGGAAGCCCGCAAACGGTCCCCAATACTTAAAGGCGAAGTGGGAAAACGATCCGGAAACCGGCTCTTCAACCACCATTTCACCGAGCTGGCGCATAATCAAAAAGGCGATAATGCCGGCGATAGCGTAGCCGAGTAACACCGCAGGCCCGGCCATCTGAATTGCCGGACCGATGCCGAGAAACAGCCCGGTGCCAATTGCGCCGCCAAGGGCAATAAGCTGAATATGACGGTTCTTTAATCCCCGTTGTAGCGTCGGCGCTGCCTCCGACGCGGTCCCGGTCATGTTCCCCACGACCTGTGACGCGTTTTTCACGTCCTTCCCCTTTGTGGTTTCATTTAAAGGGGCACCTTTTAACATCTCCGCCAGGGGCTGGCAAGAAATGGTACCGGCAACGGGGAGCCTGTACTAACCGACTCCCCGCTCCAGTCAGGCCTGCAGACGGAACTGCTGTACGCTCTGCGCCAGCTGCTCTGCCTGATCTTCCAGCGACGTTGCGGCGGCAGCCATCTCCTGCACCAGCGAGGCGTTCTGCTGCGTCACGCCATCCATTTCGTTGACCGCAATGGTCACCTGACCGATGCCTTTGGCTTGCTCATCGGAGGCGCTGACAATCTCATTGATGATGGACTGCACCGAGTTCACCGCCTGGGTCATCTCCTGCATGGTTTTACCGGCATCGTTCACTAGTTGCACCCCGGTTTCCACCCGCTTGCCGGACTCTTCAATCAGCGCGCCAATCTCTTTCACCGCATCGGCGCTGCGGCTAGCCAGATTACGCACTTCCGAGGCAACCACGGCAAAGCCACGCCCCTGCTCACCGGCACGTGCCGCTTCCACCGCGGCGTTCAGCGCCAGGATATTGGTCTGGAAGGCGATACTGTTGATGATGGCGGTGATATCGCCAATCTTCTTCGCGCTATCGTCAATCTGCGACATTGTTTGAACCACCTGGCCCACCAGCGCTTCGCCGCGGCTGGCAATCTGCGTGGCATTGGCGGTCAACGCGGTAGCATGGTGCGCATTGTCGGCGTTGTGTTTAACCGTGGCGCTAAACTGCTCCATACTGGCGGCGGTCTGCTCCAGCGCGGCGGCCTGCTGTTCGGTACGGGACGAAAGGTTGATGTTACCGCTGACAATCTCGCCAGCGCCCTGGCGCACAGAACTGCTCGCCTCCTGGATCTGCCCCACCATCTGGCGCAGCTGTTCCTGCATGGTGTGCAGCGCATAGAAGAGGCTACTGCGATCGCCCGCTTTTACCGCAATAACGTTATCGAGTTTGCCTTCGGCGACCGCCAGCGCAATGCTCGCCCCCTCCAGCGGCTCACCGCCAATCGGCTTCAACACTTTACGGCTAAAGAGCACACCCAGCAGCGCGCTGACCAGCAGGATGCTGATAATGCCAAGGATCACGGCGTTGAGCAGCTGGCGGTTAGCGGCGGCCATCACCTGGCTCACCGGCGCAACGATGCCCAGATACCAGTTATCGGTACTGTTACCGATCGTGATGGGCTGCCAGGTCACCAGCGCTTTCTCGCCCAGGATCGGATCATCCTGCTCCACCACACTGGTGGTAAAGCCTTCGGTATTGCCGGGGTAGGGTTTACTGGTCAGTGTCTTATCCGGGTAGGAGATCACTTTTCCCGAGGTGGAGAGCAGCATCGCATAGCCGCCGCCTTCCCACGGTTTGATCTGATTCACTTTCTGCTGCAGTGAAGCCAGCGAAATGTCGGAGGTGACCACCGCGTTGAGTTTGCCATCGTTGATAATCGGCGCGGCGACCGAGGTTAACAGCGTCGGGACGCCGTTATAGGCATAGCTATAGGGTTCGATCAGCGTATCTTTTTGCGTGCGTTGCGGCACGAGATAGTAGTCGCCCTGCCCCGGCGTCAAGATCGAGAGCAGCGGATGCATAGCGTATTTCCCGGCGGGATCGCGATCGGCAAACACCGCGTAGCGCCCTTTGGGAGCCTGATCCGGTTTGCCGGCGAACTCTGCGTCGCGGCCATCGAAGGCGTTCTCTTCAAAAATCACCGAAACGGAGAGGTAGTCCGGGTTATCGCGTACCGCGTACTCAATTAACTTATTCGCCACGTTACGATCGGTGATCCCGGCCTGCGGCAGCGCGGCCAGGCTGTGGCCGAGGTTATGCGCCACATCGCGCGCATAGTTAAGCTGTTGCTGAATATTGAGCGCCTCACTGCGGGCGATTTTTTGCAGATATTGTTCGGCGAGGGCTTTTTGCTGATTGCTGGACTGCCAGCTCAGTACCCCGATAGTGACCACAAAACCGAGGGTGATGGTGATGGCGCCCGTCAGCAGCATTTGCGCGCGGGTGCTCATTTTTTTATTCACGAATTGTTTGGCCATTACGGCTCTCCTGGAGTCAGCCTTCTGTCATCAATGTTCCTTGCAGCATGCACTCCCTGTAGCAATGCTATCGGCGATTATTTTTTGATCTTTAATTGTTAAAAATGGGCAGACGGGAGAGGGAAACACGCCTTTTCAGCCAGCAAGCCAGCAGGCTAGCGCGGCGCTTAATGTAGCGGTGGTTAACTTATCGGGCACTGATACTTAAAACAGAGTTTTCGACTGGGTGAGGGGTAATAACTTTATTTACATAATGTGATAACGGAAACTGCCCCGGCGGAGAAACCGGGGCGAGAGGGTCAGCCGCGATCGTCTTTCGGGCCAAGGAAGTAGAAGCCAAACGGCAGCGAGCCGATGATGGTGAACATCAGGCTGTAAATTGCCACCCATGCGCCCTGCATGATAAACATCGAGGTGGTCCAGGAGGACATCGGCAGATTGTATTGATCCTCAACGCCTTCGAAGGTCACTTTTGACACCACGCTTACGGCAATCAGGAAGACAACCAGCACCGCGCAGAGAAATTTTTTCCCGTCGCGGGTTCGTAGTTTTTCCAGCATCTCACTCTCCTTTTATGTGGATTTTCTGTGCCGCGAGTGTAACCGATCTGCTGTTTAAATGTTGTGATTGAGCAAATAAAAGGCAGCATGCCGGATAAGCTGAGCGCGCTCCGACCTGCTGCCATTTGAAGTTAAAAATCGTAGCTCATTGACACTTTCAGCTCACGGCCGCCGCCCTGATAGATATAGGTGCCGTTATCTTCAACGCTTGCCCAGTAGCTCTTGTTGGTGACGTTATCCAGCCCGACGCGCCATACCATCTCGTTGCGATCGGCATTCAACCGCATGCGGTAACGCGCACCGAGATCGAGGGTGGTGTAACTGTCCAGCTTCTTGCTGTTCGCCGCATTGGCGTACTGAGATCCGGTGTGATTGACTCGCGCCGTTGCCGTCAGCCCCTCAACCGCAGCGATGTCATACTCCGCGCCCAGCACCGAGTAGAAGCTCGCCACACCAACCGGTTTATTGCCCTGATTGATGCCATCCTGGGTTTTGGTCATCTCGGCATCGATCCAGGTTGCGCTGCCGTTCAGGCGCAGGCCGAGCGTCGGCTCGCCAAATACGCTCAACTCAACGCCGCGGTTGCGCTGCTCGCCGCTCAGTTCATAGATATTGGTGCTGCTGTTCTGGATCGCCGACGGTTTCTTAATTTCAAACAGCGACAGCGTACCGCCGATGCGGCCAAAGTCCGTTTTCACCCCCACTTCATTCTGCTTCGAGTGGGCAATGCCGGTGGTTTGATACTGGTTCGCTGCGCCTTCTGGCGCGGTGCTGCCCGGTTGCAGTGCTTCGGTGTGGTTGGCATAAAGCGAAACGACTTCCCACGGTTTGTAGACCACGCCGTAGGTCGGCATCCAGCGATCTTCAATAAAGCGCGCGTTGCGGTTCTCGTCACCGGTGGCATTGTTGTAACTGTGAACCCACACTTTCTGATACCGCGCGCCTGCGGTGAACAGCAGCGTATCGTCAAGCACGCCCAGCGTATCGCTCAGCAGCCAGCCCTGGGTGCGGTTGCGCCCGGTGGTTAACGGATCGCTGTAGTTGCCGCCGGTCAGGCTGTAATCCGGCATCGGCACCGCGCTGTTGTTGTAGATATTGACCAGCGGATTCTTCGATGACATGCGCCAGGCGACTTTGTCCTGCTTGATGCTGGCGGAGTAACCGACGTTGACTTTGTGCGACACCGGGCCGGTATCGAAGTTGCCGCGCAGGCCCGCCATGCCGCTCCAGCTATCGCTGATGCGATTCGTGTCGAGACGGCCAATCGTCGCATCGCCCGCAGCGTTGATCACTTTCGGCCCGCCATAGACGCCCTGCTCGTGAGAGTGCTGGCCGCCAAAAGCGGCGTAGGCCGTCCAGATATCGGTGAGATCATACTCGGCGCGGGCGAGGCCAAACTCGTTTTCGATATCGCTCCACGCCCACTTCTGGCTGGTGTTTTTGCTGTTACCCGGCACGGCAGGCACGAAATCGATGTTGCTGATATTGACCCCCATCGAACCGCCGTGGAAGGTCTTCTTCTGGTAGCCAACATCAAGGGAGCTGCGCAGGCGCTCGCCGCGATAATCGAGGCCAATGGAGGCAGCGGTGGTGCGGCGCTTATCATCTTCAACCGTGGTTTCGCCCTCGCGGTGCAGCAGGTTAACGCGCACCCCGACCTGGTTGTTATCGCCATAACGCCGCCCGACATCCAGTGAACCGCCGAGCTGCGATCGCGAGGAGTAATCGACGCCGACGCGCGTCAGCGGGGTATCTTCAGCGTGTTTCGGCTCAAGATTAATCATGCCGCCGACGCCAGAGGTGGCCGCGCCGTTCATTAACGCATTCGCCCCTTTAAAGATCTCGATGCGATCGAGCATCTGCGTATCGACCACCTGACGCGGCACAATGCCCGCCAGGCCGCCCATCAGCATATCGTCGCCATCGAGTTTAAAACCACGAATGCGGTAGGTTTCCGCCATATTGCCGTAGCCCTGGCTGACCTGCACCCCGGCATCATTGCGCACCACATCGGCGATAGTCTTCGCCTGCTGATCCTGCACCAGCTTCGAGGTAAAGCCGATCACGTTAAACGGCACATCCATCGCCTTCTGTTCGCCCAGCATGCCAAGCCGCCCACCGTAGGCCACCTGGCCATCAAGATAGGCCGGCACCAGCGCGTCGCCGCCGGGTTTAAAATCGCTGCCGCTGCTGGACTGGACAATCAGCGTCTCCTCTTTCGTTCCGCTGGCGGGTGTGGCTGCCTGTACGGCATGCGTCGCCGCGCCAATCGCGAGCGCAAGCAAGCTCTTGCGCAAAGGAGACCAGGTATGTTTGCTGTTATTCATCATCGACTCATATCGAAGTGGAGAAAAAGGCCCGCATTCAGGCCGGATGGTTAAGGGCATCAGCCAGAAAGCTGGTCGCCATTGCCTCTCCCCGCCTGCCTTTTCGCGTTAGTTGACTGTTTGTGCGGGCGGGTAATATCCCGGTTGTGATGGCGTACTGCGCCGCGGCAACGCCATCAAACACCAAAGAGAATGAGAACTATACTCATTAACCTTAATGAGGCAAGCATAATTGACTCTATTCCCCTGCATCGATCGCGTTGATAACAGAGAGTGCAATCTCATACAAAATAGAGGGTTGACCATGAAGATGATAAAGATTATCTTTCGCATTACCGAATAGTTGAGTGTCTAACTCAGGTATTCGGTACGACATTGCTCACATTGCTTCCAGTATTTTTTGCCCGCCGTTTGTGCGGGCTTTTTTTTGCTTCTTTTTCGCCCCTCTTCCCTCCCGCTGCGCCGGGCATAATTAGCGATTCCCTTCCATACTCAAACAAACATTTGCGTAAGGAATGGTTATGCCTTTGCCCGATTTTCATGTCTCTGAGCCCTTTACCCTCGGCGTTGAGCTGGAGCTGCAGGTGGTTAACCCGCCGGGCTATGACTTAAGCCAGGACTCATCCCGGCTGATCGACACCCTTCAGCACCGCGTCAGCGCCGGTGAGGTTAAGCACGACATCACCGAAAGCATGCTGGAGATCGCCACCGGCGTCTGTCGCGATATCCGCCAGGTTGCGCATCAATTTTCGGCGATGCACCACGCCATTTTGCAGGCCGCAGGCGAGCACCACGTGCAGATTTGCGGCGGCGGCACCCACCCGTTTCAGAAGTGGCAGCGGCAACAGATCTGCGCGGATGAGCGCTATGCCCGCACGCTGGAGATGTTCGGCTATCTGATGCAGCAGGCAACGGTGTTTGGTCAGCATGTTCATGTCGGCTGTACCAATGGCGATGATGCGATCTATCTGCTGCACGGCCTGTCGCGCTTTGTTCCGCACTTTATCGCCCTGAGCGCCAGCTCGCCCTATATTCAGGGCACCGATACTCAGTTTGCCTCCTCGCGCCTCAATATTTTCTCCTCATTCCCGGATAACGGCCCGATGCCGTGGGTGGCGAACTGGCAGGAGTTTGAAGGGCTGTTTCGCCGCTTAAGCTATACCTCGATGATTGAGAGCATTAAGGATCTGCACTGGGATATTCGCCCGAGCCCCGGTTTCGGTACCGTCGAAGTCCGGGTAATGGATACGCCGCTGACTATTTCCCACGCTGTCAGCCTGGCGGGGTTTATTCAGGCGCTGTCGCACTGGCTGCTGGCTGAGCGTCCGTTTAAATTCCAGGAGCGGGACTACCTGCTGTATAAATTCAACCGTTTTCAGGCCTGCCGCTTTGGCCTGAAGGGGGTGATAACCGATGTGCATACCGGCGAACAGCGCACCATTGCCGATGATGTATCGCATCTGCTGGAGAAGATCGCGCCGTGGGCCGACAAACTTAATGCCAGCAGCGCGCTGGATGAAATTGCCGTCTGCGTTAAACGCGGCAAAAGCGAAGCGCAGCTGATGCGGGAATTTATTGCCGATGGCGGATCGTTAATTGGCCTGATGAAAAAGCACACTGAAATTTGGGCCGCCGGATAATCCATAGATTAATTAAGGTTATTTCTTTGCCGTGGGGATATTTCACCTGCGGCAAACTCTTTTCTCGTTGATTAACAGAGACATTTCTTAAATAACTAATACTTATGGAGTAGCGATATTTCTTGAGAATTGATAAATATCAACAACCCCTGCATTAAAATAAAGGCCGCGCGTAATCACTCCGATAACAAATATATACACGCGAACAAGAGGCCTATTTATGAAGTGGATTTACCGTATCTCGATGAAGTCAAAACTGCTATTAGCTCTGCTGCCTCTGTTGTTTGCGCTTATCTGGCTTGCCGCCAGCGGCATCATGTCACGCGTTGAGACCGGCCAGCAGATGCATACCATCATCTCACTAACCTCGCTGGCGAAAGAGGCCGGGAGCGTTATTCATGAATTGCAAAAAGAGCGCGGTTTAAGTGCAGGTTATATCGGCAGTAAAGGCCAGCAATTCAATAATGAGTTATCCACGCAATATCCCGTCTCGACAAAAGCGCTGACGCAATTAACCGAGCTGCTCGACCAATTCCCGGAACAGGACGCGAATAGCGATATTCGCCAGGCGCTGGCGCAATTTCGCCAGCATCAGCAGGGTATTAATGGTTTTCGCGACCAGGTGCGCGCATTAAGCGTCAATGGATCCGATTCCCTGGTGTGGTACAGCACCATCATTAATGACCTGCTGAATGTGGTCGGTGGTATTAGCCAGTTAACGGATAACGGCGAGATTGTTAACCAACTGGCGGCCTACTACAGCGTACTGAATGCCAAAGAGCAGAGCGGTATTGAGCGTGCGCTGCTGTCGAACGTCTTCTCCGCCGACCGCTTTACCGAGGCGCAATTCCGCCAGCTTAATGAAGTGGTGGGTAAACAGGCCTCATGGCTGGCGGCAACCCACGCGTTTAGCTCCGCAGAGGTGAATGCGAAAATGAACGCGCAGCTTAACTCTCCAGAAGCCCTTAAAGCCCTCTCTTTACGCCAGACCGCTATCGATCACGCCGCAACCGGTGGCTTTGGCGTCGCCCCCGCCGACTGGTTTAACGCCCAGACCGCACGCATTAACACGCTAAAAGCCGTTGAAAATGCTGCTTCTAATCACCTGCTTATGACCGCGCAGAAACTGGCCGATGAAGCCTGGCGCGAAGTAACGCTGTTCGCGGTGATAAGCGTGATTGCACTGGTCATCGCCCTCTTCTTTGCCGTGCTGGTCGCCAGCAGCATTCACCGCCAGTTGCAGCACTCACTGGCAACTATTGAAGGGATGGATGGCGATCTCACTCAGCGCCTGGATGTGCCGGGCAGCGACGAGCTCTCTCTGCTTAACCGCGCCTACAACCAGGCGATCGAGAATATTCAGCATATCGTCAGCGAGATCAAACATGGCGCAGGCGTGCTGCGCGGCGCCAGCTCCGAGATCGCCAGCGGCAACCAGGATCTGGCTTCCCGCACCGATCAACAGGCGGCCTCGCTGGTCGAGACTGCCGCCAGCATGGAGCAGATCGCCACTGCGGTAAACATGACGGCGGACAATGCTAATGAAGCGAAACGGCTGACCCAGGAGATGGAGAAACAGGTGCAGGAGGCGAGCCGCGTGGCGGGTGAAACCAGCAACAGCATGTCGGCTATCCGGTACTCCAGCGAACAGATCTCCAACATTGTCAGCTCGATTGATGAGATCTCGTTTCAGACCAACCTGCTGGCGCTAAATGCCGCGGTGGAAGCGGCACGCGCCGGTGAGCTGGGCAAAGGCTTTGCGGTGGTGGCATCAGAGGTGCGTAACCTGTCACAGCGCTGCGCCAACGAGGCACAGCAGATCCGCGAACTGGTGAGTAAAAATATGGATCAGATCCAGCAAGGCGTGGCGTTGGCGCAGGCATCGGATCGCGCGCTGCATGCGGCTCGCGAGAATACCGGCCAGATGCTGTCGTTTGTCAGCGATATTGCCCACGCGGCTAATGAACAGTCGCTCGGCGTCTCGCAGGTGCATGAAGCGCTCAACCAGCTAGAGCAAGTCACGCAGCAAAACGCCGGTCTGGTGGCGAGTGCGGCCAGCGCCAGCCAGCTGCTGGATCAGCAATCTGAAACCATGTCAGAGCTGGTCGGCCGCTTCGTGGTCGCCTGAGTGAAGGTCGGGGGACGTTGCGCTCAGGCCAGCTTTCCCCGACAATGCGTTTTTTCATCAATGATTGACGCTTATGAAACATCCCCTCGAAACGATGGTCACGCTTGCGGGCATCCTGCTGCTCTCTTTTGTCTCTGTGCTGCTGCTACCTGCGCCACAGCTGGGCATGCAGCTGGCGCAAACGCTGATGCAAACCTTCCATCTGCTGGATTTGAACCAGTTTTATACCCTGCTCTACTGCCTCTGGTTTTTGCTGCTCGGCACCATTGAATTCTACGTTTTACGCTTTATCTGGCGTCGCTGGCTGGCGGTGTAACGCCGCGTGGCTCTCTGGCTCATTCTAATTTTTTGAATGTTAACGGCAAATTGTTGGACTTTTCTTTATTGCATCCCAGGCCTATGCTTTTTCGAGGCAGCATATTGATGCAATGAATGATCAACCGGTTATAAATTTGCTTCGGGCGCTTTTTCCGCCGTTTGCTGATGACAGCACAGCGGAGGTGCAGATAACTTCAGGAGGAATCATGTCAGATAATTTTCTCGCTTTAGCTACACAACGTAGAACGATCTATGCTCTCGGCAAAAACCTGCCGTTGGCAGAAGATGAGGTGATTGACCTTATTAAAGAAGCGATTCGCCAGGCACCGTCGGCGTTCAACTCGCAAAGTTCACGTGCGCTGATCCTGCTGGGTAAAGAGCATGAGCAGTTCTGGGAACTGACTCGCGCGCAGCTGAAGAAAATCGTGCCGGAAGAGAATTTCCACGGTACTTCGCAAAAATTAGATGGTTTTGCGGCAGCAGCAGGTTCGGTGCTGTTCTTTGAAGATCAGGAAGTGGTGACCCGCTTACAGGAGCAGTTCGCCGCGTATGCCGATAACTTCCCGGTGTGGTCTGAACACAGTACCGGTATCGCCCAGTATGCTGTCTGGGTAGCGCTGGCAGAGAAAGGCATTGGCGCTAACCTGCAGCACTACAACCCGCTGGTGGATGAAGATGTGCAGCGCACCTGGAATATTCCGGCGAGCTGGAAACTGCGCGCTCATATGAACTTCGGTTCAATTATGGCTCCGGCAGGCGAAAAAACGTATATGGATGACGATAAACGCTTTGTGGTTGCGCGTTAAGCTGCGCACTGGCGTGTGTCTGAACAATTAAAAAAGCCGCCTTTTCAGGCGGCTTTTTTTTGGCTTACTGCTGGCTTTCACGCTCAGCGATAAAGCCCAGCGCTTTATTGATGCGCTCAATGCTACGGGTCTTACCAATCGCGTGAACGGTAACATCCAGACCCGGCGACTGACCGGCACCGGTTACTGCTACGCGCAGCGGCATGCCGACTTTACCCATGCCCACTTCCAGCTCATCGGCGGTGGCCTGAATGGCGTGATGGACGTTTTCAGCACTCCAGTCGGTAATGGCGGCGAGTTTGTCGCGAACCACTTCCAGCGGCTGACGCGCAACCGGACGCAGGTGCTTTTTCGCCGCATCAGCGTCGAATTCCGCAAACTCTTCATAGAAGTAACGGCAGCTTGCCGCCATCTCTTTCAGCGTTTTGCAGCGCTCGCCCAGCAGCGTAACCAGCTCCGCCAGCTGCGGACCGGTGCGGGTATCAATATTTTCCTGCTCAATGTGCCACTGCAGATGGGTAGCAACATACTCCGGCGCCAGGGTGTTGATGTAGTGATGGTTCAGCCACAGCAGTTTGTCAGTATTAAACGCACTGGCGGATTTGCTTACCGCGCCCAGCGAGAAGAGTTTGATCATCTCTTCGCGGCTAAAGATCTCCTGATCGCCGCTGGACCAGCCCAGACGCACCAGGTAGTTGAGCAGCGCTTCCGGCAGGTAACCATCATCGCGATACTGCATCACGCTCACTGCGCCATGGCGCTTGGAGAGTTTTTTGCCGTCGTCGCCGTTGATCATTGAAACGTGCGCGTAAACTGGCACCGGCGCGTTCAGCGCTTTCAGGATGTTGATCTGGCGCGGGGTGTTGTTGATGTGGTCTTCACCGCGGATCACGTGGGTGATCTCCATATCCCAGTCATCGACAACAACGCAGAAGTTGTAGGTCGGGGAGCCATCGGTACGGCGAATGATCAGATCGTCCAGCTCCATGTTGCTGAATTCGATCGGACCGCGGATCTGATCGTCAAAAATTACCGATCCATCCTGCGGGTTGGCAAAACGCACCACGCACGGCTCATCAGCAGCATGGTGAGTATGGTCATGGCGGCAGCGGCCGTCGTAACGCGGTTTTTCGTTGTTTGCCATCTGCGTTTCGCGCAGCTGCTCAAGGCGCTCTTTGGAGCAGTAGCATTTATAGGCGGTGCCCGCTTCCAGCATTTCATCAATCACCGCGTTATAGCGGTCGAAGCGTTTGGTCTGGAAGTACGGGCCTTCATCCCACTCGAGGCTCAGCCAGTTCATGCCATCCATAATGGCTTCGATTGCTTCCGGAGTGGAACGCTCGAGATCGGTGTCTTCGATGCGCAGCACAAACTCACCGCCTTGATTGCGGGCAAACAGCCAGGAGTAGAGAGCAGTGCGCGCGCCGCCAACGTGCAAATAGCCGGTGGGGCTTGGCGCGAAGCGAGTTTTGATTTTCATGAATTGGCCTTACGTTGATAGCGATGCCGACCGTCGGCAATACCTAATAGAAAAGTGGGCGATATTCTATCACTGTGGGCTGATTCCTCAATGTTGTTACCGAAATGGCGCAGCAAACGGGCTATTTTGTTTATAAATCATGCGCTCGCGATCGATTCATCAGCGGTTTGTCTAATTTTACGACGAACGAACAATTTCTTTAGAAAATGCGTTGACTCATTTTCAACTCTCCCTATAATGCGACTCCACACAGCGGGGGTGATTAGCTCAGCTGGGAGAGCACCTCCCTTACAAGGAGGGGGTCGGCGGTTCGATCCCGTCATCACCCACCACAAATTTTGTGGTTCCCGCAGTGTAGATAAGAATGAGAAGTGGGTGATTAGCTCAGCTGGGAGAGCACCTCCCTTACAAGGAGGGGGTCGGCGGTTCGATCCCGTCATCACCCACCACTTTCTCGCCAGCGAATTCTTATCATTGAAGTACCGAAGTGGGTGATTAGCTCAGCTGGGAGAGCACCTCCCTTACAAGGAGGGGGTCGGCGGTTCGATCCCGTCATCACCCACCACTTCGGGTCGTTAGCTCAGTTGGTAGAGCAGTTGACTTTTAATCAATTGGTCGCAGGTTCGAATCCTGCACGACCCACCAATGTAAAAAAGCGCCCTAAAGGCGCTTTTTTGCTATCTGCGATTTGAAAGATTTGTGCCCTCTTCTTGCCGGATGGCGGCTGCGCCTTATCCGGCCTACAATATCTCTCCGCACCTGGTTTTGTAGGCCTGCTAAGCGCAGCGCCAGCAGGCAGTTTGCCGAATGGCGGCATAAATGCCTTATCAGACCTACAACAGCTTTCCGCACCCGGTTTTCCAGGACTGCTAAGCGCAGCGCCAGCAGGCAGTTTGCCGGGTAAACGCTTTCGATTGACACATCCTCACACGCTTCTTATTTAAGTCCGCCACAATTGGGCCGATAACACTCTTTTAAGGCAAAAAAGGAGTTTTCAATGACTACCATTTCGGCAGCAACCCCCTCTGTTCAGGGCGGCGGCACCAGCGGTTCATCTTCCGCCGGTAGCGACACCGCATCTCAAATCAGCCGCGTGACGCAGCAGATCGCCAAACTTACCCAGCAGTTAAAAGATATCCCTAATGGCGAAGGGACGACTGAAGAGAAAAAGAAACAGCAAGAGCAGATTCAGCAACAGATCCAGCTACTGCAGGCACAGCTACAACAGTTAATGCGCAAGCAGGCTGAAGAAGCTGAGCAAAAGCAGACGCAAAACCATCCGAATACCCCGACGCAGGGCAAAATTGAAGGCGTGAATAACCCTTCAGTCGATCATCAGGTTGATATCTACATCTGAGTAAAGAGCGGATCGTTCTCCCGGGCCCGGTTTAAACACCGGGCCTCTTCCCGCACTACATCCCATAACGCCTGCGCCGCGCCGGAAAGCGATCGGTTTTTGCGCCGTACCAGCATAATTTTGCGCTGCATATCCGGCACCAGCCTTTTCACCATCAGCTGGCTACCCTGCGGGAGTGGCAATGCCAGCGCGGGCAGAATGCTGATGCCAATCCCCGCTTCCACCATCGGAAAAAGCGTCGCCGGATGACCAATCTCCTGCACGATTTTCGCCCGCACTGCAAAGTGATGGAGCGCGGCATCGATCAGTGGACGGCTGCCGGAGGCGTAATCCTGCACCACCAGCCGGGCACCATCCAGCGCCGACCACGGCACGGCATCAAGCGGCGCCCAGGAGTGATCGTTGCGGCACAGCAGGAAAAAGGGCTCGGCGAGGATCTCCTCGATCTCCAGATCGCTTGCCGGGCCGGGATCGATCACAATGCCAAAATCGACTTCACCCTGGCGAATACTCTCCAGCACCCACTGCTGCGGGCGGTCATGCAGCACAAAATCGATCTCCGGGTAGCGCTGATTGCTGCTGGCGATACAGTGCGGAATGAGATGCGCGGAGATAGTCTGGCTGGCGGCAACGCGCACGGTTCCGGTTAACTGCTGCCCTACCCTCCCCGCTTCACGCAGCGTGCTGCTAAGCTCATCTAACAGCCGTTCCAGCCGCCCGGCCAGCTGTTGACCCGCTTCGGTCAGCACCACTTCCCGGGTAGTGCGATCCAGCAGCTTGACGCCGGTCTGCCGCTCCAGCTCTTTTACGCTGTGGCTGACCGCCGACTGGCTAAGGCCGATCATCTCCCCGGCACGGCTGAAACTCTTCGCCTGCGCGACGGTGACAAAGACACGTAATTGACGGAGTGAATAATTCATCTGATAAATTCATGAATGGATGCAATAAATCAATTTTATTTCTCAAAGCAGACAAAGCACAATAGCGCCATCGACTTTCAGGAGTGCACATGAAACTTTTTCGTATCCTTGATCCCTTTACCCTGACGCTGGTGTGCGTCGTTCTGCTGGCCTCTTTCTTCCCGGCGCGTGGCAGTTTTGTCCCCTTTTTCGAATGGCTGACCACCGCCGCGATTGCGCTGCTCTTTTTTATGCATGGCGCGAAGCTTTCCCGTGAGGCGATTATTGCTGGCGGCAGCCACTGGCGTTTACACCTGTGGGTGATGTGCAGCACCTTCGTGCTCTTCCCGGCGCTCGGCGTGCTGTTTGTCTGGTGGTCGCCGGTCAATATCAGCCAGGAGCTTTATACCGGCTTCCTCTATCTCTGTATTCTGCCCGCCACGGTGCAGTCGGCCATCGCCTTTACCTCACTGGCGGGCGGTAACGTCGCGGCAGCGGTCTGCTCGGCGTCGGCCTCCAGCCTGCTGGGGATCTTCCTGTCACCGCTGTTAGTCGGCCTGCTGATGAATCTCCATGGCGCGCAGGGTAGCCTGGAGCAGGTCGGCAAAATCATGCTGCAACTGCTGCTGCCGTTTGTGCTCGGTCACCTGTCACGCCCGTGGACGGCGGGATTCGTCACCAAACATAAAAAGTGGATCTCCAAAACCGACCAGACCTCGATTCTGCTGGTGGTTTACTCCGCCTTTAGTGAAGCGGTGGTGAACGGCATCTGGCACAAAGTGGGCCTCGGCTCGCTGATGTTTATCGTGGCGGCGAGCATCGTCCTGCTGGCGATTGTGATTGCGATAAATATTCTGGTGGCGCGCAAATGCGGCTTCAATAAAGCGGATGAGATTACGATTGTCTTCTGCGGATCGAAAAAGAGCCTCGCCAACGGCATACCAATGGCCAATATTCTCTTCCCGACGTCGGTGATCGGCATGATGGTGCTGCCGCTGATGATTTTCCACCAGATCCAGCTGATGGTGTGCGCCGTGCTGGCCCGCCGTTACAAACGTAAGGCGGAGCAGCACGCCGCGCAGGAAGCGGCGAAAGCTTAAGGCCGCTTGAGGGGCTGAACCAGATGGCTCAGCCCCTCGGTTTTAATCACTAAGGTGATTTGCATTAACTCGCCAAGCCGCCCGGCGGGAAACTGATCCTTACGGGCGAACCAGAGCAGATACTCCTCCGGCAGATCAATCAGCCGACGCCCCTGGTATTTGCCAAAAGGCATCACCATATTGGCGATCTCTATCAGCTGCTCCTTCTCCATTCAGGCTCCCAGCAGACGAATCATTTCATCTTCATCAATGACCGCAATGCCCAGCTCCTGCGCTTTTGCCAGCTTCGAGCCTGCGGCTTCACCAGCAATCACCAGATCGGTCTTCTTCGATACGCTGCCAGCCACTTTCGCCCCCAGCGCCGTTAAGCGCTCTTTGGCTTCATCGCGCGAAAGCTGGCTCAGGCTACCGGTTAACACCACGGTTTTACCGGCAAATGGGCTGTCGATCTCCTCGGCGTTAACCACCTGCGGCGCGGGCCAGTGAATGCCTACTTCTTCCGTCAGCTGGCGAATCACGTCGCGGTTGCTCTCTTCACTGAAGAAGTTATGCACGTGTTTTGCCACCACCACGCCGACATCGGGCACTTTTTGCAACTCGTCAACCGAGGCCGCTATCAATGCCTCCAGCGTGCCGAAGTAGGCCGCCAGCCCTGCCGCCGTCGCTTCACCCACTTCGCGAATGCCGAGCGCATAGAGGAAACGGGCAAAGGTGGTCTCTTTCGCTTTTTCCAGCGCGTTGACTACGTTTTGTGCCGACTTCGGCCCCATCCGATCGAGACCGGTCAGCTTACCGGCAGTTAAGCGGAAGAGATCCGCAGGCGTGTGGACATACTCCTTCTCAACCAGCTGGTCGATAATCTTATCGCCCATGCCATCCACATCCATCGCGCGGCGCGAGACGAAATGCTTAAGCGACTCTTTGCGCTGCGCGCCGCAGATGAGGCCACCGGTACAGCGGGCAACCGCTTCACCTTCCACACGCTCGACATCAGAGCCGCACACCGGGCAGTGCGCCGGGAAGGTCACTTCCCGCGTCTCTTCCGGACGTTCGGAGAGCACCACATTCACCACCTGCGGGATCACATCTCCGGCGCGGCGAATCACCACTTTGTCACCGATACGCAGGCCAAGACGGTCAATCTCATCGGCATTATGCAGGGTGGCGTTACTGACCAGCACGCCGGCAACGTGTACCGGCTCAAGGCGTGCGACAGGGGTTATCGCCCCGGTACGGCCCACCTGGAATTCGACATCGCGCACAAACGTCAGCTGCTCCTGCGCCGGGAATTTAAACGCCACCGCCCAGCGCGGCGCACGCGCCACAAAGCCGAGCTGCGCTTGCAGATCGAGGGAGTCGACTTTGATTACCACACCATCGATATCAAACCCGAGCGTCGGGCGGTCTTCCTCAACTTTATGGTAGAACGCCAGCACCTCTTCCGGCGTGCCGCACAGGCGGATGCGATCGCTCACCGGCAATCCCCACGCTTTAAACTGCTGTAAACGCGCCAGGTGGCTGTTGGGCAGCTCGCCGCCTTCAAGAATGCCAATGCCGTAGCAGAAGAAGGTGAGCGGACGCTTCGCGGTGATACGCGGATCGAGCTGACGCAGTGACCCGGCGGCGGCGTTACGCGGGTTAGCAAACACTTTCCCGCCGGTGCGGCGCGCCTCTTCATTGATCTTTTCAAAGCCGGATTGCGGCAGGAAAACTTCGCCGCGCACTTCCAGCCGCGCCGGAATGTTATCCCCGTGCAGTTTCAGCGGAATGGCGCGGATGGTGCGCACGTTAGAGGTGATATCTTCCCCGGTAGTGCCATCGCCGCGCGTGGCAGCGCGCATTAGCACGCCGTTTTCATACAGCAGGCTGACCGCCAGGCCGTCAAGCTTCAGCTCGCAGCAGTAGATCAGCGCGTCGCTGCTCTTTAAGCGGTCTTGTACGCGTTTATTGAATGCCAGAAAGCTCTCTTCGTCGAAGACGTTATCGAGCGACAGCATCGGCACTTCATGGCGTATCTGCGTAAAGGCGGTGAGCGGCGCGGCGCCGACGCGCTGGGTCGGTGAATCCGGAGTAATCAGCTCAGGATGTTGCGCTTCCAGCTCGCGCAGCTCGCGCATCAGGCGATCGTACTCGGCATCCGGGATCTCCGGCGCGTCCATAACGTGATAGAGATGTTCATGATGGCGAAGGGTAGTTCGCAGTTCTGTCAGTTGTTGTTCAATTGATTCCATATCGCACCATCAATGTAAAAAACCCCCGACGGGCGGGGGTTCTGGAAGGGAATGTGTCGTGACGCGCCGTTACGCGTTAGCGTCTTTTACTTCGCGAATACGCGCCTGGTATTCACGCAGCTTCTGCGGCGTCATCATCCGACGCTGGTCATCGAGCACCACACCGCCCACTTCATCGGCGATATGCTGTGCCGACTGCAGCATCAGCTTGAAGTTCTGCAACTCGTCGCCGTAGGACGGCACCTGCATAAAGATCGTTACGCCAGGGGTTGCCATCTCGCCCATGGTTTCGACATCAAATGTGCCAGGGTTGACCATGTTAGCCAGGCTGAAGAGCGCCGGGCCGCTGCCGTCCGGGCTGAGATGACGATGGAAAATATTCATATCGCCAAATTTGAAACCGGCCTGCAGGATGCTGTTAAGCAGCACTTCGCCATTGAGCGCCGCGCCGTGATGGGCCGCAACGTTCATAATAATCACCGTCTCTTTGCGCTGCGGTTTTTCTACCGGCGCTTCCACAACCGGCTCCGGCTCTGGCTGCGGTGCAGGCTCGTGAACCTGAGGCTGCATCTGCGGCTGTTGGGCACCTTGATGTGCCGACGGCTGATGATGCGACGGCGGTTGCGGAAAGTGCTGCGGTGCCATCTGCGGCTGGGCAGGCGCGGTCGGCTGGGCAACAGGCTGCGGCTCCACTACGCGCGGCTCGACAACGGGGCGCTCCGGCTGCTGCGGTTGCGAATAGGGTTGCGGCGCGTGGTGCGCGGGCTCGCTCTGCTGAACCGGCGGAGCCGACGGGCGTGGCTGGGCCGACGCATAAGGCGGCTGGTATTGATGCTGCGCGGCATGACGCGGATTTTCCTGCTCTACGCTGGCCTTCGGTGCGCTGTGGGTTTTATGCACCCGAACTTCACCAACGCCTTCGTCCTCTTCGACGTCCTCGTCCTCAAACTCGTCGTCGTCACGTCGCGATTTCATACGTTTTAGTGGGCGATCGCGGAACATAGAAGAGCGTTCTTTGCGACTGGTCCAGAAACCGTGAACCAGTAAAGCAATTATGGCGATCGCGCCAACAATGATTAATATCAGACGCAAATCCTGCATCATTATATTCTCTGTTGTTCTAACACCTTGCCACCACGGCAAACATTTACTCACTAAGAGTATTTGCGCATTAGGCCAAGTGCAAGTGGATGGGAAGCATTCACCGCATAAAGATGAATTAAATCGTACTTTTTGCTGTTTTTTCGAACATTTCCGAACAGGTTTCCCCCGTCCGGTGAATATTATAAGCTTCGGTTTTTTCGCATGAGTTTAAAAGGAGTCCAGCCAAATCATGGTTTCATCCTCGCCTGGCGCTGCGCGCAGCGGTCTTTACTACTTTTCTCAAGGCTGGAAACTGGTCACGTTACCGGGCATTCGCCGCTTCGTGATCCTGCCCCTGCTGGTCAATATCCTGCTGATGGGCGGCGCATTCTGGTGGCTTTTTACCCGCCTCGACAGCTGGATCCCAACGCTGATGAGCCACGTGCCGGACTGGCTACAGTGGCTTAGCTATCTATTATGGCCAATTATCGTTATCTCCATCCTGCTGGTGTTTGGCTACTTCTTTTCAACCCTCGCCAACTGGATTGCCGCGCCCTTTAATGGCCTGCTGGCTGAGCAACTGGAAGCGCGATTAACGGGCGCGACGCCGCCGGATGTTGGCGTATTCGGAATGATGAAAGATCTGCCGCGCATCATGAAGCGCGAGTGGCAAAAGCTCGCCTGGTATCTGCCGCGCGCCGCGATCCTGCTTATTCTCTATTTTATCCCCGGTATCGGGCAGACCGTCGCACCGGTGCTCTGGTTCCTGTTCAGCGCCTGGATGCTGGCGATCCAGTATTGCGACTACCCGTTCGACAACCACAAAGTGCCGTTTAAAACCATGCGCTCGGCGTTGCGCGAACGGAAAGTAATCAATATGCAGTTCGGCGCGCTGACCAGCCTCTTCACGCTGATACCGGTGCTCAATCTGGTGGTGATGCCGGTGGCGGTCTGCGGCGCGACGGCCATGTGGGTCGACTGTTATCGCAATAAGCTTGCCAGCTGGCGCTAAGGAACTATTCCTTTTCTTATTCCATACTGATAACCATTATTTCGTCGCAGCATATAGATATGCGAAATCCTTACTTCCGCATCATCAGTAAGTGCGTATGCTGGGTCGGTTCCCAAATTTCATACAGTTAAGGACGGGCTATGAGTAAGATTTATGAAGACAACTCGCTGACCATTGGTCATACGCCGCTGGTTCGACTGAACCGCATCGGTAACGGACGCATTCTGGCGAAGGTCGAGTCGCGCAACCCGAGCTTCAGCATAAAATGCCGTATCGGTGCCAATATGATTTGGGATGCCGAAAAACGTGGTGTGCTGAAACCGGGCGTCGAACTGGTCGAACCGACCAGCGGCAACACCGGGATTGCGCTGGCCTATGTTGCCGCAGCGCGCGGTTACAAGCTGACGCTGACCATGCCGGAAACCATGAGCATTGAACGTCGCAAGCTGCTGAAAGCGCTTGGCGCAAACCTGGTGCTGACCGAAGGCGCGAAAGGGATGAAGGGCGCGATTCAGAAAGCGGAAGAGATCGTCGCCAGCGATCCGGCGAAGTTCCTGCTGCTTCAGCAGTTCAGCAACCCGGCGAACCCGGAGATCCACGAAAAAACTACCGGTCCTGAAATTTGGGAAGATACCGACGGCCAGGTAGATGTCTTTATCTCTGGCGTGGGCACCGGCGGCACGCTGACGGGCGTGACCCGCTTTATCAAAAACACCAAGGGCAAAACTGATCTGATTACCGTGGCCGTGGAGCCAACCGACTCACCGGTCATCTCACAGGCGCTGGCGGGCGAAGAGATTAAGCCCGGCAAACATAAAATTCAGGGTATCGGTGCCGGTTTTATTCCGGGCAACCTCGATCTGAAGCTGATCGATAAAGTGGTGAAGATTACCGATGAAGAGGCGATCAGCACCGCGCGTCGCCTGATGGAAGAGGAAGGCATTCTTGCCGGTATCTCTTCTGGTGCTGCCGTTGCGGCCGCGCTCAAACTTCAGGAAGATGAGGCCTTTACCAATAAAAATATTGTGGTTATCCTCCCCTCTTCCGGTGAGCGTTACCTCAGCACTGCACTGTTTGCCGATCTCTTTACTGAGAAAGAATTGCAACAGTGATGCCAGATTGTTAAATCAGCGCAAAAAAGCACCCATCGGGGTGCTTTTTTGTGGCATACATCAAACTTTTGTCCCACCTGGCATTGCCGAAAATGGCCTGGTCTGGTATTTAACCATCACATTTATTTTGAAGCGCGAAATTAATCGAAGTCAGATTTCACCTGGCTGAATCGTTTTTATGATTTGGTTCAATTCTGGCTTTCACGGCATAATGTTTAATGACGTGCGAAACGTCAGCGACCATCAGCGTCTGCACGAGACCGCGCCTTTCTGGCATCTGTACCTTGGCTCGTTACGCCAGCGCTAACTATACAGGCTAAAGTCCTGCCGCCAGGCTAGACTTTAGTTCCACAACACTAAACCTATAAGTTGGGGAAATACAATGTTCCAGCAAGAAGTTACCATTACAGCTCCGAACGGTCTGCACACTCGCCCTGCTGCTCAGTTTGTTAAAGAAGCAAAAGGCTTCTCTTCTGAAATCACTGTGACCTCCAACGGCAAAAGCGCCAGCGCAAAAAGCCTGTTCAAACTGCAAACTCTGGGCCTGACTCAAGGTACCGTTGTGACTCTGACCGCTGAAGGCGAAGATGAGCAGAAAGCAGTTGAACATCTGGTTAAACTGATGGCGGAACTCGAGTAAGTTTTTCGCGGGTTTCTTTAAAGATCAGTCACAAGTAAAGGTAGGGTTATGATTTCAGGCATTTTAGCATCCCCGGGTATCGCTTTTGGCAAAGCACTTTTGCTGAAAGAAGATGAGATCGTCATCGACCGGAAGAAAGTTTCTGCCGACAAGGTTGATCAGGAAGTTGAGCGTTTCCTGAGCGGTCGTGCCAAGGCATCGGCGCAACTGGAAGCGATCAAAACGAAAGCAGGTGAAACTTTCGGCGAAGAAAAAGAAGCCATCTTCGAAGGCCACATCATGTTGCTGGAAGATGAGGAGCTGGAGCAGGAAATCATAGCCCTGATTAAAGATAAGAGCATGACTGCCGACGCGGCAGCCCATGAAGTTATCGAAGGTCAGGCAACCGCCCTGGAAGAGCTGGACGATGAATACCTGAAAGAGCGTGCGGCTGACGTGCGCGACATTGGTAAACGCCTGCTGCGCAACATTCTGGGTATGCCGATTATCGATCTGAGCGCCATTCAGGATGAAGTGATCCTGGTCGCAGCCGATCTGACACCGTCCGAAACTGCACAGCTGAACCTGAAAAAAGTGCTCGGCTTTATCACCGACATTGGCGGTCGTACCTCCCACACGTCGATCATGGCGCGCTCCCTTGAGCTGCCGGCGATTGTGGGCACCGGTAGCGTCACCACTCAGGTGAAAAACGGCGACTATCTGATCCTCGATGCGGTAAACAACAAAGTTTACGTTAACCCGAGCGACGACGAGATCGACGCACTGCGCGCAGCGCAGGCGCAGGTCGCGGAAGAGAAAGCTGAACTGGCGAAGCTGAAAGATCTGCCGGCGATCACCCTTGATGGTCACCAGGTCGAAGTGTGCGCCAACATCGGTACCGTTCGCGATGTCGCGGGCGCGGAGCGCAACGGCGCTGAAGGCGTTGGCCTCTACCGTACCGAATTCCTGTTTATGGATCGCGACGCGCTGCCGACCGAAGAAGAGCAGTTCGACGCCTACAAAGCGGTAGCGGAAGCGTGTGGCTCCCAGGCCGTGATTGTACGTACCATGGACATCGGCGGCGACAAAGAGCTGCCGTACATGAACTTCCCGAAAGAAGAGAACCCGTTCCTCGGCTGGCGCGCCATCCGTATCGCCATGGATCGCAAAGAGATCCTGCGCGATCAGGTTCGCGCTATCCTGCGTGCCTCTGCTTTCGGCAAACTGCGCATTATGTTCCCGATGATCATCTCTGTTGAAGAAGTGCGTGCACTGAAGAAAGAGATTGAGATCTACAAACAGGAACTGCGCGACGAAGGCAAAGCTTTCGACGAATCCATCGAAATCGGCGTGATGGTAGAAACCCCTGCCGCCGCGACGATTGCGCGCCATCTGGCGAAAGAAGTGGACTTCTTTAGTATCGGCACCAATGATTTAACGCAGTACACCCTGGCAGTTGACCGCGGTAATGATATGATTTCACATCTTTACCAGCCGATGTCGCCGTCCGTACTCAACCTGATCAAGCAAGTTATTGATGCTTCTCATGCTGAAGGTAAATGGACCGGCATGTGTGGTGAGCTTGCTGGCGACGAACGTGCTACACTTCTGTTGCTGGGGATGGGTCTGGATGAATTCAGTATGAGTGCCATTTCTATCCCGCGCATTAAGAAGATTATTCGTAACACGAACTTCGAAGATGCGAAGGTGTTAGCAGAGCAGGCTCTTGCTCAACCGACAACGGACGAGTTAATGACGCTGGTTAACAAGTTCATTGAAGAAAAAACAATCTGCTAATCCACGAGATGCGGCCCAAATTACTGCTTAGGAGAAGATCATGGGTTTGTTCGATAAACTGAAATCTCTGGTTTCTGACGATAAGAAAGAGACCGGTGCTATTGAGATCATTGCCCCGCTGTCTGGCGAAATCGTTAACATTGAAGATGTACCGGATGTGGTGTTCGCTGAAAAAATCGTCGGCGACGGCATTGCTATCAAACCGACCGGCAACAAAATGGTCGCTCCGGTTGACGGGACTATCGGCAAAATCTTTGAAACCAACCATGCCTTCTCTATCGAATCCGATAGCGGCATCGAACTCTTCGTTCACTTCGGTATTGATACCGTTGAACTGAAAGGTGAAGGTTTCAAACGCATCGCGGAAGAAGGCCAGCGCGTTAAAGTTGGCGATCCGGTTATCGAGTTCGACCTGCCGCTGCTGGAAGAGAAAGCAAAATCCACGCTGACGCCGGTTGTTATCTCTAACATGGATGAGATCAAAGAGCTGATCAAACTCTCTGGTAGCGTGACCGTGGGTGAAACCCCGGTGATCCGCATCAAGAAGTAAGCGCTCTACAGTCTAAAAAATGGCACCGTAAGGTGCCATTTTTGTTTTAGCGCGGCGGTAAAATCAGCTCGTCATACCCCTTCTCAAGGGTATAACCCATCACTTCTACCACCCGCTCGCCCGCAGCCTGCACCGCCATATCCAGCGCTTTGCCCTGAATAATGCCGCTCACCAGTTCGGAGCAGAAGAGATCGCCTGTCCCTTTCAGATCCGTCGCCACGCGCGGATAGCTGCTGATATTGACGCCCTCGGCTGAGACCACTACTACATGGATCTGCCCATCGTTGCGGTCCACCGGCGCGCTGGTGATTGCCACCCAGCGCAATGACGAGGAGAGCAACCCCTGCGCCGCGGCAATCGCACTTTGCAGATCGCGGCACGGTTTGCCACTCAGCACTTCAAGCTCAAACACATTCGGCGTAATGCCCTGGGCCAGCGGCAGCATAACTTCGCGGTACGCCTCAGGAATTTCCGGTTTCACATAGATGCCGCTGTCGATATCGCCAATCACCGGATCGACCAGAATCAGCAGCTCCGGGTGTTTCTCCCGCAGCGCCGTCAGCCACTTCGCCAGCAGCTTGATCTGGCTGGCGCTGCCCATGTAGCCGGTTGTTACCGCCTTCACGCTGCGCAGTACATCGCGCTCTTCCAGCGCCTGTAAATAGCCGCTGAACCACTCATCGGGAATAACGCCGCCATAAAAGGTGTCGTAATGCGGAGTATTGCTGAACAGTACCGTAGGAACGGCCAGAACGTTAAGCTGGTGCTGACGAATATTGGGTACTGCAATGCTGTTGCCCACGCTGCCGTAAACCACCTGCGACTGAACCGCGACGATATCGGCCTGCTGCGCCCGGGTTTTATCCCTGAACAGGATCATCTCCATTTTGTCTCCTTGACGGGTTAAATCCCCGCGCCCTGCGAATAACTCTCTTCACCAAACACGCCGGTCGACAGATAGCGATCGCCGCGATCGCAAATGATGGCGACAATCACCGCGCCCGGGTTTGCTTTCGCCACCCGAATCGCGCCGGCGACCGCGCCGCCAGAACTGACGCCGCAGAAGATGCCCTCTTTGACCGCCAGCGCGCGCATGGTATTTTCCGCCTCGCGCTGCTGGATATCCAGCACCTCATCCACCAAATCAGCGTTAAAAATGCCCGGCATATAATCCGCAGGCCAGCGGCGAATACCGGGAATGCTGCTCCCCTCTTCCGGCTGAAGGCCAACAATCGTCACCTTTTTCGCCTGCTCACGCAGGAAACGTGAAACGCCGGTGATGGTGCCGGTGGTGCCCATGCTGGAGACAAAGTGGCTGATGCGCCCCTGCGTCTGCTGCCAGATTTCCGGGCCGGTAGTGGTGTAATGGGCGTAGGGGTTATCGGGATTATTGAACTGATCGAGCAGCTTGCCGTCACCGCGCGCCGCCATCTCAAGGGCCAGATCGCGCGCCCCCTCCATGCCCTGCTCTTTGCTGACCAGAATCAGCTCGGCACCATAAGCACGCATTGCCGCGCGGCGCTCCTGGCTCATGTTGTCCGGCATCAGCAGCTTCATGCGATAGCCCTTCAGCGCCGCAATCATCGCCAGCGCAATGCCGGTGTTGCCGCTGGTCGCTTCAATCAGCACATCACCAGGTTTGATTTCGCCGCGCCGTTCCGCCTGCACAATCATCGACAGCGCAGCGCGGTCTTTTACCGAACCGGCCGGATTGTTACCTTCGAGCTTGACCCAAATTTCACTGCCGTTATCCGGGGTGAGGCGCTGTAATTTGACCAGCGGCGTATTGCCAATAGTCTCTTCTAATGTGTTCACGATCGCTGTCCAATAAAAAACCCGGTCCGCATGACGCATACCGGGCTTGTCGGCCGGATGAGCAACGCGCTACCCGGCAAAAACCACGTTTCCTTAAGCTATCAGGCTGACTGAGCCAGAGCAAGCTCCGCGCCGGGCTCAATACGCTCATCGCCGTTGTAGAGCCGCGCGTTCTGCAAACCAACGAACAGCCGCTCGCCGCGCTGGGGTGGATGCTCATCGCGCATCACCACCGTTAACGGATCCGGGTTCCAGCCGAGCGGCTGCACCACAAGCTGTGTGTAGTGCCCTTTCGGGCTGGCTTCCAGCACCTGCACCGGCAGCGGCGAATCAAGGCTGGTGCGGCGGCTGACGTCCACTTCCCATGGGCGCAGGAAGAGATCGACATCGCCCTGATAAACCGGCGTATGGCCAAGCGGCCAGTGATGCGCGCCGACGTGGAACTGCCCGCCGCGAATCACCCCTTTCAGGCGATTCACCTCGCCCATAAACTCCAGCACAAAGCGGGTCGCCGGTTCGCGCCACACCTGATCCGGCGCGTCCGCCTGCTCAATATTCCCCTGGCTCATCACCACCACGCGGTCGGCCACTTCCGTCGCCTCTTCCTGATCGTGAGTCACAAAGACGCTGGTAAATTTCAGCTCTTCATGCAGTTGGCGCAGCCAGCGGCGAAGCTCTTTACGTACCTGCGCATCCAGCGCGCCGAAAGGTTCATCAAGCAGCAGAATTTGCGGTTCAACTGCCAGCGCGCGCGCCAGCGCCACACGCTGCTTCTGCCCGCCGGAGAGCTGCGCCGGGTAGCGATCTGCCAGATGCGCCAGCTGCACCATCTCCAGCAGTTTGGTCACTTTCGCTTTGATGGCGGCGGCATTCGGCCGCTCGCGGCGCGGCAGCACCGTTAAACCAAAGGCGATGTTGTCGAATACCGACATATGGCGGAACAGCGCATAGTGCTGAAACACGAAGCCGACGCGGCGCTCGCGCGCATGCAGGCGGCTGACATCGGTGCCGTGAAAACGGATACGCCCGCTGCTCTGGTGCTCCAGCCCGGCAATAATGCGCAGCAGCGTGGTTTTACCGGAGCCTGAGGGGCCCAGCAGCGCCACCATCTGCCCGGACGGGATATCCAGAGAGATATCATTCAGCACCTGGGTGCGACCAAACGACTTCTTAATATTCGCAATCTCAATGCTCATGATTTCCCTCCTCGTGCAGGCGTTTTTCCTGAGTGTTCAAACGCCACTGCACCGCACTCTTTAAAAACAGTGTCAAAATCGCCATTAGGGTCAGCAGGGCCGCGGCGGTAAAGGCACCGACGGTGTTGTAGTCCTGCTCCAGTAACTCAATTTGCAGCGGCAGCGACAGGGTTTCACCGCGAATCGATCCGGACACCACCGACACCGCACCGAACTCACCAATCGCTCGTGCGTTGGTCAGCACCACGCCGTAAAGCAGCGCCCAGCGGATATTAGGCAGCGTGACGCGGCGGAACATCTGCCAGCCGGAGGCCCCAAGCAGGATCGCGGCTTCATCCTCATGGCTTCCCTGGCTGAGCATCACCGGCACCAGCTCGCGCACCACAAACGGGCAGGTGACGAAGACGGTAACCAGCACCATGCCGGGCCAGGAGAACATGATTTGCAGATTATGTTCATCCAGCCAGCCGCCAAGCGGTCCGTTGGTGCCGTAAAAGAGCAGATAGATAAGACCGGCAACCACCGGCGACACCGCAAATGGAATATCGAGCAGGGTCAGCAGCAACTGGCGGCCGGGAAAGTTAAAGCGCGTCACCAACCAGGCGAGCAGCGTGCCGAACACCAGGTTGACCGGCACCGAGATAAGCGCAATCAGCACCGTCAGCCAGATGGCGTGCAGCATGTCGGCATCGGCGAGGTTTTGCAGCACCGGAGCCAGCCCTTTGCTGAAGGCCTGCACAAAGATATAGATCATCGGCACCAGCAGGATAAAAGCTGAAAGCAAAATACCGGTGCCGATTAAAAACCATTTCCCCCAGTTCACCCGGGGCTTGTCATAGCGTTTCAATGCACTTATTTCCGCCATTAGTGACCTACCACACGCTGACCAAAGCGACTTTGCAAGGTATTGATGGAGAAGAGCAGCAGTAGCGAAGCCGCCAGAATGACTGAAGCAATCGCGCTCGCCGCCGGGTAGTCAAACTCCTGCAAACGTACGAAGATCATCAGCGAGGTCACTTCCGTCTTCCAGGCGATATTCCCGGCGATAAAGATCACCGCGCCAAACTCACCGAGGCTGCGGGTAAAAGAGAGCGCAACGCCCGCCATCAGCGCCGGTGACAGCTCCGGCAGCACCACTTTACGGAAACTCTGCCAGCGCGTGGCACCCAGGGTTTCCGCCGCCTCTTCATACTCCGGGCCAAGCTCTTCCAGCACCGGCTGCACCGTGCGCACCACAAACGGGATGCTGGTAAAGGCCATCGCCACCGCAATCCCGAGCCAGGTGTAGGTCACTTTAATATCCAGCGCCGCCAGCCACTCGCCGTAAAAGCCGTTAACGGAGAAGAGCGAGGCCAGCGTCAAGCCCGCCACCGCCGTCGGCAGCGCAAACGGCAGATCCATCAACGCGTCGAGCAGCGTACGTCCCGGAAAGCGGTAGCGGGTGAGGATCCACGCCATCAGCATGCCGAAGACGCCGTTAAAGATTGAGGCGACAAACGCCGCCAGCAGCGTCACTTTATAGGCGGCCACCACCTGCGGGTTGGTGACCACTTCCCAGTACTGTTCCCAGCTCATCTGCGACAGCTGCATCACCAGCGCGCTTAAGGGTAATAACAGAATCAGACAGACAAAAAAGAGGCTGCTGCCGAGGCTTAAACCAAAGCCCGGCAGCACGCGTTTCGATCCAGACAACATCACTTATGCCCCGCCGCCAGCAACTTATCCAGCTCGCCGCCGCTGGCAAAATGGGTTTTCATCACTTCCGGCCAGGAGCCGAACTTATCTTCCACGCGGAACAGCGCGGTCTGCGGGAACTTATCACCCAGCTTTTTCATCACTTCCGGGTTGTTCACGCGGTAGTAGTAATCGGTGATGATGGTCTGCGCCTGCGGCGAGTAGAGCCAGTTGAGGTAGGCTTTCGCCGCCTTCTCTGTGCCGTTGGCTTTCACGTTTTTATCCACCCACGCCACCGGGAACTCGGCGAGGATATTGACCTTCGGCACCACCACTTCAAAGCCCTGCGCTTCATACTGTTTGCGGATGTTATTCACTTCCGACTCAAAGGTGATCAGCACATCGCCGAGGCCGCGCTCAACGAAAGTGGTAGTCGCGCCGCGACCGCCGGTGTCGAAGACCTCAACGTTTTTCAGAAACTGGGTCATAAACTGCGTGGTTTTGGCTTTATCACCGCCGTCAGCCTGATCGGCTGCGCCCCAGGCCGCCAGATAGGTATAGCGGGCGTTGCCGGAGGTTTTTGGATTCGGAAAGATCAGCTTCACGTCAGAACGCACCAGGTCGTTCCAGTCGTGGATATTCTTCGGGTTGCCCTTGCGCACAAGGAACGCCATCGTCGAGTAGAACGGCGAACTGTTATTCGGTAAGCGGCTCTGCCAGTCGGCGGGGATCAGCTTGCCCTTATCGTGCAGGATCTGCACATCCGTCACCTGGTTATAAGTGACCACGTCCGCTTTCAGCCCTTGCAGAATTGCCAGCGCCTGTTTTGACGAACCGGCATGGGATTGCTTGATGGTCAGCTTGTCGCCGCCATTCTCCTGCGCCCACTGCTGCTCAAAAGGCGGGTTCAGCGCCGCAAACAGCTCGCGCGAGACATCATACGAGCTGTTGAGCAGTTCCGTTGCCTGTGCCTGCGCGCTCAACAGCGTCAGCGCTGCCAGCGTCAGATATCCTTTTTTCAGTATGTTAACGGCCATTGCGCACCCTTATAAGCTGATCACTCGACGATGTTCAGTTTATTTATAACGGGAGTGAAAGCAGTAACGGTTTTATATACCAATTGGTGATTTGGAATCAGAAAAGAGTATAAGCAGAAAGGGGTATAAGCCGGGTTGCCCCGGCCTGATGTGACGTGGGTTTGTTACAGGGCAAAGAGCCTGTCGAAGGCGGGTGCAAAGTAGTAACCACCGGTAACCGGGCGGGTAAAACGCAGCATGGCGTCGCGCTTGCCGTCACTGTCGCCGAACATGCTCAGCAGCTGCTGCTCAATGTTATAGAGCCGCGCGCTGTAGGTGCAGAAATAGAGGCCGTGGGTGCCGCTGGCCGTGCCATAGGGCAGGCTCTGGCGCACAATCTTCAGCCCTTTGCCCGCCTCTTTCAGATCGACACGCGAGAGATGGGACGTTACCGGACGCACATCGGCGTCGATCTCTTCGTTATCCGCTTTGGTGCGCCCGATCATCATCTCCTGATCGCTCACGCTCATGCGGTTAAGCTGCTTCAGGTTGTGCTCCCAGCGCTGCACCATCACATAGCTGCCGCCCGCGTCGACGCCGTCCTGGATTATCGCCACTTCACGGCGTTTCTCTTCGCCTGCCGGGTTCTCGGTGCCGTCGACAAAACCGCTAAGATCGCGATCTTCTACCCAGCGGAAACCGTGCGTCTCCTCTTGCACCTCCAGCGCATCGCCAAAGGCAGCCAGCGCCGCCTGGGCAACAGAGAAGTTCACATCGTGACGCAGGGAGAGAATGTGGATCAGCACATCGTGCTGAGTAGCGGGGGCAAGGCCTTTGCCATAGGCGGGAAAATCTTTCAGCTCTTCAGCGCCCTGCCCGTTGCTTAATTCACGCCAGACGCGGGAACCAAACGCAACCACCGCGCCGAGCGCCGCGTCGGGGAACTGCAACTGGAAGTTTGCGAGCTTATCGGCAAACGCACGGCTGCCGGCACGCAGGGCATCGGCCTCCCCTTTTACGCTGGCCTCAATCCAAATTGCCGCACGGCAATGTTCCGGCAAAATGCCGCTCTGAACCTGGGACATCACATCTCCTGAAAACTGACCACAAAAACGATGCGGCATTGTACCTGTTTTTGGGTCAGTATCAGACTATTCTGATGCGATTAGCGACGCCAGATGATCTTGCTCACTTTCCAGCTTTTCAGGGTGTCATCCGATGGCATTAAGCCATCCGGGCCGCTCCAGCTGCCGCTGAAGAGATAGCTGATATGCTGGCTGTCGGGCGCTTTACACTCGATGCCGGAGATATCAGCGTCAGAGGCTTTCACGCAGTTGCCGAATGCTTTGTCATAGAGAGTGTTGAACGGCGCGCCGATTTTAACCCCTTTAGCGGTGGCAATGTCGGGATCGGTAACATCAATCCGGCTGACAACGCCGTTTTCACCATTGACCACCAGCGCCAGCTGCTTCTCTTTCAGCGCTTCGAAATAGCGAACAATGGTGCCTTTATCGGTTTTCATGCCGCTGCGCAGGTGGTAATCGCCGCCTAACGCATCGCCAATCGCCTGTTCATTGAGCGGCGTGCTGGCTGTCAGGCCGCCAACGCCCTGCTCGTTGACTTCGAGGGAGGAACCAAACCAGTTCCAGGGATACGCGGCAGACCAGTTGACGGAGGCGAACGTCGAGCAGCCGGTTAACGCCAGCGGCAGCGCGATAAAAAACATACGCAGGGGTTTCATGCACAATTCCTTATATTGACCAAACGCCTGTTGGAGTGCCGAAAGTGAAAAAAGTGCCCTCCTCACAGCGAAAGGCCAGTTTCAGTACTCTTCATCTTCAATCAGGCGCTTGCCAAGATTAACGCTGTCGGTGTGTTCATACCCCAGGCGCTCATACATGCCGATCACCATCTCGTTATCGTCGCGCACCATCAGGTTAATCTTCGGGCAGCCGCGGGCAATCAACTTCTTCTCCAGCCGGCTGAGCAGCGCATTGGCGATGCCGCGACCGCGAAACTCCGGGTGAACGCCCAGGTAATATGCCGAACCGCGATGGCCGTCATAACCGCCCATTACCGTTCCCACCACTTCACCACCCACCTCTGCCACCAGGAAAAGGCTTACGTCATGATTGACCTTACGCTCAATGTCCATCTCCGGATCGTTCCACGGGCGCAGCAGTTCACAGCGCTCCCAAAGCGTGATCACTTCTTCAAAATCTTCCTGCCGGAAAACACGTATCTCCATGATGTCCCCCATATTTTTCAGCTGTGTAAACGGTGATTATGGCCTGTGGCGCGCGGTTAGCCAATATCCAGCATCATCGCCGCTGAAAAATGGCATAATGTCACTCTGTCACGTATTGAAATGAAAAGTAAAACAATAGTTCTTACGGACTGTCGTCACAGCAAACACGATACGCTATAACACCTGCCACCACGGATAACCCATTTCAGGCTATGAGCACCTTTAAACCATTAAAAACACTCACCTCGCGTCGCCAGATCCTGAAAGCAGGCCTGGCCGCATTAACCTTGTCAGGTATGTCTCGTGCTATCGCTAAGGATGAGACACCGCTTAAAACCAGCAACAGCCACAGCAAACCGAAAGCGAAAAAAGCGGGTGCAAAGCGCATCGTAATGCTTGATCCCGGGCACGGTGGGATTGATACCGGCGCGATTGGCCACAACGGCTCGAAAGAGAAGCATGTGGTGCTGGCGATTGCCAAAAACGTCCGCGCCCAGCTGCGCGCGCGCGGCATTGATGCGCGCCTGACGCGCACCAGCGATAAATTTATCCCCCTTTATGACCGCGTTGAGATTGCCCATCAGCACGGCGCGGATCTCTTTATGTCGATTCACGCCGACGGCTTTACCAACCCGAACGCCGCGGGCGCGTCGGTGTTTGCCCTCTCCAATCGCGGGGCGAGTAGCGCGATGGCGAAATACCTCTCCGATAAAGAGAACGCCGTGGATGAACTGGCGGGCAAAAAAGCGCGTGATAAAGATCATCTGCTCCAGCAGGTGCTGTTTGATTTAGTCCAGACGGATACCATTAAAAACAGCCTGACGCTCGGCTCGCATATCATTAAACAGATTAAGCCGGTGCACCGCCTGCACAGCCGCAATACCGAGCAGGCGGCGTTTGTGGTGCTAAAATCGCCTTCCATTCCATCGGTGCTGGTTGAGACCTCGTTTATTACCAACCCGGCGGAGGAGAAGCTGCTCGGCACCGCCGCGTTTCGCCAGAAGATCGCCACCGCCATCACCGACGGTGTCATGAGCTACTTTAGCTGGTTCGATAATCACAAAGCCCATACGAAGAGGCGCTGATGAGCACTCCTGATGTAGACCCGGTAAAAAACGCCCTGCTCGCCCTGCAGGACTCTATCTGCGCGAAGCTGGCGGCAATCGACGGCGGCAGTTTTATTGAAGATGCCTGGCAGCGCGACGCGGGCGGCGGCGGACGCAGCCGCGTGCTGCGCGACGGCAGCGTGTTTGAACAGGCGGGGGTTAACTTCTCCCACGTTCATGGTGATGCGATGCCTGCCTCTGCCACCGCGCACCGCCCGGAGCTGGCGGGTCGCAGTTTCGAAGCGATGGGCGTCTCATTAGTGGTGCATCCGCGCAACCCCTATGTGCCGACCAGCCACGCCAACGTACGCTTTTTTATCGCCCAGAAGCCGGATGCCGATCCGGTGTGGTGGTTTGGCGGCGGTTTCGATATGACGCCCTATTACGGCTTCGAAGAGGATGCCATCCACTGGCACCGCACCGCGCGCGATCTCTGCCAGCCCTTCGGTGACGAGGTCTACCCGCACTATAAAAAGTGGTGCGACGACTACTTCTATCTGAAGCACCGCGACGAGCAGCGCGGCGTCGGCGGGCTCTTTTTCGACGATCTCAACACCCCGGATTTTGACCACTGTTTCGACTTTATGCGCGCGGTGGGCGAAGGGTATACCGATGCCTATCTGCCGATTGTCGAGCGGCGTAAAAACACGCCGTGGGGCGAGCGCGAGCGCGATTTTCAGCTCTACCGACGCGGGCGCTACGTGGAGTTTAACCTGGTGTGGGATCGCGGGACGCTGTTCGGCCTGCAAACCGGCGGACGCACCGAGTCGATTTTGATGTCGATGCCGCCGCTGGTGCGCTGGGAATACAACTACCAGCCCGCCGAAGGCAGCCCCGAAGCGGCGTTAAGCGAATTTATCAAAGTGAAAGAGTGGATCTAACCTCGTAGGCCGGATAAGGCGCAGCCGCCATTCGGCAATCAGTGCCGCGATACAATGCCGGATGGCGCGTAAACGCTTATCCGGCCTACGCGGTTTCAGCAGCAACTTTTTTTCATTCGACACCTATCTTACAGCGGCGGTGTTGACCCCCGCTGAAATCGGCGAACCGAAGCGTGAATGACAAGGTCTGGACGCCATGGATGGCGGACAGAGGCGAACCGAGACAGGATGTCGAGTCGAGCCGGCCGCCGTCAGGCTCGCGGGAGGTGAGCGCAGTGCGCAGCACCGATTTCCTCGCGGGGCCGCGGGGATTGACAAGGGGAGCGCGGCCGCTTCCCTTGTCCCGTTCACCGCATAAAAGATTAATGAAACTCCCCAACGCCTGGTGAACGGAACCACTCCACCCATCCAACATGTAAGCCCCATTGCCGGATGGCGCGTAAACGCTTATCCGGCCTACGAACCTCATCCTGCCGAAGGTTACAACGGCGCGGTCTGCGCCTCGACCACCGCTAACGCCACCATATTGACGATCCGCCGCACGGAGGCGATCGGCGTCAACACATGCACCGGCTTCGCCACCCCCATCAGCACCGGCCCGACGGTTACCCCTTCGGCGCTGGAAACCCGCAGCAGGTTGTAACTGATTCGCGCAGCTTCGACGTTCGGCATAATCAGGATATTCGCAGTTCCCTTCAGCGGGCTGTCGGGCATTCTGTCCTGACGAATCGACTCATCCAGTGCCGCATCGCCATGCATCTCGCCATCAATCATCAACTCCGGTGCCCGCTCGCGCACCAGCGCTAAGGTCTCACGCATCTTCACCGCCGCTGGCGCGTTAGATGAGCCGTACTGGGAGTGCGAAAGCAGCGCCACGCGCGGTTCAATGCCGAAACGGCGCACCGTCTCCGCCGCCAGCAGGGTGATCTCTGCCAGCTGATCTGCGCTCGGATCTTCGTTCACGTAGGTGTCGGCGATAAAGGTGTTGCCGCTTGGCAGCAGCAGCGCATTCATTGCGCCTGCGGCATGCACGCTGTCGCGATAACCAAAGATGTCGCGCACCACGCTGAAGTGTTCATGGTATTCGCCAATGGTGCCGCAGATCATCGCATCCGCTTCACCGCGATGCACCATGATGGCACCAATCACCGTGGTGTTAGCGATCACCGCGCGCTGCGCCTGCTCCTGCGTCACGCCCCGGCGCTTCATAATGTTGAAGTACTCCGTCCAGTACTCTTTAAAGCGCGGGTCGGACTCGTTATTCACAATCTCAAAGTCCGCACCGGCGCGAATTTGCAGCCCCAGCTTCTGAATGCGCATCTCAATCACGCTCGGGCGACCAATCAGAATCGGTTTCGCCAGCCCCAGCGTCACCAGCTCCTGGGTGGCGTGCAGCACGCGCGGCTCCTCCCCTTCCGTCAGCACCACGCGCTTCGGCGCGCTGCGGGCCTGGGAGAAGATCGGCTTCATAAACAGATTGGTTTTATAGACAAACTCGGCGAGCTTATCGACATAGGCGTCGAAATCGCTAATCGGCCGCGTCGCCACGCCGGACTCCATCGCCGCTTTTGCCACCGCCGGCGCGATTTTGACAATCAAACGCGGGTCGAAGGGTTTCGGGATCAGGTAATCAGGCCCAAAGCTGAGATCCTGATCGCCATAGGCCGAGGCCACCACTTCGCTCTGCTCGGCGTGTGCCAGCTCGGCAATGGCATGAACCGCCGCCAGCTTCATCTCTTCGTTGATCGCCGTTGCGCCAACATCCAGCGCGCCACGGAAGATAAAGGGGAAGCAGAGCACGTTGTTGACCTGGTTGGGGTAATCCGAGCGGCCGGTGCAGATGATCGCATCCGGGCGCACCGATTTTGCCAGATCCGGCAGGATCTCCGGCTCCGGGTTGGCCAGCGCAAGGATCAGCGGCTGGCGCGCCATCTCTTTCACCATCTCCGGGGTCAGCACTTTTGGCCCCGAGCAGCCGAGGAAGATATCCGCGCCCGCCACCACTTCTGCCAGCGTACGTTTGCCGTTGTCCTCCACCGCATAGGCGGCTTTGGTCTCTGCCATGTTTGGCTCACGGTCTTTGTAGATCACCCCTTTCGAGTCACAGACCACAATGTTGTGTTTCTGCATCCCGAGCGCCACCAGCAGGTTCATACAGGCGATGGCCGCCGCGCCCGCGCCGGAAACCACCATGCGCACGTCAGAGAGGTTCTTTTCCACTACCCGCAGGCCGTTGAGAATAGCGGCGGTGCTGATGATCGCCGTGCCGTGCTGATCGTCATGGAACACCGGAATGTTCATGCGCTCACGCAGTTTCGCCTCAATGTAGAAGCACTCCGGCGCTTTAATATCTTCCAGGTTAATGCCGCCGAAGGTCGGCTCCAGCGCGGCGACCACGTCAATCAGTTTGTCGGGATCCTGCTCGTCAACTTCGATATCGAACACATCAATACCGGCGAATTTCTTAAACAGAACGCCTTTGCCCTCCATCACCGGCTTACCGGCGAGCGCGCCGATATTGCCAAGGCCGAGCACGGCGGTGCCGTTGGAGATAACGGCCACCAGATTGCCGCGCGCGGTGTATTTGTAGGCTGCCAGCGGGTCTTTCTCAATTTCCAGACAGGGAGCGGCAACACCGGGCGAGTACGCCAGCGCCAGGTCGCGCTGGGTCGCCAGCGGTTTGGTGGGGGAAACCTGAATCTTACCCGGGCGAGGAAACTCGTGAAAATCGAGGGCACTCTGTTTTAATTGGTCGTCCATTAGATGTTCCTTTCACGTTGCTTTCAGCGTCAAGAGTGTTAACGCGTGATGACACTCCAATGCACCGACCAGTATGGCCTTTGTCGGCAGCATAAACTTTGAAGGTCGCCATACTCTGACCATCGCATCAACAAAACTGTTACGTATATCTCCCATCTTTGTTACCTGCTGCAAAACCCCGTAAAGGGCTGCGTCTGCTATGCTTTTTTGTTATGCAGCTCTCATCCTGACAACAGCGCGATGCGACGCGCGTAAATAACACACTGCTTTTTAAGGAGTTATCTTCATGAATTATTTAGACGGCCTGAAACAGTTCACCACCGTAGTGGCGGACAGCGGCGACATCGAATCCATTCGCCATTACCAGCCGGAAGATGCCACCACCAACCCCTCCCTGCTGCTGAAGGCCGCTGGGCTGGGTCACTTTTCCCATCTGGTCGACGACGCGCTGGAGTATGGCAAAGCGCGCGGCAAAACCCAGGAGCAGCAGGTCGCGGAAGCGAGCGACAAACTGGCGGTCAATATCGGTGCGGAAATTCTGAAAAGCATTCCGGGCCGCGTCTCCACCGAAGTCGATGCGCGTCTCTCCTACGACAAAGAGAAGAGCATTGCCAAAGCGCGCCGTATCGTTGAGCTTTACCAGGAGCAGGGGATCGATAAGTCACGCATTCTGATCAAACTCGCCTCCACCTGGGAAGGTATCCGCGCGGCGGAAGAGCTGCAAAAAGAGGGTATCGACTGTAACCTGACGCTGCTCTTCTCCTTTGCGCAGGCGCGTGCCTGTGCCGAAGCGGGCGTCTATCTGATTTCGCCGTTCGTCGGGCGCATCTACGACTGGTACAACGACCGCAAACCGATGGATCCGTACGTGGTGGATGAAGATCCGGGCGTCAAATCCGTACGCAATATCTATGACTACTACAAACAGCACCGCTACGAGACCATCGTGATGGGCGCCAGCTTCCGCCGCGTCGAGCAGATCCTTGCCCTCGCCGGCTGTGACCGCCTCACCATTTCGCCTGCCCTGCTGCAAGAGTTGCAGGAGCATGAAGGCACCGTCGAGCGCAAACTGGTGCCGTCGTCCCAGACCTTCTCGCGCCAGGCGAAAATGACCGAAGCGGAGTTCCGCTGGGAACATAACCTCGACCCAATGGCGGTTGAGAAACTCTCTGACGGCATCCGCCAGTTCGCCGTCGACCAGCGTAAACTCGAAGATCTGCTTGCTGCCAAACTTTAACCTTTTGCCACGGAGTGAACTATGTCCCGTAAAGAGCTTGCTAACGCCATTCGCGCCCTGAGTATGGACGCGGTGCAAAAAGCCAATTCCGGCCACCCCGGTGCGCCAATGGGGATGGCGGATATCGCGGAAGTGCTGTGGAATGACTTTCTGCAACACAACCCGGCCGACCCGACCTGGTACAACCGCGACCGCTTTATTCTCTCTAATGGTCACGCCTCGATGCTGCTCTACAGCCTGCTGCACCTCAGCGGCTATGACCTGCCGATCGAAGAGCTGAAGAACTTCCGTCAACTTCACTCCAAAACGCCGGGCCACCCGGAAATTGGCTACACGCCGGGCGTAGAAACCACCACCGGCCCGCTGGGCCAGGGGCTGGCGAACGCCGTCGGTCTGGCAATTGCCGAGCGCACGCTGGCGGCGCAGTTTAACCGTCCGGGCCACGACATTGTCGATCACTACACCTATGTCTTTATGGGCGACGGCTGTCTGATGGAGGGGATCTCCCACGAAGTCTGCTCGCTGGCGGGCACGCTGGGCTTAGGCAAACTGATTGGCTTCTACGATCACAACGGCATCTCCATTGATGGCGAAACCGAAGGCTGGTTTACCGATGACACCGCCAAACGCTTCGAAGCCTATAACTGGCATGTGATCAGCGAAGTGGATGGTCACTCTGCGGAAGCAGTGAAAAAAGCCATTGAAGAGGCGCAGCAGGTCAAAGATAAGCCGACGCTGATTATCTGCCGCACGGTGATTGGTTTTGGCTCGCCGAACAAAGCGGGCAAAGAGGAGTCCCACGGTGCGGCGCTCGGCGATGAAGAAGTGGCGCTGACCCGCAAACAGCTGGGCTGGAACTACGGTCCGTTCGAGATCCCGAAAGAGATTTATCAGGCGTGGGACGCCCACGATCGCGGTGCGAAAGCCCAGCAGTCGTGGAATGAGAAACTGGCAGCGTGGGAGAAAGAGTTCCCGGATCTGGCAGCCGAATTCAAGCGCCGCATGAGCGGTGGACTGCCGGAGAACTGGGAGCAGCTCACCTCCGAGTACATCAACAACCTGCAGGCCAACCCGGCGAAAATCGCCAGCCGTAAGGCGTCGCAAAACACCCTTAACAGCTATGGCCCGGCGCTGCCGGAACTGCTTGGCGGCTCGGCGGATCTGGCGCCAAGTAACCTCACCATCTGGTCAGGCTCCACCTCGATTAAAGAGGATGCCGCCGGGAACTACATTCACTACGGTGTGCGTGAGTTCGGCATGACGGCAATTGCTAACGGCATCGCCCACCACGGCGGTTTCGTGCCCTACACTGCAACCTTCCTGATGTTCGTTGAGTATGCCCGTAACGCGGCGCGTATGGCGGCGCTGATGAAAGCGCGGCAGATCATGGTCTATACCCATGACTCTATCGGCCTTGGCGAAGATGGCCCGACGCACCAGGCGGTTGAGCAGATTGCTAGCCTGCGTCTGACGCCAAACTTCAGCACCTGGCGCCCCTGTGACCAGGTGGAAGCGGCAGTCGGCTGGAAACTGGCGATTGAGCGCCATAATGGCCCGACAGCGCTGATCCTCTCACGTCAGAACCTGGCACAGATGGAGCGAACACCGGAGCAGGTCAAGGCGATCAGCAAAGGCGGTTATATCCTGAAAGATAGCGACGGCAAGCCGGAGCTGATCCTGATTGCTACCGGCTCTGAAATGGAGATCACCATGAAGGCCGCTGAGCAACTGAGCAGCGAAGGCGTGAAGGTGCGGGTAGTTTCGCTGCCTTCCACGGATATCTTTGATGCCCAGGATGAAGCGTGGCGCGAATCGGTGCTGCCATCGGATGTCAGCGCGCGCGTGGCGGTGGAAGCCGGGATTGCCGATTACTGGTACAAGTATGTTGGTCTGAAGGGCGCGATTGTCGGCATGACCGGCTATGGCGAGTCCGCTCCGGCGGAGAAACTCTTCCCTTACTTCGGCTTTACCGTTGAGAACATCGTGGCGAAAGCCAAAGCGGTTCTTAAGAAGTAATCTTCAGGCGCGCCCGCTTCGGCAGGCGCGCTTTCTCTTATTTCACTACCTGCAACGCTTCGCTCTCTTGCGGCGTGACAATCTCTTCCTGCTTCTCATCCCATAGCGCTTTTTTCACCAGCACAAAGCCCGGATGCTGCGGATCGCGCTTCACCAGCGCGGCAGCGTCGTCATCTTCCTGCACATTGCTGTTATAGGGGAAGGAGGGCACGGATTTAACCCACTCTCCCTGCTGGATATCGAAGACGTAGACCACGTTCCACGCGCTGGTCCACCATTGCGGGAAGATCACCACCCGATCGCGACCGCTGTCGTCAAGACCGGAGAGCGTCTCTACGGTGGCGCCAATACACTGCGGCAGCGTGGCAGGTTTGATGGCCGGGTTGCTGCTCCACAGCGAGCAGTCGCAGTCGCCCTCTTGCGTACAGCTGCCGCCAGAGTGCGGATCGCGGGCACTGACCCACACCGTCTCTTTCGTAACGCCGTCGAATTTGCCCTTAGTCAGCGCGCCCTGCACCGCCGCCACTTTCTGATTCAGGCGGGTAAGCAGATCCGTTTCGCCGCTGATGCGCCAGCCCGCCGGTTGATGCTGGAGGGTTAACTGCGCGGGGTAATTTTTAAGCTTGTCAGCCTCCAGCCCGGCCTGTTTGACAAAATCGACCTCAACATCGCCCGTGCTGCTTTCATTGATATCAAGCGTGGTGATGATGCGCTGGGTGAAGTGCGGCGCGCGGGCAGCGAAATCCTGCTGCTTGTGCAGCACCGCGTCGCGGGAGAGGTTTTCACCAAACCAGTTCACCTGATCGGCATAGAGATCGCTTGCATCGGCCTTGCCGTTGAGATGGTTGTTCCAGCGCTCAACCTGCGCAGCGATGGCCTTATTGTCGGCGGCGGTAAGTTCAGCTCTGGCAGGCAGAGCGGCGATAAAAGCCAGGCTTAAGGCAAGCCATGGCGTAAACAGAGGTTTCATTATTCCCTTCCCGGTTGCGGTGTGCGGGCGGATTATAATGAGCGCGGGGCGGTTTCGTCACTCGCTTATCGCGTGACCCACAAAGTTGGCCATGAATCAGGGCCGTGCCAGCTGTCGCAGGTTGGCTCCTGGGCGTAACGCACGAGGCGGAAATTCTGCCCGTCGAAACGCCAGCGGCTGGCGACGCCGCAATCTGCGAGGCCTCGCCCTTTCGCCAGCGTTGTCAGCTCGCGGCTCTTCTCATTAAACGAGGCATTCATCAGCTCCATCTCGCTGTTGCCGTTATCGGGGGAGAAGGGCAGGCGCAGGCGCACCAGGCGGGAGATAAATGGTTTTTGCCGCGAGACAAGCCAGGCGAGATCGACCACGTTGTAAGCGCCCGCTTCGCAATCAATCATCAGCAGCGCTTTGTCATTGGTCAGGGCATAGACCCTTACCTGGCGGCGCGCCGGATCGAGGGAGCACTGGGTGTTGCTCATTCGCCAGTTGCCGTAATCAAGCAGATCGTTGAGTTGCTGGTGGGTTAAGGGCGCGGGGGCCGCAGTGGGGTGAACAACCTCTTTTAAGGCGGGCGCAGGCGGCACGCTCAGCGGCGGGCTGACGCCTTTTTTGATCCACGCCGTTTTACTGCCGACACGCTTTTGCTGCGCGTCAATAAACAGCAGCGCGGCTTTCAGCCCGGCGAGTGAAATACGCCCCTGCCCGCTCTGCAAGGTAATGGTCTGCCCCTCCTGGATAGTCTCCAGCAGCGCGGCAACGGTTTGCGGGTTGCTGGTCATCAGATGCCACGGCGCGATCTTCCACTCCGTATTGGCCATCTTCAGCGGTTGACCATCAAGCAGCAGTCGCCCGGCAATCGGCGGCGCTTTGCCCGCCGGAATACCGATGCCGCCGAGATCGATGCGCAGCGCAGCATCGGCACGCGCCCCGGCGCTGCGCTCAAGGCTCATCACCAGCCCGGCGTGTTCGCCAATATTGCGCGCTACGCAAAAATTCTGGTTATTACAGGTAACTTGCCAGTCGGAGAAGGTTTTCTGTGCGGGCGCGGCCCATAGAGCGGGTGCGGTGCAAAGACCGAAAAGGAGAGTGAGTACGCTGCGATAACGCATGAATGGTGCAACCCCGGAAGAATAGACGCAAAACTGGCGTATCTTTACTCCCGCGGTTGACCGGCTCAATCGGATTTATCGGATAGCTTCATGCGAAAGTTGGTAGGGGGTAGAAAAAGCGCGTCACGCCATCAGTCCGGAGGTTTGCAGATACTGCAGTAAAATGACCGCCTTACCGTCGCGGATCTCGCCGCTTGCTACCATTGCCAGCGCCTGTTCAAACGGCAGCTCCAGCACTTCGATATCTTCATCTTCTACACCACCGCCGTCGTTGGCGCGCTGGGCATCGCTATATTCGGCGACAAAAAAGTGTACGATTTCGGTTACGCCGCCTGGCGACATATAGAGTTCGAACACTTTACGCACCTCACCCACCTGATAGCCGGTCTCTTCAACCGCCTCCTTGCGGATGCACACTTCCGGCTCGTCATCGTCCAGCAGACCGGCGCAGGCTTCAATCAGCATGCCGCTCTCGTTGCCATTCACCCAGCTGGCGATACGGAACTGGCGGATAAGCACCACGCTCTGTTTTTCGCGGTTATAGAGCAGAATGGTCGCGCCGTTGCCGCGGTCATACACTTCACGTTTATGGCGGATGACCTCACCGTTCTGACGCATCAAATCGTAGGTGATATTGCGCAGGACAAAGTAGTTTTCGGAGAGGATTTTATCTTTAATCACAGCGATTTTTAGCGACATAGCAGGCTCCAGAAGAGAAACAGAATGGCGTTATAGTACGCGTCCGGGCCTGCTTTGTCGCCGTACCGTTAATGTTTCTCCGGCGGGTTAATCCCGAGCCACGCCATCATTCCCTGCGCCGCATGACGCCCCTCCGCCATTGCCGTAACCACCAGATCGGCACCGCGCACCGCATCACCGCCGGCAAAAATCTGCGGGTGAGTGGTCTGATAGCGGTAAGGACTGTTGACGCTTGCCGCAATGCGCCCCCACTCATCCACCTGTACCCCAAGGCGCGACAACCACGGCATCGAATGGGGGTTGAAGCCAAAGGCCATGATCACCGCATCGGCGGGCATAATAAACTCGCTGCCCGCTATCGCCACCGGACGACGGCGGCCTTTCGCGTCCGGCTCGCCGAGCTGGGTGCGCTGTAAGCGAATGCCGCTCACCTTGCCCTCTTCATCCACTTCAATGTTGACTGGCTGGACGTTGAACTCAAAGTTCGCCCCCTCGTCGCGGGCGTTTTTCACCTCTTTTTTCGAGCCGGGCATATTGGCTTCATCCCGGCGGTAAGCACAGGTAACCTGCGCCGCGCCGTGACGCAGCGCGGTGCGCACGCAGTCCATCGCCGTATCGCCGCCGCCCAGCACCACCACGTTAAGCCCGGCGGTGTCGATAAATGGCTCATCCGCCGTGGTCTTAAGCCCCATCAACTGTTTGGTATTGGCAATCAGGAACGGTAACGCATCGTAGACGCCCGGCGCCTCCTCATTGGGCAGGTTGGCTTTCATCGAGCGGTAAGTGCCGACGCCGACGAACACCGCGTCAAACTCCTCAAGCAACTGCTCCATGGGGCGATCTTTGCCGATTTCACAATTAAGCTCGAAACGGATGCCCATCGCGCTGAAGATTTCGCGCCGCCGCACCAGCAGGGATTTGTCGAGTTTGAAGGCCGGAATACCGAAGGTGAGCAGGCCGCCGATCTCCGGGTGGCGATCAAAGACGGTGGCACTGACGCCGTGGCGGGCCAGCACGTCGGCGCACGCCAGCCCCGCAGGCCCTGCGCCAATAATTGCCACGCGTTTATCAACGGGCTTCACTTGCCGCAGGTCGGGCCGCCAGCCTTGCGCCAGCGCCTGATCGGAGATGTAACGCTCAATATTGCCGATGGTGACAGCGCCGGAGGCATCGCGCAGAGTACAAGACCCTTCGCAGAGGCGATCCTGCGGGCAGACGCGGCCGGTGATCTCCGGCAGGCAGTTGGTCTGATGCGACAGCTCCACCGCCGCGGCGATATCGCCAGCTTTTACGCGCTCAATCCATTGGGGAATGTGGTTATGCAGCGGGCAGCGCCATTCGCAGATGCTGTGCTCGCCGCAGGTTAAGCAGCGCCGCGCCTCCTGCTGCGCCTGCACGGGTCGAAACGGCAGGTAGATCTCATCAAAGCCGCTTTTCCGCGCCGCGATCGCCAGCTTATCCGGCTCGCCGCGCGCGGCGGTACTACGCAGCTGGCGCATTTTGCTGTCGTTCTGCGCCGGAACAGTGAGCCACGGCAGCGCCTGCTGGCTGGCGGTGCGCAATCGCCGCGCTTTCGCCATCTTTGCCAGCGTCTCTGCGTTGACTAAGGTGAGCGCATCCGCCGGGCAATTCTCCACGCAGGCCGGGCCTGCTGCGCGCTGCGCGCAGAGATCGCATTTGTGGGCGGTCGCTTTCACCTGCCCGTCTGCACCCGTGACCAGCACCTGCATCGTGCCGAACGGGCAGGCGACAACGCAGGATTTGCAGCCGATGCATCTCTGCTGATTAACCTGCACCGCATCATCGACGCGGGTGATGGCACCGTTCGGGCAGCTGCGCGCGCAGGGGGCGGCTTCGCAGTGATGGCAGGTCACCGCGCTGTTCTGCCGGGGATGTTTGATAACGGTAATACGTGGGTAAAACACATCAGGGGTAAGGGGATGCTGCTCGTCGTTATGTGCCATTACGCAGGCCACTTCGCAGGCATGACATCCAATACAGTGTTGGCTATTCGCCATAATAAAACGGTTCATGGCACCCTTCTTGATTGGCTGGATAAACCTTATCTTTTATATGACTACTCTATTTACCGGGGTGCCTGCGGGCAGGCAATGTCCGTTTGCCCAGAAAGGTTATCTATTTGTCACGAACATGTAGCAGATCAATTTATCTCTGCTTTTCAGAAAAGTTGCAGGCCTGCGCAATCGCGCCAGATGGTCTACAGTCCCTGTAATCGTCTCTCCGCTGGACGAAAGCTAAGTAAAGGTAAAGAATCGACGTTGAGAGTGGGTTCGCGCAGCAGAAAATTTGGCTTAAATTGCGTTCTGCCTCGTGATGCCTCAATCGGGCATGATAATTTACACTTTCTCCTTTATTTCTCCACGATTGATGTCGCTATTACCGCTACATTGAGGCGGTTATTCTCACCCTAATCATGCGCAGCAATATGAGGTCCTGTTTCTGATGGCGAACTTTTTTATCGATCGCCCCATTTTCGCGTGGGTGCTGGCGATCCTGATCTGTCTGACCGGGGCGCTCGCCATTAGCTCATTGCCCGTTGAGCAATACCCCGATTTAGCGCCGCCAAATGTGCGTATCACCGCCAACTACCCCGGTGCGTCGGCGCAGACGCTGGAAAACACCGTTACGCAGGTGATTGAGCAGAATATGACCGGGCTCGATAACCTGATGTATATGTCCTCGCAAAGCAGCGCCACGGGCCAGGCGTCGATCACCCTGAACTTCCGCGCCGGTACCGACCCCGATGAAGCGGTGCAGCAGGTGCAAAACCAGTTGCAGTCCGCGATGCGCAAGCTGCCGCAGACCGTGCAGAACCAGGGGGTGACGGTGCGCAAAACCGGCGATACCAACATCCTCACCATCGCGTTTGTCTCCACCGACGGGTCGATGGATAAGCAGGATATTGCCGACTATGTGGCGAGTAACATTCAGGATCCGTTAAGCCGCGTCAACGGCGTCGGCGATATCGACGCCTACGGCTCGCAGTACGCCATGCGCATCTGGCTCGACCCGTCGAAGCTCACCAGTTATCAACTCACCACCGGCGATGTGACCCGTGCGATTACCTCACAGAATGCGCAGATTGCCGTTGGACAGTTGGGTGGTACGCCCTCCGTTGACCGCCAGGCGCTGAACGCCACCATCAATGCGCAGTCGCTGTTACAGACGCCGGAGCAGTTCCGCGCTATCACCTTGCGCGTCAATCCTGACGGATCGGAAGTACGTCTTGGCGATGTGGCAACCGTCGAACTGGGTGCGGAAAAGTATGACTATCTCAGCCGTTATAACGGCAAAGCCGCCTCCGGGCTTGGCGTGAAGCTGGCCTCCGGGGCGAATGAGATGGAGACGGCAGAGCTGGCACTCCAGCGGCTCGATGAGCTGTCGCACTACTTCCCTCATGGCCTTGAGTACAAAGTGGCCTATGAAACCGCCTCGTTTGTTAAAGCCTCAATCATTGATGTGGTGAAGACGCTGCTCGAAGCGATTGTGCTGGTATTTGTAGTGATGTACCTCTTTTTGCAGAACTTCCGCGCCACGCTGATCCCGACTATCGCCGTGCCGGTGGTGCTGCTCGGCACCTTTGGCGTGCTCTACTCCTTTGGCTACAGCATCAACACCCTGACCATGTTTGCGATGGTGCTCGCCATCGGCCTGCTGGTGGATGATGCGATTGTGGTGGTGGAGAACGTCGAGCGCATCATGAGCGAAGAGGGCCTTTCGCCGCGCGAGGCGACACGCAAGTCGATGGGGCAGATTCAGGGCGCGCTGGTCGGCATTGCGATGGTGCTCTCCGCCGTGTTTGTGCCGATGGCTTTCTTCGGCGGCACCACCGGCGCCATCTATCGCCAGTTCTCAATCACCATTGTTTCAGCGATGGTGCTCTCGGTGTTGGTGGCGATGATCCTGACACCTGCCCTCTGCGCCACGCTGCTTAAACCGCTGCACAAAGGCGAGCAGCACGGGCAGAAAGGTTTCTTCGGCGCCTTTAACCGGGTCTTCAACCGTAATGCCGACCGCTATCAAAATGCGGTGGGTAAAATCCTCCACCACGCTCTGCGCTGGATCCTGCTTTATCTGCTGCTGATTGGCGTGATGGTGCTGCTGTTTATGCGCCTGCCCACCTCATTTCTGCCGCTGGAGGATCGCGGCATGTTTACCACCTCCATTCAGTTGCCGAGCGGCTCAACGCAGCAGCAGACGCTGAAGGTGGTGCAGAAGGTCGAGCACTACTTCTTCACTCATGAGAAAGAGAATGTGCAGTCGGTATTCGCCACCGTCGGCTCCGGCCCCGGCGGCAACGGGCAAAACGTTGCCCGTCTCTTTATTCGCCTGAAGGACTGGGAGTCGCGTGATACCACGGACGGCAGCGCCTTTGCCATTATCGAGCGCGCCACCAAAGCCTTTAGCCGCATTAAAGAGGCGCGCGTCTTTGCCGGCAGCCCACCGGCGATCAGCGGTATGGGCAGCTCTGCCGGGTTTGATATGGAGTTGCAGGATCACGCCGGTGCCGGTCACGATGCACTGATGGCGGCGCGCGACCAGCTGATTCAGCTCGCCTCGCAGGATCCGGCTCTGACCCGCGTGCGCCACAACGGCCTGGATGACAGCGCGCAGTTGCAGATTGATATCGACCAGCGCAAAGCGCAGGCGCTGGGCGTCTCGATTGATGATATTAACGACACGCTGAAGACCGCCTGGGGCTCCAGCTACGTTAACGACTTTATGGATCGCGGCCGCGTGAAGAAGGTCTACGTGCAGTCGGCGGCGAAATTCCGCATGCTGCCGGATGACATTAACCGCTGGTATGTCCGCAATAGCAGCGGCGGGATGGTGCCCTTCTCCGCCTTTGCCACCTCGCACTGGCAAACCGGCTCGCCGCGTCTTGAGCGCTACAACGGTTATGCGGCGGTAGAGATAGTCGGCGAAGCTGCGCCGGGCGTCAGTACCGGTACGGCGATGGATGTGATGGAGAAATTAGTGCGCCAGCTGCCGACCGGCTTTGGCCTTGAGTGGACGGCGATGTCCTATCAGGAGCGGCTCTCCGGCGCGCAGGCGCCTGCGCTCTACGCCGTCTCGCTGCTGGTGGTTTTCCTCTGCCTGGCCGCGCTGTATGAGAGCTGGTCGGTGCCCTTCTCGGTGATGCTGGTGGTGCCGCTGGGCGTGATTGGCGCGCTGGTGGCGACCTGGATGCGCGGGCTGGAGAACGACGTCTACTTCCAGGTGGGGCTGCTGACGGTGATTGGCCTCTCGGCGAAGAACGCGATTTTGATTGTTGAGTTTGCCAACGAGATGAATGCCCGCGGCGAAGATCTGCTCGCCTCGACGCTGCACGCCTGCCGCCAGCGTCTGCGGCCAATCCTGATGACCTCGCTGGCCTTTGTCTTTGGCGTGCTGCCGATGGCGACCAGCACCGGTGCAGGCTCAAGCAGCCAGCACGCGGTCGGCACCGGGGTGATGGGCGGGATGATTTCCGCCACGGTGCTGGCGATCTTCTTTGTCCCGCTCTTCTTTGTGCTGGTGCGCCGCCGCTTCCCGCTTAAGGCGAAACCGCGCTAATCGCGGGCAACAAAAAAGGCGACTGGATTCAGGTCGCCTTTTTTACGTGGATATTATTATTAAGCCGTCACTGCTCAATCATTCGTCTGAAAATTATTTACGAAGCATGCCTTCGATAAAATCTTTCCAGTTCCCCATTTCGTGTTCAATCATAACTACCTCTCTTATTATTACGGCCATTCTACTCAATGCCCGGATGCGCTGTGAAGCTATTTAAACCAATCGAATTAATCGCTCTTTACCGGGCATTTCTCTTTGGCTTGGGCTTACTATGCGCCGCTCTGCGGCCTCATACTGTGATTAACGGCAATATTTCCCAAAAACTTGAGGGCTAAATGAAATGGCGATCACATTGTCAGATAAATCTTTAGTTTTGTTATTACGCGATGAACTAGCGGTGACCAAAAGTTATTTAACTAAAATCACCCAACTCACCATTAAGTGAATTATTATTACCACGCGAATGATATTCGAATTAGATTCCGTTATTCTAATTTTCTGTTCGAATAAGGTAAAAAAGAGACAAAAGGATTCAACATGATCACCATGTACGGCATCAAAAATTGCGACACCATCAAGAAAGCCCGCCGCTGGCTGGAGGCTGAGCAGGTTGAATACCGCTTTCATGATTACCGCGTCGACGGGATTGATGCAGATCTGCTGCGCCCTGCTGTCGCAGAGCTTGGCTGGGAAGCGCTGCTGAATACGCGCGGAACCACCTGGCGCAAGCTGGATGAAGCGCAGCGCGCGGCAGTCGTTGACGCCGAGAGCGCCATTGCCTTAATGGTTGAAATGCCTGCAATGATCAAACGACCATTGCTCTGCGCGCCCGGTAAGCCTATGCTGCTGGGTTTCAATGAATCCAGTTATGGGAAGTTTATTCACGAGGTGTAGTTTATGTCATGCCCGGTTATTGAGCTGACGCAGCAGCTTATTCGTCGCCCTTCTCTGAGTCCCGATGATGCGGGATGCCAGGCGCTGATGATTGAACGCCTGCGCGCTATCGGTTTCACCGTTGAGCCGATGGATTTTGGCGACACGCAGAACTTCTGGGCATGGCGCGGCCAGGGAGAGACGCTGGCGTTTGCCGGTCATACGGACGTTGTCCCGGCGGGCGATGTCGACCGCTGGATCAACCCACCTTTCGAACCCACCATTCGCGACGGCCTGCTGTTTGGCCGCGGTGCGGCGGATATGAAAGGCTCGCTGGCAGCGATGGTGGTTGCCGCCGAGCGTTTCGTGGCACAGCACCCGCAGCACAGAGGCCGCCTCGCCTTTCTTATTACCTCTGATGAAGAGGCCAGCGCCACCAACGGCACGGTAAAAGTGGTTGAAGCGCTGATGGCGCGCAATGAACGTCTCGATTACTGCCTGGTAGGCGAACCGTCGAGCACCGAAGTGGTGGGCGACGTGGTGAAAAATGGCCGTCGCGGCTCCATGACCTGCAACCTGACCATTCATGGCGTGCAGGGACACGTGGCCTATCCGCATCTGGCGGATAACCCGGTTCATCGCGCGGTACCAATGTTAACCGAGCTGGTGGGCATTGAGTGGGATCGCGGCAATGACTACTTCCCGCCGACCAGCATGCAGATCGCCAATGTCCAGGCCGGTACCGGCAGCAATAATGTCATTCCCGGCGAGCTGTTTGTGCAGTTCAACTTCCGTTTCAGTACTGAACTGACGGACGAGATGATCAAAGCGAAGGTGCAGGCGCTGCTGGAGAAATATCAGCTGCGCTACTCCGTGGAGTGGTGGGTTTCAGGCCAGCCGTTCCTGACGGGACGCGGCAAGCTGGTGGATGCGGTGGTTAACGCCATTGAGCACTATAATGAGATTAAACCGCAGTTGCTGACCACCGGCGGCACTTCCGATGGCCGTTTTATCGCGCGGATGGGCGCACAGGTTGTCGAGCTTGGGCCGGTGAACGCAACGATTCACAAAATTAACGAATGCGTAAACGCCGCAGATTTGCAACTGCTGGCGCGGATGTACCAGCGCATTATGGAACAACTCATCGCCTGACGGGCTGGAGGTTCGCATGGATTGGCTGTCAAAATATTGGTGGATTCTGGTACTGGTTTTTTTAGTCGGCGTGTTGATCAACGTGATCAAAGATCTTAGCCGCGTCGATCATAAAAAGTTTCTCGCCAACAAGCCGGATCTGCCGCCGCATCGTGATTTCAACGATAAGTGGGATGACGAGGATGACTGGCCGAATAAGGACCAGCCGAAGAAGTAACCTTTCACCCCCGTCTGGGGGTGAATCTTTTATAGCAGCTCAATGATGTCATCATCGTTCGGCTTGCCGCCGCTTAACGCCTCATCAAAGTAGTGCTTCGGCACGGTGTACTGCAAATGATGCAGCGCCAGCGCCATGCTGCGATCGTCAATCGCATGTCCCAGGTCTTCAACGATATCGAGCGTGATATCGCCGCCTAACGCCGCAACCGCCTCTTCCGCTTTCACCGCCCAGGCCAGATCGATCACCGGATCGTCGCCGCCGTGGATCAAGTGAATGGTATTAGTGGTGGCAACCCGCTGCGGCAGGCTGGCGTAACGACCATTAAAGGCAATCACGCGCGAGGCGAGATCCGGCTGCGCCTTAATCCCCTCCAGCGCCATAATCGCCCCCTGCGAAAAGCCAATCAGCGCCGTGGCAAGCGGGCTGATGCCGCTCTTCTGCTGCCAGTAGCGCACCACCTCAATAAACTGCGGCATCACCGCATCGACGCGCTGCTGGCGGTTCTCTTCACTGATATTGCCGACGGAGAACCACTGGCGACCGGGTGCGGCACCGCTCGCCTCAACGCCGCCGATGCTGACAATCAGCGCGTCGGGAAAGGCTGGCGCGAACCAGCGACCAATCTCGCCCATTGAAACCGGGTTATCGCCGACGCCGTGAAACAGCAACAGCAGTTGCTTCGCAGGGCTTGTCGGGCGTTGCACAACAAAATGGGCATCTTTCATCAGGATCTCCTTAACGTGTCAGGTGCAGTCTACGCCGGACAAAAAGAGTGACAATGCCATTTAACTGATGGAGATCGTTAAAAAAACTGTCTGGCCTGCACCTGCTTTTTCAGGGTGTCTGTACGCACTTCATCACCTGCCCGCAGCGCCAGACCGGCTTCGGTGCGCTGCTGCGCCAGTAGCGCTTTGCGCCCCGGTAAGCCTAAACGCGCGCAGAGCTGTGCCTCGCGCTCAGAGTGGACAAGCTGTCCACGCAGCGCCGGGAGCGGTAAATCGCTCTGCGCAAGCAGGCGTGAAAGTGCGCCAGTGGCGGCCGAGAGCGGGCGATGGGCAAAAGCAAACCCGGCCAGCTCCAGCCAGTCCTCATCATTAAGGGTAGACCCCAGGATAGGTGGCAGAGCTAACTTTTCCCCCTGCCAGTGAGAAAGCCACGGGAGATCGCGCGCCAGACGCTGCTGTTCGTGGTTCGCCAGCGCCTGCCCGGCCTCGCTTAACGGTAACAGCGCCATGGCGGTAAAGCAGCCGCTGCTCGCCTCTCGCTGGCTGCCAAGACGCACCAGCATAAAGCCGCAGCGCTGCCAGAAGTGCCACAACGCCTGGGTAAAGCCAAAGCTGACCGACAGATAGTCGCAGTTGCTGCCCCGCGCCTGCGCCACCAGCGCGCGGCCAATGCCTTCCCGCTGGCAGTGAGGATGCACGGCAATGCGGCTGATGCGCCGCCCGCGCAGCGTCGCGGCCAGCGGGCTGCCGCCGTGCGCAGCGAGTGATTGCGCCACCAGGTTGCCGCGCGGGCGGCGAAAACCGGCCCATACCGCCTGGCTTAATTCAGGCGATAAACCGCCCTCCTCCACCAGCCAGAGCGCGCCGACAATCTGTTCTGCTTTTTTCGCCAGCCAGAAGTGCTGGCCTGGCGCATCCATCATGCGCCGCAGATCGAGCGGCGAGGTGCGGTAGTGGGCGCTCGCCAGCAGGCGATAGAGTGCGGCAGGCTGCGAGGGATGACGCTGCCAGGCGGTGGCGGGCAGCGGTGCAATAGTGAGCGGGCCGGTGGGTTTATCCGTGGCAACAGCATCATCAAGCAGTAACAGATCGGCCACCGCACGCTCAAGGGGGCAACCTGCCGCCCAGCGCAGAGGCGTGGTCAGTGCGCGGTGGCGCAAGTGCGGGAAACCGGCGCAAAACTTCAGTAAAAAACCCTGCCCGGTGCCTTCGTACCCCTGCACCGTGGTGGTTAACAGCACATGGCTAAAGGCGGCGGTCAGGGTATGCAGCAGCGGGCCTGGAATCGCCGCAGCTTCATCGACAATCAGCCAGCCGGGCTGGCTTCCCTGCTGGTTTATCCGCTCGGCCAGTGCATCGGGGGCGATAAAATCAAACTTTTCGCCTGCGTAGTGCGCAAGCACATCGGTGGCGGCGCGCGTCGGCGCAGTTACCACCGCGGGCGAGGTTAGGGTTGCGATATGCATTCCGGCGAGAGCGGATTTACCGCGTCCGCGCGGCGCGGTTACCACCATCACGCCAGGCGGCATCTCAGCCAGTTCAGCCAATATCGCCGCCTGCTCGCGCTGCGGCGCACCGCTGGCGGGATGCCAGCCAGCGCGCAGGGGGAAATCAGGAATGGATTGCGCGCCGCCTTCACGCCAGAGCAGCGTCTGCCCGTCGTGAAAAAGGGTACGGCGAAAGTGGTCAACAAAAACCGGCGTGGGGATGGGATCGGCGGTGTCGCTCCAGCGGCGGCTGTCAGCGTCCGGCTGCTGCGCCCAGCGATCGAGCGGCGGAACCAGTAGCAGCAACCAGCTTCCCGCTTTTAGCGTGCCGCTGAGGGCGGCAAAAGCGGCAACATCAAAGCCGTCGCGCGCATCAAACACCGCATGGCTAAACTCGCGTCCGAGCAACGTGGTGAGCGCGCGCGGCGAGCAGTGCTGCGGCCCGTCGCCCTCTTCACCCACCCACAGCCAGTCGCCGGGGAGCGCATCGCGCAGTTTTCCTACCTGATCGGCACACCACGCCGCGCTGCCGGAGAGCACCAGCAGGCGACGGATCCCTTCCCGCGCCATCTGCGCGCTCAGTGTAACCAGCGATTGCATAGTGAGGGCTTACAGACGCCCGCTAAAGGTGTCGCACTGCGCCGGATCGCCGCTATCCATGCCGCGTTTGAACCAGCTGTAGCGCTGCGCCGAGGTGCCGTGCGTAAAGCTGTCCGGGATCACGCGACCCTGGCTGCGCTGCTGCAAACGGTCATCGCCAATTGCCTGCGCCGCGTTCAGCGCCTCTGCGAGATCGCCCTCTTCCAGCACGCCCTGCTGCTGCATGCTGTGGCCCCAGACACCGGCATAACAGTCGGCCTGCAGCTCCATGCGAACTGAAAGTGCATTGACCTCTTTCTCGCTGGCATTTTGCTGCAGCTGACGCACTTTCGCCTCGGTGCCGAGCAGTTTTTGCACGTGGTGACCCACTTCATGGGCAATCACGTAACCCTGGGCAAAATCGCCGCCTGCGCCGAGTTTGTTTTTCATCTCATCGTAGAAGGAGAGATCGATATAGACCTTGCTGTCTGCCGGGCAATAGAACGGCCCCATGATTGACTGGCCCATGCCGCAGCCGGTATTGAACTGATTACGGTAGAGCACCAGCTTTGGCTGCTGGTACTGACGCCCCATTTTTTGGAACAGCTGCCCCCAGGTATCTTCCGTGGAAGCAAAAATCACGCTGGAGAAGCGCGCGGCCTCATCCTCTTTCGGGTTAACCGCCGCCTGCTGTGACGACGGCGCGCTGACGGGTTGCCCGGTCAACATGCCGGTTAAATCCACGCCGTAATAACTTGCTACCACCACAATCACCAGCAGGACTAACCCGCCTTTGCCCCGCGGCAGGCGGAAACCCCCGCCGCCCATTGAGGGGCTGCCCGACTGGCTCCGTCGGTCTTCTACGTTGTCACTCTCTCGTCGCCCTTGCCAGCGCATACTGCCTCCCTATGCCAATAATGGACTCTGTGTATATATGATCGTAGGCGGTTAGGGAAGGATTACCACTGGGAAAAAGACGTAAAAAAACCAGAGGATGCGGGCACCCTCTGGCTGAGACGTTAATGTAGGGGATCAGTCCAGTTTCACGCCCAGGCGGTGCGCGACGGCTTCATAGGCTTCGATCAGCCCGCCGAGGCTCTGGCGGAAGCGGTCTTTGTCCATTTTATCCAGCGTCTCTTTGTCCCACAGGCGGCTGCCGTCCGGGGAGAACTCATCGCCCAGCACCACTTCGCCGTTGAACAGGCCAAACTCCAGTTTGAAGTCGACGAGGATCAGGCCTGCGTCATCGAACAGCTTTTTCAGCACGTCGTTGGCTTTGTAGGAGAGTTCCTTCATGCGCGCCAGGTTCTCTTTGTTCACCCAGTTGAAGGTTTCGCAGTAGGATTCGTTGACCATCGGATCGTGCATGGCGTCGTTTTTCAAAAACAGGTCAAACAGCGGCGGATTAAGCTCAATGCCTTCTTCAATGCCCAGACGTTTCACCAGCGAGCCCGCGGCGCGGTTGCGGATCACGCACTCGACCGGCACCATATCCAGCTTTTTCACCAGACATTCGGTATCCGAGAGCAGCGCTTCCATCTGGGTCGGGATGCCGGCTTCGGCAAGCTTGGTCATAATGAAGTGGTTGAACTTGTTGTTCACCATGCCTTTACGATCAAACTGTTCAATGCGCGCGCCATCCCCTGCTGACGTATCGTTACGGAATTCGAGCACCAACAGGTCCGGGTTTTCGGTACTGTAGACGGTTTTCGCTTTGCCGCGATACAACTCAGCTTGCTTTTGCATTTTATTACTCCAGGTGTGATTACAAGGCTAATTGCACTATCTTACGCCGACGCACACGTTTGCGTCACGCTGATAAAAAAAGGCCGGAGGTATTCCGGCCCTGGATCTTACTGGTTAAACGCGGCCTGGAAGGCGGCGACTAACGCGTCGTTCTGAGATTGCGTCAGGGTGTGGCCCTTCGGATCGATAAACTGGAGGCTGCTGCGGTTATCAAGGTCGCCGACCTGCAGTTTATAGTCGCCGGAGCTGAGACCCGGATCGCGCGCGCCCAGTGCCTGCCAGCCGCTGTCGGAGAGCGGTTTATAGGTCACGGCCATGCTGCCGGTAGAACGGGTGCTGTCGGTCACTTTCATGCCCACTTTTTCCAGCACGTTCGGCAGGCGCTGCCAGACGATATTGAACGGACCGCGCACCACCAGCATCGGCAGACCGGTATCATCCGCGCCGCTCTGCACGTCGAGCGTGGTCACGCTGCGCTTCTCAGCGGCGTTCTGCGCATCGGTGGCAGTTTTATCGAGGCCAGCGGAGATAACGTTCAGCATTTCGGTGCTGTAGCGCTGCAGCGATGCGGTATCAGCAACCGGTTTACCCGCCTGCTCCAGGTTCACCAGCTTGACGACAACCGCCTGCTGATAGCCCTGCGGTTTCACCGCGATTTGATAGCGACCGCGATACTGCTGATCTTCATCCTGACGGTTCCACTCAACCCAATCGGTAGTCAGGGTCTGCGCGGCATCGTCGCGTTTGGCGATGGTGAAGTTTTTCGCCTGAATCAGGCTAACAACCTGCGGCCATAAAGTATTGCCGCGACCATTTTCTACCATCAGCGTAGCGGTATCACCGTTGAACTGGGTACGCGCACCGGTCACCAGCGCCAGCGGCTGTGCCGGCGGGCGAATGTCCAGCGCTTTACCAACGGCACCGCTGCCGCTGGCGGAAGGGACATTGTAGTCCCCAGTCTGCACCGGCAGGATCAGCCCGGCGGGCGCATGAAGCTCAGCAAGCGGCGTAGCATCCAGATAGGATTCGTCGCCGCTGACCTGACGCTTGTAACGTGAATCGGAATTGCAGGCGGCGAGCAACATCACAAGTGAAACACTCGCTACCTTCGCCAGGCGCGACTTCTGTACTGAGTAAGCCATCAAATCTCCCTAAACTTTACAGCAGACCGGCATGCTTAAGCGCCGCACGAACCACCTCACGACCGTGGTCGGTAATCGGTGTCATCGGCAAACGCAGCGTATCGGTTGCCACAAGTCCCAACTCCTTACATGCCCATTTGACCGGGATCGGATTGGGTTCGACAAATAGTTTGTTGTGTAAAGGCATCAGACGCTGGTTAATCGCGCGGGCGTCGGCAAACTGCCCTTCAGCGGCCAGTTTGCACATCTCGGCCATTTCACGCGCCGCCACGTTAGTGGTGACGGAAATTACACCGTGACCGCCGAGCTGCATGAAGTCCATCGCAGTGGCGTCATCGCCGCTCAGCAGGATAAAGTCGTCTGAAACCAGCTCTTTGATCTGGTGAACGCGACTTAAGTTCCCGGTCGCTTCTTTAATACCGATAATATTTTTGACTTCCGCCAGACGGCCCACGGTTTCCGGCAGCATATCGCAGCCGGTGCGCGACGGCACATTATACAGAATCTGCGGCAGGTCAGTATGTTCGGCGATGGCTTTGAAGTGCTGGAACAGACCTTCCTGCGTCGGGCGGTTGTAATAGGGGGTAACGGTGAGGCAGCCGACGATGCCGCTGTTATTGAAACGCTGCGTCAGGCTGATGGCTTCGGCGGTGGCGTTTGCGCCCGTGCCGGCAATAACAGGAATGCGCCCGTCAGCCAGCTCAACCGTCAGTTCAACCACATCGGCATGCTCGTCGTGGCTAAGGGTTGCGGATTCGCCGGTAGTCCCTACCGAAACGATCGCCGAGGTTCCACTGGCGACATGATAATCAATCAGTTTCTTCAGGCTTGACCGGCAGACTTTACCTTGCGAATCCATCGGCGTAATAAGCGCAACAATACTTCCCGTGAACATGGGCCATCCTCTGTGCAAACAAGAGCCTCAATGGTACGTGCGGTGCCGTAAGAAAAGCAAGAGACCTGACGGTCTGTGGCGGTTGTATGCCGGTTTTTTTTATGCTTTCCTTATGATTACCTCATGTTTGACAGGAAGCTCAGGTTTGACAACCTCATCACAACACTTTTTGGTTATCACTGCGCTGGGGGCCGACCGGCCTGGCATTGTGAATACGATCACACGCCACGTCAGCAGCTACGGCTGTAATATCGAAGACAGCCGGCTGGCGATGCTGGGAGAAGAGTTCACGTTTATCATGCTGCTTTCAGGGTCGTGGAACGCCATCACCCTTATCGAATCGACCCTGCCGCTGAAAGGCGCCGAACTGGATCTGTTGATTGTGATGAAGCGCACCGAGGCTCGCCCGCGTCCTGATATGCCCGCCACCGTTTGGGTGCAGGTTGACGTACCGGATTCGCCCCATTTAATTGAACGCTTTACGGCGTTATTCGACGCTCACGAGATGAATATTGCCGAGCTGGTTTCCCGTACCCAGCCCGCCAGCGTCGATGGTGTTCCGCAACTCTTTATTCAGATTACCGCCCACAGCCCCGCCTCGCGGGATGCATCAAATATTGAGCAGGCGTTTCGGGCGCTCTGTACAGAATTGAATGCGCAAGGCAGTATAAACGTCGTCAACTATTCTCAGCATGATGAACAGGATGGAGTGAAGCAATGAATCCACTGAAAGCCGGTGATATCGCACCGAAATTTAGCTTGCCCGATCAGGACGGTGAACAAGTAAATTTAGCCGACTTCCAGGGACAGCGTGTTCTGGTCTATTTCTACCCGAAAGCCATGACACCGGGTTGTACCGTCCAGGCCTGCGGCCTGCGCGATAATATGGATGAGCTAAAAAAAGCAGGCGTAGAAGTTCTCGGTATCAGCACTGATAAACCGGAAAAACTCTCCCGCTTCGCCGAGAAAGAGCTGCTCAACTTTACCCTGCTGTCCGATGAAAGCCATGAAGTGTGCCAGCAGTTTGGCGTCTGGGGTGAGAAGACCTTTATGGGGAAAACCTACGACGGCATTCACCGCATCAGTTTTCTGATTGATGCCGCTGGCACCATCGAACATGTGTTTGATGATTTCAAAACCAGCAATCACCACGATATCGTCGTGAACTGGTTAAAAGAGAACGCCTAAACGTCCCCTCTTCTGCTGCGGGCAACCCGTCAGGGTCGCCCTCCTCTCCAGTTCTTACTCTCGCCTTATCCGCTTATCACTTCATCTTCGCTGGCCAGCGAATCCGGCCACGCGTGGATCACCGCTTTAATCAACGTTGCGAGCGGAATGGCGAAGAAGACGCCCCAGAAGCCCCACAGGCCGCCGAAAATCACCACCGACAGAATGATCACCAGCGGGTGCAGGTTAACCGCTTCCGAGAAGAGCACCGGCACCAGCAGGTTGCCATCCAGCCCCTGAATAATCAGATAGACCGCAAAGCAGCTCCAGAACTCGGTGCCCAGCCCGAACTGAAACAGCGCCACGCCAACCACCGGAATGGTCACCACAAACGCGCCGATATAGGGAATCAACACCGAGAAGCCCACCAGCACCGCCAGCAGCAGCGAGTAGTTGAGGCCAAAGAGAATAAACCCAATCCAGGTGGCGACGCCGACCACCACCATCTCCAGCACTTTGCCGCGAATATAGTTAGTGATCTGCTGATTCATCTCTTTCCACACCTGGCCTGCCAGCCCGCGATTGCGCGGCAGCACGCGGCGCACGGCGCTCAGCATCTGCTCTTTATCTTTCACCAGGAAGAAGACCATCAGCGGCACCAGCACCAGATAGACCGCAAGGGTCAGCAGCCCGACCAGCGAAGCGAGGGAGTATTTCACCACCGAGTCACCCATCGACAGCATGCGCGAGCGCATATTCTCTGCCATCGCATCAATGATGCCCGCGTCCATCAGCGCGGGATAACGGCGCGGCAGCGTGGCAGCAAAACCGGAGAGCTTGTTTAACATGCCGGGCATATCGCGGATCAGGTTGATCCCCTGCTGCCACGCAATCGGCATCACCACAAAAGCCATCACCAGCAGAATGCCGACGAACAACACCAGCACAATGCTTGCCGCCCAACTGCGCGAGCAGCCAATGCGTTGCAGGCGGGCCGTTGGCCACTCCAGCAGATAGGCAATCACCAGCGCCACAAGCAGCGGCGCGAGCAGGCCGCTAAAGAAGAAAAGAATGGTAAAACCGGCAAGCAGAATAACCAGCAGGGCAATCGCTTCGGGATCGCTGAAGCGACGGCGATACCACTGCGTCAACATTTCGAGCATAACGTTCCTTATTTCGCCTCACTGGCGGACGTTCAGAACGGGAAGTTTATCGAAATGTCACAAAAAAGACTTCGCTTTTCGTTCCCTTTGCGGGAAACATATCATTGCCGTGAATAAGATTTTCAATGACCATTAACGCGGCTACACTCGCAGGGCGGGTAAGCCGAATGGAACCCGGTTATCGTTGTGTCACCTCCAACACAGGAAAGAGGTTATGTTCAGGCAGTTGAAACGAACGCTGGTCGCAACCCTTATCGCCGCCCTTACCGCAGGCCAGGCTGCGCCGGTTTTTGCAGACTCGGCAGATAGCCTGCCGGATATGGGCACCTCGGCTGGCAGCACGCTCTCCATCGGCCAGGAGATGCAGATGGGCGACTTCTATGTGCGCCAGCTGCGCGGCAGCGCGCCGTTGATTAACGATCCGCTGCTGGTGCAGTACATCAATTCCCTCGGTATGCGGCTGGTCGCGCATGCCTACTCAGTGAAAACCCCTTTCCACTTCTACCTGGTGAATAACGACGAAATTAACGCCTTCGCCTTCTTTGGCGGCAACGTGGTGCTGCACTCTGCCCTCTTCCGTTACACGGATAATGAGAGCCAGCTCGCGTCGGTAATGGCGCACGAAATTTCGCACGTTACCCAGCGCCACCTTGCGCGCGCGATGGAAGATCAGAAAAGCAGCGCGCCGCTCACCTGGGCAGGCGCGCTGGGGTCGATTCTGCTGGCGATGGCCAGCCCGCAGGCGGGGATGGCGGCGCTGACCGGTACACTGGCTGGCACGCGGCAGGGGATGATCAGCTTTACGCAGCAGAATGAGCAGGAGGCGGACCGCATCGGCATTCAGGTGCTGCAACGCGCCGGTTTTGATCCGCAGGCGATGCCGACCTTCCTCGAAAAATTGCTCGATCAGTCACGCTACTCCAGCCGACCGCCGGAAATTTTGCTGACGCACCCCCTGCCGGAGAGCCGCCTGTCGGATGCCCGCAACCGCGCCAACCAGATGCGCCCGGTGGTGGTGCAATCCTCTGAGTCGTTCTATATGGCAAAGGCCCGCACCCTGGGCATGTATAACTCTGGCCGTAACCAGCTGACCGACGATCTGCTCGACAGTTGGGCGAAAGGCAACGTGCGCGAGCAGCGCGCCGCGCAGTATGGCCGGGCACTGAAAGCGATGGAGGCGAAAGATTTTGCCGGGGCGCAGAAACTGTTGCAGCCGCTGCTGAGCGCGGATGCAAACAATGCCTGGTATCTCGATCTGGCGACGGATATCGATCTTGGCCTGAATAAAAGCGGCGAGGCGATTAAACGCCTGAATGGTGCCAGCGGGCTTAAGAACAGCCCGGTGCTGCAACTCAACCTGGCGAACGCTTACTTACAGGGCGGCCAGCCGGCACAGGCGGCGCAGATCCTCAATCGCTACACCTTCACCAACAAAGACGATATCAACGGCTGGGATCTGCTGGCGCAAACGGAAGCGGCGCTCGGCAACCGCGATCAGGAGCTGGCGGCACGCGCCGAAGGCCAGGCGCTGATCGGCAGGCTCGACCAGGCAATCACGCTGTTGAGCAGTGCCAGCGCGCAGGTGAAGCTTGGCAGCCTGCAACAGGCACGCTATGACGCGCGAATCGATCAGCTGCGCCAGATGCAGCAGCGCTTCCGCCCGTACGAAAAGATGTAATCAGGAGAGAAGATGTCAGACGCAGTAAAAATCTACCATAACCCCCGCTGCTCCAAGAGCCGCGAAACCCTGAGCCTGCTGCAAGCCAACGGTGTCGAACCGGAGGTGGTGCTCTATCTGGAGACGCCGCCGGATGCGGCAACGATTAAACAGCTGTTGCAGTGGCTTGGCATGTCGAGCGCGCGGGAGTTAATGCGCACGAAAGAGGAGCTCTATAAATCGCTCAATCTCGGCGACAGCGCGTTGTCCGAAGCGGCGCTGGTGCAGGCGATGGTGGAGAATCCGAAATTGATCGAGCGGCCCATCGTGGTCGCCAACGGTCAAGCACGCATTGGCCGCCCGCCGGAAAGCGTAATGGAGATCGTCGGGTAAGTGTGATTGCCGGGCCGTAGGCCACAAGCTTTTGTAGGCCGGAGAAGGCGGTGCGCCGCCATCCGGCCTACGCATCAGACCACAAGCCCTTGTAGGCCGGATAAGGCGGGACGCCGCCATCCGGCAGAAGAAGCACCTACAGCTGCAGAATATCTTTCACAAACGGGATGGTGAGCTTGCGCTGGGCGGTGATCGAAGCGCGATCCAGCTGATCGAGCGTGTCGAACAACGTGCGCATCTCGCGATCCAACCTTTTCAGCAGAAAACGGCCGACATCTTCCGGCAACTCGAAGCCACGAATGCGCGCGCGCAGTTGCAGCGCCTGCAGTTTGTCCTCATCGGAGAGCGGTTGCAGCTTATAGATCTGCCCCCAGTCGAGACGCGAGGCCAGATCCGGTAAGCCGAGATTGAGCTGGCGCGGCGGCCGGTCACCGGTGATCAGCAGGCGAGTTTTACCCTGCTCCAGAATGCGGTTATAGAGGTTAAAGATCGCCATCTCCCACGGCTCATCGCCCGCGATGCATTCGATATTATCGATGCAGACCAGCGACAGATGCTCCATCCCTTCCAGCACTTCCGGGACAAACCAGGTGCGTTTATCGAGCGGCACATAGCCCACGGCATCGCCGCGCTGGGAGAGTTCGGCGCAGGCGGCATGCAGCAGATGGCTGCGCCCGGCGCCTTCGCGTGACCAGAAATAGATATAACCGCTGTGCGCCTCGCGCAAAACGTTTTGTAACGCCGCCAGTAAGGAGGGGTTATCACCCGGCCAGAAACTCGCAAAGGTTTCATCATCGGGTAAAAATAATGGCAGGGAGAGCTGTGCCGGCGTGTTCAGAGGTACCTCAACAGGGCTTACAAAAAACGCAGTGAGTCTATCATAAAAATCGACGCCGTTTGAACCGGGCGCGAGGCCCGGTTCAATTCTGTGCGCTACTTACGGTTTCGCCTGCTCATTTTCTGGCGCATCCAGTATCACCTCTTCCGGACGCAGCACGCTAATCAGCTTGAAGATCAGGCTCAGGCCAACGCCGACAATGGTCGCCAGCGCCATCCCTTTCAGCTCTGCCGCGCCGATATGCACCTTCGCGCCGCTGACGCCGATAATCAGGATCACCGAGGTGAGGATCAGGTTTTGCGCTTTGCTGTAGTCCACTTTCGACTCAATCAGCACGCGGATCCCTGAAGCACCGATCACCCCGTAGAGCAGCAGCGACACGCCGCCCATTACCGGCACCGGAATGATCTGGATCGCCGCCGCCAGCTTGCCGACACAGGAGAGCAGAATAGCGATAATCGCCGCGCCGCCAATCACCCAGGTGCTGTAGACGCGGGTAATCGCCATCACGCCGATATTCTCACCGTAAGTGGTATTCGGCGTCGAACCGAAGAAGCCGGAGATCATCGTCGACAGGCCGTTGGCAAACATCGAACGGTGCAGGCCCGGGTCGCGGATCAGATCGCGTTTGACGATATTGGCCGTCACCACCAGATGCCCGACGTGCTCGGCAATCACCACCAGCGCCGCCGGCAGTATGGTGAAGATAGCGAACCACTCAAAGCGCGGGGTGTAGAAGGTTGGCAGCGCGAACCAGTGCGCCTGGGCGATAGGTGTGGTATCGACAACGCCCATGGCGAAGGAGAGCGCATAGCCCGCCAGCACGCCGATCAGAATCGGGATAATCGCCAGAAAACCGCGGAACAGCACTGAACCAAAGACCGTCACCGCCAGCGTCACCAGCGAAATAGTGATGGTTTTGCTGTCAGCGCTCTGCCCGTCTGCGGGCAGCAAGCCGGCCATATTCGCCGCTACGCCCGCTAACTCGAGGCCGATCACCGCTACAATGGCGCCCATTGCCGCAGGCGGGAACATCACGTCCAGCCAGCCGGTACCCGCTTTTTTGACAATCAGCGCCACCAGGCAGAAGAGCACGCCGCACATAATGAAGCCGCCCAGCGCCACTTCATAACCCAGCGGCAACAGCAGCAACACCGGCGAGATAAAAGCAAAGCTGGAGCCGAGGTAAGCGGGGATCTTCCCTTTACAGATAAAGATATAGAGCAGCGTGCCGACACCGTTAAACAGCAGCACGGTGGCCGGGTTGATATGAAACAGGATTGGCACCAGCACGGTTGCGCCAAACATGGCGAACAAGTGCTGCAAACTAAGCGGGATCGTCTGCAAAAGCGGCGGTCTTTCACTCACCCCGATAGCACGGCGCGTCATAGTGTTTTCCTCTGAGTGTTGTTGTTAATCTCCCCGTCCGGTGCGGCGGGCAGTGTTCTGTTTCCCAAAAAAAAGCCGACTATCAAAGTCGGCTTTCATTGTGATGTCAGTTACTTCGTCCCAAAAATCTTATCGCCGGCATCGCCGAGCCCCGGTATGATGTATCCCTGCTCGTTAAGACCCTGGTCGATAGATGCGGTATAGAGTTCGACATCCGGGTGCGCTTTCTCCAGCGCAGCGACGCCTTCCGGCGCGGCCACCAGCACCAGCACCTTAATAGTGGTGCAGCCGGCGTTTTTCAGCAGATCGATGGTGGCGATCATTGAACCGCCGGTCGCCAGCATCGGGTCAACCACCAGCGCCATACGCTCGTCGATGTTCGATACCAGTTTCTGGAAGTAAGGCACCGGCTCCAGCGTCTCTTCGTTGCGGTAGATACCGACAACGCTGATGCGCGCGCTTGGCACGTGCTCCAGCACGCCTTCCATCATCCCCAGACCGGCACGCAGGATCGGCACCACGGTAATTTTCTTACCCTTGATCTGGTCGATCTCTACCGGGCCGTTCCAGCCTTCGATAGTCACCTTCTCGGTTTCCAGATCCGCAGTAGCTTCATAAGTCAGCAGGCTGCCTACTTCTGAGGCGAGTTCACGAAAGCGTTTGGTGCTGATGTCGTTCTCTCGCATCAGGCCCAGCTTGTGTTTGACGAGTGGGTGTTTTACTTCCACGACCTTCATACTCTTCTCCTTCCGCTGACAGGTGGCAACCACAAAAAAAATCGCCGGATTATACCGCTTTTTTCCCGTTTCGCTACAGGCAGCCGCTTGATCCCGATCAATTCGGCTGGAGAAGAGTATAAAACAATAATCGACCGCGCCCTGCAACAATGGACTCGCAAACGTTTGCCTTGGCTGTTAGAATTGCGCCGAATTTTTATTGCTACCGCTAGAAAACGCGTGGGGACAGAAGCAGTGACCGATAAAACCTCTCTCAGCTATAAAGATGCCGGTGTTGATATTGACGCGGGCAATGCTCTGGTAGACCGAATCAAAGGCGTGGTGAAGAAGACCCGTCGCCCGGAAGTGATGGGCGGGCTGGGCGGCTTCGGCGCGCTGTGCGCGTTGCCGCAAAAATATCGTGAGCCAGTTCTGGTTTCCGGCACTGATGGCGTAGGCACCAAACTGCGTCTGGCGATGGATCTGAAACGTCACGACACCATCGGCATCGACCTTGTCGCAATGTGCGTTAACGATCTGGTGGTACAGGGCGCAGAGCCCCTCTTCTTCCTCGACTACTACGCCACCGGCAAACTGGATGTCGATACCGCCGCCAGCGTGATTAACGGTATCGCCGAAGGGTGTTTGCAGTCCGGCTGCGCGCTGGTCGGCGGCGAAACGGCAGAGATGCCGGGCATGTATCACGGCGACGACTATGATGTGGCCGGTTTCTGCGTTGGCGTAGTAGAAAAATCAGAGATTATCGACGGTAGCAAAGTCGCCGATGGCGATGTGCTGGTTGCCCTTGGCTCCAGCGGCCCGCACTCCAACGGCTACTCGCTGGTGCGCAAAGTCCTCGAAGTGAGCGGCACCGATCCGCTGACCACGCAGCTGGAAGGCAAATCACTGGCCGATCATCTGCTGGAACCGACCCGCATTTACGTCAAATCCGTGCTGGAGCTGATCGAAAAGGTTGAGGTTCATGCGGTTGCGCACCTCACTGGCGGCGGTTTCTGGGAGAATATTCCGCGCGTGCTGCCGGATAACACCCAGGCCGTTATTGACGAATCCTCCTGGCAGTGGCCGGCGGTGTTTGACTGGCTACAGAGCGCCGGTAACGTCAGCCGTCACGAAATGTACCGCACCTTTAACTGCGGCGTTGGCATGGTGATCGCCCTGCCCGCGCAGGAAGTGGATAAAGCGATTGAGCTGATGAATGCCAAAGGTGAAAAGGCATGGAAAATCGGTATGATCAAAGCTTCTGATTCCAGCGAGCGTGTGGTTATTGAATGAAAAACATTGTGGTGCTGATTTCCGGCAACGGCAGTAATTTGCAGGCGATTATCGACGCCTGCAAACAGAAAAGAATCAACGGCACCCTGCGGGCAGTTTTCAGTAATAAGGCCGACGCGTTCGGCCTTCAGCGTGCGCGGGAAGCGAATATTCCCGCTCATGCGCTGAGCGCAGATCAGTTTGCCAACCGCGACGCATTCGATCGTGAGCTGATGCAGGAGATTGACGCCTACGCGCCGGATGTTGTGGTGCTGGCGGGTTATATGCGCATCCTCAGCCCGGCGTTTGTTGCCCACTACGCCGGTCGCCTGCTCAATATCCACCCCTCCCTGTTACCGAAATACCCCGGTTTGCATACCCACCGCCAGGTGCTGGAAAACGGCGATGAGGAGCACGGCACCAGCGTGCACTTTGTCACTGATGAACTGGATGGCGGCCCGGTAATTTTGCAGGCGAAAGTACCGGTGTTTGCGGGTGATAGCGAAGAGGATATTACTGCCCGCGTGCAGGCGCAGGAGCATTCGATCTATCCGCTGGTGGTGAGCTGGTTTGTCGAGGGTCGCCTGACCATGCAGGAGGGCGGTGCCTGGCTTGATGGCCTGCGTTTACCGCCTGAAGGGTATGCAGCGGACGAATAATTGCGCGTTTCCCCGGCTGCGGCTTTCGCAGCCTGGCTCTATTCTGTGCCGGAGAGGCGAAACCGCCCCCGGCACTTCCTCCTTCCCTCACTACTCCGCACTATTTTTCATCACGTTAAGCAATAAAACTGATTACTGTCATACTTTTTTGCCACAGTTGGACATCTGCTAACAAAGCTCGCCATAATAAGTTGTCTTATACGAAGGAACGCCAGCAACGTTCACCTGCAAGTCGAAGCACCGCATGTGCGAGCGGGAGTGTCCGTGCTTCGAGAAAGAACCGGAGTGTAAACAGGAATGGGTCAGGAAAAGTTATATCTCGAAAAAGAACTAAGCTGGTTGTGCTTTAACGAACGCGTGCTTCAGGAAGCCGCGGACAAAAGTAACCCCTTAATCGAACGCATGCGTTTTCTGGGGATCTATTCCAACAACCTTGATGAGTTCTATAAGGTCCGTTTCGCCGAGCTTAAGCGGCGGCTGATCATCAGCGAAGAACAGGGCGTGGCGACCAATTCACGTCATCTGCTGGGCAAAATTCAGTCTCGCGTATTGAAAGCCGACCAGGAGTTCGACGGGCTCTATAACGACCTGCTGCTGGAGATGGCGCGTAATCAGATCTTCCTGATTAACGAACGCCAGCTCTCGCAAAACCAGCAAAGCTGGCTGCGCAGCTACTTTAAACAGTACCTGCGCCAGCACATCACGCCGACGCTTATCACCCGCGAAACCAATCTGGTGCGCTTCCTGAAGGATGATTACACCTATCTGGCGGTGGAGATCATTCGCGGCGACGATATCCGCTACGCGCTGCTGGAAATTCCCTCAGACAAAGTGCCGCGCTTCGTCAACCTGCCGCCGGAGACGCCGCGCCGCCGCAAGCCAATGATCCTGCTGGATAACATTCTGCGCTACTGCCTGGATGATATCTTCAAAGGCTTCTTCGATTACGACTCGCTCAACGCCTACTCGATGAAAATGACCCGTGACGCCGAATATGACCTGGTGCACGAGATGGAGTCGAGCCTGATGGAGCTGATGTCCTCAAGCCTGAAACAGCGCCTGACCGCCGAGCCGGTGCGGTTTGTTTACCAGCGCGATATGCCGGATGCGATGGTTGAGATGCTGCGCGAGAAGCTGACCATCTCCCGCTACGACTCGATTATTCCCGGCGGGCGTTACCACAACTTTAAGGACTTTATTGGTTTCCCGAATGTCGGCAAAGCCAATCTGGTCAACAAGCCGCTGCCGCGCCTGCGTCACGTCTGGTTTGATAAATTCCGCAACGGTTTCGACGCCATCCGCGAGCGCGATGTGCTGCTCTACTATCCCTACCACACCTTTGAGCACGTGCTGGAGATGCTGCGCCAGGCGTCGTTCGACCCGAACGTGCTGGCGATCAAAATCAACATCTACCGCGTGGCAAAAGATTCGCGCATCATCGACTCGATGATCCACGCCGCGCACAACGGCAAAAAAGTGACCGTGGTGGTGGAGCTGCAGGCGCGTTTTGATGAAGAGGCCAATATTCACTGGGCCAAACGGCTGACGGAAGCGGGCGTGCAGGTGATCTTCTCCGCGCCGGGCTTAAAAATTCACGCCAAGCTGTTCCTCATCTCGCGTATGGAAGGCGAAGAGATCGTGCGCTATGCCCATATCGGCACCGGTAACTTCAACGAGAAAACCGCGCGCATCTACTCCGACTACTCGCTGCTGACCGCCGATGCGCGTATTACTAACGAAGTGCGCCGGGTGTTTAACTTTATCGAGAACCCCTATCGACCGGTGCAGTTCGACTATCTGTTGGTGTCGCCGCAAAACTCGCGCCGCCTGCTTTATGACATGATCGACGCGGAAATCGCCAACGCGCAGAAGGGTAACCCGTCCGGCATCACGCTTAAGCTGAATAACCTCGTCGATAAAGGGCTGGTGGACAGGCTCTATGCGGCGTCCTGCTCCGGCGTGCCGGTGAACTTGCTGGTGCGCGGCATGTGCTCGCTGATCCCCAATCTTGAAGGCATCAGCGACAATATTCGGGTGATCAGTATCGTTGACCGCTATCTTGAGCACGATCGCATCTATATTTTCGAACACGGTGGCGAAAAGCGCGTCTGGCTCTCCTCCGCCGACTGGATGACGCGTAATATTGATTACCGTATTGAAGTGGCCGCGCCCATTCTCGATCCGCGCCTGAAACAGCGGGTGCTGGATATTATGGAGCTGCAATTCAGTGATACGGTGAAAGCTCGTTATATCGACAAAGAACTGAGTAATCGCTATGTGCCACGCGGGAATCGTCGTAAAGTACGCTCCCAACTAGCGATTTACGACTATATCAAATCCCTCGAACAGTCCGAATAATCTATGCCGATACAAGAGAAGATGCCAAGACCGGAGGAGTTCGCCGCGGTCGATTTGGGTTCAAACAGTTTCCACATGGTGATTGCCCGTGTGGTGGATGGCGCGATGCAAATCATTGGTCGCCTTAAGCAGCGCGTGCATCTGGCTGACGGGCTGGACAGCAATAACATGCTGAGCGAAGAGGCGATGGAGCGCGGGCTTGCCTGCCTGTCGCTGTTTGCCGAACGTTTGCAGGGCTTCGATCCGGCTAGCGTCTGCATCGTCGGTACGCATACGCTGCGCCAGGCGCTGAACGCGACAGAGTTTCTTAAACGCGCAGAAAAAGTGATCCCCTACCCGATTGAGATCATCCCCGGCAACGAGGAGGCGCGCCTGATTTTTATGGGCGTTGAGCACACGCAGCCGGAGAAAGGCCGCAAGCTGGTGGTTGATATCGGCGGTGGCTCGACGGAGCTGGTAATCGGCGAAGATTTTCAGCCGCAGTTGGTTGAGAGCCGTCGGATGGGCTGCGTCAGCTTTGCCCAGCTCTACTTTGCGGGCAGCACCATTAACGGTGAAAACTTCCGCCGCGCGCGCATGGCAGCGACGCAGAAGCTGGAGTCGCTGGCCTGGCAGTACCGCATTCAGGGCTGGAACGTGGCGCTTGGCGCCTCCGGCACGATTAAAGCGGTGCATGAAGTGCTGATCGCACTGGGCGAGAAGGATGGCATTATCACCCCGGAGCGGCTGGAAAGAGTGGTCGCCGAAGTGCTGAAATTTAAGAGCTTCAGCGATCTTACCCTGCCGGGCCTCTCCGATGAGCGCAAAGTGGTGTTCGTGCCGGGTCTGGCGATCCTTTGTGGCGTCTTTGACGCGCTGGCGATCCGCGAACTGCGGCTCTCCGACGGCGCGCTGCGTGAAGGGGTGCTGTATGAGATGGAGGGGCGTTTCCGCCATCAGGACATCCGCAGCCGTACCGCGCAGAGCCTGGCAAGCCAGTACAATATCGACCGCGATCAGGCGCGTCGCGTGCTGGATACCACCACCCTGATTTACGATCAGTGGCAAGCGCAGAACCCGAAGCTCGGCAGCCCGCAGCTGGCGGCACTGCTGAAATGGGCGGCGATGCTGCATGAAGTGGGGCTGAATATTAACCACAGCGGCATGCACCGCCACTCGGCCTATATTCTGCAAAACAGCGATCTGCCCGGCTTTAACCAGGAGCAGCAGCTGATGATGGCGACGATGGTGCGCTACCACCGCAAGGCGATCAAGCTCGATGAGATCCCGCGCTTTACGCTGTTTAAAAAGAAACAGTTTTTACCGCTGGTGCAGATCTTGCGTCTCGGCGTGCTGTTGAATAACCAGCGCCAGGCGACCACCACGCCGCCGACGCTGCGGCTGAAAACCGATGACAACCACTGGACGCTGAGCTTCCCCCATGACTGGTTTAGCCAGAATGCGCTGGTGCTGCTGGATCTGGAAAAAGAGCAGGAGTACTGGGAAGCGGTAACCGGCTGGCGGCTGAAGATCGAAGAGGAGCAGTCCCCGACTGTGGCGGCGTAAACCGCCACAGTCGCTACTCCTCCACCAGCGCCGCCAGCGGCGCGGGTTTGCCAATCAGATACCCCTGAAGATAATCGATACCCAGCGCGACCGCCGCGCTGCGTATCTCTTCACTCTCCACATACTCCGCCACCACCTGCATCTTCTTCATCCGCGCCAGATGGCAGATCGAGGCCACAATCTGGTAATCGAGACTGCTGGCGACAATGTTGCGGATAAAACTACCATCAATCTTCAGAATATCCGCCGACACGGTTTTCAGCCGCGCATAGCTGGCATAGCCGGTGCCGAAATCATCAATCGCCACCCGGCAGCCCATCTGTTGCAGCTGCGATAAGGTATTGATCGCCTGCGCCAGGCTCGGCAAAGCATTGCTTTCGGTGATCTCAAAAATAAGCTGCCACGGCTCAACGCCGTACATCTCAAGCAGGTTGAGCACCTCTTGGGCGAAGTGCGTGCGGCAGAGGGAGGACGGAGAGAGGTTAATGGCGAAACGCTGGCCGGGAAGCGCCTCGTGGTGCTGCGCCATAAAGCGCAGGACATGCTCCGTCACCCACAGGTCGATGCGCGATGAGAGGCCAAACTCATGGGCCACCGGCAAAAAGAGATCGGGCTTGATGATCTCGCCGCTCTCCTCGCGCATCCGCAGTAGAATTTCGTGATAATCGTCGCCACGCACGCCCTGGATCCGCTGCGCCATCAGCACAAAATGGTCCTGCTCCAGCGCCAGTTGCAGGCGGTTCATCATCTCCACTTTGCTTTTCACCCCGCGCTGCACGTTCGCCGCTCCGCGGTTTTGCAGGCTTTCCGGGTGGTGGGTCGCCAGCGACAGATCGGCAATCGTGCTCAGCTCCCCCAGCAACATATAGAGGTGTTTGACCGGCGAGCGCACATAACAGTAGCTAAAGCCGACCTGCGGCTGGAGCGGCATCTCATCCCAGACGAAACGAAACTGTTTGACCCGCGCATCCAGCGCCTCGATGCGCGTCTGGTGTGATTGGGTATTCAGGCGAATCACCAGATCGTGGCCGGAGAGCTGGTGGACACTCTCTTCTGCCGAGAGCAGCGGCTTAAGCCAGTCCGCCATGTGCTGTTTGTACTGAATACGCAGCCAGACGCCATAGTTGCGCCCGAGCAGCTCCAGCTCCGGCACGCGTAAAAAACAGAGCACCGACCAGGGAGTATCGGCAAGCGATCGGCTCAGGGCGCGCAGGTTCGGCATATGGGTGACCGGGTCGATATAGGCCAGCCGCCGGGCGCGATCGTGCACCTGTCGCTGGCGGGTCGCCATAATCGCCATCGCGAGGATCATAAAAGAGAAGACCAGATAGCTGGAAGAGGCAATCGCCAGTTGCACATCCCAGGTCGGCGAATTGGGCAGATAGTGGTAGTAAAAGTGAACCGAGAGCACCAGCAGCGGTGTCCAGATAAAGAGCATAAAGCGAAAGCCGTAGCGCATTGAGCCCCACAGCATCACCGGCAGCAGCAGCGACAGCGTGTAGTTAGTGCTGAATATCGAGCTGTTATTATTCAGCGGTCGCAGCAACAGCAGCAAAATGGCGGTGATAATGCCTAACCAGATCAGCAGCTCTATACGCGTAACTTTTCGGTCGAACTCTGCGCGCAGCTGTGAGAACCAGGCAATCGCATAGCGCGGATGGCGCAAAATACGGATCACTAAATAGCTAAAGGGCACGCCGGTGATAGCCCCCACCAGCAGCGCCTGGTAGTTAATCAACGTGGGCACATTAAGCGCCAGCGCCCCGCCCTCATTAACCGCAACATCAAGATTCAGCCAGACACCCAGTTCAAGCAGGATCAGGTAGAGCGTGGCGGGGCTGAGCACCTGCCAGAAGACCCGCTGCGTCATCTGCCGCGTCGAACCATAGGCAATTTGATGGCGACGGGCGACAAAAAGCCGGTAGCCGAACCAGCTTAGCAGCAGCGGAATCAGCATATGCACGCATCGCTCCACCACGACGAACGGGCCAGCAGAGGCATAATGCCAGGTTAAGGCGATGATCACACCCGGCAATGCGGCCCAGCCAAAGAATGTCATCATGGTGGTGAACAGAGCCATCGGCAGGTAATAGAGCATCACCTCCTGACCTGAAATAATGGTGAACGTATTTGCCAGATTAACGAGCGGGTAGAAAACGGGGGTGATGATGAGCGGCAGCGCCCACCATCTGTCTTTGTATCTGTTGTAACTTCTTATCAATGACATAATCACTCAGCAAACCCGCATAACGCGAGAGAGGTGGTTAAGACAGGTTTCCAGCCTGACTACACGAAGCCCAAACAGCGTGGCAGTGCGCAAATGATAAGAAATTTAAGAGGTCAATGCGGAGTGACAATTGTTTTAGATCAAGTAATCCGCCGCGACGCGGTTATATTCGGCTGATTATTACCGATCTCGCGCTTTTTTATTTAAGGTGTAAATAATTAATTTATCTTATATAAAGTGTGGTGATATTTTATTCACACTGTTTTTGCGGCAAGCACGATTGATCTTAATAAGAGAGTGTGACTTAATGTCCCCGTCGCCCGTTGTTCGGGTATTCCTAAGGAACCATTGTGAGTCAGGCAACCAGTATGCGAAAACGACATCGATTTGACAGTCGCATGACCCGTATCGTACTTCTTATCAGCTTCCTCTTCTTCTTCGGCCGTTTTGTCTATTCCTCTGTTGGCGCCTGGTATCATCATCAGGAAAAAAGCCAGTTACAACCTGTTAGCCAGACTATCGACCCCACCGCCCAACGTTAACGATTTCCGTTTTTTTGCCTGCACGCTTTCGCGTGGAGTTACGCACGTCTGCATCTTATCTGCCAGTCCCTGGATAGCGCGACTTAAGAGGGCTTACTACCTGCTCTTGTAGCAGTTTATTTTAAACAAAATAGTTACAATCGCCGCCAGCCGCAGAGTACGGACCTCTTTTCAGCATGCCGTTTTACAAGGGAAACTATGCACGATTATCAAGAAGGCGATAAATTCAGGAATTATAACGACCCGGAAGTTTATGACTCTGCCGAGGATGCGGCAGAGGCAAAACGCCAAAGGGCCCGGCAACAAACTCCTTATACAGCAGCACCCGAATCAGAGATGAGCAATACCGATCCCGTCGGCTGCACTCTGCTGCTGTTACCCAGCCTCTGTTTTTATGGCTTCTGTGTTTACCCGGCGATGGGCGCGTCTGCCATGCTGGCGCTCTCCTCCCAGCCGCTACGCCTGATTGGCCTGGTGTGTTACAGCGCCTGGTGGGTTATCTCCACCATTATGCTGCTGCCCTGCCTGCTAACGCCGCTTATGACTAATAAAGTCGTAGCGGGGGTTATCACCTTTATTCTGATGTTTCTGTGGATGGCGGTGCTGAATGCGTTTATCGCCCGACAATGGGCGCAGAAACGGAAGATGATGAAAAAGGTGCTGCTGGGTGTGGTGCTTCTGACCGTCGTTCCGCTACTGCTCGCCTGGTTTGCCCACGCAACTGGTCTGGTCGACGCCTTGTGGTGGGATCGCGGCTGGGCAGGATACGATCCGCTGACCGGGCTGTTTTTCCCCGGCCACGTGGGGGAAGCGTTCAGAGGTGGCCGCTATTGAGCAAAGCCCCATTGCGGGGCTTTTTTCTTACCTATTAACGCCCTCAGCTTTCGTGATCAGACGCCGTGCGTAAACCACTCGCCAGCGCGATAAAGGCGTCAATCATCTTTGGTAACGCCTGCTCTGGCTCGTCGCTGGCAGCGACCCACAGGGCGGCATTTAACGCCGCACCATTTAGCAGGCGCGCGGCGGCGGCGGCGTCAACCGGTTTAAGTTCACCCCTTTCAATCATGGTGATCACCGTCTGGCGCGTGGCTTCGAGGCAGCTATTCTGGCTTGGCCACTGAGCCGGATCGCCGAGAAACGCCGGGCCATCAAGCAGAACAATGCGCCGCACCTCTTCATCCAGCGCCATTTTAATGTAGGTAATGCCTTCGGCTAACAGTTGCTGCCATGCGTCGCCGGCTTTCGCGGCCTCGGCCTTCGCCCGCTGCGCCATCTCGCCATCGATCTCGGCAACCACAGCAGCCAGCAACCCTTTTTTATCGCCAAAATTGTGGTACAGCGCGCCGCGCGTCAGGCCGACGCTGGCGGTTAGCTCATCCATCGAAGCGGCGGCAAAGCCTTTTTCGGCAAAGGCTCGTCGCGCTGCCGCCAGCAATTTCGCCCGGTTCTCTTCCATCGTTTCACTGCGGCGTTTACCGGCCATCATCCTCTCCTTTTCACATACGGCGTGTATCTCATTTGACATACGTAGCGTATGTGATATTAATTTCATATACGTGGCGTATATTAAACCTTTTCCCTGCGCCGCGCACTTCTCTCACCTACATTGCCAAAAGGAACCACGATGATCCGTCGCGAAGCTGTTTTCCCTGCCAACCGTCATGCGCTTTATGAAGCGCACGGCTACTCCGCCGCCATCCGCTCCGGCGATCTGCTCTTTGTCTCCGGCCAGGTCGGCAGCCGGGAAGATGGCACGCCGGAGCCCGATTTTGCCCGCCAGGTTGAGCTTGCCTTTGCGAACCTCAGCGCAACCCTTGCTGCCGCTGGCTGCACCTTTGACGATCTTATTGATGTCACCACTTTCCATACCGACCCGGAAGCGCAGTTCCCGGCCATCATGCAGGTGAAACAGGCGATTTTCCCGCAACCGCCCTACCCCAACTGGACGGCGGTAGGCGTCAACTGGCTGGCGGGTTTTGACTTTGAAATCAAAGTGATTGCCCGCATTCCCGACGCGCAGGCGTAGCGCGCAACGCACGAACCACCACAACGCTGCGGCGTGATGTGCCAGGCTGATCCTGTCCTTACTGCACAACGGAGAAGTGATGATGATGACCTTATGCCGTGCCTGCGGCACCTCGTATGAGACCGCAGGCGAACACCCGCAGCAGTGCAAAATCTGTGTTGATGAGCGGCAGTTTGTGCCGCCGGGCGGGCAACAGTGGGTCGATCCTGCCGAGCTGCTGGCTTCCCATACCAATAAGTGGGCGCAGCACGAGGCGGATCTCTTCAGCCTGCAAACGGTGCCGGATTTTGCCATCGGCCAGCGCGCCTTTCTGGTGAGAACGCCGGAGGGGAATATTTTATGGGACTGCATCGCCACCCTCGACGCGGCGACAAAAACGCTGATTGCCGCGCTGGGCGGGCTGAAAGCGATTGCCATCTCTCACCCGCACTACTACACCACCATGCAGGAGTGGGCCGCCGAGTTTGATGCGCCGATCTATCTTCACGCCAGCGATCGCGAGTGGATCATGCGCGACAGCCCCTGGCTGAATTTATGGGAGGGCGATACGCTTCAGTTGACCCGTGACGTGAGCGTGATGCGCCTCGGCGGTCACTTCGCCGGCGGTGCGGTGCTCTACTGGGCGCGGGATGAGGGTATTGTGCTGTCAGGAGATATTGTGCAGGTCGCGCCGGGCAATGACGCGGTCTCATTTATGTGGAGCTACCCGAATATGCTGCCGCTGTCGGCAGACACGGTGAGCGACATGCTGCGCCGCCTGAGCGCGATAAACTTCACCCGGCTCTACGGCGCATTTGAAGGCCGGGAGATTATGCACAACGCCGCAGCGATCGTGCGGCGTTCCGGCGAGAAGTATATAGCCTGTCTGCGCTAATGGGCTCAGCCTGGCCCTTCGCTGGCGGCCGCCAGTAGCGGCACCAGCACATCGCTGATGGGCACCGCAATGCCGTGCGCGTGGCCGAGCCGCTGGATCACGCCGTTGCGGATATCCCACTCCAGCGGGCGGTTCGCCTGGCGGTCGGCCAGAATAGAGGTGCCCAGATCGGCAGGCGCGCGCTGGAAGTTGCCGACAATCTCCTGCGGCACGTCATCGTTCAGCACCGCCCCTTCGGCTCGCGCAACAGCCAGGCACTCACGCAAATAGCCCAGCGCTAAATCGGTAATATCGTCGCGGGAAAACATACCGGCACGGCGGTTAGCCAGCACCATCAGCCCGGCCGCAGCGTTCTGCAACAGCTTGCGCCAGGCGATAGAGAGAAAATCCGCAGAGAGGTCGACCGCGCAGCGCGTGCCGCTTAACGCCTCAACCACCCGCTGTGCCTGCGGCACATCCGGCAGGGTCAGGCGCGGTTTCGCCCGCAGCCAGACAGAGGCATCCGGCTCGCGCTGCGCCGGAAACCAGACCACGGAAGGGAGCACCGTCGCGCCATTGACCAGCGGCGCGAGCTGCGCTTTCTGCTCCACACCGTTTTGCAGCGCGCACACCACCGTGTTTTCATCGCACAGCGCGGCGAGCCAGCCCGCACTCTCGGCAACCTGAGTGGTTTTCACCGCCACAAAAACTAAATCGACCGGCTGCTGGATCGCCGTTGGCTCGGTGAGAACCGGGCCGGGGACGACGATCTCGCCCTCATCGTGGCGCAGCGTTAACTGCGAATGGGCGGTGCGCCCGCAGAGCAGCGGCGCGCGATCAACTTCATGCAGCGCGGCGGCAATGGTGGTGCCAATCGCGCCCGGGCCAATCAGCGCAATCGTAAGATTTTCAGACATCAAACGTTCTCCTGCTGTGATCATCGGTTATCAGTGCCCATCAGGCGAGATTGACGCATAAGCCTGTTTTCGCCTGCATAACACCATAAGCCCGTTGCGGAACGAAAGACAGCCGATTTCTTCTCACGCCTCTTTTGCCCGCCGCGTCGCCCACTCGCAAATCCGCATAATGACAACGAAAAAGACCGGCACAAAAAATAGCGACAGCACGGTGGCGCTGATCATGCCGCCAAACACCCCGGTGCCAATCGCATGCTGCGTACTGGCGCTGGCGCCGCTGGCAATCATCAACGGCACCACGCCGAGCGTAAAGGCGAGCGAAGTCATCAAAATGGGGCGCAGCCGCTGCCGCGATGCTATCAGCGTCGCCTCGAGGGTGCTTTTGCCCTGCAAACGCAGCTGGCGGGCAAACTCAATAATCAGAATGGCGTTTTTCGCCGACAGGCCAATCAAGGTAATCAGCCCGACTTTGAAAAAGACATCATTACTCATACCGGCGACGATCACGGCGATAAGCGCACCGATAAGCCCCAGCGGCACCACCAGCATCACCGCAAAGGGGATCGACCAGCTCTCATACAGCGCGGCAAGCACCAGAAACACCACCAGCACCGACAGCGCAATCAATCCCGGCAACTGGGCGGCGGAGGCTTTTTCCTGTAGCGAACTGCCCGCCCACTCGCCGCCAAACCCCTCTGGCAGTTCGCGCGCCAGCTGCTCCATCGTCGCCATCCCGGTGCCGCTCGAGTACCCCGGCGCGGCGCTGCCGGTAATGCGTATTGCCGGGTAGCCCTGATAGCGGTTGAGCTGCTGCGGCGACTGGGTCCACGTCGCGCTGACCACGCTTGAGAGTAAAACCATCTCACCGCTTCTGTTTTTCAGCGGGATGTTGAGCAGCGTCTCTGGCTGCATCCTGTATGCGGCATCGGCCTGCACAATCACCTGCTGTAAGCGACCGTTCTGCGTATAGTCATTGACGTAATTTGAGCCGGAGGCGACGGAGATCGCCTGGTTGATCTCTTCAAACGAGACGCCCATCGCCTCGGCTTTCTCACGGTCGATGGTCAGCGAGATGGAGGTGCCCTGCGGCAAACCGTCGATATAGACATCAGAGAGTGCACCGCTTTCATTCGCCTTCTCCACCAGCGTTTCCGCCGCCTGTTTCAGCGCGCTATACCCCTTCCCTGCCCGATCCTGAATATAAAAGGTAAAACCGGATGAGGTGCCCATATCGGAGATAGCAGGCGGCAGCAGGCTCATGGTCGTCGCGCCCGGCACGGACTCCATCTTTTGCTGAATAAGATCGGCTTCACTCTGCGCTGTCGCACCGTGGCGCTCCTGCCACCCTTTTAGAGTGGTAAAGGCCATCGCCGAGTTCTGCCCGGAGCCTGAAAAACCAAAGCCGAGGATCATCAGGTTGCTGTCGATGGCCGGGCGATCGACGAGCGCCTGCTCAAACTGCTCCACTACTTCCGTGGTGCGCTGCATGGTGGCGTCCGAGGGAAGCTGAATGGCGGACATAAAGTAGCCCTGATCCTCCTCGGGTAAAAAGGAGGATGGCAGCGCCACCAGACCAGCAAACAGCGCGATGCAGAGCGCGGCGTAGATCAGCAGCATGCGGCCACTGCGCATCAACACCCATAAAAGCCCGGATTCATAGCGCGCTGACAGCCCGTTAAAGGCGCGGTTAAAGCGGGCGGAGAATCCCCGCGCAGCGCCCGTGTGCGGTTTCAGCACCGTTGCGCAAAGCGCAGGCGTCAGGGTGAGCGCCAGGAAGGCGGAAAAGAGGATCGATACCGCCATCGCAATGGCGAATTGTCGGTAGATCAGGCCAACGGAGCCGCTGGCGAAGCCCATCGGGATAAACACTGCGGTTAGCACCAGCGTGATACCGATAATCGCCGGGGTGATTTCGTGCATCGCCCGCCGGGTAGCGTCAGCGGGCGTCATCCGCTGCTCCTCCATCAAGCGCTCGACGTTCTCAACCACCACAATCGCGTCATCGACGATAATGCCAATCGCCAGCACCATGCCAAACATGGTGAGAATATTGATGGAGTACCCGCTTAGCAGCATCACGGTAAAAGTGCCGAGTAGCGCGATAGGCGCGACAATCGCCGGGATCAGCGTACAGCGCACTTTATGCAGGAAGAGCAGCATCACCAGGAACACCAGCACCATCGCTTCAATAAAGGTCTGCACCACTTTGTAGATTGAGAGTTTAACGAAGGGCGCGGTATCAAAAGGCACCGTAAAGACCATGCCTTCCGGCAGCACGCTTTTCAGCTCCGCCAGACGCTGATGCACGGCCGCTGCGGTATTAATGGCATTCGCCCCGGTAGAGAGCTGGATCGCCGCAGCCGTTGCCGGCACGCCATTCTCGCGAATACCAAAGGCGTAGCTCTGCAAACCGCTCTCGACGCGTGCGATATCCGCCAGCCGCAAACGCGCGCCGGTGGTATTCGACTTCAGCGTGATATTGCGAAACTCCTCAATTGAGGAGAGCTGGCCTTTAACAGTCAGCGGATAGGTCACGCGCTGCCCCGCCAGCGCAGGCTCATCCCCCACGCGTCCCGGCGAGACCAGCACGTTTTGCTGAGAGATAGCCGTGGTGACATCGCTAACGGAGAGCTGATAGCTGTGCATCTTGAGCGGATCGAGCCAGATACGCATCGCCTTCTCGCCGCCAAAAAGCTGCACCTTGCCGACGCCGGGAAGACGGCGCAGCTCATCGGTCACATTGCGGGCAAAGTAGTCGCTGAGATCCGCCTCCTGATACTTGCCGTTCGTCGATTTCAGCCCGACCATCATCAAAAAGCCGGTCTCTGCCGCATCGACGCTGATGCCGTTTTGCCGCACTACCTGCGGCAGCCGTGGCTCAACAATTTTGATCTGGTTTTGCAGATCGATCTGCGCAAGCTTTACATCGGTGCCCGGTTTGAAGGTGACGGTAATCGACGCCGTGCCGCTGGTATCGCTGGTGGCCTCAAAATAGAGAATGTTATCTACGCCGGAGATCTCGCGTTCAATCAGCGAAATAACCGAGGTGTTCATCATCTCCGGCGTCGCACCTGGAAAGGTGACGGAAATAATCACCCCTGGCGGTGCCACCGCCGGATATTGTGATACGGGCAGCTTTGGAATGGCGAGCAGCCCGCCGAGGATAATAAATAGCGCAATAACCCAGGCAAAAACGGGGCGTGCAATAAAAAAGTGCGGCATGGTTTTATTTTGTCATGTTGTCCAGAGGATCAGGCGCAGGCATGATTATGACTCGCCATTTTTTGCGCCTGGTTAATCAATAATCGTAAGGTTTATCTGTTTAGCCTTAATGCATGGTTGATGGAGCCTGTGTGGAGAGCGGGATAAGATCAGAATCGCCGGACGAACAGAAAGAGCGGCGTCACACCAAAAAAGGCGGTCAGAAAGCACTCATAATAGAAAGTGAGATCGTAAATCGTCGGCACGCGATAGCGTAAGGCATTAAAGATAACGATCAGGCTAATAAAGAGTGAGGCAATAATCAGAAAGATAAGGGTTAATTCCTGTAATACGCCGCTTTTCTGCTGCACCGCCAATAAAAACGTACAGGCGCAGAGGTTGATATAGAGCAACGGCGAGGCGAGCAGCGTCAGCGCGACTTTCTCACCAATGTGGTGTATTAACAGCAGCCATATATAGAGCAGGCCCCAGCAGACCAGCAGAAAAACAACCAGCGAAGGAAAATTCTCAGCCCTGGGTTTTATATCCAGTTTCATCATTGCTTCATTCCTGATGAATAAACGCTACCCGGCAGGCGGGATATTTAACATGCACGTGAGGCAGCACACATCGGCTGTTTGCACCGATGGCAGAACAGTGAGCGACTATTGTTATCCCGCTGCGTGTACATTTTTTAACGTGAATGTGGAGTCTGTGTGGAAGCCGTAATGAGGGGTTAAGAAAGAGCGCATTACTGCATGCAACTTTTGCCGTCGGGTCTGGTCTGACTGTGGCAAATTGCTGGCAGGACACCACCGTGTTTCATTCAGAAAGAACGACATTAATACGCACTGACATCGTCAACGGTAGCGGGAGAGAAGATGGACAATAAGCACCTTATTCTGGTTGCTGAAGATGATGATGAAATCGCCGATATTCTGCAAAGCTACATCCATCGCGCCGGTATGCGTACGCTGCGCGCGGCCGACGGCGAGCAGGCAATTAGCCTTTGCTATCTGCATAAACCCGATCTGATTTTGCTCGATATCCAGTTGCCCATTCATGATGGCTGGAGCGTCCTGAGCGCGGTGCGCAAAGAGAGCACGGTGCCGGTCATCATGGTCACCGCGCTGGATCAGGACATTGATAAACTGATGGGGCTGCGGCTCGGCGCGGATGATTACGTGGTGAAGCCCTTCAACCCGTCGGAAGTGGTGGCGCGCATCGAAGCGGTGCTGCGCCGCACCAAAGCGGGTGGCGTGCCGCCTTGCGATAAACCGATTCGCACCCAGCATGTCACGGTCTATCCCGAGGAGTTTTATGTCGAGGTGCATGTTGATGGTGAAACGGTCACCCCGCTGCTGACCACCACCGAATTTAAGCTGCTGGCACACCTGGCGAAGAACCCGCGCAAAGTCTGCTCCCGCGAAGAGCTGCTCAATGCCTGCCTGCCGGAGGGCGATACGCTGGATCGCACGGTAGATAGCCATATGAGTAAGCTGCGCAAAAAGCTGGAGCAGTGCGGCCTGAAAGGGATGCCGGAGAGCATTCGCGGCATGGGCTACCGTCTGGGGCAGATGAAATGAGCCGCCAGCAGACATTAGATCGGCAGATCCTGTGGTTTATGATCTCGCTGACGCTGATCGTGATCGCCATTGCCATCATCGGCTCTTATCTCTTTTATGCCTTTCTGATCGACTACATTCCCGGCGGCGCGGAGATTGGCAATGAAGATCAGATGACGGTTGTCGATTGGGCATGGATCCTGATGGTCACCCTGCTGTCGCTCGCCATCTCGCTCTTTTTCGCCGTCAGGCTGTCATCAAAAATCCTGCGCCCTTTAACCTCTGTTGCCACCAGCCTGCGGCGCATTGCTGAGGGCGATCTCGGCGCGCGCGCTGCCTGCTCGAGTTCGCACCTTGGCGAGGTCAATAACCTCGTTAATGACTTCAATACCATGGCGGAAAAACTGCAAACCCTCGAGGCGCAGCGGAAATCGTGGAATGCGGCGATTGCCCACGAACTGCGCACGCCGGTGACGATCCTGCGCGGCAGGCTGCAAGGGCTGGTCGATGGCGTGTTCGATGCCGATCCGGCGCTTTTTGCCAACCTGCTTAAGCAGACCGAAGGGTTAACCAACCTGATTGAGGATATGCGGGTGGTGAGTTCTTCGGGCGCAGCGCAATTTTCATTAACCCTTGAGAAGGTCGATTTAAAGTCGACGTTGCAAAGCGCGATTGATGCCTTCTCGCTGGAGTTCGCGCGGCATCACGTCAACGTGATCGCAGAGCTGCGCCCGCAGGCATGCGTATGCGATCCGCTACGCATTATTCAGTGCCTGACGGTGCTGTTCGATAACGCCATCAAATATGCCACCTCGAAAACCGTGGTGATAAAAAATGGCGTCACCGATAAAGAGGTGTACGTGCTGGTGCAGGATCACGGCCCCGGCATCCCTGAAGGGCTGCATAAATTCCTGTTTCAGCCTTTTCAACGCGGAGCCGGGGCGCGCGAGGCGCACCCGGAGGGTTGCGGGCTGGGCTTGTCGGTAGTGAAAGCGATCATGCTTGCCCACGGCGGCGATGTGACCTACACCCTGACGGCCAACCGCCATTCGCTGTTCAGGCTGAGCTGGCCATTATGCACAACGCGCTAAGTTAAATTCAGCCGCCACATCTCACCCAGCCGGGCATCCCACTCGGCCGGGACGATCTTCAGTTTTCCCCGGCGCGGGCTGAGGGTGATTTCACTAAAATAGATCACCTCCTCCGCCGGCATCAGATCAATGCGGCAGTAATCGATCCCTTTGGCTAACCGTTCCGACGCGCCGATCGCTCGCGGCAATAAGTCAGGTTCGGGGATCGCACCAGGCGTATTGGGATACTCCATCTGGTAGGGCTGTAACTGCCATGCGCGGTTATAGACGTTGATATAACCATTCCCCTCTTCATCGGTAAAATCTGCCTCAATTACCTCGGCAACACCGTGGAAACAGTGGAGGCGCAGCATCTCTGGCGTCTGGTTTTTATTGCCGCGGGTAAAGACGTCGATATATTTCTCGCACAAAATAACGGGCGCAATATCTTTGTACTGCCACTCGCGGGTGGCGTAATACATATTCTTTTTCAGCGCCAGCGACAGTTTATTAATGGCTGCGCCAACGTTAAGTTCATCCTTATCAAGACAGACCACCGCGCTGCCGCTGTCGTGATTACACTTCAGTACAAAGCGCTGCGGCAGGGCGTTGAAATCGATATCGTTGACTTTGTGATAAACCCCCAACAGCGGCACGACGCGTAATTGATCGGTGCGGGCATGGACATAGTCGCGCACCGCCAGCTTATCCGCTAACAGAGTGTAGAGCGGGTTTCGGTCATACAGCATGCGGTGGCAGATCTTTTCGCTGAGCGTCACCGGGTGGCGCAAATCGTGTTCGCGTCCGGAAATTCTTTTTAGCCTGCTGGCATGAAATTGGCTGTCCGCCACGGCGCAGGCAGTCATTTTTTTTGCTAAATAAGAGATGTATTTACGGAAATAGTCGAGTTTGTTCATTGCCCCCTCCTGAGAACAATGAAGATTTTGAACAGGTTTTATTGCGCGATATTGCGCGAATTATGGAGGGAAAATGGAGGTCAATGAACGACCTTTCGCGCCGTTTTAAATAATTCAGCCCTTCTCTTTTTTCCGGTAATAAACTCTGTATCGCTAAACGCACAAACCGGGCTACCAGAATTGGCGGCGCGGGGTGTTTGAAGGGAGAGGGAAAGTTCTTTACTCTCGAAGGGCAGGCACATATCCATCCCATTGATGATAAAAATCATCTCCAGATAACTAAAAAATGATAAGGGAAAACCATGACTATTGAGATCGCCACCCAGGTAACGGAGCAGGACAAAGAGGAGTTGCTGAGCGGCTTACGGCGCTATAACCAGCAGTTTATTGATGGCTCTGGCTGGGGCCAGGTTGGCATCTACAGCCGTAATGAGGCGGGCGCGATGATCGGTGGGTTAATCGGTACGCAAAAAGGATTATGGCTGTGCATCGATTTTTTATGGGTCAGTGAAGAAGCGCGAGGCGCCAGGCTTGGCAGCACGCTTATCCGCACGGCAGAAGAGCAAGCACAGCGTATGGGCTGCCGACACGCACAGGTGGATACCGTCAGTTTTCAGGCGCTGCCCTTTTACCTTAAACAGGGTTACGAACTGAAATTAAGCTTGCCGGACTTTCCCGAAGAGGGGATGCAGCGCCACTACCTGATTAAGTTAAACCTCAATGAACCGCGCTGAGGCCAAAATGGATATTGCGTTGCAGCAGCTGGATGAGTCGCATATCGCCTCCTGCGCGCAACTCTACTGTCGCACCTATCAGCAAGCGCCGTGGAATGAGAGCTGGCCGTCGCCGCAGCCGATTGTCGAGTTTATTCAGGCGCATTTGGGCAATAACTATTTCCGCGGCTATATCGCTAAATATGGCGATGAAGTCATCGCGGTAAGCATCGGCTTTAAAAAACCGTGGCCCAGCGGCGTGGAGTATTACATTGATGAGTTCTTTATCGATCCGGAGTATCACAGAAAGGGAATCGGAACCCAGCTGATGAGTTTTATCGAGGCGCGCTGCCTTGATGAAGGGCTGAATGCGATAATCCTCAACACGCAAAAAGGGTATGCCTCAGATGATTTCTACACGCGTAATGGCTTTAAAGAGCATCAGGGCTTAATTGTTCTCTCTAAATCGTTAGACAATCATTAGGAGGCCGCCTTGATCCTTTATACCTCACGTTTATGCCTGCGCCCCGTTGCGCAGGAGGATCTCGGCGATCTGTTCGCGATTTATGGCGATCCGGCGACCAACACCTTCAACCCGGCGGGGCCCTATCCCGATATTGAATACACACAAACGGTGCTGGATCGCTGGCTGGCGCACTGGGCAGAGCACGGGTTTGGCAGTTGGGCGATTGCGCTGCGCGACGCGCCCGAGAAGATCATCGGTTTTGGTGGCCTGAGCCTGCGCAGCTTTGCCGATATCCCGATGAAAAATTTAGGTTATCGCTTTGCCACCAGCGCATGGGGCAAGGGGCTGGCGAGCGAATTATCGCTCTACGCGGTGAGATATGGTTTTGAGACGCTGAACATGGGGGAGATTTGCGGCGTAGTGCGCGCTAACCATCTGGCGTCGCGCAAGGTGCTGGAGAAAGCGGGACTGAAGTTTGCCCGCGAAATTGCGGATATTGAGAATGCGCCGCCGAGCCTGCTCTACACCCTGAGCAGGGAGGAGTGGCAGAAAACCGCCTCCCCTCCCTCAGCTTGAAACGCGAGGTGGGTCTGCCACCTCGCTTCACATCAGAACCCCGGCGTGCGGGTCTGTTTGCTGTCCATAAATTTGATTCGCGCCTCTCTCCAGACAGGATCGTCCAGTTCAAGAGAGGTGTTGGAGAGTTTCAGCACGGCTTGTTGCGTAGTGGAAGAGCACGCCATCCCGGCCTGTTTGCCAGGCTCTTTGCACCATACCATCGGCGTCGAATAAGGAGCATTTGATGCCGGGCCATACTTCTCGACCGCCGCTTTTTCCATCGCCTCTTTATTGACAGTCGACCACGGCAGCTCGTAAGTGATCATTGACGCCGCCAGCGGATGTTTCGCATCCACCGGAACGCGGCCTTCGAAATAGACCTGCAGTTTCACACCCTCTTTTTCATACCCGACAAATTTCGGCTGCTTATTACCGGTGACCGGGTTGTCTTGGGGGTATTTATCCACCTCCAGCGCAGAGGCGGGCACGTTAAAGTGGGTAGTAATAGCCTTGACCGCTTCATCGTAATCCATGCCGGTTTTCACCCCGGCAACGTCAAGCTTTGTCACATCGACGGCACGCAGCTCTTCCGCCTGAACCGCAGAGGCACCCATCAACGATACGAAAACAACCGCGCTTAAACGCTTAAACATCCTGAACTCCTGTTCCTGAAAAAGTAAGCCATTGAGCGCCTTACATTACGTCCAATGTCGATGGGCATTAAGATAGCAGCGCGTGAGGAGATGGCAACCGCATCGCCCTACCAGGGTTGATAGGTTTTTCCGCAGTAGTGCGTTTATGCGCCTCGTCACAGAATAGAGAGGTCAATTTTCGCCCTGGCAAACAGAGCAGCTGAACCCTGGACTCATGTTAATAGCATGTTGCAATTGATTCAGGGTAAATGTTAACGGCGATTAATGCGCGTCACGCATCAGCCGATGAGTTTAATGCGCTTATTCAGCTACTTTTCCTGATCCACTCTTCAGAGAGGCGCGTTACAAGCGTCACTGTATAACTGGAGATGACATGCAAACATTGACCCCTATGGCACGAACCAGCGCGATACTGCGCGTTACCTCAGGCAACTTTCTCGAGCAGTTTGACTTCTTTCTCTTTGGCTTTTATGCCACCTATATTGCGCATAATTTTTTCCCGGCCAGCAGCGAGTTCGCCTCACTGATGATGACCTTCGCGGTCTTTGGCGCGGGCTTTTTAATGCGCCCTATCGGTGCCATTGTGCTTGGGGCCTACATCGATAAAGTGGGCCGCCGCAAAGGGCTTATCGTCACGCTGTCGATCATGGCGGCAGGCACCTTTCTGATCGTGCTGATCCCCTCTTACCAGACCATCGGTATCTGGGCGCCGCTGCTGGTGCTGAGTGGGCGCTTACTGCAAGGTTTCTCCGCCGGGGCCGAGCTGGGCGGGGTCTCCGTTTACCTGGCTGAGATCGCCACGCCGGGCCGCAAAGGGTTTTACACCAGCTGGCAGTCCGGTAGCCAGCAGGTCGCCATTATGGTCGCCGCCGCGATGGGCTTCGCCCTTAACGCCGTGCTGGAAGAGTCAGCGATCCGCGACTGGGGCTGGCGGTTGCCGTTCCTGTTTGGCTGCCTGATTGTGCCGTTCATCTTTATCCTGCGCCGCAAGCTGGAAGAGACCCAGGAGTTTAACGCTCGCCATAAAAAGCTGGCGATGCGCGAAGTGTTTACAACCCTGCTGGCGAACTGGCCGGTAGTGATCGCCGGAATGTTAATGGTGGCAATGACTACCACCGCCTTTTACCTCATCACCGTTTACGCGCCGACCTTCGGCAAAAAAGTGCTGATGCTCAGCGCTTCAGACAGCCTGCTGGTCACGCTGCTGGTCGCTATCTCTAACTTTATCTGGCTGCCGATTGGCGGGGCGTTGTCCGATCGCTTTGGCCGCAAAGCGGTGCTGGTGACCATGACACTGCTGGCGCTGTTCACCTCCTACCCGGCCCTCAGCCTGCTGGCGCAGAACCCGACCTTTACCATGATGCTGACGGTGCTGCTGTGGCTGTCGTTTATCTATGGCCTCTATAACGGCGCGATGATCCCGGCACTCACAGAGATTATGCCCACCGAAGTGCGTGTCGCCGGTTTCTCGCTGGCCTATAGCCTGGCAACGGCGGTATTCGGCGGCTTTACGCCGGTGATCTCCACCGCACTGATTGAGTACTCCGGCGATAAAGCCTCCCCCGGCTACTGGATGAGTTTTGCGGCGATCTGCGCCCTGCTCGCCACGCTCTATATGTACCGCCGCAGCAGCTTAACCCTGCAAACCGCACGTTAAGGAGAGACGATAATGAAGAGAATGCTCCGTTCCCTGTTCGCCACGTTGCTGCTCTGCACGCTTAGCCTGGGCGCTACGGCGAAAGAGATCACGGTGATGATTTCCGGCGGCTTTAAACCGGCATTGCAGAAACTGATCCCACAATTTGAAGCGAAAACCGGCGATACCATTGTGGTGGTTGCCGGGCCGTCGATGGGCAAAACGCCGCAGGCGATCCCCGCCCGGCTGGCGCGTGGCGAAGCAGCGGATGTAGTGATTATGGTCGGCGACGCGCTGACAAAACTGTCAAAAGAGGGGTGGATTGCGCCCGGCTCTCGCGTCGAGCTGGCGGACTCACCGATTGGGATGGTGGTGAAAGAGGGTGACGCGGTTCCCGCGATCAAAACGAACGAGGAGCTGCGCGCGACGTTGCTGAAAGCCAAATCGATTGCCTATTCGGACAGCGCCAGCGGCGTCTACATCAGCAGCCAGTTATTCAAGAAACTCGGTATCGACGAGGCGGTGGCGCAGAAGGCGCACAAAGTGGAGCGCATCCCGGTCGCTGGCGAAGTGGCAAAAGGCCATTACGCCGTCGGATTCCAGCAGGTGAGCGAACTGCTGCCAGAGCATGGCGTGACGTTTGTGGGCGAACTGCCGGCCGATCTTCAGTACATCACCCGTTTTGCCGGGGCGGTGACGGCGAAAGCGCAGTATGCGCAGGAGGGCAAAGCGCTGCTGGCGTTCCTCTCCGCCCCTGAGGCGCAGTCGACCATCCACCTTACCGGGATGCACTCCGTTGCGGCGGCACCGCGTGATACTGCTCAGTGATGAGTTTCTCCAGTTCGGCGGCGATATAGGACTGCACGCGCCCGCTGCGGCGGATCAGCCCCAGCGTGCGTTTGACTACCGGGTCGGTCAGCGGCAGATGCGTCAGCACCGAATGGGCTGACGCAGGCATCGACATTGCCGGTATCGCCGCAATGCCCACCCCCGCTTCCACCATGCCAATCATGGTGGTGACATGGCGGGTTTCACAGATGCTCGGGCGCTCAGGCGTGATGTGCCCCAGCATCTGGTCAATCAAATTGCGGTTGCCAGAGGTTTTATCCAGCCCGATATAGTCATACTGGTAAAACTCGCGCCAGGTGAGGCTCTTCTTGCTGGCAATCGGGTGATCGTGGCGGCAGGCCGCGACATAGGTATCCACCACCAGCGGGCGAAACTCGATATCTGCCAGCAGGCTGCCGGCAAAACAGATGCCGAAGTCGGCCTGGCCGCTGGCGACAGTGTCGATCACGTTGCCCGCGCTGCTATCAATTAACTTTACACGCACCCGGGGAAAGCGCGCTTTAAAGGTGCGGATAACATCAGGCATGAAGTAGCACGCGGCAGAAGGCACGGCGGCGACCGTCACCACGCCGACGCGATCCTGGCTCACTTTATCGATATCGGCTAACACCGCTTCCACATTCATCAACAGCTGTTCAGAACGCTCGGCGAAGGTCTGCCCATAAAGCGTCAGCGCAACCCGGCGCGTGGTTCTGTCGAACAGTTTAATGCCCAGCGCGTTCTCAAGCTTCTCTATGCGGCGGCTCAATGCTGACTGCGACAGGCAGATTGACTCGGCGGCAAGGCGAAAATTGCCATATTCCACCAGGGCGCGGAAAGCATAGAGGTCGTTGAGATCGAAATTCACGGGCATGATGACAGGCGATCCTTCTCGGGTGGTCAACTGAGGGATAAGAGCATAACCGCCCGGCAGACAAGATCAACTTTTTAACAATGTTACAACACCGGGCTGCGCATCATCCACAGTACGATTAGCGCAACCAGCGCCGGAAGCGCCTGCACATAAAGGATTTTTCTACTGGCGGTGATCGCACCAAAAATTCCCGCGACCAGCACGCAGACGAGGAAGAAAGTTTTAACCTGGAAGCCGCTATCGCCAAGCCATAACCCCCACAGCAAACCGGCGGCTAAAAAGCCGTTATAGAGCCCCTGGTTGGCGGCCATCACCCGGCTATCACGGGCAAAATCAGCAGTAAGGTTAAACGCCTTGCGGCCTGTTGCCGTATTCCAGAGAAACATTTCGAGCACAAGAATATAGAGGTGAATAACGGCGACAAGCGCAATCAGGATATTTGCTGGCATAGCAAGCCTCAAAAATTAATGTGCGGGTTAAGAAACAGCTTAACCCATTTTTCGTTAATTTTGCGGCTGGCACAAGAGAGGCTGGTATTAATAAAGCGAAGCGCGGACGTGCAGCCAGATTATCGCCACTGCACGTTGCACCCGGTAAGACTATAACTCGTTTTCGGCAGCCGCAGGCGCGGTCAGCGTTGCCCTTACCTGCGGCAGGCCGTGCGGATAATTTTCCTGAATAAACTCAATCATTTTTTCACGCACGTAACAGCGTAAATCAAAGGCCGTTGGCGAGTTCTGTGCCGTCATCAACATCCTGATGGTCATGGTTTTTTCGGTGGTATCGGTCACCTGCAGCACCTGCGTTTCCTGATCCCAGAGCTTGGTTTCACTGAGCACTTTTTCAAAATGCTGGCGCAGCGGCTCTAAAGGCATCGAGTAATCAACGTAGAGAAAAACCGAGCCTAAAATTTGCGCATTATTACGCGTCCAGTTCTGGAACGGATTTTCGGTGAAGTAGGTGATCGGCAGCACCAGCCGACGCAGATCCCACAGACGCACTACCACATAGGTCAGGTTAATCTCCTCAATCCAGCCCCACTCTTTTTCCACCACCACCGCATCATCAATTTTAATAGGTTGCGTAAAGGCAATCTGAATACCGGCAAAGAGATTGACCAGCGACTTCTGCAAAGCAAAACCGATGATAATACCGGCAACCCCGGCACCGGCCAGAATCGTGGTACCGAATTTTCGCACGCCCGGGAAGCTGAGCAAAATCAGGGAGAGGCAGAGCGTCACGAGGATAACGATAGCGACTTTCTTCACGTACATTATCTGCGTGCGGATTTTGCGCGCACGAAGATTGTTCGAAATATTAATGTCATAGCGGATAAAAAGCATATCCTGAGCCACGTTAATTAAGCGGATCAGGACCGAGCAGAATGACAAAATAATAAATATATTTATTGTCGTTGTAATAAACCCCAGCGATTCAGGCTGGATGTGGACATAATTCACACCGACGCGGATTAACAGCAGCGGGATGAAAAGAAACATCGATCCGCGCAGGTGTTTCTCAAGTGATTTAAAGAGCTTTCTGTCCCGGCTCTGCCAGTAACGGATAAATTGCAGCAGTGTAAATCTCGCGAGAAAACCGATCGCGAGCGAGAGCGTGACGAGCAATACCGCAGGCACCCATGCCGGAGCGCCAGATAACTCACCAAATAAAAAAGGCATGCTTTCCCCTTATATTCTGCCAACACCCCTGCGTTGTCAGTACGGTTAAACGGATCGGTAAACCTTCCCTTGCAGATAACCCGCAGATTGCCTGATTCCCGCGCCTTATTATATGAAAAATATGAAAACAGCCTTATCCGTTGATAACAATATCAGGCAATTCTGATAACGATTTTCAGGGATGATGCGCCCTCAAGTTAGCCCGATATATTAAGAACTCTAACGTATAAAGCTTGTAAAAAATGCGTATCCACTATACTGACCACTGCAGTTGTCATTTACCTACGAGGCTGCTGACGATTACAGAATTCATAAAACCTGTACCCATGACCATCAGGAGAACAACATGCAAAAGAGTAAAACGTTAAAAGGACTGCTGGCCGTATCAGCCGCCGTCGCGATGTTCACCACGGTTGGCGTGCAAGCCCAGACTCCGGCGAGCGCCGCGCAGAGTAGCGCGACCGCAACCAGCACCAAACTCAGCTCCGGCGATGAAAAAGCACTGAAGGATATGGCACAGGCCAATATCAATGAGGTCGCCGCCGCGAAAATCGCGCTGGAAAAAGCCAAAAGTAGCGAAGTGAAAGCCTATGCGCAGAAGATGGTCGATGACCATGGCGCAGCGCTGACCAAAGTTCAGGCCGTCGCTAAGCAAAAAGGCGTTGAACTGCCGACCGAGCCGGACGCCAAGCACAAGACTATGGCTGCCAAGCTTGAAAAAGAGAGCGGCGACAAGTTTGACAAGCTCTATATGGAAAATGCCGGCACCAAAGATCACAAAATGGTGCTCGATAAACTGCAGAGCGACGCTAAAGAGATTAAAGATCCGGACGTGAAAACGCTGGCCGATGCCCATACCCCGGTGGTTGAGCAGCACCTGAAGTCTGCCGAGCAGATGTCTGCAAGTAAGTAACAAAGCGTAAAAAAGTACACGAGCCTGCAAGCAGAATGACGCAGGTTTGACGTGTTACAGACCGGGGCCGCGCCGCTGCCAGACGCCGTGGCGCGGCCCTTCAGGTCATCTATCCTGCTTCGCTCAGGGTTAACCAGTGATTAAATAATATCCTGCAACTATCACACTGATACATAATGCTGCTGGTGAGATTGCCGATAACCAGATCAATTCCTACTCGATCCGGTAAATCTGATGCGTATGCCTTTCCTTAAACACCTTTTTTCCCTGAGCCGCCTGCGTTCATCCGCGTCTTATAACGCACTTTGCCAGAATAAACCTGTCATTGAATTCAGTCCGGAAGGGATCATCCATAGCGCCAGCCCGCAGTTTCTCTCCGCGATGGGTTATCGCGCGGATGAGATCATCGGCCAGCACCACCGCATTTTCTGCCCGCCGTCGCTGGTGAACTCAGCGGAGTACGCGCAGTTCTGGCAACGCCTTTCGCGCGGCGAAAGCTTTAGTGGCAAATATCTGCGCCTGGCCAAGGGCAATCGCCCTGTATGGCTTGAAGCCAGCTATATCCCCGTCACCAACCGTCACGGCGCGGTGACCCGAGTGATAAAAATTGCGGCCGATATTTCTGAGCGTATTCATGTTGCGCTTGAGAAGGAGGCGATCGTTAATGCCATCGGTCGCTCGATGGCCATCATCGCCTTCAGCCCGGAAGGGATGGTGCTGGAAGCGAATGACAACTTCCTGAGCACCACTGGCTATAAACGCGATGAAGTGATCGGCAAACATCACCGTCTTTTCTGCTCTGAGACACTTTATAAAAGTGACGAATACCGCCAGTTCTGGGAGAGGCTGAATCAGGGCGAGTTCTTTTCCGGTCAGTTTCCACGCCTGAACCGCCGGGGCGAGCCTTTATGGCTACGGGCAACCTATAACCCTGTGTTTAACAGCGACGGGCAGCTCTATAAGATTGTGAAATTCGCTACCGATGTCACGGCAGATGTGCTGCGCAACCAGCGGGAGCAGGAGGCGGCTGTCCACGCATGGGATATGGCGGTGCAAACTCGTGGCAGCGCGCAGAACGGTGCGACGGTTATCGAAAACAGCATCCGCATGATTGACACCATTGCCCAGAGAATGAGCACGGTCTCCAGCGATGTCTCGCGGCTCAACGATCAGTCTGACAGCATCGACGGGATGGTTGAGACCATCCGCAGCTTTGCCATGCAGACAAGATTGATTGCACTGAACGCCGCGATTGAAGCTGCGCGAGCGGGCGCATCCGGACGCAGTTTTGCCGTGGTGGCCGCAGAAGTGCGAACGCTTGCAGCGAGCGTCAGCAGCGCGACGGAAGAGATCGAGCGGGTTGTAGCCAGCAATAATCAGCTCGCCAAAGAGGTGCTGAACGGCATCGAAAATAACCTGATGAGCACCCGCGAAGGTGTGACGCTGATGCGTGAAGCGGGCGAAGTAATTGCCAGCATCCAGAAAAATGCAGCCGGGGTTGAGGCCGCGGTGAAAGATGTCGCCCTTTCCGTCAAAGCTGACTGACTTCAACAAACAGAAATACGCCACGCCATAACCTAAATTTCCCGTCCAGATCAGGAGAGGGTCGAGCACGCAGCTTGCTGCCGTAAGCCCCCTCTCCGCTCTTTACTGCCTCTTTGCCCCCTTTTTAACCCCTGTGCACACCTATTGATACGCAAGGAACAATCAATTAAAGCCTGCGGTGAATAGCGATTTCCTCAATTAAACAAGCCGTTACGCCTGAACTTAGCCGCCCCGCCTCACGCCGACTGTTTCGTCGCGAAATTATTTACATCTCTCCCACTATCTTTCCGTAAAAATCCTGCCACAATTCACTCAATAAAATCGCGCGTAATTAGTTAACGCGCTATTTATATAACGTAACAACCACACTTTTGGCCACCGCTATCAAACAGGGCGCGACTATGAACACATTGAAAAACTACACTATCCGCCGCGTCGTGTTATGGATCCTCCTGACAGCGCTGGCACTGATTACCGCCACCGGCGGCTATGCGGCCTTTGCCGTGCGCGATATGAACAGACAGGCTGACGAGAGCACAGCGCTGACCCAGCAGGCGATCTTCCTCTCCCACGCCACGCAGGTGTTGCAACAGGGAAGCGCAGCCGAAAAAGCGGCCTTGATAAATGAAATCCCGCCGGGCACGGAGTGGGCCACAGAGGCGTTATCCGGCTCCGCCAGCGCCTGGAAAATGCTGGCCAGCGAGCATCTGGCGGCGTTAACCCGTAAGTCTCATAACAATAGCGCGCAGATTGCCGCCGATCGCATTCAACTCGATATCGTTCTGATTGTTGCCCTGCTGGCCGCCGCCGGGCTGGTGCTGTTTTGCGACTGCTACCTGGTTATCCATCTGGTGAAGCCGGTTGGCGATATCCGCGCCCATTTCCGCCTGATTGCGCAGGGTGATTTAACTTACCAGCCACAGGATATTGGCCGTAACTGCGTCGGCCAGATGATCCCGCTGGTGCGTGAGATGCAGAACAGCCTGCTGACGACCGTGAGCGCGATCAGCGAGAACAGCGATGCGCTGCACCGTGAAGCACGCGAGATTGCCGCCGGTAACAGCGATCTGGCAAACCGTACAACCCAGCAGGCGGCAGCCCTTGAACAGGCGGCATCCAGCATGGAGGAGTTGACCTCAACGGTCAGCCACAACGCTGATAATGCGCGTCAGGTTCGCGATCTGTCGGTGATGACCGCACACACTACCGAGAAAGCCAGCAACCTGGTGGAGACACTGGCCAGCACCATGAACCGCATTGCCGATGGCTCCGAGCAGATCCGCCAGTTCACCTCCACCATCAACAGCATTGCTTTCCAGACCAATATCCTTGCATTGAATGCCGCTGTTGAAGCGGCGCGTGCCGGCGAGCAGGGCCGCGGTTTCGCCGTGGTAGCAACAGAAGTACGCTCCCTCGCCCAGCGCAGTGCGGCGGCGGCGCGTGAAATTGAGTCGCTGATCAAATCCGCGATTACCTCGGTTCATGAGGGCAAAGATGTGGCGGAAGATGCCGGTGAGGCGATGAGCGAAGTGAAAGGCAATGTCGCCAGCGTCAATGCGCTGATTGGCGAAATCGCCCTCGCTTCTGATGAGCAGAGTAAAGGCATCTCGCAGGTGACTCACGCGGTTGCCGAGCTGGATCGCGTAACTCAGCAGAACGCGGCGCTGGTACATCAGATTACGGCGTCAGCCAGCAACCTTAATGGCAGAACGGAAACTCTGCGCGGCGTGGTGCAGCACTTTACGCTGCCGCTCACGGTGAGCTGAGTTTCCTGAAGCAACGTGTTACACGGGACGAGGCTACGCACCGGAAAAGTCACCGGACGTAGTAATAAAAAAGCAGACGTCTTTTATCCTCTTCGTCTTATTTATAACGGGCAGTGCCGATGTCGCGGCTGCCCGTTTTTTTTCTCTCTTTTTGGGCAACTGAAATATTCTTCTTATTTATTAATGGTGTTGTTATGAGATCTTTCCATTCCCTTGCACCTGATGCTCTTTTCCCCGGCTGGCGGGCGCTAATGGCGTAAATTAAATTGTGAAATAAATGTGAGACCGCACCTTTTACAGGCATCAGTTGCGCTCCGTTACTGCTAATATCAATACAAATCATATTTGCATTGGGCTGACGTTGCCTGCCGGTATGCTTCCATCCCGCTGTAACAACTAAAAAGCGTGTTCAGCACCCTTTATCTCTTTTTTTACCCACCGTCCACAGCCGGTTGGGAGGCAACAATGTTACTTAATATCGGCGGCGACAAAGAGCGCCATTTTCTGGCGTTACAGGCCCTGCTGAACCCGGATGACAGCCGCGATGATGTGCTGCGTAAAATTACCCAGCTCGCCGCCAGAATGTTAAAAATACCCGGCAGCTTTATTTCCGTGCTTGATGATGAGAATCAGTATGTACGGGCCGCGATCAACTTCCAGCTGGAGACCTCGTCGCGGGTTAACTCCTTTTGCCGCTATGCTGTCGACAGCGGTAATCCATTTATCGTGCCGGACACTTTGCAGGACGCCCGCTTTGTCACGCATCCGCTGACCGTTGCCAGCCCTTTTATTCGCTTCTATGCGGGCGTGCCGCTGACCACCCGCGATGGCATTACGCTCGGCACGCTCTGTGTGGTGGATACCAATCCTCATACCGTAACCAAAGAGCAGATTGATACGCTGCGGCTGCTGGGTGAACTGGCAATGTCGTTTCTGGAAGCCTGGCACTACGCCGGCCTGACGGATGCCATTACCGGGCTGCCGAACAAGCTGCACCTGCTGCGCGATATCCAGTTGCTGAACGCGGCGAACGATACCGCCGAGCGCAACCTGATTCTGATTGACTGTATCGACATGCCCCGCGCTTTCGAACTGGCGCGCACCCGCGGCATGGCCCCGGTTGAAAACCTGCTGCGCGATATGGCAATTATGCTGCCTCTGCGCCTGCGCCCGCTGAAGTGCGGCAAACTCTATATGGTAGCGACGGGCCGCTTTGCCCTGCTGACGCGTGCGTCGGACAATATTTCGGCCTGCGCCATCGCCAATCGCTTGCAGGGCGTCAGCGCCGAGCTGGAGCCGGGCATCACCGTCGAATTCCGCGTCCATACCGCGGGCAAAACTTTTATCCCCGGCGATCTCTCCGCCAGAGAGGTACTCAATAAAGCAGTGCATGCCCTGCATGAGCGCATCCGCCAGAACACCTTCCAGCTGCCGGAAACCATCATTGATGAGGATGCCGCGGCGATGCCGGTGCTGATGGAGGAGCTGGCGCAGGCCATCGACGGCAAACTGCCGGGGCTTTATCTCGTCTACCAACCGAAAATGTGTCTGCAAACCGACGCGCCGGTTGGCATTGAAGCGCTGATCCGCTGGCGGCATCCGCAAAAAGGCGAACTGTCGCCAGGGATGTTTATTCCCTTTGCTGAGCAGGCCGGTCTGCTACAGGATCTGACAGGCTGGGTTATCGCCAATGTGATTACCCAACTGGCAAGCTGGCATGCGCTCGGGCTTGCACTGCCGGTCTCCGTCAACGTCAGCATTCAGGATATCTCCGCGCCCGGCTTTGCCGACAGCCTCGAAGCGCGCATGATCCGCGCCCGCCTCCCCACCAGCCTGCTCGGCATTGAGTGTCTGGAAACCGAACGCATCATTGAGAGTGCGGCAGCGTTGAAAGGCCTGGAGATGCTGAAACTGCGCGGCTTCCCCATTTCGCTCGATGATTTCGGCACCGGCTACAGCAACATCAGCTACCTGCGACGTATGCCGATCGACATCATCAAACTGGATCAGAGCCTGATCTCTAAACTGTCGGAAGATACCGCCTCGCGCATTATCGCCCGCAGTATTATCGGCATGCTGAAAGAGCTGGATTATGTCGTGCTGGCGGAAGGGGTGGAGAATGCGCAGACCGGTGCAACCCTGCAAAAGTATGGCTGCGACCAGGCGCAGGGTTATCTCTATGCCCGCCCGCTTCCGGCCCAGGAGATGAGCAGCTGGCTGGAGTGGAAGATCCGTACCTGATATAGCAACAATTTGCCGTTTGCTCACAAAGATCTTCGCCAGGCGGCGGAACGCCAAAGAAAATATAATTATCAATTAGTTAGGATTATGTCGCCGCCGCTTCGTAATACATATATACATTTAATGTATACAAGATCGCGTATTCACAAATAGTGTGATTGAATTCATTGCATCCCGGAGTAATATTCGTCTGAAATAATGTCTTCAAATGGGTAGTCCATGAAAAACGTCATACTGAGTATGCTAATAAAAATGTCCAGGATGGACGCGCAGATGAAAGAGCTGACCGCCCAAATCGAGGCGCAGTCGCTGGTCGTTGCCGCCCTGACGCTGACCGTCGGCAAAGGCGGCGGGCTGGATGAAATGGTGGCAAGCATTAATAAGTCGATTAACTCCGTGCTGGAGACGCCCGACGCCGCGCTGCAATCCGACGCCGAGCTGCTGCTGGTGAAATTTCATGAGCAGGTGGAATTAACGCGCGCCGTCAGCAAAGAGTCGGATGAGATCCCCACCGTCGTTACAGGTGGTGACCTGACAACCGATCAACCCGGGCAGAGCTAACCTGCCGCTTTCTACCCGGCGTTTACCCACGCCTGGTTCTGTATCACCACCCGGTAGCCGTCGGCATCGGCAAAGGTGCGCCCGTGACGATCCCAGTAGGGGTTAAACGACGCCACCGGAATAAATCCGGCATCCAGCATCGTTGCGCAGGCCGCCTCCCACTCCGCTTTCTCGGGGTAGTAGAGCACCAGCAAATCTTCGTCCGTCTGCGAAGGCTGCACCGGATGATGGTGGCAGAGGGTTAATTCCATATGCCAGCCCAATCCTTCCCGGCCTAACATCACGCCGCTGAAGCCTTCATGATCGCTGAAGCCCGCAATACGCTTCAGCCCTAATCCTTTGCTGTACTGCTGATAAGCCTGCTCAAGGTTGGTCACCGGCCTGGCAATTCGCATATGAGAAAACATTCCGCGCTCCTGTTATAGGGTTGGTTAATAGTCTTTAGCCTACACAGAATTCGCGGGTCGATTTGTCGATAAGAGCCTAAGTACTTTCGCATAGAGATTATATTCTTGCGAGCTCTTTTCTTACGCAATTAAGCAAAATAAATAGATTAAAATTTTTGGCATAGCGCACAAGATGCAAATAACTTAGCAGCATCCACGAAGAGTAAATAATGTATTGAGCAGCAACGACTGCGCAGCCGCCGACATATAGCCATTTCCCCAACCCAAGGCCTTCAATACTTAATGAAAAGTAGAAACCCACAACTGCCATCAAACCGATCAAAAGCATAAAAACAGGAAACCAAATTATATTTTTCTTGATCTCCAATTTCTCGCCAGAGTAATCGTAAAAATTCTTTGCGTTGAATACAGTCTTGCAAAAACCAATATGTTTTTTACGATCACGCAAGTAAAACCTTATCACACAATCACTTAAGAAATGATATCGACACATTTTATACTCTAATAGCTTCAACTCCTGTTGATAAGCGTCTAACGCATCGCTCTCCTCAACGCACGTTTTTAAATAGTCCACCGCTTCTGCTTTCTTCTCACTGGAAAGGGAAAAGAATGTTTCAAAGATAAGTACTTTTTTCAGAAATGGTAATACAGGCACTAATAACTTAATGGCACTGGCGATCGATGATACTTCCATATTTACTCCCATGAGATGCGGTTTTCTGATTAGTTATAAAAGCAAAGAGTTTGCATAATGTAAAAAATATATCCCTGTTTCTAATAAGGTATTTATCATAATTGAATTATTAGCGTTTTATTAATCACCCTAATCAAAGAATTAATATCAGCAAACGCGGAATATAAAAACGCAGGCAGCTACCCATAAAAAAGCCCGCCGGGCGGCGAGCTTTTTCGTGCATCACGTATGGATTACTCTTCCGCCAGCATCTTCTCTAACCGCGCCCGCACGTTATCATCCGGCTCCGCGTGGAAGGCGGTTTCCAGCATACCGTGCAGCTCTGCCGGGAGCTGCTCCTCAGGCCAGCCCTCCAGCGCGTTGAGCGCCATCAGACGGTTACGCACCACCGGGCTGCGCAGACCGGTTTTAATAAGCGACCAGCCCATACCGGGAAAACGGTTGAGATCCTGGAGGATAAAATCGAGCGCGCCGTGCTGGCGATACTCAGCGCCAAGGCCCATCAGCGTATCTGGCCCGCTGGCAATGGCCGCAAGATCAAGCTGCTGCTCAGCGAGTTGCAGAATGCGCTCCATGCGTTGCGGGCTTTCGGTCTGCATCAGTTCATACCAGTTCGCTTCATTAGGCACCGTTTGCTGGCGGGCAAAAACCTGCTCCCAGGTGTCGATGCCTAACAGCTTCGCCGCGCGCAGGGCGAGGTAAAAATCGCCGTTATCGCAGGCGGTTAAATCCTGCTGCACGCGCGTCAGCCACTTCTCCTGCGCGACAATCGCCTCTACATCCTCCGCAATCTGCTGGCGGATCTCATCGCTCCAGCCTTCCTCCTGCAGCGTCTCCCAGTTGTTATCTTCATCACCGGCAAACGCGCCTATGGCGCTGGTGTTGAGCAGGTTGCGCAGATCGTCGTTTTGACTGCGGCGAAGCAGCGTGAGATAGCGGTGACAGGCCTGCGCGCCCTCAGGGTAGTCATGGATATCGCGCGCCGGGCCGCCGGCAATCAGCGCCGCGAGAATATCGCCCGCGCCGGTCAGCACGCCATCATCCACCGCGTCGACCGAAAGCGCCGCCAGCAAGCGCCCTTTGGTGGCGCAGTCCCAGGCGGTGTACTCATCCATTACAGAATTGGAGTAGCCCTCGCGCAGCAGCCACTCTCGTGTGGCGGGCGAGACCTCATCCGGCAGGCGCTCGATAAGCTGAATACGCCCCCAGCCGGTGACCCGTTTCGCCAGCGCCGTAAGCGTTGCATCAAATGCCTCTTCCGGCAACATGTTGCGCAGGGCGACGGCGGTAAAAAGCGTAAACTCCTCATGCAGCCCAAGCGTGGTCACCAGCGCCCGGTTTTCGTCGGAGGGGAAAAAGGCCAGCAGTGCAATGGCGCATTTGACCGCGTTGCGATCCGGGCTGTTAGTCGCCAGCCACACCATCAGGTCGTGAACCTGCTGCGGCGACAGCGACGGCGCTTCCGGTAGTTTGTCGGTCAGAATATCGATGTAATCAAGCGGCGGGCGCGCTTTCAGCAGCGCATAGAAGGTGTTCATATTAGCCGGGGAGGGTTTGCGCAGCACGGCGCTTAATGCGCTGATAATCTCATCTGCCGCCTCTTCTGCGTCTGCGCCGCCGCCGTGATGACCAAACGCGCCGTCCATGCCGCCCGCCACCCAGCGCAGCTCGCCCTCTAGGGTATCTTCATCCGGCAGGGTTTGCGCCTGCTCCGGCAACGGCGCGCTGCCGTCTGCATAAGGGGAGAGAAAGTGGTAGATGCTCTGTCTGTCGCCCGGCCAGGGAAGCGGGAAAGGTGCGCCCTGCTCTGCTGCCTCTTGTTTACCGAGGAGTTTTGCTAACCATCGCTGCATACTCATATTCCTTGTATTGAATTCCTGATGTTCGCCGGATGCGCAAAACGCCGACCTTATGCCTGTTTATAGCTGATTATGCCCCTGCCGCACAGCGTTGCCCCCCTGATCAAGTAGGTGATCGTACCTTTCGGAGCAGTAACAATCCCTCTACAACGAGATAAATCCTGGGGTAACGCGTGCGCTATGAATGCAATGAAGTACTGAACGATCTGGTGAACTACTTTCTGCTTGCCGATATCCGCCTGCTGAAAAAGTTCAAAGATGACAATAATCTCGCTGACGACCTGGCAACGGAGTTTACCCGCAATGAGAGCAGCGATAAGGCGGTGCTCGAAGGTGTGCTGATCCCGATGACGGGCGTTGAAAACTACCCCTACACCATTATTTTCACCCTGACACCCGAGACGCCGGAGCTGCTGAAAGCGGAAAACAATCTCCAGCACCACCGCCCAGGTTACACGCTGCGCGTCGAGCATGGTGAGGTGCAGCTCTTTACCTGGTGCATTCTCGACGACTTCACCGATAAAAATATCAGCGCGTTATTGCAGCGCTATGAAGCGCCGAACCGCCCGCATATCGCGCTCGAAAACGGCACTTACTCGGTGGAGATCCTTGCGGGTGAAGTGTTCCGCGAGGATGACTATCAGCCTGCGTTTGAGTTTGTGCTGGAGAAAAACGACGATGCGAAGCCCGCAGCCGACCTTGATATCAACTATCTTTTTAGCGTCGACAGCCAGAGCTATTAATTGAGAGCGCCCAACAATGAGTAATGAGAGCGATATCCGCCCGCTTCCGCCGCTGGTCTGGCCGGAGTTTACCGATGAGCATGCCCGCCTTGCCTGGTGGCGCGACTGTGTGCACGCCTGGCGCGACCAGTGGGATAATCCTGCGCCCTCAACGCCCGCGAGCGACGCGGAGATTGCTGACCTTGAGCAGCGCATCGGCTGCCCGCTGCCGCCGGTGCTGCGCACCTATCATCAGCAAATTGGTGAACTGAACCTCGCCGAAACACTGTGCAGCGTGACGCCTGCAAAATACGCCGCTATCGAACCACTGCTGGCGGCCTATCCTGGCATTAGCGACATTCTTGAAGATGTACCGCAGGATGACCCGCAGTGGGAGCTGGTTAACAACCTGATCGCCTTTGGCGACTATCTTGGCAACGGTAATTTGTGGTGCTTTCACCGCGAAACCGGCGAAGTGTGGTATTTCGACCACGACACCTCGCCGATGCTGACGCAGATATTTCGCGATGCCGGGCAGTATCTCGACGCACTGATGTTCAAATGCCTGCTCGAAGTCCACGGCGAGGAGGAGAATGAGGAATTGCTGCGCGAACGGCTCGGGGATGAGGTGGTGGAGAAGTGGATGTATTAATGGAAGCGGCCTCGTATTGAGGCCACTTTTGTTTGTTAATCGCACGAGAATTTACGCGCCCTACTCTTCCCGGATCCCCTGATCCTGCTTATCCCGCCGATAGCGCGATGGCCAAATCGCATCCGGCTGCGTGCCGAGCGCCTCAGCGATTAACCTCTCCCCCTTCGGCCAGCGTCGGGTTAAGGCGTTGGCAAGAGTAGATGATGCCAGCCCCGATTCACGAGATACCGCTGCCAGTGAGGTTCCTTTTTTGCGTAAGCCCGCAATGATGTCGGCCGGGTGCCAGTCTTGATATTCCATACTTTCTCCTTTCGTGTTGACTATAAGTCACATAGTAGCACGAGGTTTAAGCATTGTGACTAATAGTCCGTGGACTTATAGTCATCAAAACGTGATGCTTCTCGCATGAAAAATTCTGAAAACGTCAAAAGCCTTCTTGGGCAACAAGTCAGATCACTGCGACTTCAGGCAGGTCTTTCTCAGGAAAACTTTGCTGAACGATGCGGCCTCGATCGCACCTACATTAGCGGCATCGAGCGCGGCACAAGAAACCCAACGTTAGAAGTGCTTTATATCCTCGCGACAGCTCTGCATACAGACCTCGCCTCACTGTTTGCATTTAGCAAAACAAACTAAGTCGTAATCTTGTCGAGGGGATCAATAATTCCGCCTCATATGTGACTCATCGTCCGTGGTCTGATAAGCAACGAAGTTGGATGCTGTCGGACATGAAAAATTCAAGCAATATCACGGTTCGATTCGGGCAACGGGTCAGACAACTTCGCACAGAGCTTGGGCTTTCGCAGGAAGCTTTTGCTGATAAATGCGGGTTGGATCGTACTTATATTAGCGGAATTGAGCGTGGAGTAAGAAACCCTACGCTGGAGGTTATTGCGGTGATTGCAGATGGTTTGGGAGTAAGATTAAACGAATTATTTACTCTTTAATAGCAAGATGCATATCAATAATCCTAGAGCACACTACACGATTTAAAGTTAAGCGTTTGAAAAAAACTAAAACCGTTGACCCAAAGCCGCATCCACATTGGGTGTAGTAATCCTGCTTAATAATTTCAAGCAGGATTATATTGTAAAATTAGCTAGAAGTAGCTTCATCTATTAATTTTAATAAAGTAGCCCCCCACTCTTTCCTTGAAACAGTTCCAGAGACTTCTAAATGTGATTTATGCCTACGTAATTGATGCGAAATCGTAGTGTTCCAAGAGCTATCTGCTTTATGATTGCAAGTTTCTACAATTTGTTCAAAAGTAAAAAGCATCCGGCTTACAAACCACTTATACTCATCGTTATAGCTAGGGTCGTTTACTAAAATTCCACGTGCATAATAAGGCTTATCCATACACATTTTCAAATAATCATTGTAAACAGCAAAAGCCGTAGACCTTCGTGCTTCCTGCTTAGATATATATATTTGCCTTGCCGCATATATAACCCCAACCATGGTAATGAATGGAGTTAGTATTGTTGTCAGATCTTTCCAGTAACTTAATTTTAACAATACTACCCATCCAGTTTCCAAACATGTCATGTTTCCCTCCCATCCAAAATTTTACTTAGGGATTCTTTTCCTTAATGTTGAAATAGAATAGCCTTCAGGCACTGGCTTATATGGATCTTTTTCATTAGGCCATCTCTTGTCACGACTTTGAAAAGAACGAAGTTTTTCGATATCAATACTTGCAACTACAACATGTTCATTTTCACCTCCTCTAAGACGGCATATATCGCGGCTATAAGATTTCTTTGCAGGAGACCTAACCCTACTATCACCAAAGGCTCTATTATTGACAAGTGCTATATAAGCATGCACATCAAGACTAGCAGATTCTACAAGTGATGAAAAAGACTCAATATCCTGATTCCAAGAAAGAACCATTAAACAATCAATCTGCCCTTGTGCAGCTTGGCGATGACGTATATTTTGCAGCTCAGAGCAAACAAGAACACTGAAATGAAAACCAAAGTGGTTATAGATTATTTTGTTTATTTTCTCTACATCCTTAGCCCAATCTAGCCCAAAGAATTTTTTGAGTCTTTCCTCTTCTCCGGGGGCAGGATAGGATTTTGGCTGCCGTATTTGAACAGATGATGGGAAACCTAATCTATCGTCAATCAAGATAAGCACAGCTTCACTATATATCGTTTCATCAGTTGGTTTGAAATAATCCAGACCAGCAATCAAACTTATCCCAGCCTCCAAAAGAAAGCTCGAGACAGTATTAATCCATCTTTTTGGTAGAGACAGCTCAGGCAATAATAAATGAGTTGGCCGCGGGTAGGCATCAATAGCCTGATTTACTATTCTTTCGATAGTTTTGTATCTCTCACGAGATATATCAGACTTACCATTAGCAGCTGCATCATAACTATACTCAGTTGTGAGGAGACTACTAATACCCAGCCTAACATCATTATTACTCCCTTTTCTTCCAATATTAGCAAAGATGAGTTTATATTGATCACCTGTATCAAGACCATGCGGGTTTTTAATCAGGCTTACATGAGCGTTTTTAGAGAAACCATCTAGAACCCAAATACCCCTTATAGCACGTACATATGTAGACCATAAGTAGACGGCGTGATCACCATCATTCCCATATACACATTTTTCTGGAAGGTAAAGTGATATTTCTTGAGCGCTATATGGTCTTGTAGGAAAAAGATAAGGAAGTAATGATAACTCGCCTTTTATAAGATTACTTGATTTGCATTTCGGATTAACTCTGGAAATACTAAGCCCTTTTCCTGCTAAAGAAGACTTCCCAAGGAAATTAACAAGATCATTCTCATATTCATATAAACCATATAGAGAAGCTTCATCTGTAGTTATATTTCTTTGCCGTAATGCATGTCTATTGAGATGAACTTTATACGCGATTTTAGACCAATCAGACTCTCTAAGCATCAAGGCCAGTTCACTGATTTTATCAACGTCAACATCTAAGCCTACTCGCTTACAAACTTTTTTTGCCATCAATGTTAAAGGCTGCATGTGGCGAGTGCTTGAATCCCAACTCAATGAGCGAAGCAAGGCATCTTTCGCATAAAAATAGGTCGTGCTAATTAGAATATCCCAAACATGAGATATATTTTTATTAGCTAATTTCCCATTTATTTTGATTGAGGAAGTAATTTTTCTCTTTAATTCTTCAATAGAACCTATTGTTGCTATGAGCAATCTGTGTGCTGCATCCCAATCGTTAAGTGCAACAGTCAGGGAGAGAAGCCTTGGTAAATAATCCAAGTGATTAAGTATTTTATCAGGCCTTAATATATGGCTATGAGAGAATTCATAAAATTGGTAACGTTCTTTTTTCCAATCTTGCGAACGTAGATCTTTAGCCAAAATTTCAACGGATCTTAACTGAATTGACCAACTCAATCTGCGGACTGCCAAACCATCCGCACGTCTAAGCGTATCAGCTTCTTCTGAAGATTGTCCCGCTGCAGTAAGAACTTTTGCAGAAGCCATTGATTCCAATTTATCAGGAGAAGGCATAAGCCGTCTTTCGCTTGATACGCTACGGATTTGAGATTCAATATTACTTAATAGATCGAGCCCTCCTTGCCCTTGCAAGAAAAAGGCCTTCTGTTTTGTTTTATGTAATAAAAGCTTTGTTTTCTTCTGATATTCCCCAGATAATTTAAGTAAAACCTCACCGTCTTTAATCTTACTTGCTTTCGGAAAAGATTCAGTCCTTTTAGCAAAAAAATCAAACAAATCATTCGTGTTATTTAAAGTCAGCGGATCCTTAATAACTAAAAAAATATCATCAACATATCTCCCATAATAAATAGGCGTTAAGCCTTGCTCGATATCTCTATCGAGTCCGATCAAAAGGGCATTTGAGAGAATACGTGATATAGATAGTCCTATTGGCAACCCGCCAGTATTTTTTTCTTTAGGACACCCGTAATTATGCATCTTCTCAGTTACCATTTCAGACCATTTTTTCAGAGCCGTATGAAAAGCGATGGTAAAATTTAGTTCCCAATCAGTTAGTCTAATATTAAATTTATTCAAAAAACTTACATCCTTCATAAAGGAAGGATCTATATTATGGTAGTAGCTTGTTAAATCCATTGATATAGCTATAACGGCATTTTCATTCTCAAGCTCTGTTCTAATGGCTTGTAATCCCCGGTTTCTCCATTTCTTGTAAGGCTCAAAATATGGCTGAAAAGAGCCTAATGCATTTAAATGGTAGTCTCCTAATGCTCCTTTTATTCCTCCCGGTTCCGGGCGATATCTTCTTAATCTCGAACCATAAGATGATTGTGAAAGAGCGGCATCAAACTTATGGCCAACCTTATTAATCCAGAGAGCTGAAAGGATATGCATTGTTACGGGAAAATTCCCTATCATTCTCATTTCAGGAACAAGATCATAATTATTGAATAAATTTTCAAAAGCTCTTTGTGATGAAGAAAAATAAATATGCCCATCAGATTTTATTTTAGAATGCTGTTGTACCTCTTTTGTTTTTTCGTTGATGGACAATTTTTTCGATACTATATGTAGATCGCCTAAATTTTCCTCAAGTAAATTTCGTAAATCATTTTCATGTAACCGATTAAGAACGTACCTTAAGTTATCAGCCAAAGTATTTTCGTACTTTGCAAACTCTTCTGATATACAAATCGAATTTTCAAAAAAACAATCAGCTTTAGCTTTTCTAAACGCATAAAAAAGATCTTTCATACCGATATCATTCCAAGAGTTAATATCCATTCTGACCCTCAAATCTACAAATATGTCTTATATAAAGATGATGGTATCAGACTTTTCCTAACTAGAGAATTATATAAAGGAGAAAAAACTAACAGCTCACTCACTGTGAGTGATTAATTGTGCAAACTTACCATAAAGAAGGTAGGGATAGAATTTTTGAATTTTAGTTGAAAATTGAAAAAGAAGCCTAAAATTAAACACTTAAAACAGGACGCTAAGCTATGTTTAGCCAATTAGCTTCCAAAACAAAATTCGGTATTAATATATTAAATATGATATATAAATTCTAACGTGATTAAAAAACCAGTAGCCTATTAAACACTGGTTATCAATATTTAACTGAATCGCCACGGGTTCAACACACACCTGAGAGTCATTTAAGATGACTTAAAAGAGAGGTGCCCATGGGCGGTAAGCGTTGTCCCGAAGAGTTTAAAATTGAAGCAGTCAAACAGGTTGTTGATCGTGGTTATTCTGTTTCCAGCGTTGCAACACGTCTTGATATCACCACCCACAGCCTTTACGCCTGGATAAAGAAGTACGGTCCGGATTCTTCCACTCATAAAGAACAGTCAGATACTCAGGCCGAGATCCGCCGTCTTCAGAAAGAGCTGAAGCGGGTTACCGACGAACGGGACATATTAAAAAAAGCCGCGGCGTACTTCGCAAAGCTGTCCGACTGAGGTACGCCTTTATCCGTGACAACACACGTTGCTGGCCTGTTCGCCTGCTCTGTCGGGTGCTGGATGTTCATCCCAGTGGTTTTTACGCCTGGCTTCAGCAGCCGCATTCACAACGCCATCAGGCAGATCTGAGACTGACGGGACAGATTAAACAGTTCTGGCTGGAATCGGGATGCATCTATGGTTATCGCAAGATCCATCTGGATCTGCGGGACAGCGGGCAACAGTGCGGAGTCAACAGAGTCTGGCGACTGATGAAACGTGTCGGGATGAAGGCTCAGGTCGGCTACCGGAGTCCGCGGGCACGTAAAGGCGAGGTCAGTATCGTGTCGCTCAACAGGCTCCGGCGACAGTTCAATCCGGATGCTCCGGATGAGCGTTGGGTAACGGACATAACTTACATCAGGACCCACGAAGGCTGGCTGTATATTGCCGTGGTTGTTGATCTGTTCTCACGCAAAATTATCGGCTGGTCCATGCGATCCCGGATGACAAACGACATTGTCCTGAACGCACTGCTGATGGCTGTATGGCGGCGTAATCCCCAAAAACAGGTGCTGGTTCATTCGGACCAGGGCAGTCAGTACACAAGCCATGAGTGGCAATCATTCCTGAAATCACACAGCCTTGAGGGCAGCATGAGCCGTCGCGGTAACTGCCACGATAATGCGGTTGCAGAAAGCTTTTTCCAGTTGCTGAAACGCGAACGGATAAAGAAAAAGATCTACGGAACGCGGGAAGAAGCCCGCAGTGATATTTTTGATTACATCGAAATGTTTTATAACAGTAAGCGTCGGCATGGTTCGAGCGATCAGATGTCACCGACAGAATATGAAAACCAGTATTATCAACGACTCAGAAGTGTCTAGATTATCCGTGGCGATTCAGTATTGATTAATGGAAGCGGCCTCGTATTAGCTGGAAATAATTCTGTACAGATTACAGGCAGCTCCCTAAAATTCCCCCACAGATAATGCAGCCTTTGGGGATATGGGAGGAAGTATGGAAATCAAGGTGATTACGCTGATGAAAGCGATCATTGGTGGTGCAGGTTTAGGATTTGCCCTTCCCGGCGGCCTGTCATTCCTGATTCCAGCTTTCACCGTTACGGCAGGTATCGCATACAGCTTTGCTTTAGCAGGTGCGGTAGCGCTCCCTGCGCTCTATGCGGCAAGGAAGTCTGCTCACTAAAATGCACTTTTTTGACTGGCTTGCACCGCAGAATACACAGGAGTTAACCCGCTTTTATTTCATCCTGTGTACAGGTTACCTCGCAGTGCATCTCATCTGGGATGCCCTATGCAAAGAGACTCCACCCTTCTCGCTTGATAAACTCCAGTTCAAAATGAATGAGGTCTACTCCTCCTCGACCTTTGCAACCAGCGCTTTTTTTATTGTTATCCTGTTTGATATTAAAAACCCGCTCAGAACATCCGACGCCTTTATTTTCCCGTTAATCATTGCCGCATTAACAGGGTTTATGATTTCACTATCTGCAATCGCTCCTAAAAAAATCAAAATAGAGTAAGCCTGCTATTACAAGTTTCTCTAAATTCGCAAATTTTGAATATGAAGTGCTCCACTAATCTAAATCTTATAGCGTCACATATAAAAAACCCACTGTAGAAACAGTGGGTTAAATTTAATTTAGATCTCTGGAGAATTCAGGAAAAGCTGTTCGATCATTCCCACTCAATCGTCGCTGGCGGCTTCCCGCTGATGTCATATACGACACGGGAAATACCGTTAACTTCGTTGATAATGCGGTTAGAGACGCGGCCCAGGAAGTCATACGGCAGGTGTGCCCAGTGGGCGGTCATAAAGTCGATGGTTTCGACCGCGCGCAGGGAGACAACCCAGTCATACTTACGGCCATCGCCCATCACGCCAACGGAACGCACGGGCAGGAAGACGGTGAACGCCTGGCTCACTTTATTGTAGAGATCGGCTTTGCGCAGCTCTTCAATAAAGATATGGTCAGCGCGGCGCAGCAGGTCGCAGTACTCTTTCTTCACTTCGCCGAGTACGCGAACGCCGAGGCCCGGGCCCGGGAACGGATGGCGGTACAGCATGTCGTACGGCAGGCCGAGTTCGAGGCCGATTTTGCGCACTTCATCTTTGAACAGCTCTTTCAGCGGCTCAACCAGCCCCATCTTCATCTCTTTCGGCAGGCCGCCAACGTTATGGTGAGACTTGATAACGTGCGCTTTACCGGTTGCTGAGGCTGCGGATTCAATCACGTCCGGGTAGATGGTGCCCTGTGCTAGCCACTTCACATCTTCCAGCTTCAGCGCTTCTTCATCGAACACTTCCACAAAGACGCGGCCGATGATTTTACGTTTCGCTTCCGGATCGTTCTCGCCCGCCAGCGCGCCGAGGAAGCGCTCTTCTGCCTGAACATGAATAATATTCAGACCAAAGTGGTCACCGAACATATCCATTACCTGCTCAGCTTCGTTCAGGCGCAGCAGGCCGTTGTCGACGAAGACGCAGGTCAGGTTTTTGCCAATCGCGCGGTGCAGCAGCATGGCGGTGACGGAGGAGTCCACGCCGCCGGAAAGGCCGAGGATCACTTTATCGTTGCCGACCTGCTGGCGGATGCGCTCAACGGCGTCATCGATGATTTTTGCAGGTGTCCACAGTGCTTCGCACTCGCAGATATCGCGCACAAAGCGCTCCAGCATACGCAGCCCCTGGCGGGTGTGCGTCACTTCCGGGTGGAACTGCACGCCGTAGAAACGCTTCTCTTCGTTAGCCATAATGGCGAACGGGCAGGTTTCAGTGCTGGCAACGGTAACAAAGCCGGACGGGATCGCCGTCACTTTATCGCCGTGGCTCATCCACACATCCAGTAGCGCTTTGCCGTCTGCAGTCAGGGCATCTTCAATGCCACGGATCAGCGCGCTTTCGGTCTGCACTTCAACCTGCGCGTAACCAAATTCACGCTCGTTAGAGCCTTGAACGTGGCCGCCAAGCTGCATCGCCATGGTCTGCATGCCATAGCAGACGCCGAGCACCGGCACACCGGCGTCGAAAACGTACTGCGGCGCGCGCGGGCTGTTCTCTTCGGTGGTGCTTTCCGGGCCGCCGGAGAGGATGATGCCGCTTGGGTTGAAGTCGCGGATCTGCGCTTCAGTGACATCCCACGCCCACAGTTCGCAGTAGACGCCGAGTTCACGCACACGGCGTGCGACTAACTGAGTGTATTGCGAGCCAAAGTCGAGGATAAGAATGCGATGTTTATGAATATTGTCCGTCATTGACGTTAGTTCCGAGGCAAAGAGCGAGATTGAAAAGTCAACGCCCGGCAAAAACCGGGCGCGAATTGCATTAAGAACCCATGCGGTAGTTCGGGGATTCCTTGGTGATGGTCACGTCGTGAACGTGGCTCTCCTGGATGCCCGCGCCGCTGATGCGCACGAACTCCGCTTTGGTGCGCAGGGCGTCGATGGTACCACAGCCGGTCAGACCCATACAGGAACGCAGGCCGCCCATCTGCTGGTGAATAATCTCTTTCAGGCGGCCTTTGTAGGCCACGCGGCCTTCGATACCTTCCGGCACCAGTTTGTCGGCGGCGTTATCGGTCTGGAAGTAGCGGTCGGAGGAGCCTTTGGACATCGCGCCCAGCGAGCCCATCCCGCGGTAAGATTTGTAAGAGCGGCCCTGGTAGAGTTCAATTTCGCCCGGGGACTCTTCGGTACCTGCCAGCATAGAGCCGACCATTACCGCGCTTGCGCCAGCAGCGATCGCTTTAGCGATATCGCCAGAGAAGCGGATGCCGCCATCGGCGATAACCGGGATATCCATCCCTTCCAGCGCTTCAACCGCGTCGGATACGGCAGTGATCTGCGGAACACCCACACCGGTAACAATACGGGTAGTACAAATAGAGCCAGGACCGATACCGACTTTCACCGCGCTGACGCCAGCTTCAGCCAGCGCGCGAGCGCCTGCGCCGGTCGCAACGTTACCACCGATGATTTGCAGATCCGGGTATTTGGCACGCGTTTCGCGAATACGCTGCAACACGCCTTCAGAGTGGCCATGGGAGGAGTCAATCAGCAGCACGTCAACACCGGCGGCAACCAGCGCATCAACGCGCTCTTCGTTGCCCGCGCCCGCGCCGACCGCTGCGCCAACGCGCAGACGACCCTGCTCATCTTTACAGGCGTTCGGTTTACGTTCTGCTTTCTGGAAGTCTTTTACAGTGATCATGCCAAGCAGGTGGAAGCTATCATCCACCACCAGCGCTTTTTCGACGCGCTTCTCATGCATTTTGGCAAACACAACTTCGCGTGCTTCACCTTCACGTACCGTTACCAGGCGCTCTTTCGGCGTCATATAGACGCTGACCGGCTGGTTGAGGTCGGTAACAAAACGCACGTCACGACCGGTGATGATGCCCACCAGTTCGTTCTCTTCGTTCACTACCGGATAGCCAGCGAAGCCGTTGCGCTCGGTCAACTCTTTCACTTCGCGAAGAGTAGTAGTCGGCAGCACGGTCTGCGGCTCTTTTACCACACCAGACTCATGTTTCTTCACGCGGCGGACTTCATCTGCCTGGCGCTCGATAGACATGTTTTTGTGAATAAAGCCAATGCCGCCTTCCTGTGCGAGGGCAATCGCCAGACGCGCTTCCGTTACGGTGTCCATTGCCGCAGAGAGCATAGGAATGTTCAGGCGAATGGTTTTCGTCAGCTGAGTGCTTAAATCGGCGGTATTCGGCAGAACAGTGGAGTGGGCGGGAACGAGGAGGACGTCGTCAAACGTCAAAGCTTCTTTAGCGATACGTAGCATGGGCAATATCTCTGACCTGGGTGGTTAAATATTGCCGTGGCATTATACAGAGCGTAACCGATTGCATCTACACTTTTTTGGAAAAATACTTGTAATCGGGTGACATCAGGCTACTATCGACCGAATAACTTGCTGATTTAGAATTTGATCTGGCTCACATGTCCTCATTGCAAACTCCCTCCATTTATACCGTCAGCCGTCTTAACCAGACGGTGCGATCGCTACTGGAACGCGAGCTGGGCCAGGTGTGGATCAGCGGCGAAATCTCCAACTTTACCCAGCCCGCTTCCGGTCACTGGTACTTCACCTTAAAAGATGACACCGCTCAGGTGCGCTGTGCGATGTTCCGCAACAGCAACCGCCGCGTCACCTTCCGCCCACAGCATGGGCAGCAGGTGCTGGTGCGCGCCAACATCACGATGTATGAGCCGCGCGGTGAATACCAAATCATCGTCGAGAGCATGCAACCGGCGGGTGAAGGGCTGTTACAGCAGAAGTATGAGCAGCTGAAAGCGAAACTGGCGGCGGAAGGGCTGTTCGATCAGCAATTTAAACATCCCCTGCCCTCACCGGCGCACTGCGTTGGGGTGATCACCTCGAAAACCGGCGCCGCGCTGCACGATATTTTGCATGTGTTGAAACGTCGCGATCCGTCTCTCCCCGTGGTGATCTACCCGACCGCCGTACAGGGCGAAGATGCGCCGGCGCAAATCGTGCGCGCCATTGCCCTTGCCAACAGCCGTAACGAATGTGATGTGCTGATTGTGGGGCGCGGCGGCGGCTCGCTGGAAGATCTCTGGAGCTTCAACGACGAACGCGTCGCACGCGCCATTTTTGCCAGCCGTATTCCGATCGTCAGCGCCGTCGGCCATGAGACGGATGTCACCATCGCCGATTTCGTCGCCGACCTGCGCGCGCCAACCCCTTCGGCGGCAGCGGAGATTGTCAGCCGTAACCAGCTTGAACTGCTGCGCCAGGTGCAGGCGATGCAGCAGCGTCTGGAGATGGGGATGGATTACTATCTGGCAGGGCGCAACCGCCGCTTTGCCCAGCTTCATCACCGCCTGCAACAGCAGCACCCGCAGCTGCGCCTCGCGCGTCAGCAGACGGTGCTCGACCGCTTGCAGCAGCGCATGCACAACGCGCTGGATACACAGCTTAAGCGCGCGAATACGCGTCAGCAGCGCGTAGTGCAACGGCTCAATCATCACAATCCGCAACCGCGCATTCACCGGGCGCAAACGCGGGTGCAGCAGCTTGAGTATCGCCTGAGCCAGTCGATTCGCGATCGTCTCGGCAGCACGCGCGAGCGCTTCGGCACCGCCCTCACCCATCTGGAAGCCGTCAGCCCGCTGGCGACGCTGGCGCGCGGCTACAGCGTCACTACCGCCTCCGACGGGAAAGTGCTGAAACAGACTAAGCAGGTGAAAGCGGGCGATACGCTCACCACCCGCCTGAATGATGGCTGGGTCGAGAGCGAAGTGCGCATTGTCACACCGGTGAAACAACCGAGAAAACGAAAAACTCCGTAGTTAAAACTCTTAGTGCGGTGAAGCGACCTATACTTTTGTTGTTCTTTTGATTTTATCAAGGAGATCAACATGACCACTCGCTTCCCGCACACCGTTATTCCCCCCTACATTCTCCGTCGCATCATTGACCAGGGCTCTGAAGTTCAGAAGCGCTGCGCGAAACAAACCCTGATGCATGTCCAGACGCTGATGGCACACAGCCACGGTAAACCGAGCGCTCCGCAGGCGAACTCGCCGGGCGAACTGGTGCGCGATATCTATGATGCGCATAACAAAGAGAGCCTGCCGGGTAAACAGGTGCGTTATGAAGGCCAGCCTTCCAATGGCGATGTCGCCGTCGATGAAGCCTACGACTACCTCGGCGTCACCCACGACTTTTTCTGGAAGGAGTGGAAACGTAACTCGCTGGATAATAAGGGCCTGGTGCTGAGCGGCACGGTACATTACGGCCAGGAGTATCAGAACGCCTTCTGGAACGGTCAGCAGATGGTGTTTGGCGATGGCGACGGTGAAATCTTTAACCGTTTTACTATCGCCATTGATGTGGTGGCGCATGAGCTAAGCCACGGCGTCACCGAGTCGGAAGCGGCGCTGATCTACTTTGAACAATCGGGCGCGCTGAACGAGTCCCTGTCGGATGTCTTCGGTTCGCTGGTCAAGCAATACCACCTCAAGCAAACCGCAGAGCAGGCGGACTGGATTATCGGCGAAGGGCTGTTAGCCGAAGGGATCAACGGCAAAGGGCTGCGCTCAATGTCCGAGCCGGGCACCGCCTACAACGATCCGCTGCTCGGCAAAGATCCGCAGCCCGCGCACATGAAGGATTTTATTAAAACCCGCGAAGATAACGGCGGCGTGCACCTTAACTCCGGTATTCCGAACCGCGCCTTTTATCTTGCGGCCACGGAGATTGGTGGTTATGCGTGGGAAAAAGCGGGCTACGCCTGGTACGATACGGTCTGCGATCGCCAGCTGGCGCAAAACGCCGATTTTGCCGCCTTCGCAAAACTGACGATTCATCACGGTGAAAAACGTTCCGGTAAAGCGGTGGCGGCAGCCATCGAACAGGCGTGGAAAGATGTCGGAGTCTTATAATGAACGAACCCGAACTGACCGACGATGCGGTTGTCGAGCTGGCCCGTGAAGGCGGCGTGGCTTATATCCCGATGCTCGCCGGACGAAGGCGGATTGTTATCGCCCAGTTGACCGACGAGCAGCGTCAGCGGCTGATTGAGATCCTGCACCAGGCATTACCGCTGGCGCAGCCTCCCGGTCAGGCTGACTCACCGGGGCGCGGCGACCAGCGCTTTTATCGCCTGCAGATCACCTGGACCACGCGGCAGACGGATATGCTGCTGCTGATCCCGGAGAGCAAAGCGCCGCCGTCGTTCGTTGAACTGTGGCGCGAAGGCGAGGGCTGTATCTGCAAGCCTTAGCGCAGGGTGAATTCGACTCGTTTTTTGGAAATCAGCCCGTGGCCGTGCTGGCAGAAGTAGTCCACCGCGCCACAGGCTTTTAACACTTCAAGCGGCTGGTGACACTCCGGGCAGGCAGCATTCACCTCAATATCTTTATTGCACGTGGCGCAGTGCGCCATCGTTCCGGCGAGTTCCAGCTCACCGTGGCAAGTCGGGCAGTTCAGTTGCATCACGCACTCCTCACAATCGTTTCAGATTGACCTAATGATACACCCTCAGAAACAAAACACCCGCCAGCGGCGGGTGAAGTGAACGGTTACTTACCTTTCTTAAGGTGCTTGATCAGGCGCTTGCGCTTACGTAACTGGTTCGGCGTCAAGGTGTTGCGCTTATCGGCAAACGGGTTCTCGCCCTCTTTGAACTGGATACGAATCGGAGTACCCATCACTTCCAGCGATTTGCGGAAGTAGTTCATCAGGTAGCGCTTGTAGGAGTCCGGCAGGTCTTTCACCTGGTTGCCGTGGATCACCACAATCGGCGGGTTGTAACCACCGGCGTGGGCGTATTTCAGCTTCACGCGACGGCCACGCACCAGCGGCGGCTGGTGATCTTCTGCCGCCATGTTCATGATGCGGGTCAGCAGCGCGGTGCTGACGCGGCGGGTGGAGCTGTCATAGGCTTCACGTACGGATTCGAACAGGTTACCGACGCCGCTGCCGTGCAGGGCAGAGATAAAGTGCACGCGCGCAAAGTCGATAAAGCCGAGGCGGTAATCAAGCGTCTCTTTCACCTGCTCTCTCACTTCCTGGCTCAGGCCGTCCCACTTGTTGACGACAATCACCAGCGAGCGACCGCTGTTGAGGATAAAGCCCAGCAGGGAGAGATCCTGATCGGAGATGCCTTCGCGGGCATCAATCACCAGCATCACCACGTTGGCGTCTTCAATCGCCTGCAGGGTTTTGATAACCGAGAACTTCTCAACCACGTCGGTGATTTTGCCGCGCTTACGCACGCCCGCGGTGTCGATCAGGACATATTCGCGCTCATCGCGCTGCATCGGAATGTAGATGCTGTCGCGGGTGGTGCCCGGCATGTCGTACACCACGACGCGGTCTTCACCGAGAATGCGGTTAGTGAGCGTTGACTTACCCACGTTCGGACGCCCGACAATCGCCAGCTTGATCGGCAGATCCTGCGGGTTGAAATCGTCTTCCGGCTCTTCGGCTTCGCCGTTCGCAGCGGCTTCAAACTTCGCCCAGTACTCCGCCTCTTCATCCACTTCTTCCGGCGGGTTCAGCTCATCCATCCACGGCATCAGCACATGCTCAAGCAGGCTGGTGACACCACGACCGTGTGAGGCGGCAATGGCGTGAATATCGCCAAGGCCGAGGGAGTAGAAGTCAGAAACCGCCTGATCCGGGTCGAGGCCATCAGTTTTGTTGGCGACGAGGAAGGTGGCCTTCTCGCGCGAGCGCAGATGCTTGGCGATAGCGATATCGGCCGGCATCAGCCCGGCGCGGGCATCGACCATAAACAGCACGACGTCAGCTTCTTCAATCGCCAGCAGCGACTGCTCCGCCATACGCGTTTCAACGCCATCTTCGGTGCCATCGATACCGCCGGTATCGATACAGATAAATTCGCGGCCTTCTACTTCAGCACGACCGTACTTACGGTCACGAGTCAGACCCGGAAAATCCGCTACAAGCGCATCACGGGTGCGAGTAAGACGGTTAAATAGCGTGGATTTCCCAACGTTAGGGCGCCCGACAAGCGCGACCACAGGTACCATGTTTAAAGCCTCATTGCAGAAAATTCATTAGCAAAACGTCACGATTTACGCGGCGTTTTAAAAACAGGAAAACGGCTCCTGCAACAGGAGCCGTCTTTCAGATACGACACTCTCAGCGCGCTTAGCGCGTGAGGGCGTACAGCGTGCCGTCTTTCGCCTGGATAAGCAGTTTGCCGCCAGCCACGACCGGCTCGGTCAGGAAGCCGGAACTATCGACTTTCTGCTGGGCAACAAAACGACCATCTTCGACGTTAATCCAGTGGAGATAGCCTTCGCTATCGCCGGTCACAATATAACCATTATAGAGCGCCGGAGAGGTCAGGTTGCGGTGCAGCAGATCGCTCTGCGTCCACAGCGTCACGCCGCCGTCGGTGCTCAGGGCCAGCACGCGATCGTTCTGATCGATGATGTAGATACGGTTGCCATCAATCACAAAATCGCTTACCGAGCCAAGATCGCGTTTCCACATGATCTGGCCGCTGCGCAGATCCAGCGCCGTCATATTACCGTTATACGCCAGCGCATAAACCACACCATTCACCACTACCGGCGTGGTATCGACGTCGCTCAGGCGATCGATTTCGGTCGGGCCATTCGCCTGGGAGATGCGCTGCTGCCAGATCAACTGGCCCTGCTGCATCAGCACGGCGCTGACGCGTCCGTTATCACCGCCGACAATGGCAGCGCCAAAGGCGGTGGTCGGCGCAGATTCACCGCGCAGGGAGAGCGACGGCATATCGAGGTTCACGGTCCATTTCACCGCGCCATCCGCTTCGTTCAGCGCCTGCAACTGACCGTTGCTGGTGTGAATCAGCACCAGACCATCACTGACTACCGGGCGAGAGAGGGCTTCACCCACTACGCTGGTTTTCCAGGCCACGGAACCATCGCTGGCGTTAAGCGCATACACCTGCGCCTGCTCGGTACCGATGTAGACTTTACCGCCGGAAACGGTCACACCGCCGGAGAGCAGCGCGGCGCGGGTGGAGAACCAGCCATCTTTCTCAGCCAGGTTTACCGACCAGATTTCACGGCCATCATCAATGCTGAGCGCTTTCACCACGCCATGACGATCGGCGGCGTAAACCACGCCATCGGCAAAGGCCGGGTGCAGGGTGGAGTAGTACTTGCCGATACCGTTACCGACGGAAGTGCTCCACGACGTTGTCGGCGTGAACTGGTTTTCAACCACCGGCAGCGGCGACATTTTGACAACATCTTCTTCGCTGTTGAAGAGGGAACAGCCGCTCAATAACGTGACGGAAAGCAGCCCTGGCAGTAGTAATTTACGCAATTGCATCGGGTCCCTCTTAGATGGACAAATTATTAATTTTCATCTGCATCATTTCACTCAGCGCAGGAGAAGCATTGTTTTTAATGCCGTTTTCCCATGCGGTGCGCGCACCTTTTTTGTCGCCTTTGCTCAGCAACGCTTCGCCGCGCAGATCCGCAACGATGGCTGACCAGCTTTCGCCTTTCACGGCATCCAGCGTTTTCAGCGCCGCGTCCTGCTGCTTCAGTTGTACCTGAATGCGCGCCAGACGGACATTGATCATCGACTTCAGATTCTCATCGTCGGTCGCGGCCAGGCCCTGCTGCAGCTGTGCAGCGGCTTTTTGCAGATCGTTCTTCTCAACGTAACGCTGTGCCAGCTCAAGGGAGGCCAGCGCACCGTAGCTGTTTTTGTTATCAGCAGCGAATTTTTCCGCTGCGGCATAGGAGTCCTGTTTGCCGGCCTGCAGCGCGCTTACCGCGCTCTCATACGCCTGCGAGATCTCGCGCGCATTGTCCGCCTGATGGCTGTTCCAGAAACGCCAGCCCACCAGCGCGCCGATACCCAGTACTACCCCAACGGCCAGCGCTTTGCCATTGTCGGCAAAGAAGCGCTTAATCGCGTCTACCTGGTCGTTTTCGTTTTCGTAAATTTCCACGCAGTCCTTCTCCTTAACGATAAATCACCGGGGAGATTAGCCCAGTAGTGTGCGCAAATGCGCCGCAACGCTATCCTGCGTTACCGTACTCTGCTCACCAGAGCGTAAATCCTTCACCACAACATTTCCGTCGGCAATTTCAGATTCGCCGAGCACCAGCGCGACGCGAGCGCCCCACTTATCTGCACGGGCAAACTGCTTCTTAAAGTTGCCGCCGCCGTGGTTCATCATCAGCCGCACGCCAGGCAGCGCATCGCGCACCTGCTCACCCAGCAGCATCGCTGCGGATTGCGTGTTAGCGCCAGACGCCACCAGGTAAATATCGACAACGGATTCGGCTTTAAATTCCGGATTAACTGCCTGAACCAGCAAAACAAGTCGCTCAAGACCCATCGCGAAGCCAACCGCTGGCGTTGCGCGACCGCCCAGTTGCTCAACCAGGCCATCGTAACGGCCGCCGGCGCAGACGGTGCCCTGCGCGCCGAGGCTGCTGGTCACCCACTCAAACACGGTGCGGTTGTAGTAATCGAGACCGCGCACCAGGCGCTGGTTAACGGTATAGGCGATGCCCGCCGCGTCGAGGAAAGCGCAGAGACCGGCAAAGTGCTCGCGTGATTCATCGTCAAGATAATCGCCCAGCTTCGGCGCATCGTTCAGCAGCGCCTGAATATCCGGGTTTTTGGTGTCCAGCACTCGCAGCGGGTTGCTGTACATGCGGCGCAGGCAATCTTCGTCGAGCTTATCTTTATGCTGCTCCAGGAACGCCACCAGCGCGTCGCGATAGGTCGCGCGGGCTTCCAGCGAGCCGATGGAGTTAAGTTCAAGCGCAACGTGCGAAGCGATACCCAGCTCGCGCCACCAGCGCGCGGTGAGCATAATCAGCTCGGCGTCGATATCCGGCCCCTGCAGGCCAAACACTTCCACACCCAGCTGATGGAACTGACGGTAGCGCCCTTTCTGCGGACGCTCGTAGCGGAACATCGGCCCGACGTACCACAAGCGCTGTTCCTGATTGTACAGAAGACCATGTTCGATGCCGGCGCGTACGCAGCCCGCGGTACCTTCCGGACGCAGCGTCAGGCTGTCGCCGTTGCGGTCGTCGAAGGTATACATCTCTTTTTCAACCACGTCGGTCACTTCGCCGATCGCGCGTTTGAATAACGGGGTCTGCTCTACAATCGGCAAACGGATTTCACTGTAACCATAGCTGCCGAGCACGTTCTTCAGGCTGCTTTCAATGCGCTGCCAGATGGCGGTCTCGCCAGGCAGATAATCGTTCATGCCGCGAATGGCTTGAATATTTTTTGCCACGTTTATTCTCTTTATTAATACAAAAAATGAACCCTCAGGGCGGCGACAAAAGCGGTCGCGCCGGGCGGGCTCATGATACACGGGATGCCAGCCTTCGCGGCACCCTTATTTTTCTACCTGCATGACGTCGATGCGGCGCGTTTCATCCAGCATCGCGGCTTTCGCACGAATACGCGCCTCAAGCTGGCTGATCATATCGCCGTTATCGAGGCGATCTTTACGTACGCCATCTTCATACAGGCCGCTTTTCTTATTCCCGCCGGTCACGCCCAGGGTCGAGACCAGCGCTTCGCCCGGCCCGTTCACCACGCAGCCGATAATCGAAACATCCATCGGCGTGATGATATCTTCCAGCCGCTGCTCCAGCGCGTTGACCGTACCAATCACGTCAAACTCCTGACGGGAGCAGGTCGGGCAGGCGATAAAGTTAATGCCACGCGCGCGGATGCGCAGGGATTTGAGGATATCGAAACCGACTTTGATCTCTTCAACCGGATCCGCCGCCAGCGAGATGCGCAGCGTATCGCCGATCCCTTCCGAAAGCAGCAGGCCTAAGCCAATCGCCGATTTCACCGAGCCTGCGCGCGCGCCGCCCGCTTCGGTGATCCCCAGATGCAGCGGCTGATCGATCTGCTTCGCCAGCAGACGATAGGACTCAACGGCAAGGAAAACGTCAGAGGCTTTCACGCTCACTTTGAACTGGTCGAAGTTGAGACGATCGAGATGATCCACATGGCGCATGGCCGATTCGAGCAGCGCCTGCGGCGTCGGCTCGCCATACTTCTCCTGCAGATCTTTTTCCAGCGAACCGGCGTTGACGCCGATGCGGATTGGGATGTTTTTATCGCGCGCGCAGTCGACAACGCTGCGAATACGCTCTTCGTTACCGATATTGCCGGGGTTAATACGCAGGCAATCGACGCCGTATTCGGCGACTTTCAGCGCGATGCGATAGTCAAAGTGGATGTCCGCCACCAGCGGGACACTCACCTGCTGTTTGATAAGCCTGAACGCTTCTGCCGCGTCCATTGTCGGTACCGAGACACGCACGATGTCTGCGCCGACGCGCTCTAATGCTTTGATTTGGTTGACCGTTGCTTCAACATCCGTGGTGCGGGTGTTTGTCATAGACTGCACGGCGATGGGAGCCCCATCGCCGATCGGCACATTACCAACATAAATCCGTTTTGATTTCCGCCGTTGGATCGGCGACTGGTTATGCATGAATGATCTCCCGCGTTGCCCGTCTGTTACTGTGCTGCTGATTGTTCGGCATTGAGGGTCAGACGCGCAACCTGGTTAGTTCTGATAAAACGACTCAGATCGACAGGTTTCCCCTGGAACTGGATCTGGACAGCCGACGGCGCGCCAATTTTCAGTTTATAGGGTGCCTGGCCGGTGAGATTCAGCGTGGCATCTTTACGCTGCATACCGCTAAAGAGTTTCTTACCGGTCGCGTCGCTCACTTCCAGCCAGCAGTCGGCATTAAAGTTCATTACCAGCGCGTTCGCGTCGGCAGATGCGCCCGCTACGCCCGCCTGATCGGTTGGCAGCTGAGAGGCGTTATTGGCGGTAGCAGCAGGCTGCTGGGAAGAAGGTTCAACGTTCGCCTGCGAAGGCGGAACCACGCTGTTCTGGTTAGCGGTTGTGGCAGGTGAGGTGGTTGCAGGCGCCTTCGTGCTGTTAGTCGGGGCCGGGGTTTCAACCGGGGTGGAACCGTTGTCCACCGGGGTTGAGGCAGCCTGGTTATCCAGCGGCACGCTCTGGCCGTTGCTGGCATTAAGCTCGGCGGAGGATTGATCGGCCATGGTGCTGATCTCTTCCTGCTGCGCTTTGTGGTTTTGCCACCACCAGGCGCCCGTCAGGCCGACGACCACAAACAGCACCAGCCAGGTGACGCTCATCAGCCAGCCGTCGCGTTTTTTGCGCGGTTTACCCAGCGCAAAGCCCTGCATCGGTGCGACTTTTGCCGCGCGGATCGGCGCTTGTTTCTCAAGAATCGGCAGCAGCTCTTCTTCTGGAATGTGTACCAGGCGAGCATAGGAGCGGATATAACCGCGCACAAAGGTGGATGCCAGATCGGCAGGCGACCTGTCCTCTTCGATATCGCGTACCGTGGAGACCTTCAGGCACAAGCGTTCGGCAACCGCTTGCTGGCTGAGTCCAAGTTGCTCACGAGCATTGCGCAGACGAACGCCCGTGGATTGTGCTTCGTTTTGGTCTTGAGTGGCTTCAGTATTCATTCGCTACAACTACTGGTACGTGAAAAGTAAACACACAGGCGCGCGTAACCGCATAACCTACACACGCCGCGAAAAATCCGGGTCAGTTAAACGTAGACCCACAGTATAAGACTGTCAGGTTCGTGATAACAGGACGGCTTTCAGCACTATTTGCTAAGCCGTTGTTCCAGCATTACATACTGCCTCAAAGTAAGAGGAAACGCACCGTAATTATTAACGGCCTCTATATAAGCAGGCCAAATATTCAACATATTCCAAACCTGCGGCACCAACTTCGCGCCGCAGTCACGCTTACACGGCTTTAACCGCGATCGGCTCGCCCTGCAGGCGTTTACGCATGGTGCGCTTGGTACGGTCGATCACCTCGCCCGCCAGCTGACCGCAGGCGGCATCGATATCGTCGCCACGGGTTTTACGCACAATGGTGGTGAAACCGTAGCTCATCAGTACCTTGCAGAAACGGTCAATACGGCTGTTGGAGCTGCGGCCATACGGCGCGCCCGGGAAGGGGTTCCACGGGATCAGGTTGATCTTGCACGGCGTATCTTTCAGCAGCTCGGCCAGCTCATGGGCGTGTTCAGTGCCGTCATTGACGTGATCCAGCATCACATACTCAATGGTCACGCGGCCCTGGTTGGCGTTGGACTTCTCCAGGTAACGGCGCACCGACCCGAGGAAGGTTTCGATATTGTACTTTTTGTTGATCGGTACAATTTCGTCGCGAATGGCGTCATTCGGCGCATGCAGCGAGATCGCCAGCGCAACGTCAATCATATCGCCGAGCTTGTCGAGCGCCGGCACAACGCCGGAGGTCGAGAGCGTCACGCGGCGTTTGGAGAGACCAAAGCCGAAATCATCCAGCATGATCTCCATCGCTGGCACCACGTTGGTGAGGTTCAGCAGCGGTTCGCCCATGCCCATCATCACCACGTTGGTGATCGGGCGGTTGCCGGTCACACGGGCAGCACCGATGATTTTCGCGGCGCGCCACACCTGGCCGATAATTTCCGATACGCGCAGGTTGCGGTTGAAGCCCTGCTGCGCCGTGGAGCAGAATTTACACTCCAGCGCACAACCGACCTGGGAGGAGACGCAGAGCGTCGCGCGATCTTCTTCCGGGATATAGACGGTTTCAACGCGCTGATCGCCGACGGCGATAGCCCATTTGATGGTGCCATCAGAAGAGCGTTGCTCCTCGACGACTTCAGGGGCGCGGATCTCCGCAACCTCTTTTAACTTGCCGCGCAGCACTTTGTTGATGTCGGTCATCTCATCAAAGTCGTCGCAGCAGTAGTGATACATCCACTTCATCACCTGATCGGCGCGAAACGGTTTTTCGCCTAAGTTTTTGAAAAACTCACGCATCTGCTGACGGTTGAGATCCAGCAGGTTAATTTTTGCATCTTTGTTTGGAACCGTGAGAGCGTCGCTCTCAGACATGGCAATTTGTTCAGACATATTTTATTCCGGCCTCGTTATTACACGTTGTGGCCCGTGGAGGGTTAAAAAGAAGCGCCCCAGGCAAGCTTCAGCTCATCCTGGGGCGCAACATTGTACAAATTCTGTCGCACAGATACCACGCCTGGACGCGGCATTTACCAATTAAAGTGTAAATCTCTTTACACAGTTAACCGGAAATTAACGGGTGCGCGGGCAAACTTCGCCTTCAGCGAAGAAGTAAGCGATTTCGCGAGCGGCAGATTCAACGGAGTCGGAACCGTGGGTGCCGTTCTCGGTGAAGCTGTCTGCGTAATCTGCGCGCAGAGTACCGGCCAGTGCGTTGTCCGGGTTGGTTGCGCCCAGCAGATCGCGGTGACGCTGAACGGCGTTTTCGCCTTCCAGTACGGAAACCACGATCGGGCCGGAGGTCATGAACTCAACCAGGCCATCAAAGAACGGGCGACCTTCGTGCTCAGCGTAGAAGCCGCGCGCCTGCTCAACGGTCAGGTGCAGCATTTTGGTGCCAACGATTTTAAAACCTGCCGCTTCAAAGCGAGAGAAGATGTTACCAATAACGTTTTTTGCCACCGCGTTCGGTTTGATGATGGAAAAAGTACGTTCAATAGCCATGATTACCTCAGTAAGTTGTTCTGTTGCCCTGAATAGGTGTGGCGCGGATTATAAAGAGCAACACCGGTCTTGCCTATGGATTAAGGTAACATTTTTTTAAAATAAGACGAGTTTGAGCAACACCAACACCTGAATGCGCCCTTTCTCACCCTATTGCACCGTAAACTGCACCGCGGCGACCTGTCCCGCCTCATCCATTACCACTAGTTGATAGTCGCCGGCTTTATCGAGCTTCAGGCTCAATAGAGTACCGCGCGCCGTCAACGGTTCACCGTTCAAAAACCACCAGCGCCCCCCTTCCCCGCCGCTACTTTGCAGAGGAAGAATCGCAAAATCCTGGCCGGGTACGCGCTTAATCACCGCCCCTTCGCGCACGCCATTTAACAACAGCGGCGGCGGGGCGTTCTCATCCCGCGGCGGGCAAATGCGGTCCGCAGGCGGTAAGCGCGCGGCGCGACGCTCGCCGGGCGGCAGCCACGGCTCTAGCGGCAGCGGCCAGACGATCCAGTTTTTCTGCTGCGCATCCGGACAATCCGCCGCCACGCGCCGCCCCTGATGGTTCAGCCACAGCGGAAAACTGATGCCGTGCAGCCCTTCCTGCTCCGGCATTAACAGCGTCGGCGGCTGGCTGCCATCAAGTAACCAGGTGGCAAGGCGGCGGCGGCAGTTGCTGTCTCCGGCAGGCAGGCTCTGCCCGCCCGGCCAGCAGATCACCCCGCTACTCACCGACGCCGGGCGCGGGTCGCGTGGTAAGCGCGCCTGATCCAGCGCAGAGCGCGGTTGCAGCAGATTGTTCACCTGGTTGAGTAGCGGCACGGCGCTGGCAAAACCAAACTGCCCGGCAACCGGCGTGCCGTCCGGACGGCCGGTCCAGATACCGATCACATACCGGGAGTTGAGGCCGATGGCCCAGGCATCGCGATAGCCGTAGCTGGTGCCGGTTTTCCATGCCAGCGGCACCACCTGCGGCAGCGCGCTATCCGGCACCGGCTGCGCTTCATTCGCCAGGATTCGGCGGATAATCCACGCCGCGCCCGGCGACATCAGGCGGCGTTCAGCCAGCGGCTCATCGGGCGTCAGCCTTAACTTGCCCGCTTTACCTTCACGGGCAAAAGCGCTGTAGGCGGCAGCGATATCCTCCAGCCGCGCACCCGCGCCGCCAAGGATCAGCGACAGGTTTGGCTCCGCACCGGCGGGCAGCATTAGCGGCAGCCCGATATTACGCAGATTACCGGCAAACTTTTTCGGCCCGTAAGCCTCCAGCACCTGAACCGCAGGCAGATTGAGCGAGCGTACCAGCGCCTCGTTCATGCTCACCGGGCCATGGAAACCGCTGTCAAAGTTACCGGGGCGATAATCGCCGACGCGCCGCGGCACATCCTGCAGAAGCGATGCGGGGTGTATCAGCCCTTCGTCCAGCGCCAGGCCATAGATAAAGGGTTTCAGCACCGATCCCGGCGAGCGCACGGCGCTGACCATATCGACATGGCTGAAACGGCTGTCGTCGTTAATATCCACCGACCCCACCCAGCCGCGCACTTTCATATCCGTATGGTCGACCACGATGATCGCCAGCGAACTGCGCATCGGCAGCCGGGATTTGACGCTCAGCGCCAGCTCCTCCAGCTGTCGTTGCAGGCTGGCGTCCAGCGTGGTGGTCACCTTCAGCTTTTTGTTGGCGCCCAGCATGCGGCGGGCAAAGAGCGGTGCCAACTGCGGCATCTGCCGTGGCGCTAACCACACCGGCTCTTCACGCGACTCTTTCACCTGTGCCACCGGCCACACCTGCTGCGTCACCATGCGATCCAGCACTTTATCGCGCGCTGCCTGCGCCCGCTGCGGCCAGCGGTCCGGGCGTAAACGGCTCGGCGCTTGTGGCAGCACGGCGAGCAGTGCCGCTTCCGCATAGCTCAGCTTTGAGGGCGGTTTGCCGAGATAGGCCCAGCTCGCCGCGCCGACACCTTGCAGAGTGCCACCAAACGGCGCGCGGTTGAGGTAAATGGTCAAAATGTCGCGCTTGGAGAGATGCCACTCCAGCTGCATCGCCCGCCACAACTGGCGAACTTTGCCGCCAAAGGTGCGCGGATGCGGGTCAAGCAGACGTGCCACCTGCATGGTGAGCGTACTGCCGCCGGAAACCACGCGCCCGTAGCGCAGATCCTGCCAGGCCGCGCGTGCAATAGAGAAGGGGTTAACGCCGGGATGGTCCCAGAACCAGCGATCTTCATACTGGATAAGCGCCTGTAAATAGCGCGGTGAGACCTCTTCAATAGTGACCGGATAGCGCCAGATACCGTCGGCATCAGCAAAACGCCACAGCGGCGTGCCATCTTCAGCCACGACCACCCGCGCGGGTGACACCTCGTTCAGGGGCAGTGGCCAGATTTTATCGGCGGCGATAACCAGCAGCACAAAGAGAAGAGGCACACCCGCCAGCCAGCGCCAGCGGGTGCGTATCAGAGAGACGATCTTCACGTTATGGTGTGATGATCAACGGGCCGCTGGCCGCGCCGGTTGCCCGCCACTGCGGAACATACATTGATTCCACCTGCGGAGCCGGAACCTGGTAGGTGCCAGGCGTCACTGCACGCGCCAGATAGACCAGCGTGACAGGCTGCCCTTCGCTCACCGGTACGGCGGCGACAAAGCGATCGTCACGGAACTCCATATGCTGAATATCGGCCTGCTGCATGCGGTTGAGCAGCTCCTGCACTTCGCTACCGCTCTCCTGCAGGCTGGCACTGCTGCTGGCCAGGTTCTGGTTTTCCAGCTCCAGACCCGCAGGCAGCAGATCGACCACCAGCGCGTCCGGAACGTTCTGGCTGGCCGTCACTTCCAGCCACACCAGCACCAGCTCACCGCTCTTCAGGGAAGAGAGCGGCTTGCTGCGCCCGTCGGTGCCGAGCACGTTGCGCTCGATATGCAGAACTTTGCCCGAAGGCGCCGGAGCCTGCTCTGGGTAGCCTGTAGTATCAAGACGCAGCCACAGCGGTGTGGTGCCGCTGTTAGTCACTTGCAGTGCACCAAGCTGATCCGCCTCAAGGTTACGGCTCTGCGCGGTGTTACCGGCCAGCATCGCGGTATCAAGCGAGGTTTGCGCCTGCCAGTTACCGGTGCTGTTTTGCAGATTGCGGCCTGCCATAAACAGCGCGTTGCTCTCCTGGGTTGAGAGCCAGCGCTGGCTGTAAGCCTGCTCGGAGAGCGTAGCCAGCAGGTGCGCCTGTGCGTCCGGCAGCAGCTTGTTGTCCTCCAGCAGCGCCAGCATCAGCGCGTTATCACGCAGGTTGCTGCCGTAATCCGCCAGCCAGCGGTTTTCCGCAATGCGATCGGTTTTCAGCGCCAGTGCGATAGCCTGATCGCCGCGCTGGGCATCGCCCATCAGCTTCAGCGCAACGCCAAGCTGCATTAACGGCAGCCCCGCTTTCGCCTGCTCGTGGCGCTGCCAGATTTCACGCAGCGCGCCCAGCGGCGCTTTCTGCTGACGCGCCAGCACCAGCCCGGCGTAGCTCTGCACGGCAAACTTGGTCGCTGGCAGATCGTCGCTGTAGCGCACCGCCATCGCCGCCGGATCCTGCAAATAGCGCAGCAAGCGGTTGTTGGCGTTGTTCAGCGCTTCAGCCGGAACGCTGTAGCCCTGCGCCGAGGCGCTGACGAGGAAATCGGTCACGTAGGCGGTCAGCCAGTACTCTTCCGAGCCGCTCTTATCCCACAGGGAGAAGCCGCCGTCGTCACGCTGCATCTGCAACAGGCGAGAGATGCCGATATCCACCGCCGCGCGGCGCTGCTCATCGCTCTCGCCTTTGATGCCCAGCGCTTTAAGCTGTGCAGCGTTGGTGTAGAGCGACGGGAAGAGCCCGCTGGCGGTCTGCTCCAGGCAGCCGTACGGGTAAGCGCGCAGCTCCTGAATGTAACGGGCGATATTGAGCGGCGGTTTGCCGCTCAGCAGTAAGCGACCCTGCAGCGTAGCAGGCGAGATGCCCGCCAGATGCTGGCCCGGCACCTGCCAGCTTTCGCCCGGATTGAGCATCGCACCGGTGTTGATGGTCTGCGCGGCGAAAGGTGGGCGTACGCCAATCTTCCACTGCTTCTGCTGCGGCGCGAAGGTTTCGCCCGGCAGCGCAAGGCCGCTGATTTGCGCGGCAATCTCGCCGTCGCCGAAGCCATCCAGCGCGCGCACCGGAATAAAGAGCGTGGTGCGTTTACCGGCCCCGAGCGTCACGCTCTGGGTAGCGGCACCCTCAAGCGACAGCAGACCGCTTGCCGTCAGATCGACATTCAGGGTTTGCGGCTTGTCCGTCAGGTTGCTGAGATCCAGCGTCAGGCGAGAGGTGTCACCGCTGCCGAGGAAGCGCGGCGTGTTCAGCTCGGCAATCACCGGGGCTGCTACTACCACTTTGCTTTCGCTGCTGCCAAAATCGTCTGCCGTCCAGGCCTGCGCCATGACGCGCAGCTCACCATTGAAGTCGCCAATCGGCATCGTCACGGTGCCTTCGCCGTTTTCATCCAGCGTCACCGGCTGCGCCTGCTGGGCAATGATGGTGACGTGGTTAACCGGCGGTTTGCCGCCGCGGTTCATCTCATCACCGTCACCGCCGAAGCGCAGCGCCGCAAGACGCCCCTGGCCTTCAATCACCTGGCCGTAGATATCATAGATATCTGCGCCATAGCGTTTCTGGCCGAAGAAGGCCTGCCACGGATCTGGCGTTACGTAATCAGTAATGTTCAACACCCCGCTGTCGACAGCGGAGAGCAGGACGTTAACCTGTTTCGGCGTCGCGCCATCTTTCATCGAGGCTTTGACTTTGACCTTCAACGGCTGGTTAGGACGCATTTTTTGCGGGGCGTCGAGGGCAATCTCCAGGCGACGGTTCTCATCACCCATCGGTAGATGCAGCAGGCCGACCGCGCGTTTTGGCGTGGCGGATTTCGACTTATCGCCAGGGCGCACTACCAGCGTGCTGATATAGAGATCGTGGCGCTGCCACTTCTGATCGACCGGGATCGAGAGATCCAGCCCGTCAGCCGGAACGTCAATCTCCTGCCACCAGAGCGGACCTTCGCTGGATTCGATCATCGCATAGCCTTTACCGGCGGCAGGTGCGGTGACGTGCAGCTTAACGGTATCGCCCGCTTTGTAAGAGGGTTTATCGAGCTTCATGGTGACGCGATCCGGGCGTGCCGCACCGGCGCCGTCGCTGTTATCCTGCCAGCTGTAGCCGGCCCAGAAACGCACGCTGCTGACGGTCTCATCCGGGCCTTTGACCTCCAGACGATAGGAGCCCCAGTCCACCGGGAAGGTCACTTTGCCGGTCTCATCGGCTTTCAGCGTCAGGCTCTGCTCGCCTTCTACCAGATCTTTCTGGTTGAACTGCGACTGCCAGCCATCGTTTTCTGACCAGTTCCAGAAGTAGTCGCGGCGCTCGCGGATCAGGCGCACCTGCAGATCGCTGACCGCTTTTTTGTTGCCCTGCGCATCGGCATAGACAATATCGAACGCGGCGTTACCGCCCTCATCGACAATCGGCTGATTGACGGTGGTGTCGGTGCGGTAGTCATAGACTGCTTTTGAGGCGAACTGCGGGCGAATCCCTGGCAGAGCGGGCGCAGGCCAGATTGCCTGTTCCGCGCGGCGGGTCACCGGACGGCCGCCCGACTCCAGCAGGCTGGCCTGCAGAATCACTTCCAGCGGCGAGTGGGAATCCTGCCACTGGCTCGGCGTGGTCACTTCGCCTTTGCCCTCATCATCAAGAGTCAGATGGGTTTCATCCAGGCTGCGGCTCAGGTTCTCTTCGGCGATATCGCCAAACTGGAAACCTGGCAGCGCGGCAACCGCTTCACGCAGCGGGCGCAGGAACAGCTGACCCTGCAGAGCGTTGCCGCTTGCAGGTGCACCGTAGAGATAGTGGCCTTCAATGTTAAACACTACGTCAGCGGCAGGTGCCAACGGCGTCGGCTGCGGCGTAACGTTCAGCGCCATACGCTCCGGCATAAAGTCTTCGACGTGGAAGCTCCACTCGCGCGACAGGTTGTCGCCGGTATTGGCGCGAACATGCCACATGCCGGTCTGCGCGCTGGCGTCCAGCGCATAAGTGAAGTGATAAAGGCCGTTCTGCGGCTGGCTCACCACCGAGCGAACCACCTGGCCGTCCGGTTTTACCACTTCCAGCTTGACCGGCTGTGCGGCAATCGGCTTGCCGTCGCTGTCGCGCAGCAGGCCGTTGAGGATCACCGTTTCGCCAGGGCGATAGAGATCGCGCGGGCCAAACATAAAGAACTGTTTGCTGTAGCCTGGCTCGCCGGTAATGGCGAACTCAGCGAGATCCAGCGCCGGGAGGTTAAGGTCGAGCAGCGTGGTTTCGCCCTCTTTACGCGCCAGCAGCAGCGCGCCCTCTTTATCGGTGCTTAAGGTGGCGTGGCCATCGCTGTCGGTCTTCGCCTGCGCCAGGCTCTGCCCCTTCTCATTGAGCAGCATCACGTCGATACCGCCGAGCGCCGCGCCGCTTTCCAGCCCCTGGGTGAAGATATCCAGGCGGTTATGGTAACGGTGCGCAGAGAGGCCAATGTTGCTGAGCGTGAAGAGCGTCGCGGCATTGCTGTAGTTGTAGTGCCCCGCCTGGTTCATCACGGCGATATAGACGCCCGCCTGCTGTAGCGGTTTGATGCTGCTCAGCGGCAGCATCAGTTTTTCGCGGGTGTTGCGCGCCGGGTTGAGGTCGAAGCGCCCGGTATAGACCAGATCCGCCATCTTCAGCAGCGTATCGGACTCCCAGTTGGAGAGCGAACTGCGGTACTCCCACTGGCTAATGAATGAGGCCAGCGATTCCGGCTTCACACGGTAGAAGTTAATGTCGACATTTTCGACGTTGAGCGCCATCACCGGCAGCCCTTCAACCACTTTGCCCGGCAGCAGCGAGCCACGGCTGGCGAAGCCAACGCTGGGCTGAATATCCTGGGTGGTGATCGATTTCTCGAAGCTCTTGCCGAAGGTGGCTTTATTAAGCGCTACCAGCCCGCTCTCCACCGACACCAGCAGTTCGCGGTTCGGCTCAAGATGGCGCAGGCGCAGCTCTTTCAGGTTCGGTGCCAGTTCCCAGGCACCATCGACTTTGCCGCTCTTCTTATCGACCAGATGCACCACCTGGGCAAAATTCTGATCCGGATCAAGCGGCACCGAGAAGGTCAGCACCAGCGTGGCGCTGCCGTCGAGCTGCACTTCGGACGCATCCAGCAAGTTTAAGGGCTTGCCTTCGCTACGCGCGGCAAGTTCATCGCGTTTGGCTTTATCCGGCATGGCTGCTGCCGCAGGCGTTTGCGCGGCGGATGAGGCGGACGCGGGTTCAGGCGCGCTGGCGCTCTTCGGTTTATCGTTATTGTCACAGCCTGCAAGCGTGAAGGCTGTGAGGAGCGCGAAAGTCAGCGCCGCGTAACGTAGCGGTTTCATTCTGTATCCCTGAGTGATTGACCCGTTGTGAGAGGCGTCGTCATTATCATTCGCAACGGTTAGAAATACAAAATATCTGATGGATTCTGGAAAGCATCTCGCAAAGCGCATTTTTTGCGCGACGCCCGTGATGTTAGGCCGATCACACCCCGTGACGTAACATGTTACGTTGCGCGTCATTTGTTTTTAAAACAATAAGATAGATAGCGACAACACCCGACCGGCTGCTAACGTTATGCGGTCTGTGTCCCTTACTACGCGGTGCTAATAAGCGAGAACACTATGTCCAGAGCCGTGAATGCCCTACAAAATTTTGGTAAGTCCCTTTTTGGCCCGGTGCTCATTTTGCCGATCGTTGGCCTGTTTATTGCCTTCGGTAATATCTTCGGCAATGGCAATCTGGCCGAATACCTTCCCTTTCTTGGTCACCCTCTTATTCAGCATACGGGTCAGTTGATCGCCAAATCCGCCGTTTCGGTGCTCGCCAACCTTGCGCTGGTGTTTGCCGTCGGGATCCCGGTCGGGCTGGCCTCGCGTGATAAAGGCTATGCCGCGCTGATTGGTCTGGTGACCTTTATCGTTTTCATTAATGCCATGAACGTGACGCTGCAATTGCAGGGCGCGCTGGCACCGGCCGATCAGATGAAAGCCGCAGGCCAGGGGATGGTGCTGGGCGTGCAGGTGCTGGAGATGGGCGTTTTCGCCGGGATCCTCACCGGTGCGCTGTCGGGCTATCTCTACGACCGCTACTCCCGCGTGCAGTTTTCCGGCGCGATGGCGATCTACTCCGGGCACTGCTTTGTCGCCATCATTATGTTGCCGGTCTCAATGGTGCTCGGCGTGGTGATGAGCGAGCTGTGGCCCTTCGCCCAGCACGGCATCAGCGCGCTGGCGATGGCGATTAAAGGCGCAGGCCCATTTGGCGTGGCGGTGTACGGTTTCCTGGAGCGCATTCTGGTGCCGACCGGGCTGCATCATCTGGTCTATACGCCGTTTTTGTATACCGAACTGGGCGGCACGGCTGAAGTGTGCGGCAGCAGCTATCAGGGCGCGCGCAACATCTACTTTGCCGAAATGGCCTGCCCAGGTGTGACCAAACTGAGCAGCACCGTGGTGTGGGATGCGCGCGGCATCAGCAAGATGTTTGGCCTGCCCGCAGCGGCGCTGGCGATGTATGTGACGGCGAAACCGGAGCGCAAAGCCGCGGCAAAAGCGATTTTGATCCCCGCCGCGCTCACCTCGCTGCTGGTTGGCGTCACCGAGCCGATTGAGTTCTCTTTCCTCTTTATCGCCCCGCTGCTGTTCGTGGTGCATGCGGTGCTGACCGGCATCGGCATGATGCTCTTCTCACTCTTCGGCGTTCATGCCATCGGCGCGAACGGCATTATCGACTTCATTCTCTACAACCTGCCGCTCGGCACCGAAAAGTCCAACTGGCCGATGTATCTGCTGGTCGGGTTGGTTATGTTCGCCCTCTACTTCGTCACCTTCCGCTTCCTTATTTTGCGCTTCAACATGAAAACGCCGGGACGCGAGGAGGAGAGCGAAGAGACGCGCCTCTACAGCAAGCAGGAGTACCAGGCGAAGGGGAATAACGACGCAGTGGGCGAAGCGATTATCAGTGGCCTCGGCGGGCGCGAAAACATCGAGGTGGTGGACAACTGCTACACCCGCCTGCGCGTAACGGTGAAAGATGTGGCGGCTATCAATGAGCCGCAGCTGAAAGCTACCGGCGCGAAAGGCGTGATTAAACAAGGTAATAACGTTCAGGTGGTCTACGGGCTGCATGTCAAAAAAATGCGAGAAGCTGTTGAGATGTTTCTCTGAAGGAGTCCAGAAATGGTTAAACCCCCGTTTATCTTATCCATTGCCGGTGGTGGCAGCACGTATACGCCGGGCATCGTCAAAAGCCTGATGGTGCGGCTGGAGGATTTCCCGCTGGCGGAAATTCGCCTCTATGACATTGATGCCGAGCGGCAGAACACCATTGCGCCGGTGGTCGAGAAGGTGATCCGCGATCACAGCGAGAGCATCAAATTTACCGTCACCAATAATGCCGAAACTGCCTTTCGCGGCGCGCACTTTGTCTTCGCCCAGATGCGCGTTGGCCAGTACAAGATGCGCGAGCAGGATGAGAAGATCCCGCTGCGCCACGGCGTGGTCGGCCAGGAGACCTGCGGGCCAGGCGGGCTGGCCTACGGCCTGCGCACCATTTTGCCGATGGTCGAGCTGATCGACCTGGTCGAGCGCTACGCGGATAAAAAAGCCTGGATCGTTAACTACTCCAACCCGGCAGCGATTGTCGCTGAAGGGGTGCGTCGTCTGCGCCAGCACGCGCGGGTGCTCAATATTTGCGATATGCCGGTGGCGGCGATGCGCAATATGGGCGCGATCCTTGGGGTCGATCGCCACCAGCTTGAGGTCGACTATTTTGGCCTAAACCACTTCGGCTGGTTTACCCAGGTGCGCGTCGATGGCGAAGATCGCCTCCCCGCCCTGCGCGAGCACGTCGCGCGCTTTGGCCTGCTGACGGAAGATGCCGCCCAGACCGATCCGCAGCACGCCGATCCCTCATGGGTGAAAACCTGGCGCAATATCAAGCCGATTATGGATCACTTCCCGGAGTATCTGCCGAACCCCTATTTGCAGTACTACCTGATGCCGAACGAGATTGTCGATCATCAGGATCCCAACTACACCCGCGCCAATGAGGTGATGGACGGGCGCGAGAAAAAACTCTTCGCTGCGGCGGCTGAGTATAAGCAGACCGGCATTCTGCCCGATGCTTTCCACGTCGGCGTTCACGGGGCGTTTATTGTCGATGTCGCCTGCTCGCTGGCCTTCAACTTGCGCCAGCGTCACCTGGTGATTGTTGAAAACAAGGGCGCGATTGCCAACCTGCCATACGACGCGATGGTGGAAGTGCCGGCTTACATCACCAGTAACGGGCCGGAGCCGGTGCGCATGGGCGCGGTGCCGCTGTTCCACCAGACGCTGCTAATGCAGCAGTTGGCTTCAGAGCAGTTGCTGGTGGAAGCGACGATGGAGGGGAGTTACGAGAAGGCATTGCAGGCCTTTACCCTTAACCGCACCGTGCCAACCATGCAGCATGCGAAGGCGATCCTCGATGAGATGATTACCGCCAACCAGGATTACTGGCCAGCGCTGCAAAAAGCCTGGGAAAACGGCAAAGCGGTGTAATTTTCCGAGGTGGCTCGCGACGCGAGAGATGGTAGCTTGTCGGGTAGTGAAAAAACGTTAACAATTCAGTTAACTGTTGATGACCCGGAGGCACCATGTCCACCTCTTTTTTTGTCGCGGCCGACTGGCTGATAGAGCACAGCGATGACCCTGAAATCCAGCTAATTGACGCCAGAATGGCGCCGGTTGGCCAGGAGCATCGCGATATGAAAGCGGAGTACCGCGCCGGACACCTGCCCGGTGCGGTCTTTTTTGATATTGAAGCCCTCTCCGATCACACCTCTCCCCTGCCCCATATGCTCTCTCGCCCGGAGACGTTTGCTGTCGCCATGCGCGAGTTAGGCGTCTGTCAGGATAAACACCTGGTGGTGTATGACGAAGGTAACCTCTTCTCCGCGCCGCGTGCCTGGTGGATGCTGCGCAAGGTTGGCGTTGAGAAGGTCTCCATTCTCGCTGGTGGTCTGGCGGGCTGGCAGCGTGATGCCCTGCCGTTACAGCAGGGCGATGTTGCGCTGCCGGAGTCTGATTTCACCGCCAATTTCGATCCTTCCGTAGTGAAAAAAGTGACCGATGTGCTGCTGGCGAGCCACGAAGGCACCGCGCAGCTGGTCGATGCCCGCCCGGCGCCGCGTTTCAGCGGCGAAGTGGATGAGCCGCGCCCTGGACTTAAGCGTGGCCATATTCCCGGCGCGCTGAATGTACCATGGGTCGATCTGGTGGCGGATGGTGAGCTGAAAACTACCGATGAACTGCTGCGCGTTTTCCAGCGCCAGGGCGTCGATCTGCATAAGCCGATTATCGCCAGCTGCGGCTCCGGCGTGACCGCCACAGTGGTGCTGCTGGCGCTGGAGACGCTCGGCGTCAATACGGCAACGCTCTATGACGGCTCGTGGAGTGAATGGGGCGCGCGCGACGATCTGCCTGTCGAAAGCGCGTAGATGGATAACCGACTTGCGCCTTTGCTGACGCGCGGGGAGTCACTCTCCCGCGCTGAATACCGCGTGCTGGCTCATCTTACGGAGCACCCGCTGCTGGTGGGCAACATTACCGTGCGCGCGCTGGCGCAGGCGACCTATGTTTCGACAGCGACGATTATTCGCCTCTGTCAGAAGCTGGGGTTTAGCGGTTTTAGCGAGTTTATCTGGCACTGCAAGCAGTTGCTGGCGGATACGCCGCACCTGGCGGAGCAGCACCATGACGGCGTCGGTGAGCTGCCCGCTCTGTTCCAGCAGTTTATGGTCAATTATCAGCACACCTTTCAGTGGGTGACCGAGGAGAAGCGGCGGCAGTTTGCCAGCCTGCTGCGCGAGCGGGAGAGCTTTTTTCTCTACGGCGCGGGGTTCTCCTATCTGTTTGCCGAGTACCTGACCAAAAAGTTACAGGTGCTGGGCAAGACGGCGTTTATCTCCGGCCCTGGCGACAGCCGCAATATCTTTCTCAGCAACGCCGCGCGTTATCAGGTGTTTATCGCCGTTTCGCGCAGCGGCGAGACCGAGCAGGTGCTGGATAAGGCGCGGATTGCGCGAACGGTGGGAATGACGGTGGTGGCCTTTACCCGCGCGTCGGCCAATTCGCTGGCGGCGCTAGCAGATGTCCATTTCGCTCTTTATGACGAGGCGGTGCATTTCGCCGCCGAAGCGGCGGGGATCACCTCGTTTGAGTCCAATCTGGTGCTGCTGATGGATCTGCTATTGCTGGAAGCGACGCAGGCCGGGTAGCTGTGCGGAAAAATGCCTGATGGCGCTGCGCTTATCAGGCCTACAAAGGCAGCCCATGCGATCCCTGGGCCGGATAAGGCGTTTACGCCGTCATCCGGCATAAACACGGCACCAAAAACGTAGGCCGGATAAGGCATTTATGCCGCCATCCGGCATTAACACGGCACCAAAAACGTAGGCCGGATAAGGCGTTTACGCCGCCATCCGGCATAAACACGGCACCGAAACCGTAGGCCGGATAAGGCGTTTACGCCGCCATCCGGCATTCACACGGCGCCGAAACCGTGAATTGCCCTCGGTAATATCACGCCGAATGTTTCGACAACTCCCGGCGTGCCCATGCGCTTTCCGCGTATTCATTGAGCGCGACGTAAAACTCCTCGATGGACAACTTCTCGCGCTGCTCGCCTTTCAACAGGCCGCCGGGCAGGCTCAGCACCACTTTGCGGTTTTTCGGCTCAAAGATGAAGTTGCGCACCAGCCGGCTGACAAGCAGCTTCGGCGGCTGATAGCCTTCGCGCCAGAAAAGATCGATAAATACCCAATCGTTAATGCTGCGAATGCCAATATTCTCGATCGCGTCGAGCATAAACGGCGCGCTGAGCTGATAGCTCTCAATCCCCTGCGCCGTCAACGTAAAGAGCGGCTGGCGCACGCGGGTGTACATCGTCCAGCTTGCCAGCGCAAAGAGCAGTGAACCAGCCACAAGGCCGAAGGTAATCATATCCATCGGACTGTTGGCCGAAGAGTTCCACTGAATGCTCAGCGTGAACACCATCACCGCGGCCGCCGCACAGAGCACCGTCAGCCCAACGAAGATCCACAAATTTTTCTTGCGCAGTGAGACCACCAGCGTATCGGTGGCGCGGGAAGCGAGATCCTTAAGCTCAGACTGATAAGCCTCGTAATGGGCGTCAACTTCGTTGGCCATGCCGGTAGTTAGCGCCTTAGAGAGCGCAGAGGCATCGCGAAACAGGCTGCGCATCCAGAGATAATCCGCCTCCTCGACCGGGCGAGAGGCTTGCGCCATCAGCATCTCGTCCAGCGGGACGTTTAGCTGTTCAATACGCGCACGGGTCGGCGGATGGCTGTCGGTCGGGTGTGCCAGCGCCTCTTCCAGTGATGCGGAGAGATCGAACCGGTCGCCGCTGCGCAGTTCAGTAAAGAGGCTGTGTACCAGATCGTCAGTCGCCAGTTTGCGCTGGAAGAACTGCTCCATCGGCCCCTGAAAACGCTCATTGAGGGCGGAGAAACGCAGCAGCGACGCGGCAAGCGCCATCGATGAACTGGTGCGTGCCCCGGCGGCATCCGCTGCAAGCTCACGCACGCGGCTCCAGCCACTCACCGTTTCGTGGAACTGGCGGAAAAACCACATGCCAAGATGGATGGTCGGGTTCAACGCCAGGCGCTCCAGCCAGCCGCTGCCGCCAACATCACGATAGAAGTAGTTGAGGCTGTTCTCCATCCCGGCGTAAAGCCCGGCAAAGTGCAGCGTATAGAGGGTGTCATTACCGGAGAAGTGCCCCAGTTCATGACCGATGACCGCTGCCACCTCCTCTTTATTCATAAACGCCGCATAGCTGAGCGGGAAGTAGAGGGTGTTGCCGGTGAGCCGTTCGCCCTTCTCGATTTGCACCGGGCTTGCGGTGACATAGAAGCCTTCGAACAGGCCCACCACAATATTATCCGGAACGATCGCCTGCCCGCGCTGTGCAAGCTCCCTGACCCAGCGCCAGAGTTCGGGCGCATCGTTTTCGCGCACGGCGGTGCCGTGCAACTCCATATCCTGCGGCTCAAACAGGGTGAAACATTTTTTCAGCAGGAAGAGGCTCTTCAACACCATAATCAGCAGGGAGCCAATCACCAGCAGGATGAAGAGCACCAGCTTGATGTTTAACGCGCTCGCTGGCCCCAGGGTGTAGAGCCAGCAGATTTCATACAAGAAGACCGCGATCAGCGCAAAACCGATGCAGGACATCACGGTGACCATGATAAAAGGCAGCAGTTTGCGGCAGAGGTTAAAGGCGACAATCAGGTGATCGGCAGAGATGCGTGCCCTGCGCACGCTGTAGAAACAGAGCGCCACCGCGCTGGTGCTGGCAAGCAGCGCCATTAGTGACAGAAAGATACCGGCTTTCGACAGAAAGTGGCGCAGCAGATCGGCCGCCGCGCTGTGCCCGACGGTGCCATATCGCGTGACCTGGTAGACATAGCCATCATCAATGCGAATGTTTTGCCAGCAGGCATAAACAAGCAGTAAGAGGGGCACGCCGAAGCAGTAGAGCAGAGTTTTTCTGTCCATAACCTTAACCGTAAAGAAACGTAAAAGCGCACCCTACCACAGGGATGGGCTGAATACATTCCCCACGAATTTAGGGGGGTAAGCGGTACGGGGCGTACCGCCTGAGACGTTAGATAATGCGGTTGGTTTTGAAATCGCGCAGGAAGCTGCCCCAGCGGCGCTCGTAGAAGGGCGTGATGTGCGCCAGCATAAAGTGGCTGATGCCCTTCTCGCCTTCGGCGACCTGGCAGATATCAACTGGCTCATCGCCCGGCAGCGTATCGGTCGCCACGCTGCCCGCGGCATGGATGATCTCTTCGATATCGCCTTCGGCTTCAATGCCAATTAACAGGTTTGCCTGCGCGTCGGCCTGCTCTTTAATGGAGCAGATAAAGGCGCGTTTGACGGTTTTAATGCTTTTGAACAGCGTGGTCAGGGAGTCGACCATCTGTGCGGGCGGCTCGGCAACTTCCGAGAGCAGCAGCGCGGTACCGCCTTCAAGCACCTCTTGCTGGCTGAGCGGGCTGCCCTCTTCACCAACCAGATGGCTGATTTCACGCGGGGTGAACTCTTTCCCGGTCGGAAGTTTAGCGTTAAGGAACAGGGTTTCGCCGAGCGTCATTTCAAACAGCGTGCGCGCGGGCATCACCACAAAGGCCTGCTCGTCGTCGATCGCCTGTTGCAGTGCTGCAAGGGAGGTGAAAAAGGGGATCACCGAGGTACCGTCATCTTTTTCCCAGTGCTGGATATCGAGCGCGCTCTCTTCCACCACCGCTTCGCCCTCTGCGGCATTGCCTGGCACCCAAACGGTAGAGTCGAGCAGCTTGCGGAAAAAGGCCGGACGGTAAGCGGGTTCGGTCGCCGCCTGCTCAAGCAGGGTTTCTAATTCGTTTTTCGTTTCGGACATAGGATCTCTGGTTCGTTTTCGTGCGTCATCGCGCCCGGGTTTTGCGCATTGCCGGATGGCGGCGTTGCCTTATCCGGCCTACGGGTTCAGTACCACTTTATTGCCGGATGGCGGCGAAACGCCTTATCCGGCCTACGTTTACGAGCGCAACCCGTGGCTTCGGTGCCGCTTTATTGCCGGATGGCGGCGAAAACGCCTTATCCGGCCTACGTTTTCGGGTGCAACGCGTTGCTACGGGGCGCTTTATTGCCGGATGGCGGCGTTGCCTTATCCGGCCTACGGGTCGCTTTTGTAGGCCTGATAAGCGCAGCGCCATCAGGCACACCGCTTACTCGGCGGTCAACAGATTGGCAACGGTGCGCACACCCAGCCCTGTCGCACCGGCGGCCCACTGCTCAACCGCCGATTTACGGTAGGTTGCCGAGCAGTCGATATGCAGCCAGCCCTGCTGATAGTTTTCCACAAAGTGCGAAAGGAAACCGGCGGCGGTGCTCGCCCCTGCCGGGAAGGCCGCGCTGGCGGTGTTGTTCAGCTCGGCAAAGTTGGACGGCAACTGGTGACGGTGGAACTCTGCCAGCGGCAGACGCCAGAACGGCTCGTTTTCCGCCGCTGCACTGTTAAGCAGGCGGCCCGCCAGCGCGTCATCGAAGCTGAACAGTGCATGGTAATCATTGCCCAGCGCGGTTTTCGCTGCACCGGTCAGCGTCGCGGCATCGATAATCAGCTGCGGTTTTTGCGCAGAGGCGTCAATCAGACCATCTGCCAGCACCAGACGCCCTTCCGCGTCGGTGTTCATCACCTCAACTTTTTTACCATTGCGGTAGTGAATAATATCGCCCAGCTTAAACGCACTGCCGCTGACCATATTGTCAGCGCAGCAGAGCCACAGCTTAACGCGCTTGTTCAGGCCACGGTTGATGGCAAACGCCAGCGCACCGGTCACCAGCGCCGCACCGCCCATATCGGATTTCATCGAATCCATAAACGCGCTCTGCTTCAGGCTGTAACCGCCGGTATCAAAGGTGATGCCTTTGCCCACCAGCGCGGCGTAGACCGGCGCATCCGGGTTACCGGTCGGGTTGTAATCAAGCGCCAGCAGCACTGGCGGACGCTCGGAGCCGCGCCCTACGGTATGCAGCCCCATGTAATTCTGCTCGCGCAGATCTTCGCCTTTGGTAATGCGGTAAGACACATTGTCGCCGCCAACACTGAAGAGCAGATCGACCGCACGCTGTGCCAGTTGCTCCGGCCCTAGCTCTTCCGCCGAGGCATTGATGGTGTCGCGCACCCAGTCGATCACCTTCAGGCGGCTATCCAGCTCTTTCTGCTGAGCTTCATCAAGCTGTGCCCACTCGACTTTACGCGTCCCTTTCGGCCCTTTATAGCCAGACCAGAACGCCCAGCTGCGATCCGCGTCCCACCCTTCGCCGCTCAAAGCGACATGTTTGATGCCGAGGCCATCGATTTTGCGCGCAGCGCGCTGGATAAGGCCGAGATCGTCTTTGCCGGTTAAGTGCAGTGCGATGCCGTCGTTGTTGATGCTGTAGGCTGCTTTTTCACCCCAGCGCGCGTCAGCGGGCTGCGTGGTGAGGGTGACTTTCATAGCTTCTGTCATTCTTTTTATCCTTTTCACAATCGCCGGAGGGCAGACGCCTTCTCCGGCCAACGGTTGTGTCCATAAAAACGGGCCACCCGAAGGCAGCCCGTTTGATGATTATGCTGCTTCGTCTAACCAGACTAGCAGAATCGCTTCAAGAATTTTTTCATTCGATGCAGCCGGATCGTCATCAAACTCTTCCAGCTCGCAGATCCACTGATGCATATCGGTGAAACGTACGGTGGTCGGGTCAACGTCCGGGCGGCTGTCATACAGCGCTTCGCCGATTTCACGGCTGTCGGTCCACTTCAGCCCCATCTTAGTGCTCCCGCGCGTGGTTGATGGTGTAACGCGGGATCTCGACCACCAGATCTTCATCGGTGATGCGTGCCTGGCAGCCTAAACGGCTCTCCGGCTCCAGACCCCAGGCTTTATCCAGCATGTCATCTTCGTCTTCGCTGCTTTCCGGCAGCGAGTCAAACCCTTCACGCACCACGCAGTGGCAGGTGGTGCAGGCGCAGGATTTTTCACAGGCGTGTTCAATCTCAATGCCGCCGCGCAGAGCGACATCCAGAATCGTTTCACCGCTCTTTGCTTCCAGAACTGCGCCATCCGGACAGAGGTCCTGATGAGGCAGAAAAACAATTTTAGGCATATTAAACCTCGTCGACGGAATGGCCTTTTAATGCGCTGCGTACGGACTGGTCCATACGACGCGCGGCGAATTCCTGGGTTTGTTTATCTACATTTTTAATGGCGTGTTCGATGGCGTCGGTATCATCGGTTTCGGCAACCGCGCGCAACTGTGCGACTGCCTCGTCGATCTCCGCCCGCTCTGCGGCGCTTAGCAGCGCGGCATCCGCGGCGATCGCGCTGGTGACACTCTCCAGCACGCGCGCGGCTTCCACTTTCTGCTCCGCCAGCATGCGCGCTTTCACGTCCTGCTCGGCGAAACTCATGGAGTCTTTAATCATGTCGGCGATTTCGCCGTCGGTCAGCCCGTACGAGGGTTTCACCTGGATGGAGGCTTCCACGCCGGTCGATTTTTCCATCGCCGTGACGCTCAGCAGGCCATCGGCATCCACCTGGAAGGTGACGCGAATATGCGCCCCGCCCGCCGGCATTGCCGGGATGCCGCGCAGAGAGAAACGCGCCAGCGAGCGGCAGTCGCTCACCAGTTCACGCTCGCCCTGCATCACGTGGATCGACATCGCGGTCTGCCCATCTTTGAAGGTGGTGAACTCCTGCGCGCGCGCCACCGGAATGGTGGTGTTACGCGGGATCACCTTCTCGACCAGGCCACCCATGGTCTCCAGCCCTAACGACAGCGGGATAACATCCAGCAGCAGCATTTCGCTGTCCGGCTTGTTGCCGACCAGAATATCAGCCTGAATGGCCGCGCCAATGGCGACCACTTTATCCGGGTCGATGGAGGTCAACGGCGTGCGGCCAAAAAATTCGCCCACGCGTTCGCGCACCAGCGGCACGCGGGTCGAACCGCCGACCATTACCACTTCCAGCACCTCGTCAGCGTCGACGCCCGCATCTTTCAGGGCGCGGCGGCAGGAGAGCAGCGTGCGTTTTACCAGCGGCGCGATTAATGCGTCGAACTGTTCACGGGTGATTTCACCCTGCCAGCCCGCCACATTGACCGCCACGCGGTCGGCATCGCTCAGGGCGATTTTGGCGGCAATCGCCGCATCCAGCAGTTCGCGCTGCTGGCGGGCGTCGCTGCGTTCGGAGATGCCCGCCTGCTCGCAGATAAAGTCCGCCAGCAGGTGGTCGAAATCGTCGCCGCCGAGAGCGGAATCGCCGCCGGTGGCCAGCACTTCAAACACCCCGCGGCTCAGGCGCAGGATCGAGATATCAAAGGTGCCGCCGCCGAGATCGTAGACGGCAATGACGCCCTCTTTACCGGAGTCGAGACCGTAGGCGATCGCCGCCGCCGTCGGTTCGTTCAGCAGGCGCAGCACGTGCAGGCCCGCCAGACGCGCGGCGTCTTTGGTGCCCTGGCGCTGAGCGTCATCGAAATAGGCAGGCACGGTGATCACTACGCCATCCAGCTCGCCAGCCAGCGATTCTTGCGCGCGGGCAGCAAGGGCTTTGAGGATATCGGCAGAGACGCGGATCGGGTTAACCAGACCGGCGCGGGTGACAATCATCGGCAGGCCGTTTTCGCTCGCCTGGAACTGCCACGGCAGGTGCGGATAACGCGCCTGGATATCAGCAAGGCTGCGGCCCATCAGGCGTTTTACCGAGCTGATGGTGTTGACCGAATCGAGCGCAGCGTTGTTGCGCGCATCAAAGCCAACCACGTGGCTTTCGGCCTGATAGTGGACGACAGAGGGGAGCAGATGGCGCCCGGCGCTGTCGGCCAGCGTTTCCGCCTGGCCGCTACGTACCGTCGCCACCAGCGAGTTGGTGGTCCCGAGGTCGATGCCTGCCGCCAGCCGACGCTGGTGCGGTGCGGCGCTCAGACCCGGTTCACTGATTTGTAATAAGGCCATGATGTGCTTCCAGAAATTTAAAAACCGAGCAGTTTTTCTTCGAGTTGTTCTGTTGAGCTGCGCAGTTTATCGAGAAAACGTAGTTTACGCACGGTATCCGCCGCCGTCTCCCACGCTTGTGCATCAAGTTGTTCAACCATCTGCTGGTGACGGGCGTCATACATGCCTTTGATGCGCGCCTGAAAAGCTTCCAGACGGGCGGCGTCTTCAGCCTGGGCAATCTCATCCAGCTCTTCGCGCAGCTCCAGCTGTTCCATCAGGAAAGCGGTGTCGCGCACAGTGTGCTGTTCCGAGGCCAGATCGAAGCCGTGCAGCGAGAGCAGATACTCTGCGCGCGTCAGCGGATTGCGCAGGGTTTGCCATGCCTGGTTGATGGTCGCGGAGTGCTGTACGGCAGCCAGTTGCTCAGACTGCGGCTGGCTGGCAAAGCGATCGGGGTGGAACTGCCGTTGCAGATCCTGGAAACGCGTGGCCAGCGCCTGGGTGTCGAGTGGGTACTGGGCCGGCAACCCAAAGAGGGTGAAGTAATCCATAACAATTCCGGGTATGCAATCGTAACAAACCCCACGCGCAGGCGACTGCGGTGGGGTCATCGTCAGAGGCGATTAGACGTGGAAGCTTTCGCCGCAACCGCACTCATCTTTCACGTTCGGGTTGGTGAACTTAAACCCTTCGTTGAGGCCTTCTTTTACGAAGTCCAGCTGAGTGCCGTCGAGGAACTGCAGGCTTTTGCCGTCAACCACTACCTTCACGCCTTTGTCTTCGAACACCGTATCTTCATCGTTCGGTGCGTCGACAAATTCCAGCACGTAAGCCATACCAGAACAACCGGAGGTTCTCACCCCCAGGCGCAGGCCAAACCCTTTACCACGGTTGGCCAGAAAGGCATTTACTCGCGCGGCGGCACTGTCGCTGAGGCTAATGGACATGACAACAACCTCCTGCCTTATTTCGCGTCTTGTTTACTTTTGTAATCCGCAATCGCGGCTTTAATCGCATCTTCTGCCAGGATAGAGCAGTGGATTTTAACCGGCGGCAGTTCCAGCTCTTCGGCGATATCGGTGTTCTTGATCGCCTGCGCTTCGTCCAGAGACTTGCCCTTCACCCACTCGGTGACCAGCGAGCTGGACGCGATGGCAGAGCCACAGCCGTAAGTTTTGAAACGCGCGTCTTCGATAATGCCTTTATCGTTAACTTTGATCTGCAGTTTCATTACGTCGCCACACGCCGGTGCGCCAACCATGCCGCTGCCGATGCTGTTGTCGCCGTTGTCGAACGAGCCAACGTTGCGCGGGTTTTCGTAGTGATCGATTACTTTTTCGCTATAAGCCATTTTTTATTCTCCTGTTTGCGCAACCTAAAATTAATGATGAGCCCATTCGATGGATTCGAGATCCACGCCCTGCTTGAACATCTCCCACAGCGGAGAGAGATCGCGCAGACGGCCGATGGATTTGCGAACCAGCTCGATGGTGTAGTCAATCTCTTCTTCAGTGGTGAAACGCCCTAAAGAGAAACGGATGGAGCTGTGCGCCAGTTCATCATTCATGCCCAACGCGCGCAGCACGTAGGACGGTTCCAGGCTTGCAGAGGTACAGGCTGAACCAGAAGAGACAGCCAGATCTTTCAGCGCCATGATCAGCGACTCGCCTTCAACGTAGTTAAAGCTGACGTTGAGGATGTTCGGTGCGCCGTGTTCGAGATCGCCGTTCAGATAGACTTCTTCGATATCGTTGATGCCGTTCCACAGACGGTTGCGCAGCACGCGCAGACGCGCCATTTCGCTCTCCATCTCTTCTTTCGCGATACGGTAAGCTTCGCCCATGCCTACGATCTGGTGAACAGGCAGAGTGCCGGAACGCATGCCGCGCTCGTGACCGCCGCCGTGCATCTGCGCTTCGATACGGATACGCGGTTTACGCTGTACGTAGAGTGCGCCGATACCTTTCGGGCCGTAGATTTTGTGACCGGAGAAGGACATCAGATCGACTTTCAGCTGGCTCAGATCGATCGGCAGTTTGCCGACGCTCTGGGTGGCGTCAACGTGGTAGATAATGCCGCGCGCACGGCACATTTCGCCGATAGCCGCGATATCCTGCACCACGCCGATTTCGTTATTCACGTGCATGATAGAGACGATGATGGTGTCGTCACGCATCGCCGCTTCGAGTTCTTTCAGATCGATAATGCCGTTGCGCTGCGGGGCGAGGTAAGTCACTTCAAACCCTTCGCGCTCGAGCTGGCGACAGGTGTCCAGCACGGCTTTGTGTTCGGTTTTGCTGGTGATGATGTGCTTGCCTTTTTTCTGGTAGAAATTGGCAGCGCCTTTAATCGCCAGGTTGTCGGATTCGGTTGCACCGGAGGTGAAGACGATTTCGCGCGGGTCAGCGCCAACCAGTTCAGCAATCTGGTTGCGGGCGATATCTACCGCCTCTTCAGCCTGCCAGCCGAAACGGTGCGAACGGGAAGCAGGGTTACCAAAGGTCCCGTCCAGGGTGAGAAACTGCATCATTTTCTCGGCAACACGCGGATCCACCGGCGTGGTTGCGGAGTAATCGAGATAGATCGGTAATTTCATTGCTCTTTAAACTCCGTACATCGCTCTAATGCAAGGAATCAGGCAACCGGCTGGATGTACGACCGTGTTAACAGGGCATCAGACGATGCCCTGGCCCGATTCTGAATTCAGTTTAATTATTATGCGCGCAGCTTAACGTCGATTGCGTCCTTGCCACGGGTGTTACGATGGGATTCGTTGCTGTGCTGACGGTCGGAGACGTCGAGGATTTCCTGATTATTCACCAGCTCACCGAGGGTGATGTTGTTCAGGAAACCGGTCAGGCGATCGCTCAGATCGCGCCACAGCGCGTGGGTCAGGCACTTATCGCCGCCCTGGCAGCCACCTTTACCCTGGCAACGGGTCGCATCGACAGATTCGTCAACGGCGCTAATCACTTCGCCGACGGCGATGCTGTTCGCATCTTTGCCCAGCAGATAACCACCGCCGGGACCACGTACGCTGGAAACCAGGCCATTTTTACGCAGGCGGGAAAAGAGCTGCTCCAGGTAGGAGAGGGAAATTCCCTGACGCTCGGAAATATCAGCCAACGGCACCGGGCCCGATTCGGAGTTGAGCGCAACGTCCAGCATTGCGGTCACGGCATAACGCCCTTTAGATGTCAGTCTCATGTCTTACAAGCCTCAAACTCGCCCCTGCCCGGGGTTTATTATTAAAATGTTAACGTTGCATAGCAGACGCAAGTCTGACATTCCTGACTAAAATGGTCAACTATTTAGTTGACTGTTTTAGTCAAGTATTCACCGCTTCGCTTAACCGCCCGCCAGGACAGGGTTTGTTGCCTGAATTACCCTTTTTGCTTCTGCTCAATTGACGCCAGAATGCCGCGCAGAATGTTCAATTCCTGGCTCTCCGGCCGGGCACGCGTGAAGAGGCGACGCAGTTTATTCATCACCTGGCCGGGGTGGCTTTCACGGATAAAACCGGTGGAGAGCAGCGTCTGCTCCAGGTGACCGTAGAAGCGCTCGAGATCGTCGACCAGCGGGTAAGGCGTCTCTTCCTGCTCTGCGGTCGGCGCATCGCTCTCCTGCTTAGCCAGCCACGCCATGCGCACTTCATAGGCGATCACCTGCACCGCCATCGCCAGGTTCAGCGAGCTGTACTCCGGGTTGGCGGCAATCGCCACGTGATAGTGGCACTTCTGCAACTCTTCATTGGTAAGACCGACGCGCTCGCGGCCAAACACCAGTGCTACCGGTGCATGTTCCGCTTCGGCAATACTTTTCAGACCGCATTCGCGCGGATCGAGCATTGGCCACGGCAGCGTGCGTGAACGTGCGCTGGTGCCAACCACCAGGCTACAACCGGCTAAGGCTTCATCTAAGGTGTCGACGATCTGTGCATTGCCAATCACATCGCTGGCACCTGCGGCCAACGCGATGGCTTGCGAGTCGGGTTTGACCAGCGGATTAACCAGCCAGAGATTGGTTAAGCCCATGGTTTTCATGGCACGGGCAACGGAGCCCATGTTGCCGGTATGGGAGGTTTCAACTAAGACAATACGAATATTTTGCAGCATAGGTTTTCTACGGCTAAAGAATATTGCCGGATACTATCATAAAGCTGAGACATAATTCGAATTGGCTGGTATGATACGCGCCGTTTTCCGTTCTTTAACATCCAGTGAGAGATATCGATGCATCCGATGCTGAATATCGCCGTGCGTGCTGCGCGCAAGGCGGGTAATTTAATTGCCAAAAACTACGAAACACCTGACACCGTAGAGACCAGCCAGAAAGGCAGCAATGATTTCGTGACCAACGTTGATAAAGCTGCTGAAGCGGTAATTATCGACACCATCCGCAAATCTTACCCGCAACACACCATCATCACCGAAGAGAGTGGCGAGCACGAAGGCACCGACCCGGATGTACAATGGGTTATCGATCCTCTGGATGGCACTACTAACTTCATCAAACGCCTGCCGCACTTCGCGGTATCTATCGCCGTTCGTATTAAAGGTCGCACTGAAGTTGCGGTCGTTTACGATCCGATGCGTAACGAACTCTTCACTGCAACTCGTGGCCAGGGCGCACAGCTCAACGGTTACCGCCTGCGCGGCAGCACCGCTCGCGATCTGGACGGCACCATTCTGGCGACCGGCTTCCCGTTCAAGGCGAAGCAGCACGCAACCACCTATATCAACATCATTGGCAAACTCTTTACCGAATGCGCGGACTTCCGCCGCACCGGTTCTGCCGCGCTGGATCTGGCCTATGTTGCCGCCGGTCGCGTTGATGGTTTCTTTGAAATTGGCCTGAAGCCGTGGGATTTCGCCGCAGGTGAACTGCTCGTTCGCGAAGCAGGCGGTCTGGTGTGCGATTTCACCGGCGGTCATAACTACATGCTGACCGGTAACCTCGTCGCCGGTAACCCGCGCGTGGTGAAAGCGATGCTGGCAAATATGCGTGAAGAGCTGAGCGACGCGCTGAAGCGTTAATCCTCTCGCTGGCCGGGTTTTGTGAATTGCCTGATAGCGCTACGCTTATCAGGCCTACAAAAGCAGGCCCATTAGCCCGGATAAGGCATTTTCGCCGCCATCCGGCAACACAAGCCGCACCCCGCCACACGTAGGCCGGATAAGGCGTTTTCGCCGCTATCCGGCAACAAATGCCGCACTTCGTATCCGTCCTCGATTAAAAGGGGCGTAATCCGCCGCCCGGCGGGAGCGCGCTCATCCACATCACCACCGCCGCACTCACCAGCACCACGCCACCCGCTAACGCTAATGTCGTCCAGCCAATCTGCCGCCACAGCACCGGCGCACGCTTACCGCTTAACTTCACCGCCAACTGGCGAAAACCATGTACCAGCAACGCCAGCCCGCTGATGGTCAGCGAGGTTCCGGCAGCCATCGCCAGCGCAGAGGCCACGCCCCAGGCGAAGACGCCAATCACTTTACTGAACAGCAACACCATAATGGCGCCGGAACAGGGTCGCATACCCATCGATAAGACAATCACCAGCCGTGCGCGCCAGTCGCCGCCGTTCTGCAACTGTGACTGCGTTGGCAGGTGCTGATGACCGCATCCGCAATTATCGTGATGAACATGATGCGGTGTGAACGCGCGAAACTTGGGCGCTTGTAGCAGCTGACGCAGGCGTTTCAGCGCGCGCCAGCAGAGCAGCAGCCCCAGCACGCCGACCAGCAGATAACTCCCCTTCTCCAGCCAGTAACCGCTAAGGTGCAACTGCCGGGCTGGCAGCGCCAGCAGGCTCAGCACCACAACCACCAGTAAAATCGCCACCAGCCCCTGTAGCAGAGAGGATGCCAGCGTCAGGCCAATAGCGGGTTTCAATTTTGAGGGATGGGTCGCAAGCCAGGTGGTGATCACCACTTTGCCATGCCCTGGCCCCAGCGCATGCAGCACGCCATAGACAAAGCTGAACAGCAGCAGCGTGCCGCCCGCTTTGGTCGGGTTTTCAGCCACCGCTTTCAGCAGCGTGCTCATCTGTATATTCACTTCACGCTGCCAGAGCGCGCTTCTCATCACCACCTGCGGCCACGCCTGCCAGAGCCAGAGTGCGCCGAGTACGGCAACCACCATAAACAGCAGCAGCGGCCACCACTGCAGTACGCGCCGTTTGCGCGCCATCTGTTGGCTGATTACTGACATAGCAGCGTCACCGTTTGAGCAAACTGTTTACCCAGTTCCATATCCTCCTCCGGGGCGTCGGTCTTATCCAGCGACTGCGCGTAACTCAGCACCTCTTCGCCGGGTTTCGGTGTATGTAGCGTCGTTTTACAGCTCGATTGCAGCGCCGCGGGCAGCGTGACATCGCTCTCTTTGTCGTAGCGCATATCCACGTAATAGGTGGGATCGAAGGTCGAGAAGGTGTATTTCTGCCCCTTCAGCGGCTGCGGCTCCGCCAGCGGCAGCACAAAGGTCAGCACCGCCTGGTGCGCCTCACGCGAGAGGCCATACTCGCTCGGGCGGTTGAGGAACTTCACCTTCTGCCCGTTATGCCACATTTCGGTGAAGTAGTGCTGGCCGAGCACGTTTGCCATCACCTCCGCCGCCAGCTTTTTCCAGATCTCCTCGCCAGGCTTTGCATTACCGGCGTCATAGAGCAGGTCTGCGGAGGTGATCTCATCCATCGTCCAGCGCATTTTCAGGCCGGTAAACTGACCGTTTTCGCTAACCAGTTGCGTCTTCATCACGATAAAGCTGTGCGGGTGCGCCATAAGAGAAAACGATAAAAGCGCGAGAAAAAGCCCCAATACCCACTGTTTAACTAATTGCATCTCTTCCTCACGTGAAAAATTCTGTGATGCTCCCCGGCATTCCTGGTCGAAAATGCGGCGGCTGCGCTGTCGCTCAAGATACCTTTAACTACGCTTATCAAATAGCCCTTTTTCCAACCCTAACTGGACCCTGACAGATGACCATGACGCTGACCCCACCATCTGTGCTCTCCAGCCCGCAGCGTCGCTGCCAGGTGCTACTGCTGCTTGCCCTGCCGGGACAAGGTATCACCATGAAAAACATCAGCGCCATTAATGGCGTGGATGATACCGTAGCCCTGCAGGATATCGCGGAGACGCAAAGCGAGATCCAACTTTACCACCGGCTTTCCATCGTTCCCTACGGTGATGGCGGTTACCGCATCGAAGGCACGCCGCTCGATCAGCGCCTGTGCCTGCTCCACTGGCTGCGCCGCGCCCTGCGCCTCTGCCCGGAATTTATTACTGAACACTTTACGCCCGCTTTAAAAACGGCGCTTAAACAGCAGGGCATTGCGCGCACACTCTATGACGATATTAATCTGCATGCGTTGATCAACCTCTGCTCGCGCCGCCTTAAACGCTCGTTTGAGTGTCGCGATCGCCAGTTTTTGGGTCTCTATTTGCAGTACTGCCTGTTGCAGCATCATAGCGGCCACTCGCCGGAATTTAACCCCGTTCAGCAAGCGTGGGCGCAGATGCGCGCCGAATATCTGGTGGCGCAGGATATTGTCCGCCACTGGCAGCGTCGCGTTGCCGCTACGGCTCATGAGAATGAGCACCTCTTTTTAACCCTGCTGTTTATGCTGGTGCGTACACCCGATCCCAGTCAGGACGATCATCAGCAGGATCACCGCCTGCGCCTGGCCATCAGCCAGATGATTGCCCACTTCCACCAGCTCTCCGGCATGCATTTCAGCGACGAGCAGGGGCTGACCAATCAGCTCTATATCCACCTTGCCCAGGCGCTGGATCGCAGTTTGTTTGGCATTGGTATCGATAACGCATTGCCGGCGGAGATTAATCAGCTCTACCCGCGCCTGATGCGCACCACGCGCACGGCGTTAGAGGGGCTGGAGACGGAGTATGAGCTGCGCTTTAGCGATGAGGAAGCGGGTCTGGTGGCGGTGATTTTCGGTGCCTGGCTGATGCAGGAGAGCGATCTGCATGAGAAGCAGCTGGTGCTGATTACCGGCGACGATAGCGCCAGAGAGCAGGAGATTGAGCAGCAGCTGCGCGAGTTAACGCTGCTGCCGCTCACCATTCGTTACTTGCCGCTGGAGAGCTTCCGCGAAGAGGGCGCGCCGAAAGATGTGACGCTTATCATCACCCCTTACACCACGCCGCTGCCGCTCTTCTCTGCACCGCTGATACACACCGACGGGCTGCTGAGCGACCAGCAGCAGGAGCATATTCGCATTATGCTTGAGGGCTCCCCTTCTGCGCGGCGACCGTTGGACGCAGGACCAGCGCTGGCAATGCCAGCAGTGCCATAATGAAAAACAGCCCCTGATGCAGGTGTTCGAAGAGGAAACCGGCGATCATCGTCATCAGGGCAATACTTCCGCCCATCGCCACAGCGGAGTAAACCGCCTGTAACCGGATCACCTCACTGCCCTGCCGGGCGGAGATGTAACGCATGGCCGCCAGGTGACACACCGTGAAGGTGCCGCAGTGCAGGATCTGCGCGACAACCAGCCACGGCAGCGCAATGGTCCAGCCCATCAGACTCCAGCGAACCAGCCCGCAAACCGCCGAGAGCAGCAGCAGATCGCGCGCGCTGAAGCGGCGGAACAGACGGTTGCTGAGCGTAAAAATCACCACTTCCGCCACCACGCCCAGTGACCACAAATAGCCCACCGTTGAGGCGGAGTAGCCCACCGACTGCCAGTAAATCGCGCTGAAGCCGTAATAGGCGGCGTGCGCGCCCTGTAACAATGAAACGCAGGCGAGAAAGCGCCAGTTCTGCACAATCAACGTGCGCCAGGCGGGCCAGCCTGCACCCTCCTGCTGGCGGTTTTCACCCTGTGGCATAATCGACGGGCGCAGCAGCATACCGAGCAGCATTGAGGCGGTTCCGATCGACAGCATCACCAGAATCGCCCGGTAGTCATAAAGGCTTACCAGTTTGCCGGTCAGCGCCGAGCCAATCACAAAGGCGATCGATCCCCACACCCTGACGCGGCCATAATCCATCGGAAACTGTTTCTGCCACGTGCCCGCCAGCGCATCTGTCAGCGGCACCAGCGGCGAGAAGAAGAGGTTAAAGCCGACAATCACCACCGCCAGCCAGGCGACATGGCTTCCGGCGTAAAAGGCCATCGCAAAGATAAGCGTAGCCAGCGCCAGCACGCGCAGGGCAGTGATTAATCGGGAGGGATCGCTTACGCGCGGGGCAATCAACAGGCTACCGAGAAAACGGGCAACGAGACCGGCGCCAAGCAGCATACCGATGATTTCCGGGGTTAACCCGACGCCTTTGAGCCAGACGCCCCAGAAGGGTAAGAAGATGCCGTAACTGAAAAAGTAGGTGAAATAAGCGAGCGCCAGCCAGCGCGTTGACTGCAGAACCATGATTTCCTCCTGAATCGAAGCGTTAGTCTGGCGGCAAACGCCAGGCGTGGCAAGCAACAATCAGGTAACAAATTTGCCTAAGCGCAGGTTTTGCAACATTAAAACGCGCCGGGCGGAATGCAGCACTGGCGAGCAGGCAAAAAAAAGCCCGCTTCACAGGAAGCGGGCTTGTTTAAGGTCGGAATCTTATGCGTAAACCGGGAAACGGGCGCAGATATCCAGCACTTTCTGTTTGGTGCGCTCGATTACCGCTTCGTCGTTGATGCTGTCCAGCACGTCACACATCCAGCCTGCCAGCTCTTTGACTTCCGCTTCTTTGAAGCCGCGACGGGTCACAGCCGGCGTACCGACGCGGATACCGGAGGTCACAAACGGGCTCTTCGGATCGTTCGGCACGCTGTTTTTGTTAACCGTAATGTTGGCACGGCCCAGCGCGGCGTCCGCTTCTTTACCGGTCAGGTTTTTATCAACCAGATCCAGCAGGAACAGGTGGTTATCGGTACCGCCGGAAACGACGTTGTAGCCGCGTGCAAGGAACACTTCCACCATCGCTTTGGCGTTTTTCGCAACCTGTTGCTGATAGGTTTTGAACTCCGGCTCCATCGCCTCTTTCAGCGCCACCGCTTTACCGGCGATAACGTGCATCAGCGGGCCGCCCTGGCCACCAGGGAAGACGGCAGAGTTCAGTTTTTTGTACAGCTCTTCGCTGCCGCCCTTCGCCAGGATCAGGCCGCCGCGCGGACCCGCCAGGGTTTTGTGGGTAGTAGTGGTAACAACGTGAGCATGCGGAACCGGGTTCGGGTAGACGCCTGCAGCAATCAGACCGGCAACGTGTGCCATATCGACAAACAGGTACGCGCCGATGCTGTCAGCGATTTCGCGCATTTTGGCCCAGTCAACCACGCCGGAGTAAGCAGAGAAGCCGCCGATGATCATTTTCGGCTTATGTTTTTGCGCCTGCTCATTGAGTTCGTTGTAATCAATGTGGCCCGTTTCATCGATGCCGTAAGGGACGATGTTGTAGAGTTTGCCGGAGAAGTTAACCGGGGAGCCGTGAGTCAGGTGGCCGCCGTGCGCCAGGTTCATACCGAGAACGGTATCGCCCGGCTCCAGCAGCGTGGTGTAGACGGCGAAGTTAGCCTGTGAGCCAGAGTGCGGCTGAACGTTGGCGTAATCGGCGCCAAACAGCTCTTTCGCGCGGTCAATCGCCAGCTGTTCAACGATATCGACATATTCACAGCCGCCGTAGTAACGCTTGCCCGGGTACCCCTCGGCATATTTGTTCGTCAGCTGAGATCCCTGCGCCTGCATAACGCGCGGGCTGGTGTAGTTTTCGGAGGCGATCAGTTCAATGTGCTCTTCCTGACGTACTTTCTCCTGCTCCATAGCCTGCCACAATTCGGCATCATAATCGGCAATGTTCATTTCACGCTTTAACATCCGCATCTCCTGACTCAGCTAACAAAACAACTCTCAATGAGGGCCCGAATTCGGGAACGGCTGACAGTATAACTGATTAAAATTCTGAGAACAGGTCTTGACAAAGGTTTTTGCGCAAACGATTGGCTGCCCGTCACACAAGGCTTTGAGCAATAACGGGCTTCGGTCGGGAAAGGGATTTCTTTTCAGCTTTGTGATGCAACTTCTTCATGTTAGATAACCCCTCTTTCATTGCGCCCTTTACAATCTTAGGCTGGCGGTTATAAGATGCATATAAAATACAACTTTAAAAATGCACGTTTAGAAGGAAGCCATCATGCTCGACGCTCAGACCATCGCCACCGTTAAATCCACCCTCCCGTTGCTCGCCGCTACCGGCCCGAAACTGACCGCTCACTTCTACGATCGGATGTTTCAGCACAACCCCGAGTTGAAAGAGATCTTCAACATGAGCAACCAGCGCAACGGCGATCAGCGTGAAGCGCTGTTCAATGCCATTGCCGCCTACGCTGCGAATATCGACAATCTCCCCGCCATGCTGCCAGCGGTGGAAAAAATCGCCCAGAAGCACACCAGCTTCCAGATCCAACCGCAGCAATATGACATCGTCGGCGAACATCTGCTGGCGACTATTGATGAGATGTTCCAGCCGGGGCAAGAGGTGCTGGACGCGTGGGGCAAAGCGTACGGCGTGCTGGCGGGTGTATTTATCAATCGTGAAGCGGAGATTTACCGCGAGCACGCCGATAAAAAGGGCGGCTGGGAGGGGACGCGCGCGTTCCGCCTGGTGGAGCGAGTGCCGCGCAGCGCGCTGATCACCAGTTTTGAGTTTGAGCCGGTCGACGGCCAGCCGATCGCCGATTACCGGCCGGGTCAGTACCTTGCCGTGTGGCTTAAGCCGGAAGGGTTTCCCCATCAGGAGATCCGCCAGTACTCTCTCACCCGCGAGCCGAACGGCAAAAGCTACCGAATTGCGGTGAAGCGTGAAGCGGGCGGCCAGGTCTCAAACTGGCTGCACGATAAAGCGAAGCCTGGCGATGTTGTTTATCTTGCCGCACCGGCCGGTGATTTCTTCCTCGATGTCAGCCCGCAAACGCCGGTATCGCTCATCTCCGCAGGCGTGGGTCAGACACCGATGCTGGCGATGCTGCACCATCTGACCTACAGACATCACCGCGCGCAGGTTAACTGGTTCCATGCGGCGGAAAACGGCGAGGTGCATGCCTTTACCGATGAGGTAAGCGAGCTGGGTGCCAACCTGCCGCACTTTTATCAACATGTCTGGTATCGCCAGCCAAACGCAGCGGATGAGCAGGCCGGGTTGTTTAACAGCACCGGGCTGATGGCGCTTACGGAGATGAAAGATCGAGTAAGTGAGGGGGAGATGCAGTTTTATCTCTGCGGGCCGGTGGCGTTTATGCAGTTTGCGGCTGAGCAGTTGGTGACGCTTGGCGTTGAGCGCGATCGCATTCACTATGAGTGCTTCGGCCCGCACAAGGTGCTGTAAGCAGGATGCCCTCACCGTGCGCGGTGAGGGCGAAAGATCAGATGGCGGCGTCGTCTTCTTCGCCGGTACGAATACGCACTACGCGCGCAACGTCAAAGACGAAGATTTTGCCGTCGCCGATTTTACCGGTCTGCGCGGTACGGATAATGGTATCGACGCAGGTATCGACAATGTCGTCGCCCACTACGATCTCAATCTTCACCTTCGGCAGAAAATCCACCATATACTCTGCGCCACGGTAGAGTTCGGTGTGGCCTTTCTGGCGACCAAAACCCTTCACTTCCGTTACCGTCATCCCGGTGATGCCGACTTCAGCCAGCGCTTCACGCACATCATCCAGTTTGAAAGGTTTAATAATCGCATCAATCTTTTTCATGGTCGTTCCTTACAAGCTCTTGCCAGTCTGCTGCATCGTAATCGGTTGCTCACAGTACCATAATCATTTCGCCTTTACTCTTTAAAGTCATTGGCATCCAGTTCATGGCGAGAGAGGAGTTTGTAAAACTCGGTGCGGTTGCGCCCCGCCATCCGCGCGGCGTGCGTCACGTTGCCTTTGGTGATTTGCAGCAGCTTGCGCAGGTAGTTGAGTTCAAACTGGTTACGCGCTTCAACAAAGGTCGGCAGCGCAGTGTTCTCCCCTTCCAGCGCCTGCTCGACCAGCGCATCGCTGATCACCGGCGACGAGGTAAGCGCCACACACTGCTCAATCACGTTCACCAGTTGGCGCACGTTACCGGGCCAACTGGCGGTCATTAACCGCTTCATCGCATCGGTGGAGAAGGCGCGCACAAACGGCTTATGGCGATCCGCAGACTGGCGCAGCAGGTGGTTGGCAAGCAGCGGAATATCTTCCGCGCGCTCCGCCAGCGCCGGGATCTTCAGGCTGACTACGTTCAGACGATAGTAGAGATCTTCACGAAACTCGCCGCGCGCCATCGCTTTTGGCAGATCGCGGTGCGTCGCTGAAATAATGCGCACATTGATATCGATATCGCGGTTGCTGCCGAGCGGGCGCACCTTGCGCTCCTGTAACACGCGCAGCAGTTTGACCTGTAACGGGATCGGCATATCGCCAATCTCATCAAGAAACAGCGTCCCGCCCTCTGCCGCCTGGAACAGCCCTTCCCGGCTGCTTACCGCGCCGGTAAAAGCCCCGCGCGCGTGACCGAAGAGTTCCGATTCCAGCAGCTGCTCCGGCAGCGCGCCGCAGTTGATGGCGATAAAGGCGTTTTTACTGCGCGGGCTGGCGTTGTGGATCGCCTGCGCCAGCACCTCTTTACCGGTGCCGCTCTGACCGTTAATCAGCACGCTGACGTCGGACTGCGCCACCATCCGCGCCTGTTCAAGCAGGCGCAACATCAGGGGGCTGCGGGTGACAATGGTTTCACGCCACTGATCGTCGCTGGCGGAGCCGCTGTGCTCCAGCGCATCATCAATGGCCTTATAGAGCGCGTCTTTATCCACCGGCTTGGTGAGAAAGCTGAAGACGCCCTGCTGCGTGGCGGCAACGGCATCGGGGATTGAGCCGTGCGCGGTGAGGATAATTACCGGCATGCCCGGCTGCAGGCGCTGGATCTCGGCGAAGAGTTGCATGCCATCCATCTCATCCATGCGCAGGTCGCTTATCACCAGATCGACCTTCTCACGCGCGAGAATGCGTAACCCCTCCTGCCCGCTTTCGGCGGTGACAATGCTGTAGCCTTCGCTGGTCAGGCGCAGCCCGAGCAGCTTCAGCAGGCCCGGATCGTCATCCACCAGCAGCAGATGCGCCGGTTTGCGATTGGTCATGGTTTCGCCTCCTGCTGATCGGTATCGCTTTTCGCCGGATGCGCGCTGTCCGGCATATCGGCAGGTGCCGGTTTGCGAATGGAGAGACGCCGTTCAATGTCGGTAAGGTTTTCCAGCTTGCGGGTGGTGGTATCAAGCTGTTCATGCAGGGATTGCTGCTGGGCACGCAGTTTGTCGAGCTCGCTGTCGGCGGACTGCTGCAATTTTGTGTAGCGGCTGCGCTCTTCGGCTAACTGCAACTGTGCTTTTTCGCCATCGCGCCAGAGCTCAAACAGCGGGCGCACCTGCGCCGGGATCGACGGGCTTAAGGCATCGAGACGATCGGTATAGTCACGGCGCTCAAGGGGTGAGATTTTGGCATTCGAGAGCAAAATACCGCGGCGCAATGTCGCCTGCCAGGTGTTATCGGACCATGCACGCGCTTCCGCACGCGCCGCTGCGGGCGATAAGCGCTGGGCGCAATCCATGCCGCGCAGCCAGAACAGCGGGTTGCTGTCGACACTCTGCCCCGACAGGGTCCAGATATCGTTGCAATCCGTTAATAAAAAGTCGGCCAGTTGGCGATCGGGAAGCTGCGGTTTTTTATTATCATGAATGGCGCTTGGCGGCGTTTGCGTCACGCAGCCTGCCAGCAGCAGGCAAGGAAGCGCACGCAGCCAGCCCGATTGCTGTGTCATCGCGTTGACCACGCGGGAAAAGAGATGCGACATACTCACCAGATTTATATTCATTGCGTTGATTTTTCCGGCGCGACAAGCGGTAGCTCAATACGGAAACAGACATCGTCCTTGCTGTCCGTCACCAGATGCAGTTCACCCTGCATTCTGCGGATACAGTCTCTGGCGATGCTCAACCCCAGCCCGCTGCCTTTCACCGCGCCTTTGCGTTGGTGGCTTCCCTGAAAGAAGGGCTCAAAAATCATCTCGCGCTCCGCCTCTGGGATTGGGGTGCCGGTATTCGCTACGTCAATGCGCAACCGTGCGCCGGTACTATAACTGTGGAGACGAATGGTACCGGATTCAGCCCCATAGTGCACCGCGTTGGAGTAAAGATTATCCAGCACGCTCATCAGCAGCATCGGCTCTGCCTGGCAGGTCGTCGCATCGAGAGCGATTTCGGTATGCATCATTTTAGCTCGCGCTGGCAGGCTGTGCGCGGAGAGCACCATCTCCACCAGCGGTGCCAACTCCACTGCTTCCAGCTCGACCGAACCGCCAGCCAGCTTGCGGTTGTAATCAAGCAGTTGCTCAATCAATTTTTGCAGGTTGCGGCTGCTGGCATCGAGGATCTCAACCACCTCTTTCTGCTCCGGCGAAAGCGGCCCGACCACCTGGTCGGCAAGCAGTTCGGTGCCTTCACGCATGCTGGCGAGCGGCGTTTTCAGTTCATGGGAGATATGGCGTAAAAACTGGTGGCGCTGCGACTCAAGCCACGCCAGCCGTTCGCTCAGCCAGATAATACGCTCGCCGACGTAGCGCAGCTCGCGTGGGCCGCTAAACACCACGCTTTGCGCCAGTGGCCGCCCCTCCCCCAGCCGGTTAATCATCCGCTCAATGCCTTTAACCGGGCCGATAATCATGCGGGTAAAGAGCAGCATCAGCGCCAGGCTGACTAAAAAGAGTACCAGCGCCTGCCAGCCGAAGAACTGACCGCGCTCGGCGATCTCCAGCTGGAGCTGCTGCCCGCGCGAGAAGACCACAGCACGGGTCGACTGCACCATCTCCGTATTCGCCGCCGCAAACGCCTCCAGCTGCGCAGAGGCGGCAGGTGACGGGCCGCTGTTGGCGCACTGCAACTGGGCGAGATCGTTCAGATCCTGGCGCAGCGCCTGGTAGAGTCTGTCATCGGGTAAAACACCGGCATGTGCCTCCAGCATCTCGCTGTAGCGCTTGCGCTGATTCTGGTAGACCCGCTCAAGGGTAGCGTCATCCAGCACGCAGTACTGGCGGTAGCTGCGCTCCATCTCCAGCGCGGCGTTGGTCATCGCTTCACTGCGGCGGGCGTCAATCAGCGTCGTGCGGTTGGTCAGCAGGGCCTGGGCACTGAGCGCATTGAGGCTCTGCCAGGCTTGCCAGGCTAACACCAGCAGCGGCAGTAAAATAAGCAGAAACGCCATCATAACCAGTTGGCGTAAGGAGCGGGGAAAAGCGGGCCAGCGTTTCAAGGCAGTACTCTCGCAGGATAAGGTACAGAGATGCTAGCTGAGTGACGGGGTAAAGAACAACAAAGCCGGGCAAAAGCCCGGCTTTGTTATGTAATTAGGCGGTGCCTAACTCGACGTTTCGCCCGAGGTCTGATAAAGCTACGCAATTATCAGCAGGTGGACGGCAGGCACCTTTAAGTGCGTCATTCGAAGGTTTATGTAGCGCGTCCCGAAGGGGCTGACATAAGAGGGTGAATGAGCCACTGGCTATAATTATGCACGTATTATGCCAGGTTGCCACATATTATTTTAATCCATTGATTATCATCATATTTATTATTATTTTCGGCTTTTGTGAAGTGCGCAACATTTCATCGCTCTGTCGCTATTTAGCAACACTCCATCAGCCCATAAATTATCACCATTAAAATCAAACAGATAAATGTCTCCTTTTAGAGACAGTGATAATCCTCTGATGTCGGGAAAAGCCGACACTTTTAGCGCCTGATCAAAAAAGCCCCCTTCCCGGTTAAGGAAGAGGGCCTGTTTTACTGCCGCGTCGGCTTAGCCGAGCTGCTTGCGCGCGTTGCGGAAGATACGCATCCACGGGCTGTCTTCGCCCCAGTTTTCCGGGTGCCAGGAGTTGGCAACGGTACGGAAAACACGCTCCGGGTGCGGCATCATAATGGTGACGCGCCCGCTTTCGCTGGTCACCGCGGTGATACCGTTCGGCGAGCCGTTCGGGTTTGCCGGGTAGCGCTCAGTGACGCTGCCGCTGTTATCGACATAGCGCAGCGCCACCAGCCCTTTACTTTCGAGCTGTGCCAGATGGGCAGCATCACGTACTTCGACACGCCCTTCACCGTGCGATACGGCGATAGGCATATGCGAACCGACCATGCCATTGAGCAGCAGTGACGGGCTTTGCGTTACTTCCACCAGGCTGAAACGCGCCTCGAAGCGATCGGAGTGGTTACGCACAAAGCGCGGCCACAGTTCGCTGCCCGGAATCAGCTCACGCAGGTTCGACATCATCTGGCAGCCGTTACAGACACCCAGCGCCAGGGTTTGCGGACGGTGGAAGAAGGTTTCGAACTCGTCGCGTACGCGCTCATTAAAGAGGATCGATTTCGCCCAGCCTTCGCCCGCGCCCAGCACGTCGCCATAAGAGAAGCCGCCGCAGGCGACCAGCGCGTGGACATTCTCCAGCCCGCTGCGCCCGGCCAGCAGATCGCTCATGTGGACATCAACTGCGTCAAACCCGGCGCGGTGGAACGCCGCCGCCATCTCAACGTGGGAGTTGACGCCCTGCTCACGCAGCACGGCCACTTTCGGCCGCGCGCCGGTGGTAATAAACGGTGCCGCGATATCGTCGTTGATATCAAACGTCAGTTTGACGTTGAGGCCCGGATCGTTGTCGTTGGCTTTCGCCTCGTGCTCCTGATCCGCGCACTCCGGGTTATCGCGCAGGCGCTGCATCTGCCAGGTGGTTTCCGCCCACCACATACGCAGCGTGGTGCGGCTTTCGCTGAACACCGGCTGACCGTCCGCTTCAATCACAAAGCGATTGCCTTCGACCGCGCGACCAAGATAGTGCACAACGTCGCTTAAACCGTAGGCCGCCAGCACGCTCTCAACCGCCTCGCGGTCGGCTGCGCGCACCTGAATCACCGCGCCCAGCTCTTCATTAAACAGCGCCGCCAGACGATCGTTGCCCAGCGCGGCGATATCGACATTCACGCCGCAGTGGCCGGTAAAGGCCATCTCTGCCAGCGTCACCAGCAGGCCGCCGTCGGAGCGGTCGTGGTAGGCCAGCAGTTTTCTCTCTGCCACCAGTGCCTGAATCGCGTCATAGAAGCCTTTCAGCTGTTCGACGTTACGCACATCCGCAGGTTTGTCGCCCAACTGGCGGTAGACCTGCGCCAGCGCCGTTGCGCCAAGCGCGTTGCTGCCCTTGCCGAGATCGATTAACAGCAGGGCGTTGTCGTCGGTTGAAAGCTGCGGCGTCACGGTGTGGCGCACATCTTCAACGCGGGCAAAGGCGGTGATCACCAGCGACAGCGGCGACGTCATTTCGCGCTGCTCGCTCCCCTCCTGCCAGCGGGTCTTCATCGACATCGAGTCTTTACCCACCGGAATAGTCAGACCGAGCGCCGGACACAGCTCTTCGCCCACCGCTTTCACCGCCGCATAGAGACCGGCGTCTTCACCCGGGTGACCAGCAGCGGCCATCCAGTTGGCGGAGAGTTTGATGCGTTTAATATCGCCGATGTGCGTCGCCGCGATGTTGGTCAGCGCTTCGCCGACCGCCAGCCGCGCCGAGGCGGCAAAGTCGAGCAGCGCCACCGGAGCGCGTTCACCGAGCGCCATCGCTTCACCGTAGTAGCTGTCCAGGCTGGCGGTGGTCACCGCGCAGTTGGCAACCGGGATCTGCCACGGGCCGACCATCTGATCGCGCGCCACCATGCCGGTGACCGTACGGTCGCCGATGGTGACAAGAAAAGTTTTCTCCGCCACGGTCGGCAGGTGCAGCACGCGGTTTACCGCGTCAGCCACGGTAATACCGTGAGTGTTGAAGCTGTCACCGGTCGCCTGGCGCGTCGCCACATCGCGCGTCATCTTCGGCGTCTTGCCAAGCAGCACATCCAGCGGCATATCGATTGGCTGGTTGTCGAAGTGGCTGTCGTTCAGCGTTAAGTGCTGCTCTTCGGTCGCGTCGCCAATCACCGCGTAGGGTGCGCGCTCGCGGCGGCAGAGTTCGTCGAACAGCGGCAGTTGATCCGCCGCCACCGCCAGCACATAGCGCTCCTGGGATTCGTTACACCAGATCTCCAGCGGGCTCATGCCCGGTTCGTCGCTCAGAATATCGCGCAGCTCAAAGCGACCGCCGCGACCGCCATCGCTCACCAGCTCCGGCATGGCGTTTGAGAGACCGCCCGCGCCGACATCGTGAATAAAGAGGATCGGATTGGCTTCGCCCAGCTGCCAGCAGCGGTCAATCACCTCCTGGCAACGACGCTCCATCTCCGGGTTATCGCGCTGCACCGAGGCGAAGTCGAGATCGGCATCGGACTGACCGGATGCCATTGACGAGGCTGCACCGCCGCCCAGCCCGATATTCATTGCCGGGCCGCCGAGTACGATCAGCTTGGCACCAACCACGATCTCGCCCTTTTGCACATGATCTTCACGGATGTTGCCGATCCCGCCAGCCAGCATGATCGGCTTGTGGTAGCCGCGCAGCTCTTCGCCGTTGTGGCTGTTGACCTTCTCTTCATAGGTACGGAAGTAGCCATTCAGCGCCGGACGACCAAATTCGTTGTTGAATGCCGCGCCGCCCAGCGGGCCGTCGGTCATGATATCGAGCGCGGTAACGATGCGCTCCGGCTTGCCGAAATCCTCTTCCCACGGCTGCTCGAAGCCGGGAATACGCAGGTTGGAGACGGAAAAGCCGACCAGGCCCGCTTTCGGCTTCGCGCCGCGCCCGGTCGCGCCCTCATCGCGGATCTCGCCGCCGGAGCCGGTTGCCGCGCCCGGCCATGGTGAAATGGCGGTCGGGTGGTTGTGCGTCTCCACCTTCATCAAAATATGGGTCGGCTCCTGATGGAAATCGTAGCGACCTTCAGCGCGATCGGCATAAAAACGACCAACCGCGGAACCTTCCATCACTGCCGCGTTATCTTTGTAGGCAGAGAGCACAAAGTCCGGCGTTTTCTCGAAGGTGTTTTTAATCATTTTGAACAGCGACTTCGGCTGCGGCTGCCCGTCAATCACCCAGTCGGCGTTGAAGATTTTGTGACGGCAGTGCTCCGAGTTCGCCTGGGCGAACATATAGAGTTCGATATCGTTCGGGTTGCGCCCCAGGCGCGTAAAGGCGTCGTGCAGGTAATCGATCTCATCTTCCGCCAGCGCCAGCCCGAGACGCAGGTTGGCATCGATCAGCGCCTGACGGCCTTCGCCCAGCAGATCCACGCTCTGTACCGGCGCGGGCTGGTGGTGTTCAAACAGGCGCGCGGCGTCCGCTTCAGCGTTAAATACGCTCTCCATCATGCGGTCATGCAGCTGCGCAGCCACCTCTTGCCACTGGGCGTCGGTCAGGCTGGCGGCTTCAACGTAGTACGCCACGCCGCGCTCAAGGCGGTTGATCTTTTCCAGACCGCAGTTGTGGGCGATGTCGGTAGCTTTGGATGACCAGGGAGAGATGGTGCCGGGACGAGGAGTGACGAGCAGTAATTTTCCGGTTGGGGTGTGGCTGCTAAGGCTTGGGCCATATTTCAGCAGGCGCTGGAGCCGGGCGTACTCTTCTTCGGTGAGCGCCGCGTTGAGGTCGGCAAAGTGAGTATATTCGGCATAAATATTGCTCACCGGCAGGTTGGTGGCCTGAAACCGCGCCAGCAGTTTGTTAATACGGAATGCGGACAGGGCAGGCGAACCACGCAGAATTTCCATCATAAGTCTCTCGTCTTCGATTACGAAGCGTCGGGGACGCTTAAAGTGTGCACCAGGGAAAACGGGCGTCATTATAGAGAATCCTGACGCGCGACGAAACCGTTTGCGTGGAAATAAAAAACGGCGGCGATTTTTAGCAATAGCTGTGGCCGAATGCTGTAATTTGTTGCCAACTGCCGTTTAGTTACGCAGAATGCCGCTAAATCAGCAGCAATCCCCTTGCTGTGATTGCGAAAACCTTTTGAGGCAAAGTACGGCGCAGAGAATTAACTCCTTGAAAAGATTTCAGATTAATTATCTGCTCATCGGCATTGTCACCCTGCTGCTGGCAGCGGCGCTGTGGCCATCAGTCCCCTGGTTTGGCAAAGCCGATAACCGCATCGCGGCTATCCAGGCGCGCGGGGAGCTGCGCGTCAGTACCATTTCGACGCCGCTTACTTACACCTCTATCAACGGCAAAAACTACGGCCTCGATTACGAACTGGCGCAACAGTTTGCCGACTACCTCGGCGTGAAGCTTAAAATCACCGTGCGCCAGAACATCAGCCAGCTGTTTGACGACCTCGATCACGACAACGCCGATATGCTCGCCGCCGGGCTGGTCTATAACAATGAGCGCGTCAAAAGCTACCAGACCGGGCCGGTCTACTACTCCGTTTCTCAACAACTTGTCTATCGCGTCGGCAGCTATCGCCCACGTACGCTGGCGGAAGTGAATCAGAGCCAGTTGACCATTGCGCCTGGACATGTCGCGCTGGACGATCTGCGCGAGATAAAAGAGAAGAAGTACCCCAATCTCAGCTGGAAGGTGGATGAAAAACTCGGCACTACCTCCCTGCTTCAGCAAGTGGTCGACGGCAAACTGAGTTATACCGTCGCCGATTCGGTGGCGATCAGCCTCTTCCAGCGCGTTCACCCGGAGCTGGCGGTGGCGCTCGATATCTCTGATGAACAACCCGTCACCTGGTTTAGCAAGCGCGACGACGACAATACGCTCTCGGCGGCGATGCTCGACTTCTTCAACACCATTAATGGCGAGGGGATCCTCGCGAGGCTCGAAGAGAAGTATCTCGGGCATGGCGATGGCTTTGATTATGTTGATACCCGCGCCTTTTTACGCGCCGTTGATAGCGTGCTGCCAGAGTTGCAGCCGCTATTTGAGAAGTATGCGCAGCAGATCGACTGGAAGCTGTTAGCGGCAATTTCCTATCAGGAGTCCCACTGGGACACGCAGGCCACCTCGCCGACGGGCGTACGCGGGTTGATGATGTTGACCCGCAATACGGCGCAGAGCCTCGGGCTGAGCGACAGAACCGATGCCGAGCAGAGCATCAGCGGCGGCGCGCGCTACTTGCAGGATATGATGAGCAAAGTGCCGGATAGCGTGCCGCAGGATGAGAAGATCTGGTATGCGCTGGCGGCCTACAACATGGGCTATGCGCATATGCTTGATGCCCGCGCGCTGACGGTGAAGACCAAAGGTAATCCGGATAGCTGGGCCGATGTGAAACAGCGCCTGCCGCTGTTAAGCCAGAAGGCCTACTACAGCAAATTACGCTACGGCTATGCCCGCGGGTATCAGGCGTATGCCTACGTGGAGAATATCCGCAAATATGAGATTAGCCTGGTGGGTTATCTGCTGGAGAAAGAGAAGGCGCTCGCCACAACGCTCAAGCTGGCGCAGAGCTACCCGGCGGTGTCGAGCGCCGAGCTTGATCAGCCGACCTATGGCGTGTTGCCCTTCAGCGCGCTGACCGTCGACGAGGCGTTTGGTCACCATTCGGTTTTACCGCAGGATACGCTGCAACTGAAAGTGAACCGCTGATTAAGTTGCCGGATGGCGCTGCGCTTATCCGGCCTACAAAACCCCGACCCACTGTAACCGCTCCCGTAGGCCTGATAAGGCGAAGCCCCCATCAGGCACCGCCCGCCGGATGGCGCTGCGCTTATCCGGCCTACAAAACCAGGCGCACTACCCCGTAGGCCTGATAAGGCGAAGCCGCCATCAGGCACTGCTCGCCGGATGGCGCTGCGCTTATCCGGCCTACAAAACCCCGACCAACTGTAACCACTTCTGTAGGCCTGATAAGGCGAAGCCGCCATCAGGCATTGCTCGCCGGATGGCGCTGCGCTTATCCGGCCTACAAAACCAGGCGCACTACCCCGTAGGCCTGATAAGGCGAAGCCGCCATCAGGCACCGCCCACCTGATGGCGCTGTGCTTATCCGGCCGACAAAACCCCGAGCAACTGTAACCACTTCTGTAGGCCTGATAAGGCGAAGCCGCCATCAGGCACTGCCCGCCGGATGGCGCTGCGCTTATCCGGCCTACAAAACCCCGACCAACTGTAACCGCTCCCGTAGGCCTGATAAGGCGGAGCCGCTATCAGGCGTTGCCGGTTTTCAGGGCTTTCTTCTCCAGCCGACGCTGGCGGAAGAAATCGCTTAACATCGCGGCGCACTCATCGCGCAGCACGCCTTCGGTAAACTCGATCCGGTGATTCATACCCGGATGATGGAGCACATCCATCAACGACCCTGCCGCGCCGGTTTTCGCATCCCGCGCGCCAAACACCAGTTGCCCGATGCGGCTATGTACCATTGCGCCCGCGCACATCACGCAGGGCTCCAGCGTGACATAGAGCGTAGTGTCGATCAGCCGGTAGTTTTGCAGCACCAGCCCGCCCTGGCGCAGCGCCATAATCTCCGCGTGCGCGGTGGGATCGTGACGGCCAATCGGGCGGTTCCACCCTTCGCCAATCACCTGGTTGTTATGCACCAGCACTGCGCCCACGGGCACTTCGCCCTCTTCCCAGGCGCGCTTCGCCAGCGTCAGCGCATAACGCATCCAGTGTTCGTGAGTCAGTTCGGGATTGGACAAAGGTATAAACTCCAGTAATTCAGGCGGGGCGCATTATACACACCCCTAATACGTTCGACACTACTCAAGCTGTTGCAGTTCGCCACGCCGCGTAACGCGCCAGCGGTGCTGGCAGAAGTAGAGCAACGGGTTGTCCTGTTTACTGTCGCTGTAGCCGCTGTAGAGACGCAGCGGCGTACCGATTTTGCGCTCTAATTGCGCCACTTTCTCATGCCCGAGGCAGCGCAGAGTCAACACCCAACCGCCGTAGCCGCGGGTCATCTGGCTGGCGATGACATTGACGCGCGGCAGCCAGGGCGTGTCGAAATAGACCTGCTCAACCAGCGACTGCGGCGACCCGGTGATGAGCCAGATATCCGCATCCGAGGCGGCCAGATAGTTGGTTAACCGCGTCTGCACCACCGGAAAAGCCGTGACGTGCCCGCGGAACCAGTCGGCGAATTTCTGCTGCAGGGCGTTGAGATGGCGCTCGCTGTGACCAAAGGTGCAGCCCCATAACAGCAGGCTCATCGGCCAGCGCGCGGCGCGGCCCTTTATTAAAAGCCCGGCACCAATCACCGGTAACAGCGGCAGCACAAGCAGCGCATTGAGCGGATGATGTCGCAGCAGATAACGCAAAAAGGTGCCGAACATATCCTGCTGATGTAATGTTCCATCAAGGTCAAAAAATACAACGCGGCGTTCACTGGTAGCCAAAAGATATTCCTCTGTGGGTTAACGCTCCATCGCCGGGACGCTCCGTTTGGCGATTACACTACAACTAGCCTAACAGATAGATCCTCACTTTTCCGGTAACAGCCTGTTATCAATACCTGCAATAATACGCGCCACACGTTTTCTCCCCTACTTAATACAGGTGACAATGACTCCAGCACCCCGCACAACGCCGCGACGCGCCTTACAGATCCCAGCCTTTCGCTACCTCTTTTCCGCCCGCCTGCTTACCGTGCTGGGCAACGGCATCGCGCCGATCGCGCTGGCTTTCGCGGTGCTCGATATTGGCGGCTCGGCGGCCGATCTTGGCCTTGTGGTGGCGGCACGCTCGCTGTTTAACGTCGCGTTTTTATTGATTGGCGGCGTGCTGGCGGATCGCTACTCCCGCAGCCGCGTGATGGTGCTCTCCTCTCTTGTCGCCGCCCTCTCGCAGGGTGCGGTCGCCTGGCTGGTGCTTGATGGCTCAGCCAGCGTCATGTTGCTCGCCCTGCTTGGCACGCTGAATGGCGCGGCGGCGGGCATTGCCCTTCCCGCCTCCTCGGCGCTGGTACCGCAAACCGTGCCCGTTCACCTGCGCCGCGAAGCGAACGCGCTGCTACAGCTTGGAATTTACAGCGGAACGGTCATCGGCGCCTCGCTCGGCGGGATCCTGACCAGCGCAGTCGGCCCCGGCTGGGGGCTGGCCATTGATGCGCTCGGCTTTGCCGCCTCGGCACCGCTCTATTACGCGATTCGCGTCGGTACCATTAAGGCCGCAGAGGCGACCAGCAATATCCTGCAGGATCTGCGCGACGGCTGGAAAGAGTTCGCCAGCCGTCCCTGGGTCTGGTCGGTGGTGGTGCAGTTCACCCTGATTAACGCCGCTTTCAGCGGAATTGTGATGGTGCTCGGCCCGGTGATTGCCGACAGCGCTTTTGGGCGAACCCAGTGGGGGCTGATTATCGCCGCACAGAGCGTGGGCCTAATTGTCGGCTCGTTCCTGGCGCTGCGCTGGCGGCCTAAACGCGATCTCTTTATCGGCGTGGTGCTGATGGCGTTCTGCGCCGTGCCTACCTGGCTGCTCGGCCAGGCGGCACCGGCACACTGGCTGATGGCAGCATTCTTTTGCGCCGGGATCGTCTTCGGCCTTTTCGGCGTGGCGTGGGCGCAGTCGCTGCAAACGCACATCCCGGCGGAGAAGCTGGCGCGGGTCTACGCCTGGGATGCGATGGGATCGTTTATTGCCATTCCGGTGGGCGAACTGGCAGCCGGGCCGCTGGCGATGCATTTTGGCAGCGAAACGGTGTTAACCACCTCGGCGCTGGTAGTGATCCTGGCCTGTATCGGCGCGGGTCTGGTGCCCGCAATCCGCCGTCTTGAGAGCGCGCCACAGGTGAAAGCGAGTGGCTCTGGCCTCTCCAGTTGATCGCTATCAAACCCCGCACGGAGAAACTTTGTGCTGCCAGAATTTTTAATTCATAATCACCGCCCATGGATGGAATAGTTAATTCATCCGCGTAATACACCAGGCAGTGAGTTACGTGAACACCCCGGAGATCGTATGAACTGTTTGATCCGCATTCGCCAGCGCTATCCCGGCCTTGCACAGAGTGATAAAAAGCTGGCGGAATTTCTGCTCGAAAACCCCGATCGCGCCCGCCATTTAAGCTCGCAGCAGCTGGCAGCGGAAGCGGGTGTCAGCCAGTCGAGCGTGGTGAAATTCGCGCAGAAGATGGAGTTCAAAGGCTTCCCGGCAATGAAGCTGGCGATCAGCGAAGCGCTGGCCAGCAACCCCAACCCCTACTCCGTACCGGTGCATAATAAAATTCGCGGCGATGACGCCCTGCGCGTGGTCGGCGAGAAGCTGATTAAAGAGTATCAGAGCGCGATGCACGCCTCGCTGGATGTGAATAGCGAAGAGAAGCTGCTGGAGAGCGTGCGCCTGCTGCGCGAATCGCGGCGCATCGTGCTGACCGGTATCGGCGCGTCGGGCCTGGTGGCGCGCAATTTTGGCTGGAAGCTGATGAAGATTGGCCTGAACGCCATTGTCGAACAGGATATGCACGCGCTGCTGGCGGCGGTGCAGGCGCTGGAGCCTGGCGATCTGCTGCTGCCAGTCTCCTACTCGGGTGAACGGCGTGAGATCAATCTGGCGGCTGACGAAGCGTTACGCGTCGGAGCAAAGATCCTCGCGATCACCGGTTTTACCCCCAATGCATTACAGCAGCGCGCGACCCATTCGCTCTACACCATTGCGGAAGAGCAGGCAACGCGCAGCGCGGCGATCTCCTCCACCAGCGCCCAGATGATGCTGACGGATCTGCTCTTCATGGCGCTGGTTCAGCAGGATCTGGAGCATGCCCCGGAGCGTATTCGCCACAGCGAGGAGCTGGTAAAAAAACTGGTTTGAGCAGGCAATCATCGTATAATGCCCGCCCTGTTTGTGTTGTTTCTGAGAATTTCCTGATGGCGCTGTTAATTACCAAAAAATGCATCAACTGCGATATGTGCGAGCCGGAGTGCCCGAATGAGGCGATTTCGCTCGGCGAGAGCATTTATGAGATTAACAGCGACCGCTGCACCGAGTGCGTGGGCCATTACGATACGCCGACCTGCCAGAAAGTGTGCCCGATCCCCAATACCATCCTGAAAGATCCGGCACATCAAGAGAGCGAAGAGCAGCTGTGGGATAAATTCGTGCTGCTGCACCACTCTGACAAAATCTAGCTCTCGATAATCACCGTTGCACAAGCGTAGTGGCGTTCATCCGCCAGCGTGACGTGCACAGAACGCACGCCCATCCGCTCTGCCAGCTGCTCAGCTTCACCCCACAGGCGCAGGCTCGGCTTTCCCAGTTCATCGTTAAAGACTTCGAATTGATTGAATGCGAGGCCGTTGCGAATGCCGGTGCCGAGCGCCTTTGCCGCCGCCTCTTTCACCGCAAAGCGTTTGGCGAGAAAGCGCACCGGCTGCTGGTGCGCCTCGTAGAGTGCCCATTCATTAGGGCTGAGCACGCGCTTCGCCAGCCGATCGCCGCTGCGGGCGACCACCGCTTCAATACGTGCGATCTCAACGATATCGGTGCCCAGTCCTAAGATAGCCATTATGCGCGCGCTTCCAGCATCAAACGTTTCATCTCCGCCACCGCCTCTTTCAAGCCACTCATCACCGCACGGCCAATAATTGCGTGACCAATATTCAGCTCATGCATCTCTGGCAGCGCGGCGATCGCTTTAACATTGTGGTAAGTCAGACCGTGACCGGCATTGACTTTCAGCCCGAGGCTGGCGGCATAGGTCGCGGCATTGGCGATGCGCTCCAGCTCTTTCGCCTGCGCGGCCTCGTTTTCAGCATCGGCATAACAGCCGGTGTGGATTTCAATATAGGGTGCGCCCACTTCCGCCGCGGCCTGGATCTGCGCGTTATCGGCATCGATAAACAGCGATACCAGAATACCCGCTTGTGCCAGGCGCTGGCAGGCATCGCGCATTTTGTCGCGCTGTCCGGCCACGTCCAGCCCGCCTTCGGTGGTCACTTCCTGGCGCTTTTCCGGCACCAGGCAGCAGAAGTGCGGCTTCGTTTCGCAGGCGATCGCCAGCATCTCGTCGGTAACAGCCATTTCAAGGTTCATGCGCGTGTGCAGCGTCTGGCGCAGGATACGCACATCTCTGTCGGTAATATGGCGACGATCTTCACGCAGATGGACGGTAATACCATCGGCACCTGCCTGCTCGGCGATAAACGCCGCCTGCACCGGATCCGGGTAAGCGGTGCCGCGCGCGTTGCGCAGAGTGGCAATATGATCGATGTTTACGCCCAACAGTAATTCAGCCATGACAATCCTCAGTTTCGCAAAATTTCCGGCGCGGTCTTCGCCCCGCCTGGTCTGTGATCCTGCCGCTAGCGCTTAGGCACAAACTGCCGGAATAACTCCCGGCTTTTGAGCGGCTTGCCTCCAAGATACGGCTTCAGGGCGATGCGGGTAAAGCGCTTTGCGGCGCGCAGCGTGTCGCTGTCCGGAAACTCCCGCTCGGAGAGCGCGCGTAAGTGTCGCCCGGTGAAGGTGGTGTTGTCGACCACGACGCTGGCGATAAAGCCCTTCTCTTCGCGGTAGCGATAGGTCATGCCATCTTCCACCGCCTCGCCGCTGCCCGCACAGTGCAGAAAATCGACGCCGTAACCGAGATGGCCGAGCAGCGCCAGCTCAAAGCGGCGCAGCACCGGCTCCGGCGAACCACTTACGCCAGCCAGCGCCTGGATACAGTGCAGATAATCAAAAAAGAGTTCGGAGAAGCGCGTCTCATGCTCCAGCACGCGGGAGATGAGTTCATTGACGTAGAGACCGCTGTAGAGGGTGATGCCGCTTAACGGCAGCGCCAGCGAGACCGCTTCGGCACTGCGCAGGGTTTTGACTTCACCGCGCCCGCCGAAGCGCACCAGCAGAGGGGTAAAGGGCTGCAAGGCGCCTTTGAGGTTGGAACGTTTGGAGCGTGCGCCTTTAGCAACCAGGCGCACACGACCGGACTCTTCCGTGAAGACGTCCAGCATTAAGCTGGTTTCGCTCCAGGGACGGCTATGAAGAACGAAGGCACGCTGCCATCCCTCCATCCGGTGTTACTCAGAGATCGTCGACATAACCGAGACTGCGCAGCGCGCGCTCGTCATCGGCCCAGCCCGATTTCACTTTGACCCACAGTTCAAGGTGAACTTTGGCTTCGAACATCTCTTCCATATCTTTACGGGCTTCGATGCCGATGGTTTTGATTTTGGCGCCTTTGTTGCCAATCACCATCTTCTTCTGCCCTTCGCGCTCAACGAGGATCAGGCCGTTGATGTCATACCCGCCGCGCTCGTTGGTAATAAAGCGCTCGATCTCTACGGTGACCGAGTACGGCAGTTCTGCGCCAAGGAAACGCATCAGCTTTTCGCGGATGATTTCAGAGGCCATAAAGCGCTGCGAGCGGTCAGTGACGTAATCTTCCGGGAAGTGGTGAATCGCTTCTGGCAGATGCTTGCGCACGACGCTGGCGATGGTATCAACGTTCATGCCGGTTTCCGCAGAGAGCGGCACGATGTCGAGGAAGTTCATCTGGCTTGCCAGGAACTGCAGGTGCGGCAGCAGATCCGCCTTCTCCTGCACGTTGTCCACTTTATTCACCGCAAGGATCACCGGTGCACGGGCATCACGCAGCTTGTTCAGCACCATTTCGTCATCCGCCGTCCAGCGTGTGCCTTCAACGACGAAGATCACCAGCTCAACGTCGCCGATAGAGCTGCTGGCCGCTTTGTTCATCAGACGGTTGATGGCGCGCTTCTCTTCCATATGCAGACCCGGGGTATCGACGTAGACCGCCTGATAAGCCCCTTCGGTATGGATGCCGACGATACGGTGGCGCGTGGTTTGCGCTTTACGGGAGGTGATCGAGATCTTCTGCCCGAGCAGCTTGTTCAGCAGTGTGGATTTGCCGACGTTGGGACGTCCAACGATGGCGATAAATCCGCAGTAGGTGTTTTCAGTTTCAGTGCTCATTCCAACTCCAGTTTTTTCAGCGCCTGTTCGGCGGCAGCCTGCTCCGCCTTGCGACGGCTGGAACCCGTGCCAACCACCGGTTCGCTCAGGCCGCTGACCTGGCAGTGGATAGTAAATTCCTGATCGTGCGCTTCGCCACGCACCTGCACCACCAGATAGGAGGGCAGCGGCAGATGGCGACCCTGCAAGAACTCCTGCAGGCGCGTTTTCGGATCTTTTTGTTTATCGCCAGGACTGATTTCGTCGAGGCGCGTCTGATACCAGCTGAGGATCAATTGCTCAACGGTCTGGATGTCGCTATCCAGGAACACGCCGCCGATCAATGCCTCTACGGTATCCGCTAAAATCGATTCGCGGCGAAAGCCGCCGCTTTTCAACTCACCCGGCCCGAGGCGCAGGCACTCGCCCAGCTCAAATTCGCGGGCGATTTCCGCCAGCGTATTGCCGCGTACCAGCGTCGCGCGCATGCGGCTCATATCCCCTTCATCCACGCGTGGAAAACGGTGATAGAGGGCATTGGCGATCACAAAACTTAAAATCGAGTCGCCGAGAAATTCGAGACGCTCGTTATGTTTGCTACTGGCGCTGCGGTGAGTTAAAGCCTGCTGCAACAGATCGTGATGTTGAAAAGTGTAGCCCAGCTTCCGCTGAAGCCGATTAATTACGATGGGGTTCATGCGTTACCAATAAATAAATGCGTCAACAATGCAGCACACGAAACCGACCTGAAGAACCAACGCGGTTTCGTGTGCTGTGGCACCCGGAGGGCCAGCCTTAAACTTCGGGGGAATATTCTATACGCAACGAGGAGGGATGTCGTTAGTAAGAAGGGAATAATCCTGGAAATAATTCGGGGCGCAACAAGAATAATTACGCCCCGCTGAATCAATGAATTCCGCCGATACGATTCAGGCGCACGCCTGTCGGCCATTCACCTTCCTGTTTCTCGAAACTCATCCAGATTGCCGTCGCGCGGCCAACCAGATTCGCTTCCGGCACAAAGCCCCAGTAGCGGCTGTCTGCGCTGTTATCGCGGTTGTCACCCATCATGAAGTAGTGACCCGGCGGCACAATCCAGGTGGCCAGCGGCTGGTTCTGCTGACGGTAGTAAATACCGAGCTGATCCTGCGCGATGGGCACGTTGAGAATACGGTGCGTGACGTCGCCCAGCGTCTCTTTACGCTCGGTGAGACGCACGCCGTCTGCCATGCTCTGCCCTTTCGCCATCTGGAAGAAGCCGCTGCTCGCTTCGCCGCCGTTACGACGACCAAAGGTCTGCACAAAATCGCTCTCTTCCACATTGCTATAGGTGACAGGCAGCGCATTGCCGCACGCCTGGCCGGAACTGCAATTTGGCTGCACGGTAACCTGTTTCGTCACCGGATCGTAGCTCACTTTATCGCCCGGCAGGCCGACCACGCGCTTGATGTAATCGAGGCGTGGGTCGTCCGGATACTTAAACACCGCGATGTCGCCACGTTTCGGATGACCGGTTTCGATCAGCGTTTTCTGGTAGATAGGATCTTTAATGCCGTAGGCAAACTTCTCCACCAGAATAAAATCGCCGATCAAAAGCGTTGGCATCATCGAGCCTGACGGGATCTGGAAGGGTTCATAGATAAATGAACGCACCACCAGCACAATCGCCAGCACCGGGAAAACCGAAGCCCCCGTCTCCAGCCAGCCCGGTTTCGGGCCAACTTTTTTCAGCGTCTTCGCATCAAGCGCATCGCCCGTCGCTGCCTGCGCAGCGGCCTGACGCTCCCGGCGTTTCGGTGCAAAAATAAACTTATCCAGGCACCATAAAAAACCTGTCACCAGCGTCGCGATCACCAGGATCAGGGCAAACATGTTCGCCATGCCAACTCCTTTAGGTTATTTGCTCTCTTTGCCAACATGGAGAATGGCGAGGAACGCTTCCTGCGGCAGCTCAACGTTACCAACCTGCTTCATGCGTTTCTTACCGTCTTTCTGTTTCTGCAACAGCTTCTTCTTACGGCTGACGTCACCGCCATAGCACTTCGCCAGCACGTTTTTACGCAGCTGTTTCACGGTTGAGCGGGCAATGATGTGGTTGCCAATCGCCGCCTGAATCGCGATATCAAACTGCTGACGCGGGATCAGCTCTTTCATCTTCTCGACCAGCTCGCGACCGCGATACGGCGCGTTATCGTTGTGGGTGATCAGCGCCAGCGCATCGACGCGATCGCCGTTGATCAGCACGTCAACGCGCACCATGTTGGAGGCCTGGAAGCGTTTGAAGTTGTAATCCAGCGAGGCGTAACCGCGCGAGGTGGACTTCAGACGGTCGAAGAAGTCGAGCACCACTTCTGCCATCGGGATTTCGTAGGTCAGCGCCACCTGTTTACCGTGGTAAACCATGTTGGTCTGCACACCGCGTTTCTCGATGCATAGGGTGATGACGTTACCGAGGAACTCCTGCGGCAGCAGCATATGACACTCGGCGATCGGCTCGCGCAGCTCTTCGATGTTGTTCAGCGGCGGCAGCTTGGAAGGGCTGTCGACGTAGATCACCTCTTTGTTGGTGGTCTGCACTTCATACACTACGGTTGGTGCCGTGGTGATGAGGTCAAGATCGTATTCACGCTCCAGACGCTCCTGGATGATCTCCATATGCAGCAGGCCGAGGAAGCCGCAGCGGAAACCGAAGCCGAGCGCGGTGGAGCTTTCCGGTTCGTAGAACAGGGAGGCATCGTTAAGGCTCAGCTTGCCGAGGGCGTCACGGAAGTTCTCGTAGTCGTCGGAGCTGACCGGGAAGAGACCGGCGTAAACCTGCGGTTTCACCTTTTTAAAGCCGGGCAGCGCTTTGTCTGCCGGGTTACGGGCAGCGGTCAGGGTATCCCCTACCGGCGCGCCGAGAATGTCTTTGATGGCGCAGACTAACCAGCCTACTTCGCCGCACTTCAGTTCGGTACGGTCGATCTGCTTCGGCGTGAAGATACCAAGGCGGTCAGCGTTATAGACCTGGCCGGTGCTCATCACTTTGATTTTGTCGCCTTTGCGCATGGTGCCGTTTTTGATACGCACCAGCGAGACCACGCCGAGGTAGTTATCGAACCAGGAGTCGATGATCAGCGCCTGCAGCGGAGCGTCAGGATCGCCTTCCGGCGGCGGAATGTCGCGCACCAGGCGCTCAAGAACATCCGGTACGCCAACGCCGGTTTTCGCCGAGCAGCGCACCGCATCGGTGGCGTCGATGCCGACGATATCTTCAATCTCTTCCGCCACGCGCTCAGGATCGGCCGCCGGCAGGTCGATTTTGTTTAACACCGGCACCACTTCCAGATCCATCTCCATCGCGGTGTAGCAGTTCGCCAGCGTCTGCGCTTCCACGCCCTGGCCTGCGTCAACCACCAGCAGCGCACCTTCACAGGCGGCCAGCGAGCGGGAAACTTCGTAGGAGAAGTCAACGTGGCCCGGGGTGTCGATAAAGTTCAGCTGATAAGTTTCGCCATCGGTGGCTTTGTAATCCAGCGTCACGCTCTGGGCTTTAATGGTAATGCCGCGTTCGCGCTCGAGATCCATGGAGTCCAGCACCTGGGCTGCCATTTCGCGATCGGAGAGACCACCGCAAATCTGAATAATACGGTCAGACAGCGTCGATTTACCGTGGTCGATGTGAGCGATGATCGAAAAGTTACGAATATTCTTCATAGAGTGAGATTTTATGCCTTACGAGTAACTAAGAGGCCTGTTCGCGCCTGACGTCAATGTACTGAAACGCCGCATTCTACACTACAACCACAACGCGGGGAAATGCTCAAACCGCCCACACTTTGTAAGCGGTAACAGGCAGGATCAGGGGCGGCTTTCAGCGGATGCGTCATCGACGCGAATAAGGTTCGGCGGCAGGCCGACGCTAAGGATTATTGGCTGCCATTCGCTACGGGTGGCAAGCTTTGGCGAGAGACCACGCGCCAGCAGAAAACCGCCGATACCGCCCAGCACGGCGCCGCTAAACGCCGCCATATCGTTGCCGAACAGCGTCTGGAACAGCGCGCCCATTACAAACAGGCCAAGCAGAGGCGTCATATAGACTAATACTGCAGAGCCAAGCAGGCTGCTCTCCGCAATACCTAGCTCCACTTTCTGCCCAGGCTCCAGCGGCTCAGCGCAGGGTACAGCGATGGTGTGCGTAGTTTGCGGGCCAAGCTTGTTGAGTACGCGGCTGCCGCAGCCAGCACGCGAGGCGCAGCTGCTGCATGAGGCTTTCACGTCACACTCGACCAGCGCCTGGCCATGCTGCCAGGAGACGACGGTTGCCCACTCTTTAATCATTGCGCAGCCCTGAATTTGACGTTATCCGCAATGCGTTTTGCCGTTTGCGGCGGCAACTCGCCCACGATAGTAATTTCGGCGTTGTCACGCACGGTAGTGCTGACAGTGCGTCGACCGGTGCGCAGCATCTGATCACTGCTGTTCTGATTTGCACGGTTGATGTTAACCGAGAAGCTGAACAATCCATCAGAGTAGAGGCGTGATTCGACGGGCACATCGACGGTCGGCAGCTGACGGCGGCTGCTGGCAACCTCGGTGAAGCCCTGCGGCAGCCATGACGGCACCCAGTTAAAGTTCACTTTGTCGCCCGTCGGCACCGAGAGCAGCGGCGGCAGGCTCGCTTTCGCCAGCGTTTGCATGCTGTCGCTTACCTGAGGATTGACGTTAAACGCAATCACGCGGAACTGCTCAAGGGTTTCGCCATCGCGATCGAGCAGATCGACGCGCATCGGCAGCCGGCTCTCTTCGTCCATCCAGACAATGTAGCTGTAGCGCGTACCGTCACGCGCCACGACGCGGATCACTTCACACAGCCTGTCGGCAATGCGTGTGCGCCCGACGGAGATAAAGTCGTAGTACGGCGAAAGACGTTTGAAGTCGGTATAGACCAGCGACGGCAGCGAATCGACAATGTAGTTACCGTTGAGCGTGAAGGGCTCAAGGCCTGGCTCGAAGTAGCTGATCTCATTGCCGCGCTGCACCACTTCGCGGCGCGGGCCATCCATCTGCAGCAGCTGCGCAAGCGCCTGGTTGTCGAGACGCGCATGGCGATAGCGCAGCGATTCGACACCCTGTTTGTTGATGCTGATAAAGGAGAGTTCGTAATTAAGAGACTGGCTCGCTACATTCATCTGCTGTAACAACGCCCCGGATGAAACATCAGCCGAGGCGTTAGTTGAGCAAAGTAGACCAGCAGCCACAAAAGAGAGGGCACACCAAAGTTGCTTCATTACTGCGATTGCGTTCCTAAGGTTTGATTTCCTGGCACCTGGACAGCGGCCTGCTGAGTCTGCGCCTGTTCAAACTGAAGCTGCTCAGCGTGCAGGCGGCGTTGCAGTTCGTAATCCTGCAGCATCGCATTGATGCGACGACGCTGTTCCTGAACCTGCTGCTGCTGACCGGCACTGGCCGTCGCATCAGCCGGAACACCCAGGCTCACCGGGCTGGCTTTGCCCATCATCGGCAGTGTGTTAAACACTGGCGCTTCGGGTTGCTGGGTGGATTCAGCCTGGCCATTATAGTGCTGAACGCCAACAATGACAGCTAACGATACGCATGCCGCAACGCCCATCTGGGTGAGCTGGCTCGCCCACGGACGTACTTTGTGCCAGAACGGCATCTTCTGCCATTGCTGAGGTGCCGGCTGCGCTTCAGGGATAAGCGGCGTCGCAGGCTGCACGGCGTCACTCTCAATCGCGGCCATAACCCGATCGGAGATATCGAAATGCAGCAGGTCGGCAGTATCACCACGCATTGAATCACGGATGAGGTGATAACTCGCCCAGGTTCGCTGCATTTCTGGATCACGGGACAGTTCACTGAGCAGTTCGTTATCCAGGGTCTCACCATCCATTAAAGCGGAAAGTTTTTCTTTCTGCATGCCTAATACCTTTTCCAGTATCCCGCTATCGTCAACGCCTGATAAGCGGTTGAACTTTATTATCAATGGCTTCCCGCGCACGGAAGATACGAGAACGAACTGTACCCACCGGGCAATCCATGATGACCGCTATCTCTTCATAGCTTAGGCCATCCAGCTCCCGTAACGTAATTGCCATACGTAAATCTTCCGGGAGAGACTCAATAGTGCGGAAAACGATTTGTCGCAGTTCTTCTGACAACATTAAGTTCTCAGGGTTCGAAATTTCTTTCAGCGCGCCGCCGCTTTCGAAGTTTTCCGCTTCATTCGCATCCACATCGCTGGATGGCGGCCTGCGCCCCTGAGCAACCAGGTAATTTTTCGCTGTATTCACAGCAATACGGTAGAGCCAGGTATAAAAAGCGCTATCACCCCTGAAAGAATCAAGCGCGCGATAGGCTTTAATAAAGGACTCTTGTGCTACGTCAGGCACATCGCCTGAAGGGACATAACGAGAGACCAGACTCGCCACTTTATGCTGATAGCGCACCACCAGTAAGTTAAAGGCTTTCTGATCTCCCTTCTGAACCCTTTCAACAAGAATCTGATCCGTTAACTGCTCGCTCATCCGAGGTAAAGTCTCCCCAAAACCCATTTCCACGCGTAGCCAGAACGCCACTCCAAAACTGCATTATGAGCAAGCAGCCAATTAGAGAGCAGATCGGTAAGAAAGTTCCGTCACGCCTTTGTTTTTGTGCAGAGTTACGCAGAACTTTCGTTATCACTCATTATAAGTCTGCCGACCAACTGCACCCTGTTCTCAAAGAAAAGACCTTAAGATCGCCAGAGATTACCGCACTAATGCTTTTTTTTCATCCTTAATACACCTTAGTAAACAAACAGCCTTTTCTTAGATTTTATCCTCTATCTCCAGGCTGTGAGACCCACCATGTTTAGTGCTTAATACACAAAACAAAAAAATGTGCATTTGCTGTGCGGGTGGTGCTATTCTCGGGCAACACTTGTTTAGTAAATTAAACACACTATGCAAACAACTCCTGAACTCTCCTGTGATGTGCTGGTGATTGGCAGCGGTGCGGCGGGCCTCTCCGTTGCGTTACGTCTGGCTGAGCACCATTCCGTTATCGTTTTAAGCAAAGGGCCGGTCAGCGAAGGGTCGACACTCTACGCGCAGGGCGGTATTGCGGCGGTGTTTGATAAAACGGACAGCATCGCCTCTCATGTCGAAGATACCCTGATTGCCGGTGCCGGTATTGTCGATCGCCACGCGGCGGAGTTTGTCGCCAGCCATGCGCGTCACTGCGTGCAGTGGCTTATCGATCAGGGCGTGATGTTTGATACCGAGTTGAGTGAAAGCGGCGACGCCAGCTATCACCTTACCCGCGAAGGCGGGCACAGCCATCGCCGGATCCTTCATGCCGCTGATGCCACCGGCAAAGCGGTGGAGAACACGCTGGTGAGCCAGGCGATGAGCCACCCCAATATTCGCCTGCTTGAGCGCACCAATGCGGTTGATCTGATTATCTCCGACAAGATTGGCCTGCCCGGTGCGCGCCGGATAGTTGGCGCATGGGTGTGGAATCGCAATAAAGAGCAGGTTGAGACCTGTCGCGCAAAAGCGGTGGTGCTGGCCACCGGCGGCGCATCAAAGGTCTATCAGTACACTACCAATCCCGATATCGCCTCCGGCGATGGTATCGCCATGGCCTGGCGCGCGGGTTGCCGGGTGGCGAATCTGGAGTTTAATCAGTTTCACCCCACCGCACTGTTTCACCCGCAGGCGCGCAATTTCCTGCTGACGGAAGCACTACGTGGCGAAGGCGCGCATCTGAAACGCCCGGACGGCACGCGTTTTATGCCCGACTTCGACCCGCGCGGCGAACTCGCTCCGCGTGATGTAGTGGCGCGCGCCATCGACCATGAAATGAAACGCCTCGGCGTCGAGTGCATGTACCTGGATATCAGCCACAAACCGCCTGAGTTTGTGCGCCACCACTTCCCGATGATTTACGAGAAACTGCTTGGCCTCGGTATCGATCTGACTAAAGAGCCGGTGCCGATTGTGCCAGCGGCACACTACACCTGTGGCGGGGTGATGATTGACGATTGCGGCCGTACCGATGTTGATGGTCTCTATGCGGTTGGCGAAGTGAGCTACAGCGGGCTGCATGGCGCTAATCGCATGGCCTCTAACTCACTGCTGGAGTGTCTGGTCTATGGCTGGTCGGCCGCTGAAGATATTGCGCACCGTATGCCGGACATCGAAAGCGTGCCTGCGTTACCGGCGTGGGATGAGAGCCGTGTTGACGATGCCGATGAGCGGGTGATCCTGCAACATAACTGGCATGAGCTGCGGCTGTTTATGTGGGATTACGTCGGGATTGTGCGGACCACGAAGCGCCTTGAGCGGGCGTTGCGGCGCATTAACTTGCTGCAGCAGGAAATTGACGAGTATTACGCGCACTTCCGCGTGTCGAATAATCTGCTTGAAGTGCGCAACCTGGTGCAGGTGGCGGAGCTGATTGTGCGCTGCGCAATGATGCGCAAAGAGAGCCGAGGCCTGCACTACACGCTGGATTACCCGCATCAGCTGCCGGAATCCGGGCCAACGGTGCTCTCGCCGCAAAGTTACATAAAGAGATAGAAGGTCTGGGTCAGCGCGCTAAAGCTTTCTGAATAGCGCTGATCCGCGCCGCGGATCACCAGCCTGTCGGCAAACAGCTCGCCCTGTCGCGGCGAGAAGGCCAGCAGCACACGGTGCGGCAGGCGCCCTTCTGTCTCCGCGACATCGGTACGCAGACGCAAATGCCAGCCGAGCTGTCGCGCTTTCTCACTAAAGCCTTCGCAGGTTTCAACCGGCAGCACCACACAGAAAAACCCCTCTTCGGTGATAAGCGTCGCGGCGATCTCCAGCAGCGTCTGGTGATCGAGGGTCGTGGTGTAGCGCGCGCGGTCGCGCTCAGGCGTGGCGCACTTAACGCCCTCGTCAAAATAGGGCGGATTACTGACGATGAGATCAAAACGTGCGGTGTTCTGCTGGCTCCAGGCGAGAATATCGGCGCAGTGGACGCGAATGCGATCGGCCCACATAGAAGCCTGCACGTTCTCCTGCGCCTGCCCTGCCGCCTGCTCATCAAGCTCAACCGCATCGACGGTTACATCATTTGCGGTACGCTGCGCCAGCATTAGCGCCAGTAAGCCGCTGCCGCTACCAATATCAAGAATATGACGGGCGCGGGAGACCGGTGCCCAGGCGCCTAACATCACACCATCGGTACCGACTTTCATGGCACAGCGGTCATGCGCGACGAAAAATGATTTAAACGTGAAGCCATCGCGGCGAAGCTGAGCCTTTGGCTGAGACATCTTTACAACCTCAAAACGGAAAACCGCTGTAGCATAGGGGAAAGCGTAGCGTCAGAAAAGTGATAAGCAGACAACAGATGAAGATTGCAGCCGTAACGTCTATAATCAGCGCCCCACACAGAGGTAGAACATGACTGTAACGACTTTTTCCGAACTCGAACTTGACGACAGCCTTCTGGACGCGCTCCAGAATAAAGGCTTTACACGCCCAACCGCTATCCAGGCTGCTGTCATTCCGCCTGCGCTTGAAGGGCGTGATGTCCTCGGTTCCGCGCCCACCGGGACAGGTAAAACCGCAGCCTTCTTGCTGCCGGCGTTGCAACACCTTCTGGACTTTCCGCGTAAGAAATCCGGCCCGCCGCGTATCCTGATCCTGACACCAACCCGTGAACTGGCGATGCAGGTTGCCGACCACGCGCGTGAACTGGCGGCAAACACTCATCTTGATATCGCCACCATTACCGGCGGCGTGGCGTATATGAACCACGCCGAAGTGTTCAGCGAAAACCAGGATATCGTGGTCGCCACCACCGGCCGCCTGCTGCAGTATATAAAAGAAGAGAACTTCGACTGCCGCGCGGTCGAGACGCTGATCCTTGATGAAGCGGACCGCATGCTGGACATGGGCTTCGCGCAGGATATCGAGACCATTGCTGCTGAAACGCGCTGGCGCAAGCAGACGATGCTCTTCTCCGCCACGCTGGAAGGCGATGCGATCAAAGATTTTGCCGAGCGCCTGCTGGAAGAGCCGGTTGAGGTCTCTGCCACGCCATCGACCCGCGAGCGTAAAAAAATTCATCAGTGGTACTACCGTGCCGATGATGTGCAGCACAAAACCGCGCTGCTGGTGCACCTGCTGAAACAGCCGGACGCCACCCGTACCATCGTCTTTGTACGTAAGCGCGAGCGTGTGCATGAGCTGGCGACCTGGCTGCGTGAAGCGGGCATTAACAACTGCTATCTCGAAGGCGAGATGGTACAGATCAAGCGTAACGAAGCGATCAAGCGCCTGACCGAAGGCCGCGTCAATGTGCTGGTCGCAACCGACGTTGCCGCGCGCGGGATTGATATTCCCGATGTCAGCCACGTAATTAACTTCGATATGCCGCGCAGCGGTGATACTTACCTGCACCGTATCGGCCGTACTGGTCGCGCGGGACGTAAGGGCATCGCCATTTCACTGGTTGAAGCGCACGATCACCTGCTGCTGGGCAAAGTTGGCCGTTACGTTGAAGAGCCGCTGAAAGCGCGCGTCATTGATGAACTGCGCCCGACAAGCCGTCCGCCAAGTGAAAAACTGAACGGCAAACCGTCGAAAAAAGCCTTAGCGAAGCGCGATGAGAAGAAAAAAGAGAAAGATAAAGAGAAGCCGCGCGTTAAGCAGCGCCATCGCGATACCAAGAATATTGGTAAGCGCCGTAAGCCGAGCACAGCGGGCAGCGAACAGCAGAAGAGCGAAAAGTAAAAAAACGCCGGGGAGACCCGGCGTTTTTATGAGTGCCTGCGATTACAGGCTTTCAGTAAAGGTACGAGCAATAACGTCGCGCTGCTGTTCCGGTGTCAGCGAGTTGAAACGCACAGCGTAACCGGAAACACGAATCGTCAGCTGCGGGTATTTTTCCGGATGCTCAACGGCGTCCATCAGCGTTTCACGACGCAGCACGTTAACGTTCAGATGCTGGCCCCCTTCAACGCGTACTTCCGGCTGTACTTCCATCGGAATTTCGCGGTATTCGATATCGCCCAGTTTGCTTACTGCAACAACATCATCTTCAGCGAAACCAGCTTTCGCACAGACGCAGCGTGCTTCGCCCTTTTCGCTATCAAGCAGCCAGAATGAGTTCAACAGATCGTCATTAGCCGCTTTTGTAATCTGGATACCCGTAATCATAAATAGCCTCCCTTAGGCAGATTAGGTGATTGACCGGACGTATGCCGGCCAATTGGTAAAACCATTGTTATCTGTTTGTCTGTATACCAGCCTGTAACGGGTCATTCTTTGATTTTAGTCAATAAAAACCATACAGCAAAAATGGCTATTAGGGTTTGTTCTTGTTTTATATCAATTTATGCTTCTCAGGCGCACTAAAAATTTACGTAAATTTTCAACTATTTTTTAGCGGGTGTGCGCTTTTGCGAGCGGCTGATTTTGTTCTGGAGAAAGAAGCAGTTAAGCTACGGCAAACCAACTTTGCAGGAGATCGGGATGACGACTTCATTGACATGGCATGACGTACTGGCAGAAGAGAAACAGCAGCCCTACTTTGTGAACACCCTGAATACCGTGGCCGCTGAACGCCAGTCCGGCACGACGATCTATCCGCCGCAGAAAGATGTCTTCAACGCCTTTCGTTTTACCGAGCTTGGCGATGTGAAAGTCGTGATCCTGGGGCAGGATCCCTATCATGGCCCCGGCCAGGCGCATGGGCTGGCCTTTTCCGTGCGGCCCGGCGTCGCCGTTCCACCCTCTTTATTGAATATGTACAAAGAGTTAGAGAAAACCGTGCCGGGCTTTACCCGCCCTACTCATGGTTATCTTGAGAGCTGGGCGCGTCAGGGCGTGTTGCTGCTTAATACGGTGCTTACCGTGCGCGCCGGGCAGGCGCATTCCCACGCCAGCCTCGGCTGGGAAACCTTTACCGATAAAGTGATCGGCCTGATTAATGAGCATCGTGAGGGCGTAGTCTTTTTACTGTGGGGCTCGCATGCGCAGAAGAAGGGGGCGATTATCGACAGGAAACGCCATCATGTGCTGACCGCGCCGCACCCGTCGCCGCTTTCGGCTCATCGGGGCTTTTTTGGCTGTAACCATTTTGTGCTGGCGAATGAGTGGCTGGAGCAGCATGGCGAAAAGCCGATTAATTGGATGCCGGAACTGCCGGCGGAAAGCGAATAGGGTATGCGGGTGATGTGCCGGATGGCGGCGTTGCCTTATCCGGCCTACGCAATAGCCAGTGGAACGCGAACAGGATAGGCGGGAAATATGCCGGATGGCGGCGTTGCCTTATCCGGCCTACGAAACAGCCAGCGGAACGCGAACAGGATATGCGGGAAATATGCCGGATGGCGGCGTTGCCTTATCTGGCCTACAGAAGTGCTGCAGGTAAGGTCGGGTAGACGCACGCGCCGCCCGACCTTGATACCTTATGCTTTGTTCTGACGCCACCACTCGGCGAGCAATACGCCGGTTGCGACCGAAACGTTGAGGCTTTCAACGTTGCCGGTGCCTTCAATGGAGACGCTCAGATCGGCGCGCGACAGCGTTTCATCGGAAATACCATCACGCTCCTGGCCTAACACCAGTACCATCTTCTTCGGCAGTTCGGCTTTGAACAGCGGCGTGCCGTTATGGCTGGATGTTGTCACCAGCGCGTAACCCGCCTGACGGAATGCTTCCAGCGCGCCGACAAAACTTTCGCCGGTGATCGCCTGAACGTGTTCCGCCCCGCCCTCTGCGGTACGTACCGCAGCACCGGATTCGATCACGCCCGCATCCTGCAACACCACACCTTTCACGCCAAAGTGCGCGCAGCTACGCATAATCGCACCGAGGTTGTGCGGGTTACCCACATCTTCCAGCGCCAGTACGCAATCTTCTTCGCCTGCGCTCGCCACCCACTTCTCAACGCTCAGACCGTTACGTTTTTTGATCAGGAAGCAGACGCCGCCGTGGTGCTCGGTGCCGGACGCTTTTGCCAGCTCCTGCTCATCGACCACATGATACGCTTTGCGGTTGGCCGCCATCCAGCGCAGCGCTTCTTTAAAGCGCGGCGTGACGCTCTGCACAAACCAGGCGCGCACGATGCAATCCGGGCGGCTGCTGAACAGCGCCTGGCAGGCGTTTTCGCCATACACGCGCGTCTCTTCTGCGCGCTGACGGCGCAATACTTCAGGATCGATATAGCTTTTACCGCTAATACCGCCGTGGTCCGGCTTCTCCGGCGTTTCCTCGCCGGGTGCGCGTGACACGGTGCGCCACGGTGAATCACCCCGCGCGCTGTAATCATCACGCGGTGCGCGACTTCTCTCATCGCGTTGCGGACGACCACCTCTGTCATCACGTGCAGAACGACCTTTGTCGTCACGGCCCGGGCGACTTCTGTCATTGCGGGAAGCGTTTCCGGTACGTGCAGGCCCTTTCCCGGTACGCGGGTTATGACCTCGTTTATCGGAATCATCATCACTGCGGACATACATCACTTTGACCTTGCCGCTCTTGTTCTTTAACTCATCGTTCATGCTTTTCTCCACCAGCGCTGCGCGAAGCGCGCAGATTACCTGATGTGCCGACGCTTCGCCATTAATTCATTCAAAAGCCAGCGACTATTGTACTCATTGAATAAACCACGTTGTTGTTTAAAACCTGTACATCAATAATACGTAACATTGTAGAAACATAACGGCATCATGCCGCTGTGTACCACCGCTTCCCTGAGGTTAGTTATGAATACCGTATGTGCAAGCTGCCAGGCGTTGAACCGTATCCCACAAGAACGCATGCAAGATACAGCGAAATGTGGGCGTTGCGGGCATGAGCTGTTCGACGGCGACGTGATCAACGCCACCGGCGACACGCTCGATAAACTCCTGAAAGACGATCTGCCGGTGGTCGTCGATTTCTGGGCGCCGTGGTGCGGCCCGTGCCGTAGCTTTGCGCCGATCTTTGAAGATGTGGCGGAAGAGCGCAGTGGCCAGGTACGCTTTGTGAAAGTGAACACCGAAGCAGAGCGTGAACTGAGCGCGCGGTTTCGCATTCGTAGCATTCCAACCATCATGCTGTTCAAAAATGGCGAAGTGGTGGACATGCTGAGCGGCGCGGTACCGAAAGCCCCGTTCGACAGCTGGCTGAACGAATCGCTTTGATCCTGTCGGGGCGCATCTTGTGCCCCGTTTTTACCTCTGCGACAATGGCGTTTTTCCTGTGCGACCGCCATGACTGATAACGCCGTTCTCAAACTCCGCGCTGAGCGCCTTGCCCGCTCGACCCGCCCTTTTCTTGCGCGCGGTAATCGCATCCGTCGCTGTCAGCGCTGTCTGCTGCCGCTGCGTAACTGCCTGTGCGACACCTTAAAGCCAACCGCTGCCGCCAGCCGCTTCTGCCTGGTGATGTTCGATACCGAGCCGATGAAGCCGAGCAATACCGGGCGTTTAATTGCCGATGTGCTGCCTGATACACTGGCGTTTCAGTGGTCGCGCACCGAACCGCCGCAGGAGCTCATTGATTTATGTACCAGCGATGCCTATCAACCGATGGTGGTGTTTCCCGCTTCTTATGCTGGCAGTGAACGACAAGTGCTGAGCGCGCCGCCCGCAGGAAAACCGCCGTTGTTTATTATGCTCGACGGTACCTGGACCGAAGCGCGCAAGATGTTCCGCAAAAGCCCCTATCTTGATGCCCTGCCGATTATCTCCGTCGATCTGTCGCGGGTTTCGGCCTATCGCCTGCGGGAAGCGCACGCCGAGGATCAATATTGCACGGCGGAAGTAGCCATTGCCCTGCTCGATCTGGCCGGTGATAACGCCGCGGCACAGGCATTGGGCGATCATTTCACGCTGTTTCGTGAGCGCTATCTGGCCGGGAAACCGCATCATTCGTCCACCGTCACAGCAAAAGCGGAAGAAAGCGTTTAAAATCATCGGGTCACTCATTTGTGGAGGCCGGTATGAGCCAGCGAGGGTTGGAAGCGTTATTACGTCCCCGTTCGATTGCAGTTATTGGCGCATCCATGAAACCGGATCGCGCCGGTTTTCTGATGATGCGCAATCTTCTCGCCGGCGGCTTTGCCGGGCCGGTGCTGCCGGTCACGCCCGCCTATAAAGCCGTGCAGGGCGTGCTCGCCTGGCCAGATATCGCCAGCCTCCCCTTTACCCCCGATCTCGCGGTGCTCTGCACCCATGCGAAACGCAATCTGGCGCTGCTGGAGGCGCTTGGCGAAAAAGGGTGTAAAACCTGCATTATTCTCTCTGCCCCGCCGGACCAGTATGCTGAATTACTCGCCTGCGCAGGCCGCTATCAGATGCGCCTGCTCGGGCCAAACAGCTTAGGGCTGCTCGCGCCGTGGCAGGGTCTGAACGCCAGTTTCTCACCGGTGCCGATTACGCGCGGCAAGCTGGCGTTTATTTCCCAGTCTGCTGCCGTCTCTAATACCATTCTTGACTGGGCGCAGCAGCGCGAGATGGGTTTCTCCTACTTTATTGCGCTTGGCGACAGCCTGGATATCGACGTTGATGAGCTGCTCGATTTCCTGGCCCGCGACAGCAAGACCAGCGCCATCCTGCTCTACCTTGAACATCTCAGCGATGCGCGCCGTTTTGTCTCCGCCGCCCGCAGCGCGTCGCGCAATAAACCGATCCTGGTGATCAAGAGCGGCCGCAGCCCCGAAGCGCAGCGCTTGCTGCATGCCCATTCAGGGCTCGATCCCGCCTGGGACGCGGCAATCCAGCGCGCCGGTTTATTGCGCGTACAGGATACCCATGAACTCTTCTCCGCCGTTGAGACGCTAAGCCATATGCGCCCGCTGCGCGGCGAGCGGCTAATGATCATCAGCAACGGTGCGGCACCCGCAGCGCTGGCACTGGATCAGCTCTGGTTACGCAATGGCAAGCTGGCGACGCTAAGCGAAGAGACGCTGGCGCAACTCTCTGCTGTGCTGCCGGAGTCTGTCGCCGCCGGCAACCCGCTCGATCTGCGCGATGACGCCAGTAGCGAACGCTACGCCGCCGCGCTCAACATCCTGCTCGAAAGCCACGATTATGATGCGCTGATGGTGATCCACGCGCCGAGCGCCGCGGCACCGGGCAGCGAAAGCGCGCTGGCGTTAATCGACATATTGAAAAAACACCCGCGCGGCAAATATGTCACCGTGCTGACTAACTGGTGTGGCGAGTTCTCGTCGCAGGAGGCGCGTCGGCTCTTTAGCGAAGCGGGTCTGCCGACTTACCGTACACCGGAAGGGACCATTACCGCCTTTATGCATATGGTTGAGTATCGCCGTAACCAGAAGCAGCTGCGTGAAACCCCGGCGCTCTCCCAACGCCTGACGGCGGACACCGCCGATGCGCGGAAACTGCTGCAACAGGCACTGGCCGAGGGCGCAACGACGCTCGACACCCATGAAGTGCAGCCAATTTTGCGCGCCTGGGGGCTGCAAACGCTGCCAACCTGGATTGCGGGCGACAGTGCCGAAGCGGTACATATTGCTGAGCAGATTGGCTACCCCGTCGCGCTGAAGCTGCGCTCGCCCGATATTCCGCATAAATCTGAGGTGCAGGGGGTGATGCTCTATCTGCGTACCGCCAAAGAGGTGCAGCAGGCGGCGGATGCCATTATTGAGCGCGTTAAGCTCAACTGGCCGCAGGCGCGTATTCAGGGTTTGCAGGTGCAGAGCATGGCGAACCGCGCAGGCGCGCAGGAGTTGCGGGTGGTGGTAGAGCACGATCCGGTGTTTGGCCCGCTGATTATGCTCGGCGAAGGCGGCGTCGAGTGGCGTGCTGAGGATCAGGCTGCGGTGGCATTACCGCCGCTCAATATGAACCTCGCCCGCTATCTGGTGATTCAGGCAATTAAGCGTAAAAAGATCCGTGGCCGCAGCGCCTTGCGCTCGCTGGATATTGCCGGGCTAAGCCAGTTTCTGGTGCAGGTCTCCAATCTGATTATTGATTGCCCGGAGATCGCGCGGCTCGATATTCACCCTCTTCTGGCGTCCGGTAGCGAATTTACGGCGCTGGATGTCTCAATGACGTTAGCGGCAGCCAGCGAAAATGGCGAAGCGCGGCTGGCGATCCGCCCCTACCCGCAATATCTCGAAGAGCAGGTGACGATGAAAAACGGCGAGCACTGCCTGTTCCGTCCGATCCTTCCGGAAGATGAGCCTCTGCTGCAGCAATTTATCTCGCAGGTAACAAAAGAGGATCTCTATTACCGTTACTTTAGCGAGATCAACGAATTTACCCATGATGATTTAGCGAATATGACGCAAATCGACTACGATCGGGAAATGGCATTTGTCGCAGTACGCCGCACGGAGCAGGGTGAAGAGATCCTCGGCGTAACCCGTGCGATATCCGACCCGGATAACGTGGATGCCGAATTTTCCGTGTTAGTGCGTTCTGATTTAAAAGGTCTTGGGCTTGGGCGGCGTCTGCTGGAAAAACTTATTGCCTATACCCGGGATCACGGACTTAAGCGTTTGAATGGTATTACTATGCCCAACAATCGCGGTATGGTAACGCTGGCGCGTAAACTGGGATTTGATGTCGATATCCAGATGGAAGACGGGATTGTAGGGCTTTCACTTCCTCTGGCACAGACGGCGCAATCCTGAGTAAGGTACTGGAAATGTTGACCACTTTAGTGGACACGGTGTTATTATTGCCCGCTTATGTCGTCTGCATGGTACAGAAGACCCTTCAATAAACAGAGAAGAAACGCACTGTGATGTTGTCAAAATTTAAGCGTAATAAACATCAACAACACCTTGCCCAACTCCCCAAGCTTTCTCAGTCAGTTGATGAGGTAGAGTTCTTCTACTCACCGGCCGATTTCAGGGAGACGTTGCTTGCCCGGATAGCGAGCGCGACGCGCCAAATCTATATCATCGCTCTGTATCTGGAACAGGACGATGGCGGCAAAGGCGTGATGAACGCGCTGTATGAAGCAAAACGTCAGCGTCCGGAGCTGGACGTGCGCGTGCTGGTTGACTGGCATCGCGCCCAGCGTGGCCGCATTGGTGCGGCGGCGTCGAACACTAACGCTGACTGGTACTGCCGTTTAGCGCAGGAGAATCCAGGCGTTGATGTTCCTGTTTATGGCGTGCCGGTCAATACGCGCGAAGCTCTCGGCGTTCTCCATTTCAAAGGCTTTATTATCGATGACGCGGTGCTTTACAGCGGCGCGAGCCTCAATGATGTTTACCTCCATCAGCATGATAAATACCGCTATGACCGCTATCAGCTGATCCGCAATCCGCAGATGGCGGAAGTGATGCGCGGCTGGCTGGAGTCAAACCTGATTCACGGGCGCGGTGTTAATCGTCTTGACGATCCAGCGCGGCCAAAAAGCCCGGAAATTAAAAACGATATTCGCCAGTTCCGCCAGGCGTTGCGCGATGCCTCGTTCCATTTTGAGGGCAACGCCAGCAATGACGAGCTGGCGGTTACGCCGCTGGTTGGCCTCGGAAAATCGAGCCTGCTGAATAAAACCATCTTTCATCTGATGCCCTGTGCGGAACAGAAACTGACTATCTGTACTCCGTACTTCAACCTGCCGGCAGTGCTGGTTCGCAACATTATTCAGCTGCTGCGCGATGGGAAAAAGGTGGAGATTATCGTTGGCGATAAAACGGCGAATGACTTTTTTATCCCGGAAGATGAGCCGTTCAAAATCATCGGCGCGCTGCCCTATCTTTATGAGATTAACCTGCGCCGCTTCCTGAGCCGCCTGCAGTACTACGTTAATACCGACCAGCTTGTGGTTCGCCTGTGGAAAGATGGCGATAACAGTTATCACCTGAAAGGGATGTGGGTCGACGATGAGTGGATGTTGCTGACGGGTAATAATCTCAACCCGCGCGCCTGGCGTCTGGATCTGGAAAACGCGGTGTTGATCCACGATCCGAAACAGCAGCTGGCGGCGCAGCGCGATAAAGAGCTGGAACTTATCCGCACCCATACGACAGTGGTGAACCACTATCGCGATCTGCAAAGCATCGCCGAGTACCCGGTGAAAGTGCGTAAGCTTATTCGTCGCTTGCGCCGTATCCGTATCGATAAACTGATCAGCCGGATCCTCTAATATTGAAGCCCTGTCTTATGACGGGGCTTTTTTTCAGGTCTCTGCGTATGAACAAAGCTTATCTGTTAAGCACCCTCTTATTAACCGGCTGCAGCCACATGGCGAACGATAGCTGGAGCGGCCAGGATAAAGCGCAGCACTTTCTGGCCTCGGCCATGCTCTCTGCCGCAGGCAATGAGTATGCGCAGCATCAGGGGATCAGCCGCGATCGCAGCGCCCTTATCGGTGTGATGTTTTCAGTAAGTCTTGGTGCCTCGAAGGAGTTGTGGGACAGCCGCCCTGCGGGGAGCGGCTGGAGCTGGAAAGATTTCGCCTGGGATGTCGCCGGTGCCACAACGGGCTATGCCGTGTGGCAGTTGGCTGAACATTAAAGGCGTATGCCTTTCCCTTTGCGGTGCAGCGTCAGCGATACCAGAAATGCCACTGCGCCCATTGCGGTGACGTACCAGAAGAAAGCCGTTTCGAAACCGATTGATTTTAACGACAGCGCCACGTATTCAGCCGATCCGCCAAACACGGCATTCGCCACGGCATAAGATAAGCCAACGCCCAGGGCACGCACCTGTGCCGGGAACATCTCCGCTTTTAATATCCCACTGATTGAGGTGTAGAAACTGGCGATTACCAGCGCCAGCATGACGAGTGCGAAAGCGGCATAGGGTGAAGTTACGCTGTGCAGCGCCGTGAGGATTGGCACCGTACAAACGGTCGCCAGCCCGCCAAACAGCAGCATGGAGGTGCGCCGCCCGATGCGATCGGATAACGCACCAATAACCGGCTGGATCACCATAAAGAGGAATAGCGCCGCGGTCATGATGACACTGGCAACATTCGCATGCATACCGGCAGTATTGACCAGGTATTTCTGCATATAGGTGGTAAAGGTGTAGAAGGTGAGCGAGCCGCCCGCGGTAAAGCCAAGCACCATCAAAAATGCTTTGCGGTTGCGCCACAGCCCTTTCATAGAGCCAGCTTCTTTCAGGGATCGCACTTCCTGCTGGGAGGTTTCATCCAGTTGGCGACGTAACCAGAGCGCGACAATGGCCAGCGCTGCGCCCAGCGCGAAAGGTATACGCCATCCCCAGGCCCTGAGTTCTGAGTCTTCCATCACTTGCTGCAGGATCACAACAACCAGCAATGCCAGCAGTTGTCCGCCGATCAGGGTGACATACTGGAATGAGGCATAAAACCCTTTGCGTCCCTCAACTGCCACTTCGCTCATATAGGTCGCACTTGTACCATACTCCCCGCCAACCGACAGCCCCTGGAAGAGACGTGCCAATAGCAGTAATGCCGGAGCCCAGGTACCGATGGTTTCATACCCCGGTAAGCACGCGATCACTAACGAGCCTAAACACATCATGCAGACCGAGATCAGCATCGATCTTTTACGCCCATGACGATCGGCAATACGACCAAATAACCACCCGCCGATGGGGCGCATCAGGAAACCTGCGGCAAAAACACCGGCAGTCTGAAGCAGTTGAGTAGTAGGGTTACCTTGCGGGAAAAAGATGTGCGCAAAATAGAGGGAGCAAAAAGAGTAGACGTAAAAATCGAACCACTCTACCAGGTTACCCGATGAGGCGCCAACGATGGCCCATACCCGGCGACGCGTATCGCTGCTGGTGAGAGATTCACTATTTTTCATGCTGTTTTCAGCCATTCGAATGTAACTCCTGCTTACAATAGGTATTATTTTTAGAGCGAACGTCCCTGCTCAATGTGGACAAAAGAGGGAGATGTTACATGTTTGTTATGGTTAAAAGGTGACGAAGATCCCATTTCGACTTAGGTAGGTTAGTAATTAAGATTATGACCCGGCGGGTACGTTTGTCATGCCTGGTAACGGCAGCAGGATTGTACATGTTGAGGTTAAATGATCTTTTCCAGCAAGGCAGGCTATCGTGGAAAAAGAATAGCAAAAAGCCTCATGCTTTCGCATGAGGCTTTCGGCTTTATTTGATGCCTGGCAGTTCCCTACTCTCGCATGGGGAGACCCCACACTACCATCGGCG